>Ga0315336_1000082_pt1 | contig 479898 bp, 413 predicted proteins | sample ASW5metaG_FD_204512 | JGI IMG/M metagenome (GOLD analysis project Ga0315336, IMG submission 204512) | Ammonia-oxidizing marine archaeal communities from Monterey Bay, California, United States - ASW #5 | ecosystem: Environmental > Aquatic > Marine > Intertidal zone | place: USA: California...
GGGACAGTCGGTTATTCGTAGCGCTGGCTTCCAGCCGGCATTGTATGCATGTCGTCCCAAAATGCCGGCTGGAAGCCAGCGCTACAGGTACAGACTACGTGTCTTTTCGGCGTGTATGTGATGTATGAACGACTAGACAAACAACTCCTAAAATTAAATGGAATGAGGTACTAGAGCAGGTTTACCTAACCCGTATTCAAGTGATATCGCATGAAGAGATTGCCGCAGTCGCCTGGGGCTCCTTCGCAATGACGGTGAGTACGAATAGGGTACATGTGCGCTAGTCGTCCGCTTTTTCGTATGCGTCGCAAGCGCGCACGGGCAACGGGGGGTACTTGAGGTAGGCTGGATCATCATCGTGTTTGCCACAACGAAAATAGTCTTCACCGCCACGGGGGTGCTTGACCACGCGCGCGAATTGACAGGTCAGGCATAGCCCGATGCGGTCATCGTCTGAATAATGCTCGCTCATCGGATCGGTGTCCAGGAATGCGGCGGTCGGTGCAAATTCGCTTAGACATCCACCGGTTTGGGATCGGCGCTGACTTCAGACTTCACTTTTTCCGGCGGTGGAAATTCCGCATCGGGGAACGCTTGACGCATTTCCTCGAATGCATCCGCAGCAAAATTTGCAAGATCCTGTACATCCGGCACCGATACTGCATCGGCAGAAAAACTCATCCGCAAGAATTTGTGCATCGTGACGGCGACACACGAGATTCCCGTGACCGGAATCAGCGGCGGCAAAGGCGACCGAGAAATTAACCGGGCTCCCAAAATATACAGCGGGAATTCCGGTGCACGTACGTTGCTGAAATAAAGATGCACCGGCACACGAAACATCACTTTGTGAAGTATTTTGTGCGCGAAGGGTCGTGACATCAAGGAATATACAATCGCCAATCCTGGCGGCGTGAACATGGCTCGCCATGCGCTGATGAAATTCCACACGGCCAACGCCATTCCCGTCTCTTTCGCGATACGGGTGCGTTCTGTAATACACGCAAGACGTTCGCGGGGATTTGATACATTGAATGGTACGGCCAATGTCGCGGCGGCAGATCGATTGTCGAGGCGATCGCTGTCATTCGGTCTGCGAAGATTCGCCGTGAATGCGATCTTTGCGTGACGTCCTTCCGTGGGGACGTTGTGCTTTTTGCCGTACCGCTCAAGTGCACCGGCCACAACCACCAATAAGACATCGTTGATTGTTCCGCCACCGGCAGCACGTATGGCACGTACATCGTCGATTGGAATGCTGATGGTTGCGAAATCGACTTTGCCAGAATTCGGTGTATTGAATGGATACTTTTCCGCCTTCGCCCGTGCAAAACGTAGCCACTCCAAGAGCGCTATTCGAGAATGCGGACGAGCCACCACACGGATACCGTGGACGACATTCAACGGAAAGCGCACAATGTGCCGTCCAATCGACTTCGCGTGTTCAACCAACGCCTCGGTGACACGGCCGATAGGCGTCGAGAGTTCGGGCAACGGCGGCTCGGGTTCAATTTCGGGCACTTCGGAGAGATCGCGGGGAGCGATACGTTCGGTTTCGTACAGCATAGTCTGCGCGGCCAAAATGCCGCCTGCGTCCGATATCGAATGGTGCATCTTACCGATAAGCGCCGACCGGCCACCTTCAACGCCATTGACGATGTACGTTTTCCATAAGGGGCGGTCGAGTTCGAACGGTTCCATGTGAATCTTGCGCACGAGTTCGTGCAACTGATCTTCAGTTACCGGCTCAGGAAGTTTGATTTCTTGGATGTGGTAGCGAATGTCGAACTCGGGGTCCAATTCCCAGATCGGATGCCCGAGATGAAGAGGCACCTTCACCGCCCGCTGACGGTACCGAATGGCCATGCGAGAAATCGGTTCAAACTTGCGGACGTAGTGTTCATACGAAAGCGGCCGATCGAACAAAGTACACCCGACGCCATGATGGAGCACTGTAGGCCCGTCCAACAGGAGAAACCCAGCTTCCATTGAGGATAGCCGTTCCGTTTCAGGTGCGTGCATTTCGCTAGCGTTGTTTAGAATATCGGTAACCCCGTGTGGTTCTCTCGCCGATTGCCCTCAGGCGGATCCACACGCTAAACAATTCGAGGCGTTCGGACAAGTGGAAACGAGGAAAACGTGACAAAGAAGTCAATGCAAGACTCTTTATCGCGGCCGGATTACCCCGTTAATCGAGCGAATACGTTTACAGTACCATCAGGACTTGATAACGTTTCTATAGCGTTTATCAATGCCGACGCGCGGTCTTCGCCGATTATCGGCCTGGTGAGGCCCATGAATTTCGTCGTCAATCGGGACCCCTCTGCAGCGGTGTCGACAATTGGGATGCTTGCGTCATGGCTGGCTTCTAAGACCTTGCCGTCGTGCATCTCGACTTGGATCGTGCTTTGCATTCGGCCAACGGATTCGTCGAATTCGACGTGCATTCGATCGCGCAACGCGATCATGTTGGTATCGGAACAGACCTGGTCAGTATACGTGGTGATGGCTGCGGTATCGGCCCCGGACAATGCGAGGGCCGTCATGAATCGTAGACTAAATTTCGCTTCGAGACCGGTCGTCGGATTTTCGATATTGCAGACTTTGTCGCATGCGGGGTTCACGGCAATTGCACACGATGCGATAGTAGAAGGCGTCAGGCCGTGGTCGCGGCACAACCGCGAGGCGCTTTCGATGGCGGCATGGGTGAGGTAGCACGCAGCGTGAAACTTGTACAAATTCGTGAGGAGGAAGTAGCCGCCTTCCGGATCGGCCAACGCGGCTTCCGCATTGAATTCACCGCTCAACGTATCCGCGAAACCTTGGGCACATTCGAGTGCGTCCGTCCGCGCCGTGAATCCTCGAGCGGCCAACGACGCCGCATGCAATCCGCGTTGCGCCGCCATACCCGCGTGCATGGGTTTACACATCGTGCCGAACATCGATTTCAGGCCGGAGGCCTCGGTCGCCGCTATGCCGATCGCGTGCGCGGTCGTTTCTGTGTCGAGCTTCAGAAGATTGGCGCATGCTGCGGCGACGCCGATCGTCCCCACAGTTGCAGTCGCGTGAAAACCTTGATCGTAATGCGGCGTACCGAGTAGCGTGCCGACCCGGCAACTGGTTTCGAAACCGGCAACGAATGCGGTGATCAGATCGCGTCCAAACACGCCGCGGTGTTCGGCCAGGGCCAACAAGGCGGCAACCAGCGGCACGGTCGTGTGGCCCGTGAACGCAGCGTGCACGTCGTCATAGTCGAGTGCGTGCGACGCCGCGCCGTTAATGAGTGCTGCCTGTTGCGTCGACACCCGTTCGCTTCGCCCGACTAACGTTGCCTGCGGCGCGCCGCCTTGTTCGAGCGCGTCGTCCAAGAGAATTTGAACAAGCGGCTCGTGCGCGCCTGCCAATGCCACGCCGCACCAATCGAGCACGCAGTGTTGCGCGCGTTGGACAATGTCGGAAGGCAGGCTGTTGAAGGATAACGTGGACGCGCGCTCCGCGATCGCGAAGGTCAATCCCGAAGACTCTTGGTCGCGAAAGCTCATGCCGCGCGCATTCTAATAGGACCTCGGCATGCCGAGTACGTGCTGCGCGATGTGCGTGAGCACGAGATTTGTCGAGATAGGCGCGGTACGTGCGAGGCGGGCTTCACGCCATTTGCGTTCGATGTCGTATTCGCGCGCGAATGCGAATCCGCCGAACGTTTCGAAGCAGGCTTCAGCCGCATTCCACGCCGCCTCGGCGGAGAGGAGCCGCGCCATATTGGCCTCGGCACCCGCGGGTTTTTGTGCGTCGAACAGCGCAGCGGCTTTTCGAATCATCAAATCGGCAGCTTCCGCCTCTGCATACGCTCTCGCGATCGGCATTTGGACCCCTTGGTTTTGGCCGATGGGACGTCCGAACACGATGCGTTCGTTCGCGTATTCAACCGCACGCCGAATGAAGTAGCGCGCGTTGCCCAGTGACTCGCCCGCGAGTAGTGTCCGTTCCGCATTCATACTGTCGAGAATGTATCGAAAACCACGTCCTTCTTCGCCGATTAAGCTGCTCGCCGGAATGCGCAAATCGTCGAAATGCACCGACGTCGTGTGATGATTGATCATCGTTTCGATAGGCAGAATCTCGAGTCCGTTACCTTTGGCTTCGCGAAGGTCGATCAAAAACGTCGAAATACCTTCCGTACGTTTCTTCACTTGGTCTGCGGGCGTCGTCCGCGCGAGCAAGAGCATGAGATCGGAATACAGCGCACGACTCGTCCAAATTTTTTGGCCGTTGACGATGTACGAGTCGCCATCGCGCGTTGCTCGTGTTTGCAATTGCGTAGTATCCGAGCCCGTCGTCGGTTCGCTCACACCAAACGCTTGCAACCGTAAATCGCCGGACGCAATGCCGGGGAGATATTGCTGTTTCTGTTCTTCGTTTCCGTGTCGCAGCACGGTGCCCATCGTGTACATCTGCGCGTGACATGCGGCAGCACTGCAATCCGTCGCATGAATCGTTTCGAGGATGACGGTCGCGGCTCGCAAGGGCAATCCGGAGCCGCCATATTCTTCCGGAATCAGCGCGGCCAGGTATCCGTGCTTCGTCATCGCGTTGATGAAATCGGTGGGATAATCGTCGTTCTTTTCAAGACCGCGCCAATATTCACCAGAGAAATCGGCACAGACTTTAGCGACGGCTTCTCTCAGTTCGACGTAATCTTGTTCGAGCGGTATACCAGCAAATGGTTCGGTCATGAGACTAGTGTGCAGCCTTCGCGGCTGCGAATCCTTTCGGGACATGTGCATCGGCAATCGCGCCATGCAACGGTTCATCGGGCAGTTCGCGTGCGACGATTTCGCGCACAGCAACCAATGCATCAAGGTCGATGCCGGTTCGCATGCCCATGGCTTCTAGCATAAACGCTAAATCTTCGGTCACGATATTGCCCGTGGCACCGGGCGCAAATGGACAGCCACCGAGTCCGCCGAGTGATGCGTCGAACGCACGTACGTCAGCGTCCAGCGCGCCACAGACATTGGCCAGACCAAGACCACGTGTATCGTGAAAATGCGCGGCAAGGGGAATGTAGCCCACCTCCAAGCAGACGCGCTTAAAAAGTTCTTTCACCTGCGTGGGATTGCCATACCCGACCGTGTCGGCGAGCACCAACTCATCCGCGCCGAGTTCGACATATCGAGCCGCCAACCGAACTACGGCATCCGCATCGACCGTGCCTTCGATGGTGCACCCGAAGGCGGTGGCGACACACCCTGAGATTGATGTTTTTTCGGGATCGCTCTGATCGTTACGTAGCGCGACGATTTTCTCGAAATCATTCATGCTGTCCTCAACCGAACGACGCAGATTGTTCTGATTATGCGATTCCGACGCCGACGTAACGTGGCCTATCCGATGTGCACCGGCGGCAATCGCGCGTTCTGCACCTTTCACGTTTGGCGTAAACACCGAAACGATCAGATCGGGTTGAGCGATTGCGTGAGCAACGATCTCAGGAGCATCGGAAAATTGTTCGAATACCGACCTCGGTACGAACGAACACGCTTGAATTTCGTGCAGACCTGCAGCAGCTTCCGCCGTAATCCAAGCCTTCTTTGCAGCAGTTGGGAAGAACGTGTCGACCGCTTGCAGCCCGTCACGTAAACCGACTTCGCGTACGAATACGTCGCGGTCCACGGTTAGCGTCCTTCGAACTCGGGTTTACGTTTCTCGTTAAATGCGCGCACGCCTTCCAAACGATCCTCGGTCGGTACGGTGCGATTGTACGATTGAATCTCAAAGGCATATCCGGTCTTGAGGTCAAGCTGGGTGGCCATACCGGTTGACTTCTTCGCTTGTCGAACGGCGATCGGGCCATTCGCTGCAATGAGTCGTGCGGTGGCCAATGCTTCGTCCATAAGCGCTTCATCGGTACACACGCGATTGACGATACCCCATTCATGCGCTTCGTCTGCGTCGAACGGGCGACCGGTCAGAATCAGTTCCTTTGCACGACGCACGCCGCAGGCACGCGGCAACTGCTGCGTGCCACCCGCGCCCGGCATGATGCCGAGCTTCACTTCCGTCTGCGCGAATTGCGTCGACCCCGTGGCATAAATGAAATCTGCACCGAGCGCCAATTCGCATCCCCCGCCATACGCCGCACCGTTTACCGCTGCAATAATCGGCACAGGACAATCCATCATCGCAAGTGTCATCTGCTCGAAGATCGCGTGCTGCTCAAGCCAATCTTCATTCGACATCTCATTGCGCTCTTTCAAATCGCCGCCCGCGCAAAATGCATCGTCGCCCGCGCCGGTCATAATGATGCAACGCACGTCTTCCTGATCGACATACAACCCGGCAAAGAAATCGCACAGCTCAAGCCCCATTTCCGTGTTGAACGCATTGCGCACACTTGGCCGGTTCAATGTAAGGATGACGATGTGATCCTCGGGCGAACTGGTTTGTAGTGTTTCGTAATCTGTTTCCATTTAACTATTCTTTCTCAACCGGATCGGTTGTTTCACACAAATGTCGGAACGGCGGTCGTTCGCCGTCGAAACTCATGGGCAATCCCATCAGCTTCATCGTGGGGTCGCCCGTATCCTGCGCCATGCCGATCGCTTCGGTTTGCGGGTGGCCAAGCACTTGATCGATTGATTGAATCGGCGCATTCGGCACGCCTACCGCATCGAGTCTCTCCTGCCAATACGCGCGCGGTTGGGTCGCCATGATTGGTTCAATGAGTGCGTTAATTTCATCGCGCCGTTGCGCCCGTTCAACACTCAGTCGAAACCGTTCATCCTCCAACCATTCAGGATGGCCGATGACCTCAGCAAAACTTTTGAACAGCCGGTCGTTCGACGCGGCAACAATCAAATAATCGTCCGCGCACATGTAGGCTTGATACGGAACAATGCCGCGAATACCCGTGCCCAATCGTTCCGGCACTTCTTTTGTCACTTGGTAGTCCGCCGAATGCATCGACATCCAGGTCAGAGACGTCTCGAACAACGACGTGTCGACTACACCGCCCTTGCCCGTCGCATTGCGCCGGTACAACGCAGCGAGAATACCCATCGCCGACCACATACCCAGGCCTTTGTCCATCGTCGACGCACCCACGCGCACCGGAGGTCGCCCCGGTTCGCCAGTCACGCTCATCAATCCCCCAAACGCTTGCATCAATGCATCGTATCCCGGCTTATCCTTCAACGGCCCTTCCGAACCGAATGCACGCATGTTGCAATAAATGATACGCGGATTCTCCGCGAGGATTTCCTTCGCCGACAAACCCAACCGCTCCATCGCACCCGGTCGCATGTTCTGCAGCACGATATCCGCTTCGCTCACAATGCGCGCGCGCAACTCGCGGACAACTTCCGGGTCTTTTAAGTCGACCCGAATCGACTGCTTATTCCGGTTCAACGCATGAAACAACGTCGAAGTACCATTCCAAAACGGCGGTCCCCAATGCCGCGCATCATCGCCCTCCGGCCGTTCGACTTTGAGCACGTCTGCGCCCATTTCCGCCAAAATCCACGCGCCGAAAGGACCCGCAACGCTGCTGCCAAATTCGAAAACCTTGATCCCGGATAAAGGTAAATCTTGCAAAGCTAGTGCTTTCTAAGTGTTGAGTATAGGAGTGTTCACATTGGTTGCGGACGCGCGGGAGCGCGTCCCTCCCATTGAACAATCCATCACTCTGCCAAAGCGCCGCGACTAGGTCAATTTCTGTTTTCCGCCGCTCATCCGACCGCTGATATCGCCGAGACGGGTCCGTTGTTGGAGGAGATAGGGGAAGAACATCAGCGATTCGTAGAACTCGAATACGTATGTCATCGTTGCGACGATGGGTCCTGGCGAGGCGTTAGCGCTCGTGGCGGCGAGTACGAGCGCACCGATGAACATACCGATAAGAAGGAATTCCAGTGCCGCGCTCAGTCCGGCATCGAGATTGGATAACCGAATGGCTCGACCGCGCAGCACACCGAAATAACCTCGAACTCGGACGGGGCCAGCTTTGCAGACGACATCCATTTGTCGCTCGTAGGCGTCGTTCAGTTTCCGATTGGCCACGGCGAATGACTGTTTGAAGATCGCGTACATGCCGCCCAACAACGTGATCGCACCGAGGCAGAGCATGCTGATACGCCAATCCAACACGCCCAACATGACGACCGCCCCCACGAGGGCCGACACGCTCATGAGCGCGTTTGGCAAGTCGTGTTCGAAGAAGTCCACCAACTCCCGCAACAATTCGACTCGCGCGCTGATTTCGGAATTTGATTTCCCATTGGACCGCTGCGACCCCACGAGCTCCGCTGCGACGATGCTATAGATCTGTGAATAGACGCGGGTGTCGTATAGACGTCGTGTAACGCCCACGACGAAGTGCGAGGCAAACGCCCCCATCAAAACCCACAGCGGTGTGAATTGACGGTCGATCAAACCGGTGATCGTCAAGCCGACCAGGAACGGGTAGAGAACCAGCAGTACGTTCTCGACGAGCAGCAGCAGCAACGTGCCGCCGATTTTCAATCGAAACCGGGCAAGAATCGATTTGAGATCAATGTTTTCCATTAGTAATTCCTTGGATACTGGTCGTAAGTGACTATTCTGTAACTACTTACAGAATAACATTCGAAGTAAAACAATTTGCGTTACTAAAAACATTATGGTATAAAATATTTAATATCGCAAATGGAGATAAGAAATGAGTCCAGGGCTACGGGAACGGAAGAAGGCGCGGGCGAAAGAGCAAATCGTCGCAACGACAATTGAGCTTACTCGAGAACGTGGGTTCAACGGCACGACGGTGGAAGAAATTTCGCGACAGGTCGAGATCACGACGCCGACGTTCTACAACTACTTCGCCGGGAAGGAAGCGGTGCTTGGCCATGTGTATGCCGAGCACATGCGCGCGTGGTCGGCGGTGGTCGAGGAGCATGCTTCCAGCGGTGAAGCGACCGCGGGCAAACTCAGCGCAATGGCCTCGAAGATGGCGAAAGAAATGTTGGACGACGCGGAACTGTGGCGAGCGGTAATCGTTCATGGCGATCTTAATTCCGCGCGAAACGAATCGTTACGGGAAGCGGAACGGCTGGCGGAAGGATCGCTCGGAAAAGTTTTCCACGCAGGTCAATCGCGAGGCGAGTTGCGCAAGGACTACCCAGCGGAATTGTTGCAGGCCGTGCATGACGGTGCCTTTATGGCGATGACCTACGGCTGGGCCATGGGTGAAGTGAACGACGATGAACTGGAAGACGCATTCTTAGCTGTGCTCGATGTTTGCTTACATGGCATGAGCGCTTTGAAACAACAGCGGTAACGACGGAGGTACTTGAACATGAGATCAGTTGCGGTGGTTTTGATGGCAGCAATGGGCCTTGCAATATTCGGTGTTGCGTCAGCGAACGATGTTGATCGACCGACATTCTACAAGGATGTACTGCCGATTCTGCAAAAGAGTTGCCAGGCGTGCCATCGTCCGAATGGTGCCAATCTTGGCGGCATGGTCGCTCCTATGTCATTTACAACGTACGCAGAAACGCGACCCTGGGCCAAGTCAATCGCACGAAAGACAGCGGCAAAAGAAATGCCGCCGTGGCACGCGGCTCCTGAGCAACACGGCGTTTTCACAAACGAGCGCACGTTGGTCGACGACGAGATCGCTCTGCTCGTGAATTGGGCGCAGACCGGTGTTGCAAAGGGCAATCCTGCCGACGCACCAGATCCGATCACATGGCCAACCGGTGAAGGTTGGACGGTTGGCGAACCGGATCTCGTGATCGAAATGCCGGAACGTCATTTCGTGGCCGATGACGTGGAAGATGAATACCAATACTTTACGCACGCATTGACGAAGGATCAGCTCCCTGAAGATCGGTGGATTAAAGCGGTCGAATTCCGCGCAGGCAGTTCTGCAGTTCACCACATCATTTTGGATCCGCTTGGCGGTATCGCTCCCGGTTCGGACGCTTTGGTGTTTCCAGAGGGGTTGGGCCGCAAACTGAATAGAGGCTCGAAGCTGACGTGGCAAATGCATTACCACAAAGAACCGGGATCGGGTACCGGTGTGTGGGATCAGTCGTCGGTCGCGATTCGGTTTTATCCGAAAGATGTTGAGGTCGAACATCCCGTAAAAGGATCGTACCTTGGGCACATGGCATTCAAAATCCCTGCGGGCGATCCGAACTATTCTGTCGAGGCGAATCATACGTTCAAGAAACCAGCGAAGATTGTAGCGTTTTCGCCGCACATGCACTTGCGCGGTAAGTCAGCGAAGTATGAAGTGACCTATCCCGACGGCCGCCACGAGGTGTTGTTGGAAGTGCCGAAGTATGACTTCAATTGGCAGACGACGTACTGGTACGACGAGACCAAGTACATGCCGAAAGGGACAAAGCTGACGTTCACAACGACATGGGACAACTCGGCGGACAATCCGTACAACCCGGATCCGACGAAAGACGTCACGTACGGCGAACCAACGACGGATGAGATGAGTTACGGATTCATGGATTACATCGCTGCAGACGAATCCGACTCGTAAACTCAAAGACGACTTGAAAGGGATTGAATGATGAAGAAGCTCGCGGCATTTGGAATCGCTGTCATCATAGCTCTCGGTCTGTTGATTGGGCCTACGCTGGCAGAAGAAATGAACGTTGAAGCGATTATGAAGGCGCACGTAAAAGCCATTGGGGGCACCGAAGCGCTCGACAAGATCAAGACGGTAAAACGCTCCGCGACCACGTCGATGGACGGTGTAATGGGTCAGATGGAAGGCACTAGCGAAGAAGTTTTTGTGGTGGGTAAGAAGTCGTATCAACACACGGATTTCGGTGTCTACGTAGAGACGAGTGGCTGGAACGGTAAGACGGGCTGGGCGAAGAACTCGATGGAGGGTTTGCAGGATGTCACAGGCGAGGATCTCGAGTTCCTGGAATCGGCCGCAGAGGTGAGTCTGTTGGCAACGGTGTGGCGAGCGTATGGTAACGCCGCGCTAAAACATTTACCGGACGAGACGTACGAAGGTAAGCAGTACCAGGTCTTGACCATTGTCGAAACCGACATCGATTTCTATCTGGACCCAAAGACTGGCCTACTCGCGGCGATGAGTATGCCGTTTGAAGATCCTGAACTGGGCGAAGCGGAATTGCTCATCGTCACGGAGGATTACAACGAGTACAACGGCGTGATGTTTCCTGATTCCACGATGATGGTGATTGGCGATGATCTGATCGTGATCGAATCGGAGTACACAGAAACAAAAATCAATGGCCCGGTCGACAACGCGGTATTCGAAAAACCCGCGAAGTAACTAGCGCAACATAGCCACATCAGCACAGAGGGCGACCTTAATGGTCGTCCTCTTTTCATTGCATATCGTTCCTGGAGTCGTATGTGAGGTCTAACGATTCGAACCCCCACCGATTTCTGCAACAATTCTATTACGCATTGACGATGTACAACTGTTCTCTTGTTGCGCGCCATGCCGCATCGATGGCCCCGTTGACGTAGGCCTTGGCTTCGGAGTCGGAATTCGCGATCGAAATACGACCGAATTGTTTTCGGCCTATCTGGTGGGGATAGGCTCCATCCTCGAAATGACCATCATCCAGGTCCATGTAACCGTACGCATACCCGTGCGGCCAGCGGTTGACCGTAATCGCTTCGATGTCCCGCTCAGCGTCAAACCCGTGTTCACCGAACATGTCCGTCAATTGCTCTTTAATCTCTTTTTCGTACGTTGAAAAGGGTGTCGTATAAATCTCCGTACGTCCTGCTCGAAATACGTCGCGCCCAGTTTCACCAGGTTGTTTTTCCGGCACCTGTGACCGAAACATGAACACCACCAACGGATCGCTTTGATTTTGTGGAGCCTGGTAGTCGTCCATTTTCACGGACGGCGCCTTAGTAACCACTTGGTAATGACTGTAAGGACATTCGTACTGCTGCGCGCCGCCCTTGTAGAATGGTGTCCCGTCCATTAAGACGACATTGGTAAAAACAAGAGGAACTTTTGTCCCGTACTTCAATCCTTCCTTTTGTTCCTGTGGAAGCTCCGGGCAAAGATGGGGGATGATCCCGTTGTAGCACGCCAAGATGCAATGCTTCGCCCTCACTTGGAGCGGTTTGCCGTCTTTCACGTATCCGATTGATACTTCTTCGCCCTCCTGTTTGACTCGCACGGCGGTGCTGTTGAGACGCATGCGCACTGGAGAATCGTCGGTATCCAGTTTGCCATAATCAAAACGCGCCGTTGCGATGTCGTCCATCGAATTTCCTTCCGCGACCAACGGAATCAGATTGCGGATGAGGAGTCGAGGAACAGATGCATTTCCGTCCGGAAAAAAGCGACCATCGTAGATTTGGTCAAAATCAATCAACATTTTCGCTGCAATGTCCCAGAGCCATCCCACGGACTCGAGGCCGGGCATTCCGGTAAAGATTGCTTCCTGTACCGAAAGCCCGTCGACACCCACGCCAAAGTTTGGGCGTATCAGCGCGTCGAAAATCCGCGCGGTGTCCGGTGTCAATCCCACCTTGTCGGTAAGAAACTCAAGATAGGACGTCGACTTGAGATACTCCGCACGTTCGCCGAGGGAAAACCCGATGAGATAGTCCCACTTGCCGCCGAAGAACTTAACGAGTTTGTCGCGTTCCTCTTGCGCAATCGGAAGTTGATTCACAAGTGATTTGTATTCCCCTTTCCCATGAAACGCTGTAACCCATCGCCCTACCACCGTCTTTCCTTTGTTGCCACTTGTCTTGATGAACAGCCCTGTGTCCGGCCGCATATTCGTAAGCGGGTATTCGGAGTCTTGGTTTTGTCCCAGCTTTTTGATGTCGATTCCGATGTCCTTCAAGAGACGCTGCGACACCTTACTATAATCTTGCGGGTTTTCCAGGAAGACACTGCCACCTATGCCAAGCAGCATCTGCCCCTCACTCTCAAACTCGTTTCGTTTGGCATGACCTCCAAAGTCGTCGTGATTGTCTAGGATTAGGATTCGCGGTTTCTTCCCTCGCTCTTGCTGAAAGAACGTGGCGGCTGCGAGACCGCTGATTCCTCCTCCGACCACTACGAGGTCATACTCTTCACCAGTGTCATGGAATCTCTTGGGTGCCTCTCCCTGCCACGCGAGTTTATGTGCTACTTCAAAGGAGCCGGGATGACTACCTCGCATACCTGTCCGTAGTGGAGGATAGACGTCCGAAGTGCCGGACTCTTGGGAAAATGCAGGAGCTGAAACGAAGGACTGCAACGCCGACGCCGAAACGCCAATGGCTACGCCGTTGAGAAAATCTCTTCGCGTGATGGAATGCTTATTCATACGAAAAGCCTCCTACCTGTTCGCAGGACTGGACGCGGAGTTGATTTGGCTCTTGAAACGGAAGAGCAGCGCGACCACGGCGACCACGAAAATAAACGTAGACGAATCTACATACTCCCAAATTTCGCCTTGAGAAATGATCGCCGTTACCGCCACACCAAGGATCAGACAAACGACAATGCCGTAGACGAAGAGCGAAACGGCAGCAACTTTTGCGCTCGTCGAGAGTCGAAGAAGCGGGCGAAAGAGAATGATACCCATGACCCCGTAAATCAGAAACCCGAGAAAATCCAATGTGGGCGCGAGAGCGAACGGAACTGACGGGTTGGTGGCTAAAAGAAACGCTTCGGCTGAGTCGCGCGTTTCACTTCCTGCCGCAAGCGAGCGCGCGCTAAGGGGAACTGACCAAACGGCAATGAATTTCGTGATGCTGAACGCGATGAACGATACACTGGTCAGCGACCAGAGCAATATTGACCGCAAGGGATTCGTCGAATAGATTTGCCATGCCGCTCCAACAAAAATGGTCGTGGTGCAGAACATCAGAATAATTTGCACGATCCAGCCCGCCATGTAGGCCGTGAGATCATTGATCAACCATTCCGCCGCTTCTTCTTGTGTGGCCCCTGGTGCACCCAACGGCAAAAAGAGCGAGACAATGCCAAGTACGATTACAACAACGGTGGCTTTGAATGCGACCGAGTTGATTTGAGCAGAGATGTTCGGGGTATCCATGTACATACCTTTCATTTTTTGGACAAATGTAAAGTATATGGAATTTGGACAAATGTCAAGTTATCGTTGAAGTCCCAGATCAATTGCCCTATAATGGATAAAAAGGTGAGCGTGACACGCACCATTACGAGGGATCATGGGACTAAGTGCAGGGGAGCGAAAACGGCAACAGATTCTAGATGCCGTCCTTCAGACCATAGCCAAGGAAGGCATCGACGCGGTGACGCACCGTCGGGTCGGACAGGAAGCCGGAATTTCCCATGGTGTGGCGAGTTATCACTTCCCGACTCGCGAGGAGCTGATCTACAAGTCCTTTGAGTATTATCTTGGTACGGTCGAGGATTACTTGGACCAGGTTGGTTGGAAGCCGGGTCAGAAGATGACCAAACGCCGACTCCTATCCATTCTCACTGGGGTCGTCGAGGAAGACCTTGCTGAAAAAGTAACCACAAAGGTTGAGCAGGAACTCATTCTTTACGCTACCCGTAAGCCCGAATTAGCAAAGCTCTACAATGCATGGGAACAGTCGGTCGTCGATACGCTTTCGATTGGTTTGAAACAGCTGCACTACAAGCGACCAAGAGAAATCGCACGAATCCTTGTCAGCCTGGCCCGGGGTTTTCTCCTCGAAAGCCTGACCAATCCTTCTTTGACGGAGAACGATTTCAAGCAACGCGCCAATATGCTGCTGAAGTCTTTACCAATGCATAGCGTCGAAGAGAAGTGATTAGAGTTCGCGCACGGTTGAGTACTGCCCATGCCATCTCTCACTTCTAACAACAAACTCAAACACACCGCGTTTTCGTGGATCGCTGGCCTGGGATTTTACTTGGGGCTGGGATTCAGTCTCGGTTGGTACTACACATTCACGTACTACGGTAGGACCGGCATCCCGATGCCACACCCGGAATCGTGCGCGGCAATTGTTCTCTACTATTTTTCTGTGCTCAATGTCGATACGGAAATGCAGGCCGTTCACTGGATGATTGTGTTTCCACTGGCGGGCCTAATTTGGACAATCGCGCTAACCCGTCTCGCTCCGCGCTTTGGCATGCAAGCACCCCCGACCGTCCGAGTGTACTTCCTTACCGCTGTCGCGTGTATCCCTCTTGCTGCGCCAGGACCGGCGCTAGCGATCCTCGCGGGTTGGCAGGACGATGGGTTCACTCTCGATCGTATGATCGCGGTGGCCCTCCGCCGTGGTAACCGATCGCCCGACGCTTGGCTCACGCCTCTCTTTCTAACGCTCGGCCTAGCCAGTCTGGCTCTGCAATGGTGCCTCCTTAGGGCGTGCTTCAAGCACACGCTCGGTCCCGCCATCCGCCACTACCTCGTCTCAGCGATCGCCCTCTTTCTCACGTCCGCAATCCTTGGCGCTACGCTTTCGATCCCACTACGCTTCATGTTTGAGTGAACGACAATCTCGGATTGACCAATCCGCCGTATTCCACCACAATAGCGGGATTCAAGGCATCAGTCCGACCCCGCCGTCCTTGGCGAAGGAGAATCGAATATGAGCAACTTCAAATTATCGCGTCGCGCATTTCTAGCCGCGACGACCTGTGCAGCGGCCGCAAACTTGACCGTTGCTGCGGCGCCGAACACGGCGAAAGTCGTACCCCGCAAATTGTCGCCGAACGAAAAGTTGAACATCGCAGCGATTGGTGCAGGCGGTAAGGGCCGTGCAGATACACGCGGATGCAGCGCGGAAAACATTGTTGCGTTGTGCGATGTGGATTGGGATCGTGGTGCGCAAACGTTTGAACGGTTTCCCGACGCGAAACGGTACAAAGACTATCGCATCATGCTCGAAGAGATGCCGGAAATTGATGCGTGCACGATCTCCACGCCGGATCACACGCACGCGCCTGCCGCGTATATGGCGATGAATTTGGGAAAGCATGTCTACGTGCAAAAGCCTCTAACGCACACGGTCGCCGAAGCACGCCTGTTAACGAACGTCGCAAAAGAAACCGGTGTCACCACGCAAATGGGTAACCAAGGTCACTCCGGCGATGGGGCACGTCAGTTCTGCGAAATGATTTGGAGCGGCGCGGTCGGCCAAGTACGTGAAGCACATGTGTGGACGCACCGTCCTGTGTGGGACAACCAAGGTATGGCGGAACCGTTACCACCGCAAGTCACGCCGGAGAACATGGACTGGGATCGGTGGATTGGTTCAGCGCCGTGGCGTCCGTACAACGTTGAATACGCACCGCACGATTGGCGTGCGTGGCTCGACTTCGGCGGTGGTTCGCTCGGCGACATGGCGTGTCACATCATGGACCCGGTCTATTGGGCGTTAAAGTTGGTTGAAGCGAAAGAGTATTCGGTTGAAGTCGTCATGCAAGATGGCCGCAATGAACAAACATTTCCGATTGCGACGACCATTAAATATTCATTCCCCGCGCGCGGCGACATGGGCCCGGTGGATGTGTTTTGGTACGACGGACATTGGACGGATGAAGAGACCGGTAAGAAAACGTATAACCGTCCGGATCGCCCGAAAGGCGTGCCCGAAGATCAAGAGCTGGGCGACGAAAACAAAAACGGCTCCTACTTACTCGGCGACGATGGCATCATTACCACGGGCGAATATGGCGGTCGTTCACGCCTATTGCCCGAAGCAAAGATGCTTGATTACACCATGCCGAGTCCGGTCCTCGATCGTGTCCCCGGACAAGACCCGTATCGTGACTGGGTGGATAACTGCAAGGCGGGCACGAAGTCGTGTTCCGATTTCAGCTATGCAGGACCGTTCACAGAGATGGTCAACTTCGGAAACCTGGTCGTGAAGTCAGGCGAGAAACTCGTCTGGGATAACGTGAAGGGTGTGGTCAAGAATCACCCGAATGCGAGCGAAGTCGTGAGTAAAGAATATAGGCAGGGCTGGGAGTTGCCGATTTAGCTCAGCTAATTGGTTCATACTTTTCTGAACCGGCGTAGCGAGATTGCCAAGTCGCCGCCGCATCCTCTGTTCGTCATCCCCGCGAAGGCGGGGATCCAGAGGTATAACGTTTGATCACGCAATCGCACTGGGTCCCCGCCTCCGCGGGGATGACGGTGGAACGCTACAAAAAACGAAAACGGTTCGCTTAGTTTCTGTCACGGCATCTCGCATAGACGGTGAAACGTAATCGTCATTGCGAGGGAGCCACAGGCGACCGCGGCAATCTCCTCACGGGTTCTCCCTACGTCGCCAAGAATCCGCCGTCGACAATGAGTTCTGCGCCGGTCATAAATCCTGATTCTTCCGATGCTAGAAAGAGCGCCGTGTTCGTGATGTCCCGCGGACGTCCGATGCGCCGAAGAGGCAGACTGTTCCCAATCGATTCTTTGCTCGAGTCATCGAGGTAGGTCTCTTGCATCGGCGTGTCGACAATGCCGGGGTGAATGATGTTGCAGCGGATGTTGTCGGGACCGAACTGAACGGCGAGCGATTTTGTGAGCGCGATCAACGCAGCTTTCGCGCACGTGTATGAATCTTGTGCCACCTCAAATCCCACTAGCCCCGAAATCGATCCGATGAGTACTATAGAACCGCCGCCGGCTTTCTTCAGCTCTGGAATGCCGTGCTTCGTGAGGAAAAACGGCCCTTTGAGATTGATCGCTTGAACGATATCCCAGTTCTCTTCGGTCGTGTCGACGACAGATTTATCCCGGTCTTTCCAAAGGACACCCGCGTTAGAATAAAGAATGTCGAGCTGGCCGAAGGCGTCGACGCCAGCCTGAATGGCGCGCTTCACGTCGGCTTCGTTGCTGACATCGCCCGCCACAGCGATTCCCCGGCCACCGGCTTTTTCCACGACGTTTATGGTCTCTTGCGCGCCCGATTCGTCCAAATCGAACGCGACAATTCGCGCGCCCTCAGATGCGAATAATGCGCTCGCATCCCGTCCCATACCTTTTCCAGCCCCGGTGATGATGGCCACTTTGTCTTTCAATCGCATCGCGCTAGCTCCTCGCTGTTGTAGACCGAATCTTGTATCACATGGGGCACGCTCCCGCAATGGTCATCACAGAACGGATTCGTCAGCACTTGACCCAGTCGTTCGTATATAATGCTTCGGGTCGCTGGCTGAAGCTGGACGGGAATCGTCCTGTAGCCAAAACGATGTATGCGGAAGGCCGATCAGTGTCGGCACTCTGTAGCGCGAGCATGGAAAGGATTCCCTGTGCCCGGCAGTGATACAACCGAACTTCGAGTTTTTTGTACGTGCGGCCAGAAGATGAAAGTGTCCGCCGACATGTTCGGCCAGCCTGGCAAGTGCATCGCCTGTCGCCAGAAGATTCGCATTCCTACGCCGGATCAACTTCCGCCGAATACGACCGACGTTTATCTGCGTGATCATCCCGAGTTCTTGCGGAGTATCAAGCGGCGTAGTTCATCTCGGCGACCGGTCTCGGATGTTAAGCGTCCGAAGAAACCCGCCGCTGAAAAGCCGAGCAAACTGACCATACCACTGGACGTACTCGAACCATTGCAGACGTTGTGTTCGCAATCGGTGCTGCTCGAATCCGAATCGAAAAAACTAGAATCGACGCCGGGCGGCGCACGCGATAACAAACGGGATCACCTGCGCAAACAACGCCGGTTGGTTAAGAGGGGACTCGATGATCTCCGTGAGGAATTACGTCAACGGTTGATGGAAGTTGCGATCGAACTGACGGCGACTCAGGAAAAAATTGCGGAATCGAATCTTTCGGTGCGCGTCGGCGAACTGGATTTCCCGCAGTATCAAGGCGATATTGATCGCATGCGACGACGTCGCGATAGCCTCGAACGGCGTCAACAGAATCTGCGCGGCTGGATCACCGTAAACGATCCATACATGGCGGGCGGACTGCGGCATGTCGATTTAGCCGATGCGCCGCCACGCGAATTTCGGATCACGTTTCGCGGTGATGAAGAGGAAAAGGCAACCGGACTCGAAGGTTTGTTGGACGGCTTGCGCGAAGCATTGCGTACACGCGCCCTCTCAGAAGAACGGCTTGAAGGCCACGCACAAAAACGCTTGCAACGATCACCCGATGTAAAAGTGGATCACGATGACGAAGCCTTCGCCCAGGCGAATCGTGAGCGAGCACTCGCGCAAATTCAGTATTTTCGAAAACGACTTGATCAACGATTACAAGATTACGCCAGTGACCTGGAAGCGGTCGCTGCACAATTGGATCACGCCCGTGGGCGGCATCAGGCGGGATCGCTACCGACCGCCCGTTTCAACGAGCTTGAACGCGATCTCCTTCGCGGCAAAACCGATTTGGTCAAAGGGCGCGACCTCATCAAGCGAGCACTCGCGGCAAACAGTGAACACGATGTACCGACCGCGCGCGGCACCTTCATGCAGCGCTTGACGCGGCTAGACGATAAATCGGGCGCAACGCTCGAACAGGGCTTTGCATGGACTTCGGTCATCGCAATGCTCGCCTCGCTCTTCTTATCGCTAACGGGCGACGTGTCACCAGCGGGCGCTTGGCAGGCCTATAGCGGATCGCCCCTCGGGATTTGGTTGATCATCGTTCCCGTCCTAGCGGCGGCAACCACCGCGGCAATGGTCGTCGTTTCAAGCGCGTCGGTTCGCGGAACGTTAATGGCGGGATCCGCGCTCGTCGTCATGGTGGTGTTTTATGGATTTTTTCATGAGTCCGCGTTTCGAGATACACCACTCGCCGAAGCGATTCGCCGTGCGGGGTCGTGGTACACCCAGCCAGCGTCCATTCTCTTCGGTGTGGGTATCGCCTTGCTCTTTGCCGCTGCCGTCGTTTCATTGGCGCGCGTGCCTCGTATGCGGCTATGGATTCCCGGTATCGCTGCTGCGGCTGTAATCCTTTGTGTCGTCGTGGCCACCGATGTGTTCGGCGTACTTGTTCCAGTGCCCACGTTCGCGCCCATCCGTATCGAACCACCCACCAGCGAGAATCCAGGCCTGTTTGTCGCTGAAGTGACCGTAATCAATCAGGGTGGTCGCGCCATGCATGTCCGTACGGGGACGACCCTTCGCAACGGCTACCGCGTTATGTTCGACGAAAAGGTAGGAACCAATTCTTGGCGCGATCTGGGATGGCCTCAATCAATCGAAATTGAAGGTGTCGTCATTCCCGTCGACACTACCCGATTACCCAATATCCGAATCGGCCCAGACCAAATCGCTACATTTACGTACCGAGTACCACCCGGAAACTATCGCGCTTCGTTACTGCCGATCTATGGCGAAGGTTCTATCGACTTACCAATCCTGATTGACGCCGATAACGTGGTTGCTCCCGATGAGGCCGCTGAGAACGAAGCGGTCGAATCGACTGAGCCGGAGGGTTCCACCGAAACACCGTTAGAAGAAGGAGAAGTCGAGGGCGCACTACCGGAGGAAACGCCGATATCGCGTCCGAGCTCTGCCGAAGTTGAACTCCGCGGCATCATTACCGCACCGGGTCGCGATCCGGTCTTCTCGATCGACGTGCAATCAATCTCCGGTGAAATCGAAAGTATCCGGTTGGGATTGGGTGAAGAGTTGTATGGCGGCTGGAAAGTGTCAGAATTCAACCCCGATCAACAAACAGTCACACTGTCGAACGAAGTTTCGATTATCATCCTTCGCCGAAGCGAACGGCAACCGTTGCGTACTACTCGCTGACGAAAAAACCGCTTCACCACGAAGGCACCTTTACATCCCCCCTTCACCGCTGTCCTAAACAAAATTCTCCCACGGTCATTGCGAGGGAGCGGTAGCGACTGCGGCAATCTCGTCATCGGAAAAGGTTCTGCGGCGAAGAGATTGCCGTAGTCGCCTGGGGCTCCTTCGCAATGACGGTAGGAGTTGAGGTCTGTAATCGGGAATCGTGCTCATTGCCCGCGCTTAATGAGCAAAACTTGCCTTCGTAAATCTGTTTAGGACGAGAGTGGTCCCCTTCGAAGGGAGTTAAGAGGGACGTTAAGGTGTATAAACTAACTTTAACCGCTCTAGTCTGAATCGGACTCTGCGTGCGCCTTGATCTTTTCGGCGGCCGATTTCAGTTCCGGATCAAGCCGATAAGCACGACGCCATTCGGCGACGGCCCGCTTCACTTCTCCATTGAGAAAAAAGGCATCCCCAAGATGATCGCGTAGGACCGCGTCGTCTTGGTTCATCGAGAGTAGCGCGCGGCGAATGAGTTCAATGGCGCGATCCGGTTCGCCTTTCCGATACAGAATCCAGCCGAGGCTATCGAGATAGAAACCGTTGTCCGGATCCAATGCTAAGGCTTGGTTAAGCAGCTTTTCTGCGTCGCCAAGTTTAATATCAATCTCGGCGTACATGTATCCCAGAAAATTCATGACATCCGGGTCTTGCGGATCTTCGCGCAAACATTCTTGCAAGTGATGTTCCGCTTCTTCGAATTCGTCTTCTTCTTCGTAGATCGACCCGAGATAGTAGTGCAGCCATTTTTCGGATCCGTGTGTTTCCAGCGCACGTTGTAACACACCAATCGCAAGCGAGTTTTTACCCCCTGCCATCAATGCGCGCGCATACATCGTCTCCAGATACCGCGATCGAACACCTTCATCCAACATGGATTCCAACTCGGTCACAAAAAACTCTGACGTATCATCTGTTCCATACAGTGCGATAGTGCCGACCAAGAAGACTTGGGACTCAAGGTCGATACTGCTCTCGATCTCGTCGAGTGACTCCAGCAGCGGGCGGTATTCTTCTCCGACATTTTTTCGTATGATTGCGCGCATGATGGTGCCGAAAATCGGTGCGCCATTTGGCGGTACAATTTCCGCTGCCCGATCGGTTGCGCCGTCACGCAACAACAAGTATTGATACTGCAACACATGGCCTGGTGCTGGAGCGTCGGCGGTTGCTATCGGTCGCACGACTTCAGCCGCCTTTGCGAATTGGCCCAATCGCGCCAGCGCCGCAGCATAATTTAGACGTCCGTCGTCGCTATCCGGCACACGCTCAACGTATTCCTTGAGGTGCTTCTTCGCTTTTGCCGGCGCATCCATCTCGAGGTCAATCACGCCCAAGAGCAACAACGCCCCATCCACGGTCTTGTCCGCTTCCCACGCGCGCAACGTTGCTTCACGTGCCGCTGCCGTATCTCCGGCGCGGTACAGATTCCAACCCAGCTGCATGTTCAACGCGGGCAATGCCGGCGAATCCGGTATGAGTTTGACCAACCGCTCGCCCATTTCGATGGCACCGACGAGATCGTTGGACCGCTCTTCCGCCTGAATCACGCGGCGATACAACTCCGGACTATCGGGTTCAAGTTCTATAGCACGTTCAAACGACTCTGCTGCACCCTCAAAGTTCTCCACGCGGTTGTATAGGAGTCCTAACATCACGTGCATTTCCGCGTTTTCAGCGTCGAGCTTCGCGGCGCGTTCACATGCGAAAAGCGCTTTATCCACCTCGTCTAAGCGGAGGTATAACCGAACCATGTCACGGTGAAGTTTGGCCGAGTCCGGCATTCCGCGTGACGCCCGTTCATAGGCCGCAGCCGCTTCTTCAAATTTACCGCGCCGCATCAACACGACGCCGTTCATGTAGTCGGTGTACCCGGCGGCCTTGGGCGTTTGATAGCCAATGCCGATGTGGCCCGAGTCGCCAGGGGCCGTGATACAACCAGCGGCTACCAGTACCAATGCGAATCCCATAATCGCTACCTTCCGTTTGAGAAGACGAGAGCAGCGCGCCAACGCCGGGCGCGGGTGGATTGAATGTCGAAGAAATGCAGGCAAAGTACTGTTACTATACCAGCTTCTACGAACCGGCTCACGTGGCATCGCATGCCGACGGTTTCGAGGCCTCGCGTGTGCCCAGCGTAAATGATCGGCGGTGGATCGGGCAGGGGCCATATTCGGCGAGTGCCTCTAGGTGTTGTTCAGTGCCATAGCCTTTGTGCCGGGCAAAGCCATACTCCGGATACTGCACATCGAATTCTTCCATGATCCGATCGCGTGTCACTTTGGCGATAATGCTCGCAGCCGCGATCGATGCCGAACGTCGGTCGCCCTTGATAAGCCGCCGTTGAGACCAGGGACACTCCGGGAGCTGAAAACCATCGACCAACAGGAAATCCGGCGGAGTTGAAAGCGCCGTGGCCGCGTCTAACATCGATTTGTAATTGGCGGGTTGGATTCCGTTGGCATCAATTTCTTCGGCGGAAATAATCGAAACGCCAATCGCATGATCTTCGTGTTGGAGTTGTGCGAACAGTGCTTCGCGTTGCGCGGTGGTAAGTCGTTTGGAGTCGTCGAGCCCCTGAGGCGGATTGTCGTTGAGTACGACTGCGGCGGCCACGATCGGACCCGCCAACGGTCCACGTCCGGCTTCATCGACTCCGGCGATTCGAGTGTAGCCCGCTTTTCGGGCCTCGCGCTCAAATTCGAGCATGCGTTCAGCACGCGCCAGGGATTCGTGAATGGTTGCAGTAATTCGCTCGCACTTCCGGAGAAGCTGTTGCGCACCGGCTCGTGGGTCGGTGCGCAGTGCATCTAGAAACGTGTCATCGAATGGTGGGCCATGAGCCGCCGCAGCGGATAGTTCCCGCAGCGTAGGCCGTCGATCATCCGAGTCTGGCACGAATGAAAGTACGCTTACTTCTTCGACTTCGTTGTGCGCTCTTTTGCCTTGACACGAGCCGCTTTACCAGAACGATCGCGCAAGTAATAGAGCTTGGCGCGACGGGCTTTACCCTCACGCATCACTTCCACTTTCTCGACGCGGGGCGAATGCAACGGAAATACACGCTCGACGCCCTCGTTAAACGCAACGCGGCGCACGGTGAATTTGGCCTCCGGCGACTCGCCACCTTTCCGGCTGATGACCACACCCTCGAAAATCTGGATGCGCTCTTTCTCGCCTTCGACAATCCGAAAGTGGATCTTGACCGTATCACCCACATTGAACTTGGGGATTTGATCCGCCGGTTTCAGTTGTTCATTTCTGATTTCGTCCAACACATTCACGACTTATTCTCCTTTGTCCGGATATTTCACAAACGCGGTTCGACAACCCTTGCTACGGCGCCAGCACCGATGGGCGCGAACCGTGTTTGTGAAATATCCTAATCCGTACAACTCTAAGAACTGCGCAGGCTATCCCTGACCGGCGGCATCCGCCTCAATCTCGCGCAATAGTTCAGCATCTTGTTCTGTACAGGCACCGAGTAAATCCGGTCGCCGCTCTTTCGTCAGGCGCAATGCCTCTTTCCTTCGCCAACGGGCTATCTCGCCATGGTGCCCGCTCAACAACACATCCGGTACTCGTACGCCTGACACCTCCGCCGGCCGCGTATATTGCGGCGGACCGAGAACACCGTCCGCGAACGAATCCGTGTCCACCGACTCGGCATTACCCACCACGCCCGGAAGCATCCGGCTCGTGGCTTCGATCACCGTTAGCGCCGGTAATTCGCCTCCACTTAACACGTAGTCGCCCACGGACACTTCGTCAGCATTCAATAACTCAACGACGCGTTCGTCGACGCCTTCGTACCGACCACAAATCAGCACCAAGTCCTCGTGCTCGGCCAACTCCCGAACGACAGGCTGCGTGAGCGGCCTGCCGCGCGGCGAAAACATCACCACATGTGCACAGGAATTCTTCCCGCGCAAACTTTCAACAGCGGCCATTATCGGACCGCACGTCATGACCATTCCTGCACCACCGCCGAACGGCTCATCATCAACCGTGCGATGACGATCCGTCGCGAAATCGCGAATGTTCGTCACGCCAACCGTTAGTCGACCGGCTTCAATCGCTTTGCCCAGCAAGCTGGTGCGTAACGGCGTCTCAAACAATTCCGGAAACAGCGTCAAGACATCGATTCGCATGCGCTGTCTCTTCGAACCGCTATTTAACCGGATGCCGCGGCAGCCGACTCGACCATCGGGGCATCCTTCATGTCGATACGGCCCGCGTCAAAATCGATTGCATCTACTAGTTCAACCGCCAACGGCACCATCGCTCGCGAACCGTCAGGGCGTTCAATTTCCACTACTTCGTGCGCCGGCGTTTCCATCGCATCAACAACAATTCCGATGTCCACTCCGCGTTCCGCCAACGTCAACCCAACTAAATCGTCTATGACATACGCGTCATTCGTCGGCACAATTTCTACTTCCGTCACCACTCGGGCTCCGGTCATCGTCCTCACTTCATCACGCGGAACGCCGACCGCCAAAACCGCCGTCACGCCATCGCCCATTTTTCGGACAGAGGTGGCGCGATACCGCACCGGATCATGTCGCCCGGCCTTAATCCAAATCCAGTCCTGGCCTTCCACCGCCGAGAGACGCGCACGTGCAACACGTATACGCAATTCACGTCGTGCCGGGTTTACCGACCGTACTTCGCCAATGTTGTGCCAAGTGCTGCTCATGAGACTGTTATTCGACGATGTGTAGCATTGCGCGGACATCGGCTTTCGCCGCCGCGGTACCTACGAGTGTGCGAATGGCTTTGGCTGTCCGGCCTTCGCGACCGATGACTTTGCCCATGTCTTCCGGATTGACCCGAAGTTCAAGGTTGTTGCCTTCGTCGCCTTCGATCACCCGGACTTGTACGTCTTCCGGGTGGTCAACCAATTTTTTCGCGATAAACTCTACGAGTTCTTTCACGGTCTATACTCCAAGCTTTGCGACAACGGAATAACCCGCTCAACAAAGGTTTGTTAGGCTTCAGCCGGTGCTTCTTCGGCTGGAGCTTCCGCGGCGGCTTCCGGCTCGGCCGCGGGCGGTGCCAATTCTTCCGGCTTCTTGCCCTCAGCATACGCCTTCATGACGCCGTGCTTGGACAGAACGGTCCGCGCAGTGTCACTGGGCTGTGCGCCTTTGTACAACCACTCGAGCGCTTTTTGCCGATCAATTTCGATCTTGGGTTCGGGACGGGCCATCGGTTGGTAGACACCCAACACGTCGACTTCGACGCCGCGCGTACGTCTGCGCGAGTCCATGACCACTACCCGGTAGTACGGCGCGTGCGTACGACCGCCGCGCTGCATGCGAATTACCGTTGCCATCTTTATCGTTCTCCTAGCGCCGCGCCTCGTGCGCGGGCAAATGCTGTTCAATTCCCGGGGCTACATCCCCGGCATGCGCATGATGCCCCGGCCACCCTTCGGACCTTTGCCAAAGGGGCCTTTGCCCTTCATGAGCTGTTTCATCATGCGCTTTTGTTTCTCAAATTCTTTCAGCAGCTTATTGACATCTTGGACGGTTGTACCGCTTCCATCCGCAATTCGTCGGCGACGGCTGCCATTAATAATCTTCGGACTCCGCCGTTCCTTCAGGGTCATCGAAGTGATTATCGCTTCGGTGTACTTGAGTTCATCTTCGTCGATATCAGTTTGGCCGCCCATCATCTTCGAAAATCCGGGGATTTTCGATGCGATTTCAGACATCGACCCCAACTTTTTCATTTGCTGAATCTGTTCCAGGAAAATCTCGAGGTCGAGTGTTCCCTTCTTCATCTTCTCTTGGAATTTAACGGCCTTGTCTTGGTCGACCACTTCCTGGGCTTTTTCGACGAAGGAAACAATATCGCCCATGCCGAGAATCTGATCGGCCATACGACGCGGATGGAATGCATCGAGTTGATCGAGCTTTTCGCCGGTACCGACAAACTTAACGGGACATCCGGTAACGCTAATCAAACTGATCGCCGCACCGCCGCGAGCATCGCCGTCCATCTGGGTGAGAATGACACCGGTCAGCGGTAACGCATCGTTAAACTGCTTCGCCGAATTGACGGCGTCTTGACCGGTCATTGCGCTGGCGACAAACAAGACTTCGTGCGGCGAGACTTGCGATTGGATCCGCCGGACTTCGCCCATCATCTGTTCATCGACATGCATGCGGCCTGCGGTATCAAGCAGAATCACGTCGCAATTCAACCGCTGCGCTTCGCCACGCGCCATCAAGCACGTGTCGACCGGATCCGCATCTTGCCCCAGACTAAAGCTTTCAACTTCCGCCTGCTTAGCAACCACTTCCAACTGCTGAATCGCCGCAGGACGATAGACATCCGCACCAACAAGTAAGGGTCTGTGGCCCTTCTTCTTAAGGTGCATCGCGAGCTTACCGCAGGTTGTCGTCTTTCCCTGACCTTGAAGGCCGACCATCATAATAATCGTCGGCGGCGATTGCGCCATCTTGAGCGGTTCGTTGGCACCGCCCATAAGCTTTTGCAGTTCGTCGTGAACAATCTTGACGATCTGCTGGCCGGGCTGAACGCTATCGAATACCTTCTCGCCCGTCGCCGTTTCTTGGACGTTTGCAATAAATTGCTTAACGACCTTGAAATTGACGTCGGCTTCCAGGAGCGCCGTACGGATCTCCTGGAGACTGTCCTTCATATTCTTCTCGGTCAGTTTTCCCTGACCTCGAATATTTTTGAAGGCGCGATCGAGTTTTTGGCTTAAAGATTCAAACATTTACTAAAAGGGCTCAACCCGTTGAGACGAGACTTTCCCATGAACGGGCACAATCGCCCGAACTTACACAGCAGGAGAGAATAGCATATGAAGGAAAACCCGTTCAATCCTTGCGTGACAAGGGGTTATGACCGCTGGGAGGGCCAAGTTCCTCGAACACTTGCGCAGCAAGTGTGGGCTTGGCCTGGGCCAACTCATCCACACCATGGCACCCTTATGGAGTGCGCAAGCTCGCTTGCGCTTTATCCAAGCGGGCTCGCCCGCGTCGCCCAACCGGCGGCTTTGCTCAGGGGGCTGCCGGGGCAAGGATTTGGATTCGTGCCGCTTACATCAGATGCTGTTTGAAGAACGTGACGGTCCGTTCCCAAGCGAGTTCTGCGGCGTCTTCGTCGTAACGGGGCGTCGAGTCGTTGTGGAAGCCGTGATTCACGCCCTCATAGATATGCGCGTCGAAAACCTTTTTGTTGTCCGTGAGTGCCTTTTCGAATGGTCCAGCGCCGGCAAGAATCCGCTTGTCCAGTGAGGCATTGTGAATGAGAAGAGGTGCTTGAATCTTGGATACGTCCGCCTCCGCAGGCTGTCTTCCATAGAACGGCACGGCGGCGTCGATAACATCGGGAATCCGAACCGCCAATTGGTTCACCATTCCGCCTCCGAAACAGAAACCAACCGCGCCGACTTTTCCCGTGGATCGCTCGTGCCCATCGAGCCACTTCGCTGCCGCGATGAAGTCCTGCGCCATTTCTTCGGAATCACGTTCACGCTGCATCGCGCGACCATCGTCGTCATTGCCAGGATAACCGCCGAGCGGGGTCAACGCATCGGGAGCGAGCGCAAGGAATCCTTTGACGGCGAGTCGACGCGCTACGTCCTCGATGTACGGATTTAGACCGCGATTTTCATGAATGACCAGCACGGCCGGCATCTTTTCGGTATTGGCGGGCCGCGCGAGTAGGCCCTTCATCTCACCGGCTCCATCAGGCGAAGGGTATGAAATCGTTTCCGCTACGATACGCGGATCGTCCGGCTTGACCTGTTGTGCCCATGCATAGTTCGGGCTGAGCTTTGCCATCAACGAAGCCGCCGTCATGCCGCCCACGGCAAAGACACCGAGTTGCTTCATGTACTCCCGTCGGCTCAGACGTCCGTGTGCGTAGTCGTCGTACAAATCGAGAACGGCTTGATCGAATTCGGATGCGTTTTTTCGTTCCATGGTGTGGTTCCTTTGGTTTGGATGTTCCGATTACGACTTTAGCGCAGAGTCCTCTTCCTACGGAGCGTCGATGGCACGACGAAGCAACACTGTATTATCCTTCTCCAAATCAGATGACCAGACGATTTCTGCGCTCGGATTCCAGCGAATCTCGTCGTATCCGTGCTTGGGGCGGACAGCTCCGACGCTGTGCTCGGTTGCGGGCGTCCATGCGGAATCGTCGAAATTCGTGGCCTTCCAATCATCCGGCTCGTCGATTGCCTCAAATGCACACGGGCCTTCACCGGCAACCGGATTCGATGCTTCGGCGCACGCTTCGTCTAATGGTCCCTTGTGAATGATGAGCGTCTTCCAATCCGCGCTCGTCACCGCGACCACTTCGCCGGTATCCACATCCGTAAACTGAGCGATAACGCCGCCATCCCCCATCTGTTGACGTCGGGATCCGATGTATTCCAGCCCGGAATCGTTCTCCTTGAAGTCCTTCACAACGAAATTAAGTTGAAGCGGATAGTTGGCCTTAAACGTAAACACTTCGGCGTTGAACGATCGTTCGGTGGTAATCGGCACGGAATCTTCTACAATTAACTCGTCACCAAGATAAAGTGCGAACCAGTTGTCCGCCCACACTTCGCCCTTGAACGTGTGTTCACCTGCGCCAGTGACTTCCGTTGATTCATGGACGGCCTGACCATTTGCCGATCCGCCACAACCGACCACTAGCGTGGTAAGCGTTAACATGATTCCTGCAGTCATAACCCCCGCAGGTATTTCGGTAGTCGTAATCTTCATTTGAAATCTTCCAATCCGTTAGTGTTCTCGAATGCAATACACGGCGTTCGCACCGCGAAGGATCATCGTTTGATCGACAAATGCAGGCGACGACCATACTTTGTCGTCAATGGAATTAGTACCGATCACTTCAAGTTTCGGACCCGGTTTCAGAACATGTGTCCTCCCCGAATCGTCCGGACAAAACACTTTGCCGTCATAGGCCCACGGAGAAGCCCAGAACGATCGCGCACGGGTCAACCGTTCGTGTTCATACGCGGGCGCTCCGGTCTTTGCGTCGTAACAACTCACCTGTCCTCGGTTTCGAGCCAAGATGTAGACGTGGCCTTCGTACAGCAGGGGTGACGAAAAGTCTGGTCCGGCGTCTGCACGCCACCAGAGGATGTCGCCGTTCGATTGTTCGCCCTCCGATGGAGTGATGTCTCCGGATGCTCCGGCCTTCACGGCGGCCAAGATGCCGCCGCCGTCTTCTCGTTCTTCGTTTCCAATGTAGAGCACGTCGGCGTCACCCACGGGCGAGGCGGATGCGCGACCACCGGGATACCGCAGCGACCACAACAACTCGCCCGATTGGGGATCGTAGGAACGAACCGTATCGGCGTTGGTGACCAATTCGGTGCGTTCACGGTTCCGCCAAATCATCGGCGTGCTCCAACTCGATCCCTCGTTGCGCGCCTTTCGCCAGCGTTCATCGCCCGTTTCTCCATCGAGTGCGACGAGAAACGATTCCTCCTCGTTATCGATCTGAAGATAGAGAATACCCTCGTGCATGATTGGCGAACTACCGGTTCCCCAATCGCGCTCCATAGGCAAACCGCCGAGATCTTTCTTCCAAACGAGTTCGCCGTCGAAGTCGTAGCAGAACAGCCCCATCATTCCGAAATACACATAGACCCGCTCGCCATCCGTTACCGGCGTTTCGGAAGCATACGTATTTGCGGGGTGCGTCCGATTTCGAGGGTGGCCCTGCAACACGACACGTTTCCAACGTTCCTCGCCGGTCGCTAGATTAAGACAGTGCAATTCCCAACGATACACCGCGTCCTTACCAACACGATCACCTCGCGCACCCGGGCGGGGCTTTACCGCCGGACCCTTCTCTTGCACCGCCGTCGCGATGAACACGTGATCGCCCCACACCACGGGGCTCGCCCAACCCTCGCCAGGAATGGGCGCGATCCATTCCACGTTCGTTTCGTCATTCCACTCCGTAGGCAATCCGGATTGTGTGGGCAGGTAGTCATGGTTCGCGCCTCGAAACTGCGGCCAATTGTCGGCCGTCGCAGTCGTCATCGTCAACATGATCGCGCTCGTCATGAGCCATTGGATCGTCTTCGTCATTGTTTTGATACTCCGCTAAATTAGTGGGGGGAATTGGCCAAGTGATCGGCGAGAATGTCCGCACCAAAATCACCATTGCGATCACGCCAAACAACGTGGACATGATTCGGGCCGACCATGCTGTATTCGATTAAGAACTCCGGTCCTTGCACACAGTAGTAATTCGCCTGACGTTCTTTCAGACTGCCAATCCACCCGAAGTGGACGTTGTCCCAGCCGCCCTCCTCAACCTTTTGCATGCGCGAAGACGCGACATCTGCCGGAACGTGATCGATATATAATTGAACGAGATCGCGCAGGTGCGACTGTTGCGCTTCATTCAAGTCCGAGAACGCAATTCCGTCTGGCGCGTCCAACGAAATCTTTCGTTCATTACCCGTTAGCAAAAGTCTCGGCATCTGATCCGCGATCGTCGCAGTCTTCTGTTGAGATTCGTCGAGCGAGTTCATCAACGCGCGACCCAGCTTTTCTTCCTCGCCGAGGATGTTCCAACCTTTTCGAGGACCGGACGCAACGTAATGGGGTTGTGCGCCGAGAAACGCGGGCGCTGCAACATACGATTTGCCATCCGCCACTGAGAATGCAATCGATAAATGATGACCATGAATGCGCCACGCCCATGTGCCCGTGGCAGAAGGGTCGCCAAAGATGGCAATAGAGTAGTTCTCGATCCCTTCGACCCGGTCTTGCCCACCGCGACCCCGACCGCCTCGGCCTGGACCACGACCACCGGGACCCCCTTCTCGCCCGCCAACGCCCGGGCCGCGTCGTCCGCCACTGCGAGCACCTTGACCGGGTCCACGAGCGGCACGTTCGGTGTGAACGTACGCCTCCAAGGCAATGATGCTGGCGCTTTTGTGATATCCGTTGGCGCTCAGGCTAGAACTTAGCAGCGCGTGCATCAACGAAAGTTGCTCGAGACTCATGTCCTTGAGTCGAATGCCGGACACTGGATCCGGACGGAGGTGATACCCAAACCGTTCCTCCGAATCGAGCGGAAACAACGTCGTTGCTTTCTGGTCGTCCGAAAGCGACGTTGCGAAGAGATGCGCTGCATCAGCCATGCGTTGCAGCGATGCGGGTTGCGCTGCATCTCCAAATGAAGATGCGGATGACACCAATAATCCAACTGCATAACACAGAACCCAGCGGTTTTTGCATAGCATTGAACTTGCTCCTTGTTCCGTTTATGGCGTAAATGTTCCGTCGTAATCGAGTCCCGCGTGCATCACGAATCTCCTTCGTCGTCAAGATTCTGGGGAGTCTTCGCGGGATGGTCTTTCAAGTAGTCGGTTAACACCGGGCCGGGTGTCAGGTCTTTTCCCGCGAAAGCAGGATCGTCATAGGCGAATCTATACACACGAAATACACCTCCGCCACCGCGACCACCGCGACCACCTCGGCCCCCTCGACCGCCCCGGTCTCCGCGCCCAGGTCTCTGAGATGCTCCCGCCGCACGAGGTGGGTTGGCTGCGTTCACATAGCGCCAAACTTCTTTTCCATCCGCCGTAACTTCGAAGAATGTCCCGGATGCACCTGAGCAGATTAAGGTGTTGCCGTTCGGCAATCGTTGCGCACCTGAGATGTTGGAGGAGTGGAAGTCTTCCTTATTGGGCGCCGTGTATTCCCAGACCGGTTTCGCTGGCCCCCACGCCTCTCCCTTCGCGCGATGGAATCCGCCGTCCTTCGTGAATGGCGGCGTAATCTGTATTACGCTTGAATATGTTCCGTCTTTTCGGCCACGCCCGTTGTTAAACAGCAAAATGTCGCCCGCGCCAGGGCGTCCTTCAGGAATCCAATGCACGTCGTGTTGTGCAAACAACTGTTGATCGGACTCCGCCCCCTGCCGATACGCCAACGGGTTTCCCCACCGGTAAAGGAGATCGCCACCCTTACCGTAATGCCCGCCGGTGTGACCTTTCGCTTCGTCGGTAGTGACGCTGTGATCAAGTATCCAGAGTTCATTGTTTCCGAGCGCGCTTAGTGCGATAAGGTCAAGCTGTGGGTTGTAGGCGATCGAGTTTATATGGAGCCAATCCGCGCTGCCGCCACGGCGATTCGGCTGCGATTGTTTTTCCTTGTCGTCTGCGCCGAGGTAGCCGAGCGCCTCGAGCTGCTCCATTTCCTCGGACGACATCCGGTCCATCCAAAATCCGGGTGGATCGATGTCCAGCAATTCAGGATGGGCTGCGACATCGCCAAAATTATCCTTCGATTCATCAAGGTCTTGAATGAGGTGATCCCAGAGATGCCATTGCCACACGATTTCTCCGCCCTCGGGACGAACTGGCTTCACCTCAATGATGTGTTCCGACCACAGTTCGCCATCTCGCAACCATTCCGGGTTTCGTCCCGCAGCGATGGCTTCTTCTTTCGTCTTCATCTCCCACGCGAGGATCAAGACGTTGCCGTTCGGCAGCGGTTCGATGTCGTGGTGCATCAGATGCTGTTCATTCGCGTAGACAAACTCCCAGACTTTCTCTCCGTCCCACGTAAATTCCTCGACGCGGTAGCCCGATCCGCCTCCGTGAAACGTTTTGTTGCCACCGCGGCCGAAGGAGCCCGCCCTCAACAGGTGGCCATTGGGTAACAGATATGCTTGGTTACCGGGTCGATATTCACTTTCCCATTTGTGGATGAACCGCCCGTCGTTATCCATGAGATACGTCGTGGCGGCACCCAGCGGCGCAAAGAGATTCAACCCATCGAACGCGCCTGACTCGTTGATTCTGAGGCCAGGCTCTTCGCGGTTTGCCTGATCGGGACGCGCCCCACGTTCTTGTGCAATCGACGGCGCAGCAATAAAGATCAAGATGGCTGACGCTGCGATGAGCGATATGGTCCGCGTTGTGAACGGTCCGTGTCTTTCCACGAGTTTCTCCTCGGTCCTACTTCGAAAACAATTCACTGAGCAGACCGGTTTCGCCGGGATGTCGAACTTCTACAAAGTCTTCGACACGCGTGATTGCGGCGAGCATTCGGAACTGTTGCACGAATTCCGGCTCGAACTGCGTCTTGTGCGCCGATATCGCGCCGACACGTTGTTCGAGCTGAGCGGAAACATCGACGCTATACGTAATAAACCGGTCCGCGACGGCTTTGTACCGCTCGCCGATTTCGGGATTGGCATTCGCGACTAGCGTGTGGCGCGTGCGTGAGAGTGCTGTGTGCAGGAGGTGCGTCGGTCCCTCAGAATCATCGAACGCTCGCCCCGTAATTTGCCCTATCGCGACGTGATCCGCATGGCCGTACAAACCGTCAGGCCCGAAAGTCACGACGATCTTCGGTTGCGTCTGCTTGATGATCTGTTGAACGCTTTCAACGACTTCATTCCAATGGTCATAGACCAGCCCGTCGGGATAGCGAAGGAACAATGGTTCCGTCGCGAGTTGCATCACGCGCGCCCCGCTGCGCATCTCCCCTTCGCGTACGTCCGCGAGCGCTTGCCCACTTAGTTCGCGGTCTGTTTTGTCCCCGCCCGCATCGCCTGAGGTCGCGTACACGAGTTGAACGCGCTGTCCTTTCGCGGACAAGAGTGCGAATGTCCCGGAAGAAAACGTTTCGTCATCCGGATGTGCAAACACCCCCAATACGTCGCACGCCTCAAGTTGGTTGATAGCAGTTTCCCGTGCGGCCTTTTGCTCTTCGGTGGATTCGTGTCCGGAATCGCCCGGCATCCGCGGGCCATCCCGTTCGAAATCTTGGGCCCATGCCGCGCCTACCCCTACCAGTGCGAAGACGGCAATCTTTACAATCGTGTGCATTTAGTGCTCCTCATTTGTTTGATGGTTCGTTAATGTTTACGGTCGTTTGCCTTTGCCGCCGTCTTTGGGGCCACCTCTACCGCGTTTTTTCTGCGAGACCAAGATGTGTTTGAACGCCTCTTGTTGATCCTCGGTGAGGATCGCCATTGTTTCTTCGATTGCGGTCTCGTGGCGTTCTCGGCGACTGTCATCGATTTCATGTTTGCGCGATCGAAACGTCGCCATGATCTCGTTGTACTCGTCTTTTTGTTCGTCGCTTAGGATTGCGCGCACTTGATCGTCTTTTTCATGGCTTGCCCTGCGCCCGGCATCACCATCCATCTCTCGCGCGGTGTTCGACCAAATATCCCTCATCTTCTCCCGTTGATCGGAGGATAGATCGAGTTCTTGACTGAGCCACGCCGGATTCATCATGCCGCCACCGCCCCGTTCATGAAACGGATTGAACGACCAACCCACGGGTACGCCCGCCGTAAAGGCGAGGACGAGCGCCGCCGCTGTCACTACTCTTGCTTTAGTCACTGGAGAATTCCTCCGAAAGCGCACGGTTCATCCAATGCGCAAAGTCAATGGTTTCGTCAGGCCCCTCTTCCAATTCCGACACTTCGGCCTCCGGTTCCGTGATCATGTGTTCCACCCAATTCTCGGCGAACGTGTCAGGGTTTCCCATGTCGTTGACGTAGTACCAGCCGAAGGACGCAACGGATATCAGCCACATTGCGGCCAGGGCGGACAACGTAAAGAGCAATCGGTCGTGGCGAGTTTCGCCGACGCGACCAACCGCCTCGTGCATGCGGTTTTCAAACACCTTTCGTGCAATGTCCGTTTCGAATACCGCGTCGTGTTCGCTTCCGACAATGGTCGATACGGCGCGGAAATCCGCGAGCGCATTTTGGCATACCACGCACGACGTTAGATGATGTTCAAACGCATCCCGCGCGGCATCGTCGAGTTCGCCGTCGTGGTAGAGGCTTGCTTGGGTTGTTTTGTCGCAGTCAGCCATCGTATCTACGCCTCAACTTTCTACCACGGGCTCCGCCCCAGCATGCTGGACGAAGTAGTCGCTAAACGTTTCCCGAATGTGTTGGCGAGCTCGGAACAAACGCGACTCGACCGTCCCTCGCGGAATGTCGAGCGTGTCGGCAATTTCTTGATAGGTGAAGCCTTCGACTTCACGGAGCACCATTACCTCACGTTGCGCCTCTGGCAAACTCGCGAGGACGGTCGCAGTGTCGAGCGATGCGACCGGGGAGGCCTCCTTTGGCACTCCGTTCCCAGTCTGGGAATCGTGGGTCTCGTTCAATTCGTCGGTCTTCCGCAACTTCCAATACCGGTGATGCCGAGCGGCGCGGCGAAATAGAATGCTCATCAACCAACCCCGCACCGATGCGTCACCCTTAAAACTGGCCGCACTCCGAATAGCGCCTTCGAACGTCTCTTGTACCAAGTCCTCGGCGTCTTCGCGTTTGGCCGTCTTCCGAAGCGCGAATCGCAACAGCATTTCAGCATGGCGTTCTACGAGTCCATTGAAGGCCGCCGTTTCACCGGCACCAGCGCGCGTAACCAGTTCCAAGTCAGAGAATTCCACGTTGTTTGAGTTCGATTCTGCGGCCATATGCCGCCTGCTTCTATCTAATAAGTTCCCTAACCAAGCCAGAATCTTCCATGGTACTCAAAAAAAGTGTTCAGAACCTGAATTGGTGCTCGGCAAGGGCCGACGGTCGAGAACGTGGCGTGGCGAGGAGAGGACTTGATTAAACAGACTAGAATAGAAGAGGGGTCATTTTGAGCGAAGCGAAGACTCTACGCTGGTACACAGAATCACTATCTCGAGTACTAGAAGATTCCTCAACTTCGTTCGGAATGACAGTATTGAGAAAGGGTTGACTAATCCGTGTAGATCCGCTCAATCCGTGCCATCCGCGTACCTATTTCTCGGGCAGACGCTCGGCGATGTCTTTGACCTCTTCTTCCGGGCCTTCAGCTTTGACGGGGAATAGAGGATTCAAGAATGCGCTTAGACCATCCGTGCGGGCGGTCGTAAGGTACCCGCTATTGTGGCCGCCACTGATCCTCAGGAGTTTCTTGGGCTCAATCGCGGCGTCAAACAGGTCCTGTCCGTGGGTAGCGGGAATGATTTCGTCTTCGGGGCTGTGGATGACGAGTAAAGGTGATCCGATTTGACCTACTTTCCGCACGTTGTCGAAACGATGTTCCACCAGCAGCGAGAGAAGGAAGGCAGGAAATATGGGGAACTGCTGGGCGCCCATACGGGGGACGGATGTAAAAGTGCTTTCCAGAATGACCGCACCTTCGTCAACGTGGGTCGCGAGTTCGCTGGTTGGTCCTCCTCCCATCGAACGCCCGCAGAGAATGATCGATGCCGGAGCGAATCCTCTATCGTCTACTAGATAGTTCCACATCGCCAAGATGTCGTCCTGGCAACGGGTTTCTGAGGGTACTCCCGTGCTCTTACCGTATCCGCCATAGTCGTAGGCCAGCACATCGAAACCCAATTGCCGAAATACTTCCACATCGTCTATCCGGTCGGAGATTGTTCCTCCATTACCATGTGAGAATAGTAGGGCTCCGCGCTTTTTCTCCGCAGCATTCACGTACCAGCCGTGTGTCGAATCTTCGCCGACCTCTAGAAGAACATCTTCGTACGTCCATTTAAGATCGCTCGCCGGATCGCTAACGGTTCCGCTCGGCTGGAATACATAGTTTCCCTGGTATTGATAGAGCAGCGCCAACATTCCTGCGTATCCCACTGCGACCAAAACGGGAATGGCGCAAGCGAATGCGATCGCCGTCTTTCGCATTCTACCGCCCGGTTTCATAAACCTGGAGGCTAGAATCAGCAAAACGAAAAGTGCAATTGGGACGATGAAATACAGGTACGGATATCGATAGATTAGACCGAGTATGAACACGACATGAACTCCCTTACGCGAATCCTGCGAGGCATTCACGCCGACGATTGGACGCATTCACGAATGAATCTGTTTAGATCCGCGTCATCCGCGCACCTATTTCTCCGGCAGACGCTCAGCGATGATTTCGGCTCAAGTCGGTTCCAATGTCGAAAACGCTTAGCGTTACAGTTTTTCAGTTCTCGGAAAACACTTAGACCGCCGCCTGCACGACAGTAGACCGGATTCGCTCTTCCTCGGCTAGTATCGAATCTACGGAGAGCTCGAATGCACTCCTAGGCGATCCTTGAGAATTCCATGCAAACGAACGCCACAACACCAATGTCGCTGGGCCGACTGCGACTCCCTTCATCCTATTGAATAGATCCTGAGTGTACGTCACCAAACTCAGCGATTCCGTCAATCCGGGATCCTCAACGATCCTTGCTTTCGATTCTTGGGTTATCGAGACGTCCTGTTCAAGGGCAATCGTATCCAGAAGATCAATCTTCATTTTGCGCGCGCGGCGTTTATCCGCGGCTGTTGGCTTCTTTGTTTTTAGGTTTGGCGCATCGATGAGCCAACTACAGATCGGGCAGAAGCAGTGCGCATCTACGGAATACGGTTGCTTACCAGGATCACTGACCAACACGAAGGAGTTTTCCATATATGTCGAAAAGATGGCAGAGAATTCGCGCAAGCGATCTCGCGAGGGGCGCGCTTCCTGAGGGATGTTGTCGAAATGACCGAGAATCCACTGTTGGGCAGCTTCAGGGAACGTCGAGTACTCGTGCGCGGTGTCGAATGTCACGAACCCACGCTTCACTGCCTCCGCCATCCACTTGAGCAATCGATAACTCCGCTGCTGCAAGTCGATGGCGACTTCTACTTCGTCACGTTGCAACATACCAGGGTTACTCCGATCAACCAACCCCTCTCCCCAACGAAAGGGGTTTAATACCTTGAGTGAACCGAGGGGAAAAAGCCAAGGTGGAATTTGGCCCTTCCGAGCATTCTAATCCGTGCAGATCTTTCCGATCCGTGTCATCCGTGTTCTATTTTTCCGGCAGGCGCTCGGCGATGATTTCGGCGATGTCTTTGACCTTGACGTCTTCTTCGCGGCCCTCAGCTTTTACGCCGTCCGCCATCATGGTCATGCAGAAGGGGCAGGCGGTGGCGACGGTGTCGCAGCCTGTCGCAATCGCTTCGCGGGAGCGTTCAATGTTCACCCCGGTGCCGATGGAGTCTTCCATCCACATGCGTCCGCCGCCAGCACCGCAGCAGAAACTCTTTTCGCCGTGGCGGGACATTTCGACGAGATTCTCAGCGCCTTCGGCTTTGGCCAGGACATCGCGGGGGGATTCGATGATGTCGTTGTAGCGGCCGAGGTAGCAGGAGTCGTGGTAGGTGACTTTGCCGTTTCCGGTGTCAGCCGTGGGATCAACTTCGAGTTTGCCGTTCTTGATGAGGTCATCAATCAGATCGGCGTGGTGAATGACTTCGTATTCGCCGCCAAATTGCGGCAACTCATTCTTAATCGAGTTGAAACAGTGCGGGCACGAGGTAATAACTTTCTTGACCTTGTAGTTGTTGAAGGTTTCGACGTTTTGTTGTGCCATGGCTTGCGCGAGGTATTCGTTGCCGATGCGTTTGGCGCTGTCGCCCGTGCAGGTTTCTTCGGCGCCGAGGATACTGAAGCTTACCCCAGCTTCCTGCATAATTTTTACTAAGGCGCGGCTGACTTTGATGTAGCGGTCGTCGTAGGAGCCGGAGCACCCGACGAAGTAGAGGTATTCGACGTCGGAGTTTTCGGCCATGGTCGTAACGCCGAGGTCTTTACACCAGTCTCCGCGTTGGTCTTGCGGGAGGTTCCAGGGGTTTGACTGCGTTTCCATGTTGCGAATCGCGCCTTGCGCCGTCTCGGGAAAATCGCCTTCCATGAGCACGCGCGCTTGCCGGATTTCCATGATCATCGTCATGGGCTTAATCTCGACCGGGCATACGTTTTCACACGCATTGCACGTGGTGCAGGACCAAAGCACGTCTTCGGAAATGACGTCGCCGTACAGCGATTTTTCGGGTTCGGCTTCAGGGTCCTTCAAGAGCGCGGGGCCTACTTCGAGTAAATGGTCCTTTATGCCCAGCACCACTTTCTTCGGGCTCAACGGTTTGCCGGTGGTGTAGGCTGGGCAGGCCTCCTGGCAACGTCCGCTCTCTGTACACGACATGACGTCGTGCAATTCGAGCTTGTCAAAATCGGTGACTTTTATTACGCCGAATGACTCGGCGTTTTCGTCTTCGAGGTCGAGGTTTTCGATGCGGCCTTTGACATACGGTTTGCGCAAAAACAGATTGGGTAGGGACGTTACGATGTGTAAATGCTTCGAGTAGGGGATGTACATCAGGAAACCGAGTACGACGAGATTGTGAATCCACTCGAACACTTTGTACGCCGTTGCGTGTTCCTCGACGGAGGATTCGCCGCCGAGGGTGGCCGCGCGAATGACGTCGGACACGAGCAGGTAACCTGGCTTCTCTTCATCGATGGTGTGCATGCCGAGGAACGCGACGATGAGCAAGGCGATGAGACCGATAATGACGTAGGCGTCGAGTTGATGCCAGAAGTCGCCTTCGAGCCGTTTGGGCTTGAGGACGGCGCGGCGAAAAACAGCGATGCCGAGCGCGATCATCACGAGCAGCCCGGCGAAATCGAGCATCGTGTTGAGAATCGGATAGAGCGGTCCTAAGAACTCGAAAGTGAAATGATTCGGGGTAACGCCGTTCACGAGGCTTTCGAGGGTGCCGTAGGTGATAACCCAGAAGCCCCAGAAGATAATGAAATGGCCGCGACCAGACGGCTCGCGGAGTACGAGGGTCTGCCCGAACCCTTTGACCACCACGTCCTTTACGCGGCGACCGAAGTCTCCAAAGTCGAGCGTGCCTTGGCCAAGATTCACAAGGCGATAGATGTGGTACACCCGCGCCGCGAACACGCCGTGCGCCACAACGATTATGGCCAATAGAAGAATGTTGCTCACGCCCATGTCACGACTCCTGAGAGTTTTTCAGTAGGTTAAGAAGCTATAGAGCATGTCACGGGAAACGCCGTGTACTCAAGTCCAATCCCCGTTGCGAATCTCAACTCTTCCCGTCATTGCGAGGGAGCTCCGCGACCGCGGCAATCTCGTAGAAGCAGAGCCGTTTCCGTGGATCAGATTGCCGCGGTCGCTACCGCTCCCTCGCAATGACGGTATAGAAGCCTTGCTTAGGACAACAGTGCCCCTCTTCGATGGGGGATCAAGGGAGATGTTAATCGTTAACATCGATTCGATCTCGACAGCAAATCGCTAACCTGATTCCAAGTACTCTAAGAGGCCAACGCCGCCTTGCACTCCTCCGTCAACAACGGCACCACTTCAAACAAATCGCCGACGATGCCGTAGTCACACAATTTGAAGATGGGCGCATTCGAATCTTTGTTGATGGCGACGATGATCTTCGACGTCCGCATGCCGGCCTGATGTTGAATCGCGCCGGAAATACCGCACGCAATGTACAGGTCTGGACTGACGACTTTACCGGTCTGGCCGACCTGATGCGAGTGATGAATCCAACCGGAGTCGACTGCTTGACGGCTCGCACCTAGCGCGGCACCAAGCACGTCGCACAACGACTGCAACACAGGCCAGTTTTCCGGGCCGGCAATGCCACGGCCACCCGAGACGATGATCTTCGCTTCGGTCAGTTCAATTTGCCCCGCCGCTTGTTGCGCGACATTTTTGATAACGGTACGCAGATCGAGTTGCGGCATGTCGCGTTTTTCGACCGCCGGGGTGTCGTCGCCTTCGGGTTCGACGGCGGTCACATTCGGACGCAGCGACGCCATGACACGATCGCCGCCCGCGCGGATTTTCGACATCACTTTACCCGCATACACCGGCTTAGTCGCTACGAGGCCATTGTCCCATTCGAGACCAATGCACTCTTGAATGAGATCAATGCCGAGACGCGCGGCAACGGACGCACAATATTCTTTACCCAACGAACTCGCCGAACCGATGAGGACATCCGCGCCCAATTCGTTCGCGAGATCCCGCACAATCGGCACGTAACCATCGTTGGAATAGTGAGTCAGTTTATCGTTCTCATAGGCGTAGACGGTCTTGATACCGTAGCCTTTGAGCTGCGATACATCGTCGTCGAGCGATTGACCAATATATACGGCATTCAACTCTTTGCCCGACGCCGCAGCAATTTTCCGTGCGGCGGTGGCGGCTTCGAGTGCGCTCGCCTTCAATTCACCGCGTTGTTCTAACAACACCAAAACACTCATTACGAAATCCTTTATCGAATGGTCTGAATCGCCCGTTAGGGCCTATTACAGGACCTTTTCTTGTTCTTTAAGCGCGGAGACGAGTTGTTTCACGGTGTCCGCATGCTCGCCGTCCAACACGTTGTTCAGCCGTTCTTGACGCGGCAACGCCATACTGTCCACCGACAAGCCAGTTTTCAGCTCGTCGCGATTCAAGCCCAACTCGTCGAGCGTGACGTCTTTAATCTCTTTCTTTTTCGCCTTCATGATGTTCGGCAACGTGGGATAGCGCGGCGTGTTGATGCCCTTCTCCGTCGTGATCAATCCGGGAAGCGGAATTTCCATCTCGTAATTTCCACCTTCGATCTCACGTTCGACTACGGCACTGCCATCGCCCAACTCGATCTTCGTTACGATCGAAGCGTGCGGCATCTCAAGGATCTCCGCGACACGTTCCGGGACTTGCGAGGCATCATCATCCACCGCCTGTTTTCCCGCGAGGACGAGGTCCGGCGACAATGTTTTCACAGCCGCAGCCAACGCTTGCGCAATTCCGAAATGGCCGAGTTCCGACGCATTATCTTCATTGACCAGCACGGCGCGATCCATGCCCATGGCCAATGCGGTGCGAATTGTTTCCTTCACGCCGGCGCCGCCCAACGACACGACAACCGCTTCGCCGCCTTTTTCGTCGCGAATCTTGATCGCTTCTTCGACCGCGTGTTCGTCATACGGACTCATGACATATTTAAGGTTTGCCATATCTACCGATTTTTGGTCCGCGCCGATGGCGAATGTGGACGCCGTATCGGGAACCTGTTTTACAAGCACTGCGATGACCATAGCCACTCCTCTGCCGCGTACCGATCAAACGACCGCGGTCGTAAGTCATAGACCCTACCGATCAGTAGGTTTCTGCCGCCAGCGTGGGCGTCCGCTGGGGAAACAATTCTGGTGTCGCATATCGGGATTGGGGTCCTGGCCCTGCCCCAGGCCAATTCCGAACCCGCGCCGAAAGGTCGAAATTGTACCAATCCTTCGATTGGAAGGGCAAGCATCCGCCCGCAGGCCCAGGAGATGGCAGTTGTAGCCTAATCGAATTTGGTCTACAATCCAGGGAAGTCCGACAGTCATTGAGCGGAGATTCGCATTGCGCATGGGTCCGACAACAACATTCGTTAAGGTAGTCAGCATTTTGCTGGTCGCCATGTTGTCGCTTGCTTCGGGCCGATCGCTCGTTCCCGGCCTGTGTGCAACCCAAGCCGCTCTGGATGATGGCAGTGTCCCGGCCGAGTGTTGCGATGATTCGTCGCGACACTCGACAGACGGTCCCTCGGGAATCCAAGCGCAGGGCGAAGTCGCCTGTGCGTTCTGCAATTTGGCGACGACCTTGGTGACATCAACCGTATCTATTGACATCGTCACATCTGCCGCGCCCGCACCAGCGGAACACATAGTGGCCGCTGCGTTCATCCGCGCAGAAGCTATCGACCGGACACATGCCGGTCGCGCGCCACCCGTATCCTCCGCCGCATAGCGCACTCGCGCTTCCAGTAATCCACTCATTTATCTGAATGATCGTTCAACCGTGGTGCGTCTCTGCATCATGCGACACGATTTCGAGATCAATTCGAATTGCATTACTCATGTTCCCGATGACCACATACCGGCAGCACCACAAACGCGCCCGCATCTTAGCGGTGGGTTTCGTGCTGCTGTATGCCCTCGCGTCCGGACGATCATTTGTGCCGGGAATGTGCGCGACGCAATCCGCAGTGGTATCGGGTGGCGCATCGCTATCGCCCTTGGCGTGCTGTGCACGTCCCGCGTCGGCCCCCAATCATTCGAATGGTAGCAACACAGAGAGTCCGGTGCCGCGTTGTGCATTTTGTCAACTGGTGCTGGCCGCATGTACGACAACGCCGTATGCCACCGACGGATCGGCGATACAACCAATCACGCCATACAAGATTCTCAATCCAGCAGTTGCCCGGTCAACTGCAGTGTTGGACACCAACGTTGGCCGCGATCCTCCGAGACAACACCTTTCGTAAGGCACATGGCCATGTGGGCCATGCGCGATTCATTCAATGAGTGCGGCGTCTCCGCACGATCGAAAGGCATTGTCAAATGATAAAGCGAAAACAAGGTTTCACCCTTATTGAATTGTTGGTCGTCATTGCGATCATTGGAATACTAGCGGCGATACTGTTGCCCGCCTTGGCGCGCGCACGTGAAGCTGCGCGACGCGCATCATGTCAAAACAATCTCAAACAGTTTGGACTGATCTTCAAAATGTACTCCGGCGAAAGTAACGATCTCTTTCCCCCGATAAAGTCGCTCAATTGTATGGGTATGCCGATTACTTGGGACCTGATCCCAGATATGCAAATTCTCTACCCGGAATACCTCACCGATTGGAGCATTTTGTTATGCCCGAGTTCGACCGCCGCGTCCACGCCGGAAGAGGAATGGGACGTGGGGCCATCCATCAGTCCGGCGTGGTCCATGAGTCCGGTAACGGGCAACGGCACGGTCGAACCCTGCGAGGTCGTCAGCATTCCGTATAACTATGTGGGCTGGGCCATTACGGAGGATATGGGTGCAAACGTTGAAGCGGTGAGCATGAACGGCGGCATGATGATGATGCCGGATCCCATCTCGGACAATATGGACGCCTTGGCAATGCCGTGGGGCATGGGCAACACGAACGTCGTGCATGAGGACTGGGTTCTCGATCCGCCGCTCAACGGAGAAGATGTAGCATTCCGCTTGCGCGAAGGGATCGAACGATTCTTCATCACCGACATCAACAATCCCGCAGCAAGCGCAATTGGCCAATCAGAACTCGCGGTGATGTGGGATAGCATCATGAACGATTCGGTCAACCATTTTAACCATGTGCCGGGCGGATGCAATGTGTTGTATATGGATGGACACGTCGCGTTCTCGCGGTATATCGGCAATGAAGGTGTCTTTCCGGTGAATGGCGCAGGGATCAATATTCATCACGGAATGCACCGCAATGCGGGCGGCGGAATGACGATGCCTTAACGAACCTTGCGGTCTTCAATGTGACCGATAATCTTGCAATGTGGGGCGGCAGCGTCTAGTCGCTCCACGGTCACGAAATCCGCTTAGGTAATCGCGCCGCGTAGTGCGTCTATCAATTCTTCGCCGCGAAACGGCTTTTGAAGAAAGGCGCCTAACGCTGTATCCGAAAAGCTATGCGTGACCTCTGTTTCGCTAAAGCCGCTGATCACGACGACTGGAACGCCTTCTCGAATGCCGCGCATTTCGCGGTGGGCTTCGGCACCGTTCATCTTCGGCATCGTGAGATCGAGCACGATGGCCGTTAAGTTATGGGCATGTTCTCGAAACCGTTTGACCGCTTGCTCTCCATCTTCAGCAGTCACCACTTCGAATCCTGCATCGACGAGCACCGCCGCAACGAAGTCTCGAATGACCGCTTCGTCATCAACAATTAGGATCAGGCCCTCACCACGCCAATGTCCATTTCCGTTCGTAGGCCCTAGCTCCCGCACCACCGGCTTGTCGCTCACCGGAAAAAGCAGTCGAACCGTTGTACCCATGCCCGGAGCGCTCTCTACGCGAATTCCGCCCTCGTGACTGCGCATGATTCCCAGTACGGCGGCGAGTCCTAAACCCCGTCCGGAGAACTTGGTTGTATAGAACGGATCGAACATGCGCGATCGAGTCCGTCGTTCCATTCCGCAGCCGTTATCCATGACGTCGGCATACACATAACACCCTGGCGACACTTCGCCCTCTTCAATAGAATATTTCTGATCAGACTCCGTCACAGTCGTCTCGCCCGTTGTAATCGTAATCGTCCCGGGAGTGTGTTCTATCGATTCGCTTGCATTCGTGACCAGATTCATGATCACTTGCCGGATTTGAGTGCTATCGCCCTCGATCGCGGGCAATTCGGAACTCAGCGAATACAGGATGTCCGCTTTCTTTGAAACGGGAACTTCGAGCAGATCCCCAATCTCGGTGACCAGCTCGGAAAGATCGTGCGGTTTCACCACAATTTTTCCGCGGCCCGAATACGCGAGGAGCTGTTGACACAGTTCGCCCGCGCGTTTCGCGGTCGTAACGATGGTCTCAAGATTATCCACCGCTTCTTCCGGCTGATGTAATGCCAGATCCGCGTTGCCCATAATGCCGGTGAGGAAATTATTGAAATCGTGCGCAATCCCTCCCGCGAGCACACCGAGGCTCTCCAGTTTCTGCGCATGCTGCATCTGCTCTTGCAGTTGACGCCGCTCTTCTTCGGCTTCCTTTATTTGAGTGACATCGACGAATATACCCCGGAGGATCGTGGGTGCGCCTTCTCCTGCTACGACGGTTACAATGTCGCGTATCCAACGAGTGCCACCATCCGCCGTGACAATTCGGTAATCAATCTCGTGATCCCGATTCTGTTCCGTCTGCGACTTACAGAACTCCAATGTCTCATCGCGATCTTCGTCGTGAAGAATGCTCTCAAAGAATCCGGATTCGAACCAACGTTCCTGTGGATATCCGAGAATCGATTCCACTTGCGGACCGATATAGGAAAAGTCGAACGTTTCCGCGTCTGCTTCCCATGGGATGACGCCCGTCGCTTCCATCAATTCGCGATAACGCTCTTCGCTACTTCGAAGGGCCAGCTCGGCATTCTTCCGTTCGGTGATATCCCGTGCAATCGCTAGAATACAGGAGGGCTCATCGCCCGCAAACTGCAGTGATACATTTTGCCCAATCCATAACTTCGTCCCGTCTTTGCGAAATGCAGGGAACTCCAAATACACGGAATCGATGTGTCTCCTGACGAGCCGATTCGTGCGCTCGCGAACCTCTTCGTGCGCCTCTGGAGCGACGATCATCGTAAAATAATTGCCGACGATTTCTTCTACCGAATACCCGGTTTGCGTCGCAGCCATGCTATTCGCATAAATAAAATTCCCTTCCAGATCGCACTGAAAAATAATGTCTGACGACTCTTCCACGATGTGGCGATAACGTTCGTCGCTCGCCGACAGGGCCTTCGCCGCAATTTCGTTACGTCGCATCTCCCCCACGAGCGACTGGCTGCGTTCGGCGAGCTGGTTTCTTGTACGACTCAGTTCGAATACGACGCCGAAGAAGCCAACAATCCACAACGATAGCCCCGTAAAGTCGAATAATCGGAGTGTTAGACGGTGGTGGGCTCCGTCGGAGCCCAGAATGACGACATTATCGAGCGCGGGGATGTCTTCGGCGATGCTGAGGCATTGCGCGATCACAAAACTAATGCCCGCCAGAACGACCAGCCAGGTCAACATACTGCGACCTACGGTGAATGCCACAAGTGCCACAACGGTTGAGCATGCGGCCACGACGACCGATGCGCTAAAAACGTTGTACACAATCTCAGGGAGATCGTCTTGCAACACGCGACCGACGATGCCAAGCACAACGGTGATCAGGAGCGTCGTCAAGAGTACACGGCGGCGACGCGCGGTTAAGCCCGTAGCAGGCGAATCCGCGCTTAGGTCTTCAACCTCAGTCATATTTCCTCGCACACAATTATTCGCATTTGTTGATTGTCGAGAGTATAGCGCATCCCAATTTGCCCCCGGGCAGCCCTACAAACCTAGCGCGTGTTCGGTAACCCGTTTAACGTAATTGTTCTTATCATTCTTGGCACTCTGCAACGCCTCTCGAACGCCCCCACTCGTCACGTCAATCCGTTCCAGAAGCTGCACGGCATGCAACCGCACAAACTCATTGTCGTGCGCCAATAACGCGCGAAGCTGCGGAATCGCCACTTCGGCGCGGTCGTGCTCGATAAAAACATTCGCGGCACCCAGCTGGCGTGCACCATCGCCAGAATCAAGCGCTGCCTTGAGACGTTCCCATAGCATTTCGTTCGCCCGAGACGTAGCATCGGGAAAGTACTCCCAGAACGGCTTGCCTGCTTTCAGCGGCGCGTGGGCCATAGAGACCATCGCCCAATACGCCACGATTGGATCGGCGTCCTGCACTAGCGAAAACACTATCGAACCGGCAACATCAATTGGTTTTTCGGTCCCAATGGCTTTCGCCGCAGATATCCGGAGACGTCGATCATCCATCGCAAGTTTTTCGAGCCATTGCGATCCGGTTTTCCCAAGATGTTCTCGATTGCCCGTTGAAACGAAACCGAACTTATCTGATCGCGAACGGTTCTCGGTATCGCCCGCGAGCCAATCACTGAGTGCGAACTCAGGAATCGCACCGAGATCGCCGACCTCGACTTCCCAAACGTCCATCGCATCGCGCAACCGCTGAAGATCCTCGCCCAGCGCTGGATCTTCTGCCAGATTTTCGAGTTCATGCGGGTCTGAATCTGTGTCGTACAATTCTTCGGTCGGCTTAGACTGCCGAAAATAAAGTTGTTGCGCATCGTTTAGCTCACCCGCAGCCTGGACCCGACGCATATCTTGCATGACCGGATAGCTCTCGGGATAGTTCAGGTGTTGATCGTACGCCCGGTATGGTTCGTAGTTGCGGATGTATTTGTACCGCTTATCCCGGACCGCGCGAATATGATCGTACCGCTCATCCATCCGATCGCGCATACCGTAGATATAGTCGCGAGGCGGCGCAGCAGCATCTCCAAGCAACACTTGCCCCTGCATGTGGTCCGGCGGCGTCACACCCGCTAACGACAACACCGTCGGCGCGAAATCAACAAAGCTCGCCAATTCGTCCCGCACGCTGCCCGGTTCGATGACGCCCGGCCACCGCACAATCATCGGGATATGCAATCCGGAATCGTACAACCATCGCTTCGCACGTGGAAGCCCGACTCCGTGATCGCTGTACCACATGACAATCGTATTGTCGGCCAGACCGTCCTCTTCGAGTTGCCGCAGGATTTCACCGGTCTGCGCGTCCATCGCCGTGATCAAATCGTAGTAATGCGCCCAATGCTGACGAATCACCGGGGTGTCGGGATAATACGGCGGCAATTGCGCATCCGCCGGATCGTGGCGTTGTTCGGGCAACAGTCCCCGCGGCCCATCCCGCATGTCTTCGGGCAATGTACCGATCTGCGATTCGTGGGTGACGGTAAAATTGAACACAGAGAAAAACGGTTGGCTCTTGTCTTCACGATTGCGCCAATGCGCTTTCCGACTACTTTCATTCCAAGCGTTCTTGGGGTGGTCAAAATTATAATCCGTCTTCACATTGTTCGTGCAGTAATACCCCGCCTCCTGCAAGTACTCGGGGAAACACCGCACGTACGCTGGCGGCATGTTCCGACACCGCATGTGGTGCGTACCAATGCTCGGCGGATACATCCCCGTAATTAAACAAGACCGGCTCGGCGCGCACACCCCGCAAATCGAATACGCATTGTCATATCGCGCACCCTGCGCCGCCAACGCATCCAAATTCGGCGTGGTCGCTTCCGCATCGCCGTAACACCCGATCTGCGCACTCATGTCCTCGCAGGTGATCCAAAGAATGTTCGGGCGGGATTCTCCAGCCGCCAGCGTCGTCTCGCCACCCAACGCTGCGGTTGCGGCACTCGCGATCGCGCCTTGCAAAAATGTTCGTCTCTTCATCACTTAGAAATACTCCTCGCCTAATATCGATTTGGCCCACCGTATTACCGCATCTGCTCCAGCGTTTCGATCAGTTTCCTTCAACAACTCTGCGTACTCCTTTGCGACCACCTCTAACTGAGATCTGTTCGGAGGGGTCATCACTTCAAGAATTGCCATCGTCTGTTCGTAGCGCGATTCGGCGCGTTCAAACGCTCCCTGATCTTTATAGTATCGGGCGAGTTCATGCAAGCGCCACGCATAGTCCTGATCCTTCACTTCCACGGAGGCCTCCAGAATATCGAGCGCCTGGAGGAATCGGGGTTCGGCCTGATCGAACGATCCTTGTAAGTGATAGAACCAAGCAAGGTTCCACATATGAATCGAGTACATTAGACTGTGTGAACCCTGCGCTGCCGCGGTCACGTCGAGCGCTTCGATATAGAGGGCTTCGGCCTGATCGAACTCGCCAAGGCGACGGTAGAACCTTGCCGTGTGCTGTAGTCCTTCGGTATATCGATGGTGGTGATTACTCAATTCAGACCGGGCGCGCTCCAACGTATCCCAGTAAATCGCTTCCGCTTCGGCGTTTCTTCCCTGCGTCGCGTACACGACGGCCAAATGGAACAAATAGGAACTATCGTTTGGATACTCTTCGCCGTAATTGTTTCTTATTTGCTCAATTTGTCGCTTTAGCCGCCGTTCCGCTCGAACGTAGTCTCCTTCCTCGACAAGCACGAACCATTCCTTATTCGCGGCCTCCACCTCTTCCCATACTTTTGTTGCGGCGGTTTGCACGCTGAAAAAGGCGGCAGCACCTACGACCACCGTGATGAGTAAGGTTGTCCGCTTGTCGAAACGTTTGGCGCTAAACCGGTTTGCCAGCCAGACGATACCGGCGAAGGCAATTCCGGATACCGCCAACGTCGCCATCCATTTGAGCGTCGATGTGCCGGCCGCCGGGTCTTCCTCCATCTCCGTTGCGACAATTTGCAGCGCTACAAACGTGAGACCGCCTGCCGACAGGACAAACGACGTAACGACGATGGCCCGCCATACATCCGTTCGCGTTGCGGCGAAGCGGTTCACCAAAATGGTAATAACCGCTAAGGCAATACACGAAGTGGCCAGTGGAACGACCGTCTGCAGAACCAGAACGACGGAGATCAAGAGTACTCATCCTCGTGTCGGAACCTAGCGTGAGACATCTACTGGTCGCGAACTCAACAATGCAACCGCATCGATATCGGCCCCAGCGTTCGGTGCCTTCGTTCGGTTGCTGAGGTCGACTAGGCGCACGTATCGATATGAGGCCATCGGTTCAACGCCGCGCCCAATATAGGCATCAATGTCGATTCCAGAAAAGGATTTTCGGGTAGAGCCAACGTCGACCCAACGACTGCCAAACTCGCTGATTTCGACCCGCACCGGTTCGTCCAAGCCGACTTCGTGTACCCACAGGTCGGCGCCGGAGTCACCCGAAGCTACGAGCGCACGGTGCTCGAACTTCAATGTCAGACTTCCGTTTACCCCAAGGGAGACGAATTTTTCATTGTTGTCTCGGCCCCAGTCTGGTACTCCAAGCGCTTGGTTCGCGTAACTATGCTGATCGCCAACACCTGATCCCGGCGAATACTCGATCACCGAATCTGCATACGTCGACAGAATATTCGTGTTTTCAGTGAATTCGACGCTCGCCATGTCAGCGCCGATTTCTTCCGTACTCAGTGCTCGGTTGTAAATGCGAATTTCGTCCAATACTCCGAGTATGCCACCCGCGGACTGTTGAGGGTTCACCGCTCTTCGGTAGATTCCACCGATCCGCAACGGTGCCTTACCTCCGCGAATAGCATCGCCTTCGTATATTGTGACGGAGACTCTTGCACCGTTGACATACATCGACATTTCGTTATTCTCGGTGTCGACCACACCCGCAATATGAAAGAATTGATTCAGCTCATATTGGTTTTGTTCGGTGGTATGGGTGATTGGTCGAATTGCACCTTCTGGAGTGGAAACCCAATGGGCGGCGTAGACATCCGTCCTCTTGTGATACACCCATAGCGCATAAGCTCGGTCGCTATGGCTTTCGCGCCGCTCTTCTGAAGATTTGTATACGACACCGGCGAACCGTTGCGAGAAATCGTACACCTTGGCCCAAGCCGTAACGGTTACGGCCTTCGTCGGCGAGAGCTCTTCGCTATGAGGCACTTCGACATACGATGATTGGCCGCCCGCGAATTCTAACGCCGTTCCCCGTACACCATGCGTCCACGTCGCCGAATGAAGAACACCGCTGTTGCCGCCGATTTCATCGTCTGCAACGACCCCTTGGCCTTCGTCGAATGACCAATAGGCGACCAGCCCATCGATATGCGTAGTGGGTTGTTCGACCGCGATTTCTTCAACGGGAATAATGGGATCGGCGAGCCGAATCGCGGGTTCGGGCGACCAGCTATAGTTGAAGACAGCAAGAGCAATTCCGACGATGACGAATACGACCGTGCCGCCGACCAACAACGGGACACTCGATCCCCTTTGTCGAGTGCTTCTCGTGTCATGGGCATCGGATTTCTTCTGCGCGATTGGCGATGGCCGTGTGCTCTCGGCAATGCCAAGACCTCCACCGCCCGGAAGCTCCACCGGATATTTTACATCGGCAATCAAGTGCTCTACATCAGCGATCAAGCTTCGAACGGAATCGTATCGATGCACCGGATCCCGGGCGATCATATTGCGTAGTAATTGGCACACGCCCTCTGGCAAATCCGGTCGCTTCTCTGCGATATTCGGAAACGTACCGCCTGTAATATTGAACATCACTGATCGCGGATCGTCACCCGGAAAGGGCGTTTGTTTCGTGAGCATTTGATATAGCGTCACACCCAACGAGTAGATGTCCGATCGCACATCCAGTTGCTTGCCCTCGCACTGTTCCGGCGACATGTACGCAGGCGTGCCCAGTCTCGCACCATCGCCCGTGATCTGACTCGTCTCGGAAGCGACGCGGGCCAAACCGAAATCCATCACCTTCACTCGGCGGCGGTGGTCAAACATGATGTTGGCTGGCTTGATATCACGATGAAGAATCCCATGGCGATGGGCTTCTCTGAGCGCATCGGCGACTTCCTTCACAATGCGAAGCGCTTCACCGATTTCGACCGGGCCTTTTTCCTTTATGAGCTGAGCAAGCGTCGGACCGCGCACGTACTCCATCGCAATGAAATGCGTGCCCTTGTGTTCACCCACCGCATAAATCGGAGTGATACTCGGGTGGCTGAGACTAGCACCGGCCCGCGCTTCGCGTTGAAAACGCTCGACGACATTTTCGTGCGCCGCAAGACGGGCGGGCAGAATTTTCAGCGCAACATCGCGTCCAAGGGATTCCTCGTGCGCCTTGTAGACAATGCCCATTCCGCCACGACCGAGTTCATTCAAGACGTTGTACACGCCAAAGGTCTTGCTCTTTGGTCTATTGCTTTCCACTCACGGACCCTCATGAAACAAGTCAGTAGCCTAACACAGTCTTGTCGTGTTTGGCTGAATGGAAAGCCGCGGTGGCTCAACACGACAAGCCCTCCTCCACGCCATCGACGGAAAAGGCAAATCGAAAAGTGGGCATACGAGTGATGTAAGGCGTAGAGGAAGATTAGATGGACCACATTGACTACTTATACGTACGAATCAAGACCGAGGAATTGCTCGCACGTCTCAATGAGAGCGAGACCATTGCCGTCCAATCCGGCGGTATGGCTGCGGCGAAACCGGATCCGGTAAAACCGCGTCGGTTCGCGCTCTGGTATCGGTTGCGACGCGCAATTCGAATGCGCAAACGATCAATCCGTGTGCTCTCGGACGTTGCGCGTTAACGAAAATTCACCAGCTTCCCCGGCTGTGTCCATGTTATTGGACTTCGGCCCGCCCATGCTCCATCAACCGTCCGGTTGACGGAGCATGGGCATATCGCCGTGACTAAACACCTTAATCGGAAGACGTCATTTCGATATACCGCGATGAGAATCAATCGGTTCGGGAGGGACACGCTCCCGCGTGTCCAGTAAATTACGGACGCGCAGGAGCGCCTCCCTCCCGGTCGTCCCAACATATTGAAAAGACTACCGTTCGAAGACCACGTCTCCTGAGAGCGCCGTCATCTCAACCCTCGTGGTCAATATCTCGGAGGGCGGCACCTTCATGATGTCGCGACTCAACACGATGAAGTCTGCGAATTTGCCCTGTTCAATCGATCCCTTTACGTCTTCTTCGAATGCGGCATACGCAGCGTTGATGGTAAAACTCCGTAATGCCTCTTCGCGGGTCATGCGTTCTTCCGGTTGCCAAGCGTCCTTCGGCATACCGTCGTGATCTTGCCGCGTAATTGCTGCGTAGATCCCAAACATCGGATTCGCTCTTTCAACGGGGAAATCGGATCCATTGGCGATGCGTGCGCCCGTGTCCATAAGCTTACGCCAGGCGTATGCACCGCGAATACGGTCATCGCCGATCCGTTTCGGGGCCCAAGGCAAATCGGATGTCGCGTGTGTTGTTTGCATGGACGGGATAATACCCAGCGTTGCAAACCGCGGCAGATCGTCGAGCGCGATGATCTGCGCATGTTCAATGCGCAATCGGGGATCAATCGCATCGGGAACGGCTTTCCTTGCCGCTTCAAACGCATTCAATGTCACATGATTCGCGCGATCCCCAATCGCATGCGTCGCGACTTGGAACCCGTTACGAAGCGCGGCTTCCGTCAGTTCAGTCATGCGATCTTCATCAACAATGAGCAGCCCCGTATTTCCGGGGTCGTCGCTATACGATTCAATCAACGCCGCGCCTCGCGATCCGAGTGCACCATCGCCAACGACCTTGATGCAGCGGACCGTCAATCGACCATCGCCATAATTCATGATGGGACCATGATCAAACGCCGTACGCAAACCCTGAGTACTCCGTCCACTGATCATCGCGTAGACACGAAGATCGAATTCGTCATCGTCGATCATCGACTGGTAGAGGCGTACAATTTTCTGCCCAATTCCCGCGTCGTGTACGCCGGTCAATCCCAGCGACAAACAACGCTGGATGGCAAGTCGTACGGTCTCCCGCGTCTGGGTATCCGTAGGCGGCGGTACATGTCTGCCCACCAATCCCTGCGCAGTATCGATGAGAACACCCGTCGCCTCGCCGGTCGCATCGCGCATGATTTTGCCGCCGGGCGGGTCAGGCGTGTCACCATCAATTCCCGCAATTGCGAGCGCAGCCGCATTTACCAACGACGCATGTCCACCGATGCGGCGAAGTACGACGGGATTATCGGGAGAGCATACGCTTAGGGCTTCATGCGATGGCATCCGTGTGATCGGCCAATCGTTTTGGTCCCAACCACGACCGGCAATCCACTCGCCTTCGGTTGCCGTGGAAACCGCATCCGAGACCAGCACAACAATTTCCTCGAAGCTCGTCGTTCCTACGAAATCCAAAATTTGAAGACTTTGCCCAAGACCGGTGAGATGCCCGTGGGAATCAATGAGGCCTGGGACTACCGTGCGCCCATTTAAGTCGACGACCTTGGTATTCGGTCCTGCAAGATCCAGTATGTCGGTTGACGAACCTACGCGATGTATTCGACCATCTTGAACCGAAAATGCTTCGGCGACTTTGAATGCATCGTCAACCGTATACACGACGCCGTCGTGATAGATGGCGTCGGGTTGGGCCACGGCCATTGCGGCAACGACAAGGCCACCCATAATTGCGAATGATTTACTGAACGGATTCATGCGCATCGCCCCACTATTCCGCCGCCGGGTCGTTGACCAAACTAATGATTCGAGAACCCGCGCCTGGGGTGGACGAATCATCCTTTGTAATTGGGTGAAGTTTGTCGTCCGCGGTGATGACAAACAGTGGCACCGCGTTCTCTCCATACTCCTCACTGAAGTTCTCGAAAAGAAATTCTTTGCTTAACTTCGTCGTTTTCAGGGTAGCCCCACGATTCGCACGGTCGGCAAGCGCGGCATAGGTAATCCCATCACCAAACAATACGCGGCCCATGAGATGACCGGGCATGGTCGAATCCTCGTCGCGCACTTCGGAATGCTCGGTGTCCAGTTGGTAGATGTTGTTGCTCTCAAACACATCCTGAAAATGCAGTGAAGCCAAGGTATTGATCCGATCATTCGGCGTCAAAGCGAGAAACTTTCCCTTATTCGTAAGGTTCAATTCTTCAAGCGTGTCCTCGGACAGGGTGTCGCCATAATGCGCCTCGATACCGTCCATACGCGCCGCGCTGATATTGCCCCAGTTGCGGTCTACCAGCAACACGGCAAAGCCCGCCTCCTTCAATTCGTTCGCGATAAGTCGCGCCAACTTGTGCGCACCGGCAATAACGACACCCTGGGGATCCGGCACAGCAAGTTTCAGCCGAAACGCCAGCGGGCGCGCTGATAGACCATAAACCGCAACAGTCGCGGTGATAACCAGAAACACAGCCGGTACGATTTTTTCTGCCTCCGCGAAACCCTCTGCTTGAAGGCGCTCGGCAAACACACTGGCCACCGCCGCCGCCACCACACCGCGAGGGGCCATACACGCAAGAAACGCGCGATCAGGCATCGGCAACGATGTCCGCCATGTGGACAATGCAACAGAGATTGGTCGCACGACAATCACTAGGAATGCCACGAACATAAAACTGCCGACCGTTAATTCCGAGAGTTGGTCGAACGTGAGACGCGCCGCCAGCGCAACAAAAATAAATGACAGCAAGAGAACCGTAAGGTTCTCCTTAAACTCGACCAAGTGCCGCACAAATACCCAACGTTGATTGGCGACAATAATGCCCATCACCGTCACGGTGAGCAGTCCGGATTCGTGTTGTAATTCATTTGCGAGGGCGAATGATGCTAAGACGATGGCGAGCGTCACAGCGGTATGGAGTCGGTCGGGCACCCAGTGCTTTCGCAATGGCCAAATCAGAATGCCGGCGGCGGCGGCACCCAACACCGTACCGATTGCTATCGTTTTCAGTACGCCGAAGACAATGAATATGGCCGCCTTGTCGAGCTGTCCACCGACAATTGATTCGAGTACGAGCACCGCCAATACCGCGCCCACCGCATCATTCAAGATACCTTCCCACTTGAGCAACGGTCCGGACTGGCCGTGCGGACGGATGTGGTGTAACAACGGCATAATGACGGTCGGACCGGTGACGACGAGTATCGCGCTCACGAGCAGCGCAATCGGAAACGAGAATCCAAGAATGAAATACGCGCCGAACGCCGCCAATGCCCAAGTGACCGCAATTCCGATCGTGACCAAGTTGCGAACCGAAGAACCGACCGCCCGCAATTCCTTCAAATGAAGATTTAGCCCACCTTCAAAAAGGATGATCGCAACCGACGCTGACACAAGCGGCATCAACACGCCGCCAAATAGTTCGTCGATATCGATCGCGCCCGTGACGGGGCCGAGCATGAACCCGCCAAGGAGTAACAACAAGATCGATGGCAAATGGATACGCCAAGCGATCCACTGCGCGAGTATGCCAACCCCCATAATGGCGGCCAGTGCGGTCATCGGATGTTCCATCGCAGGAGAGTAGGCGATTCGCGTGAGGATTTCTAGGAGGAAGGAATACCAGCGGCTTTTTCTCACGCAAAGGCGCGAAGGCGCAGAGAAAAGAACCACACTTTTAAATGGTTACTGTCCCTATTTAAGATCATGCGGATGTAATTGCCCGTCTTGCAGTCGGTAGGTCTCGTGGACCACAGCGCGCAAGAAGGAACGGTTGTGTGACACGACAATCATCGCATGCGGTAGGTCTTGCAGGATATCGGTGATCCGTTTTTCGGCGGATTCATCGAGACCGGCACACGGCTCGTCGAGCAACAATACTTCCGGATTCATCGCAAGAATTCCGGCCAAGGCAACCAGCCGTTTCTCGCCACCGGACAGTTTGTAGATGATCCGTTCCTCGAATCCGTCTAACCCCAATTGGTTCAGTGTGGCCACCGCGATATCGCGCGCTTCGTCGGCCGATTTACCCAAATTCAATGGACCGAATGCGACATCTTCGAGCACCGTTGGACAAAACAGTTGGTCATCGGAATCTTGAAATAGCATGCCTACTCGTCGGCGAACGTCTGTGAAATCGGCGGGAGACGTGCGCGGCCGTCCGAACACCTCGAGTTCGCCGGAATGGATTGGCACAAGACCCACTAACGCGAGTAGAAAGGTCGACTTGCCCATCCCGTTCGGACCGGTCAAACCGATTCGACTCCCATTAGCCAGGCAAAGTGAGGCGTCATTCAAAACCAGTTGGCCACCGCTATGGCCGCAGGAAACGTTGTGAACGTTGATGAGCGTTTCGTCCGGCATGTTTACCAAGCGCCGTAGTCGATCGTGATGAGCACTAACGTCCAACCCACGAGCATCAGCGTAAACACACCATCGTTTAACGAAAACGATTTAGGTCTGGTTTCAAATGGACGAAAGTGTCCATCAAATCCGCGGCAACGCATCGCGTCGAGGATTCGCTCCGATCGGTCCAGCGCATGTACGAGCAACATGCCTGCGAGGTAGGCGTAGGATCGCAATGTGTGAATGTTCAGCCGAGGCCGAAAACCACGCATCATCATCGCTCGGTTCAGTCGATTGTATTCACTATCGATGACCGCGAAATATCGAACGGTGAACAGAAAAAGCCTTGTGAGTTTCTTCGGAACGTAGAGTTGCTCAAGTGCATGGCCGAGTTGCACGAGTTCGATCGTCGCGATGAGCGCCGTGAGCATCGTCACGATCGCGTTGCCCTTGCACGCGATGATGATCGCCTGACGAAAGCCATCGAAGGAATAGCTCAACGGACCGAGGAGGAACATGGATTCGCCCGCCACGCTAAACGGTAGCGTCGCGATGAGCACCAGCATGAGCGCGTTTAGCGGCAGCAAGCGCAGGAACAATGTCTGAATGCGCACTCGCGCACACACCGCGATCAACAGCGCGATGACTACCCCCGGTGCCGCAGACGTACTGCCCAATACAAGCACAATGGAAAACATCGCCGCCGCGATAATTCGCAGCCGCGGATCGATGCTGGAGACGAGTGAAACTCTGGGGTTGGTATCCGGTTCAAGAATCACGTCGTGCGCCGACGGGTCTTGATGAGCGCGACAACCCCAGCAAGGCCGAGGATGTAACCGATGCCGCCAAGTACATCCCGCAGTCGCGTTTGGCGTTCGTATTCGTGGATCTGTTCCTGAAGCGCACCAATATGACGTTGAACAGACGCATCGATCTGATCGTCAATTGTCCCTGCCGCGTCGATTTCAGCAACACGACCAAACACCAACGAGTAGGCCGCTCGATGACCATCGGGCGTGCGACACGTAAACAAATGCTCCGAACGTTCGGTTGGCTTGAATATAAATTTGCCGTTGGCATCGGTGTTAACCGTCGCAGCATTCTCATTTTTTTCGTGTGTGGCGTCCGGTGCATCCCAGCTAATCTCAACCGGTAAATCGACTACAGGGGATCCATCACCGAACTCAACTGTGCCGTGTATTTCATCGCCGACAGCGTGCGCGAAGAGATCGATACTGTGTGCGTGCGCGGCGACCGAATTGACGCCGAACACGACGATCCATGCCGTCGCTAGTCTACGCAAAGGATCGGTCATGGCTCGTCGCCGGGGCCAACTCAAATGCATGCAACGCTTCAGGCCGAACTTTTACTAGGAATGCGACTACCGAACTGGTTACGAACGCTTCGATCACCATGATGGGAAGGTGCGCGACGAGAATGGCACCCGCCGCAACGCGGAATTCATCACCGCTAGCCACAAGTGCAAGCGCGTTCAATAAACCGCTCCCCGCAATCGCAAGTGCACCGGACAACATTCCGATGGTGAGTGCCGCGCGTCTTCCCGCGTCGCGCATGGGAACATGAAAAGCGAGGTAGCACATGATCGCCGGTGCCGCCATGGCAAATGTGTTGACGCCCAACGTCGTGAGTCCCCCATGTCCGAAGAACACCATCTGCAACGTTAACGCCGTCAAGATCGCGGGAAACGCGGCCCAGCCCAACATGAGGCCCATCAATCCGTTTAGCACCAAATGCGCTGAAGTGACGCCCAACGGAATATGGATAAGACTCGCCACGAAAAAAGCCGCCGACATCATCGCTGCTTTAGGGAGATCATCCGCATCGAGTTTGTACAGACCGATCACCGTACCACCAGCAGTCGCGATGGCGCCTGCCGCGAGAACTTCGGGAGTCAATATGCCTTCGGCGAGATGCAACGGGTTATCCTCATAAACGCAATACAGCCCGCTATGATATCGGTCGCCGACCAGTATTACAATCGCCGAATTCGTAATACCGGCTATCGGGAAAGCGCGTCCAATTCAGCATTGACCGCCGCGAGCTGGGCGGAATCCAAGCGAAACTGGCTCTTCAATGCGCTTAGCTCCATCTTGGCTGCGGCAGGTTTCGCTGCACCGCGCAACGCACGGGCATATTCGAGGCGGAGCGCAAAGTTATTCGAGTGCTGATTCAGCGCCGACTCGATTAACGTGATCGCCTCAGCAAACTTGAATTGGGCACTCAACAAGGCCGCTCCTTTTGTCACTGCCGCCGCCTGGGTCGAACCTGATGCGTTCAGTGCGATGTGTTGATAGGCCTCGGTGGCCTCAGGTATCAGCCCAAGCACTTCGTACGCCGCCGCGATATGCGCAAGGCCTTCTACCCGATCGGAATTCTCGGCCACTTCACCAAGAAGCGCGGCCTCTACGTAGCCCAACACCCAAGCAACGTCGTCGGTTTGTAGGTCAGTGTAGCCCGGCGTCACGACGTGTCCCGCCAAGCCGTGCAACGCGGCGGCAGCGGTCTTCGCGTCGTCGAAGGTTTGTCTCAACGCGGTCACGTGCGGCAACGAAGTCTCTTGTTCGCTCACAGCGCGAAAGAACCTATCTTCAAACAGCGAACCCCGCGCAGCGGTCCCAAATGACTTCCAAGTCTCCGAATCGTCTGGCGCGATCCGCAACGCCCGATCAAATTCGTCCACCACGTCGTCGGATGACCGACCGGCAAGGAGATAGGCCTGTGCACGCCACGCCAGGAGACGACCGGTGAGCTGACGCTCATCACGGTTTTCGGCCCCTGCAATCGCGCCGGTCAACGCGGTTTCCAACCCACCGAACCGGCCCGTCTCGACTGCCAACCGCAAGAAAGATTTCCACGTCGCCGCCGCCTCGGGATTCTGCAAAACGGATTTACTAAAATACTCGGTCGCCCCATCCCCATCTCCGGCAAGCAAACGGCTTTCCGCTACAAGTCTAAGGAGAACGCCAACGTTATTCGCACCGTTTCGAAGCGCCGCGAGGAAATGCGTCTCAGCCTGTTGCGTGTGCTGGCCCTCTGGCTGTGCGTCATTCAACTGCGCTTTCGCCAACGCAGCCCGGCCCAACACTTCTTCTGCATCGGGCAGGTATGAACACAGTTCTAGTGCCGTAGCCGCCGTCTCTTTTGCAGACGACAACGCAGCTTCGCTTGCATCACGATCACCTCGTTGCGCGGCTTGGACCGCGAGAGACAAGTGTTCACGGGCAAGGCCCATCAAAATCGCTACATCGTGCGGCCTGTGGCTCGCCGCAGCGACGTACTCGCGAACCGCCCGATCCGGAAGACCCAATTGCGACTCGACCTTTGCCCGAGTGACGTGCATGGCGGAACTGTTTGGCGCGAGTTCGAGTGCGCGTTTACTCAGCCTGTCCGCATCCGCCAGCGCGCGAAACGCAAGCGCATTCTCCGCAGATTGCGCAAAGACGCTCGCGGTAAACTGCCGTGTCCCAATAAATGCAGGTACCCACAAGCCACCTATCAACACGATTGCAGCGCAGCGTGCGATCAGTCCTGGTCGCGCCTCCAATGGGTTCATGATCCGGTTTGGCGAATACGTCCCTTCGATTACTCCCGCCATGAGGAAAAGCAGTGCCGCAGTCACCGGCACGCGAGCGTTGAATCCAAATAGACCATCCGTCGCAAAAGCAACGAAGAACGCAGTCATCGCGAAACCAAGTCGGCGCGTCTCTCCTTCGGACTCCGCCGCAAACCTGATTGATCGATAGAGACCGGCCAAGAGAAGTAACACGTACAACGCCGCGCCGGCCATACCGGTTTCCACCCATGCTTCCAAGACATCCGAATGCACGTGCTCATTCAGTAAGTGTTTTTCCGCCAGCCAACGTTGTTCGTATTCCGTCCAGTAAGGGGGATTCTCAATCTCATACATCCCGGGTCCAACTCCATGCACCGGATTCTCCGCAATCATCCGCGCTGCACCGTAGTACGCGTTGTATCGAAGGAGGAGGGAATCGTCGAGGAGTCGGTGATCCGACGAGGCGTTGTATGCATAACCAATCGTCAACCCGCCAGTGGTCGCCGCAGCCAACAACGCCGTCGCAATGGTCACGCGCGCGGTCCAAACTGGCTTGTAACGGAGTCGAATGCACCTTGCTGCGAGCATGGCTACCGCCGCCCCTGCCGCCAAAGCAATCAGTCCAGCGCGAAAGTGCGTGAGATACAGATGACTCGCAAACAGCGGAATGAACAGCGCACACCACCGCGTTGAACGAATCGTCGTTAAGTACACGGCGATCAGTATCGCAAGAATCAGTGCGTGGCCCGCGATGTTTGGATTGCCGAACGTACCCGGCATCTCAAGATACGTCGAGGTTTCCCGCTGACTTTCTTCCCAGGGAAATGGATCGACGCCAGCCTTCTGCGCAAACGCATAGATCGATGACAGAGCAACGCCCACACAAATCGCGATCAACAGTGATCGCGCCTGACGCGCCGAGGCATAGACCTGACTCGCCACAAAAAACAATCCCATGAGACAAATAGTGCGCGACAATTCGAGAATGCCTGCAGGTGGAACGTCGGCTGCGATGACGGACGCGCCATGACGTATCGCCATCAGTACAAGGATAGGCCCGAACACCCGAGGCCACGTCAACGGCGTACGTCCTGCGACGACGGTAAGGAGCCAAACGCTACCGAGCAATGCCGCGCCGAGTTGATACAGCACTATTTTGATGTCGATTGCGGGTCGCGGCGATACAGGAAACAGGGCGACGATAATCAGGACAACTAAGATCGCGATCCCTACCCGCATCGCGCGCGCTAGGGAACCGCCGTCATTTTCGCTATTGTCGATCATCTCATTCGCATTTCGATATTTATCGGATTGAGGGCGCTCTGAATTCGAATAATACTACGCCGATTCCCTGCGCATTCGCTTTGGTCGTGACAATTTCAACGATGTACCGATTGCCATTGACCGGTTCAGGAACGGGTTCCACTTGAAACCGCATTCGCACTCCCGCTTCATCGCAGACCAACTGGTGAGGCGTGGCACCGTTTACCCGTATCGCGATTGGATGATCCGGCACGGCAGATGCGAGATCCAACAGGATTCGCTGCGGATGCGTGGACGATTCGAACTCTATCCCCGATCGCTGGCCGGGGCCCGTCGGCACGAATACCGGTCCATCGGGCGGTCGGTTATTGGGTCCGACCGCGCCACGTAGATATTTCCGCGTCGAAGAATCGCCAAGTATGATTCGACGATCTGGCGGCAACGCGAGATTGGCGGCTTGGCCGAGGTCGTACACCGTGAAGTTTTTTCCCTTGTGACAAAGGTAATTGGTATAGAGATAGTCGCGTACGCCATCAAAGTCTGGATTAAAAGCGTTGTCGTAATCCGCGATTGGAATTGCAACGAGCCCAGCGCCGACGTTCTCCGCCGATTGAACGAGCTCAACATCGAAGACCGGGTGCGGGCCCGCCGACTTCAGCCAACTGTTCCACCCCGTCCGATCGGCGTAATAGAGCAACGTCGTGGATTGAAACGCATTGAGCACCGGAACGTTCTCATTTGTATTCGCATTGATCCAACGGCCACACGCGACGTGCGCAGCGTAGACCGGTTCGTAGAGATGCTGCGCAATATAAAGTGAATTTAACATGGCCAGAGGAACGAGCGTAGCGGCGATCCATTTCATTCGCATGCCACGAAACAGCGATACCAGCATCACCCCCGCGAGCAAACACGCCGGCGGTTCAACGATCATCTGATAGTAACCATTGGTCTCGGACCCACCGGGAATCAAGACGAACATGCTCAACGCGCCCAATAGCCAGGCTGCCCCGATTCGATGGGCCGGTTGCCAAACCGCAGAAACCAACCCAACAACGGCGGCAATCGCAATGATTGGGGTCAGCGACCAGGAGAACAATGATCGGGCGATGTGGAAGTAGTAGCCGGGATCGAGTAACCATTTCGCGTGGGCGAAATACCAGCCTTCTCCACCCAGATTCACATCGGTTCGCGCATCAACAGCGATAAACGTCCAATACACAAATGCTAGAACTGGAATACCCACCGCCACTCCGAACATCCACGTAGATGGCGCAGTGATCGTACGAAAACCATTTTTCCGCCACAGGATGTACGCCATCGGAATCGCGATCACACCCATCGTAGGCTTACCCAACATCATGGCGATCGCAGACGCCGCTGCCACCATGAATCCAACCGGCGATGGGCGGTCTACCCAACGAATGAAGGTGAAGATCGTGAGAATCACCATCGCATGGGTAAATGATTCCGGTTGTTGCGTGCGCCCGCAGTACAAATAATACGGCGACACCATCAAGAGGAGCGTCCCCACATGGGCGATACGCCGATCGTATAGCCGTTCGGCGAGACGGTGAAACACGAGGAGACCAAGCAGCGAAAAGATGATGGGTACGATTCGCCCCACCCAATGCTGGATGCCGAATACGTGGTAGAGTGCGGCGGTCAGGTAGGGCGTGACCATCAGCTCACTCCCCCCGAGAACATTGATCGCCGCAGGCGTGTCATGCAGCGCCCAGTCAACTTGGGGCAGAAAAAGATTCATACTCGACCGGTAGAAATTGCGCGCGACCATCAACGTTACGGTTTCGCGCCAGGAGAGAAAGTCTTCCGCGGGCGCATTAAGACGGTATAGTCGCAACATCAACGCGGAGGTCAAAATTGCCCCGAGCGCCCACGTCGCTTCGTGGCGTTGCGTCCATGAAAAACCACGTCGTTGCATTGCTGCCGAAACTCCTGGGACAATCGAAGCAACGATTCTACGCAGACTGACCTTGGGATGCACGGTTATCGATACGGATTACACAGAAGTCGGAGAAGACCGCGCCGATCCCACTGGCGACGTCGACGGTACGCCCGCGTCAAACAAGGCCGCCTTTCGGAAGGAAGTCTTGCTGTTCGCCCTGGACATGACGGTGTGCGCGGCGAGTCCATTTCTAGCGATCGCCATTCGGTATTCAGGCGATTTACCCGACCTCCACGTGCTGCCGTACCTCACTTTTCTGCCCGTACTCATCGTATGGCGCCTATTCGCCGCACACAGTTTCGGCCTTTACGATTTCAAACATCGCCTCAGCGGAATCGAGCACGGGTTTGGCGGCATCGGTGCAGCGGTACTTGCAGTGGCCGGTGGCTATGTGTTCCTCGCCATCGTCCAACTCTACTACCTCGAAGAGACCTACTTATCCCGTATCGCCGCCGCCATCGATTGCTCAATCCTCATCGCATGGTTCGGCATTTCCCGTGCAGCAACACTCGGACTGTCGGCACGCTTCGGCTCGCGGGTGCGCGTATTACTCGCGGGGAATGCAGACGCTCGCGGCAACATGGCAGCCATGCTCCGGCAAGCAGCGTCCCCTATGCTGCTCATTTCAGAATGGGAGGCCGATGGCGATCTCGTCGACGCCGATGCACTCCTCGCGCTCGATGCGCGGCTACGTGAAGGACCAATCGATCAAGTCGTACTCGCAGGTCTCCCCATGAATCAAACCGCACTGCGAGATGTACTCGCCCTGTGCGACCGCCTAGGCGTTGAAGCCTATCTCTATCCGGATCTCGACTCGGCATTGCTCGGTACAACGCGACTCGTCAGCGTCGGCGGTTTGCCACTCGTTTCGCTGTCGACACCGTTGTCCACTTCGCCGTACCGTGTCGTGAAGCGCGGGATGGATATCGCGGTATCGCTCTTCATATTACTACTCCTCTCACCCCTGTTCGCCGTACTCTGCGCGATGATTCGATTCGAATCACCCGGCTCCCCACTCTTCCGACAAGAACGGGTGGGCCTACGCGGTCGGCGCTTTCACGTCGTAAAACTACGGACGATGCGAACGGACACCACCGACCGTAGCGACCGGGAACACACCACCGCTGACGACCCACGCATCACACGCTTCGGCAATTGGTTGCGCACCACGCGACTGGACGAAGTCCCGCAATTATGGAATGTATTGCGGGGCGATATGGCCCTCGTTGGACCGCGCCCGGAGATGACGTACTTCGTCGAAAAGTTCGCGACGGAGACGCCTTTATACGATCACCGGTCTTTGGTGCGCCCGGGGCTGACCGGACTGGCACAGGTCCACGGCGGTTATGATTCGGACTACGCGGACAAACTGCGGTATGACCTCATTTACATCAACAGCGTATCCATCGCCATGGACTTGCGCATCATGTTGGCGACCATTCGAATCGTCCTGACCGGGCACGGCGCGAAATAGCGCAGGCGGGCGATTACGTTGTCCCAAGATTTCGCTCCGGTATTCATAATCGGGTTCGCCCGATCGGGCACGACACTGCTCGCCACCATGCTGGACCGCCATTCAAAGATAGCCGTGACTCCGGAAACCCATTTCTTCAATCAGTTCTACGTGAGTTCGCCAAAAGACTTCGCAAATAAGGAACAGGCCGTTCGCGCGCTACTGGAGAATCCACGAATGCTCGACCTTGGTATTGGCTGCGAAGCGATTCTCAAACAATTCGATACCTTCGATTGCAATCACCCCGGTCTATTGCGCGCGACACTTGAGGCGTATCGTCAAAAACGGAGTAAAGAACTCGTCATCGAAAAGACACCCGCCCATCTGCCCTATGTACCCATCATCTTCGATTGGTTTCCCAACGCGCGCATCCTTTACATCGAGCGAGACGGGCGCGACGCGATCATGTCGTTGATGCGGATGCCGTGGTCGCACCGAAACCTTCGGCGGCATGCGCGCATGTGGCGTTGGTGTGTCGGTCGCGCGAAGATGTTTCAACAGCAGTACGGAGACCAGTGGCTTACCGTGCGATACGAAGCGTTGGTGCGTCAACCGGATCGGGAACTCGATCACATTTGCTCGTTTCTCGACCTAAACCGCGAGGACGCTCAGTTGGATCAATCCATTCCGACGGAAGTCGTGCCGGAATGGGAACAGGTTTGGAAGCGAAACGCCGCTGAGGAAAAAGTTCACTCGGGACGCATTCAGGAATGGCGCGCTACAGGCACGCACGCGCAGCTACTCATCATGAATTCCATGATGGGATCCGCCCTTCGCGAACGCGACTATCCCGAAACCCGCCGACCGAAAGCCAACCCACTGCGACGAATCATCAACGCCGTTCAAAACGGGTGGTATCTCTTCGCATACCACCCCCGCATCCGGCCCACCCTGGCCAGTGTTCGACGCACGATCTTCGGCGATATCGGCGCAGATCAAACCGAAGTCGTGGGCGAAGATGTGTGCGCGCAGTGGCATCGCGACAATGGAACGCGAACGGAAATCGGTGCTTAGTGCAAGGTTGCAAGACGCCGCCGCTTTCTATCAATTCCCGAATCGCATAAATCCCCGAATGACATATAGCGTCCGCAATAGTCTCACGGGTAACAGACGCGGGAGTGAACTCGCCAACATAATCACGATCACAGCAGGTGCGAGAACGATAGGGTAGAGCGGAACCGAAGTGAGTTTGCACCGAAATTCCCGCCCAAAATAACGTAATCCCGTTCGCCGCGCCAAGAATCGTTCATCGTTGCGAAAGAGCACGAGGTATTCATCTTGATTGAGCAATAGGCGCTTCTGCCGAAGGAGCTGAATCCAGAGTTCACAGTCTTCGAATTCAATGCATTTATCAGCCGAAGCAAACAGCAGCCGTAACGGATTGAGTCGACCGATACCGGTTTGCTGATTGTGATTGTGCCCTGCCGCGTAGGATCGTGCGAATTGGTATCGCTGCGGATAGGGAGTCTTCTTGAGCACCGACGCCCGCGCCAAAACCGTCGAATTCGCGATCGGATTAAAGACGCAAAAGCTGTTTCGAATACCTTGCGGTGTCATGGGAACTTCTCGCTTCCCAATAATCGCACCGCTCTCGTCGATGAGCCGATAGAACGATCCCACAAGGTCGGCCTGTTTTTCCTCAAGAAATGCCAACTGCCGCTCAAGGCGTTCAGGAATCGCCAAGTCGTCAGCATCGAGAATGGCGATGTAATCTCCCACCGCGCGATCAATTCCATGATTTCGTGCCGTTGCAGCACCTTCGTTTTCGGGTCGCGGCAATACCTGAATGCGATCATCGTGCAGCGTAAGCCGGTCCAAAAACGATTGCGTTTCGCGACCAACCGGACCATCAAGCACAATCAAAAACTCGAAATGATCGTGCGTTTGCGCCTGCACACTCCCCACCGCCTGCTCGAACAGCTTGGGGGAATCCCCCGCGTAGGTCGCCATGATGACCGACACCAATGCCGAGTCGTTGGACGCCGTTGTTGCCGCGCTCTCCGTCATTTGGCGCTCGACAGTAAATCGCTGTACACGGCAGACAGCGAAGTCAGAAGGGTCTCGAGCGAGAAATGCTCGCGATGCCGAACACGTGCAGCCTCGCCAAGTCGCGATCGCAACGAAGCGTCGGTCAGTTTCCCTAACGCATCGACCCACGAATCAACACTATTGTCGTCGACCAACACGCCCGTCTCACCCTGAACCACCACTTCCGGAACACCGCCAACATTCGTCGCGATGACCGGTTTCCCGTGAGACGCGGCCTCGATCAACGTCATCGGAAGCGCTTCCATCTCCGTGGGGAGGACGACGACATCAGCCATCGGGTAGAACTGCTCGGGGAATGGCGTCCAACCGGCCATTGACACATCAATATCTAGGTCACGTCCTTGGCTCTCGATTGTTTCCTCGAGCAGCCCCGCACCGAAGAGCAACAAATGGTACTGCGGGACCTGAGCCATCGCACTCAGAAGACAATCCAATCGCTTGCCCGGGTCGAATCGTCCTGCATATAGCAGGACGATCTTTTCGGATGCTACGTCGTATTCGTCTCTCGTGAACGGTTCGTGAGCGTTCCCCGGTTCACCTATTGCATTGTTGACAACCCGAATAGCTTCCCTCGCGATACCGCACCGTTGCAGTTCGTCCGACACGAAACTTGAGCACGCGAGTATGCCCGCCTGATGGCGCATCATTCGCAAGTGCATGGCCTGCCATAACCGTAAACGTAGTATCGGCTGGACAGCCAAACCGTGCGACGTGGTCACAACAGGCACCGGCAAATTCGATACACCCGCGATCACGTTCGCGCGATATCCATGCGTGTGGACCAACGAAATCTCATTCGCCTCCACGTAGTGACGAAGGCGTTTACGCACGGACAGATCGAACGTCATGCGCATCTTCATGATGTCGACTTTGATTCCTATCGATGCGGCCCGCTCCATAAGCGTTTCATCGCCTTCTGTGCCGGATAGCGTAGCGAGCCGGATTTCCCATTCCGGATCGTCCCGAAAGGCCTCGGCGACGGTGATAATGTGCGACGCGATTCCGCCCCCGTAAGGCGAATCAGCGAGATGCAATACCCGTTTGCGCGCCACGGCTGACTATTCCGGCACACGCCAAGTAACGGCGCCGTGGTGATCGAAATTGAAATCGATGGGTTGTCCGCCTGCGGCTTCGAGGCGTTCGTGGATGATGTGCTTTCGCGTGAACGGTGCGAATAACAACAGGTATCCGCCACCGCCCGCACCCAACAATTTGCCGCCGATCGCGCCGTGGGCACGCGCTTCTTCGTAGAGCGCGTCAATCATCGGGTTGGTGATCTGGCTCGCAATACGGCGTTTTTGCATCCACGACGCATGCAACAATTCGCCGAATTCCCCAAGGCGTCCGCGCAACAGAGCGTTCTTCATGTCGACACACAACGCTTTCAATGCATGCGTCGCTTCCAGCGCATCGGTATCGTTTCGCACGATGTGATCCATCTGGTCATCTATAATACCGGCCGACCTCCGCGTCTGACCCGTGTAACAAAGAATCAAATCATAATGCAGTTCGTACAGCGTCTCCGCCGGTAGACGCAACGGCGTCACGATCACATTGTCCGCCGTGTACTCCGTAAAATTGAACCCGCCAAACGTCGCACAATACTGATCCTGCATACCGCCTTTCATTCCCAGGTCATTGCGCTCCACTTCATAAGCGAGTTCCGCAATTTCATACGGCGTCATGCGGCGTTGAAAATAGTCTGCGAACAAACTGATTAGCGCAACCACCACCGTCGACGACGATCCCAGCCCACTGCCCGGCGGTGCGTCCGTGTGCATGAAGAGGTCAAACCCTTTTTCAGAACGCACATCCCGCAGCCGTTCGATAACGGCCTTCGCCAAGTCGAGTTCACCATCCATCTCGAATGCGTCCCCCGCGTCGTACTTCGCCACGATGTCATAGTCCAGCGACTGCACTTGGATGACCCCATCATCACGCGGCCGACAACTCACATACGCATATTTGTCGATGGTGGTGTTGAGCGTGCAACCCCCGTACTGGCTGCGGTACGGTTCAACATCTGTGCCGCCACCGGCGAAACTTATTCGGAGGGGCGCTTTGCAGCGGTGAAGGGCCATCTATCCGCCGTGGCCTGGAAATACGGGTGGCGTTGCGCCTCGTCGAGTCGGGCAGGCGTTCCTATGTCGAAAAATCCGTCGCATGGATAGGCAAATACAGGGGCGGTCGTGCGCAACATCTCGGGAAACACGTCAATCTCCAACGATGCCGCCCCCTGCCCAGGGATGTAATCACAGATATCCCGCCCGACGCAATAAACGCCTGCGCTGACATACGCCGCCTGACCATCAGCGGGTTTTTCGTCGAACGAGAGAATCCGATGACCATCGCTGATTTGCACACGCCCGAAGTCACCCGGCGATTGTACTTCACTCACCGCAATCGTCGCCGCAGCGTCTGCATGCGCGTCGTACAGTCCCGCTAGATCACAGTTCGCGATGGTGTCTCCGTTCAACAATAGAAACCGTTCGCTCAAGTGCGTGCGAGCTTCGCGTACCGCGCCCGCCGTCCCGACCGGTTCCGATTCACGGTGATACGCGATCTCCACGCCGAATGAATCGCCGTCGCCAAGATACGCCGCGACATCATCATGGCCCTGGCCCGTGAGTATGAGGACGCGCGTAAATCCAAAATGCCGAAGCTGCCGCAATTGATACGTGATAAACGGCAACCCATTAATCTCGGCTAGACACTTGGGGCGGTCACCGAGCGCATCGCGCAAACGACTCCCCGCGCCACCCGCGAGGATGGCAGCGAGTTTGGGAGGGCCAAGTTCCACCTTGGCCGGGGCTACATTCATAACTCTGGCCAAGGTGGAACTTGGCCCTCCCGATCCGTCATTTCCCGACAATCCCGCTCACATCCAACAGATACATTTGCCGCGTATCATCTTCATGCAACGAATCGATACACAGAAACTTCCCGTCACGACTCCAGCCCGGATGCAGGTCGCACCGGTATTCACCCTTGTGATCTTTCGGGTGGAAAAACTGACCAAGCTCGACAAGCTTTCCATCCGCAGGACGATACAACATCAACGTAATCATCCGTTCTTTGTTCGGATACGTATCGGTCAAAATCCACTCGCCATCCGGCGAATACGTGCAATGTCCATCGACCGTCAGGACGCCATCGCCGATGACTTCAATATCTCCGGTTCCATCGTTGTAAACGTGATACCGGTTACCCGATTCCGGCTCGCGCGACCACGCCAAAATCTCCTCCGGATTCTTCCAAATGAAATGCGACACCATCCCGTGATCCGCCACACATCGAATGTCAGACCCGTCCACATTCGCCGTAAACATCCGCGTGCGCCAACCGCCCTTTCGCGTTTCCAGCAAGTGAACACGGTGCAAGAAAATGAACCGCGATCCATCGGTATTGAACAATAAATGGTTGAACCAATGCGGACCTTTGCCCGTCGACTCTTGTGGAATCGCTGCAATTTGCCCAATGGAAACAATTGTCTTCGATTCACCCGTCTCCAGGTTGAGCGAGTAGATGCCATCGTTGTCCGGCGCAAATTCCTGAATGGATGGGTCGTCGACGCCCTGATAGCCGTACCCCGGACGCGTGAATTGGATGCGCGCGAAGTTGGCACCGACCGCATGCTTACCATTCGGACTCAGAGCGTATACCGGCTTCGAAAGTGCCCGTTCTTCGCCGGACACTACATTCTTTATCACGGAAACAAATTGCCCACCACGTCGGTCGTTGTAAATCACTTCGTCGTCCGACCCCGGAACCCATTGCAACATACACCCCTGCTGCCACCCCCACGACCGACTTTCCCCCAACTCGATCCAGCGGTCGCCATCCTCAATATCGACCATACCGAGCGTAATCGTGTCATCCGGCGTAGGCGTGCGATTCTGAAACTGGACTTCCATGCCCAAGACATAACGTCCACTCGGATCAAACTGATGTTTATCGTAATACCCAAACCAATGGGCCACTGGCCCGGATGTAATCGCGCGAAATGGCACGTGTACATCGGCACGCACGTCCGGTTGGGCCAATGAAATAGGCGTCACAATCCACATCCACATGAAAACCGCTACGATCACACCAATGGGCTCATAAAATGGAGTCTTAATCACTGATTGATTCCTTTTGTATCTGACCAACCGCTGGATTATGGTGGCTCTCAGACGGAAATGGAAATCCTTACACATGATGACTAGCGAAGAATTCGAAGACTGGTTTGACCCACTCATCGACCGTGCGCAATGCGGAGAAGCCGCCGCCGTGCTCAACGAACTGAATGAGTCGACCCCGGAGGAACTCGAAGAACAAGATCTGGGCCGAGTACGCGGGCTATCGATTTGTTGTCTGGAATGGTGTGATATGGACCCGTTGGCCAAAGGACTCGTGGAGGAGTTGTGTGCCGGCAATCCGATCATTGCGGTCAGCGCTGGCATTGAATGTTCGGAATTGGGCGAACTGGAATACGCCGAAGATCTTCTTCGTGCGATGTGCGAACGCTGGCCGGACAGTGTGTATCCCCCACTTAACTTGGGCGTCGTCCTTCAAAAACTTGGCGATCACAAAAAAGCGATCGCATGTTTCGACAGCGCGCTGAGCCTCGACAGCACGTTCGCCCATGCCCTCCTCGAACGCGCGAGATCATTCCGTGACCTCGATGAACTGGACGAGGCCAGTCGAGCGTATCGATCATATCTGGCCGTGGAGCCTGAAGATGCATGGGAATGGGTGTCGTTGGGTATCGTGGAAAGCGAACGCGAGGAATTCGGCAGCGCACTAGAGGCCTATGACCGCGCACGCCGTGTCGATCCCGCGTGCATTTCCGCGCACTACAATTTTGGTGTGACCGCGTCGCGCATGGGCGATTCGGAACTGTTGAACGGCGCGCTCGAAGCCCTGCGAGAACAGGCCCCAGATGATTGCCGGTATGCACTACTGGCCGCATATCAAATCGAAGACGACTCGCCGGAAGATGCATGGACCTTCGCAAATGAAGCGATCGCCGCAGCCGAAAATGCTCAAGATCTAGAACTCTACGAACATTCGATCGAAGTCGCATTGAACATCGGACTACGCAACAAAATGGAAGAACGATGTGCGGCCTTTATCGACGATGCATTCGTGTCGGGTGAAATTGTGCCCGCTGTCCTGGATGCGGATCGCAGAATGCGTGGTCCGCTCACAGCGAACGCATCGCTTTGGACCGTGCGTCTAGAAGTTGAAGTGACCCATCCCGATGCCATCGCGGCACTCACGGGCGGTGAAGACTATGAGGGACCGGGACTCGGTTACATTCGGATCTATCGCGTGTGGGCCACTACGGCTGGTGAAGCAGAAGAATCCGCGCTGGAATGCGAACGACGCACCGGGTATGGCCGCATCGTCGATGTCCTGGAAATCGAACAGCACGACGGCGCATTCGAAGAACCGCTCGGTGTTGAATGGCGATCCGAAATGTTTGGATTCGAATTGGAAGGCGGTTCGTAAAATATCGTCGCTGATCTACAGGTACGGAATCCCGCGTACCGAAAGACCGCTGTCGTTCAACAGGTCCAGTTCAATGGGATCGCACGCCGCGCCAGACGCATCGCGATAAGCCATCACCAACGGTTTCGCCGCATGCCGAGGATTGATCGCCTGCACGATGGCAGTGTAGCCCTCGTAATTTCCCCCTTCGACGATGACGTCTTCGCCCAACGGATACGGCGTCACTTCGCGCGCGAACAGCTTAACCAATTCCTCGTTGTACCGAGTGCCGGAGTGGCCGCGTAACACGTTCAACGCCCAATCCGGCGGCAACGAATCCCCTTCCACGCCCGTCGCCAACCGGTCATACGCATTCGCAATTGCGGCAATCTCACCCACCAACGTCGGCACCGGCGGCGAAGTCCGATTGCGCTCGATTCGGTTGCTGCCCACCAAGCCTCGCGGTAACCCCGTGCCATCTTGAAACTCGTGATGCTCATACGCCACATACGGCGCGACCCGTTCATCGGATTCGCACGCGCGCAATAACTCAAAACCGATCGTCGTGTGATACACCGCTGCCGCATCCGCACCCGGTTCAAGAACCGCGAACGCTTTGCCGATATCGTGCAACAACGCACCGGCGACCAGTTGGCGCATCCCACGCCCACTCAAATCACACGCCTCGCCCAAGGCAACACAATGATCGGCCACACGAACAGAATGCTCCCCAATCGAATCTTCGTGCGCATGTTGCACAATAGGACTTTGAGGCCGTCCACCGCCCTCCAGTTCCGCCAACAATGCATCCGTCGCGTGGACCACCGCCTGAATCGGCCCTCCCGCCTCGATCAATTCTTCGGCAGCCTTGGCCGTACACCACGCGAGATGATCGGCCAGCGGTTTTTGCTCGCCGCCGCCCAGCTCTCGGTGGACCGTGGTGAAGGCATGCGTTACCGCTTGTGCGGCCTCCACATGCGCTGGCGATGGGGATGCCACACCGGCCCCACTCGTTTCCGGTGGCACTACGTCGCGGACAAATAAATGCTTGAACCCTTTGTCGGCGAGGGTCGAAATGTATCGCGGAGTCAACACCACCCCCGCGTTCAACAACACCCGACCATCGCGATCCACCACAGGCCGCCCCACCGAGGCCCCGGGTGAAATCGTATCCAACGCGCACCGCTTCAAACTACACCGCTCCCCTTCTGGATACCTCTGCCCCGATTCCCCAACCAAATCGTACCTGAACGTATTCCCGTCGGCAATGATTGAATCGGTCGTTTCACTGGGCCGATTCCGCGTTGACGAATTCACAAGTGCTACTCTATCCTGTCAAGCCTGGAATCGCGGATGATATAACAATGATTTGCACGTACTAGAATGTTTAGAGTTTCGCCTTTAGGCGCTAGTGTCTGTCGCGGCGCTCAACACCCGTTACAAACGGGCGCTACGTAGCTCCCGTTTGTAACGGGAGTATGCTCGCTTGCTTAGTCGCCTAACGGCAGAACGCTTAATCTACATCCATGCATCCTATGAATCTCGATCAACTCAAAAGCGAAGTCGCTGACATCGATTGGTGGCACACCATCGATCTCGGCCAAGGCGTCATCACACCCGGAAAGAACAATACACCTGATCGCCTACCCCGCATCCATATGCCAGAAGACCTAACGGGCAAAACAGTCCTCGACATGGGGGCATGGGACGGCTTCTACTCCTTCGAAGCCGAACGCCGGGGCGCCAATCGCGTCGTCGCCGCCGATTACTACGTCTGGAGCGGCCAAGACTGGGGATCCAAATCAGGCTTCAACCTCGCCCGCAAAGCACTCGATTCGAAAGTTGAAGACGTACACGTCGAAGTCATGGACCTCTCCACCGAAACCGTCGGAGGCCCCTTCGACCTCGTCCTATTCCTCGGCGTCCTCTATCACGTACGCCACCCCCTGCGCGTACTCGAAAACGTCGCCGCCGTCACCAAGGACCACCTCATCCTAGAAACGGTCGTCGACATGGTCGGCACATCACGACCCGTCATGGCGTTCTACCCCGACCGCGAACTCATGGGCGACCCCACCAACTGGTGCGGACCCAACCCCGCCGCCGTCACCGCCATGCTCAAAGACGTAGGCTTCAAACGCGTCGAAATCGTCTGGCGCGACCCACTCCCCTACCGAATCGCCCGCGCCGCCGTAAACCAATTCAAACTCGGCACACCCATCCACCACAGCCTAAGACAAAGCCGAATCGTCTGCCACGCGTGGAAGTGAACGGGAACACGGATGACACCGATCTAAACGGATAATCCCGGATCTGAGCCACGTACAGCGCCTCACCCATCTCGTCATTCCCGCGAAGGCGGGAATCCAGCATCGATATAAGCCGCGCGAAGCGCGTTCATCACACTTCACCGATGGAGTATTATGGATCGAAGTCAAGTTTAGCGCAAGCCTCTCACGATTGGAGATAACGAATGTTGCGATTAGGAATTATTATTCTTTGTTGCTGTCCGGCTTTCGTCGCTGTTGCGCAAGATTCAAGTCCCGCTGATTCTCAGTTCCAGCTTGAGCGTACGGTTCTAGTAGAAACACCACGATGCGTCGTTGTCCAACTCACACTGTCCACCAGCGCGGAGAGCCAGGCTAGGAACACTAGACTGGAATGGGAATTCCAGCGCGGTGGAAAAGGCACGATAAGAGAATCGGGCCACAGCACAGCGAATGGCACTCGGACTCCCACCGGTTCACCTAGTCGTGCGGAGGTATTGTTTGTCGCACAGGTAACTCCTGCTAATTCGAAACACCCTGCTATGCTGCTCTTCAGCACAAAGCAGAAAAACGTTTACTCCGACCTCGGGGCTACCAGCTCGCAAGCGCATCGGTTAGACAATGACATGGACGTGTCCGACGTATTTCACATTGATGTCGAGTCTGGAAACTATGCTCTTGAAGAGGAACTAGAAATCGGTGAACTGGCGGGGCAACCCATTCGCTTGTTCTTTGGTAGCGATCCAAGCTACCGCGGAGGGAAATCAAAAGAAACGGGTACAAGTAAGGTTGATACATTTCTCAACAACAGCGCCAAATTGGAAACCGATGATGACAGCACCGAATCGGAGTTGAGCGATTGACCACCGAATTCAAGACCTGGGCCATCGACGCGTGGGCGCAACCACTCATCCCTGGTGGCTTCGATAGCGTTCCTGAGATTCGCCGGTTGTTCGAACAATCGGGTACGGCGGAGTTGTTGGAAAAGGGGATGGACGTCGAGGACATGATCGCGATGATGGATCGCGGTGGTGTTGAGAAGTTGATGTTGTGCGCTTGGTGCCGGCCCGGCCAATGGATTACTACGAACGATCAAGTCGCGGACCTCGTGCGTCAAGCGCCGGACCGTCTGGTTGGTGTCGCGACGGTCGATCTCGAGAAACCGATGGATGCAATTCATGAACTTGATCGCGCGGTGAACGAACTCGGATTCAAAGCGTTGCGCATCGTGCCGTGGCTTTGGAACCGTCCGCCGAACGACAAGTTTTATTTTCCATTGTATGTTCGTTGCATCGAACTCGGCATTCCGTTTTGTACACAGGTTGGCCACACCGGCCCACTGATGCCTTCTGAAACTGGTCGGCCCATTCCATACCTCGACGAAGTCGCACTCACATTCCCCGAACTCGTCATCGTCGGTGGACATATCGGCTACCCCTGGACCGACGAGATGATCGGCCTCGCTTGGAAACACGCGAACGTCTACATCGATACTTCCGCGTGGCTCCCCCGCTATTACCCGCTCCAGCTCCAGCAATTCATGCAGACCTACGGCAAGGACAAAGTCCTTTTCGGCACCAATTTCCCGCAATTACTCGTCGATAAGTGCGCAGCGGGTGCACGAAATCTCGGTCTGTCGGAGCCGGTCGAAGCGAATTTTCTGCGCGAGAATGCGGTACGGGTCTTCGGTCTATAGTCAAAGCGAATGAGTGCCGCAAGTCGTTACAATTAAAAGAGTTGTGGTATATTATCGACCACTCCCACACACATTCCAATCAAGCCTTCTCCCGATAGACTAAGCAGTTGAGCGAGAAAGGGTTCGCGAGAATTCGCCATCCGGCGTTACAATGAACTTGGAGGGTGGGCTGTGTCCGCCCGCAGTTGGCCGAAATGACCTTCGGTCTGATGTTGGGGTTATCCATGCGAGTCCCGAAATCATCATGAGCGGAAAGCATTATCGCGCGGCAATTTCCGTAAGCGTCTGCCTGATCCTTGCAATCTGTAATGCTGTTGCGCAGGAATCGGACACGACCCGCTACGTGGTTGAAGTCGTCGTTGGCGAACCGATCGAACTCCTCGCACTGATTGAAAACGGGTACACCATTAGCGCCATTGACGGGACCACTGCAACGGTTTACGCGACCGCGTCAGAACTCGAATCGCTCGACAACAATGGCATCTCATACCGGCTGATCCAAACACAGGGCGGCGGCGATCCTAAATTGCCACCGAGCGGCGCTCGCCTAGGCACCTCGGTCGCCACTGGGTATCCAACGTATGCGGAAGTATCGACTCAAGTACAAGACGCCGCCAATGATTACGGCGCGACGCAAACCCAAAACCCCGACGTGTGTCGACTCATCTCGCTCGGCCAATCCGTGAACGGTCTCGAAATCTGGGCGTTGCACATTTCTGCGAATCCGGACGTTGAAGAAGACGAACCAGAATTCAAATACATCTCGACGATGCACGGCGATGAAATTCTTGGCACCGAATTGTCGTTGCGGTTTATCGACCTGTTGCTCACGAACTACGGCACAAACGCCGACATCACCGCGCTCGTGGATACCACGTCGATCTGGATTGTGCCGCTGATGAACCCGGACGGCTACGAAGCGGGCACGCGCAACAACGCCAACGGAGCCGACCTCAACCGCGATTTCCCCACGTTCCCCGAGGACTGGGCAGGCACGATCTTCAGCGGTGCCAATCTCGATAACACCGGACGTGAACCGGAAACACGACACGTCATGGCATGGAGCGCGGCCAACAGCTTCGTCCAATCCGCAAACCTCCATGGCGGCGCACTCGTCGTCAACTATCCCTTCGATGACGACGATGTCGGCTCGTTCAACGACGCGCCAACGCCTGATGATCTTTTGTTGGAGGACATTTCCAGCCGCTACGCCGTCAATAACCCCCCGATGTTTAACACGCCATCTCCGAGCAACGCCCTCGGCGGCATCATCAACGGTTCGCTGTGGTTTACCATCAGCGGAGGCATGATGGATTGGAACTACCGCTATCTCGCATGCAACGACGTGACAATCGAAATCTCTGTGAACAAACAACCCGCAGCGGCTTCGCTCGATCAATTCTGGATCGAAAATCAAAACGCCATGCTCGCCTATCTCGCGGCAGTCCATATGGGCATACGCGGCATCGTAACCAACGCGGAAAACGACACACCCCTCTTCGCCGAAGTACGCGTAAACGGAAACACGCAGCCCGTCTTTACCGATCCCGATGTCGGCGACTACCATCGCATGCTCTTGCCGGGTACCTACTCCCTCACTTTCTCCGCACCCGGATTCGTATCCAAAACCATCGACAACATCCAAGCCACCGAACCCGCCACCCGCCTCGACATCGAACTTGAACCCGCCGCCACCATGGCCGACATCAACGGCGATGGACGAGTCGACGCCAGCGACATCCAACTCGTCATCAACGCCCGCTTCGGCCTCGCCGTCCCCTACAACACCGACGTAAACGGCGACAGTTTTGTAAACGCCCTCGACGTCCAGATCGTCACCGCCGCATTACTCGCGGGCTAGCCTACGGTTCCTCTCGCCCCTTCGACAAACCGCAGCGCTCTAGTACCTCTACACGGTTAAAGTCGCGAAAAAATGGGGACTGTCCCAAGAGCAGTGAGGTACGAACGGAACGCGTGGACTGTCCCCGTTTTTCCTTTATCCACAACCTTGACCGTGCAGAGGTACTAGAGCATTTCAATTGTGATACTGACGAGCAATGAGTACCCTGACACCTTCTAGGGCATTTCGAGGTTAGACCGTGAACCTTTCGCTTACGCAACGCAGTAACAAGTACAGGTTCCGATTAACGCTTCCCTAATCTCGACATGTCAACGTTGATCTGCTCAAGGCACAGGGATCATTAGCACATGAGCAAGCAGCGCGAAATACGCGTATTCATTTCATCGACCTTCCGCGATATGGAAGCCGACCGAAACGAATTGGTGAAGCAAGTCTTCCCAAAGTTGCGTCGGCTGTGCGAAGAACGCGGTGTAGTGTGGGGCGAAGTCGATCTTCGTTGGGGAATCACCGACGAACAATCGGCGGAAGGCGAAGTGCTGCCCATCTGCCTAGAAGAAATCGAACGATGCCGCCCGTATTTTATCGGCATTTTGGGTGAACGCTACGGCTGGACCCCGGACAGCATTGACGCAGATCTATTAGCCCGGCAACCGTGGCTAAAGAAGCACAAGAAGAAAAGCGTCACCGAACTCGAAATCATTCATGGAGTGCTAGACAACCCGGAGATGGCGAAGCGGGCATATTTTTACTTCCGCGACCCAGCGTACGTCGAAGGCAAATCCAATGACTTTAGTGAAGAACTGGATTCGGACGACGCGAAGAAACTCGAAGAACTCAAACAAACCATTCGCGACAAACACCTACCGGTTCACGAGAATTACGAGAACCCCGAGAATCTAGCGGAGTATGTGCTCGCCGATATCACCGCCGCCATCAATCAAGAATTCCCCGAGGACGAAACACTAGAACCACTGGATCGCGAGACGCTCGAACACGACGCCGTCGCTCAACAACTCGCGCAGGTCTACATCGAACGGCCCGGGTATTTCGACAAGCTGAACGCTCACGTCGCCGGCGACGGACCGCCGCTAGTCGTGCTAGGCGAATCCGGCTCCGGTAAATCGGCCCTACTCGCCAACTGGGTCATGCACTACCGCGAAGCGAACCCCGACACGCCAGTACTTCTCCATTTCATAGGCGGCACACCTCACAGCGCCGACTGGCAACAAATGCTCCGCCGCGTCATGGGCGAACTCAAACGCCGATTCGACATCGCCGACGACATCCCCACGGATGCACAGGGGTTGCGCGACGCCCTCCCCGTCTTTCTCGCATCCGCCGCAGCCCAAGGCAAATGCGTCCTCATCCTCGACGCCCTAAACCAGCTCGACGACCGCGACGCCGCACCGGACCTCGGCTGGTTGCCCCAGTTCATCCCCGAAAACATCCGTCTCATTGTGACCACGCTCAAGGGTAGGCCGCTTGACGCACTAGAGAAGCGTGACTGGCCGACAATGACCGTCCACTTGATGGACGTAAACGAACGCAAAGCGCTCATAACAAAATACCTAAAAGACAAATACGCCAAGGAACTGAGCGACGCGCGCGTCAATCGAATTGCTGCTGACAACGAGACGGCCAATCCGCTCTACCTCAAAGCGATACTTGAAGAAGTGCGGCTCTTCGGCGATCACGACCGTCTCGACGAACGGATCGATTATTATCTCGCGACCAACACGATCCCTAAGCTATTCGCATGCATCCTCGGGCGATACGAATTGGACTACGAACGCAATCGTCCACACCTAGTCCGCGACGTCATGCGAAGCCTCTGGGCCGCAAGACGCGGCCTCTCCGAAGTCGAACTATTGCAACTCCTCGGCGGCGACGGAGACCCACTACCCCAAGCCCACTGGTCGCCCCTGTCCCTCGCGTCCAACCAAGCCATCGTCAACCGCTCCGGCCTCCTTAACTTCGCCCACGACTACCTCCGCCAAGCCGTCGAAACGGTCTACCTAACCGAAAGATCCGTAAGGACCGAAGTGCACATGTTTCTCGCGAAGTACTTTGAACTGGAAACCACCTTAGGCGACCGCACCCTCGATGAACTGCCTTGGCAGTTGCAGCAGGCTGAAAACTGGCCAACTCTTCGCGAGCTACTTACCAAAAGACTGGTATTCCTAAGACTACGGTTTCAGGAGAAGTGGAAGTTAGACCTTCATCAATACTGGAGAGATCTTCGACCGCATTTCGACCCGATATCAGATTACAATGCTATGTGTTTCTCAGCACTTGAGGAAGAACTTTCGATATCGATTACATACGGCACCATTGCTCACACCGCTACGTTTTACGAGGAACTGGGAGAGTTCGACGCCGCAGGGCCTTGGCGAATACGATCATTGAAATTAGTCGAAATCCTTCTGCAATCACCACAACCTGAGATTGCAGTGGACGCCCTCGCAAACCTAGCGCACTGGCTTGATGAACGGGGCAATTACGAGGCTTCGGAACCCCTATACCGCCGCGCCTTCGAAATGACATGTGCATCACACGGACCGCTACACCCAAACACGTTACGAGCAGCAAACAACCATGCCTTCGGACTGGAACGACTTGGCAAAGATACTGAAGCAGAAAACATCTACCGTCAGATTCTAAAAGACAAAACCATGGTACTCGGAGAGAATCACGAATCCACTCTGACATCGACGAACAACTTGGGCATGCTCCTTATTAACCGAGGAGACTATGCGAGTGCGGAACCGTTTCTCCAGCGAGCATATCAAGGCCGAGAATCCGTCCTTGGACCAAACCATTTAGAAACCCTGAAAAGCCTCGACAACCTAGCAGTAGCCCTTTTACAACAGATGAAAGTGTCCGAAGCCCGAGAGGCACTTCAGATCGCGCTAAAAGGCTATCAGTCAACTGTCGGAGAGTCCCATCCGGACGCATTAATCTGTCTACAAAACTGTGCCTATCTATGCCTGATTCAACTCCAGTATAGTGAAGCTGAAGACCTTTTTCGGCGATCCTTCGAAGGAACGTTTGCGATTCTTGGGTTAGACCATCCTCGTTCGACGGCCTATCTTAAAGCGTGGGAGGATTGCCGCGAGCTAATGGCAAAACTTGAACGATTGTAGGTGCCGACCAAACGAGCCAGATTCTGGTGGAGGTAACTCATGGATTTCACGACGAAGTGGCATAAGTTCAAAAAGAAATTTAAGGGCCCCCTACAAGAAGTGCGAGGTCCACTTAAGGATCCCGAACGATTCCAACAACTTGCCGGAGAATGCAACATGTATCTGGTGACTGCCGTTCAGGCTCCGGGACATAACTTATCCACTCTCCTTGAAGCCGCAAAGTCCAAGAGAGATGTTAAGGGCGTGCAGATAGACTTCGGAAATTTCGAGAAGGCTCTGAAGATTAGTGACCAGCTTATCGAAATGGAACCACTAAGAGGTATTCCTTGGACATTGCGCGCACAGGCACTCATCGGGCTTGAGCGTTTGTCCGAAGCATTGGCAGCATGTGAGCGTGCCATCCAAATTGACCCAAGTGATCCAGACAAATGGGCATTGAAAGGAACCGTACTCAGAACAGACGGTAAAGAAAACGAAGCTGCAGAAGCCGATGCGAAGGCAAGAGAATTAAGGATGACATGAGCTAGAGGACCGCGCCCTTCGAAACTGAGGGTCGCTACGAACTCAAATCTGGAACCACATCAGCTCACAGCCAGACATTGACACGTAAAGCATCGAAAAACCGCAAAGACTACGATTGGCAAATTTGACGAAGTTAGAGACAGCAAACTAAGAAATCCGCAGAAGACTGCACTCTAGCGAGGCATCAACGAAAACACCAATGGCTTACTACGCCAATACGTCCCCCAAGAAAACCAATCTTCACAAACTCACGCAGGCCGAGCTGGCCCGCTTTGTTCGGTCGCTCAACACACGGCCCAGACGAAAACTAAACTACCGGACCCCAAGCGAGGTATTTGCTCAGGCCAGAGTTGCACTTCGGACTTGAAACCGCACGGATCTACACCATTCCCGAGCAGTGGATGCAATAGTTCACCAATCGTAGACGGTGAACACGCAGTGTAAGCTTCCCCGTCAAGTGGACAGTTCTAAAGTAGAGTTTTCTGTGGTTGATTCTTCTTCGATTTGTTGTCTGTAGACGGTTGGCGGGATTCGGTTTGTGGCGGTGTGGGGTCGTTCTTCGTTGTAGTCCATCATCCACCACCAGGTGATTTTCCGCACGTCGGTAAGGCTGTGAAACAGGTGGGCGTTGAGCACCTCCTCTCGGTAGGTTCTGTTGAAGCGTTCGATGAACGCATTCTGTGTTGGCTTGCCAGGTTGGATATAGGCCAAGGTCACGTCGTTGTCCTTGGCCCATTTGATGAGTTTGTGCGCGATGAACTCGGGGCCGTTGTCGAGGCGAATTTGCCCGGGCAAACCGCGCCATTCCTTGAGCTGCTCGAGCACGCGGATGACCCGCTCGGCCGGAAGCGACGTGTCGACTTCAATGGCCAAACATTCGCGTACCCCTTCGTCGAGCACGTTCAGCGTCCTAAAAGTACGTCCGCTATAGAGCGTGTCGCACATGAAATCGAGGCCCCACGACACGTTCGGCTTGCCCTCCACCTCTAACGGGACGCGCTCACGATTCAGCACGCGTTTTTTCGTGCGTCGTTTGTGATTCAGCCCCATTTTGCAATACACCCGGTGCACCTTCTTATGATTCCATTCAAAGCCCTTAAAGCGCAGATGGTCGAAGCAGGTCCAGAACCCCCAGCGAGGACGCTTCTCCAATGCTTCATTCAACGCGTCGATGACATCCGCATCTTTCTGACGCCAATCGGGTGCAGGGCGATAGTAGGTCGACCGGCCAAGCCGCGCAGCACCACACGCACGCGTGATGTTCAGTTCGTGCTCGCGCCGAAGATAGTCCACGATTTCCCTGCGCTCGACCGGCGCTACAACTTTTTTTCGATGACGTCCTTCAAAGCATAATTCTCATGAGCCAACTCGGCATACATGCGCTTGTACTGCGCCAACTCGGCCTCAAGCTCCTTCATCTGCTTCAACTGCGACGGCGCCATCCCGCCGTACTTCGATTTCCAGTTGTAGTACGTCGCGTCGCTGATGCCGTACTTGCGACAGATTTCCTTGACCTTCATGCCCGCATCCGCCTCTTTCAGGATGGATACGATCTGCGATTCCGTAAAACGGGACTTCTTCATAGAGACCTCCTGACCACTCAGGTTGCCAGAAAACCTCCACTTTTAACATGTCCCATAAGAGGGGAAGCTTACAGCAGGAGCGTGTTCCTCTCGGTTGCGGTTCTTCGTGCGCTTCGTGGTGAAAAATTAGAGCGCGGCGGCGATACGCGACATGAGGCCTTTGAGGCCGCGCCGGTGGTGATTGGGGAGCGCGCTTTCGGTGCAGTTGACGCAGATTTCCGGGAGTTGTGCGGCGTCACCTTCTGATAGGCCGCAACGAACTTTTTGGACGGGTCCGTCCTGCCAGATCTCGCGGATGGATTGTTTGGACACATCGCCGAGCATGGTCGTGCGATGCCAATCCACACAGCAGAGTGGGACTTCGCCGTTGAAGAGAATCATCAAGTCGCGTGACGGGCGGATGCAATCGCCCATCGATTTCATGTCGCCGGTCGGATTCAAGTTTTCCGCTTCGTCAATGTTGCCACCACGATTTTCGAGCGCGGATGTTACGAGTCGGACACCGTGCTTTTTCCAGAAACGGCGCGTATCCGGGATGTCGTCGACGTTTTGCGCGGTGACGACCATAGATACCCGAAAGTCGGTTCGTTTTGTCGCACGTTTTTCATGCAATGTCTGTTGAAATGCGATGCAGTTTTCAACGACTTTCGTCGCTGGGTACCCCATGATTTCTGTGTTGATGTCATCGTCCAACGATTGCAGGCTGCACTTGAGTTGCTTGAGACCCGCGTCGACAAGATTTTGCCCCATCTCTTTCGTGAGGTACGTGCCGTTGGTGATGATTTGGCTCTTGGCTGTGGGCACTTTACGCGAGACATACTCAACGAATTCCGGCACCCGTTTATCCGCCAGTGGCTCGTTCATCATATACAACGCGATACGGCGTGGCGGAATCTCAGCAAGTTCGTCGATGATCTTGTGGAACAATTCGACGGACATTTTGCCGTGTGGCAAATCGGAATTCAGGACCGCTTCATTCGGACAAAAGACGCACCGACCGTTACACCCGGCCTGGGTCTGAATTTGCACGCGGGGCGGTCCCGCTGTAATGGGATGGCTCAAATCATCGTTCCTATCAAGTCACTGAAGGCGATGATCGTACCAAATCTGCAATCACCTTGTCATGAGCGTACCGTGCAGGGGAAATCGCGAAAATTGCGCTCACGCCGTTCTGCCGCGTACCGTAGCGTCAGTCGATAGGAGGTCCAAAACGATGTACTGTCCCAAATGTGGCGTCGAATTTGTAGAAGGCGTTGAGACCTGTTCGGATTGCGGTGTCGAACTGACCCCGGAACCGCCTCCCGAACCGGAGGCGAAATACGTCGAATGGGTTACGGTGGTTGCCGACCGCCAATTCGGGCGTATCGGACTTGCTAAGTCGTTACTGCAAGCGTCCGGAATCGAATGCGTGACCGAGGGCGTGAATGCGCAAATGGCGTATGCGGTCGAACCGATGCGTGTGTGCGTACACCCCGAAGATGTGGAACGTGCGAAGGAACTGTTACAGGAATTGCCAGGCGAAGAGTAGTGGTGTTTACCGCTCCAACAACCCGCGCAATATCCCGCCAATGCCATCGATGATCTGGTCTTTGACGAGTCCCTGAACTGATCGAAAACCGCCGCGAATTTCTTTGGTGATGGCGTTGACCGGTCCGCCGAACGCGATCTCAGTCTTGGGATCGTCCGGTGGTCCGGTCATGAGAATGCGAATCCCGCCGCGAGAATTGATCACTTCCACCTCGTCGATTTTGAAAATCCGCGCGGCGTCGGCGACTGATGACAATGGTTCCATGTGGACAATGACTTCGCTGTCCCACTCACCGAGGTCAACCCAGCCGATCGCCGACATCCGGTACGAAGGCCGTTGTAGTGTAATCGCTTCTGTATAGGTTCCGTCTTTGAGGACACCGAGTGTGACGACGCCATTTTCGATTGAAGCGTTGCCATTCAATTTTTTGTACGAGAGACCGCTCTCTGCGAACGGAGAACGTAAGAACAAGATTTCCGTGGTTTTGAATACGAAGAGAACCGCGTTCGCGAATCCGAGTGACCCCAGTGTGCCATCCGCGCCGCTCACTTGGAGCGACCCATTAACACCGCCGAGATTCACACCCTCAGCGCCAATCGGCACTGACATCATCAAGTTCCCGGCCAATAAGCCTGTGATATTGCGCGGTTCCTCGAATACTAAATCGTCGACGATCTTTGCATCGACATCCTCGAATGCGAGGTCGACCGCTACCCGGTTCCCATGTGGCGGTTGGCCTTGGGAGTAACGGATGTTTCCGGACGCCGTACCCGTGATTGGGACAAACGAGAGATCGTTGGCGGAAAAATTTCCGTCTGATGCGACAAGACGGGTACGCACGTTCGACAGTGTTGCCTTTCGGTACAAGAGCGTATCGATATTGATGTCGAACTCGCCCGTTAGACCGGGTGATGCGATGGGCGTCGTGTCGTCTTGGATGGGCTTCGCGAGATCGGACGGCGTTTCTGATTCGCCAGCCAATAGGGATTGACCCGATTCGACGGCGTCGATTGAAGCAAGCGAGTGCGATTCTGCTTCTGGATTCGTCAAAGATCGAAACGCATCTAGAAAATCCGTCATGGCGTTCGCGTCGATTTGCGATCCCTCGATTCCTCCGCTCCATCGGCCCTCGGTTTCACGCAGATTCAACGTGAATTGCGAATTCGCTGCGTTCACATGTAGTTGATCCGTTTCGACGCCTTTGTCGGTCACCCGCAAATCACCACTGATTTGATCTGCGGTCAATGCCTCGTTGATGGTGACCTGAACATCATTCAAACGCAGCGCGACATCGGTTGGACTTGTGTGAATGGATCCCGTGATATGTCCGGAAGCAGAGCCGCCATCGCTCAACAATGGACTTAGCGATGCGATATCGATGTCGAGTGATTCGACCGTGAACCGATCACCATCGAGCGTGCCACGAAAATGCGTATCCAGGATGGTTGTATCGATGATGTTCGCTGCCCACAGATCGTCATTCGCGGTTCCTTCGATGCTGAATGAAAGGGGTGCGCCGGATCGTTTTGTGAGATGATCGCCGAACGTAACGGTGGCCGCGTCGAGATTCACGATCGAACGAAACCGTTGATCTGCAGCGGACCGTTCGAAGTGCACTGCCAAGGGCCCCGTTGCCGCCAGCGCATCTGGGGCGATTGGGTTAATCACGCTGCTGGATAAGTCCGCCGACACCGCGACATCCGCCAGTACCCAAGCGTCTGTCCCACGAGAAAAAGCGACCGCGGCGGTCAGCGTAGGTTGTCCATCGCCCCTTGTCACATCGACCAAAACCCGATCATCATCTTCACTTGAAGCGTCAATTTTGATTTCGAGAATCGATCGGCCCAAATCCCGCAAGATGCCGTCCGCGACTTCGCGGGTCGTGCCTTCCAAGCTCGGCAATACGACCGTGGAGAAGTCGCCCGATACAGTGCCATCCCAGCGATCGTCAGCAACCAGAAATGTGCCGTCGGCTTTCACCGTGCCGAACATGGTGGATTGAGCCGCGATCGAGGTTGCGATTTGATCTGCTTCTGCGTCGAACGTAAGAACGACATTCTCCAACGTATCCGACCACTCTGGCGATTCGAATCGAAAGTGTCCGTCAGTCAGCTTGCCTTCGATTACCAAGTCATCGGGAAGTCCCTCGTCCGGCGCTGCAGTACCCTTCAGATTTGTAAACTGAATATGTCCTGCTGCTTCTTTCATTGAATCGGTTTCGATAAGCCCGCTGAGTCGTTCGCGGGACAACGTTGCTTCACCGCGTAGATCGAAGCGATACGTTTCGTTCGCGAAGTCGGGGTGTACGGTCCCCATTACGGTTAGGCCGTCGCCAGCGACGTTCTCTAGCGTGATGACGTTATCGGCAAAAGAAACATTTCCACTAAAATCCTTAAACGCTTGTGCGCCATCCTCTACCAACAGATCCACACCGGAAAACGTCGCGTTACCGTCTTCCAACAGGAGCGGCTTGTCCGCAGTCTGTAGCAAGCGGAAATCCACTACGCTCAGTTTCGCGTCCGTTCTCGGTTTCACCGTGTACTTGGCCAAAGGCCGCAACTTGAAATAGGCCTCAATGCCTGCGGCGTTCGCAGAACCCTTTTCGATGGCTGTGGTAATCGTGCCGTCCTGAGCAACTACGATGGTTCCCGTGAAGTCGAAGCCACCGGCGCGCCATTCGTCGATATGCACGCCGGTGCGACCGTCTTTCCACATCGCGGTTGCCGCGAATGCACCGGTGAGGGCTTCCACTTCGACGGCCTCGGCCGAAGCAGGATGCGAATCGCCGCGCATTTTAATCGCCACGCTTTTGGGTCCGATTCGTTCGAACGTGATGGTTGGAAAATCCAATTGCGTGTTGGGTACGAGATCTTCATTCACGAATGCCCGGCTCGCGATGTTGTTCAATGTAGCGTTGCCCTCTATCGCGAGAGGGAAATCACCGGTTGTCCGTTTAAGAAATGACGCAGTGCCCTTCAAGATCGCCGCTTCCCCTGCGACCGGCACGGCAGCTTCGGCGGTTAATTTGATTTCATCGCTCAACACGTCGCGCACGCTGATGCGTCCAATGAGTGCGGGATCCTCCTGGCCGGCGAATACGATTTTCGCGTTCTGCGCATAGGCCTCTGCGATGACTCCGCTCCATTTTCCCTCGCCGCGACTCGGTTGCAACGTGAGCGTATTGATCTCGTGCGCCAAGTCACCCGGCTTTTCTGGAATCGTCCACACCAGCCCATCGATGCGTATCGATGCAACGTCGACGACACGGCGACCTAGCGGTGCGGTGCGAATTTCAATGGTTACTCGGTCGGCTCGTACATTGAATTCGGGATGGCCGATTTGAACGTCGTGTGCTACGAGAACTGGCGTTGGTGTCAACCGGAGTGTGAGTTTGGCGATGTCTGTCGGGCGGTCGATCTTGTAGGACACCGCTTCGATGAGGTTGTTTCGGAAAAACCCGACCCCCCAGAACGGCGCGCTCATACCGACGATGAGTATGATCGCGACGGCAAAAATTGGCCAACGGCGGCGGCGGGGAAGGCGGGATGAGCGCCGTCGGATTACGACGGTAAGTGGCATAGTCGAGAGTCTATCATGGCGTTCTTGTCGTGCGTAGAAATCGATACGGGGTCACTGTTCGTTCATGAATCCCGAATATCGCCTAATCTGAACAGGTGTAGATATTGTTTTTGTGCGGGGTATTCTGGTCTTATTGGAACTTGGAGCTCTGTGAGCTCCTTTTCTCCGGGGGTGCCTAGGTCTTTTCGACTTGGGTGCCCCCACTTATTCTCACGCTTCAAGGGACCACAGGCCGCGCCAGGTTGGTTGTTGGACTGCGGCGGCTAGTATTTGCAGAAATTCTGCCCGCGGAATTTCCCGCGCACCCAGTGATCTGAGATGGTCGTTCGGTACTTGGCAATCGATGAGAGGCCAGTCGCGAGTGATCGCGAGATCGACGAGCCGCTTCATCGCGACTTTCGATGTATCGGATTCGCCGGAGAACATCGACTCTCCAAAAAAGCACGCGCCCAACGAAACGCCATAGATGCCGCCGACCAACTCGTCGTCTCGCCACACTTCGATTGAATGGGCGTAGCCTGCCTCGTGCAGCGCGATGTAGGCGCGCCGCATCTCGGGTAAAATCCATGTGCTTTCACGTGGCGGCGCTTGAGGCGCAGCGCAAGCATCGATTACCGCTTCAAACGCCTGGTCGGTCGTCACCCTAAATCTGTTTCGTCGAATCGTGCGCGCGAGACTTCGTGAAACGTGGAGTTCGCTGGGCACCAAAATCATTCGTGGATCGGGACACCACCATAAAATGGGATCGCCGTCGGAATACCAGGGGAAAATACCCTGTCGGTATGCGAGTAGTAACCGCTCGACACGTAAATCGCCGCCGATGGCCAAGAGTCCGTCGGACGTCGCTTGTTCTGGCGGTGGGAACGCCATGGGGTGCGATAGCGGTCCGAAGCCACGGGAGTGTTTGCTCACGGCTCTTCTTTCGTGGGCGGATCGCCTATGGCGACGCCTGCGGGTGTCACGTGAATCCATTGAATTTTTGGTGCCTGAGCATCCGACGAGTAGAGAATGCGCGTCGCCCCTTGGAACGAATCCCATGTGACCGTCGCGGACCCCTCATTACTGTTTTCGGATCGCCCCGATACGAATGCGTGCAACGGCGTATCCACGAACAATACGATTTGTGATCGCAAGCCCAGCGCGTCATGCGGGTAGCCGGAAATGCCGATTGACCACCGGGCCGGTTTCATCGCGCGGCGAAGGATCTGATACGCGGTCGCTTTGCCGGTCACGTCATCACTCGCGTCTGGGATGGTCTCTCCGATGGTGATGAACGCATCCCTACCACATCGCGTGGTGTGCGGATCGGTCTCGAAATAGTCGCCGAAACGCCGGTCCTCTGAATCGCGTTTTCCCGGAGCGATGATGGTTGGAGAGGGTGACGTGTTCAGCCAGTCGAGAAGGGTACGATATTCATCCGCAGTTCCGTTCGCGGTTAGATCGCCTGTTACGATTGTGATGAGTCCTGCAGTACTTGCCAGAGATGCTTCTTGTGCCGCCTCGATTCCCGGACTCGGAATGTGTGCGATGTGGTACTGACTTGGCGCGTCATCGAGTATTAACAGGGCGCGCTGTTGCACGTCCTCCACTTCATTGAAAACCCCAACGATTGAATAGAGTCCTGGCGTGAAATCGTCGGGAATTCGAACCGCCGTTTCACTAAGTTGTCCCGGTAATTCATGCCAAATTGCACTCAATTCAACGAGTTTTCCGCCCGAATCGACGAAGATATCCGGATTGCCCAGCGCTCGAATGGTAAAGCGTTCGCCGCGCACGACGATGGCGGGTTGGCCATTGTTCGGCACACGAATAACGCCGAGCGTGCCATCTTCGGAACGCGCAATCGCGACAGCCGAGAGCACCAGCAAGACGGAAATACCTGCAAAGAGACGGTTCATTTCGCAGGCCTCCACGCCGGCGCTAATTGCAGGCCCGGTGCGTCAGTCAATTGAACGGTATCCCTACCGTTCGATCGCGAGGCAAAGAGATTCGAATATCCGGTTTGATCGGAAACATAAACGATCCATTCGCCGTCCGGCGACCATTCGGGATCCCACGCATTTCCGTTGTCCGGTGCGTTGACTTCATTCACCAGCACCCGCAGTGCGTTTACTTGATAGACACCGCGACGGCCCCCGCGAAACGATTCGAACGCGATATTGCGTCCATCCGGCGACCACTTGGGATTCCAATCGGCAGCGCGGTGATTCGATACATCGAACGCGCCGCGTTGGGGTGCGTACACAAAAATTTCGCGGTCACCCCCGTCATCGGATTCGAACGTAAGAAACTCGTCCACGCCGGGGGAGACCGGTGCCCATTCGAAATAATTGCCATGCTCAGGCAATGCGTCGTTTATCCGATCCGCGCGGGATTGTGTCACCCAGTACAAGTCAGTGGTCTGCGATCCCGGACCGCCAACCCGACCGACTGCAACCAGTCGATCTTCGGATACCCAAGACGGCTGCATGAGCGGGGGTTGATCACCGCCCCACGGTTTCGAGATCTGCGTCTTGGTGTCGAACACGTAGATGCGCTCTGAATTCCGAGGTCCCGACACAAATGCGATTCGGTCTCCTTTCGGCGACCAGCGCGGATGACGCGCAGGTCCACCGGGACTCGCCAATATCGTCTCGTTAGCGCCATTCGCCATGACAATACGAATCCGAGATTCGCCTTCTTGGTCCACCGCGTGTGCGATTCGGGTACCGTCCGGAGACCAGACCGGTCGCCCGTCGCGCTGACCGGTGCCGATGATATCGACGGCGTCTGATCCAATGTGGAGAACGCAGACCGTTAAGTCATCGTGGCTTGCGCCTGAAAGGTATGCGATGTCTCCTATAGGCTGGGCGTGGGCGACACTTGCCAGGGAGAGGAGGAGTCCTAGCGCGATTTGGCCGCAAATACGGGGGTATCTAGGCCGGAATCTGGATAGTGAATCGTGCATGGAATGGACTATTCGGGCCAAGTTGGCCGGTTCTATCGTCCGGAGGTATTGGTTTGGAGAGTGAATCACATGTGGCTCCGGGAGCGCCCGTATTGCGCTGGCGAACGTCGCGGCGGAATTGTACCACACGGCCTTGCGGTGATGGCGTTGGCCGAAATACTCCGTTGCTGGTACGATATTGACCGGTCTCCGTTTCTGGCCGTGGACAAGAATCTCGCTCGTGTCGAGTGTTAGGGAATAGTGAAGCGAATGATCGGTATGAGGCGTACACGGAAGAATCATCTGCGCACTGAGGCGCGGCGTCGACAGACTCGTGGGCTAACCCTCATTGAGTTAATGGTCGTGATTTCGATTTTGTCGATATTGGCGGCGTTGTTGTTGCCGGCACTTGCCCGGGCCAGGGAAATGGCACGGCGCACGTTTTGCAATAACAATATGAAGCAGATTGGACTCGTGTTGCGGATGTACGCAGATGAGTCAGGCGGGATGTATCCGGCCGGATCGCGAAATGACCGGTATGGTAATGTTCGTCAACTTGAGTGGCTGGGTCGTCAAACCACACGAAACAACTTCGGGGTGAATGGTTCCGGACTCTACCCTGATTATTTGGAAGATTTCGACATCTTCGTCTGTCCGTCGTCGTCCAATGAACTGCAGGACGAGTTGGCGGATTGGTACACGGATCTGACGCTCGTCGAACCCTATTTGGATCCGGTATTGACTGCGGATCCACGTAATCTGGAAATCTTGCCAGGGTTGTTAGGCGAACGGCCTGATCCGGATTGTCTGACGAGCCAGCACTACATTTACCTCCCGCACGCGGTGGCCACGGAAGAGAATCTACTGTTCCTCTTTGATGAGTACTACCGGCTCATGGCGGTAGGTGAGACGGCCCCATTTCTCGGCATGGAATTCGATGTCCCCGGGGGTCACGGTCCGGGCCATCGGGACACATTCCACCGGATTCGGGATGGGGTGAATCGAATGTTCATTGAAGACATCAATCGCCCTGGGATGACCGCGGTGCCCGAAACGCGAATCCCGCTTTTGTTCGATACGATGTCGCTCTATGGTCGCCACGTCCCCAATCACGTGGTGCCGCCAGGAGGCAATGTGTTGTATATGGACGGGCACGTCCAATACATGCGATTCCCGGACAAAAAGCTTCAACCACCGTATACGCCAGACCTGGTGGAGTGGCTACGGGCGAATACGTATAATAATCAGGTGCTTCAGAATGTGCCCCCGTGGTGCAGCAACCGGTTGCCAACAACGGAGTTCGCGCCGAGGTACCTATTTTATCCGAAAGATCCTCTTTACTCGGAACTCTACTTTAATTATTAGTCAACGGCGCATGGAGCGCCTTCGACCCAAAAACTTGGATGGAACCATGAGACATCGAATCGTGCGAATGTGGATCGCAGTGGCGATATTGAGCGGCCTTGCGGCTCAGGATGCAATGGCTTGGGGCCCGTCGGCCAGGCGGGCGGTCACGGGAACAGCGTTGCAGATGCTGCGGCGGGAATATCCCAAAGTGTTCAAAGCGGAAAACTCGAATTTCGAAGGTGACCTGATTCGCGGCGCGTTGGATGGGCCTTCAGCACTTCGTGAGTCGCTCCCCATGAATTCGGATGCGGCATTGGTCAACTCGATTGGTGCGCAAATCGACCAGTTGCGTCACGCACGTCAAACCGGTGTTGGTAGCTATTTCGCTTACCGGATGGGTGTACTTTCGGCGTTGGTCGGCGACTATTTCTTGCCGTTCGCGGGCGATGATTCACCGAAAGCGCGACAGGCAGTGAGCCGAATTCAGGCGGATTTGGAAAAGCAGCTTGAGACATTCCGGTATCAGCCTTCTCGCTCGGGCCTTCAATTTATTCGGTATCCCGCCAACTATTTCGAGGATCGCCGGAAGTTTTTCGGTGACGCAGAGTTATTGATTGCCGCCGACTATGCGCCGGGTGGGCCAGGGTACGACGGATACATGAAGAACGGCGGCCAAGCATTTTTTGCGAACGCGGTCGAAGCGATCTCAGATGTGTGGAATACGGTTTTGAAACAGGGAAAAGGGGTCGGCACATCATCGGACGAAGCGCTGACGTGGTTTCTCGTTGATGAGATTGAGTACCTATTGAGTGTGAAGAAAAATGTCCGTGAAGCTGAGCACGCACAGGATCAATTCACTCGCGTCAACCGAAATGACTTTGAAGCGTATGAGAAAGTCGCCGATTATTTCTATGGATTCGGAGGCGATAGCGGACTTGATATCGGCTTGCGCATGTGGGAGACGTCGTTGACGGCGTCTGGACCGGAACGGCGCAGAGTGCTGGGCAAACTCGCTGCACACTACATGAAGGAAGGCCAAGAAGACTTCGATTTGGCCCAGCAGCCGAACGCACCGAAAGATTCGTTAGAGCGCGCCCGAGTGCAGTTTTTGCGTGCGCTGGAATACGACCGAAGCAGTCAAGAGGCCGCGAACATGGTGAAGGAAGTCAATACGGCCATCGAAGTCAAGCTTGCGCTTCAGATGGACATGATGGAATTCGTGTCTAAGGGCCAGGAAATGATGCGGAAAGCGGAAGGTGATACGGCGCAACAGAAGTATGAATCGGCGTTAAAGTGGTTTGAACGTTCAATCCTGACCTTTAGTCAAGTCGGTAGCGAATTCGAAGAGCAAGCGCGTGCGTCGAGTGAAGGCACCGAGCGGGCGAAGAGCCAGATCAATCGCTTGATTAATTCGGTGTTCGACGGAGGCCGGTCATTTCTCAATCAGGGCGACGACCTGTTCGACCAGAAGAAATACGCAGCGTCGATTGTCGAGTATAAGAAAGTCGATCCCCACGTCGATTTCTTAAACAACGTTGATCTCGGTCCTGGACAACGGACGGAATTGGACGAGTTGCTGGCGCAGGCGTCGGACAGCGAAATAAAAGCGGGCAATGAAAAGCGTCGAGCGGATGCGGCAGCAAAGCAGGGCGGTAGTCCCCCGGGAGCGCCCGGTGCTCCCCCGGCGGCAGCGGCTCCGCCATCGGGCAGCTAGCGCGTCTGATTGCGGCACATCGTGTGGATGTGGGGTGACGGTTGCAGAACGAAGACCTGCGGTCAGCGTTGCGCTCACTCTTCAATGCCATGGGCCGACTGCAAGTCCTCGGTGCTGATCGAGATGACTATCAGTCTACGATTTGACGAGTGACGATGTCTTCCGTCTCGGTGCGCTACGCCCCTCAGTTTTGTAGCGGCGCAACATTGATTCCAATTCCGCGACAATTTCCGGATGGAGTTCGTAGAGGTTGATTCGCTCCGTCGGGTCTCGTTCCATATCGTAGAGTTGTCCCGGCGGTTCGCCTGGTTTACCTTTTCCACTCCATCCGCCCGAACCTCTGCCCTCGATGAGTTTCCATTTACCGCGACGAATTGCTAATGTTCCGTCGATGGAGTGATGCACAACGGCCTCGCGTAATGGTTTGTTGAGCGTCGTTTCTGCCAACACCGGCGATAGGTCGTAGCTGTCTACCGCTGTCGAATCCGGCAGATCGTAATTCGTTATCGCCGCGATTGTGGCCATGAAATCCACGTGGCAAATTGTTTCGTCGGACGTCGAAGCGGCGTTCACGCGACCAGGCCAGCGAAGAATGAACGGCACGCGATGTCCGCCCTCCCAGATGTCCGCCTTGATTCCGCGATAGGTGTGGCTCGGGTTATGCCCGTATTCCCGAACCGAGTTCGTCTTTCCCTGCATGTTTTCGCCGGAGCGTCCCGGTGAACCGTTGTCGCTAGTGAAGATTAGAATTGTATTGTCCGCTTGTCCGGATCGTTCTAATGCATCCATGATTTGACCGACGGTCCAATCGACTTCAACAACGAAGTCGCCGTAACGATGCGCCTCGCTCTTGCCAATGAATTCTGCCGTCGGCGCGATGGGCGTGTGCGGTGCGGTGAGTGGGAAATAGAGAAAGAACGGCGAATTGTCGCCGTGCGATTCGATGTATTCGACCGAGCGTCGTGTAATCTCCGGCATCACGTCTTCCAACTGCCAGCCCTCAAGCATCGGGCCTTTTGCGCCAAACATACTGTCCGGCTTCTCTTTCGTGGGAATGCCCACGGTGCGGTCGTTCTCGATAAAACAATACGGTGGGAAATTCGGCACATCATCGCCGAAGTAATAGTCGAACCCCCGCGTCGTCGGCCCGCCGCCGATTGGCTTGGTGAAGTCGATCTTCGCACCAAATGGATCGCGGATCTCTTTATCGTTTTTACCGAGCGGAATAAGATCATTTATTTTCGACCCATCGGACGTCGGCCAGTCCCAACCCAAGTGCCACTTGCCAATACATGCGGTCGAATAGCCTTGTTCCTGCAACATGCCGCCGAGTGTCAGTTTCTCCGCATCGATCAGCGGTCGGTCCCATGACCAAAGGACGCGTTCCTGCAATTCCGACCGCCAGCAATAGTCACCCGTCAGCATGCTGTACCGCGTCGGCGTGCACACCGCGCTCGGCGAATGCGCATCGGTGAAGCGCATGCCTTGTGTCGCCAGTCGGTCTAGGTTCGGCGTCGGAATTTTCGATTCGGGATTCTGGCATGCGAGATCGCCAAAGCCCATATCGTCGGCGAGTATTATTACGATGTTCGGCGGTGACATCGCCTTGTCGATAGCACCCGAGGTGCGAGTCGCTGTTCCGGCTAGCGCCAATGCCCCCGCTGTCCGGAGAAAGTCCCGGCGATTCAGTCGCTTGTTAATCATGAGCACCCTCGTTCCCTTGCCAAGCGATTAAGATTGCCGCAGTCGCCATCGCATCCGCTGCGCGGCTTGCTAGGCCCCTTCGCAATGACGGTAAGTACGAATTTCCTACTTGGCGTTTTTGGATCCCTTCATCACAACGTCAATACGCGTAGCGAAAATCTGTTCTCTCCGTTTTTCAGTGGTCGAAGCGGTGAGATGCCATTCGTTCAAATTGAATCCTGACCACTCTGCGGGCGGCGGATCGAATGCGTCCGTCTGCGTGATCTCGAGCGGATTCCCTTCGGTATTCTCGAACGTGATGCGTATCTTGCATGTCGGACCTTCCCATGTTGCACCGTCGTCGGTGATTTTGAATGGGCCTCGCGCGTGGAGTGTGAATTGAAACGTGGAGGGCTCTGGTGCTGTCAATGTATCTGTGACGAAGACGGTATGCGGTTCCTCTAGCTTGATTGCCCGTTGCCAACGGTCAAGATTCTCATACGAATCCCCCGCATCGCCCTGAACAATTCCGGATTCCTGAAACGCCGCAATTTGCCCGGTCGCGTTCGCCGTGTGTTTGTACTGCCCTTTGCCGTTGACCAGGATTGCGTTGTCCGACTTGCTGTGATGCATCCAATCGTAGTGGTGCGGACTGCCGTACACATCGCGGCGTCCGGAATCGAGCAACACTTGTTGTCCGCCGACGTTGAGGAGGAACGCATTGTTCGCGTTATAGCCGTGACTTTGCCGGCCCATCGGACTGCTCTTGAAATGGACCTGAATGTTCTTTGATGCATCTTCCAGATTGGTATTTAGGATCGCTAAACCGGTCCCGTGAAAGGCGCGCGAGGTCGGCAAGTCGGTCGGCGCTTTCGGCGTTACGTCTTTCGCATTTGCGGCATAGAGAAAGCCGAGATATCCGCCGCCGTAGCCTGCGCCGAGTTGGTCCGCGTACCACGCCCAGTACGGATTGCCCGAACCGGCAGCGAACAACCGCATTAACGGACCAATCCGCTTGTCTGTGATATTGCCGGCCTGATCGCTGAACCCGCCGGTTTGTGTCCCCGGTGGTAATGCGTACATGCCGTAATAGCCGGCATTGGCGAAATACGGGAAGTCGAATGCGTTGATGCCGTACGCCGATTCTGCGACGAATGCCCAATACATATACCGGCCGAGATAACTTGCCCAATACGCGGTACCCTCGTGCCAACCGCCATCCGAGTCGCCCCAGACGGGATACGCGGTGTACATGACCGTCATTGAATAGTCGAGCCACGTTTCCGCTTCCGGTATTTCGCCGAGGAACGCTGTCGCGACTTCGCCGAGAAAATGCCACGCGCGATTCGAGTGGCTCGCGTACGGTTTCCAGAGGTGATTACGCCCACGCAAGTGATTGAAACATTGAGCACCGCGGACACGCATCATCTTCACGACCGCTTGCCTGTCGGTGTCCGACAACATTGGATACACCCAGGAATAGGCACGTGACGGCATATACAACAGCGGCATCGCGGCCTCGTCGTTATACCGGTACTGCGTGCTGCCCTCGGGATCCCATTTCGTGAGTGCCATCAACGCATCGCGCGCACCGTTGCCGTAACGTTCGTCGTCCGTAATCACATACGCGAACGCCAGCGTAGCCGCACCATCGGCGACAGCAATCGCGCGTCTACGATTGCCCCACCAAATCTTCTTCCACTGCTCGCTCTTCCGTACTGTTCCTTTCGGATACAACGGCGGTTCCGAATAGTCCGGTGGCGTCTTCAATAATTTGTCCGCACGCGTTCCAACATCGCCCCAAGCAGACTTTAGATCCGTCTCGGCACGAAGCTGTAGCGCCGGCACATCGTTAGGACGGAGAAATAGCCGAGGGTGTGTAGACGGCGCACGCGCGACCAAATCAGCCACATCGGGTTTTGGCAACGTAATACTTTCGAGTCCAACTCGAAATGATCGGTGCGCACTCCAAGTCGATTGGCTTCCGTCCGCTCCAACAGCGGCATAGCGCCAGTAATACGTCCCACGATCAAAAGCGATGTCGGGGCAATGCGAACTCCATGGCAATGAATCGTTTCTGTACACCAATTGGTCGAATGCACTGTTTCGAGCGACCTCAACGACGTAGGATGCGGCATCTTCGACGGGCCGCCAACTCATCGGTGGCGGATTTCGTTTTACGGGCATCACACCGCTACTCGGTCGAAATCCCCATTCGCCCGGTTCAGCGGGCGATTCGTCGAGCACGGGCGGTGCCGCGTTGGCCGGCGAAACAATTAAGACAAGCACGATAAGTGTTGGAAAGATTCGTCGTGTATTCATACGCCGATTGTAGGACTTGCCGCTTGAATCATCAAAGTGCAGGGGGTAGCATTGTTTCCTTGCCTTTGGAGAGTTATCCCGTGGATATTCAAACTTTTACACTTACGCCATTTGTGACCAATTGTTATGTCGTTCGCGATAACGGCGAAGCGATCATTATCGACCCGGGTGAAGCCGTGCCCGAACTTGAGAAAGCGGTCGAAGGCTACAAGGTAACGACCATCGTTAATACGCATTGCCACATCGATCATTGCGCGGGGAATGCTGGCGTCAAGGCGTTCACGGGCGCAGACCTAATTCTGCCCGAAGGGGAATTACCGCTCCTCGAAAACATGCCGAGTCAGGCCCAAATGTTTGGAGTAGAAGTTGAGGCATCTCCACCGCCGGATCGCTTTATCAAAGAAGGCGATGTGGTGACCGTTGGCGATGCCAAATTTGACGTGTATGACACCCCGGGCCATTCGCCCGCGCATGTGGTATTGGTGGGCGATGGATTGGTGTTCGGCGGCGACGTGCTGTTTAACGGGTCGATCGGACGTACGGACCTGCCCGGCGGCAGCATGGAAACGCTGCTCGAATCTATCAAGACGAAACTGTGGCCGTTGCCCGATGAAACCGTTGTTTTCAGCGGACACGGACCACCCACCACAATCGGCCAAGAAAAGAAGACTAACCCGTTTCTCGTTGGCCTATGATCGCACTGATTCTGCTCGCAGTGACGGCAGCGACGGACGGGGTGACCGTCCGGATCGCGCCGGATCACCCGCTGCGTGTCGTCTACATCGACGAACCTTTGACACTTCAACTCAGTTCACCAAACCCGGTCCGTGTTCGCGGGCTTATCGAAGTGCGTGACAAGCACGGTGAGCGGCACGTTGAAGCATTGCGGTCGTTCGAACTCAAACCGGGGCAGCCGTTCCTTCAGAAAATCGATGCGTTTGGCGATACGGTCGGGTATTACGACGCGAATGTCGTGCTCCAAGTCGCGGGAGAATCGATTGAATCCGATCAAGCGTTTTGCAGGCTCGCCCGCCCGAATCCGAATGCCAATCCGAGGCTTGCCGTCTCGGTCACTTCACTAGACGCGCGGACATTGCTCGCGCTCAATGCGATCCCCATCAAGGAGATATGGGTTGAAGCGACGGCCCCCAATCTCAATGAACTTATCGCAGGCGCGAAAAAAGCGGGGATGCGCGTCGTGGTGCGCGTGCGATCCGGTGGCGCGGATAACGATGTCTTACGTGCGGAAATGTTGGGCACCGCGTATGGAAAAGAGGTAAGTGCCTGGGTAGTCGGAACGCGGGGAGACGCTGATCGCCACAACCTGATTGCTCGTGCACTCACCAAGACTGCACGGCGTCGCGTAATCGCGTCGGTGATGAATGCAAAAGAACTCGGTTCGTTGCTAAACAGCGACGAGTTACTTAACGCACAAGAGTTTGCACTGGCACCCGCCGCCGTGGGCGTTGACCGCCTTCAACAGGCGCGCAACGTCGCCGAACAGGCGGGGATAGAGCAGCCTACCTTCGTCGTCGAATACGCACAACCAAAACCGATGCAGCGCCCCGGCCACGAGTTGGTTCATGCGTTAGTTGGCGGTGCAGCAGGGGGCGCACGGCTCACCATCGTGCCGCTCGAGACCCTGGTTCAACAACAGCGCTTAACACCCGGCGCAGTCTACCTCCATGCGTTCGCCGCGCAGATGGGACGGTCCTCGTACGTTGGGCAATTGCCGCTGGGCACGGGGAATTTCGGCGCCATGTTTCGCGAGAACGCATCGTGGCGCGTCGCGTATTGGACGAATCATGATCGAAAGGTTATGCAAGTACGCCCAGGAAGTGCCGAGGATGTTGCACTCGCCGATAGCTGGAACAACCCTATTCTGCTGCAACCGGCAACAGAAGGCTTGCTCCGTCTTGAGCTTGACGCCGAACCGCGTTATCTCTCGGGGCAGGGTGGTTCTGTTCTAGGCCAAGCGGCGACGACTGCACTTGATCGTGAATTGAACTTTCTGATCACGTCCCCGAAGAACGTAAAACAACTGCCTTCAGACCTCATCGACTTATTGAAGAAGGAGAAGGAATCGAAAGCAGTCACGCTATCTCCCGTTGCGTTCATCACGCTTCTTCGTTCATTTCCATACCTTGAGAAACAATCGCGGGACGATGCGATTGACCGCAGTGTGGCCATTCCCGCGATGGCCGCGCTCACGCGCCTGTTGGAAAGCGCATACATCCTGAAGCAGGAACGCGGCAAACCGTTTCTCGAATCGCCTCAAGCGGCGCTAAACCGTTGCAACCAGTTCAGGACGAAGTACGTCACAAACCTTGCGGCTAACAACGCGAACGGCGGGCGGTCGCAATGGCTGCTGGCGGAAATTGGTCGCCTCAATCGCAAGGCCCAAGCGCTCATCAAGAGCGGACGAAAAACGGAGGCGACGGGCGTCGCTTCCCTCGCGGAGTGGCGCGCTCGATCCCTAGAGTTTACGACGCGAAAAAAAGGGGCGCGGCGATGAAGCGTATCGCGGTGATGACGAGCGGTGGCGATGCACCGGGCATGAACGCGGGTGTGCGCGCGGTCGTGCGTACGGCCACGTTTCATGGGCTTGAGGTCTATGGTATTGAGCAGGGGTATCGCGGTCTAATCGACGGGGCACTTGCGCCCTTATCGCCACGATCCGTAAGCGATATCATTCAACGCGGCGGCACGATGCTCCGCACCGCGCGGTGTGCCGAATTCTTGGAACGCGAAGGCCGTGCAAAGGCTGCCCATCAACTCACCGAGCACGGAATCGAAGGGCTCGTCATCATTGGTGGTGATGGATCCTATCGCGGTGCCCACGCATTATTCGAGGAACACGGAACGCTGTGCGTTGGCATGCCGGGCACAATTGACAATGACATTGGTGGCACCGATTTCACCATCGGCTACGACACCGCGCTAAACGTCGCAGTGGAGGCGATTGATCGCATACGCGATACAGCCGCCTCGCATGACCGCTTGTTCTATATCGAGGTGATGGGTCGCCATAGCGGCTACCTCGCGATGATGAGTGGCATTGCGGGTGGCGCGGACTACGTCCTTGTGCCGGAACGCCCCACGAACATCAGCGACTTAATTGACCAGTTGCGCGAAGGCCGGGATCGCGGCCAGGAATCCGCAATCGTCGTCGTTGCCGAAGGCGATGATGCGGGTACGGCCCTGGACATATCACGCGAGGTTGCCGAACATTCCGAATTCAAGCATTCGCGTGTTGTCGTGATAGGGCATCTACAACGAGGTGGAAATGCGACCGCGTTCGATAGGATTCTCGCTAGCCGATTGGGCGTGCGGGCGGTCGAGGCGTTGCGAGAAGGGGCAGGCGGACAGATGGCCGGCGTCCAAGGCAATGCAGTCACGCTTTGCCCCTTGTCCCATGCATGGGAACACCGCACACAGTTCAATCCCGCATACTTACGCATGGCGCAAATCCTCGCAACGTAAGAACGGGGGGGCCAAGTTCCACCTTGGCTTAGGGGAGGGACACGCTCCTGCGTGTCCAAGTTCAGCTGCTGACGCGCTGGAGCGCATCGCTCCCGATCAGTACTCCAAACGATATTTCGATGAACCGGCCAATCCCGCACTTGCTGCGCAACCGCTAGAGGAGCTTGGCCCTCCCTGCCTTGAGGTCCACGCGAGCGTGCGCAAGTCGTAATCGCTGCGTCCATCCAGTAAACTGTGGACAGGTGTAAAGGCGAGCGCAATGGAAGTAAAACGAATCAATGAAAACGGTGTCAGCCTCCTCTCCCTTCACGGGCGGTTTGATGCCGCCGCGGCACCGGACGCCGAATCGGTGTTCAAGGACTTCATCAACGAAAATCCTGACCGCGTCGTCGTCGATCTTGCGGATGTCGAATACATCAGCAGTGGCGGACTGCGGGTCATCATCATGCTGGCCAAGTCCATCGAAAAATCCGGGGGTGCGTTGCGGCTTTGTGCGCTGAGTCCATTTGTTTCCGAGGTATTCGAACTCACCAATCTCGGCAAACGGTACGTGCTCTGCGATTCGCGGGAAGAAGCGGTGGCCTCGTTGAGTGGCGGTGATTCGTAGTCTACCGCGTCAGCGCCGCGCGCCGCATGCGTAACCCAGTGCCCGATTCCCCTGAAAACAATTCCAATCCGATCGGCGAGACGACACGCATCAGCGACACGGATCGTACGACTATCGTTTCGCGCACACCGCGGAGCGAAAATGTCGAATCGTTCCGTCAGGGCGACGTTATCGATGGCAAGTATGCGATCGAACATGTCTACGGCGGTTCGGGTAAGAGCGGTATGGGCGTGGTGTATATCGTGTCTATCGGTGGACGCCGTCTCGCGTTGAAATCCATTCAACTTCGGTATGCGAAAGACCTCGGAATCGTCGAACGCTTTCTGCGTGAAGCGCGATCATGGATGTTATTGGGATTCCAACCTCACATCGTTCATGCCTACCGAATCGATATTATCGACGCTACGCCGTTCCTCTTTCTCGAATACATTGCACCGGATGACAATGGTGCCGTTTCCCTGGCTGACTACCTTCGATATGGCCCGCTACCCATTGAAAAAGCGATACGATTCGGCATTCATTGCGCCGAAGGTATGAAGCGTGCCACCGATGCACTCCCCAACCTTATTCACCGTGACCTTAAACCGGAAAACCTCTTGGTGACACGCGACGAAGTACTCAAGGTTACGGACTTCGGCCTGGTGCGAACGCGGCTTGCTCCCGATACACCTTCTACGCTTGACGTCCAGCCGGACGACGACATGACCGCGATGAGCGGCGGTATCTTGGGCACTCCGGCGTACATGGCCCCGGAACAATTCGACACGGCAGAAACCGTTGCGATGGCAGCGGACATTTATGCGTTCGGCTGTACGTTCTACGAAGCAATCGCAGGCCGCCGTGTGTTTTCCGTGGAAGGGAAATCGGGTATACAGGCCATGGTCGAATATCGTGAACGTCATCGCGCCACGCGCCCGATTCCGTTACGTAAACACACGCCTGAATGTCCAGACCGACTCGAATCGCTCATCATGCGATGCCTCGAAAAAAGTCCAGCGGACCGATGGCCGGATTGGGGCACGTTACATCGCGCGTTGATCGATCTTTATGAGGATCATTGCGGTGCGTGTTACCTCCACCATCCATCGCCGGAACCGAGTCCGATGGAAGTCGCCGTGCAGATGCAGTCACTAACATTGCTCGACGGATTTAGCCGCGCAGTACATCTTCGCAATCTACGCGAACGTCATGACACGAGCCCGTATGCGTTTCACCTCGCGCTCGCGTCGTACTTCCACTGCCATGACGAGCCGGACGAAGCGCAACGTCAAATCGAGCGCGCCGTCGCGATTAAAGGCGATCATGATGGCTATGAAGCAGTCGGTCGTCTTGCCGCGTACTACACGGAACAACACCGGCTGAACGATGCTGAGACGCTGATAACCGACTACTTGCGCGATCACCCCGATAGCGTAGAGCGGGTGTTGGAATCTGTTGTCAGGCTGCGCATCGCGCGCGAAGATTTCGACGGTGCGTTCGCGCTGATTGAACCGCACCAACAGTCGTGGCGCGGTCGGGCGTTAATGGTGGAAGGCTTGAAAGCGGCTGATCGCGTTGCTGAATTGGATGCGCTAATTCGGAGCGAGTTGGTTCGGACGGTTGATGCCTTACGCGAGACGATTTCGGTCCTTGACGAGGGCGACGATCCCGCGTGGGCGCAAGAAGGCGACCCGGAAGTCTTGTGCAATGTGTTATCGCTATTGGATTCTTCGTTCGATCCGCAACCTATCGTTGGCGCGCGTCACACCTATTGGCCTGACCTGGAAGGATATCCGGACTTTGCGGCGCCGATGTCCCGACTGAGTTGGCTGCTGGGCGAACTGGCCGCGCTAGAAGATTCTGTATCGGACGCAGATCGGGCGATGTATGGGCAACTCGCCGATCGCCTGAACCATCCCGAACGCACAAGAGAATTCCTCGAACGCGACGAACGGTGGCTATGGGAACGGGGCGTCTAAGGTCGTGTTAGAACTATTGGCCGAGTAAACGAAGTGCCGTTTCTCCGACCAAACTCGAGTTGATCAACGCGCTAAAGCTCGCCTGTTGTAGCAATTGATTTCGCGATTGTTCGATCGATTGCCGCGCGATATCGAGATCGCGAATCCGTGAATCTGCTTCTTGCTCGTTCACGATGCTGATCTCGCGGTTTTCTATGGATCGTTCGAAGCGGGCTTGTTGCGCGCCAAGATTCGACCGGTTTTCGCTGATGCGCGTGCTCGCCGTTTCTAGCGCACCGATTGCTGCGGATGCACCGGCTTGCGTGCTCAAGTCAATCGAGTCGACGCCAAGCGATGATGCGGTGGACGCTTCGATGTTGACTTCTTCGGAACCGGACGTGCCCAAGTCGACGTTAGCGACGCTGCCGTCGAGGGTTTGTGTTCCATTGAATTCCGTCGAGCTTCCAGTCTGTTCGATTTGTTCAACGAGCTGTTGCGCTTCGGCGTTCAATGCTGAGCGCTGTTGATCGGACAACGTACCGTTGCTCGCTTGCACGGCTAATTCTTGTAAACGACCGACAGCATCTTGTTGCGAACTCAGTCCGCCTTCCGCCGTCTGCACAAGACTCACACCGCTCTGAAGATTTTCATTCTCTTGCTGCCCCGCCCGGATTTCAGATCGTAACCGTTCGGAAATCGATAGGCCGGCTGCATCATCTGCTGCCCGGCTAATCCGTTCCTGCGAGGCGAGCCGCTCGAGTCCTTTAAGCAGATTTTTCGTTGCTTCGTTGGACTGACGAAGAATTCCAGCACTCTGTAAGTTGTTTATTTTCAATCCCATAGAAGTCTCCCTCGCACTGGAAACACCAATTCCTCAGCGTTGTCTAGAGTTTACCACAGGATTTCGGGCCTTGCTGGAAGCGAACAAAAAAGGGCGTCCAACCCAAGGGGTTGAACGCCCGCAAGAAAGACTAGAGTAATGGTCAATCGGAGGTCGTGTTTGCGTCCTGGCCGCCGCCACGATTGCCGCGCCGTCCGCCACGGAACCGTTCCATCGCGCTTTTGATTTCATCTGAACTCAGCGCGTCATCACCGTCGCTATCAATCATGCCAAAGAAGCGCATCATCTGCTCGGGCGCTTCGCTCTTTTGAAGGAGGCCGTCTTCGTTCGCATCGAACTGCTTGACCATCGCACCGAGATCGAAGTTTCTGCGACCGCCTCGACGGTTTCCGCCGCCACCACCAAACATCGAACGGGAATCTTTCGAATCGTTGATGTACGACATGAAACCGAAGCTCATTTCGTCGGTGGTGGGATGGCCCCATCCAACGGTCTGTGTCGGATCGGGATTGAATTCGTTCTCTTCCGAGTTATCCCACGCGGTAGTGAGCACAACACGAGTCCCTTTCGGAACCTGCTTAAATTCCTCAAATTGATATGCGGTCTGCCAATTGAAGTCATAGCGCGGGACGTCCAACAAGACTTCGTGTTTTCCGTCCGGGTAGTACGCTTCGTATAACGCAGACTTGCCACGCAAGTGCATGTGTGGCATCAGTGAGACGATTTGGGAATCCATGTTAAAGGTGAATTCTTGTTTGATGCTGTAGTCCGACTCGCCAGCGGGAATCCGAAAGTCAAAACGTCCGAGCGGTTCGCCCTTAAGTTCGTATTGCACTTCGGTGCCTTTCGGATAGAACTTGATCGCCGCTTGCGATCGGTCCATCACACCCGTAGAAGGTCCTGATTCTTTGTGATAATGCATCTGCCAGGTAACATTCGTGCCCGGGCTGATGCGGCGGCCGATGCCGTCCGGATACACCGTTGCCTCGTTACCCGGGGCGATCCCACCGAGCGGCATAGCGATGATGTGATGTACAACCGAGCTACCCGGTCGAAATTCCACCGCTTTGATGATGCGATCTTCGGGTAACATCTCTTTCGTGATCTCAGTGCGGAAATCGACATAGATATCTTCTACATCGTCGCCGACGAAATACTCTTCACCCATATCGAGAATGAGGTCCGGCTGACCAATGGTCCAGCCGCCGTCCGAATCCCACGTCTTCGTTGCGGGGGCGTCCGCAGGATTGCCACGTGGCGCACCGGAGGTCGCCCACTTCACGATGGTTTCGATCTGGTCGTCGGTCAGCGTGCGTTCATTCGCGAAAACGCCGTGTTGATCGGACGAGGCATGCCACGGCGGCATGGTTTTCGCCGAGACATGTTTCGCCATGGACTTGGCCCAGGGGCGTGTCTTCTCGTAAGAATTAAACGCCATCGGAGCGACCATGCCGCCCAGATTCGCGCCGTTGTCACGATGGCATACTTGGCAGTTTTCTTGAATGATAGGCAGCACGTCTTTGGTATACGTGGGCGCACTGGGAGCCGCGATTGCAGTCGAGGTTACCGCGAATAGCGCGCCCAGCGAAACAGCACCTGTCCGTATCAAAGTTCGCTTTATCATGATCTCTCCCGTCGATTGTAGGTCGAACTGATTGTTTGGCAAGAACGTAGAGTATCTGGAGGAAACACTCGATTCTAGCCATGAATTCCGTCGCTTCCCGTCGCCCCAATACACCCAGGACAATTAGAGGGTCAGTGGCCTCGTCTTGCGCCGTGGTTACGGGTTTGGCCAGCTGAAAGTTCACGTGTTATTATCTGCGCCGTATACGTTTACGCCTTCTCGCGGAGAGATGACCGAGTGGCTGAAGGTGGCGCCCTGCTAAGGCGTTGTACGGGCAACCGTACCGAGGGTTCGAATCCCTCTCTCTCCGCCATTCTTCCTTTCCTGGTATTGTGAGTGACCAATCCAACCGGGGAGATGCACGAATGCAATTTCGATGGCTTCGATTCTTGGTAGCGGTCGCGCTAATCGTCCCCCTTTCGGGGTGTCCCGGAGCGACTTCGATTTCGCTTGGTACGTGGCTCGTTACCGTTAATTTCACTGGCCAGGCCAGTTTCGCCCTAGCGTTTGGGTTGGCCGCGAACGGACAAGTGCAGGCGCCGAATCCCGTTCCGCCGATCGCGGACGACTTTCCTATGTTGGGTGGATCTTGGGCACAAAGCGGGCCGACGTTCACAATGACCGAGACGAAGATCGGCGAAGACTGGCTGTACACGGGTACCATTCACTCCAGCACCAGTATGAACGGCACGTGGGCGCAGGCCAACAACCCATCTCAAGTGTCAGGGGAATGGGTCGCGGCGTGGATTCCGTAACAGCGCTGATCGCGGATTCGCACCCTAGATAGGTCGTGCCAATGCTTGAAATGGTTGCATCATTGAAACGTTTTGGAGGTTTTGTCATGCGTCTTCGAATCGCTCGTTATTTACTTATCACTATGCTCTTGGTTTCACTATCCGGTTGTCCCGCGACCTCCATCGCGTTGGGGACATGGGTCTTCATCGTGAAAGAGCCGGGCAAAGATAGCGAGGCGAGAGCCATTATCCTAGCTGCCGGGGGTCAGATACAGATCCCGGCCTCACAACCGGCGGTGGCGGATTTCTTATTCGGGGGCTCCGGTTGGGATCAAAACGGATCGACGTTCACGTTGGATTCGCCTGGGGAGAACTTACTTTTTACGGGTACAGTTCATACCAGTACGAGTATGACCGGCACTGTGGCGTCGGGCGCTGATCCGAGCGTACCGATTGCGAGTTGGGCGGCGGTATTCTTGCCGTAAATACTGGGCAAGATTCGAATCCCTATCTCACCGCGATCCATCCTTTCCAACGTCAGCTATGCGGGGTCGGTTATCAACGTATGTAAGAACGCTGCTTGTTCCGATTAGAGACGCGTCTCAAGTGCTCTATTCCTCCAGTTGCAGCCACAGTCGCGTCATATTTGAGACGAGGTCGGCGGCGTCGTGTTGTACCCAGTGGCCGGCGTCGGGGACGGTGACCATCGTGAGGTGTTTGCCCATCCAGTCCCAGGTGTTGTTGAGGGCGGGGGCCAGGAGTGCGGTGTCGCCGAGGCCGTGGAAGACGAGTACGGGCATTTCTGTTTTGACGATGGGTGAGGTGTCTTCTGTGTAGGGTTCACGGGGGTAATTCATTTTGTAGTAGGCGAGCATGGCTTCGATGTCGGAATTGTTGAATGCGTCGACGTATCGTTTGCGGACGGCCGGGTCCTTGCCTCCGGCGGCGCCGGCCAACATTTCGCCGGTCATGGATTTGTGCGCACCTTCTTTTTGGAAGTTGCGGGCGTAGGCGCTGTTCTTCGCTTGTTGTTCGTTCTTCGCCAATTCACGGGAGAGCCCGCGCGGGTGCGGCAAATTGCAGATGATAAGTTTCTCGCAGAGGTCGGGGTGCGTGAGCGCGAATTGCCATGAAACCATGCCGCCCCAATCGTGGCCCATGATGATCACTTTTTCTTCGCCCAGCGATTTGACCACTGCGGCGATGTCGGAAACCAACAATTTCATCTCGTAGTTTTCGATGCCCTTCGGCTGACCACTCTTGTTGTAGCCGCGCTGATCGACCGCGACGCATTTGTAGTCGCTTGAGAGGGCCGCCATTTGATTTCGCCAGCTATACCAGAAATCGGGAAACCCGTGAATCATGATGATGACGGGGCCTTCGCCGAGACTTGCGTAATGAATCTTAACGCCGTCGTTGTCTGCGAACCCGTGATCGACTTGATCGAACACGTCTACCGCATCTAAAGCACCTGCGCTGCCGACTGCGAACATCAACGTAGCGGCTAATATTGTTGCACTTAATTTAGTTCGTTTCATTTTGAGAAGTCTCCAACGTTAGCGTTGATTTACACAAATTATTCTGCGTCTCAACATCCCCCTTGATCCCCCTTCGAAGGGGGATCAAGGGGGATGTTTTTCGGAGCTATTGATTGCGGCCATGACATTTGTTTATTGATACGTTCTGCAAGATAGCTTTACCGGATAAAAACTGCGAACCTTCGCATACGATATCAGATTACCGCCGAATGCCAAACGGTTCGTTGGCCGCAGTCGACACGCCAACTTGAATCGCACGTTCCGTCACCACGCCGGTCAATAGGTCTTGCGCGCGCAGGAGGTAGATACCACCGCGATCATTGAGGGCGAGACGAAGTCTGCCTGAAGCGACGCCGCCGTTGGCTTCAAGGTAATTGATGCGTGAACCGAACGGCGAGTTGAGCGGCGGGACAAGTTCGACACGAATTAGATGTCGGCCTGGTTTTATTTTGCCGGTGTTGAGTGTCACTTTGAACGGGAGCCGTTCGCCGGGCACGACAGACTTCGCCGTTTCCAGTTCCATTCCACGCACTTCATACGGGAGGCCGACCAATACAGCCGGTTGGCCCGGTCCAATTTCCAGATCGAGCGCGCCCTTCTTCGATCGCGATCCTTCGACAAGCCGATCGTATACGCGGGACGACTTTGGAAAATTGACGCGGACTTTTGCTGCTTCGCGCTTTTGCAGCGGGTGGGCAAGTAGGGTGACGACTTGCGCGTCACCGTATCGCCAGTGGACGGTTTCGCCGAAGAAGCCGTTGCGTGTCTGCACGTCAACAGGCAGCGCTGGAGCCCACCGTGCGAGCAAGGCACCCATCAAGACGCGCATCCCACGTTCCGTCTCGCCGCTGGGATCGCGGTACGGTGGAATGGCGTGATTCAACAGCACTGCTTTCCCGCGATCCGAATCGTGAACAATCCAAGTGGGAACGTGATCAGCCATGCCGCCGACGTGGCCATCAATTGGCTCGACGGATGCGTCGGTGTACACCGCAGGTAAGGCAGCGGTCACGCGGCCATCTTCCAACCGTAATTCGACAAGGGTCCCACTCGGGCCCGCGGCTTGAACGGGCCTTGGATGTTGCACACCGAATAGATCATCCAAGGGCAATACATCGCGCGGAATTCCATTCTCGTCGAACTGGCCCGGCGCGATGTCCGCGACAACACATCCGCCGTTCTCGTGAAAATCAAACACAGTCCGGACCTCGTCATCGGAGAGTGCGCGCGCCATGGGAAGGATGAGAACATCGTATTCCTCAAGCGCTCCATCCAATGCGGCGCTAGGGGCCACAAAATCGAATTGATAGTCCAATGCTTCCAACAGCGCTACGAGCGCGCGTTGTGCTTGGGCGGAGTCCGTGGTAAACGACCTCTCGATGAGGTTGAGATGTTCGCTCGTGCGGCTATCGTAAATGGCAATGCCGCATGCATTGCGATCCGCTTCCAGGAGAAGTGTGCCGATCCCTGATTTGATTTTCTGCACTTCCCGCAAGGCCGGTGGAGGGACTGCGCGTGGATCACCGTTGGCATCAAGCAATAGGGTTGAAGGCACGCGGTCGGCCTGGCCAACCGCCTCCGGCCAAACACCATGACTAAACCCGTGAAAGAGTCCGTACCACGGGAGCCAAGATCCGAATGCGGAACCGTCTTCGAGCAGTAGATCGGGGAATACCATAAATCCGTCTGCATCAGGTGCGAGATAGGATCGTGTTCGTTCGACGGTCAAGGGATCGGGCGGGGCCAGTATGGCTGAAGTGGATCGCCAATCGATACTTTCATGTGGAAACGGATCGGTGAAATCGAACCCTACACGGGCACCCTCGAACGCTTGGCGCATGAGCGACGCCATGATGTCCCAGTTCGCCGATCGTGTTTCGTCGGTCGCGGCCTGGTAGCGCATCCAAGGTTCGAAATTCTTGGTTCGCATCGAATCACGACGGGTGGGCTGAGTCAGGTCGCTCCAATCGATGAAATTCGTGCGCCAAACGGCGTTTACCGTATTGATATTGTGATAGTCGCGTTGCACCGCGTTCTGGTACGAACGCACGAAATTAGGATTTCCTACACCATCCGCGGAGGGCGCAATCGACCGTTGCAACAAGAACGGTGTAGCCCCCATTGGCGCGCCATCGCGAACGACATCCAACAGCGGTTCGATGCGTGGATTGAAGAACAGGGATTCTTGTTCCGCGCCGGATTGATCGACATCGCGCACCATGCGCGCGCCCACCATCGGACGTAGCCCCGAAGCCGCGGCGTCGTGCACGGCCGTCCCGCCGGCGGGTAAATAGACGCCGTCTAATCCAAGGTCACGTAACGCTACAAACGCTGATCGCGACACACTTTGGTCGGCCACACTCCAATTCGCTAGAAGTTGGTATGACCGTATTTGCGCATCATCGAACACGGGCAGCGATTCGCGGTAGGTGGCCGCGACGTCATATTCCCACGGTGCTGGCTCGATTGCGGTCCTGTCGAGCGCCGCGATTTCTATTCGGACGAGTGGCCCTGCAACATCTTCAAGTGCGAGGACCAGCCGCACCCGGTTGGTCCCGTGCACAACTTCGCTCTCGGTTTGTGCGAGGAGTCTTCCAACGGCATCAAATGCTCGGGCCCGTGCAACGGTGGACGTAGCGCGGTACGGATTGAGTTCGACGATTCCGTTGATCGCGAGGTCTGCCGATCGCCCAATCCAGGACCGGTCGAATTCGATTTGTTCGATGCGGGGCCATTGCTTAACTTCGACATGGTGCGTGAACCAATCAACGACATCGTCTCCATCGAGTAGCCAAACGTCAAGGTAATAGTTGCCGGTACCCGCAGCGACATACACCGGGAATAGTTCGTCGCCTTTTTGTACGTGATGCGTGCCAGTAAGAACAGCGAGTGCGCCGCCATGGTCACCGGGACGACGAGTGCGCGTGCGTACGGAATAGTCTCGATCTGCCGGGCCGGAAAGACGCACATCAAAACGTTTTGCAGCGGAGGCGTGCATTGCCGCTTGCATCTCTTCGACATCTTCCCTGACGAGCCCAGCTGGAACTTGTTCTTCATCGGCGGTGGCGACCTCAACGGCATCGATTGACGTGATGGTCATGGTGGGCTGGATGCCTGCCGCCCAATGCGCACACCGCACGATGAGCGAGAAGTAGTTCACGGAAAAGTCTGAATCGAGACCGATGTCTGCGCTCAGCGGTTGTAAGCACTGCGTCGCCGGGGCACCGCCGGGGTAGTCCAGCCATGCAATGTTCCCAGCGCCGAGTGTCGCTAGGTATAGAAACTCAAGACCATCGGCCCACGCGGGCGTATGGCGATCACCGATGCCCCGCGTGATACTGCGGAATGCCTCTGCATCGTTTAACGGAGTCATCCCGTCGGCCCAGCGTTGGTCGAGCGTTGGATCGATGTTGGCAAGGATCAGTCCCGTTCCATCGCCCACCTTGTCGGCCAACGTCTCGATAATTGAATCGGGGAGGATACGGAAGTCGAAATTCGCCGCGACTATCAGATCATACTTCTTCGAGAGTCGGTCGCGGAGCATCGCGAGGGCTTCCCGTTCATTGGACTCGGGGATGGCGCTGGGATGATGAATCGGGCCGCCGATTTCGGTTCGAGACCAAATCGGTGCGACGGTCAGCTCGCACTCCACATGTCGAGCAAATTCCGTTGCATCGCTGAGGGTAAACCTTGGCGCGATGATCAGCACGCGAATCGCCTCGTTTGCAGTGGGATTCGCCCAGGGGATGCTGTGAAGATCGTCGGGGGTGATGATGGTGCCGCTCTGCGCCAGGGCGAGTGGACCGAAGCACGCGATCGAAAAAGCTGCAATCATGATCACCGCACCCGTTCGAGCTTTCCTTGGGGTCACAAGCGCCGTGGCGTGAATGCGAATAGTGCAGATCCTCGGTTGCGCTACGATAGTGACGGCGGACGATAGACTCACGCTATTGGACTCTATGGGTGAGAGAATGACATTCACCATGAAGAAAAATGCCCTCCCAATTGGCGGGGTTGGCACTTGAAACCTGACAATCCAGCCCCAGTCTACCAAATCGGTGGTGCGGCATACCGAATGTGGGAAATTTCTCCACGAGTTTGTCTCCGGGGAAAGCGGCATAGTATCGTATAGACCTGTCGAATTGCTGGAAGCGCGATTCCTGGGGGCGCCGGTTCGTATGACGGCGGAGAGAGTTTATGTTTGATGACATGTTCTTTAGCGACGACAATCGGTCGTTGCGGCGGGGACGGCGTAAGTCGTCCCGGACAGAAACATGCCGACCGTGTCTCGTGTGGCCGAAAGAGGCCCCCGAGCTGACGTTCAGCGGCGTGGCAATTAACATGAATCCGTTCGGCATGTTAGTACGGATGATTGATAACATGCCGTCGGGTACGGCGGTGATGGTGCAACTGATGCGTGATGAAGAATTTCTCGAACCGTTGACGGCACCGCTTGAAGGTAAGGTTGTGCGCGCAGCGTCGGGTGATGGCGAGTTCGTCGATCACGGGATGCAGCTATCACGACCGCCGATCACACGGACAGAATCGCGGCCGGTGCCGATGCCGCGCCGAAAGACGGCCCCGGAAACAAAGCAATCGCGCATGCACACAATGGATGTGGAAGTGGGTAGACGCAGCACTCGGCGACAAGGACGATAAACAACGTGGCTGGAAAACGAATACTTGTAGTGGACGACGAGCCGGACGTGGTGACACTCATCGAACGAACCCTCAAATCTGAGGGGTTCGAAGTGAGTTTGGCATACGATGGCATTAGCGCGCTGGAACAGGCAGAGACCGAACAGCCGGACATGATCCTGCTCGACATTATGATGCCGATGATGAGCGGTTACGAAGTGTGTCAACAGCTAAAAGCGAATCCAAGCACGCAAAACATCGTGGTGTTATGCGTGTCGTCCGCGCACAGTGTGGATGCCCGCGAACGAACGCAGGCGGTCGGCGCGGTCGGTTTGGTGATGAAACCATTTACCCCGGCGGAATTGGTCGCCCAGGTACGCCGCTATTTGCCCGGTGAAGCGGCACCCGCATAAATCCACGTTTCTGGTCGCGGCATAGTTGAGTTCGCCACGAGTTGTCACTCGAAGTCGCAAGAGCAGCGAATAGAAATCCTACCACTTAGTGGACCAGTGTCAGTCGTCCAGCTTGCTCAGCACTTTCATTCTTCTCGATATGAACTTTAACATCTTGGCCTAGAGCTGTTAAGTACTGAAAAAGTCTATCAATCGAAAAGCCCTTAAGCTTCCCTCGTTTTAGTGCTGAGACTTTTGGTTGGTCAATACCTAGAATGTTAGCCGCATCTGACTGAGTTAGATTTCTCTCAGCAATTATATGAGAAATCTGACGGGCTAACTCAGCTTTGAACAGCGTCTCAGGTGATAAACCGACGTCGACGAATACATTGCCGCTACCCTTGTTGATTTCTACTCGGTCACTCATTGTCTTAGCCTCGATTCTCGTAGTTTTCTTTGTAATGTTCCTTGGCAAGTTTCAAGCGAGTCACGACTTTGTCAATGTCCGATTGTGGTGTTTTTATGCCTGACTTTGACTTTTTCTGGAAACAGTGGAGAACGTAGACAGCATTCCTAAATTTCACCGTGTAGATTGCACGGTAAGTGTCTCCTTTATGGTTTTCCACGACTTCCAGAGTGCTTGCTCCTGGGAACTGTTTTCCCGTCAGAGGTTTTGCATCATCATGTTTCTCACCATTTTGAGCAAGGTAGAGCGCGTAACCGAAGACCTCCTTCACTTCCTCCGGGAATTTCCCAAGATTTTTCTGAGAGCTTCCAACCCATTCAACTTGTTTCAGTTCAGGTATAAGAAAATATGCCATATATGGCATATCAAGTCAAAAAGTTCTGATCGTTGTTGCTTCGCGTTACTGTAAGGTGTTTATTATAAACGAGTTATGTGAAAGTATTGAACGCAAAAATGGTCAGGCCGCGCGCTTGAGTCATCGGTCCTTTCACTATCTATGTACGCAGTTGCATGCGTTCAATCCGTAATCCCAAAAAAGGAGAGGTACTGTCAACTCAAGTTCTGAGCAGGGTATGATGAGCGTCTGCATTGACGCTTCCTGCGCACACTTGGTATGATCCTCTGTTCCAGTTTTCCCTCCATTTGGCCCCAAAGTGTACGTTTCATGACTCTAGCGAACCGAATCAGCCTTGCACGTCTCGGCATGGTCCCCGTCGTCGTCTGGCTCATCACGCGCTATGACGGGACGGTGGAATGGCCGCGGGTTGCCGCGGTGATCGTGTTCTTAATCACGGCGATTTCAGATGCGATTGACGGGTATGTGGCGCGTCGATTCAATCAACAGTCGCGCCTCGGCATGGTGCTCGACCCGATGGCGGATAAACTGCTGGTCAATATTACGTACGTGTTTTTGGTCGTGAATACGGGTTTAGAAACAACGGTACCGGCGTGGATTCCGGTGGTCATCCTCAGCAGGGATGCTACGGTCGTGCTCGGCGCGTACCTGATCAATGAGTATTTCACACCGGTGCGGACCCGGCCCGACATTTTGGGCAAGGTTACGACCTGGTTTCAGATGGGCGGAATCGTTGCAGTCCTCCTACAACTTAATGAACGGTTTGTGATGGGGTTATTGTACGCGGCGGTCGGCATTACGCTGATGTCGTTTGCCGATTACTTTTTTGCAGGTCTTAAACAAGCGCATGTTGAAGAGCGCGCGGTGTAAATATGGCTAAGAAACTACCTTTAATCGCAATCTGCGGCCGCCCGAACGTCGGCAAGTCTACGTTGTTCAATCGTCTCCTTCACCGTATGTCGGCTATCGTCCATAAAGTCGAAGGCGTAACCCGGGACCGCGCATATGGGGAGTTCGACTATAACGGTCGCCGCTTTCGCGTTGTGGACACCGGCGGCATTGTCGAATCTCCTGAAGATTCGATTACCAAGAAGATGCAGGAACAGGTTCGCGAGGCGTTGCGTGAAGCAAATGTCATTGTGTTTGTCGTGGACGGCCAACAAGTCCTGACGCGAGTCGATCTAGAAATTCGGGATGAGTTGTTCAAGTACGGTAAACCGATCATCCTTGCTACAAATAAGATCGACAATGAAGCTTTGCGCGCCAATATCAATGACTACTATGAGCTGGGTGTGGGCGATCCGATTGCGGTGTCTTCGGGGCACGGACTTGGCATGGATACACTACTCGAAGCCGTGGCGGAAAAAATGCCGCCCGCTCCGGATCACGTCGATACCGAAGATGACGAAGAAGAAGACGTTGAGGAAAAAACACTCGCTACTCGGATCGCTATCGTGGGTAAGCCGAACGTCGGCAAATCATCGTTTATCAACGCTATCTTAAATGAACAACGGGCCATCGTGGATTCGACGCCAGGGACGACTCGAGATGCGTTGGATGTGGAGTTTCATTGGGAAGACACGGATTATCTGCTGATTGATACTGCAGGTATGCGCCGAAAGGCTGGGGTGACCGGCGATCTCGAACGGTTCAGCGTGAGTCGGTCGCTACGGGCGGTACGCCGTGCGGACGTGGTGCTCATGATGATGGATGGGACTGAGGGGATCACGGATCAGGATAAACGCATTCTGCACTACCTCAAGGAACAAGGGACAGCATGCGTTCTCGTGTGGACGAAGTGGGATCTGGTCGAGGATAAGGAAGCACGACTCAAGAAACTCGCTGGGGAAATCGAACGGAAAGCACCGTTTCTCAAGTATGTTCCGGAAATTACGGTTTCGAATGAAACCCGCCAGCGGCTATTCAAGATTTTCGATTTGGTGGACCGTGTTGCGGAACAAGCAAACAAACGGGTTACGACGGGCCAGCTGAACAAGGTCATGGAGGAAATCCGTTCGAAACCGACACCGGCAATCCACAAAGGCAAACTGGCAAAGATTCTCTATGCGACGCAGGCCTCGGTAAAACCCACGTTGTTCATCCTGTTCGTCAATCAGAAACGACTTTTTCATTTCAGTTATCTTCGCTTCATCGAGAATCAGCTGCGAGCGAAATTTGGTTTTGAAGGCGTGCCCATAACGATCGAGTTGCGGGAGGGCGAACCCCGGGAAAAATCGCGATGACCCTGTTCGACGGTGTTGCGGTCGTGTTGTCCTACGTGCTCGGCTCCGTGCCCACTGGGTTGTGGCTCGGCTTGATGTTGAGGGGCACGGACATCCGCGAACACGGCAGTAAGAACATCGGCGCGACAAACACGTTGCGGGTTTTGGGTAAAGGTCTTGGCGCGTTGGCGTTGTTGGGCGATGCCGGTAAAGGGGCAATCGCTGTATTGATCGTGAGTCGCATCGGCGATTGGCCGTACATATCACTCGCCTGCGGTATCGCTTCTATCTTCGGGCATTTCGCGCCCATCTTCCTCAAGTTCAAGGGCGGCAAAGGCGTTGCAACCAGCGCAGGCGTATTCTTGTCGCTCGCGCCACTGCCCACACTCGGAGCGATTATCGTTTTCGCGATCGTATTCTTGGCCACACGGATGGTGAGTGCTGCGTCAATTGTAGCGGCCATCGGAATGGGCATCGCGGTGTTCGTATTACCCCACGAATGGGCGACATATCCCACGCACAGCCTTCCAGCGGGCTGGGCATTACGGATTGCTGTAGGCGCGATCGCCGCCGCGATTGTGTATCGCCATCGTGCCAATATCGGGCGTATTGTCCGCCGAGAAGAGAGTCGTCTGTAGATTGATCGATGGCGCGTGTCAACGTCTGGACCGCAGTCGGCGTTGCCCCGAATCCTAGAGCACACTTACGCTATTCATAATCCCCGTGATTGCGAGCTACCGTGACGGAAATCAAGCCAATCGGATTAGTCTTTCGTAGCGCCGGCTTCCAGCCGGCATTCGCATAAACCGATGCCGACTGGAAGCCAGCGCTACACAACCATTGGAATTGAATTGTGACTAAGTTACACCCCGCCATCGCGAGGGAGACCAGCTAGCCGCGCAGCGGATGTGGCGGCGACTGCGGCAATCTCTTCATGTGTTATCACGCGGGTACGAATTAGATAAGACTGTTCTACCGCGCAACTTCCTCAAGGCAAAGGCTCAATTTGTCCGTGAGGATATAGTCGACGCCGCCTTTGATGAGGATTTGCATGAGCGGGGCGTCATTGGCGCCGAACCAGTTGACGGTGACGCCTGCGTCGTGGAGCGTTTCGACTTCTTTTTCCAATTCCGCATGGCCGTCGCCTTGGTGCAGTTGGATGTATTCGCAGTTCAGTTCGATGGTTTTCGCGATATACGCCGCGCGGTCGCCGGTTTGACGGGACATGTTACACGTCTGAATTTCTGGGACTACTTGGCGCGCGGCTTCGATCTGTTCGACCGTGCACGCGAGAAAACATTGGTCAAGTCGGCCCAGCCTGGCGATTTCTTTTGCGGCGGCCTGAGCAAGTTCTGGTCCGCCCTTTAGATGAACGTTGCACAAGATCTTTGCTGGTATGACCGACAGTGCTTCTTCTAGCGTGGGGACTTGAGTACCTTTGAACTTCGCGTCGAACCAAGTTCCAGCATCGAACGCGCGGATGGTTTCGAACGTAAGATCGCCCGGCTTGCCGGTACCATCCGTCGTTCGGTCGACCGTGAGGTCGTGCATTAAGATAAGGTGGCCGTCTGAGGTGAGCGCGACATCAAACTCGATTTGCTGCGCACCTTTATCGACTGCGGCCCGCAACGCCGGAATCGTATTTTCCGGTGCATGCTCGACATCGCCCCGGTGAGCACAGGCTTCGGTGGCCGATGATACGACTGCGATGGTGGCAGCAATGATCGACGTTATGGCAATTCGTAGCATGCTATTTCCGCTGAGTTACGGACGAAGAGTTTGCCGTGGGCGATGACGGGGTGGTTCCATGTCTTTCCGTTGATTGCTTGGAAACGGGCGACGACGGTCTCTTCGCTCGGCGTCGCGTCGATGAGTACGACTTCACCTTTTTCTGAGAGGACGAGCAGCATTTCCATGTCGGGCAGGAAGAGCACTTGGCCGCCGTAGCGTTTGCCTTTCCAGCGTACATCCCCTGTGGCGGCATTTACGCACACGAGTCGATTGCCATCATATCCATAACAATTTCCGTCGAAGTAAATGCTGTCATTGAAGTATGGCTTGTATCGCTTATTCGTCCACTGTTCTTCGGCGGTCCAACCTTCGCCGGTCTTCGCAATGTTGACGCGACGGGTGCCCTGACCGCCAGCCGTTCCGATTAGTAAGGCGTCGCCGTCCGCAATAATGGGCTGCACGCAACGGGGATTCATATTGATGGGCCAGTCGTGTTCCCACAACAGATCGCCGCTATCCGGAACAAACGATTGCACGCCGATGTCGCTCGTGATAACGACCTGATCCGTCCCCGCAAAATTCGCGAGATGGGCCGAACTGTATCCGTGTGCGCCCTTGCCGCCGCACCAGGCCAATTCGCCGGTGGCGATGTTGTATGCCGCGACGCCTTTTTCGTCGGGGCCCGCAGCGAAAACGATGGCGAGGTCATCGACGATCAGCGGCGAACTCGCAAAGCCCCATACCGGCACTGCCGCGCCTGTGTCTTCTTTCAGATCGCTGCTCCACACGATTTCCCCTGTAGCGGCGTCGAAGCACTGCAATAAGCCCATAGCGCTTTGTGCGAGCAACTTACCATCCACAAATGTGGGCGTCGCTCTCGGGCCATCACCGGTCGCGTCGTTGAACCGTGCTTCTATTTGGTTGATCCAGATTTCGTCCCCGGTCTTTGCGTCGTAACAGACCACGAGTTCGCTATGTTCACGTTGTTCTTGAGTGAAGATGTAGTCTCCGACGACGACGAAGGAAGAAAAGCCGAGACCGATCGGCTGCCGCCACAATTCTTTCGGCGGATTCGCATCCCAGTCCGTCGCGAAGGACACGCCGGGCGCGTAGCTATCACGGTTGGGTCCTCGAAATGCGAGCCAATCGCCCGCGCCGGCGGCCTCGGGCAATGTTGCGGTCTTGCCGGGGTTGACGACCTCACCTTCCCAGACGGCTTCGCCCGGGCTTTCCCAGCGCCAGGACAGATTCGGCGAAAGGTCACCTCCGATGCTATCCACGCGCAGTGCGCTGAACAGTGCTAGACAACCGAGAATGGCAATCAAGGCTGCACCGCGTCGAGCGGGCCAGGCCATGCTTGCGGTGAGGACTAACGAGATGACGACGCTGGACATCATTGTTGGAATTACGCGGGAGCTGAGGTATGCGCCGTCGGGGCCGTGTGTCACGATGATGAACCCGATCGATCCGAGAAAAACGATCAGGCCGATGACTCGTTCGCTGATGGAAACGCGACGGCTGAACAACCACCAAAGACTTAGGAGAATCAATCCCGCCATCGGGATTAGGAAATATCCAGTCGCATTTTGCAGCAGCGAAGAGGCCTGTGAAAAAAAGGCATATCCGCCAAGGACAAGCGCGACAATTGTCACTGCAGGCCACATGCGAGGCCCCGATGTATTGGAATTGGTCGCGGTGCTGTTGTCGCTATGATCAGGTTCGGTCGTCATTGGGTTTCCTTGTTCTAGGCGGAGTTTCAATCCACAGAGTGCATTTTTTCAAGAAGGGTCAGTTGTCGCGTTTTCGAAAATAATAGTTGATGTGATCATACGGCTTATATTCGTCCACGAGCTCGTAACCATGTTTAACAAAATGGTCAAGAACAATATTCGAGTTTTCCCGGCCTCGTCCTTCGACGCAGACCAACCGTGGTCCGAACCGTTCGATGTCTAGCCCTGCCAGCGCGAGCATTTCAGCGCCTTCGATGTCCAATGAAAGAAATGAAAATGATTCGATATCGTTGTTGTCCAACAGATCGTTGAGCGTGATGGCATCGACTTCGATAGGCTTTGGCTTTTGCCCTGTAAATCTCGTGGCGTGTTCTTCAGAGAGCGATGACACCCCACTCCATGAGGCTTCGTAGAAGGTGATGGTGCCGCCCGATTGGTCTGACACGGCATAATTCAAGAACTTCGATTTGGGCCGTTCCCGAGCCCATGCTTCGTCATGCCGAGCAATGGCGTCAACAGCAATGCCGGTCCAGTTCAAGTGACGCTCTAAGTAGCACGTGGTGCTGTTGCGCACCGGCCAAGCACACCCGATGTCGACAAAAACGCCATCGTGCTTGTCTTGAAAGAAATAGCGGATGAGCAGCTCTTCGTTGAATTGAGAGTATTCCTTTGTATTCGACCGCATGAATTCGTCGAGCGCGGAATCGAGGGCAACGACGGGTGCGGTTTCGTTTGAGTGGGGGGCGATGAAACCTGATACCGATATCAGCGCGACAAGAGTCAACACGATCACGACGACGAATGTATCGGGAGAACGAAAGTGTTGAGATATTTCTGACTTCATGTTCGCAGACTCGCTTTTTCGTATACGCGCCAAGTCCAAAACAATTGCGGCGCGAATGGACGTTCCCACACCGAAAAGGGATGTGGTTTTCGGTTAGTGCTTCGGTTTGAAATACCAGTTCGCGAAATCATGGTCAAGATACTCGTCGATGCGTTCGTAGCCGTGCTCGACAAAATAGTCGAATACAATGGTGTCATTTTTCGCGCCGTCGTGCATTTCGATGCACACGAGTTTTGGTGCGAATCGCTCAATGTCGAATCCCTTAAGCGCTAAAGGTTCCGCGCCCTCGATATCCATGGAAAGAAAATCGATGGATTCCAGCCCAGCGTTGGTCAAAACATCGTTCAACGTCGTCTTGCGAACTTCGACCGGTGTGGATGCCTGTTTCGAGTAGCTCTCCGCGTGTTCCTCGTACAACGACGACACGCCACTCCACGCGGCTTGATGAAACGTTATCGTCCCACCCGATTCATCGCAAACGGCATAGTGGAGAAAGGTCGATTCGGGCCGGAATTGTTCCCAACCCTCGCGGTAGTGCTCGACCGCATCAATGCCGATTCCGGTCCAGCCGAGAAAACTATCGAGAAAAAACGTAGTGCTGTTACGTCGCGGCCATGCACACCCGACATCGAGAAAGACGCCGTCTCTTCGATCGCCAAAGAAATGGCGAATCATTAACTCTTCGTTGTGTTGTGAAAATTGCTTCTCGTTGGCCAGCACGAATTCGTCGATCGGGACGGCCGACGGTGCCGTGGCACCCGCAATCGAAAACAGCACAACAAGGGACAACACGGCGACGACGAGTAAGGTGTCAGGAGACCGAAGATTCAAGGATTCAGACCTATGATTGGTGAGCGCCTAATCAGCCGCCGATTATAGCAAATAGAGAATACTCGATGGTTGAAACTGAACAAGATGTTCAATGTGCAGTGCTGAGTGTGTGACCAAACGCTGCGAGCGTATCCGGCCCGAACAGTACGAATCGCACGAGATCGATGCCGCCGTGTTTCACCAGTTCCGCTGCAGTCGTTCCAATCGCGATGCTGGCAGCGTCTGGAGTGGGATAGCCATATACACCGCAACTGATCGCGGGAAACGCGATGGTGCTCAGTCCTTTGGCGCGCGCGATTTCCAGGCTGCGACGGTGACAACGCGCAAGCAATTCTGGTTCGCCATTCTGCCCGTCACGATAGATTGGGCCAACGGTATGGATTACGTACGTCGCAGACAGGTTTCCCCCCGTAGTAATTTTCGCGTCGCCTGTTTCGCAGCCGCCAAGATTATTGCACTCCGCCAAGATCGCGGGGCCACCCGCGCGATGTATGGCACCATCGACGCCGCCGCCGCCGAGTAAGGATGAATTGGCGGCATTTACGATAGCGTCTACCGTTTGTTCGGTGAGGTCACCTTCGAGGACTTCGATCACGCCGTCCCCAAACGTCCGTTTCATAGTGCTGCTCGCGATGCTTCCCGGCGCAACCGCGCGCGATCGAATTCATTGGTGGTGAGCACATCGAGCATCTGTTCCCAAGCAGCTCTGTCGACATCGCGAAATTCGAGTGCGGCACCTTGTTCCCAACCGCGCACAATCGCGCCTGACACCGCGAGGGTTTTCGCCGATCCATCGCCCGGGAGATCCAGTTCGATCGCGCAACGCGCACCGTCTGGCGGGATGGATTCTGATGTGACGCGAACACCACCCAAGCTGAGATCGGCGACCCGTCCATTGATGATGGGGCCTTCGGGGATATGAATCCGCACTTCAACATCGACGGCTACACGTGTGTATCGGCGACGTTCGTCGACGGTATTCATGAGGTGCTTGACCCAGCGGCGCGTTGCCTTGCCAGAAACGATTTCACGAAATCGGTCGCGGGCGTTTCAAGAATCTCTGAAGGTGTTCCGATTTGGTGACACGTTCCGTCTTTAAGTACGGCGATTCGGTCGGCCAGTTCGACGGCTTCCTCTTGATCGTGGGTGACGTAGATAGCCGTGAACCCGAGACGATCCTGCAATTCGGCAAGTTGTTTCCGGGTCGCGTAACGCAACTCCGCATCGAGATTACTCAATGGTTCGTCGAGCAATACGATACTGGGCTGCACAGCGAGCGCCCGCGCCAACGCGACGCGCTGTTGTTGGCCCCCGCTCAACTCGGTGACTTTCCGTTTCGCGAGTGATTCCAGCTGAACCAGTTCGAGCGCTTCGTGGACGCGAGGTCCAATCGTATCCTTTGGTTCCTTACGCGCACGCAATCCAAAAGCGACATTCTCGAAGACGTTCATGTGGGGAAATAATGCGTAGCTCTGAAACACCATCGCCGCGTTTCGGCGTTCCGGTGGCCAATCTGTAACGTCGTCATCCTCGAAATAGAGCCGTCCGCTGTCCGGGCGTTCAAGGCCGGCGAGTATGCGAAGCGTCGTAGTCTTACCGCAGCCCGACGGGCCGAGCAGTGCGAAGAATTCGCCTTTGGCGATCTCGCAGTCAAAGTCGCGTACACCACCGCCTTCAGCGTATATTCGCGTGATCTTGTCGCAACGAACCGCGCTCATTTCGCGTCGTAGACCTCATCTACCCAGCGGTCGCACCAGCGCTTTTCGTTCTCGGCGAATGCGGTCCAGTCGATGGGCAGTGCGTCGATTTGTTGCGCGACCATCCATGCCGGCAATTCCGCGGGATCCAGGTCATCACGCACCGGGACTTTCGAATAATCGTGGGCTTGTTTTGCGAGCGCGTCCGGCGTAGTGACGAATTCGTAAAACTTTTTCGCCCATTCCGGATGCGGCGCATTCGCGACAATGCCGATGCCCTCGGTGATGACTGGCGTTTCGGGTGGCACGACACAGTCCAGCGGCATGCCGTTGCGTTCGCGCTGCAAGGCGATATCGGGCAACAACCACACGCTGATAATATCGTCGTTCTTTTTCATGTGATCGTATAAGAACTCTGGGCTATTCAGATAGGCGTGCGCCGATTTATGAAACTTGCCCAGCCATTCGATGCCCGCATCTTCGTTTTCGGCACGCAAAATCATTGCGCCGATAAACGTCCGCATCGTGCCCGACTCCAGCGGCTTGCGAATACTGATGAGGTCGTTCCATTCCGGCTCAAGTAATTCGTCCCAGGTCTGAGGAATTTCGTCCGCAGTGCGTCCGCGCGTGTTGTACACAATCGCGACCGGCGATCGGTACGTGCCGAACCAACGATTTTGTTCGTCCTTATACTGGGCGTCAATCGTATCGGCCCACGTCGGTGAATAGGCGTCGAGCAGTTCCTCATCAGCCGCCTGCATGAACAACGTTTGCGTCCCGCCCCACCACACGTCGGCCTGCGGTCGTTTCGATTCGCCGCGCACACGCTTATAGACGTCCTGCGTACCGAGATACATCCATTGCACATCGACTTCCGGATAGGCCGCTTCGAACGCGGCTTCCGCGTCCTTCAGCATTTCCGGGCCGTGCGGGCTATAGACCACGACCACTTCCTTGGAGGAAGAGCAGGCGGCGGCCAGTAAGGCGATGACAGTGATGAGACCATTGAGCAGCTTCACGAAATTACAGATCCTCTGATCGTTGAACGACGGCACCACCGGCGCTCAGGAGAAACTCAGACCGGCATTCTGGCATAACATGGGGTACGGCTCAATCTTAATCGGAATCGGAGCATACTCGCGCCCATGCAAGAAGAAGCCTATTACACGTGCCCGCATTGTTGGCAGACCAGCTCAATGATGGTCGATATCGCGGCCGGTTCGCAGTCCTTTATCCAGGATTGCGAGGTGTGTTGTAATCCAATCGAGTTTCGGTGCGAAATCGACAACGGCGGATTGATTTCGCTTGGGGTCGAAAGCATTGAGCAATGATTTGTAAATCATCCGGGAGGGATGCGCTCCTGCGCGTCCGCGTTTAATACAGGACACGCAGGAGCGTGTCCCTCCCATTTGAATCACTTAGAGGAGTGCGTTTCATGCCGAGTAAGAATGATTTCACGCGGCGCACGTTTATGGCGGGCACGACGGCGGCAGCGATGACAGCGAAAAGTTTCGCACAATCGTCCGGTGCGAATGATCGGCTGAACGTAGGGTTCATCGGTTGCGGCGGAATGGCGGGTGGTCATATCAAATCACTGTTGCACATGCGCAAGAGTGAAAACATTCGCATTGCGGCGGTGTGCGACGTGTACAAACAGCGCGCCACTGGTTTTCGGGATCAGACCACTGCGGACGGAGCCGAAGCGCCGATCGTGACGCAAGACTACCGCGAAGTGCTGGCGATGAAAGACATCGACTATGTGGTGATCGCGACACCGGAACACTCGCACTGCTACCTCACGCTGGCCGCGCTTGATGCAGGCAAACATGTCTATGTCGAAAAACCGATGACGCACGACATTGACGAGGGCAAGCAAGTCTTGGCGAAGGCGCAGGAGACGGGCTTGAAGTTGCAGGTCGGCGTGCAGGGCATGGCGGACGACAGTTATGAGAGCGCGAACCGTGCCATTCGCGCGGGCAAGCTAGGGCCGGTCGTACAGGCGCAGATCGACTATGTGCGGAATCATTCGCTGTCGAAAGGGCCGTGGCGTCGGGGTGATTTGTCCCGCTATAAAACGAAGCCGGCTGACCTCGATTGGGAGACGTGGGTGGAACCACGCAAGCCGCGCGAGTGGGATCCCCACCACTATTTCGAGTGGCGCAATTACGCCGCGTATTCCGGTGGTGTGTCCACCGATTTATTCGTCCACCGGATCACGCGCCTGATTAAGGCGTGCGGATTAGACTATCCCACGCGCGTCGTGGGCATGGGCGATATTACGATGTGGCCGGACGGACGTGATGTCCCGGACAATTTCGAGATGATGGCGGAATACCCGGCGAAAGACGGCGTCACGCCCGGTATGACGATGCATCTCCTGGGAACAATGGCGAACAAATATGGGAACAAACACTGTATCCGCGGCCATGAAGCGACGCTGGTGTTCAACAGCAGCGGCTGGGAAATTATTTCGCAGGACTCGGGCAAGACGATTGAAACCCACAAAAAGACCGGGGCGGAAGATGTCACGCCGCACCATAAGAATCATCACGCCGCCATTCGCAATGGCGCCGAATTGAACTGCCCGCCAGAATTGGGATTGTACGCGGTCGTCGCGGTACGTATGGCCAACTTGTCCTGGTTCAAGCGCAAAATGATTGGCTGGAACCGGGAAGATCAGCGCGCGGTGCTGACGTAGACTTCTTGGCAGGGTCTCCGCTCTCTATCATCGTCCTTATTCATGTACGATAGGAGGCGGAGCTGTATTTATCATGACCGACCTAGTATTAGAATGCGATTCGTGCGGACACCTGATGCGTGTCAGCGAATTCGCCATCGGTGCGCGAGGCACTTGTACAGACTGCGGGGTCGAGCTGAAAGTCACCCTCGCCAATACGCGCCCTTCGGACGATGAGCAGCTAGGGCCCATGGGATCGGTCAGCACGGCCGACGCCGAGACGGTGATCATCGGTCAGGTTGACGGCGACCATTGCGCCCGGTGCGGTCGCGCATTCCGGGGTGACTGGGACCAATATCAGTCGGCACATGGCATGGTCTGCCATGTCTGTGCGAATCGCGCCGAAGCGCCTGGTGCCGTGCAGGAAGAGGTCGGCGAAGTGAAACCGGTGATGCAGGCATACAGCCGTGAAGGCCTCGATATGCCCGAGCCTAAGTTACCGCCGAACCCGGAATTCATCGCGGCAAGGCGACGCGAAGAACTGTTCAGGCGCGCGGTTTTGTTCGCAGCGCTAGCGATGATCGCGTTGGCGATTTTCGTTACGATTTTCGGCGACCTGGATGTCACGCCCGTGGTCGATCCGGAAGCGCCTCCAGTCGTCGCCTCGGAATCGGAAACCGAGGCCGAAGAAGTGCCCAAACTTCCCGCCTGGGTGCCTTGGGCGATTTACGCCATTCAGTTCGTGGTCAATTTCGGCGCGAAAGTGGCCGTCCTGTTCTTGATGCTCACGTGGGTCAACAAACTCCCCAACGACACGTTCGGTGCAAATCTAATCGCCATAGGCGTCGTCGGATTCGGCCTCACCGTGCTCGATGTCGTCATAATGATGTTCGCATCGATTCCCTTCGTCGGCATCATCTTCGGCTTGCTAGGCCCCATCCTCATGCTCTACTTCATCTACAGCTTATACGGCCTAACCTTCGCAGAATTGCTCTTGTACTTCGTCGCTTACGTAGCGCTGCTAGGCGTGGTCGCGATGACGCGAATTCTGCTAATGGGACTGCTCAGCTTCGCCGTTTTATAGACGGGCGCGTGAGGACTCATGTGACAAACCGTGAAAAGGCGCATCCAGAGCGTCTATGTTCTAGAAATAGGCCGATTTTCATAATATAAAACCAAATTCTCCGCTATATGTTAAAGAATCAACATATAGAGTCCCTCAATCCCAGTCCGTGAACCGCCGTCTCACGAGTAGAACCAGGAAAAACGGGCCGCCGAGGATGGCGGTGATGATGCCGATGGGGATTTCGGCGTCGAAGAGTTGGCGGGCGGCGATATCGCAAAAGCATAGGAAGGCACCGCCGGCGGCCATGCTGAGCGGCATGAGGATGCGATGGCGTGATCCCGTGAGGCTGCGGACGGCGTGAGGGACTATGAGGCCGACGAAACCGATTGGGCCGACTTTCGAAACGATGACGGCGGTCATGAGTGAGCACGTTAGGAACGTGACCGCTTGTAGTCGGCGGACGTTTACCCCGCGGCCTGCGGCGAGTTCGGTGCCGAATCCGAGTTGATCGAATTGGCCCGCGTGAAGCAGCAATACAACGGCACAGGGGATGACGCCGATGAGCAGAGTGATGACGGGTTCCGCACCGAGGAGATCGACGCCGCCCATCAGCCATCGGTCCATGTTGACGAGTTGGCTGGGGAGCGCGAAGAAGCGCATGAGCATGATGCCTGCGTTTGCGAACATGCCCATCGTGACGCCTGCGAGTAGGAGTACGGCGGGCGATAAACGTTCGCGTTGGCTGGCGAGGTAGTAAATGAATCCGACGTTGAAAAGGCAAAACGTGAATGCGGTGACTTGCACGAAGGAAAAGCCAAACGCATCGGAGTGCAACAAGGATCGAAACATTCCTCCTTCTGATTGCGCGGCGGTCTGAACGATGATCGTCGCCACCCATGCACCAAACGCGCCCCAGCTCGCAATGCCGAGGGTGTACGGTGTGGCGAGTGGATTGCGCAGTAACGCTTGAAAAGAGCAACCGGCTAGGGCGAGGCCGGCTCCCGCGAGCAACGCTAACAGCGTACGCGGCAGCCGCTGCTGCGTGAGGATGTGCCAGTTCGGCGCGACCTCAGCGCCCGAACGCCATTCGTCCCATGCGCGCGCAACGCTGATCGATTCGGCACCCGTCAATAGACTCGCCGCAGCGAGCGCGAGGGTTATCGCGATGATGAGTAGCGGTGCGGCGCGCTTCATCGTGTTTCGCCTTGATTGGGTGAAGCGCTAATCAACGGCGAATGGTCGATTGGATGATCGGTCACTTGGATTGGCGCGCCATACGCGCGAGACAAGGTGTCTTCCGTGAAGACTAAGTTCGGGTTGCCCTGAGCAATCGGATCGGGCGAATCGCCGGAGAGCAGCAGAACATTCCCGCAAAAACGCGCCGCGAGATTCAGATCGTGCGTGACCACGCAGACGCCGTAACGGTCTTCAGCCAGCCGCCGGAGGAGATCGAAAATCTCGACTTGATGGTGGATGTCTAGCGAAGATGTCGGTTCGTCGAGTAGGAGTAGCGCTGGCTCTTGCGCAAGAATGCTGGCGAGCATCACGCGTTGTCGTTCGCCCCCGGACAGCGTCGAAAAATCTCGGCGACGCAGGTCAGAACAATCCGCCGCATGCAGACAACGATCTGCTACTTCGCGATCGTGCGGCGTCAACGTCCCGAGCGCACCGAGATGCGGATGCCGACCGAGGCACACCGTTTCGAACACCGTGAGTGAAAACGTGGGCTGCACGGACTGGGGTAAAAACGCGACACTCTGCGCACGCCGTCGATGGCTGAGGTTCGCGATGCCTTCGCCGTCGAGGGTGACGTCCCCTGAAGAAGGGCGAAGCAGTCCGCCGAGTAGACGTAACAAAGTGCTTTTGCCAGACCCGTTTGGTCCTACGATGCCGGTGACTGTGCCAGGCTCGATGGCGATTGTGGCACTCTCGAGCACGGGATGCGTGGCTTCGTATGCGAATGTGACGTTGTGCGCAGTAAGGCGATTGCTCATGGGTCGGGCTCAGGGTGTATCCATTCCGCGAACTGCTCTGCGATGAGCGCAACGCGCGGACCCGGGCGAAGGCCGTACGATTTTGTGAAGAGATAGACCCTGCCAACGCGAACTGCGGGCAAGGTATCGAGTGCTTCCCAATCGGATCGGTAGGCGGCGATTTCGTCCTTGGTGAGTTGTTGTCCCGCGTGGAATTCGATCACCACGTCTGGTGCGAGGACCACCACACTTTCCTTTGATGCTTCGAAATACGTCGCGTCTGAATCGGCAAAAATGTTCTCGCCGCCCGCAACTTCGACCATCTCGGAGACGAACGATTGGCCACCGACCGTAAACAACGTATTAAGATCATGGTCCGTGCGAAAGGTGAGGACCAGCACTTTTGGCTTCGGCTTCCCTTCTACGCGATCGCGAACCGCTTGGAGTTCCGAATCGATCTGAATCCACAATTCCTTACCTCGATCGGATACGCCGAGCGCGTCGGCGACTGTGGCGATTCCGCTTTCGATAGTTGCGAGGTTATCCATGTGCGCGTTTACGGTGCGGATGCCGTTCATCTTCGCGAAGGTTGCGACTTTCTCGTGTTCGCCCGCGAGCAGCATCATCTCCGGCGCGAGTAGTGCGATCTTTTCGAAATTAGGCGAGAGGTAATCGCCGGTATTCGGCAATGCGTCTACTTCAGCGGGATAGTCGCAATAGGAACTTACGGCCACGATGCGATCGCCTTGCCCTAGCGCAAAGACGGTTTCGGTGATATTCGGTGAAAAGGAAATGACGCCGCTTTGCTTCTGCGGCGATTCATCGGATGCGCCACAGCCGATTGCGAGTAGCAGGGAAAGTGTGAGGGTTGCGCGCGCGGTCACGGTTTATTGCGCGCGCGCGATGCGGGCTGCGACATCGTCACGGAAGCGATCGATGTGCGACAGGGTGAATGCTGCGGGGTCTAGCGATATGTCCGTGACGAGCGGCGTTAGGTCCATCGCGTACGTGAGGCCGGTGGTTTCGTCCGTCGCGTGCGACGCTGAATACGTGGCGTGGGCGCGGCGTCGGCCCAGGGTTGCGAGGTCATACCGCTTTCCGCCAGCGATTTGCGAATCGAATACGCCGACCAACGCCGCTTGAAGATTCTCGTGCGCAGAGCAATCCATCGCGACTTTCTCCTCATCCAAGAGCCAATCGAGGTCGCGCCATACTTCGCAGCCAAGTAACCGTTTCGGTCGCGCTGATTCCGGCACACTGCGAATAGCTTCGACAACTTTCAGCGTTACGCCGATGTGCGTGTCGTGTTTGTCCGCGAGGTTGTGGGTGTAGATGGTGTCCGCGCTAGCCGCCTTGATGATATCGGCGAGATCTTCTACCGGCTGTTTGTCCGCGCCATCTTTGATCGCGCTGCTCGGATAATTGAGCAAGACTTGAGCGCCGAAGTCACCGACATGGGCGGCCTTAATCTGTTCTTGCGCCCGGACCGCGCACATTTCCTCGTCGGTGTAATCGGCATAGACGCCAGCACGGGGCGAACCGCTACCGCTCGTAACGACCACACCAGCGAACCAGGTGTCTTTCCGTTGGTAGCACGCAAGAATGCCTTCGACCGCCATGATTTCGAGATCATCCTGATGCGCACCAATCGCGAGATGCGTCGTACGCGCGAGGGCTTCGGGCAACGGCGTGCCATCGGGCACGACGAGTTGTGCGGAGGGATTACGAAACGTCATTGGTACTGCTTTCCTTGTTTGCGTCTGCATTGAGGTGTGCGCGTAACTCGGCGAGATAGGCGAGCGAACCGGCGTCCGGCGTAAGGCTCAGGATGACTCGAAAAATCGGGACGTGCCAAGTGCCGTCCTTGATCGTGGTTTGGCCGTTCATCGTGACGTTTGTGCCATCACCGTCCGCTTCGAGGAGATATTCAACACGCGACGTCATGGGCACAACTCCATCCTCGAAGAATCGAACCAGACGTGCAGGCTTCTCCGATTCGACCGTATGCACGGTGATTATGGAGCTCCCAATGTCTTCCGTCCAGGCGGGCGCATCGTTTTTGTCCGGTAGCGAAACCGTCTCGCGGCGCATCGTCGCGGATACAGGATTCAACTCGTAGTCCGCGATGGCGGCCCACACATCGTCCGGCGATTGCGTAAACGACATAGATACAGTTGACGAATAATCCTCGCCCAGCGTTGAGCCAACCGCGACAACACCTCCAACGAGTAAGACGATCAGGACCATGGCGCTGCCCAGTATAATCAGCCACCAACGGCGGCGTTTAGATGTGGATTCAATTTCAGTCATGATTATCATCCAATGATTTGATTGGACGTAGAATATCATTCTACGACGTTGTTGTGTGGTGGATTGGTGGTGCGACGTGGCCTGAATCTTACCCGTCCTGATGCGAAGTGGCAATCTGTAGCGGAGAGGACGCCTGGGGCGTTTGTGAACCTACCCGCGAGGCTTGCACGGCACCCCGTCACTTGCTACACTATGCGTTCTCAGCTCGTCGAAGAAAGTCGGCGGCCCTTGCTATTGGGCCTTAAAGTTGCCTGCCGAGACAGCGGAACGGACACTAAGAATAGACTTTTTCTGTCCCGCACCGTTTTTCGACGGTGCGGGATTTTTCGTATTTGGACGAGAGTGTAACGAGGTGTCGGGAGGAGGTGAAGATTTTTGCCGACAGAACAGAAAGAACTAGCGATTGCGGAGCTCAAGGAACGCATCGAAGCGAGCCAGATCGCGATTCTCACGAATTATCAGGGAATTGACGCGGAGAAGGCTACGGCGTTGCGCAAGTTGTTACGCGATGGCGATGTGACGTTCAAGGTTTATAAGAACACGCTGGCATTACGCGTGTTGGATGAGATGGGCCTGAACGACGCGGCGCAGTACATGGACGGACCCACGGCGTGGGCATTTTCAGAAGACCCAGTCGCCCCGGCGAAGATCATGAAAGAGTTCGCTAAAGACGCAGAAATGCTGTCGATGGCGGGTGGCATTCTAGACGGTTCCGTTGTTGGCCCCGATCAATTGAAAGCCCTAGCGGACTTGCCATCGAAGGATCAGTTGTTGGGTCAATTGGTGGGTACAGTGGCCGCGCCGCTGCGTAACTTGGTTGGCGTATTGAGTGCAGTACCACGTAACTTGGTCAACGTAATCGATCAAATTCAGAAACAAAAAGAAGGCGAAGCCCCCGCATAGCGTGCTGGCCTAACACATTTAAGGAGCCATTGAAATGGCAGCGTTAGAAGAGATTGTAGATAAGATTTCCGAGCTTTCCGTGCTCGAATTGAGCGACCTGGTAAAGGCGTTGGAAGAGAAGTTTGGCGTGGAAGCAGCCGCCCCGATGATGATGGGCGCGATGCCTGCCGCGGGTGGCGACGGTGGCGGCGGTGATGCCGAGCCGACTGAGTTTGATGTCATCTTGACCGAGATTGGCCAAGAGAAGATCAAGGTCATTAAAGAAGTCCGTAGCATCACGAGCTTGGGCCTGAAAGAGGCCAAAGAACTCGTTGACGGCGCACCAAAAGCCGTTAAAGAAGGCATCGACGAAGCCGAAGCGAAGGATATCAAAGAGAAGCTCGAAGCGGTCGGCGCAGTGGCCGAAATCAAGGGCAAGTAACCTATTCTATACGCAATTTCTTGGGCGGCGGGTCATTCGACTCGCCGCCCTTTTTTTGTGCCGGAGACGAGGTCGCCACGCGCTGCCGCTGTGGAGTATCATGGCGGGGTATGTCCCGGCTGTGATCGGTCGGGGCGGCGTAACACAGCTTAGGAGGTGGCACGGCCAATGCGACAGGTATTCAATGCGTTGCTCATCATGGGGATCGTGGGGTTATCAGGTGTGAACGGTGCTTCGGCGCAAACGGCAGAGTTGGACGAAAATTTCTTCACTCAGGAAGTGTGGCCAATTCTTCAAGCGAGCTGTTTCAAGTGTCACGGCCCGGAAAAGCAGAAGGGTGACTTGCGTCTCGATTTTCCTGAAGCGATCCGTCGTGGCGGCGAAATGGGCGATACGGTCGTACCCGGTGATTCCGCTGCGAGTGCCATGATCGAATTGATCTCGCTGCCGGTCGATGATGAAGACGTGATGCCGGGCAAAGGCGAACATCTTACCGATGAACAGATAGCAACGTTGACCAAGTGGATTGATGGCGGCGCGACGTATGGCGATTGGACGCCTGAGTTCGCGTTTACGTCGATGGGTATCAACTTGGGTGGTGATACGGATTCCGCTGAGGGAAGACTGAAAGCGCTTGCGGATTCAATTTCGCCCGCCGCCCCGGAAGCGGTCGACGCATTGCTAGCAACCGGAGCGGTTGCGGGTCCGTTGAGTCAGGACAATCCGCTGTTGCAAGTTGGCTTTCATTTGTTGGGCGACGCCGTAACAAACGAAACACTGGCGTCGTTGACGGCGGTCAAGGATCAAGTGACTTGGTTGAACTTGGCTGGCACTGCGATTACGGATGACGGACTCGCACAGCTTGCGGCATTGCCGAATCTTACGCGGTTGCATCTCGAGAAGACGGCTATTGGTGATGCAGGCTTGGCGCATCTGTCAGGAATGAAACAGCTTGAATATTTGAACTTGTACGCGACGAAGGTGAGTGATGCCGGTGTGGATCAGCTGACCGGTCTTGCCGGATTGCAGAAACTGTATCTATGGCAGAGCGAAGTAACGGATGCGGGTGCCGACAAATTGCGTGCAGCGATCCCGGCAATTGATATCAACATGGGCGTAGAAGCCGAAGCGCCGGCCCCCGAAGAAACCGCAGAAGCTGGTGCGCCTAACCTGCTCGCTCGGTTCTTCGATGACGGGAGCTGCTGCGCAAAAGCAGATGACGGCGGCGAAGCCTGCGGCCATGATTGTTGCAAAGAAGCGGCTGCGGCCAACGCGGTCTGCACGAAATGCAACGCCGTCGGCGGAGCAAAATTCGAGCTGACTAAATCGTTCGATGCGGACAGTTGCTGCGGTAAAGCTCATGCCGAGGGGAAAGACTGCGATCACGACTGCTGTAAAGAAGCGCTCGCGAAAAGCGAAGTCTGCACCAAGTGTAACCCCGGCGCAAAAGGGTAAAGCCGCAAGCTAAAGTGTATCGGAAGTAATCCGGTTTGTAGTACCGCCTTTAGGCGGCATGCCGTATCAACCGATAGCGTTCCAGTGATCCGCCCCAGAGTCGGGAAAACAAACGTCATTCTGGATCACCACGCCACCGATGCGAGTTGGCTGTCTCCGCTATCGCGGCTCCAACAGGAACGCTAGCAAGTCAGCGAAGGCCTGATGATCGAGATCTGCTTCGAGTTCTTCGGGCATGAGTGAGAGGCCAGTTGTGGTGAACGATTCGATTGTTGATCGCGTGAACGTTGTTTCGGCACCGCCTGCTTGTCGTAATGTAATCGCGTCGTCCGTTTCCGCGACGAGGAGTCCGCTCACGATATCCACGTCGAGATTTTCTGCGGACGGGACGACGGTATACGCCAAGTATTCCGGACCTGCGCCCGCGTTGGGATCGAGGATATCGTGCATCAGCATTTCCGGACTTTTACGAAAGATGTCGGTGAGGTTGGGGCCTACATCGAATCCGTCTCCGCCGATACGATGGCACTCTGAACAACGTTCTTGGAAGATGGCATTACCTTTTTCGACGGCTCCGTTTAGGGAAAGCGCAGGTCGCATTTCCTCGATGGCCTCCGCACGGGTCACGACGCCAGCGTCGGAGAAAAGGTTCTCGGCACGTGCGGCGATCGCTTTATCTTTAGTCCACAAGAGGTGACGTCTGCGTTCCAAATGTAGATTCAGCTCGCCAAGCTTTAGTCGGCCGTCTTCCAAAGCGTCGAGCAGCAATGCGTTGTTTGGCCGACGGTAGAGCAGGAAATCGCCTGCACGTTTTCGAACTTCCGGGCCGAGAGTTGGCCACATGGATACGAGGCGCTCGGCATCGTCCAGTCCGCCCGCATCGGTAATTTGAACGATGGCGGCATTTTGAATGCTTCGTGGCTCACGAGTATCGAGCAGCTTAAACAGCAGTTCGGAGCGATTACCGTACGGGGCGAACGCGACGAGTCCGAACTGTTCAACCCGTTGACCGGTTTCCGTACCGCGGTCGCTTGCAATCGAAATTGCAGCATTGACCAATTCGGATTGCGTGCTGGCAAGGTCTACACCCGTCACTCGGGCGACGCGCAACACTTGTCGAATCAACGCAGGCGATCCGTCGTCCAAGCAATCTTCGATCAGTTTCACGACGTTGGGGTCGACATCTTTAGTCGTGATGTTTCGTGATTTAAATCCTGTGGCGATTCCATCCAACGCTGCGATGAGCAGTGGGCCATGTGTCGCTTCACCGATCGTCTCGACCAATGCGATCCAAGTACGACGTTCAGCGTTAAGCGTAGCGGTTTGAGCGAGCAATCTGACGAACGCAGCATCTCGATCAGCGATTGCCGCTTTTGTGAGTACACGATCCATTAACGCCTTCGGGTCTTCTGCTGCCGCCGCAGCGACTGCGGTGCGCGTCCATGGGTCACTCATATCGTGATCGAGAACCGTCGCAAGCGCATCGTACACCTTGCCGTTTTTCGGCGCGGATTGGAGCGCAAGCGCGGCGAATAGGCGAACACGAGCATCAGCGTCGTTGGCGAGGTCGATTACGGCATTGGTTAATCGCGATGAATCGGCCAAACGCGGTTCCGCGAGTTGCAACGCATTTTCCCGTACACCGGGATCTTTGTCTCGAAGGAGCCGCGTAACGGAAGCATCGTCCAGCTTATCGAGGCCGTCTAACGTCCACATCGCGTGCATACGTGCTTGAGCGGATGAAGAACTAGCGATGGTCTCTTCGAGCAGCGGCACGCAATCATCGTCGTCCCATTCGACCAAGAGGCGTTGCGCGGAGTCGCGCCACCATTTATTTTTATTGGCAAGTTGTCCGACGACACTCTCCAAATCGGAACGGTCGAACACCGGGTTTACCCGGGCAAGCCCGGCTTTCGGCGTGATGCGATAAATGCGTCCCTTGTCCTTGCCAGCGTTGATGTCCATCGTGGCCTCAAGTTCATCGGGTATCCATTCCGGGTGTTCGATGGTGTCCCGGTGCATGTCGAGGACGTACAGCGCGCCGTCAGGGCCGGTGGCCATATTGACCGGTCGAAAACTGCGGTCCGTTGACGCGAGAAAATCGGCGCGTTCGCGACCGCGCGACGCTTTTAGCGCCGCGCCATCCGATGACAACACATCGCGGTGAACAAGATTGAGTACCACGTCGCACACGAAGATGTTTCCGTTAAATTCTTCGGGGAACGCATTGCCGCCGTAGTACGTGATTCCGCACGACCCGGAGAAATAGCCGGCTTGTTCCGGGTGATTCACACGCGACTCCTGTATACCAATCGGAAAAATTCGAGCGAGGCCACCTTCCTCGTGATCCGAAATGAGGGTCAACGTTCTCGCAGCAGAAGAAGGGAGGACTTCGACGAATTTGCTGGGGAAAACGAGCTGGCTGATGTGGTCGGTGTTATGGGTTTGAAAGTTTCGGCCCCATTCGTCGAAGGCGATTTCGAATCCACCGGATGATCGCCCGGTAATTTCGAACTGTTTGTCGCGGATATCAAACCGGAAATCCGATCCACGGATCGAAACCGCCGTGTCGCCGATTTCTCCCCAAGTTACCCGTCCGCTGTTTCCACCGTTGCCGCCGTGAATCCAGTTGTCCAGTCCATACGACAGGCCGTTGTAATTGTGCTGGGTGTTATCAACGCTGAATCCGGTCAGCACCATATCGCGAACATCGGCGACACCATCGCGGTCTGTGTCCTTTATGAATACGAGTTCAGGAGGCGACGCGACGAGGAAGCCGCCATCGTACGGCAAGAGAGACGTGGCTACGGGGAAGCCTTTCGCGAATACGGTTCGTGTGTCGTACACGCCATCATCATTGGAATCAGTGAGGCGCACTATACGACCCTTTTGTTCCGGAAACGGATACCCGGGCATTTCTACGATGTACGCATCGCCGTGCTCATCGAATGCAAGGTCGACGGGGTCGAACACGATTGGCTCTGCAGCGACGAGTTCGATTTGAAAAGCGGGGTGCAGTTCAAATGTCGCTAGTGCGTCTTCTGGTGGGACCGCTTGCGCAGTGGTACTCATCGCTGTGCAGACAACGATAATGGAGCAAATGGTCATCGTTGACAGCGATGACGGAAAATGGAGTAGAGTGTTCATTGTGCACCTCAAAAAATGGCCCTGTGAGTTTCGGTGTGTGTCTTGCGCGTATAGTAGCCGAATGGAAACCGGGCGCGATAGCCCAGCATCACGGAGTGGATGAACGACAATGCCTAAACCGCCATTGCTGCCCACGCTGAATTGGGCTGAACTGTTTGAAAGCGGGTTGGAGTATCCGGCGTGGCTCGATGCGGCGGAGAACAAAACGTATCGTGAAAAAATGGATGAGTTCTACGACCGCGTCGCCCTGAGCGATTCGGATGAGGCGGTGCTTCGAGGCGTTGACCGGACGGTGCATGTTCTCGCGATCGCGGAAGATTGGTGTCCCGATGTCGTTCGACATGTTCCCATTTTGATGAAAATGGCTGACGCATCAGACCATATCCACGTGCGATTCATTACGCGCGAAGCGAGCTTGGATACCTTCGCACGTTTTTTGACCGTGGGCGGAGAAGCGATTCCTAAGTTCATTTTTCTGAGCGATGCGTTTGTTGAATGTGGGGTTTGGGGGCCGATGCAACGTGACTGTCGTGAATTAATCGCACGGGGCAAAGCATGCGGCGATATTGGGGCTGCGCGGGTGAAAGTTTTTGAACGGTACAAAGCAGACCCGGAACGCAGACACGTATTGGCGGAATTAAGAGAACTATTCGAAATCGCGTCCTGTTCGGCGCCATAACTGAAAAGGGATTCTTGATCGATGCAAACGAATCATGTGTTTCGACTGATTACAATCGGTTTGTTGTGTGCCGCGACAAGTGCGGTCGCACAAGGTGTTACGTTCCACAAAGATGTCGAGCCGATTCTGCAGGAGAATTGTCTGGAGTGCCACCGGTCAGCTGGCACCAATACGATGGGGATGGTCGCGCCCATGGCATTCGAGTCATTCGACGCTACGCGCCCTTGGGCGAAGGCCATCGCGAAACAAGTGGAAGCGCGGACCATGCCTCCTTGGCACGCTTCGGAAGAATTCACTGGCGTGTTCGCCAATGAACGGTCGATTACAGAAGACGAGATCGAGACCCTCGTGACGTGGGCAAAAACCGGCACGCGCCGGGGCAATCCTGACGACGCGCCCCCGGCGGTCACGTTCTCCGATTCAGATGGCTGGGGAATTGGCGAGCCGGATTTGGTGGTGGAATTTCCGGAACCGTATCTCGTTGCGGATAACGTTGAAGACGAGTACGCGACGATCATGGTGGAGTTAACCGACGAACAATTGCCGGAAGACCGTTGGATTCAAGCGATGGATTTTCGGCCTGGTTCTGAAGCCGTGCATCACATCGTGATATTCACGAGCACCTATCGCGATTCACTTGGTTTTGGGCAAGGCATGCTCGGCGGGATGGGGCCTGGAACGAACGCGACGGTGTTTCCCGAGGGATATGGCAGACTATTGCCGAAGAACGAACGCCTCATGTTTAACATGCACTATCACAAGGAACGGGGGCCGGGTACGGCAGTGATGGACCGGTCGAGCATCGGGTTCAAGTTTCACGATAAGCCGGTCAATCGTGAAGTGAGTTGGGGCGCTGTGGGGACCATGAGTTTTCAGATCCCCGCATTCGCGAATAATCATGAAGTCGTCGCGAGTGAGACCTTCCGGCGTGACACGATGTTTTTGTCGTTGTTCCCGCACACGCACCTGCGTGGCAAAGCGTCGAAATACGTCGCCCACTATCCCGATGGAAACAAAGAGACCTTGCTGCACGTCCCGGCCTACGACTTCAATTGGCAGACCAACTACATTTTCAAACAACCCAAACTCATTCCGGCCGGCACGAAGGTCGAGGTCACGATGTGGTTCGACAATTCGGAAGAGCGCGCGAAAATCGCAAACATCGACCCAAGCCGAACGGTACGTTGGGGTCAACCGACGACGGATGAAATGATGTACGGATGGATCGATTATTGCGACGCGAAACCGATGGCGACAGCCGGTAGCGGGGACTAGGATTCGATTCACCACAGAGTCACAGGGGACACAGAGATGGGAATTGATTGTGGCCGATTCTAGGCATGAACTCAACGAACTTAGTGGTTCGATCATCGCCTGCGCCATTGAAGTGCACAAAACGCTGGGTCCTGGTCTTCTAGAGTCAGCGTACGAAGTGTGCCTCTGCCATGAACTTGAGTTGCATAACATTCCTTTCGAGCGTCAAGTAGACTTGCCCATAGAATACAAGAATGTTCGGCTTGATTGTGGCTATCGCCTGGATGTTCTCGTTGCGAACCGTGTGATTGTCGAGTTGAAATCGGTCGAAGCGATTACGAGCATACACAAAGCGCAGTTATTGACCTATCTAAAACTTCAGGATTGTTGGTTGGGGTTGTTGGTCAATTTCAACGTCGCCCGCCTCGTTGATGGTGTAACCCGAATGGTGAATGGCGTCGAGCGATAGTTCTTTTCTGGCTCCGTGTTCTCTGTGTCTCCGTGGTGAATTATTCCATCAGATTTGAGAACATACAAGATGCCAAGAGTGCCAATCTAGATGCGCTCTTGGCGTCTTGGCGGTTTAGAGCACTCGATCGAGCACGTCTTCCGGCACTTCGTGATGTGCAAGCGGATACGTTGCGATGGTCTCGCGAAACGCATCGCGCAACTCTGTGCTGGCAAATTCGAATCCAATGAGCACACGACCAACCTGTTCGCCCGTGAACACGTAGTTGAAGTAGCAAATACTCGCGGTATCACGGACGGTTTTCATGAAATCGAGGAGCGCACCGGCGCGTTCGGGAAATTCTAGTGCGATGAAGATCGGCATTCGAAACAAGTGGGACTCGTACCGGATAATTCGGAACTCCACGTCGGCCTCAGAGGTGACTTCCGCGAACGAAATGCCGAGCGCAGCAACACTGCGAACGAGTTCATCCAGTTTTTCTGCGGGCGCTTCAAAGCCGATGACGGGCCACGCTTTGGTTTCGTCGGTTTTTCCGTATTGGAATTCGATGATGTTGACGGAATCTGGCACTGCGCCGAGCAGTTCGACGAGCGCCCCTTGCTGTTCGCCCACTTCAAAGCGATAGTACTTTCGCCGGTGCGCACCGATACCGGCATGCCGGACCACCCACGCGAGTTTTCCGAAGTCCATATTCGATCCGCCCAGCACGCAGAGGGTCTTCTTGCCCGCGAGCGAATCGGCTTGTGTCAACAACCCCGCGAGGCCCATCGCGCCGGACGGCTCAGGGATACGGCGCCGCGATTCCCACATGACTTGGATCGCGGCGCAAACTTCTTCGTTGGTGACCGTAATGAACTCGTCGATGAGATCACGGCAAAGGGGATAGGTCAGATCACCTGCGCGGTTTACGGCGGTGCCATCGCAAAACACGTCCACATAATCGAGCGTAACCGGTTCACCAGCGTGTACCGCAGCGGCCATACTATTTTGGTCTGCGCCCTCGACACCCACGATGCGGATGTTGGGGTAGTGCTCTTTCAACCAACACGCTACCCCGGCTGCGAAACCACCCCCTCCGATCTGGAGATACGCGACATCGAATGGGCCTTGGCCGGACATTACGATTTCGTCGGCGAGGGTGCCTTGACCGGCGATGGTGAGGAGGTCGTCATAGGGGTGAACGAATACTTGACCGTTCGTTTCTGCGAGAACTTTCGCAGCGGCTGCAGCTTCGTCATACGTATCGCCTTCGAGGACGATTTCAACGGCGTCGCCACCGTGTTCGGCGACAGCGATTTGTTTCATGCGTGGCGCGGAGACGGGCATGTAGATCGTGGCGTGGATGCCGAGGCGCTTTGCCGCGACCGCTACGCCTTGTGCGTGGTTACCGGCCGACGCCGCTACGACGCCCTTTTCACGCTCGGCCCCCGTGAGGGCCGCCATGCGATTGTAGGCCCCGCGCCATTTGAACGAATGAACAGCCGACACGTCCTCACGCTTGATGAACACCTCCCCTTCGATAGGGAGCTGCAAGCGTTCTAGCGGCGTTGCCTCGCCCACTTCATACACGCGTTGGCGCGCTTTTAGGATTTCTTGAAATAGTTCGTTAACCATGCCCGGATCCTCGCCTCGTAAAGTCGCGATACTATATGCCCGAATGTCATGCGCATACAGCCGGGGTCGGGGTGCGGTGGAAACGGGCTATGAGCGGATACGGCGTCTCTGGGAGAACGAGAGTGCTGCGATCCCGAGAACAGTCATGATCATGGTTAGCAGTGTGATCACAAGATTGTTCGAGGCGGGTAACGAAGGAATCGACCCACTATCCATTGGGTCGGAGCCGTTGAAAGCCTCTATACCGTCGAGCCAGCCGTCGCCATCGCTGTCCTGATCGAAAACGTCCGTGCCATAGACGTTGATTTCGAGGCCATCGTTGAGCCCGTCATTATCCGTGTCGGCATCGTTGGGATCGGTGCCGTAGCCCAGCTCTTCCGTGTTGGTGAGGCCGTCGCCGTCTTTGTCCTCGGCAATAATTCGAAAGACTTCGCCACCGAGATCACAGATATACAATTCACCTGAGGCGTCTTCGCCAAAAGAAGCGATGCTATTGATCGTGCCGCCGTTATACGGTGTGAGATACGACGTGCGGGATGTGAAGCCGGTCAACGTTGCGCCGTCATATTCAAATGACCATATATTATTGAACGAGTAATCCGCGAAAAAGTAGGTGCCTTGAAGACTCGGAATCGCCGCACCGCGGTAGACGTAACCGCCGGTTACGGAGTGCCCGTCTCCGCGCGGATACGCGTGAACGGGCGGCGTAAATCCTGGATTCGTGCCGCACGTGCCCCCGCCGCCTCTACACTCAAACCCCTCCGCGATTTTCCAGCCGTAATTTTCGCCGCCGATACTCGTGCCCGGCTGAAAGTCGATTTCTTCGAACGCTCCCTGTCCCACGTCGCCGATGTATATATCGCCGTTGCTGCGGTCAAAACTGAATCGCCAAGGGTTTCGCAGACCATACGCCCAGATCTCGTCGAGTGCCCCGGCGGTCCCTACGAACGGGTTACTGGACGGAATAGCGTAAGGCGATCCCCCATCAATATCGATCCGTAGCATGGTGCCGAGAAGGGTGCTAAGCATCTGGCCGTTGTTACCGGGATCGTTGCCTGATCCTCCATCACCCGACGCGATGTAGAGGTAGCCGTCGTTCGGGCCGAACGCCATGTGGCCGGCGTTATGATTTGTGAACGGTTGGGAATAACGGAGTATCTCGAATCCGCTCCCGGCGTTGGCGATGTTCGGATTCACAGAAACCGTGTAGCGCTCAATTACGGAGTCGCCGTTATTGATGTCGATGTAGTTGACGTAGAAGAAACCGTTCGCTGCGTAGTTGGGGTGAAACGCCACCCCCAGCAAACCGCGTTCACCGTTGAACAGAACGTCACTGGAAATGTTTAGGAAAGGTGACCCGAGCAATACGTCGTTCTCCATGATGAGTATTCGGCCGTCCTGCTGAACAATGAAGATACGGTCGAAGTCGTTTGGTGGTGCGGTGACCAACAGCGGCGATGTGAGACCAGTCGCGATGCGTTCCGTCTCGAATCCCTGGGCGTGTGCTGGCGCGATATATCCGGTCAAGCATGCAACGAAAATTGTTATCGATACGATTGACTTAGTGGATTTCATCCAATTCGCAGAACCAACCATCTGATTCACACGCAATCCCCTTTGCATTCTATGACAATAACGAAGATGTCTCTGGATTGTACCTGGAAAACGGGACTAGCGCGCGGCGGTGATTCGCCGGAATGCCGGGAGCGGTGCCGTGACGCTGGCGAGGTGGGCTGCGTTCTGGTGATAGTCGCCCTTGGGGTGGGCGCATGCCCAGGGTTCACCTTGCCGTTTTCCCTTTCGAAAATCGCCTTCGCGCAATGTGGCGACGTATTCACTCGCGAGCTTTCGCGCCAATCCAGGGTCAACTTGTGCAATTGCGAACGTGACCCAGCCTGTCGGTGTCGCCCAATACGCGCCGTTTTGATGACGGTTCTTTTCCGACTGGGTTGATTCCCACATAGTGTCCGCATCGAAATCGGCGTCGGTGGGAACGTGACGGATGAGGCCACGCCATGCGATGGTGTCGGATCTATAGGCGTTCGCCAACGCCGTACTCGCGCGCAGTTCCAGTTCTGGTGGAAGCATGCCTAGGTAAACCGCCAACGCGGTTCCCCAAACATCGGGTTGCGCACTTCGACCTGTCGATGCGCGGAGGAATCCGGACTCGAGCGGAAACGTTGTCGCGATGGCGTCTCGAATGTGAGTTGCGTCTTCTCGATAGAGATCCGCAGCGATCGCATTGCCCGTCGCGTCCATCAACGAAGCAAGCTGTATCGCCGCGCGCAGTTTCAGCAACGAACTGATCAACAGATCACCGGTCTGCTCAACCGTATCCATAAACCCAAAGTTTGCGCCGCGTGTTTCTTCCGTGCACGTCACCAGTCCCGATTCCGCATGATGCGGCGGCATGCTGTACGCGAGTTGCAATCGTTTGAGGATCGTCTTGTCGCGGACGTTGGTCTGTAGAATGGTGAAGTCTTCCGACGCATGGATGAAGAAGTACGCCATGTGAATGAAGTAGAACGGGTTGTCGAAACAGGGGTAATCGCCCCACGGTCCGCCGCCTTGACCGGTGTAGTCATCGAAGGTTCCGGGGAAGAATATCGGCACGCCGCCGAAGGTGATGTGATTGGGAATTGCACCAGGGGGAACACGCGCGCCGGTGTTCGGCAGAAGCAGCGAACCGTCTTGTTGGTAAAAGGCCGTTTGCAAGAGGGCGTGCCGCTGTTCTTCCAGCGTAATCAGGCCCGAGTCCAACGACATGGCGAAGTCGCGCACCCAAAACGCGGGATGGGCCTCATCCGCACTGGGGCGAATGAGCGTGAATCCGGAGGTGTTTGGTTTCTGACCCGCGATCACGGAGTTCGATGGGACGCGCGTTGCATCGAGTACAGCCCTCGCGAGTCCGTCCAAGAATTGCGCGTCCTCCGAGGATAGAAACGTCCCGTTCGCTTCCGCTGCCGGACCGCTGGACGTGGTGCAACCACTGGACGACGTGGCGATAGCAATTAGAAGGACCATTTGCAGCGACGCGCGAAATATACGCCCGCGCAAATCGCTCAGCGCAATTGTCTTAGCGTTGTGCATCAAGGCCAACTACGCGGTCTTGGCGATTGCGTCGAGTGCGGCTTCGTGCAGATGGCCGTTCGTCGCGACGACGCCGGCATTATTGGCCAAGGTTCGCCCTTGTCCGAAATCGAGATCAGCGCCTGAAAGGTCAGTGACTTTTCCGCCTGCTTCTTCGACGACGATCGAACCAGCGGCCTGGTCCCAGATACATTCTTTGTAGTCGAGTTGGTTTTCATTGAGCAGGCGAAACAGCGCATCGCCACCACCGGCGGCTAACACCGCGTATTTGGCTTGACTGTCCATCAGCACGGGATCAGCTCTAACACCCAACGTCTCGACGATACGGCCCATCCGGCCAGTGTTGGTGTGTCCTGATTCTACTGATCGGAGTAAGCGCGCTTGCGCACCATCTCGAATGTCGGAGACGTGCACGCGGGTCAACGCACTTGATTCGTCCAAGGGCTGACACCAAGTGCCCTGGCCTCGTTCCGCCGCCAGCACAGCCCCGGGCGCGCCCTGTACCCCCGCGACCGGGTCGGCCAATTCAGGACATCCCAAAACGCCTAGCCGAACTCGGCCATTTTCGACGAGTGCGAGCGCCACAGCGTATTGGGCATTGCGAAGAAATCCTTTGGTGCCATCGATCGGATCAAGCGTCCAATACCGATCACCCGGATCTGCCGTTCCGCGGTCGATCCAATCGCACACATCGTCACGAGTCGCACCGGATACCTCACCACTCACAAAATCCGTAATGCGATCGAGCATCGGTGCCGCGTCTGACTCGCGCAATGCACCGGACTGTTCTTCGCCCACCAAGATGTCATCTGGTGCGTGATCGGATAGCGCTTTGCTGAAGATCGCTTGAATTGCAAAATCGGCAATGGTGACAGGAGACCGGTCTTTCTTCGTCAGCGATTCGGAGACGGTATTGGCTTGGATGGTCCGTCCCAGTCGGGCAAGACCTCGTACCGCATTGATGGCGAAAAGTACGTCTGGATTCGTAAAACTCATGAGTGGATCACCGTTCCCTTGTTGGGTCAAGAGCACCCGTCTGGGCACCGGACCGCGCATCATACACGTTGAACGGCCTCGAATCACGGACTCTATGCGCGATATGGTGCGTTTTGCTATATTGTGGTGGTTACGTGCCGGGCGTCCGGGGACTGCATAAAGCAGGGACGCACCGCGTGGGGGGGATCCGTTTTGCCAGAAGAATCACCAGTCGTACTCTTCGTCGCGGCCGAAGATTCGAACGATTCCGATGTTGCCGATTGGCTAAAAGAGCTCGAAGAATCTGGGGTGGAAATTGCGCGCGCCTCGGGCCATGATGCTGGCCGTTTTGCTTTGCAGACCGGAGATATTTCGGTGTTAGTGCTCGACCAGGCGCTTGGGCGGACACCGTGCTTATCGCTCTTGCGGGATGTCCCCACTATTCATCCGCTCGATGCTGCGTTCATTTTGCGCGATGGCGTTGAACGTGCGAAAGAACGCGCGCTCGCGGAATCAAGTGACGCCGGTGTGTTTGGTTTGAACGAGTTGAAATCGCTTGTGTTGTCCGCGCTCCAAACCCCACCAATAACGGAACCGGTTGCCGCACTGCTCACCGATGATTCACGAAAATTCATGGCGGGCATTAGTCATGAAATCCGGACCCCGTTGCATGGCATTCATGGCGCGATGGATTTGATGGAAGATACTGGCATGACTCCATTGCAACGCGAATACGCAGATATTGTTCGGAATTCAGCCGATGCGCTGATGTCCGTCGTGAATGATTTGCTCGACTACTCCAATCCCCGTGAAGAGCGGTGTGAGACGGAGTCGTTTCCGTTTGAGCCACGCACATGTGCTGAACGTGTGGCAGCCGTGATGGGTCCAAAGGCCTTGGCCAAGGGTCTTGCGTTCGCGCATACGACGCATCATTCCGTGCCTTGGCGCGTGAAAGGTGATCCCAATTCGCTCCGGCAAGTCTTGAATGGATTGATTGGCCACCTCATCCGCCAAACAGGACACGGGGCAGTAGTCATGGAGATCGAAGCGCCGGAGTCGGCGCAGACTGCGGCGACATTGTGTTTTCGGATTTGGGTTGAGGCGTCGGAATTCGGACCGGAAAGCCCGGCCACGGATGATGCCAAATCCAATCTGTCGGATGAATCCGATGTGTCGCTTGATCGTTGTGCGGAATTGGTCGCCCAGTTGGGCGGCCAGTTGCACGCCGACCTGTCACCATCGGGAACGATGCAGTTTGAGTTCAGTGGCTCGTTCGTAGCATTGCCGGATAAGCTGCCGTTAGTGGAAGTTGGAATGGAGGCGTTGGAAGGCCGTGATGTCCTCGTGGTCGATGATACGGCGACGAATCGCATGGTGTGTCGTGAACAGTTATCGAACTGGGGTTGTGCAGTGCTAGAAGCTGCCAGTGGTCAAGAGGCGTTGAACACGATTAGTACTCGGACATCTCGCGGCGAAGGTGTTGATATCGCCCTGATCGATTATGCGATGCCGGAAATGGATGGCGCGGCGTTGGCAAATGCGATTCGTGCATTACCAAATGGCCAAGACATTCGGCTCGTGCTTTGTACATCCATGCCGCAAGGGGGCGACGCGGCGCGCATGTCAGACGCCGGCTTCGAAGCCTATCTAACGAAACCCGTACGATTCGATTGTTTGCGTAAAGTGATGTGCTTGCTATTGGGCAGTCGTGAATCAGAACGGGCGCGTACACCATTAATCACCCAGCACATTGTTGCTGAAATGGACCGGGCAGCACGGTCGACCCTCTATATCGGCGATTCGATTGGCGGCGGTCGCGATGCAATGATTGCCTTACAAAATCACGGCTTTCCCTGCGATACAGCGCGATTTGGCGAAGATGCGATTTCCGCGTTGTCGACAAATCGGTATGCGTCAGTCCTGGTCGATTGTCGGCCATCATTGGAGGAAGGACTCGCTGCGGCCACGCATATTCGCGCTTCAGATTTCGGACAACGAATACCGTTGCTGATGATTCTGCGCCAAGCGGATGTAGAACGGCAGGCGGCCTGCTTGGCCGCTGGCGGTGACGTGGTGTTGGTTGAACCGATTCAGCGCGACGAATTGGTTTCGGTATTGAGCGCGTATCTTGGGTTGGAGGAACCGGATTTCTTCGACGAGACGCTCGAAGATTGGGATACGGTCGTACCCGTGGTGGAACTACCGGAAAAAGAAGTATCACCGGTCGATATTGACCGACTCGAGGAAGTAACCGCAGGCGATGAAGAGCTCCTGCATGAGCTAATTGAAATGTTTATTGCCGATACGGAAGAACGTTTCGCGTCTCTTGAAACAGCAATTGCAAGCAAGAACGGTGAACAGCTGAACCGGACCGCGCATTCAATCAAGGGGTCGAGCGCGAACATGGGTGCCGCGACGCTTCAGGCATTGGCATTCGAACTGGAGTCCATGGGATCGGAGAACCGATTTGAAGAGGCCCCGGAATTATTCTCCGATCTGAAGAATGAATACGAAGTCGTAAAAGTCTTCTTCGGAACGTTGTAGACACCACGGAATTTCGGGATCGCATCACGGTTCCAATAGGGGCGGGCACCGCTGTAGACTGGTGCTGGTATGAACAGCAATCCCCTCCATCCCGCACTCCAACAGGCGTCCTGTGAAATTCGTGGCGATTCTTTATCGCGCGCGCTCTACGCCACCGATGCATCGGTCTATCAAATCGAACCTACTGCGATAGCGTTTCCCACATCGATCGAGGAATGCGTAGCGGCCATTGGCGGCGCAGTCGAAGCGGGGATTCCGGTGACGCCGCGCGGTGCGGGCACAGGACTTGCCGGTGGCGCCTTGGGCGATGGGCTCATCATCGATTTCAGTAAGCACAATCGGGCTGTCATTGAATATGCACCGGAAGAACGTCGCATTCGCGTGCAGCCCGGCATTGTGCTGGACGAGCTGAATCGCCGGGTTGCGCAGGATGGATTGCGATTCGGTCCGGATGTCGCCCCGAGTTCTCGGGCAACGCTCGGCGGAATGATCGCCAACAACTCATCCGGATCGCACGCGCCGGTCTGGGGAACCACATCTGATCATGTCCTCGGCCTGGAAGTCGTGTTGGCGAATGGCAAGCGTGTTTGCCTCAACGGTGAAAAATCTGCGCTGGACTTCGTGTCCGCTGAACTGAATGCCGAGTTGAACGCGGCGGCGGATGTTATTCGCGCGAGTATGCCGGATACGTTAGTGAAGCGGTGGCCGGGTTATGCGTTGGATGACTATCTGCGCGACGGCTGCGACCCGACAAAGTTATGGGCAGGCAGTGAAGGGACGTTGGGCGCGATCACCGAAGCGGAACTCAGTCTTGTTCCGATACCGGAGCAACGTGGCATTGGATTGCTGTTTTTCGATTCTGTCGCCGACGCAATGCAGGCTTCCGTTGAACTACTCGACCTGAAGCCCGCAGCCATTGAGCACATCGATGATGTCCTATTCGATCAGACTAAGGGACACCGCGCCTTTCAAGCGACACGGGCGCTATTGCAGCTTGATGAGCAACCATGCACGTCCATTCTTATCGTCGAGTTTTTTGATGATTGCTACGACAAATTGGCGGCATTGCAACAACGGAATCTTGGTGTTCGCCAACGTGTATTCATGGGCCCGAAGGAAATGGGCATGGTCTGGAATCTGCGCAAAGCGGGCTTGTCGTTATTGACGGGTTGTAAGGGCGCGGCGAAACCCACTGCGGGTATCGAAGATGTGTCCGTACGCCCTGAGCAATTGCCGGAGTACGTTGGCGCACTGCAAAACGTGATGACCGGCTTGGGGTTGTCCGGTTCTTTCTATGGGCACGTGGCGTCAGGTCTATTGCATGTCCGGCCGGTGGTCGACATGCACCACGCGGACGACATTGCGAAATACCGAAAGCTCGCAGAAGAAGTGTCCGCGATTACAAAGCAGTTCGATGGGTCGTTGGCAGCCGAACACGGCGTGGGTATTGCGCGTACAGAGTTCATGGAAGATCAACTCGGTGCGCAAACAATCGCGGCGATGCGATCAGTAAAAAGCGCATTCGATCCGAACGACGTGATGAACCCTGGCAAAATCATTCCCGGCAAACCAGCCTATCGCATCGATGAGCGATTGCGGCAAGGCGATGGGTCTGAAATACAGCTGCCCTTCGAAGAAGTACTCGCGTATGCGGAAAAAGACGGGTCGTTCATCGGCAACCTTGAACAGTGCAACGGCAACGGCGCATGCCGAAAATTGACCCCGTCAATGTGTCCCACGTACTTGGCGACAGGTGATGAAATCATGTCGACACGTGGCCGTGCGAATACGATTCGCGCGGCCTTGGAAGGACGGCTGGACGGGAGCGGCGATCCGTTGGATGCGCCGGATTTAATGCAAGCGATGAGCGATTGTGTTGCATGTAAAGCGTGTGCGACCGAATGCCCGTCCAACGTGAACATGGCATTGTTGAAATCGGAATTGTTGCACGCCCGACATAAGCGTCGTGGTATTCCGTTGCAAGCAAGGCTGTTCGCTGCAGCCGATCTAATGGGGCGCGTGGGCACCCGGTTTCGCGCGATTGCGAATCCGCTAATGCGGTCGCCGTTGATGCGCGGCCTCGCCAAGCAATGGGCCGGGATCTCAACATCTCGCAGTTTACCCGCGTTTTCCGGCGACCGATTCGATCGATGGTTCGCCAAGCGAATGCCAGCCCAAGGAAATCGAGGTCGCGTGGTTCTGTGGGACGATACATTTGTCCGATATCACGAGCCGCACGTTGGACAGGCAGCGGTTCAAGTGTTGGAAGCGGCGGGCTTTGAAGTAGCCCTGGTGACGAATCGGAAATGTTGTGGACGACCCGCGTTTAGCGTGGGCATGTTGGACGAGGCGCGACGGCTTGCCGATCACAACGTCCGGGCGCTACAAGCGTCCGGTACCGATCCTATTGTCGTGTTGGAACCGTCGTGCTACTCCATGTTCGTGCAGGACTATCGCGAACTGGGCGTGGAAAACGCGGAAGCGGTCGCGAATCGCGTAGTGCTATTCGATCAGTTTATCGCGCAGGTGTTGGATGAAGACCAGGAGGCGCTGACGTTTGAACCCGGTTTCCATTGGGTGGCGATTCACGGACATTGCCACGCCAAGGCGCTCAACGCCGCGGGCGATACGGCGGACCTTATGGAACGTCTGCCCAATTGCACGGTCACACCGATAGAGGCAGGCTGTTGCGGGATGGCAGGGTCGTTCGGTTTTCTGGAATCGAAACAAGAATTATCCCACGCGATTGCCGAACCGCTGATCGCGCAAATCAATGAACTAGCTGCTGGGACCGAAGTGGTCGCGATGGGCGCGAGCTGCCGCCATCAGATCGACGACCTCACGCCGGTCCGAGCGCTGCATCCAGCCGAAGTCTTGGCCGGGGCGCTATCAAAAAACTCGTGAACATTAAACTGGTTTCGGCAGTCTAACGGTTGTATGTTCGACCCAAACACACCGGAGTCAATCGCCATGTTTCGTCCTAGCATGTTTGCCAGTATCGCGTTGGCCGCTCTGTTCGCATCGACCGCGGGTGCTACAACACTGGCCGATATCGAACAATTGGTCGAAGAGAAATGGGCGGAAGTCTCCTCATTCCGTGCGAATATTTCGGTCAATGTCAAAGTACCGATGGGCTCCATCGAAGTACCCGCCAACGCCGAAGGCACGATAGAACTGATGGCCGCCGATGGCGGTCGAAAGTACCGGCTCGGTATCACAAATCACGTCGCAAAGAATTTCGTCATGCGCGACGGCCTCACCCAGGAAGTGTTGACCGTTTTCGATGGGGAGTATGCATTTACGGAGACCACAGTCTTTGGCCGCAAGCAAGTGACCAAGCAGGTAAACGACGCGGCCAATACAAATCAGCCCATAGGCGGCAGCGCGATCTTCGATCGACTTCGGAAGCAGGGCGATGTCACGCTTGCTGGCGATACGACCATTGATGGGACAGCCGTGTGGATGATCGATGTAAAGGGCAACGGAAAACCGATTGAAGTGCAAGCCCCGATCAAACCCTCCCGGATGCGCGTATTCATCGCTCAGGAAAGCGGTCTACAAGTGCGCGTGCTGATGTTCGACAAGAAGAACAAAGAAATCATGCGGATGCTTTACACGAACGTCCAACTCAACCCCGAACTTGACGCCGCACGATTCCAGTACACACCGCCGCCCGGCGTGAAGGTCAAAGAGGTAGAATCGCCGAAGTAACTAGCGACGCAAGAGCACGTAGATCTGTTCGACCGCATCACCAACGCTGCGATCCGCGCGGCAGACAATCGATCCGGGTTCGTTGATGTCGACCGCGTCCCGCAGGATGATTGAACCGGGTGTCGCATCGCCGAAGTCGACAACATCATTGAGATCGATTGCCCTGATGTTCCCCGATCTTCCGGATGCGGTCCAGAGTATGGCGCGAGAATCTCCGTTCTCGTCCTCGGAGAAGCCAACCGTATCGCCATCGTTGTTGATATCCCAGGCAGTACTATTTTCACCGCCCAGCGTGGGCAGTTCAACGAGATCCGTTTCCGGCCAGCAGACTGCAATGTGCGGAACGTTGGTCTTCGCGTCCGCAGCGGCGGTGCTTACGCCGACGGTTACTCCATGGTCGCTAATTGCATATGCCTCGGAGAATGGGCCGCCTAGGGACGACAACGGCGTGAGAACACCCTTTACCCACTTGAGTGCATTGATTGTCATGTCGCCGCCGATGTCGGTACTCGATCCAACAAAGTCTCCGGCGTCATTAATTCCGTAAGAAACACTATTGCCGCCGTCGTCTCCAGGAAAAATAAACACGTCATTGCCAAAAATGGACGTCAGAAGAGCGTGCCGGTCTAGTGAACTCCCGGGTGGATCGATCTCACCCACGATCTCATCGTACTCATTGATTGAATAATACTGTCCACGTCCCGACTGAAATTCGGTGATCCTCGAATCAATGAATTGTTCGAGGAAATTCGGGGGGTTGTTCTGTGGAATTCGTACGCCGACGACGGCACCACGATTGTTAATGCCGTGTAGAACGCCGGATGGTGCGTTGTCGGCAACGAAAATGAGTTCTCCGTCGAGCCAAACGACAGGCGCGAAATTGCCGTCGCCGACCGCCCACCCTCCCGCAGCCCAGTCATGGTCGTTGAGCGAATCACCTTTCGGCTCAACGACGTCCAATCCAGTCACCTCAAACGAAAACGATAATCCATGAGGTCCACCGTGCGGACATCCCGCAAACGCCAAAACAAAACACCCCAGAAAGACGAATCCCAAATGTTTCTGCATGAACTTTTCTCCCAAACTTACAGTAAGCTCTCCGCTTCTGACGGCGATTATACCATAGATACACTTGTAGTGTTGTGGGGATAGATTGAATAAACGGTTCGTCGGGGGGCTTGAGTGTTGGTCCACTATCTGGTCATTGACTCTAAATCGCACAAATCGGTTCCGTGTCGCGATTTACGTTCACGATTTCGTGAGTTCCGTTTCGCTCAGCGACAAATCCCACATTTCTTGTCCGTCCATTTGATGCCATTGCGCTTCTATTGTCGCCGGGGTTTTGGTCGTGTCGACTTCAACGCGGAGCCAGACGTGGGGGATGGCTGCACCGTGTATCAGGTCGGGGTGCGCGACGTTGAGGGATGGGATTGTGCTGTCGTGGATGGGGGAGACGATGCACTGACGGATGGCGTAGCCGACTTGTTTTTCAGTTTTGTACTGAAGCAACCGCGAACAATGAATATCGCCACCGATGAGCACGACACCTGAAATATCGTGTTCGCCCAGAAAGTCGAACAAGGCCGAACGTTCGTGGGTGTATGTTCCCCAGTCATCGGACTCGGTGTTTTCTTTGTCATCCCAAATCATGCCGCATGCGATAATCTTGAATGGTGCGGTCGACGCTTTGAGCGACTTCTGCAACCAGGCCCATTGGCGCTCGCCGAGTAGCGTGGGTTTATCGGGGTCGACGGGCGATGGTTCCGTGCGTGCGAACCAGCGGGTGTCGAGGACAAACACTTCGACCGGGCCGTATCGGAATTTGGTATAGATACCTTGATTCTCATGACCATATTCTGCGTTCGCACGATATTCGACGAACGCCTGACGCGAGTTCTCCTTACCTGGAAGTGTGCCGTCAGAATCGTTCTTGCCGAAGTCGTGGTCATCCCACGTGCCCCAAGTCGGCGTATTGCGAACCAGATTCGCTAGCTCAGGTACCTGCAAGAATGCGCGATGCTTTTGACGTAGCACTTTCAGGTCGACCGAATCGATGTAAGGCGTATCGCCCAGCAAGACGAGGCCTTGAGCGCCGTGATCGTGCATTTGCTGCCACAGCTTGAGCGGTTTCGAGTGGGCGCAGGAACCAAAAGCGAGGCACACACGACCCGGTTTCGATGGGTCCGGCGCTGTATCAAAATAGTGGTCGTCGTCGCTTGTTAGGGTGCGACCGTCTTCGTGATTGATGACATATTGATAATGCGTACCGGACTCTAGGCCGTTCAGTTTCCAGCAAATACAGAGATCGTTTTCCGCAGTAGCGAGGGCGGATGCGCGAATTCTATGGCCATCTGCGGCAGTCGCGGAAATGGTGTAGTCGCCAGGTTCAGCGGGACGAAACCAAACATTCGCAGTCGTATCGGAGACGTGTCCGATCATTGGCCCGGTCGCAACTTCCGCCGCGTGCGAGGTCGCGCCGCTCATCATGAGTTGTTGCATCAATAGTCCGCCGCCAGCGACGGTGCCGAATTCGCGTCGTGTTAACTTATTCATGAAAGATTCCTCTCGTGACCAAACAATATCGAAAATAGTGGCCGGGAAATACGTGGGATTGCGCGAAAGTGTTACGGACGTAGTAGCAGATACACCGTCTCCGTCATTCCTTCATCCATCCTATCCGCGCGGCAAAGGATCGTTCCAGGCTCGTTGATGTCAATAGCATCGCGCAGGATTAGCGAGTCGACGTTCTCGCCAAAGTCTGTGACGTCGTTGAGGTCGATTACAGACGGCGTACCATCACCGATGTTGCGCCATAGCACCGCACGCGATTCCTCGCTTTCGTCTTGCGAGAACCCTACCGCATCGCCACGATCGTTGATATCCCACGCCGTGCTTTCGACGCCGCCCAACGTGGGAAACGCGACAATCTCGCCCCCCATCCAATAGACCGCTTGATGCGGTTCAGTCGTCTTGGCCGTTGGCGGGTCCGTGGTCACGCCGACTGCAATATCGTGGTTGTTGATGGCATACGCTTCCGAAAACGTACCGCCGAACGAGCCCAGCCGCGTGAACGCGCTGCCCTGCCACCTAGCCGCGCGTTGAGTGCCGGTGCCGTCGGACGTCGACCCCACAAAGTGGGCCTGATCATTTATGTCATACGCACGAGCGCCTCCATCCCCGTTGAACGAGAGCAACGCATCGTCGAACATGGACCCCACCACCGCTTCGATACCTGCAAGTCCGACGAACTCATCGGATTCGTTGAGCGAATAGAGTGAACCGGGTAGGGCCATGGTCGGTATTGGATTCATAGCGTCTACAAAGGAAATGAAATGATAACCAGTTCCGATCGGTGAAAGTTGCCCCTTTTCACCGACCACCGCACCGTCGTTGTTAATGCCATAAAGTATTCCGCTTGGTTCGTCGTTGTTGACCAAAAGCAATTGACCGTCACGCCATACGGCGGGGGTCGTTTTGAGGGACATCGACGGGCTCACTCCGCCAACGGCGTCATCCGAATCGTTCAATGAATCACCTATGGGTTCGACGATGGTCAGCTCGGTGATTTCGATGGAGTACCTATGGTGTTTGCCGAACGGGCAGCCGAACACCAGCATTGCGACACCGGTCAGGATTACGGTTACAAATTTTGGATTCATGATCTTTCCTTACAAATTGTCCCGCGACCTAGCGAGGAAGAATAACCGTAACCCGAAAGTCGAACAAGACATTTCTTGCCCCGAGGTCGTCCGTAGTTCAATTTCACTAATTCCTTGAACGATTCTTGATAAACTTCGTACTATAGCGACCCACATGCGTTCCGTAGTGTGTGTTCAAGGAAGTCCAACGAAAAAGATATGAAGCTTTCCGATCAATACCGTGACGGTCGATTTGGCCTGTCGTTCGAAGTGTTTCCTCCGAAGACGCCAAAAGGACTTGAGGCGTTATGGAGACATGTCGCGGAATTGATGCGCTTCAAGCCGGCGTTCATGACGTGTACCTACGGCGCGGGCGGTTCGACGCGGGATAAAACACTCGATATCGCAGCGCGTATTCATGAGGACCACGGCATTCCGGTGGCGGCACATCTCACGTGCGTGGGTTCGACGGTGGACGAGTTGCGGAACTACCTGGCGGAAGCGCGCGATCGCGGGATTACGTACGTCGTGGCATTGCGCGGTGATCCACCAGAGGGCGAGGAAACGTTTGCTGCGGTAGAAGGTGGACTGTCCTACGCGAACGAATTGGTCACGCTCATCAAGCAGGAGTATTCCGATTTTGGAATTGCAGTCGCGGGATATCCTGAGACCCATCAAGAAGCCGTCAGCGCGGATGCCGACCTAGAAAATCTAAAGCGTAAAGTCGATGCAGGTGCAGACTGTGTCGTCACCCAGTTGTTCTATACGAACGATGACTTCTTCCGGTTTCGAGACCGGTGCGCTGGTGCGGGCATAAACGTACCAATCGTGCCTGGCGTGCTGCCGGTCACGAGTGCGGGGCAGTTGCAACGTGTAGTGTCCAATTGCGGCGCGAACCTCCCGGTCGGATTATTCAGCGAACTGAACGATGCGGCGGATGACGAGGCCGCGCTGAACATCGGCGTCGCGCACACGGTGAAGCAGGCGCAGGACTTAATCGATGCGGGTGTGCCGGGCCTGCATGTGTATGTGTTGAATAAGAGCCAGACAACCAGCGCAATTCTGTCGCAATTGGCGTTCGACGCAACCTAGCGCGTGGGGCATTTCCGGAAGCTCACAATGGACGCGACGGTTAAAGAGAGTCTTTGGAATCAGTTCGGCGCGTCGCTCGACATGCTCGAAAACGCGATCGTGATGTGTCCGGATGAGCAGTGGGGTCAAGTCGATTTTTGGTATCTCGCCTATCACACGTTGTTCTGGACCGACCTGTATCTCTTTGGTTCGGTGGAGGAATTCGAGCCGCCGGCACCGTACACGCTCGACGAACTAGACCCTGACGGCGTCTTTCCCGATCACGCGTATTCTAGGGATGAAATGCGAACCTATCTGGCGCACTGCCGCACCACGTGCAAAGGAATCATCGAAGGCCTCACGGACGAACGGTGTGAACGACAATGTTCGTTCAACTGGGGCGAGGCGAGTTATCTCGAATTGATGATGTACAACATGCGACATGTTCAACACGGCGCTGCGCAACTGAACCTCCTGCTGCGCCAGTCGATTGACTCAGCACCACGCTGGGTCGCGAAAGCGAAGGCGTAACCCATCATGCAAGTCCACTCGCAAGCATCGATCACCATCAACGCGCCGCGTGAAGAAGTGTTTGCATTTACGAACGACCTTTCCAAGTTTCCGCAGACCTTCTTAGGGTATGGCCCGATTCCGGGGATGGATCGCGTTGTAAATCTGAACGGAGACGAGACACGCGAGGGGACGATTCGTAATATCCATAATGTCGACGGAACCGTACTGGAAGAACATCTGATTGCCCATTCCGCGCCGCGCGAAATGGCGTACGAAATCAAGTCCGGACTGCGTGCGCCGTTTTCGTGGTTGGTGCGTGGCGCAGGCGGACGTTGGACGTTTGCCGATCGGGGCGATTCGACGGATGTTGTGTGGCGATTTCGATTCGATCTGACCACGCCGTTGGTCTATCCGATCGGGTATTTCGTCGGTGCTGTGCTTTTCCGCAAAGCGCAGGAACGCTGTCTCCAGGAGACGAAACGGACCATCGAACGCGACTGATGCGTGACATCCATTCCCGCTACAAACGGGAGCTATGGAGTGCTAGTTGTCAGCGCGTTGATGCCAAACCGTGCGAAGGTAATCGTTTCGTAGGGGTGATCGTCTCCGCGTTCGTACAGACAGCCGATAGATCCATCCTTCAGCACCACGAGATCTGAGTATGCGCTTGGTCCCGCGTGGAGCACTAACTGTTTGGTCCACGAATCGCCTTCATCCGCACTTGATCGTACCGTCATATTTTCGCGCCTACTCGTGTTGGCCGGATTGGAGAAGAGAATCAGTGATGGGTCATGGCTATACCGGCGAATGCTGGCCTGACAAATCGGTTCGATCAACGTCTCGTCGAAAGCCTGTTGCGTCCAACGTCCGCCGCCGTTGTCGCTAAACGCGATCTGACGGTTCTGTTCTGAGCGGTCATAATTTCGCATGTTCAACATGAGCCGCCCATCTGCCAATTCGACCACCTGACACTCGTTGACTTGGTGGTTCCGTGTGCTGCCCCCGAGTTTCCAACTTGTGCCGTGGTCGTCGGAATAGATGACATGGGAGTAGTAGTGTTCCGTACGCGCTTCAATGTGGTCACACGGGATGACCAATCGATCTTGATAAAGCCCGGGCTCTGTGAGCTGAATACCCGCGCCCGGTCCCGTTGCATACCACGTCCAATTCGGACGCTTTGCGCTGTAGGTAATTTCGGTCGGTTCCGCCCACGTCATGCCATCGTCATCCGAATGCGTGATGTATACACGCCGCGTGTCATTGCTCGTTTGTTTGATGATTTGCGGTTCTTTGTCGTCGCCACGGTTCCACGTCATCAACAACCAGATGACGCCGGTTGTCCGGTCGATGACGGGGCTGGGGTTGCCGCAAGTATTGGTCAAGTCCGACCAAATGACAGCGTGTTCACTCCAGGTATCCCCGTTGTCTTCCGACCGCTTGACCAGCAGATCGATATCGCCGCTATCACCACGACCGTCCATTCGGCCTTCACAAAAAGCCAATAGCGTTCCATCGCTCGTCAGTATTACCGCGGGAATTCGATACGTGTCGTACCCCCCTTCACCGCTGACGTAGATTGCTTTCTCGACAGGTGCGTCCTGCGCTGATGCGGTCAAGACCACTACCAATACAAACATCGAAGCAACGGATCTCGTGAAAATTTTGGGATTCGATTGTGTAAGCATCGCAGTGTTCCTCCGTTGATTGCTTTCGAGTTGGCGCGTGAAAAGTGGATTAGCCTACCGCGGTCGCTTCCAGTTCAATCATCAACCCCGGGAACGCAAGACTCGCAACGCCCAGCAGCGTTTGCGCCGGTCGTACATCCGCTGCCGCCAGTCGGTCGGTCAGTCCACCGAAGTTCTTGAACATTGCTTTCATGTCCGTCGTGTAGATGGTTAACCGAACGACATTTGAAAGGGTCATGTCGGCCTCGGCCAAAACCGTTTCGAGATTATCCAACGCCAGCGCAAGCTGTTCGGGTAGTTTGTCGAGGTGTTGTGGTTTGCCATCGCCATCAACGGAGGTCTGGCCGGCGCAATGCAATGTGCGTGTAGGATTTTCGACGAGTTCCCCCTGATTGAAACCAAGGGGGAGTGACCATTCCCATGGATTAACTGCAGTGCGTTTCATGTGATTTCTCCTCGGGTGCTAACGATTATTACATGGTAGGCGATTTCGGTGCCTGTTGCGTAGTGGGCCACTGCTCGCTAGGATTGATACCACGATGTTCGTAGAAGGCGAAAATGTCATGGCGTTGTTGGAATCTCTGCGATCTTCCTCCAATGCATCCGACTTCGAAGTACAGGCCTACGATGGGTCGCGGTTGTTGATCGTTGGCAGTTTCGATCTCGCGTACTACCATGAGGTCGAAATCGAGTTCGAAGAGGTGGCGTATATCGAGCTGCCGACACAGTTTAGCGATCCGCGACTGCGCATCGCCACGGCGGAGGAGTCCGCGCGACTCCGTTTCCTGGATTTGTCGCCCCCCGAAAAGCTCTACGCGATCGACGCGGACCCTGATGTAGACGGACAGACTTTTTTCATCGCGGCAGAAAGCGTCCGGGCGCGACGCTGTATGGTCTACCACTATCGTCGTGAGGAATTGAAAGACGGCGAGGAAATTGCGCCGTGGGTCGATTAAGACTTTCTGATTATCTATGCGAACGGCGCGTTGCGCAATCGCCCGCTAAACTTTACGTTTCGTTCCAACCAGCCCGCACGAGACGCCGGATAGTTCTGGGCCTCTTGCTTCCAGCAACAAGCGATCGCGGTGTTCTGATCCAATCGCGGATGGCGATCAACTAACATCTGAACGTCATCGGTCGTCAGTTTCCATTTGCGCAGCCCTGTCGTATCCAACGCCGTCGCGAGATTGAGCAAGTGTGCTTCTGGTCCATGATGAAGATCGACGCGGAGGTTCACGTGCAACGTAATGGCCTCGCAAACCTGTTCGATGCGTCCATCGTCCCACCCCGACTCCGTCAAGCCCCGTGCCGCCTCATCTGCACTGATGAGCGAAAAACAAGTCGGTCGACCCTCCACGGTTCCAAACGTTTCCGTAAGGCCGAGGTCATGGAACATGGCCGCGACGTACAAAAGTTCCGGGTCCGGTTCGAGGCCAAGCTGTACACCGAGTATGCGCCCCCATCCATAACTGCGTTCACAATGATTGTAGAGATACGCGGGCGATGCATCTCGACAGGCACGTGCAGCAACCGCGGCCGCCGCGCTATCCGGGGGTGCGAGATTCTCGATGGAAAGTCCACTCGATAGCGGACGGCGAATGCCGGCTTTGTGCAGGCATTCATCTGGAATGAGTCCGAGCTGCGCGCGCACCAATTCGCCCCAAAGACTGATTGACTCGCGCCTGCTCAGTGCACCCTCAGACGCACGCGCCCAGGGCAACGTTCCGATCACGTGATTCATGAATGGATTTTAGCGTCGAAGGCCGATTCAAACAATGGGCACTGCTCCGGTTTGTGTTCAGCCCGACCCTGCCGTACAGTTTTGATGGCTTATCAAAAGGAGATTGAATGATGCTGCCAAATCGAAGAATTTCTATAGGATTCGCGTTGATTGCTGCGACCGTGCTTGGTTACACCGTGGCACGCGCGCAAGACCGGCCTGCATTTCCGAAGGTAGAACGAGTGCTCACGCAAGCGCTCGACGACATCGAGAACCGTGAAGTCCGAATGGAAGTCGTGACCTTTGCGCCGGGTGCGGCGGCACCGCAACACCGTCACCCAGGCCATGTCTTCGTGTATGTGTTGGAAGGCGAAATTGTGTCGCAACTTGATGACGGTCCGGCGGACACCTTCAAAGCGGGCGACAGTTTCTACGAACCGACGAACGGATTGCACGCGGTTACGAAAAACCCCAGCGATTCCAACACCGCGAAAATTCTTGTGACGATGATTATGGAAGAAGGAAAACCGTCGTTGACGTTGCACGCACACTAAACAGATAAACCTTTCAATGAATTGGAGATCGATCACAATGAGTATGGCGGAAACGTTACAAGAACGTATCAAAGGATTCTTTCCTGATTTATTGGGTGTGACTTTTATTGATGTGACGCCGGACTGCATTAAGGCAGAACTGAATGCACGGGATGAGATTTGTACGGTGCCGGGCATTATTCATGGTGGAGCCGTGATGGCCTTCGCGGACACGCTTGGCGCGATGGCTACAGTGTTAAACATGGAGGGCAACGGTCGCACGACGACGATTGAATCGAAGACCAATTTCTTCCGCGCGCTAATGACAGGCGGAAAAGTCATCGGCGAATGCACGCCGCTGCACAGAGGCCGCACGACGATGGTCTGGCAGACGCGCATCACCGACGAAAATGGGAAGCTCGCGGCACAGGTCATTCAGACGCAAATCGTGTTGCCATCGTAATCCAAGGGTCGCCCAGGTAGAATCGGTTTTCTTAACTGAACATTGGCTCGACTATCACACGGGGGAACGTTTGATGGGGGATTACGGACCGGAATCGCTCAAGTTACACCGCGAGCGGAATGGCAAGTGGGAAATGGCGTCACGATTTCCACTAGCGAATCGAGACGATTTGTCGATCGCATACACGCCGGGTGTCGCCGCAGTGTGTGACGCGATCAACGTAGACAAATCGGAAGCGTATCCGCTCACGATGAAAGGCAACAGCGTTGCAATCGTTTCCGATGGGTCGGCCGTGCTGGGCCTTGGGAACATCGGCCCCGAAGCGGCCCTGCCGGTGATGGAAGGCAAAGCGATTCTCTTCAAAGAATTCGCCGGTATTGATGGCGTGCCGCTCGTCATTCGTGGTCAACGAAAAGACGACATCATCGCCACCGTGAAGGCCATCGCGCCCGGTTTCGGCGGCATCAACCTCGAAGACATTGCTGGACCTAAGTGTTTCGAGATCGAAGAGGCGCTGCAAGATATCGGAATCCCCGTGATGCACGATGACCAGCATGGAACCGCCGTTGTGCTGCTCGCGGCGTTGTTCAATTCGGCCAAGGTATTGGGCAAACGCGTGGAAGACATGACCGCCGTCGTAAGTGGCGCAGGCGCGGCCGGTACGGCAATCACGAAACTGCTGCGCTGCGTGGGACAAGACCCCGGCGTGTGCGTGTCGGTCAAAGATGTGTTCGTGTGTGATAAGGAAGGCATCATCTCCCGACATCGGACCGACCTCGATGCACACAAATTGCGCCTGCTCAATTACACCAACCGGGAAGATCGTACCGGCGATCTCACTTCGGCACTCAACGGGGCCGATATCTTCATCGGCGTGTCAGTCGGCAATGTGATGAATGAAGCGCACGTAAAAGCGATGTGTGATGACCCCATCATCCTCGCGATGGCGAACCCAATCCCGGAAATCATGCCGGAAAAAGCCAAGGCCGCCGGTGCAGCCATCGTCGGCACAGGACGCAGCGATTTCCCGAATCAGGTGAACAACGTACTCGCGTTCCCCGGCATCTTCCGCGGCGCGCTCGACGCAAAAGCGAAACGAATCACCGAACCAATGAAAATCGCAGCCGCACATGCACTGGCAGACGCCGTACCCAATCCCACCGCCGACATGATTCTTCCTGACCCGCTCGATCGGAGTATCGCGCCCATGGTCGCCAAGGCGGTGGCGAAAGCGGCGGCGCTTGAATAGGTACGCGGATGACGCGGATTTGACGGATCGACGCGGATAGACGTTTGAGACATACCGCCCAGATCGTCATCCCCATGAAGGCGAGGAACCAGAGATTTGCTGCGTTTCTAATTTAGCCACAGATGGACACAGATAAACACAGATGATGATTGGACGATGGGGAATCCATATCTGTGTTCATTCGATCCTTTGGATAAACGGCCAGCGCCACCCGAACTCGTATGAACGGACTACTTCGTGTTTACCATCATTACCCCGACGAATCTCGAAGATGCCGTCAAGATCGAGTTCATCCCTTGCATATGCATGAGTATATCGATCAGTCACATAGCGCAACTTTCCATCGGGCATAAGAAAAACGGTTAGCGGCGGATGCTGGAGAGAATACCAGCCGCACGCCCATTCTTTTGTAATTCCATCCAGCCCATGAATTTGGAATAGCATTGTCCCTTCGCGCGGAAACCGCGCCTTCTTCGCCCAAGGGTTACCGCCAATCTTGATACATTCGTTCACGCGCTCAGAGAGCGGTGCGATTTCGGGTCGATCGCTGAGCGGCGGATCGTAGAGCCGCTGAATTGCGCCGTACGTCGGGAAGTAGTGACGCTTGGTCTTCGGTATATCGTCCGGGTCGATGAGATCGGTCAGTCCTGCGGGCAGCCAAAACTCTCGTCTGCCAAACGCACCTTCAAACAGCACGAGCACATCGTTGGGAAGTGAATCGAACAGATCGCGTGAGTCGGTAAAGTTCACTTGAGCCACGAAGCGTAGCGGTTTTCCAAGCCAATTGGTTGGCCAAGGATGATCGGAGGGCCAGTAGGGTGCGCCACCAATCTTCGTCATCGAGCGCTCGGGCGGCTCGCCGTATGTCATCATGAAAACATCCGTGGGGACATAGCCAGTTTGTAGATGCTGGCGCGCTTCAAGTCTATCGACCGTGGCGAGTTCTTGTTCGCGGTCGGAAACCATTTCGGCGTAAAAGCCTTCGCGATCTTCCGGAGGATTGCGCTCCAAGCTCTTTTCGTGAAACACGAAGAGGTCCTCGTGGAAGGATCGCATACGATTGAAATCCAGCTCCGGATGGAAACGGGACGACGTATCTTTCGCTATGTTTGGCAGTTCGTCCATCGTGACACCGAAGGTATTGTAGTGCGAAGGTTTGGTTTTGGAAAGTGTTGGTGTTCTTGGAATTTGAGCCACAGATGGATACAGATAAACACAGATAAAAAAACTGATGGCACTTATCTGTGTCCATCTGTGGCTAATTATTCTTCCCCATCCACCGCGCAACGAAACCCCATGTTGCCGGTGCTGCTGTCGGGCGTGTTGGCGGTGCGTGCGGAGAGGCGGTATCGGTTGCAATAGGATTCGTGGCAGAGGTACGAGCCGCCGCGGATGACGCGGGCTTGGCCTTCCGGTGGGCCGTGGGGATTTTCGCGCGGGCCATTGATGTGGAACGTAGGGCTAAACCAATCCCAACACCATTCCCAAACGTTTCCCGACACGTTGTAGAGTCCGAAGTCGTTCGGCGCGAACGCGCGTACAGGTGCGGTACCGATGAAGCCATCATCCCCAGAATTGAATCGCGGAAACTCGCCTTGGAAAACGTTGCACTGGTGTTCGCCGTTCGGTTCCAGTTCATCACCCCACGGATAAATGGTTTGGACACGTCCGCCACGGGCGGCGTATTCATATTCCGCTTCCGTCGGCAGGCGTTTGCCCGCCCATTCCGCGTAGGCCACGGCATCGGCCCAGCTAATGTGAACCGCCGGATGATCCATCCGATCCTTAATAGAGGATGTGCGGCCTTCCGGCTTCCGCCAATACGCGCCCGGCACTTTCCACCACCACTCGAGACCATCGACATGTCGCCGTAGTTTCTTCGCGATGTCCTCCGGAACCAGGAGGTGGAACACAAATGACCACCCAAACCCCTCGGCTTCCGTCCTGTACTTCGTCGCTTTCACAAACTTATCGAACTGCCGATTGGTCACCGCACACACGTCGATATAGAACGGATGGAGCGTCACTTCCCGCACCGGCCCCTCACCATCAGCAGGATAGGTCCCCTCTTCAGATCCCATGAGAAACGCGCCGCCATCCAGGCGAGTCATTCCTCTAGTGTTCGTCGGTGTCGCCACCGTACGCGGCGGTGCGCATTCGTCGCAGGATTTTGTGGCGGTCTCGCCCTCACCACGCTGAGGGGTGCAACAGCTCTCGTCACCGTTTGGCAGCTTCATGATGATTCCATGGCATCGGTAGCGATTCGACCTTGATTGTCTACTCGCCACGTTCCAGAATACGGATAACGGATGATTTTAGCATAGGGTCCACAGGACGGACAGGATGATCAAATGCGCATTTGGCGATTCCATGAGTTTGGCGATCTCGCCAATCTAAAATTAGAAGACATGCCGACGCCCGAGCCGGAGGAAGGCGAAGCGTTGATCGAGCTCGACTATGCGGCGTTGAATCCGGCGGACGGATTTCTGGTTCGCGGTGTCTATCCGAATCCTGGAACGCCGCCGTTCGCGGTCGGGCGCGATGGGTGCGGTACGGTGGTGAAGTCGCGCGGCAATGGCACATTCAAGGAGGGCGATCGCGTCGTTCTTCTCCGCAGCGAAGTTGGTGTAAAACGTGACGGGACGTTTGCGGAATTTGTCACCGTACCTGAGGAGTCATTGGCGCCGCTGCCTGAGGGATGGTCGCCCGAAGAAGGTGCGGCGGGCCCACTGGTTCATTTGACCGCATGGCAAGCACTCGTTGACATGGGCGAGATTCGGCCCGGTAGTGTCGTGCTCATTTCCGGCGCAACAGGCGGGGTTGGTACTGCGGCGCTTGCGCTTGCACGCGCGTTTGGTGCGATGACGATTGCCACTTCGCGGAGTGAAGCGAAACGGTGGCAGTTGAAAGATATGGGTGCCGACCTCGTCGTCGATTCGACCGACCCAGAACAGATGGAAGAAACCATTGCAAAAGAAGTTGGTCGAACACGCATCAACATCGTCGTAGAAAATTTGGGCGGTCCGTACTTACAAGCGGCGGTAAACTTGACAGCGCCCGGCGGACGCATTGGCGTCATCGGATTTCTTGCAGGCCGATCATCCGATCTTTTCCTTGGTCCGTTGTTGTTTAAGCGCGCCCGGATAGAAGGTGTCGCCGTCGGTGCGTATTCGCCCGCAGACACACAAGAACGATGGACCCAAATCGTGAAGAGACTCAAAGAAATCGACACCCGCCCGCTCGTCGATTCGATTCATGCCATGCCGGAATTACCCGCAGCGTTTGCGCATATGACACAAGGGCCGATGGGTAAAGTGTTATTGGACGTGAAAGCCTAGGTGTACCTGTGACGCACGAAGCCGTGATCGATAATGGCGAAGCCATCGTATTGCGCGAGCCGTCGATGGATTTCGTCGACGACTTTCGAAACATGGTGGCCGAGTACCGCGCGGTCGACGAAGAATTTGATCGCTCCAACGCATTATTGACCGCAGACCTCGCACGCTATATTAAAGCCGCCGAAGATATGGCCTCCGGGCTAGGGTTGCTACCGGGGATGGTGCCCCAATCGAGTTTCTGGCTGGTGCGAAACGGCACGACCATTGTCGCTGCGAGCTGGCTTCGGCATCGCATCACCCCTACATTGGGGATCGAGGGCGGACATGTTGGCTATACCGTTCGTCCCCAATTCCGGCGTCACGGCTACGGAACATTGGCTTGTGCGCTTACACTCGATCGCGCACGCCAACTCGATATCGAACGTGCGCTGATCACGTGCGACACCGACAACCTTCCCTCCGCACGCATCATTCGCAAGAACGGCGGCGTATTTTCTGGCGAAGGGAAATCGCCACGAACACGGAAACCCGTGTCCCGCTACTGGGTCGAATTGGAGTAACACTGCCATGCGCGTCATCGTCACCGGAGCAAGTAAAGGGATAGGTCGAGGGATTGCAACGTTTCTCGCGATGGACGGATTCGACGTCGCCGTGCTTGCGCGATCAAAAGACTTGCTCGAAGATGTACGACAAAGTATCGAGTCACAAGGCGGTACTTGTTTCGCCGTCGCATGCGACATTCGCGATCCCGATGAAACGGAATACGCGATCGCTGCTGCAACCGAAGGATTGGGTGGTGTCGATGCGATCGTGAACAACGCCGGTATTGTAACGCGCAAACCTGCGACTGATCTTTCCATTGAAAAATGGCGCGCCATGATCGACACAAACGTGAGCGGTGTCTTCTATGCGACGCGCGCGATCCTGCCAACATTTCGTAGCCAAGGTCACGGCCACATTATCAATCTGTCCTCCATCTCCGGCAAAGTTCCCTTACCCGGTGGCAGTGCATACGCCGCGACAAAATTTGCAGTGACCGGTTTCTCCCAATCGCTCTTCCAGGAAGTTCGCGACTTCGGCGTCAAAGTCACAACGATTTTTCCCGGATCGGTCGATTCCGCATCGCACCGACATGATCCGAATGCTAGCCACGATTGGAAAGTGACACCCGAAGAAGTGGGCCAAGCCTGTGCCACCGTACTCCGATCCGCAGAGGGAACCGTCATCAGCGAACTAGAGATCCGTCCCCAAAGCAGACCCCCAAAGAAATAAATGGGGCTAGTCCATTTGATATGAATAATTGCAATTCACACAATTATAATTTTGCAACACTTGCTTTAAGCCTTTACAGCGAAATAATTTGTGGATATACTTGTAGCGTAATTGATGATCAAGAGATCAATTGCAGTGGGAAGGATAGTGATTCGTTCCAAATTGGAACGCTATCGCCGTAACTATATGTGCCGGGCTTATTTAGAAGGCTATCAGCGATAGCGTGAATTCCACCTTTCTGCGCCTCAGAATCATTGCTTGACTTCACGATTCTAGAGGCGTACGTTAGCCGAATTTATTGTCAGGCCGGTTTGGCCGATATATGCGTAGAGGGTGTCCGTAGAATGTTGAGTGGGCGGGCATTTCTTGATGGCCATGCACTCATAGAATGAAGTCGGTGAATGCAATCCATAATTGCCAGTGAAGACGGAACCCCGCAGCCGCTGGTGATCGATGATTCAGTTAAACCTGGTACACGATTTGCGCTTGTTGCCCGTCGTGTGCCCGACGCTCAATTCCGACTTTGTCCAACCCAAACGAGACGCCGTTTATCCGGCGCACATGACCACTAACCATGCCAACTGCAACGACTGAGCCAACACCATCCAAATCACCCGCCGCCGACGGCCCTATCATCAACGACATGGTGATCAAGGTCGCCACCGAAAACGGATCGGGTAGTCAATCTTCTAATCTTATTCTCCTTCGCGCGCTGTTCAATATGGGCATACCCGCGAGCGGCAAGAATCTTTTTCCGTCGAACATCCAAGGTCTTCCCACGTGGTACACGATTCGCGTCAATGAAGAAGGATGGTTGGCGCAACGTACCCATGTTGACTTATTGATCGCGATGAACGCGAAGACGATTGCAGATGACCTTGCGGAATCGGCACCGGGCACGATTGTGATTCTCAATGAGAATCTATCTCATTTCGTGACGCGCGATGATTTAGAAATCCATCTCGTCCCGTTCAATACCCTGGTCAAAGATATCGTGAAGAATGCCAAGCTAGGCAAGTTGGTCGTGAACGTTCTGTATGTCGGCGTTGTGGCTTGGGTGCTCGGCGTTGAGATGGAAGCGTTAGACCAAGGCGTTGATTGGCAGTTTGCGGGCAAGGCGAAGGCCGCCGAATTGAACAAGACGGCCCTGCTGCACGGCTACGAATGGGCGCGCGCGAATTTGCCTGCGCAGGAACGCTTTGCGCTGAAGCGTTCCAAAGCCGCAAACGGTCAGATCATGATCGAAGGCAACGAGTCCACCGCGTTGGGGCTAATGTTTGGCGGTGCCACGTTCGCCGCATGGTATCCAATCACGCCGAGCAGTAGCGTGTGCGAATACCTCACCACACACCTGCAAAAATACCGGCACGACTCCGAGACCGGCAAAGCCACCTATGCCATCGTCCAAGCGGAAGATGAACTCGCATCCATCGGAATGGTTGTTGGTGCTGGCTGGGCCGGCGCGCGATCCTTCACATCAACGTCCGGGCCGGGCATATCGCTCATGGCGGAGATGGTGGGATTGGCCTATTTCGCCGAGGTGCCTGTCGTGATTATTGATGTTCAACGCATGGGACCAAGTACTGGATTACCCACACGAACATCGCAAGGCGATATCGCCAAGGCCTATCAACTCTCACACGGCGATTGTAAACATGCGTTACTCATTCCCGGCAATGTAAAAGAGTGCTTTGAATTTGCACGTGAATCCCTCAATCTTGCCGAGGAATACCAGACGCCTGTTTTCTTAATGACGGACCTCGATCTCGGCATGAACAAATCACTGTCCCAACCATTTGAACTGGGGGACAAACCGCTGAGGCGTGGCAAGGTGTTGACCGCCGACGATTTGGATCGGGTCGGCGAATTTGCGCGCTACCGTGACGTGGACGGGGATGGCGTGTGCTATCGCACATTGCCCGGGACCAATCACGACAAAGCAGCCTATTTCACGCGCGGCACGGGTCACACCGAAACGGCAGGCTATTCCGAGAAAGCAGACAATTGGCAACAGAACATGGACCGGTTGTTGCGCAAATTCGATACGATTCGGGAAAACGTACCCCAACCCGTCATTGATATGGTTAAGAATACGAAAGTGGGAATCATCGCTTACGGTTCAAGCGATGAAGCCGTGCAAGAGGCACGACACCATCTGACCAAGCGGCACGCACTTGAATTCTCCTATTGCCGAGTCCGGGCGCTACCGGTCAATGGTCAAGTACAAGAATTTATGGAGCAACATGAAGCCATCTATGTAATCGAACAGAATCGCGATGGCCAAATGGCCGGGATTCTGCGCGCAGAATTTCCACAACTCGCGGCGCGTATTGTGAGCGTCGTGCACTACGACGGCATAGCCCTTGATGCAGAGACCATTGTGGATCGCGTCAAGGCACTCGTCGACCAAGGATAGGGACCACGGATGACCCCAAGCACCGTTTCCGCAGAAAAAGAAGCCCCGCAAAAGGGTCCGAAGAAGAACCGCATCGGCCTTACGATGCAGGACTATAAAGGTGCCGCGTCTACGTTGTGCGCGGGTTGTGGCCACGACGCGATTACGAGTTCTATCGTGAAAGCGTTCTTCGAAATGGATATACCGCCGCATCAAGTTGCGAAACTGAGCGGAATCGGTTGTTCCAGCAAGACGACCAATTATTTCTTCAACACGTCCCACGGATTCAATAGTGTTCATGGGCGAATGGCCACCATCGCAACCGGTGCCGCCGTCGCCAATCGCAACCTCATCAATATTGGTGTTAGTGGTGATGGCGATACCGCATCGATTGGTCTCGGCAATTTCTCGCATATGATTCGACGCGAAGTGCCGATGGTATACGTTCTTGAGAACAACGGTTGCTACGGCCTGACCAAAGGACAATTTTCCGCGACAGCAGACAAGGGATCCCATAAAAAAGGCGGCGAAGTAAATCCGAATACACCTATCGATTGTTGCGCATTGGCGATCGAAATGGGCTGCGGGTTTGTCGCGCGATCCTTTTCCGGCGACCCCAAACAGGTGCGGACGTTGCTCAAAGCGGCGATTGCGCACGGCGGCACCGCACTGGTCGATATTCTTTCACCCTGTGTGACGTTCAACAATCACGAAGGATCGACGAAGTCCTACACGTATGCCAAGGCGCACGATGATCCGCTGCATGACATTGGATTCATTCCGAACTACGAACAGATCGAAGTGGACTATGAAGCGGGTGCGATGCAAGTGGTCACGCTGCACGACGGATCGGCGATCACACTGCGCAAACTGGAAGTTGATTACGATGCGACCAACCGTGCGGGCGCACGGAATTTGTTGGAAGCGGCACGCGATGAGGGGCTTTTCCACACGGGATTGTTGTACTACAACGACAAGAGTTCAACGATTCAAGATAACCTCGACCTCGTGAGCGAACCCTTGGCCACGTTGCCCGAAAGCTTGGTATGCCCCGGCCAAGACGTGTTGGACGAAATCATGGGCGCATTTTCCTAGCCCGACGATTCTTGTCGGTGCCTAGCCTCGGGCGTATACTTCCCTTCAATCTTTATTTACTGCGGCGACCACAACTGCGCCGTACTCGCTAGAACCAATCCGGAGACAAATCATCATGGCGGAAAACGTTGCCATTATTGGCAGTGGACCAGCAGGCTATACTGCAGCACTCTATGCGGCACGTGCGAACCTGGAACCCTTGCTGTTCGAAGGTGAGTTCAGCAAAGACATCCTCCCCGGCGGTCAGCTTATGACTACGACAGAAGTCGAGAACTATCCCGGTTTTCCCGAGGGCGTTACGGGGCCGGATATGATGGCGCTGTTCAAGAAACAAGCCGAACGATTCGGAACCCGTATCGTGTCTAAAACGATCACAAAAGTGGATTTCTCTGGACAACCGTTGAAGCTGTACAGCAATGACGAAGTCTTTGAAACCAAGACGGTCATCATCTCGACCGGTGCCGATGCACGGTATCTCGGCCTGCCCTCCGAAGAAACGTACATGAACAACGGCGTGTCTGCTTGCGCGACCTGCGATGGTGCGCTGCCTCGTTTTCGCGGTCAGCCACTGGTCGTTGTTGGCGGTGGCGATACGGCCATGGAAGAAGCGCTATTCCTCACAAACTATGCGAGCAAAGTGCACATTATCCATCGGCGCGACCAATTTCGCGCGAGCAAAATTATGGCGGATCGGGCATTGGCCAGCGATGGGATTCAGCCGGAATGGAATAGCGTCGTAGATGAAGTACTGGGGGCCGACGACAAAGGCGTGACCGGCGTCCGGATAAAGGATGTGAACACCGGTGAAACGCGCGAGATCGCATGCGCGGGCTATTTCTCCGCGATCGGCCACAAGCCGAATACCGACTTGTTCAAAGACATCCTTGATGTGGACGAGACCGGCTATCTCATTACCAAACCGGACAGCAGCCTTACCAAAATCGATGGTGTATTCGCCTGTGGCGATGCCCAGGACAAGATATACCGGCAGGCGATTACCGCTGCTGGGACGGGCTGTATGGCCGCGATTGACGCCACCCGCTGGCTGGAAAGCCAGGAAGCGTAACCCTTTGCCAACAGATGTTTGCGACACGGATTAGGCCATTCCGGGAATATACGAGGAGACATGGACGATTTCGTAGCGCTCATAGATAAGCACCGGGACGAGTTCTTCCGCTATATTCTGCGGACGGCCTGGGATTCCGGTGTGGCCGAAGACGTGTTTCAGTCGGCCGTCCTTGCGGCTTATGAGAATTACCACAAATTCACCCCTGGCACGAATTTTCGTGCATGGGTCTATCGCATCATCACGAATAAATGCTACGTCGCCAACCGGAATACGGGACGCGCGTTTGATCCGCTGGACAAGATCGACGAGAGCCTCATCGCGCTCGACGAACGACGGGAATACGGCTATGTGCTGGATGACCCGGAAGCCGTCATCGAACAATGCGGCGATGAAATGTTCCGCGCATTCCGTCGACTTTCGACCGCCGAACGATCGTGCATCATGTTGCGTGGCATCGAACGGTTCTCTTATCAAGAAATTGCGGACATCCTCGAAATGCCAGTCGGGACGGTCATGACACACTTATCGCGCGGCCGTGCGAAGTTGCGGCGCGAACTGACGGACTACGCATTGGAGTCGGGCATCATCAAAAATGCACCGCGATTGCTACCCAAGAATCCAGGCATCGATAAGCCGAAGACGGAACAAGCGAACTCATAACTCATTCTCATAATATGATTAAAAAGGCAAATGGAAATGGATGACCAACGAGACAAACTGTGGAACGCCTACTTGGACGGCGAAATGCCAGCGTCCGAGGCGGCGGCGTTCGATCAGGCGTTGACGCAGGACGAACGGAAACGCTTGGAAGGCGAACTCGCGTTTGAGCGCGGTATGGCCGAAGCACTTAGCAAAGATGCGGCCTGCCCGGACGACGTTTGGCAACGTATATTGGAAGCATTACCGGCAGGCGCCGCCGCAACACCGACCCCATTCCCCTGGTATTGGAAACCCGTAGCTGCTCTAGCCGCCACGATGTTAGTCACCATCAGTTTGTTTGCCATTCGTGTGAATTCGGCCCCGCCCGCGTTCCTCGGGTTGACTGAATTGAACACCCTGACGTTGGAAGCAACGGACGAATTGGACGCGCCAACGCTTGCCAAGCTAAACGCCTTTCTCGAAGAACGGAATCTCGATGTGGCGCTCATGCCGTTCGCACAAGGTCACCATCCGATGCGGCTAATTGGCGCACGGGAGTCAGCCTATCACGACGAGCAAGTGGTCGAATTACTTTTCAGTTGCTGCGACAAACCCGTGAAAGTAGCATTGGTCCCGCAAGGGGGTGACGCCGCCGAAGCCGTGGGCAAAGCGCTTGGCGATACCGTCGTGAAAGCATCACGCCCCGTCGGGAGTCAACTCGCGGTTATGGTTGGCCGTCATGAAGCACCAAAACTGTTGAGTTACCTCACCGAAACCTGGGACCTCCAAACCTCGGTCAGCACACGCGACTAACTGGCGGTAGCGATTGCTGAAGGTTAGCCAGCCTACACCGTCATTGCGAAGGAGCCCTAGGCGACTGCGGCAATCTCATCATGCAATATTGTTCGGGTGCGAATTGCGTAAACATGCTCTGGCTTAAACTTGTGAATATGGTTTAGGAAAAACGGGGACTGTCCCAAGAGCAATGAGGCACGAACGTAACGCGTGGACTGTCCCCATTTTTCCCAGATCTACGAATCTACAAACCACATGAGTGATCGCAGTCCAACGTACACGACGTACCCTATCTGGCCCTGGTTCACCGCCTCCGCATTCGTACTTATCTTTGCCTTTGGCGTCTGGGCAATCGGCCCACAATTCACGTTCGGCGAAGGGCATGCCGACCGCCCGATCTGGACGTTCATCATGTTCTATGCCACGGGATGGTGCGGACTCGCCTTAGCGGCAGCGCTCCTCTGGCGAGGCGGGTCACCGCCCATGGTCCTCGTGTTGGGTGTGGCAATGGTCGCGCGCGGATTGTTGCTCGACTCGAATCTGATTCAATCCAGCGACGCGTATCGCTACGTCTTAGACGGCGAGGCCGTTCTTCACGGCGTCAATCCCTACCAGCATTCCCCTGACGATGCCCCGGATTCCGCGCCGGATCACTTTCAATCGTCGTTAAAAACCGATGAAGCACAACTGTTGTTATCATGCGTTAGTTACCCCGAAGTCCCAACCGTGTATCCACCACTGGCGCAAGTCGCATTTGCCGCGGGCGCGTGGTTATCGCCGTGGAACTGGTTCGGCCAACGCATCGTTTTTCTTCTGTGTGACATCGCCACGATCGCACTGTTAATCGCGTCATTGACGCGGTTTCAAATGCCCCGCGCTTGGGTGCTGCTGTACGCCTGGAATCCGATCATCCTCAAGGAAATTGTAAATTCCGCACACGTCGATAGTCTGGCAACGGTCTTTCTCATCGGAGCCGTATACACCGCAGTACGGAGTGTCGAGTCATCAACGCTCCGCTGGCCGATACTCTGCGGCCTTGCGATAGCGGGCGCTGTTCTTGCCAAACTCTATCCTGCGATTCTAATCCCAGTGTTCGCCGCGTACTGGTTACGGCAACGAAACGGCATCCGGTCGTCCGCAGCATTTTTGGCAGCGATAATGATCGGAATTATCCTATGCTATGCGCCGTTTCTCGGTGTCGGAGTGGATGCATTGACCGAAGGCTTTCGCCGATACGCAGGCGAATGGCGAAGAAACGACGGAGCGTTCGCGATATTGGCCGCGATAACGCCGCATGCGCGCACCGTCTATGCGGGCATTGTCGCGGTCGGTGCAATCTGCGCCGCGATTTACGTCTATCGACGCGATGCTTCCATCCCCAGACTCATCACGGCGATTCAATACACGTTACTCGGATGGTTTCTCCTGCTCCCAGCGCCCTACCCCTGGTATGCCACGTCACTCCTCGCAATTTGCGTGCTGCGTCCACGGCTCTGGTCCGTCGTAATCAGCCTCGCACTTGCGACGTACTACTATTCGTTCATCCACGAATACCGCGAACATGCGGAACACTGGTTGTCGATTTCGCAAGCCATCGAACACGGTGCGATATGGTTGGCACTTGCCCTATCGTTTGTCGCGGCGAAGGTCGCCCCAGACAACTCTAACGACATCATCACGACAAACCCCTCCTAACCCGTTTACACCGTTTCCCCAAAAAAAACTCATATGCCATCATTGCGAGGGAGCCTAGCTAGCCGCGAAGCGGATGCGGTGGCGACTGCGGGAATCTCTTCATTCGATATCACTGTATACGAATAATCTAAAACCGATATAGATTCACGCAAACACCGACGCATCCGCAGATGACGCAGATTCTCGCAGATGAATCGCGCATCCCAATCCTGTCTATCCTGTACATCCCGTCAAAAAAACCCGTCATTGCGAGGGCTCCTTCGCAATGACGGTAAGTGTGGGGTTGATTGTCCTTCCACAAGTCATCCGGGTCGATGCTCCATGCCTAAGCGTCGAAATACAGATTCCATGACCCATTTAGGGCAAAAGTGACCTGTCTACCACCAGTACCATCTACTTCGTGACATGGATTCCCGTGCGCTCAGAATTTATTAGACGGCACCAGTGAGTTGGCCGACTTCGGCCGGTCTCCTCCTCGTCGGGTGGTAATGGCGGCGCCAAGGCTGTGGCACATATGGAGCATCTCCCCGCTTCGCTACACCTCGGATCCGCCACCGCACCCACACGTTCATCTGCCCCCGATGAATGCCCACGCCGGCCATTGTCGGCGTGGGCGACCCAAATCCGCATGATCACATGCTACTTGCGAATTCCCTAGAATCGGACAAGGAATGCAATCCGGCAGCGCGGCGTTTTGGTAAGGGATGTTCGTTGCCGAATGGCGATGAGAACCTGCGCTGCCGCTGGAATTTCGGTATTCTGTACCCTTCGTTCGCGCCAACGTGCGTACAATCGAGGAGCCTTGGCCCATGCGTGATACATCTGGTTCTGCCCTTCGGCCATGGTTGACCATAGTCGCGGCTATCGCGCTACTGGGTGTTATCGCCGTCGTTGGCCCGAGGCTGGTCCGACCTCTCGCGCCATCCGTTGCTGCTACTGAGGAGAATGCTGAAGTGTCATCTGACACCGAAACCCCGAAACACACGAACCGGCTGGTGGACGAAACCAGTCCCTATCTTCTGCAACACGCGCACAATCCGGTGGACTGGTATCCCTGGGGCGATGAAGCGTTGGAAAAAGCGAAGGCGGAGGACAAACCGATCTTCTTGTCCATTGGTTATTCCGCGTGTCACTGGTGCCATGTGATGGAACGCGAATGTTTTGAAGACGAAGCCATCGCGGCGATCATTAACGAACACTTCATCAGCATAAAAGTCGACCGTGAAGAACGGCCGGACCTCGACGACATCTACATGTCCGCAGTGCAAATGATGACGGGCAGTGGCGGCTGGCCGATGACGGTGTTTATGACGCCGGATCGTAAACCGTTTTTCGGCGGGACGTATTTCCCGCCTGAGGACCGACAAGGACGTCCGGGATTCCCCACATTGCTGCAAGCAATCGAAAAAGAATGGCGCGTCAACCGCGAGAAGATTGACGAAAGTGCGGACCAGTTGACTGCAGCCATTCAGAAAAACTTCGCCATGACCGCAGATGAAACGGGTGCGGTCACGGCATCGGTATTAGACACCGGTGTGCAACAGTTGGCGCAGAGTTATGACCCACAGTTCGGCGGCTTTGGTGATGCGCCCAAGTTTCCGTCGAGTCCAAGCATTTCGCTATTGCTTCGGCAACACGCGCGTACGGGCGACAAGAATGCACTCGAAATGGCGACGCTGACGTTGGACAAAATGTACTTTGGCGGAATGTACGATCACCTAGGCGGCGGGTTTCATCGGTACTCGACGGACGACGTTTGGTTAGTCCCGCATTTTGAGAAGATGCTGTACGACAACGGCCAACTGAGCAAAGTGTATCTGGACGCCTATCAGGCGACCGGCATTCCGCGTTACAGGCATGTCGCCGAAGACATCTTTCGTTATCAGTTGCGCGATATGCACAGCGATAATGGAGCGTTTTATTCAACGGAAGATGCGGATAGTGAAGGCGAAGAGGGCAAGTTCTACATCTGGAGCAAAGCAGAACTTCTAGGTGCGCTGGGATCTGAAGACGGCGAGCTGTTCTGCTCGTATTACAACGTGAAGGCGATTGGAAACTTCCAGTCGCATGAGCCGTATCACGCCAATCTCAACATTCTGCACATGACCAAATCCCACGAAGAAATCGCGCAGGACCTGAGAATGGATCCTGACGCATTGGAAGCACGAATTGCGCCCTTGCGCGAGAAGCTCCTGGAGATCCGCAGCAAGCGTGTGCGCCCTGGTCTCGACGACAAAATTCTAACTTCATGGAACGGTCTGATGATCACGGCGTTTGCCAAGGGGTATCAGGTCATCGGCGATGAACGGTATCGGGAGGCAGCGGAAGGTGCGGCGCAATTCGTGCTCGATGAAATGGTAATCGACGGCACGCTCATGCGGACGCATCGTGACGGACGGTCGAAATTGCCCGCTTACCTCGATGACTATGCCGTTATGGCAGTGGCGTTGATCGATCTCTACGAAGCGACGTTTAACGTGAAATGGTTATTGCATGCTCGTGAATTAACAGAGCAGATGAGAACCAAATTCTGGGACACCGAAAAAGGCGGCTTCTTCTATACTGGTGATGACCATAAGAACCTCATCGCGCGCACGAAACCGACGTACGATGGCGCGGAACCCGCCGGAAACTCGGTCGCCGCGGAGGCGTTGCTGCGGCTGGCGAAGCTCGTCGATGAACCCGAATACTACGATATGGCGGGCCAAATGATTACGATGACCAAAAGCAATCTCGAACGTGCACCACGGGCATTTCTCCATATGCTTGGTGCAGTGGATTTCTATTTGCATCCACCGAAAGAAATCGCGATTGCCGGTGATGCGGAGGGTGCGGCAACGTTATTGTCTGCCTTACACGATGAATACATTCCGAATAAAGTGATCGCAGTAATCGATCCGGATGCGGAAAACAACGAGGCGCTGGTCGAACAGATTCCGCTCTTGGCCGCGAAGACATTGGTCGACGGAAAGACCGCCGCGTATGTCTGTAAAGACTATGCGTGCAAGCGGCCCGTAACAACAGTCGACGAATTCTTGAAAGTACTCGATGTAGGTGAAGGAGATGCAACATGATTCGCCGCTCTACAATAGGCTTTGCTCTGCTGGCGATCATCGCGTCCGCCCCATTCGCACAAGGCGGCCCCGAGCTCACGCTGTCAACTCTCGCCGGACTCGATGCGATTCCAGCGGGAACCGAAAGCCGCGCTGCATTAGTGGTCACACTGCCTGAAGGATGGCACGTCAACGCGAATGAACCGCTCGAAAGTTTCTTAATCAAGACCGAGTTGAAGTTCGAAGCGAGTGATGTATTCGAGGTGTCGGGTATCACCTACGCCGAGCCCGAAGTCAAGAAGTTTGGTTTCTCCGATGAGCCGATGGCCGTGTACGAAGGCGAATTCCTAATCGGCTACACCGTCCGCGTTCAAGCTGGGACAGCGCCAGGCGATCATGAATTGTCCGCCACACTCCGCTATCAAGCGTGCGACGATACCTCCTGCTACGCGCCGAAGAACGTTCCTGTGGTTGCACGGCTCAAGGTAGCAGAAGCATCGTATACCCCGACCGCCGCTAATGCGTTGCGCCTTCAGACCGTATCGTTCGCCATAGCGAAGGAAGAAACAGCGACGGCCACGCCGATCACGTTTGGCGGCGAGAAAGAGGGCGATCACGCTAACGGCGAAGTGCTACGCGAATTTGACGGGGTCAAGCCTGGGGAGTCGCTACGGCTAGCAGTTCGCATGAATATCGTCGAGCCGTTTCACGTAAACGGGAACAAACCGCTCGATGAGAAGACCATCGCGACCGTCTGGACGCTCGAAGTACCGGAAGGTTTTACAGTCACTGAAATTGCTCACCCGGAAGCCGAAGTAAAATCGTTTTCGTTTCAAGAGGAACCGTTAGCCGTGTACGACGGTGTCGTCACTATCGGCGGAATGGTGGAGGCGTTCGAAGCGACTCCGGGCGAATACATTCTTCAGGGACAACTAACGTATCAGGCGTGCGATGACACCGTTTGTTATCGACCAGTGACCGAATCGTTCGAGATCCCGTTGCGTGTGCTGGGCGACGACGAAGCACCAGTCCGCCTAGCGAAGGCAGGAATTTTCGACGCTATTAAGTTCACCGGTGAGTATATCGCGCCGGAAACCGGACCCGCCCCTACGCCTTCGGAGGCCGTTGACGCAGGCGATTGGGAAAAATTGCTACCGCAGTTCACGGTGCTTGCGCAAGCTGCTGGTCTTATGAAGGTGCCCGAGTTTACTGCCTTTATTGACGGTGCGGAATCCGGCGAGGGGTATTCACAAAGCGGTTTCCTCGAAGGCAAAAGTATCTGGTTCGTCATCGGTGCAGCCATCATCGGTGGCTTGTTGCTTAATCTTACGCCCTGCGTCTTGCCCGTCATCCCGATCAACCTCGCCATCATCGGCGCAGGTGTGCAGGGCATGAAAGAAGGATCGACCCGCGGACGCGGATTCGTGCTCGGCGGTGTCTACGGACTCGGCATTGCCATCGTCTTTGGTGGACTCGGCCTTATCGTTGTCCTCGGACTCGGCACCTTCGGCACAATCAATTCGAACTGGTGGTTTAGCGCGGGCATTGCCGTTCTATTCATCGTCCTTGCTCTGGCGATGTTCGACATCATTATGATCGACTTCAGTAAATTTCAGAGCAAGCTCGGCGTTCAACAATCCAAAGGCAGCTTCGCGTTTGCATTTATTATGGGCTCAATCAGCGCATTGCTGGCCGGGGCATGCGTCGCGCCCGTACTCATTGCGGTGCTACTGTATTCACAAGATCTCTACGCGAACGGTTCCCCCGTCGGCCTTGCATTACCCTTCATGCTCGGCCTCGGCATGGCCCTTCCCTGGCCGTTCGCCGGTGCTGGTATGTCGTTCCTGCCAAAACCCGGTATGTGGATGGTCCGCGTCAAGCAAGCGATGGGCGTGTTCATCCTCGGTTTCGCGCTCTACTACGGCTGGCTCGGCTATGGCCAGTTCAGCAATATTTATCTCGTCGACAAGGAAGCCGTTATCGCCAGCGCCGAACAGTTCGACGAAAAAGGCTGGCACACCGTGCTTGGAAACGGCTTGGCCCAAGCCAAAGCGGAAGACAAATTGGTCCTCATCGATTTCTGGGCGAGCTGGTGCAAGAACTGCCTGACAATGGACCACACGACACTGGTTGATCCCGCTATCGAAGCGCGCTTGGAAGATTACATCAAAATTAAATACCAAGCCGAATCGCCCGATGACTCGCCACACAAAGATGTGCTCGCCTACTTCGATCAATATGTTGGCTTGCCGCATTACGCGATTCTGAAGCCGTAGCGAAAACGTCGATCACCTCTACTTCGAACCTCAGTATCCCCAAAAAACGAAATAGCATCGACCACACCGCGCCGCTACAATGCGGGGAGTGCCCTCTGAGGCATCAAACCCCATGAAACCTTTCCTTCACATCTTCCGCATCGAATATATGATTTCGGATTGATATGGAGTGCGCAAGCTTGCTTGCGCTTTTCTGCGCGAGGCTTGCCTCGCACATACAACAGGCATTGAACATTACGCCGCGAGGCAAGCCTCGCTTGGAAAAAGCGGTAGCAAGCTACCGCACTCCAAAAACGGTATAGCATCCGCCTCTCCGCGTCGTTACAATGCGTATTCGTTATGAACATTTTGGGGATCGGGGGATACTCGCACGACTCGGCTGCCGCACTGGTGTGCGATGGGCAGTTGGTCGCTGCTGTCGCCGAGGAGCGACTTACTCGCAACAAACATCAAGGCGGCGTGCCGCGTGAAGCGGTACAATTCTGTCTCGATACGGCAGGAATCAATGCGCGCGATGTTCATCATATCGGTGTGTACATGCGTCCGGGGTTGCGCCTGGGTAAACGCATTCCGTATCGACTGGGGACGGCCTTCCGCAGTCCGAAATATGCGATCGGATACATAGGCTACGAGTTATTGCACAACGCGCAATACGTCGCGGGCATGCGATCCTTGCGCGGCCCGAATACCCAACTACACTTCATGGACCATCACGAAGCCCACGCCGCGTCCTCATTCCTCGTAAGCCCGTTCGACGACGCAGCAATTTTGTCGATTGACTACGTCGGCGAATGGAATTCAACATGGGGTGGCGCGGGGAGTGGGAACGTAATCAAGCCCGCTTTCACCAAAGGCTACACCGATTCGCTTGGCGTCGTGTACACCGCGCTGACCGACTATCTCGGATTCCTGCGCGCGAGCGACGAGTACAAAGTGATGGGCCTCGCGTCGTATGGCGAGCCTGAATATGCCGACGAATTTTCACGCATCATTCAAGAACGGCCCGGTGGCGACTACGCAATCGACCGCTCATGGTTTCAATGCCACTACCGTCCCGGTTCGCGCGACGGCTACATGTCGAAAAAGTTCATTGACCGGTTCGGTCCGAAACGCGAGAAGCCTGAACCCGTCGAAGATCGGCATCGAAACATTGCGGCGTCGTTGCAACACGTACTCGAAGTGACGGCGTTGCGTATGGTGGACCGGCTCCACGCGGAGACGCAATCCGACAACCTGTGCCTCTCCGGCGGCGTGGCGCTCAACTGTGCGATGAACGGGCGAATCGCTCGCGATTCAGCGTTCGAAAACTTCTTCGTGCAACCTGCAGCGGGCGACGATGGTATTGCGATAGGCGCTGCGTATCAATTGCATCGCCGACTAAATCCCAACGCCACACGTGTCGAGATGAAAGACGCCCGCCTTGGCCCTGAATACTCCAACGAAGACATTGCCGCATTCCTCGATCTCGCCAAAATTCCATACGAACGAACACCGAACATCGCGGAAAGCACAGCGGATCTGTTGGCCGAAGGCGCGATTATCGGATGGTTTCAGGGGCGTATGGAATTCGGACCACGCGCGTTGGGCGCTCGCAGCATCATCGCCGATCCCACCCGCGAAGACATGCGCGACCTCATCAACAAGTATGTAAAACACCGTGAAGAATTCCGGCCGTTCGCGCCGAGCTGTCTGAGGGAAAAAGCGGGCGACTATTTCGAAGGCGCATTCGATTCACCGTTCATGCTATTTGTGTTCAACGTGCGATCAGAGATGCGCGATCGCATTCCCGCCGTCACGCACGTCGATGGCACAGCGCGCGTGCAGACCGTCGACCGTGAAGCGCATCCCCTCTACTACGAAATGATCGCCGCATTCGAACAACGGCGCGGCGTTCCGATGGTATTGAACACATCGTTCAACGTTATGGGTGAACCCATCGTAAACACACCCGAAGATGCCGTCCGCTGTTTTTTTAGCACGGGCTTGGACGCGCTCGTCATCGGCGATTGCATCGTACGAAAGTCGAAGGCCGTTCAGGCGTGAACATTGTGATCCCGACGATTGATTACCCACCGATTGAAGGTGGAATCGGAACACTTACCTTGCAGTTATCCCGCGAGTTGGCCGCACTCGGACACGACGTCACCGTCATCGCGCCGCGCTTGGATGATACCTGCGCAAAGGATGAAGCGGAACCCGTCCAAGTCGTCCGCTTTCGCGGGTATGGATTGAGCTGGCTACGATTTTTTCCGCTCTACTTCGCGACGCGACCACATCTCCGAAATGCCGATGTGATCCTTGGCATCAATGTCGCCTACGGTGGCGTCATCGGCCTGTTGTCTCGCAAACCGTACTTAACGTTCGCGTACGCCTACGAGTTTCTAAAATACCGAAACACTCGTTTGATTGCCGGATTACTACGCCGCGTCTATCACAACGCTGCACATATCGTCGCGATTAGCCGCTACACCGGGGATCAACTCACGACGTTCGGCGCACCGATGGATCGCATCGCGATCTGTTTCCCCGGCGCAACGATTCCAGAGGCCGTACCAACAGAGGTGGTTACTGAAATCCGACGCCACCACGTGCTGGGCGATGGTCCTGTCATCTTATCTGTCGGTCGACTGATTGAACGAAAGAATCAGATCGCGCTGATCGAAGCAATGCCGACTATCCTCGAACGCCACGCAGACGCGATATTAATCCTCGCTGGACGTGGTCCGATGCTGAGCCGAATCGCCCGTCGCGCCTGCGAACTGAATATTCGCGACAACGTCGCACTGCCAGGCAAGGTGGATGACGCCGACCTCGCTGCGTTATACGCCGCCGCTACCATATTCGCGTTGCCCTGCAAAGACGCGGGCGATGGACACGTCGAAGGCTTTGGACTCGTCTTCGCCGAGGCCGGTGCGCACGGTAAACCGGTTGTCGCCGGTCGCGGCGGCGGTGTCGACGATGCAGTCGTCAATGGCGAGACGGGACTGCTCGTCGATCCCGATAATGTAGACGCCATCACCGAAGCTCTATTGACGTTTTTGGACGACCCCGCATTAGCAGCGCGCGCCGGTGCCGCCGGAAAAGCACGAGTGACTCACGAACTAAACTGGTCCACGTTTGCGAACGGTGTATCAAAACTATGCGAGGCCGTACGTTGAAGCGGTATCGCATCGCGCACGTCATTACCCGTTTATGCCGGGGCGGCGCACAGGAGAACACGTTTCACACCGTTCGACTAGCTGATCGCGAACGGTTTGACGTCGATCTGATTAGCGGCCCCACCGAAGGCGCTGAAGGATCGCTCGAACCCGCTGTGGAGTCCGCTGGAGTCAACATCATTCGCGAACCCAATCTCGTCCGAAGGCCGTCACCCATACGAGACTATCTAGCCTACCGCGATTTGGTCCGGCTAATCCGCGAACGTCAGTACAACATCGTGCACACGCATACTTCCAAAGCGGGATACCTGGGCCGTATGGCCGCCGCGCGTGCCGGTGTCCCAATCATCGTGCACACGCCACATGGTCACATCTTCTTCGGCTATTTCAGTGGATTGATGACGCGGTTTTTCATCTCGCTCGAACGTCAGGCGGCGGCGCACACCGACCTGATGATTGCCCTCACTCCGACGGGGCTCGAAGAACATCTTACACGCGGCATCGGCCAACGGGATCAATGGCGGGCCATCGGTAGCGGGATAGACCTCTGTGCGTTTGAGGGCGTCCGAACACGTCGTGAGAAAACACGCCAAGCGATTGGTGTCGATGATGCGGCGCTGCTCATCGGAACGGTCGGTCGCCTTGAACCGATCAAGGGTGTCGCCTATTTTGTCGAGGCGGCACGCGAAATCGCCGCGCAGATTCCTACTGCGGAATTCGTTGTGATCGGGGATGGATCCGAACGCGCCATGTTGGAACGAGCTGCAGCGCCGTTGGGAAAACGTTTTCGGTTCTTAGGACTTCGTAGCGATGTGCCCGATCTTATGGGCGCGCTCGACGTCATGGTTCTGCCGTCGTTAAACGAAGGGATGGGCCGCGTGTTGGTCGAGGCGGCAGCGGCGGGGACACCCGTCGTGGCAAGCCGAGTGGGCGGCGTGCCCGAAGTGGTACGAGAAGGGGAGACGGGATTGTTGGTGGTGCCAGGCGACGCAGCAGCAATTGCGGACGCCGTTACGGTACTGTGTACGGATAAAGAAAAGCGCGAACAATTCGGCAGAGCCGCCTGCGAGCGTATTGCTCCCCAATACGGGTTGGATACCATGGTGGCCGCGATAGAAGCTGAATATGATCGGCTCATAGAAATGAAACGGCTGCATGCCGTTGAGGAGATACGGCGTGACGCCTGAAGACGAGTTCTTGTCCAAACAACGATTGTTGGTCATCGCGCCGCATGCCGACGACGAATCGTTCGGCTGTGCCGGCACGATGGCGCGCATCAAAAGCCTCGGCGGCGAAGTGTATTGCCTCGTTTGTTCCGTCGGCGACCTCAAGCATTACGATGGCAAAGACGCCGAAGTAGAAGCCGGCACCCGCGAAAAAGAGTTTGAAAACGCCATGAACTACCTAGCGGTTGATGATTGGGAAATCCTCTACCGCGACGAGCACACCCATCTCCGACTCGACACGATTCCTCGACGCGAACTCATCGCCAAATTCGAACGCGATGCAAAACTCGCCTTCGACAAGTTGCACCCCACCATGCTTGCGATTCCCGTCGCGTCCTACAATCAAGATCACGAAGCCGTCTTTCGTGCCGCCTGGACCGCCGCACGCCCCGGAATCCCGAGTGTCAAAGCGTTTCAGCCCATCGTTCTCGGATACGACAACACGTCCTTCTTCTGGAGCCTCGAACGCGAAAAGTTTCATCCCAATTTCTACATCGATATTTCAGAGTTCTTGGACCAAAAACTGACCGCACTCCAAATGCACGAATCCCAAATGCGCGATTCCATCCACCATTCCAGCGTCCAAAACGTCGAATCGATCGCCCGTGTACGAGGCCGTGAGATTTCCGTCGAGGCTGCAGAGGGCTACATGGTTTTTCGTCATGTGCTCTAGCTGGGGCAGCCCTCGTGCAGTGTTGTCCCTATAGGATTACGGTTGCGCGTTGCACCTGCTCGGACAGGTCGATGTGAGTTGTGCGGAACAAAGGGTATTTGGTTGATAAGTTGGCGAATTCTATGATTAGAGTTCGGCAGATTTTTAAAGAATTCGTATGGTGGTCCTCGGAGGGTGCTAAGTTGATTAAATTTCGATTCATTGTGAACCTGACGCTATTCGCGTTCGCCATTTCTTGGAACGCGATATCTTCGCCTCTCACGTTTGGGACGCCGGTCCGACTGAGCGACTCGGTGAATTCTGGGTTCAATGAATACGCACCGTGTTTGTCGACCGATGGTCGTAGGCTCTATTTCTCTAGCGATCGGCCCGATGGATTCGGCAGTTACGATGTTTATATCGCACACCGCAAGTCAGGGGTGTGGCAGGAGGCGACCAATGTCGGACCGCAAATCAATACCGAATTCGAGGAAGGCGAGCCATGCTTAACTTCGGACGATAAGCTGCTATATTTCTATTCTTCGCGCAGACCAGTCGAGGATGTGGAATCCAACTTTTTTGTACACAATAGAGGCGCGACACATCTGCGCGTCGCAAAAGTTCTAAAGGGCGGATTCGGCGAGTCGTGGATGCTCCCCGAATCGATAAATGCTTCATTGCACTCGAATCGGCCTTTCATTTCCACCGACAATCGGATGCTGTTTTTCGCGGCGTTTGGACGTGCAGGTAATTATGGCAAGTGGGATGTTTGGGCGAGCACCATAAGCCGAGGCGGATATGGCATTCCCTACAATCTGGGTGTGGAGATTAATTCGTCTCTACGCCAAAGCAGTGCATCGTTGTCTGCTGACGGCGACCATCTCTATTACGCGCAACAAGTAGAAGAAGAATCGGAATGGATGGGAATTAGGCCAGCGCCAATGTGCGCGATCACGGTGGCAAAATCTGATAGAGGATCATTTGGGAATCCAGTCCGCACAAATATCCCGATCGGCGTCATCGATAGTGCGATGATGGCGCGCGACGGTAGCGGAATCTACTACTCGCTGTATTCAGGCGACAATTACGACATTTGGTTTGCTCCTTTGACTGGTGCCCCATAGGGTCGTACTTATTCAGGAATTGGTTCTCAGTTGCCAAAACCTGCGCTAAGTAATAGAATCACGGTGTCCATAACCCCGAGACTTTTCTTTTGCAGCAAGCACACATCATTTCAGATCCCGACGGTCGTGGAGACCGGGAAGTCCCTGTCGGCAGTTCACTTACGATAGGCCGCGCCATCGATTGCGGATTCGTAATCGATGACTCGGCGGCGTCACGCCACCATCTCGAGATTTTCCCTAAGGGTGACGGGCACCGTTGGAAAGACTTGGGCAGTACTAACGGCACGATGCTCAACGGCAATCTCATGCGCGAGGGCCTGTTGACCAACGGCGACGAATTGCAAATTGGCGAGACTGTTTTTCGGTTCGTGGTCGAAGAAGTTGTCGAGGTCAAAAAACCGGATGACGACACGACGATCCTGAAGGAAGCCCTGCTCGATTGGAAGACGGACAGTACCGTCGGTATCGAAGGGTCTGAGCACGATGCCTTGCTGCGGACGGTCTACAAAGTCGTCAACGACATCGCGTCAAATTACGAGCCCTGCGGTCTAGTCGATCGGATTCTTGAGACCACGATGCGGGCCATCGATGCGCAACGCGGTACCGTGCTGTTCACTGCGGACAACACTGACCACATGGGGCCGTGTCCCGCGTGTGGGAAATACCACATTATCGAAGACACGGTGTTACGACATGTGACGCAGCAGGATATTCGGATCAGCCAAACCGTCGCGCAACGCGTGCTACGCGGCGGCGAGAGTTTGCTCTATCAAGACTCCGATCACGACACCGAGCTCAACATCTCCGAGAGCATCATGTCGCTAAATCTCTTGTCGATCATCTGCGTTCCCTTGCGCGGCAAATACGGCATTATTGGTCTCTTGTACATTGACTCCGATCGCCCCGGCCAACAATATTCGCACGACGACATGTTGTTGACGACGGCAGTGGGTAACAGCGCAGGACTTGCGCTTGAGAACGCCAATCTTCACCGCCAAATTCTCGAAAAAGAACGTACCGATCAAGAGATTGAACACGCATGGACCATTCAAGAAGGCTTCCTGGTTAAAGACTGGCCGAACGATGCAGGGCCCTTCGAAGTCTATGGTGAGACCAAACCTGCGAAAACGGTCGGTGGTGATTTCTACGATTTTATTGTCCACGACGACAACAGCGTCGGCGTATTGCTCGGCGATGTCAGTGGGAAGGGCGTGCCCGCCGCGCTAACGATGGCGCAGTTGCTGGCCGAGTTTCGGGTGTATGCGCGGATGCACCGATCACCCCTGACCGTCATAGAGCATCTGCACGAAGGCCTCTACAAACGAAGCCAGCGCGGCATGTTTTGCACGCTGGCTTATGCGACATTGGATTTAGATACAGGAGAAGTGTGCTGCGCCAACGCTGGCCATCACGCGGCGCTCTGTCTCGGCGGTCTTGCCATCGAATTCGCGCCCGCCTCCGGTCCCCCGCTCGGCGTGACGCAACGTCCACAGTGGAAAGAAGAGACTACGACGCTCTCTCCTGGCGGCGGTATTCTGCTGTACAGCGATGGCATTGTTGAAGCCCGCGCACCGGATACGGACGGAGAAGGTAACGGCGCTCCGAACGAATTCGGCGTTAAGAAGTTACGCGAGATCCTGCAGGACTCTGTCGACGCCAGTCCGAGGCGACTTGTCACGCGGATACTCGAAGATGTCGCGGGCTATAGCGCGCCCATTGGCCCTCACGACGACTGCACGCTTATTGGACTTCGCTATTTGGGCGAAGGATCGAATCGCCTGACGATGTCGGTTTCAGCGCGTAACGCCAAGGACGACTAACAATGGCCGCGAACCAAATTCGTGTCGAGTTGACGTCGGACATACGGCTGTTGGCATCGATTCGGAGTTTGGTCAGAACCTATTTCCGTGATTCGGGAATCGACGCGGAACGCATCGTCGAACTGGTCCTCGCAGTAGACGAAGCGTGCAGCAACGCCATGCGCCACGCCTACGAAGGCCGAACCGATGGCCGTATCGTGTTGGAGTTATCGTCCGACCGAGGCACGGTCGACGTAATGTTGCACGACGATGGCACTCCCGCACCGCCCGAACGCATCGCGCGCAAGCCATTGGAGCAACCCAAGAGTCTGGACGACCTAACAGTGGGCGGTCTCGGCGTCCAACTGATTTATGAAGTGTTTGACGAAGTCGAATACCGGCAAGGTAAAGACCGAGGCAATACGATATTGATGCGGCTTTCTTCATGAGAGCCACCAACGCGGAAAGACCAGTGCATGGAGCTTGAAATAGAGACGATAGAGCGGGACGGAGCATGCGTCGTTGTGGTGGAAGGCGAAGTTGATCTCAACACGTCGCCCAAGCTGCGCACCGTGCTCACCAAACAAGTGCCCCGAAACGTGAGAGCGGTGGAAGTGGACCTGCAAGCCGTGCCCTATATGGACAGCTCCGGCGTCGCCACGCTTATCGAAGGTTTGCGTGCCGCTGTTTCGAGTGATGCTGAGTTTGCACTGGTCGCACCATCCCCGGCGGTCCTCAAAGTCCTGAAGCTGTCGCGATTGGACAGCGTATTCACCATCCGCGAGGCGGAGTAATGGCGGACGCCGCACAACCGGCCCCGCAACAATCGCCAAATCTGTTCGTCCTCTTTTTTGGCACCGTTGGACGGATTACCCTCAACACGTTGCACCCGTTCGCGCAGGTCGCCGCGATGATCGTCGACACCCTCAACTGGTTGTTCATCAAACCGCTTACCGGGCACGGCCTGCGCGTGCGAGCCGTCATCAGTGAGTATGTGCAATTCGGGTACCGTTCAATTCCTATCGTTGGACTCATCTGTTTTCTATTGGGCGCGATACTCGCCTTACAGACCGCCTATCAACTCGAACGATTCGGTGCGACACGCCTCATTGCAACCCTCGTCGGCGTCGCCGCAATGCGAGAGCTCGCTCCACTCATGACCGCCATCCTCCTCACCGGCCGAAGTGGTTCCGCGATCACTGCGGAAATCGGCACCATGAAAGTCTCCGAAGAAATCGACGCGCTCCACGTCATGGGTATCAACCCCACGAAATACCTCATCGTCCCCAAGTTTCTCGCGATGGTATTGGCCTTTCCCTGCGTAACAATTCTAGCCACCGCTATTATGATCCTCGGCGGAATGAGCATCGGTGTCTTTTACGTCGGCATCGCGCCCAACGTCTACCTCAACGTCACCGCACAAGCACTATCGTGGTCCGACTTTCTTTCCGGGATGACCAAGAGCGTGTTCTACGGTATCGTCGTGTGCTTTGTCGGTGTATACCGAGGATTCCAAGTGACCGGTGGCGCGGAAGGTGTGGGCAGGATGACCACCTCGTCAGTCGTGACTTCGATTTTTCTAATCATTGTCGTCGATCTTATTTTCACAATCATGTTTGTGGCACCCGCATGACCGGGGCGTGCATAATGAACAGCTGTACAGCGCTAAGTGCAAGAACTCCCTCGGGATAACGTAAGCGGAAGCGTATCGCCGATGTCGGAAGAAACAGACCATATTCTTGTTGTTGAAGACTTAGTCGTTCACTACGGTGATCGCAAAGTGCTCGACGGCATTAACCTACGTATTCGTCGCGGGGAAACTTTCGTTATTTTGGGAGGCAGCGGCGGCGGTAAAAGTACGCTGCTGCGGAATTTAGTTGGGCTTATGCGACCCTCATCGGGTCGGATTCTGTTTGACGGGGAAGATTTTACTGCGATGAGCGACGTAGAACGCATTGAAATTCGGAAGAAGATGGGCATGTGTTTTCAGGGATCAGCGCTGTTCAACTCGATGTCACTCGAAGACAACGTTGCGCTGCCGCTGCGCGAGCACACCCGGCTCGAACCATCGACCATCGACATTATGACCAAGATTAAGCTCGAACTTGTGGGGCTGGGTGGATACGAGGAGTTCCTGCCCTCCGCCATCAGTGGCGGCATGAAAAAGCGCGCCGGCCTCGCCCGCGCCATGGCGATGGATCCCGAGATCATTTTCTATGATGAACCGTCTGCCGGACTAGACCCCATTGTGGCGGCCGGTATTGATATGCTGATTCGAAGAATGCAGAGCACGTTCAACATGACCAGTGTCGTCGTGACCCACGAAATGGCCAGCGTCGACCTCATCGCGGACAACGTCTGCATGTTGAAACTCGGCAAGGTCGAAGCAATTGGGTCGCCGGACGAACTGCGGGCGTGCGACAATGAATACGTACGACAGTTTTTCGAGCGGCAACCCGAAGAAGACGATAGCGATGACCAACAAGCGTTCATCGAATCCCTGACCGAATAGGCGAAACGAATGGTGGCACGAAAACATAATTTCACCGGCACCGAAGTGCGGGCAGGCATCTTGGCCGTAGCGAGTATGATCGCCATTGGCACCTTCGTATTCGTCATTGGCGAATTCGATCCCTTTCCAGAAGAGGCCGCATTCGAAGTTTGGTTCGAGGATACGAAAGGTCTTAACAAAGGTGCTGATGTTCGATTTGGCGGCAAGCTGGTTGGACGCGTCGCCGAGATCCGTGTCGAAGAAGTTTCCAGACAAGCACTCGACGATGTCGCACGTTTGCTCATCGACCCCAACGAACCCGGCTTCGAAGCACCCATCCGAAGCGAAGGAGGATCAGTTCCACGCATTGTGGTCGCCGTAGTGCTGAATGAGGACATCCCGCTCAACCGCGCATCCAGCGCATTCATCACCAATACGACATTGACTTCGGACAAGCATCTCGAAGTCACAACCCAGTGGTCCGCCGACCCCACGTACACCTACGCAGAAACAACCGTTCTACCCGTCGACGAAGGCGATCTGTTCGGGCAAGCCGGAGAATTGTTGGACACCCTCACAAACGAAATCAGCGGAATCGGAAGACTGTTGGGCGTGGACAGCGACGCCCAACTCACATCGGTCGCCGACTTGTTATCGACTTTGAACGATGCCATGAAACAGAGCGAAGAACTCATCATCAACACCAACGAAATCGTTGACGCGAACCGCGACGAAATTGATCGCATCATTGCGAACGTGCTGGAAATAGAAGACAGTGCGAACGCCGTGTTACAGGAGATCAACGGCACCATCAAGGAAACGCGTCCGCTGGTGACCGATACCCTGGAACGCGTGCCGCCGCTACTCGACCAGTTCGCTGCCGTATCGAAAAGTCTCGAAACGCTGATCGGTGAATTGGAACCCCTCCTAGGCGACGTCCGGAAAGTGACGAACACGACCAACGGCCTCATCGAGGACGCCGGACCGGAAGTGACCGAACTGATTACAGATGTTCGGGAGACAGTGCAAAACTTGAACGACCTGATACTGATGCTGCGCGAAAATCCGACTTCGCTCGTGCGCGGCAGGCCAAAAGGGCGCCGAAGCGCCGGAGCGGATAGATAGCGATGAACCGATTCTCGATAGTCACGACGATGGCTTTAGTCACTCTTGTTTGCGGGTGCGCAACCAAGCCGGTTCGATACCTCACGCTCGATATGGATACAAGCGGTTCGATAACGTCCGGCGGCCAAGTCGCGATAGAAGCGATCGAACTGGGCGACGCGCTACGTCGGCCTGAATTATTGGTCCAAGCCAGCGCAACGGAAATCGAATACTACGGCGACGCCCATTGGGTCTCCAACCTCACCGAACTGGTGACGGAAAAACTCGAATCGGAATTTGGATCTGCCGAAGTAGGACACGATCCCGTTCGACTTCGGGCAAAAGTGTGGCACTTTGGAGAAGACGAAACCGCTGATCCACGATGCGGACGTGTCAAAATTTCCGTGTCCGCATGGTCCGCCGATACATCGAGTCGAGACGATCCGGACTGGTCGCAAGTCTACGAAGAGTGTGTGCCGATCGAAGGGGATGACGTATCCCATGTAGCCGCATCACTTTCCACCGCCCTCGAAGTAATTGCTTTACAAATCGCTGGAGATGCTGCACGCTAGACCGCCTCGTTGAGTCGCCATTATCCACTGAATTTCGTTGACCATTTTCGGCTTCGGTGGTAGAATTTTAGTGGCGAAAGGAGGTGGTTGTAATGACTGGCAACGCACCTCGAAACACCTCAACAACCGACCCTGCACGGTGCATTTTGGCAGGGAGTCGCGGCAAGCTGAACGTCATGGGTAAACGCTTGGGCGTTGAAGTACTCGATGTTGGCGACCACGGCATTCGCGTCTCATTCCCCTTCTCTGATTGGCCTGCTGAGGGCATGCCCGTCGAACTCGACCTACCGTCCGACCAAGGATTCGTCCGCTACCGAGCCACCGTCGCCTACGAACCCGAGACCGCCTACGTCGCAGGACTCGTACTACACGATCCCGTTCGCTGTGGACCCGATGTCGCGCAACGCGGTCATTGCCGTGTTCCGACGGATCTCACCGTCCAAGTGAAAGAGGCACCCCATCCCCGAAGGTTTGATGCCCTCGTATTGAACCTGTCTCAAGGCGGTGCATTGCTTCAATCGGAACTTATCGCAGAGCCGGGCCACGTGCTCGACATCGACCTATCCCTCCCTTGCCACCCTGCGGAGTCAATTCCGGCCCGCGTCGTCTACGTCGCAACCGAAAGCGAGTCTCCCGAAGGCCAACTGCTCGGCGTGCGGTTCGAAAATCACAACCCGGATACCGCAACAGCGATTTCCGAATACATCGATTACCGCCTTCAGGCCATTTTCTAGCGTATTCCACCGCCCGAATCCCTTCTAGGTCGGTAAGAAATTCCACCCTTGCTGGATAAACTATTGACAAATTATCTGTTTGCGGATACTCTACTCCCCGAAATCGTCTAAAACGTAAGGGTTATGTGCCAGTGCAAAAGTTCGCCGTCAACAGCAAAGCGGCGCCCGACGCGGCTAAACTAATCCGCTCGCGATGCCGATACACGACGTGTGATGGGGGGAAATCAGTTCGTGCCTAACCGGCGCTATAGGGTGAGATCTACCTTGCGGGGTATTCTTTGTGCCGCCGCGATAGCCGTCGTGTGCGCGGGAATCGACCCTCGAGTCGTTCAGGCCACGGTGCGCGAAGAGGTCGGATCAGGCGCATTCGCAGCACTCCGCAATGGCCGCACGTTGTTCCTCGAATGCCGACTTCCAAAAGGCAAGCAAGCACGCCCCTTCCTACAGCAATACTTAAAACCATCGGTCAAGTCCGATGTATATGAAGGTCGTTTAGGTGTCGCGATTCCCTACCACGACCTGAACGCTGCTGCGCAACGAAAAGTCATTCTTGCGCTTTGGCGTGCGGACTTTGTAGACGAAAAGGGTTGGCATCATACCGTTGCGTTTACCGGGCAAGAACAGGAAACGCTCTGGTCGATCGCCGAATGGCTGACCGGACGCGGCACCAATGCCCAAGCGATTCAGAAAGCCAATGGTATGGCAACTGCCGCACTACGCGCCGGACAACGTGTTGTAATTCCGCGCGAATTGTTGTTGACCGAGATGCGTCGCCCGACGCCACGCCCCGAAACGACACCGCCGCCAAACCTAGCCGTCGCTGCATCGGAGTTGGCCTATGTCACACGCAGCGGAAAGCAGTTCGGCGTCTACAAACTGAAACAGGGCGAAGCAATTTATTCCGCCGTTGGCGTTCGCTTCACGAACTACGAAAATCACGGCGATATTCTACGCGCACTCGAAACCATTACCAGCGAAAGCAGGATAAAGAATCCACGCAAGCTGAAACCCGGCACGAAGATTTTTGTGCCGATCGCGATGCTCGCCGATCGCTTCAAACCCGCCGACACACCGGAACGCCAACACTATGACGAAGTCATCAAGGTCGCCAGAGAACTCCGCGCACAGGCACCCGTCTCCAAAGACCTGTCAGGCGTCGTTGTCGTATTAGATCCCGGCCATGGCGGTTCCGACCCCGGTACACGGCGCGTGGATAAACAGTTCACGCTTTACGAAGATGAAATCGCGTACGACATCGTGTGCCGCATCAAACGAAAGCTCGAAGCCCAGACTGCCGCCCGTGTGTATGTCACGATGTATGACCCCAGCCAGAAATTTCAGCCGACCGACCGCGAAAAGTTTGAACTGGATAAAGACGAGATGGTGTTGACCACACCTCGATACGTCAATGGTGATGCACGTTTATCCGCAAATCTGCGCTGGTACCTCGCCAATTCGATCTATCGTAAAGAGCTGAAAGCTGGCGTTGATCCCAACAAAGTAATATTTAGCAGCATTCATTGCGACGCATTGTTCAACGGCAACATGCGCGGCACCATGGTCTACGTACCCGGCGCACAATACCGTCGGAATACCGGGTCCGGCTGGCCGCCAGCGGTCTACGCGAAGTACTCCGAGGTCAAAGAGCAACGCGGATTTAGTTCATCGACGAAAGAACGCAAACGGGATGAGGCGTTGTCGCGCAATTTCGCCCAGAGCGTTCTAGACGCGCTACCCAAACACCGGATTAAACGTCACGCACCCGGCGATCCCATCCGGAACGTCATCTGGCGCAACGGCGGCAAAGCCATCATCCCCGCTGTCCTTCGCAACAATGAAATCCCAACAAAGGTATTAATCGAAACGGCCAACCTCACCAACGACACCGACTGCAAATGGGTCTCCCAACCCTGGTGGCGCGACCAATTCGCCGACGCCTACGTCGCCGCGTTGAAAGACTATTTCAACTAGTCGTGTTTCACCGGACGCTGGACTGCGTTCATGTAGAATGCCCCACCGGACTTTGTTGCTATCAACTCACGAGTAATTCTGAATGATCAAGGCGATCGTATTCGACATAGGCGGCGTACTCGCTCAAGACGTTTGGGAGCATCTTTACCTAGATCCGGCTCAAGGGATCATTGCACGTTATCCTGAGTTGGATGCCGCAGCCTTAGAAGCCACTGGAAATCGACTCTGGGAACGATACGCCTATACGCCCGCGCCGAAGGAATTGGATTGGCGAATCCTCGAACGCGAATACTGGATTGCGTTCATCCAAGAGATGCAAGCGGTATTGCCTACGAGCCTATCGCCAGATGAGTTTATCGACCTGACAGATGATTTTGTCCAGCCTATTGAGGGCATGCCAGACCTAATGTCGCGGCTTGCAGGACAGGGTCTAGCGCTGGCCATCTGTTCGAACAACAACGAGTTTTGGTATGCACGGCAGGCAGAGCGGTTAAACCTCGAAGCCCTCATTCCACACGAAAACGTTATTCTGTCTTCTCGCGTCGGGGCGTCAAAATCCAGTCCCAATTTCGAAATGTTCAAGGCGGTTTCAGAATCGCTCCGTTGCAAAGACCCCGAGTGTCTATTCATCGACGACCGCCCGGGAAACGTAGACCGCGCGAAACAGTTCGGAATGCAATCCGTGCTATTCGATGGTACGTCCCTTCTCGTCAAAACACTCCACAATCTTGGAATACGCTAGTACCTCTGCACGGTTAAGGTTGTGAATATGGAAGAACGGGGACAGTCCACGCGTTCCGTTCGTGCCTCACTGCTCTTGGGACAGTCCGCATTTTCCCCCCATTTTTCCCGATTTTCGACATGTCAGCGTTGACGTGCGCGAGCAGGTGCGCCTTTCTGCCCGATTTCTCCGCGTCATATGCTGTCCTTCCAATTGTGACCCCGAATTGCTACACTGGTCTGCTCTGTCTAAAGACCAAAATTCAACCAAATGTTGAGGAAACGGGTATATCTGATGAGCGATCAAGTTAAAGCGACCAATATTACGTGGCATCACGCCGACATTAAGCCGGAAGACCGTCATAAACAGAATGGCCATCGGGCCGTTACCCTTTGGTTTACGGGCCTTTCCGGTTCCGGTAAATCGACTTTGGCGCATACCGTCGAGAACGCCCTCTTCGAAAAAGGGTGCCGGACCTACGTGTTGGACGGCGACAATGTCCGCCACGGATTGAACAAGAACCTTGGCTTCTCGCCGGAGGATCGCACCGAAAACATTCGCCGGATCGGCGAAGTGGCCAAGTTGTTCAATGAAGCGGGTGTTCTTGCTCTGACCGCGTTCATCTCCCCCTATAAGGAAGATCGTGATGCCGCACGCGCCATTGCTGGCGAAGGCAATTTCTTCGAGGTGTATGTGAAGTGCGCGCTCGATGTATGCGAAGAACGCGACCCCAAAGGGCTATACAAGAAAGCCCGTGCCGGCGAGATTCCTGAGTTCACGGGTATTTCCGCGCCGTATGAAGAGCCGGATAAGGCCGAAATTACGGTCGACACCGGTGTACAATCGCTCGATGAATCGACGATCGCGGTGTTGGACGCATTACGCGCGGCAGGTGTAATCGAGTAGCTACCGAATACCACCGGACACCACAATATATTGCGCTCGCACTGGGGCTGTGCTACCATCTGCGCCGGTAAGAGGGTGTCCGTATGCGCTTCGGTAGACGAAATAAAACCGGCACAATGTGGGGACGTCTTGCAAGTTCTGAAGACTCCGTGGCCGAGCATAATGAAGAAATAGAGCCCTACCAGCATGAGGGCGATCCGGCCCAGGCGTTGCTAAACGTTCTGGGCCGATTTCAGCGGCATTATCTGCGCGGCAAAGAAGGCGTAGATCAATCCGCTTGGTCTGACGATTGCATGAACGCCTTGATCGATGCCGTTGATGTGGCTGTGGCCCAACGGTGGCAAGAGGTCGTCTCGGTATTGACCGAAACCGCCCGCGTACTTCAGACCTATGAAGACGCTGACCGCGCAAACGAGTGCGTCCCATTCCTTACATCCAGCCATGAAGTCATGTGCCATATGGTCGGCGATTTGTTATCCGGCCAGATTCGGCCCGGACTACTTCGCAAATGGGAATCCTTAAACGAACGGACGCATGCTGAGGTGGAAGCAGCGGGACTCTTGCTCGTGCAAGACGAAGTATCCGATCAAGAATTGGCCTATGAAGCGTTCTCGGTAGACGCACAAAAGAATTCACCGTTCGACGAACCATCGCCCGATATCGAAACGGAGATGGACACACCTGAAGCGATTGCCGAATCCCAAGCCGCGCACATGGAATCGGAAACGACGGCTGACGAACCTGAACCGATGTTACCGTTCGAACTTCCTGAACTCTCGGACGAAGTATCCAGCGAATTGGATGACGTGCCGACACTTGACGATTTGCCCGACTTGTCAGATTCTGGCGATGTGACACCGACTGTGGAAGATGCGGCAGAATCCGAAATCGACGAAGAACCACCTGCCGCAGAGGACGATGTCGACCCGCGAATACTTTCGTTTCCTAGTCCTCCCGCGTCTGATGAACTGGAGATGGAGACAGCGTCAGCCACTGAAGAAGACATTCCCAGTCTGCCCGTCGACGAACCGAGCGAAGCCATTGAAGCGCCCGTTGAATCCGTAGAATCTGAACAAGAAATCGAAACGGAAATCGAGACGACTGAACCGGATCCCAGCGAAGATATTTCCGGGATACTGGATGCGGCGTGTGAAGCGTTGTCGAATGTGACGGACAATCTGGACGCATTCGAATTGCAGGTGCGCGAGCTTGAGGCTCGGGCAAACGAATCTGAGTGGTCCGGTGCTTCGGCGTCCTGTCGTTCGGTGTTGCGATTACTCGAAATGTTGGACACGCGCAATATTGAACCAACCGATCGCTTTCTTGAATTGGCCTATGGCTTTAGCGGTGTGTATGTCGAGTCCCGTGATTCGGTTAGCACGGATGAATACCGGGCGTTTCAAAAAGATTGTGTGACCCTTCTCCAAGAGTGGATGGATGATGGCGACGAAGAAGCAGAAAGTCCGGAAGCTGCAGCCGAGTCCGATTCCACTCCGACTCTCGCGCCGGAAGAGCCGACGCTAACACCGACGGCTGGCACGGATGATCCGGCGCTGAACGACCTGTTGGATACCGTTCGCGCTGCGATGCAAGGCGGGCGTGCGGCCAATGCGAAGCTCTTGATGCTGCAAGCCGCGGCGCGTATCGCACAAGAACAAGAAGGCGAAGCATCCGATTTCGTGGGCGAAGCCGAACGCTCTTTGAGCGAAAATACGCGCGCACTCGAAGACGCCCGCAATGCCGTACAGGATCACGAGAATCGTGTCACAGAGACCGCAACGAAAGTCTCTGAAGTGCAACACGGCCAAGAAGCGCATCGGCGTCAAACAACGCAGCTCGCCGAATTACTCGAAGAATCCCAAGGACGCGTCGATTCGCTCGACGAACAAATCCGTGAGCTGGAGAATCGACGCGCAGCAGCGGAGGCGGATCGCGCGTTTGCTCAAGAAGAATTGGACGCGGCTCGCGTGACGGAGCAAGAGCACGAAGTCCAGCTCGAAGCCGTTCGAGGAGAGGAACGCGATGCGCGTCTGCAATTGGAAGAAGAACGCGGTCGCGCGAAAGCGTTGCAGAACAGCCGGGGCGATTTGGAACGGGCGGTCATCGCAAAGCGCGAACAACTCGCGCGGCAGCGGCAGTCCACCCATGATATTGAACAGACCATTGAGCACACACGCGATTCGGAAGCCGGTGAGCCGGCCGCCGATAACGATTCACTTTTCTAGCCGATCTCGTTAGCCAACGACTAATCAACGCGGCTGTAGTTAAAAGGATGTTCGGAGGTGCGCGGTAGACGGGACATTGTAGGCGCGGTAGACTTCGGGTCGCATACGATCCGAGTGCTCGTCGCCCGTCAAGCGCCGGATGGCCACATTCAAGTGCTGGGGCACGGCAGTGCGCCCGGTAAAGGCAGCGTCATCAACGGCGTCGTCCAAGATCGCAATGCAGCTCGCAATTCCCTCAAACGGGCACTTCGTCAAGCCGAACGTGAAGGACGCTGCAAACCCGGTTCACTGTTCTGCGGCGTGAACGGGCGTCAAGTCGAAACCTTTATCCGTGAAGGCAATGTCGAAGTTGAAAACGGCGAAGTCGAGTTCGATCACTTGGCTGAAGCGCGGGATATCGCATCGCGCGATTTGTTGGCACCGGGCAAGAACATAACGTCCTCTGTAACTTCGCAAGAATGGTACGTGGATGGTATGCGCGTAGCGGAACCGCTTGGCATTCTCGGGCAAGTGTTGAAGGGCCGCATCCATTTTGCCCGTATTCCCGGCGTCGTCGAAGACAACATGACCTCGTGTGTCAATTCACAACGGCGAGAATTGGAAGACGTGATATTTCTACCGTTGGCCGCGTCGTTGGGTTGCCTTACGCCGGAAGACATGGAGTTAGGCGTCGCGGTGCTCGATCTTGGTCGGACGACGACGGGGCTGGCCGTATATCGTAATTCGCAAATACTGGATACACGTTCATTCAACTGGGGTGCGTATCACCTGACTCGTGACGTGGCGGCTGGTTTGCATGTGAGCTTCGATGAAGCTGACGAATTGGTGGAAGAATACGGACTCAACCCCGCGTTGATCGCGATGGCATTGGAAGAGGAAGACGGCATTCCGCCGCCGACCGGCGATGGCGCGGCTGATCGCATTCAACTTCGAACATCAGTCCCCGGTGCGCCGGACACAGTAGACCGCCGAGTACTTGACGAGATCGTTTTCGAGCGCGCGAAGGAATTACTTGTGCAAGTTCGTCAACACTTGCACGCGCGCGGTTTGATTCAAGGGTTGGTGCGCGGCGTAGTGCTTACAGGCGGCGCGAGTAATCTCACGAATCAAGCGATACTGGCTGAGGCGGTTTTCGACGTGCCAAGCCGAATCGGCTATCCCAACAGCGTCGAGATCCTGCCGGAATCTGCTAAGGCACCAGAATATGCCGGGGCCGTCGGAATCGTTCGTCACGCCTTTGATTATCGCAACGCTGTCCGCAATGGCCGTGTGGAAGCCAACGGCGCGATGGTGTCCATGACCCGACGAATTCGTAGGTTTTTTCGACAGTATTTTCTATAGATTCTGCCGGCCTTTCTCGCAATTTCTCCCCAAATTTGGTACATTTTAGTCGTTCTCATTAGGCAGGCATTCATTCAGCCGCCACCCTTTCCCGATTATCCCCGTCCCAAAATGTTGTACAGGAAGGCGCTATGCAAAACGTAACCACATTTACTGTTATACCTAAACTTCCCCCGGCACTAGAGAAACTTGCCGATCTCGCATCGAACTATTGGTGGTGCTGGGAACCGGATGCGATTGAATTGTTTCATCGGATCGACCGCGCGGTTTGGGCAGAGACCGGTCAAAATCCGGTACGGTTGCTGGGCGAAGTTTCCCAAGAACGACTGGAAACGCTCTCGCAGGATGAGAGTTTCCTATCCCATCTCGAGCGCGTATCAAGCCGTCAACAACAGTACCTCACGTCGGCGGCATGGATGGAGAAGCACCCGGAGGTCGCGTCAGACTTTAATGTCGTTTATCTCTCCGCGGAATTCGGTATTCACGAATCGCTCTCCGTTTATTCTGGCGGACTCGGAGTGCTGGCCGGCGATCATCTCAAGAGTGCAAGTGATCTCGGTATCCCGTTTGTCGGCATGGGACTACTTTATCGCGAGGGCTATCACCGGCAGTATCTGAACGCAGACGGTTGGCAGCAGGAACGGTATCCGCACAACGATGTGTATCAATTACCGCTCACATTGGTCCGTGATGACAAAGGCGATCCGTTGGTGGTGTCTCTTGCGCTACCGGAAGGCGACGTCTCCGTGCGCGCGTGGGAGTGCCGAGTAGGCCGTGCGCCGTTGTATCTGCTGGACACCGATTTCGAGGCGAACACCGAGAACCATCGCGAGATCACAGCGCGTCTTTACGGTGGTGATCGCGACACGCGCATTCGTCAAGAGATCGTGCTGGGTATGGGCGCAGTCAAGATTCTAAGAGCCATGGGCCGTGTCCCGACCGTGTATCACATGAACGAGGGCCATTCAGCGTTCATGGCACTTGAACGCATTCGACAGTTGATGCAGGTGGAGGACCTTGAATTCGACCATGCACTAGAAGCGGTAAAAGCGGCGAGCGTATTTACTACGCATACGCCGGTCCCCGCCGGAAATGACACCTTCGATCCCGCATTGATTGAACAGTTTTTCAAAGGGTATGCGGACGACATCGGGATCACGATGGACCGCCTGTTAGGGCTTGGACGTCAAGATTCGTCCGATGGAAATGAGCCGTTTAACATGACCGTGCTAGCGATCAATGCTTCCAGTTTCGCCAACGGCGTGGCGAAGTTGCACGGTGAAACCGCCCGGGGTATGTGGTCGCGCGTGTGGCCCGGCGTGCCCGTCGACGAAGTTCCCATTACATCGATCACCAATGGGATTCATCCCCGTTTTTGGATATCACGCGAAATCGCAGAACTATTCGATCTCTACATTGGACCCGCGTGGATTAGCAATCCTTCGGACCCCGAAGTGTGGGACCAAATGGACAGCATTCCAGACGCCGAACTGTGGCGAATGCACGAACGTCGCCGCGAACGCCTCGTAGGCTTTGCGCGACGTCATGTTGCTGCCTTCCTCGAACAGCGTGGCGGCAGCACAGCCGAATTGCACGACGCTGCCGAAATTCTAGATCCCGAGGTTCTAACAATCGGAATTGCGCGGCGGTTTGCATCGTACAAACGACTGACCCTAATTTTGTCAGACTTGGAACGGACGCTTAAATTGCTCCGCCATCCGACTCGACCGATACAACTGGTCTTTTCCGGCAAGGCGCATCCCCAAGACACGCAAGGCAAGGAAGTTATTCGGGATATCGTGCACTTCATCCGTGCAAACAATCTACAACACCGCGTCGTGTTTCTCGAAGACTACGATATCAACGTCGCGCGCCATATGGTGCAAGGCGTCGATTGCTGGCTCAACACCCCGCGCCGTCCGCTGGAAGCAAGCGGCACGAGCGGCATGAAAGCAGCTGCCAACGGCGCGTTGACCATCAGCATTCCCGATGGCTGGTGGGCGGAAGGCGAGCTACTGGGTGAGCACGGTTGGAGCATTGGGCGTGGCGAGCGGTACGAGACGACCGAAGAACAGGATCGAGTCGAAAGCGATTCGTTGTACGAAATTATCGAACGAGACGTGGCCCCACTTTTCTACGGACGCGGCAATGACGGTCTGCCCCGTGACTGGATTCAACGGATGAAAGCGTCCATTAAAGAATGCCTACCCGTGTTCAACACCCACCGAATGGTTTCGGATTATGCGGAAAAGGCCTACGCACCTGCGATGGCCCGGCGTGTCGCGTTGAGGGATAACGGTCGTGCGCGATCGAAAGCGCTGACCACTTGGAAGCAAACGGTACGCGAGGCTTGGTCAGATGTAGAAGTCGCATCCGTCGAATCCGGGCCGACCGAAGGTTTGGCGTACGGTTCCGACCTGAATGTGAAGGCGACTGTTCGACTGGGTGCGCTGACCGATAAGGATGTTCACGTCGAAGTGTATTACGGCGGCGTAGACACGTATCGACAGTTGAAGACCGGAACGGCTGTACAGATGACGTGCACGGACAAACTGGAAGACGGTTTATACCGTTACGAAGGCGCAGTGCCCTGTGATGCAACCGGCCGACTCGGGTTCGCTGTGCGGATTACGCCGTGCCACGGAGACCTTGCACATCAACATGAACTCGGACTCATCGCCTGGTCGTAATCCCGGCCAAGCGTTGCCCCGCGAACATGCGCTGGGTATAGTAATCGTTTATAACATCCGCCTTAATCCCCCTTCGAAGGGGGATTAAGGCGGATGTTAAACGACTAAACGGTGACCCTTATGATAATCGTCATGGGCTCGCGCGATCCGGAAGCGATCGCGCAAGTCGTTAAGAAAATAGAAGCATTCGGCTATCAGACGCATCTCATCGAAGGCGTCGAGCGCACCGTCATAGGCGCAGTGGGCGACGAGCGCGGCAAAGAACGACTCCGTTCACTCGAGTCATTTCCCGGCGTCGAAAGCGTCATGCCGATTCTCAAGCCGTACAAGCTCGCAGGAAAAGAACTGCGGACCGAAGATTCCGTATGCCGCGTCGGGAACGCCGAAATCGGCGGCGGCAAATTCTGCGTGGTCGCCGGTCCCTGTTCCGTCGAGAGTCGGGAACAGATCATGGAGTCCGCCCAGATCGTACGTGATGCTGGTGCGACAATGTTGCGGGGTGGTGCATACAAACCGAGAACGTCCCCCTACAGTTTTCAGGGCATGGAAGAAGACGGCCTCAAATTGCTTCGCGAAGCCGCAGACGCTGTGGGACTTCCCTTTGTGACTGAGGTGATGACGCCAGAACAAGCGCCATTGGTCGCCGATTATGCGGACATGCTTCAGATCGGCGCTCGTAACATGCAAAATTTCGGCCTTTTGAAGGCTGTAGGAAAAACCACGAAACCCGTTTTTCTCAAACGCGGTATGATGTCGACCATCGAAGAATTATTGATGTCTGCCGAATACATTATGTCGGAGGGAAATGAGGCCGTGGTGTTGTGCGAACGCGGGATTCGAACGTTCGAAACCGAGACCCGCAACACCATGGATTTGAGCGCGATACCAGTGTTGAAAAAACGAACTCATCTGCCCGTTGTGGCCGACCCAAGTCACGGGACAGGGCATTGGGAATATGTTGCACCGATGGCCAAAGCGAGTGTAGCCGTAGGCGCGGATGGGATTATGGTGGAGATGCATCCGCGTCCTGAAGAAGCGTTTTCAGATGGGGCACAATCGTTGAAGCCTTCGCGGTTTGCGACATTGATGGAAGAACTGAAACCCTATATCGCATTAGCGGGAAAAACACTATGAGGCGATCATGACGCCCAAGAATTCAGAAGCAGCGACGAAAGTCGATCAAGAAGAAGTCTTAGAAGAAACGCCCGGCATCGAGTCGCTGAGCCGTGACGAGACGCGCCAAGCGTTGTACGCACTGTTGTTCGTGAGTGATCGGCCCGTGAGTGCCGATCGGTTTGCCGAAGTGCTAGGCGACGCGGACCGGCATGTCGTGGAAACGCTGCTGGAAGAACTGCAGGCCGAGATCGACGAAGCCGATGTACCGTTCTCTTTACGGGAAATCGCCGGCGGCTACCAATTCACAACACGTCCAGAACACGCGGTGTGGATAAAACGGTTTCTACAGATTAAGAAGCGCAATCGGCTGTCGAAAGCCGTGCTCGAAACATTGTCGATTATCGCGTATAAGCAACCCGTGACGAGGGCTCAAGTAGAGGCCGTGCGCGGCGTCAGCGTGTCCCACGCATTCGAAGTGCTTCAAGAGAAGCACCTAATAAAGGTGTCCGGCGTGGCCGAAGTGCCGGGCCGTCCCAAACTATTTCGAACGACCGAAGAGTTCTTGGTGCATTTCGGGCTCAAGAGTTTGGACGACTTGCCGTCAATCGAGGAACTGCAAGAGGCGGAGTAGGATCAAGTGCGGCTGCAAAAATTCATGGCACACTGCGGGCTCGCGTCGCGCCGCGCAAGTGAGCGACTCATCGAAGACGGCAAAGTACTCGTCAACGGGACCGTTGCCAAGACCGGCCAAACCATCGATCCCGAGACGGATGAAGTGATGTACAGCGGCCTGCGTGTGGGCACGTCGAACATCCGATACGTCATCCTGAACAAGCCGCCCGGTGTTGTCACGACCGCGAAAGATACCCACAACCGACGCACGGTACTCGACTGTGTCGAAGACATCAACGAACGCGTGTTCCCTGTCGGCCGACTCGACATGGATGTGGAAGGCGCGCTATTGCTCACCAACGACGGCGAACTGGCATTTCGATTAACCCATCCCAAATACGAAGTCCCCAAGGTGTATATCGCTTGGGTTCAAGGTGTGATGACGCCCGAAGAAGCGACACGTCTGGAAGATGGCGTAATGCTTGAAGATGGAATGACCGCACCGGCAAACGTCGTTATTTTGAATACGAGTGCTCGCGCGACGCAGGTACGCCTCACCTTGCACGAAGGTCGTAAACGGGAAATTAAACGGATGTGCGCCTACATTGGACATCCCGTTCGCGATCTTCGCCGCGTGGCCGTTGGGAACATCAAAGTGCGAGGCCTACAACCGGGCCAATGGCGCATGTTGACGGAGCAAGAAGTCAGCGGCCTACGGAAATTAGTGCAACTGGGGCAGTAATGCTGAACGGTTACTTCGGGTAGTAGTACCGTTTGCCATCCACTTCAATTGCGACACCACGCATATCGACGCCAATCAAATTTGCGCGGCCATTGGTTCCCGGGATCGCCTCGCCGACGTAGACTTTATTGTAATCAATCAGCGCGGAAGGCTGTGGATTCCGTTCATTGGGTTGCATGAGCATGTTGATGCGCAGCTCTGGAATGCCGAGCCGCGTACGCACGGTTCGGGTCATGATGTCATACCGGCGAATCTCTTTCTCGACCACCGGCTCCGGTTTCTCGTCGAGCGACGTGCCATCCCGCAGGGCGTTCGATACCGCCATAGCCTTTTGGTACCGCTCACTTGGCTCTGCTCTCGCGGGGGTAATGTCTTCTTCGTATGGTTCTGGATCGGGCTCAACGGGTTGCGGTTCAACCCGTGCCACTTCCACAGGCGGTTCTACTACCGGCTCGGGCATCGGTTCGCGTTCCATCGGTACCGGTGAAACGTCAACACGAATCGGTTCGCGTACCGCTGGAGCGGGTTCGAAATCCGCGATCACCGGTGTGTCCACCACTTCCGCTACCGGGCGATCAGGAGTGGCGATCGATTCGGGTTGTACGGGTACAGGTTCAGGATCCGCGGATTGGATGGGCGCGGATAAGGCCGAATCCGAGACAAGTATCCGCGCTTCCCGCGGCGATTCATCTGCAATATCGCGAAGATCGGATTCAATACGTTCAATGGTCGCAACGCCTCTCGCGACATTCGGTTCAATCGGGGAATCGGTTGCGGCCACGACCAATACTTGATCATCCGCAGCGGAATCCGAAGCGGGCGAATTGGTTGACGCCGCCCAAATCACACCGAGAACAAAAATGGCCACAGGCACCGCATAAACCAACTTTCGACTGTGATCCTGTCCATTTCTCGAAGGGCGACGAGACCGGCTGCGGCGCGGCGCGGGTTCCCTCGCCGGGGATTCAATTGGGCGGGGTGTTACAGGCTGCGGGGCAGACTGCTGCCCTTTTTCCTCTTCCAGTTTCCGCAGCGCGTCGAGGATAGAGCTCATTTTTCGCCGACCGCTTTTTTCTCATCCGCCGTCGCATCATCTGATTCGCCCGGGCGAATCGCTGGATCATGAGGGACCAGCGGCATGATGCTTGACGTTTCAAACTCAGTTTTATCGGCGGAATCCGTACTCGCTTTGTCTTGACGATCTTCTTTTACCGGGAGCGGTTCTGTTTCCGCCGAATTCTCGCCAAGTGGTTCCGGCGCGGGAAGGTCGTTCTCCGAGATAATCCCAGGTGTTAGTCCTATGGTAGGGCCGACCGATTCGAACCATTCATGAAACGATTCTACAGGTTCCTCCGGTCCACCCGTCGCCACCAACTCCGCTGCCTTCGGCGGGGCCGTTTGCGTGCTAGACGATTCCGCGTCAGGTGCTTCAACCGCAGGCGAAGATGTTACCGGTTTCTCAATGGGCACTTCCGCTTGCGGTGCCTCTGCAGCCGGAGTTTGCGTAGCCGCTTCGATTGGTTTCGGTGCATCCGGTTCCGGTACCTCGACCGCAGGGGCCTCGATTGTTTCATTGCCAAGTGCGGCCAACGACTCCGATGCATCACCCGTATCAGGTGCCAACACGCTAACCGCTTTAGGCGGCGCAGCAGGTTGGCCTGATTGGTCTAGCGATGCCAGTGTACGTTTGGACTCTGGATCGAGCGCTGGCGTATCAAAACCCGGCATCCAACTCGCAAGGACCATGCGAGTCATGCGCCCTGCAATGCCGTCCGGTGTAAGGCCCGTCTCGCGTTGCAGGTCCGATACCGCTTTGGCCGTTTTACTGCCGAAATAGCCCGTCGGCCGACCTTCTAACAATCCCAGGCCTTTGAGTTGTGCCTGCAGAATTTGCACGGGCTTACCATTCATTTCTTGGAGCAACACCGGAGCATCCGGCTGATCATCTTTCCACAAGATCACCGCCTCGGCGAGATAACGTTCCATGAACTGGAATACCGGAACGTCCATCGCGACCCCTTCAGTAGTCGTGACCTCGACGGAATCCTCACTACTTCGCACAATGGCCAACCATAACTGCCGGTCATCATGCGACACGCGGACAAATGCCGGTAAGTTGATCGCGGTTAGTTGTGTGAGCGACGGCGCAAGGGTTTCCCCTACAAATCCATTGGCCTCGGCGAATGCGATCAACGACTCCACATCGTCGGATACCGGCAACGCCTCTGGCGATTCAATATTCCAGCTGCTCAATACCGCACGAGCGGCTTCTTCGCGAGCCGTTACCGCATCGAGTTCGTCCAGCACCGAACCGAATCCAAGCGGCTCCGCGACGAACTGCAACTCTGGTAAAGGAGCCGGTGTAATCACCGTGGTGATTGCAGCTTCCGCAGCCGACAATACCGTTGCGGCAGATCCCGCGCTGGAAGATGCTAAGTTACTCGACTGTTCCGATACGCCCGGCTCGGGTGCGGTTGGGGCCTGAAATTGAGCACGGTTATCGAAATAATACTTACCCGCGATCATGGCGAGGATCGCGACGGCAACCACTGTCGGATTTGGAATGAACTGCTTCAACAACGAAAAATCACGACGTTTCTTCACCGGCTCACCACGAATCTCTTTCGCCGCACGGTGCGCGATTTCTTTGCTGATCTCGCTCGCTTCCTGTGTGTATCCGATCAAGAGAGCCCGATCACACAAACTATTGATGACCCGTGGCGTACCTTTGGAATGCGAATAAATCGTTCGCAACGCAGAAGGCGTGAATCGAATTCGGCGATGCGCCCCGGCTACACGAAGTCGATATGTGACGTACTGCTGCGTTTCTTTATTGTCGAGCGCTTTAAGGTGATACCGTGCCGAGATGCGTTGTTTAAGTTGACGCAGTTCACGCAATTCGAGGTGTTCGCCCAACTCCGGCTGGCCGATCAACACGATTTGCAACAACTTCTGCGTCTCGGATTCCAGGTTCGATAACAGTCGGATCTGTTCGAGCACGCTCGGCGTGAGGTTTTGCGCCTCGTCAATCACGAGCACACAATTCTTGCCCCGCGCATTACTGTCGAGCAAATACTCGTTCAGCTCGTCAATGAGATCCTTGACCGTTTTCGCACGGCTATCGATTCCGAAGTCTTCGTTAATCTTCTTCAGCAATTCGACCGGCGAAAGTGAGGGATTGAAAATGAAAGCGACTTCTGTATCAGCGTCGAGTTGATTGAGGAGTGTGCGGCAGATGGTCGTCTTGCCCGTACCGATTTCGCCGGTAACCATGACGAATCCTGCCCGATGCTTGATGCCATAGAGCAAGTGCGCGAAAGCTTCTTTGTGCTTTTCGCTTAGATACAGATATCGGGGATCAGGCGTCAGGTTGAACGGACGCTCTTTCAACCCATAGAAGGCTTCGTACATGCCGACCTCCGTTGAGACCGGGGGTTAACCGCTGCAAGTTGAGATTATATAGGGTATGGAACACGAAATACTAGGCATGCCTATCCACAAACCGCAACATCTTGCGATAGGTGTTGAAAGCCCGCCAAAGCTATCCACAACCTGCAGCCCCACAGCCAATTTTGCGCCAAAAGTGCAACGCTAAACTGTTGACACAAAGCATACCAATACAACCCATTTCTGTCAATGGAATTCGGATCTGGTGGGAAGGGATGGATCGACGATTAACGTGCGACGTTGAGCAGGGTTTCCAGCATGCGGTCGGCGACAGAAATGACGCGGGCGGACGCTTCGAATGCGCGCTGAAACAGGATGAGCGATGTGACTTCCTCGTCAAGGCTGACGCCAGAGGTTTCTTTTCGGCGGCGGTCGAAATCTTGAACGAATAACTGCTCCGTATTGAGCGTATCGAGATTCGCTCGTGCATCGACGCCGAGCTCGGCGATTGTCGATTGGTAGAACTGGGCTATCGTCGAAGCGCCTGTATCAAGGACCAAGGCCTCACGAAGAGCCGCCATATCCAATGCCGCGCTATTGTCACCGGTATCAAGGACATCCGTGCTATAGCCCGACGCGATAAGGCCCGGGTCGTTGACCAAATCTTGGTTGATGTCAATGGTCCGCGCATCGAACCCCGTGAACAATCCGTTCAACCCAAGTGCGGGTAATGCATTCGTGTTGTCGTTCGAGAAGGCGAAGCTGAATCCAGCGGCAGGGGTGATGTCGAGTTGATTGCCCGTGACACTGGCGGAGAGATTGCCGACACCGTTCAGTTGCGTGGCCAAATCGTCCAGCGTCGTTCCTGGTGCAATTGTAATCGAAGTCGTTGTCGCCACATTGCTCGCGTCATACACGACGACGTCGAACGTGCCGGGTGTCACCGTAAACGGCAATCCAGCGGCAACCAGCGGATCCGTCGAAGCGGTCACCGGATTCGATGTCGATACGGTACCCGTGTGATTGGTAAGACCGTTGCCTTGGCTGTGAACGGCGTTGATACCTTCAATCAGTGACGCCGCAATTGTATCGAGCCGCGCATCGACATCCGGTATTGCATTGTCCCGAATCTCAAGAGCGCCGAAAATCTCGCCACCTTGCACATTGATCAGATTCCCATTGTCTACAAACCGGAGTTCGACAAGGTCATCCCGTTCCGCATCCAACGCCGGGTTTCGGACCGCTTCAATTTCGCGTGCACCCACCTGATCAACCAATACGTCATCACTCAACAGAACCAGCACCGTGCCATTGTCGGTTTCGCGTGTAGAAATGTTGACGAGGCGTGCCAGCTGATCCAGCGCAACATCGCGATCATCGCGCAAATCGTTCGCCGAGGAACCATTCAATTCCGCATCACGAATGTTTTGGTTTAAGTCGGCTATGCGCTCCGTCAGCCCGTTCACTTCCGGCACCAAATTGCGCACTTCCTCATTCGCATTCGTCCGCAAATCGTAGAACCGTTGCGCGACCTGGTTCAGGCTATCCGCGACCGCCTGCGCTTCTTGCAGGAAGGCCTCGCGAACGGGGAAATCCTCAACGTTATTGGAAAAATCATTCAGCGCATCGAAAAACCCGTCAATTCGAGTACCGAACCCATTCTCACCCGGCTCAAGAAATGCGTCTTCAAGTAGGGCATAATTCTGCGCCTGCACATCCGCGCTACCAAGGCCCGACACCTGATCCCGAAACGAGCTATCCAGAAAACTGTCCCGAATACGATTCACATCCGTAACGAGCACACCCCGCCCAATCTCGCCAAACGGGAAAATATTCGGTGAAATCGTCCCCAGCTCCACCCGCTGCCGGGAAAACCCTTCCTTATTCACATTCGCAATATTGTGCGCCGTCACATCCAGCTGAATCTGTGCCGCAGACATCCCAGATCGAGCCACCGCCAACGCGCTAAATAGACTACCCAATGTCCGAAACCTCCAATATCCAGAGCCGGAGCGCTCAAAAAAGCGTGTCCCCCCGCAAAGGATACGCAACCCGTATACCAATTATCGGCAAAGAGCGAAAAGGCCTTTAGATAGGCGAATTCTGCGAAATCCTGAATTGATCAGTAGCCAAGCTAGGAGCAGCCTGCCGAGTCACCGGCAATTTGTGCCGGAAGCTCTGGACCTACGTTCCTAGCGGCTGCTCTCCCTGCGCGCTTTCACCAGTGCGCGGTGGCCGGCCATGTCTTCGAGTCGCAGCAGCGTGAAATATTCGACTGTGAATTTCGTTTCAGAGAAGCGCGTGGATCGCTGTGCTGGTGAGTGGCCTGGCACTCGTTTGAAGCGGAGGGTGTGGGTTCCGGCTTCCAGTTCGTGGATATCGAGATCGTCCCAGATTCGGTGGGAATCAGGCACGACCATGTCGATGGGTTCGCCGACGGGATTGCCATTGAGATACGGCTGCCAGATCGCGCCGAATATGGAGTGCTCGAACAGGCCTTGGATCCGGTAGTGGCCTGACTTGTCCACTTCGAAGTCGAACTCGATTGAGGCGTCTTCAGATTTCACTAAATAGTTGATACCGATGTGTGAAGGGCCTATGCGTTCGGGGGGATTGGCGCGGTTCGTGAGTTTGGCGACCGGGAGGATTCGGTAGGGTGCAATGCGTTCGTTGGCGGGCGGGAGTGCGTCCTCCAATTGCGCGGGCGGATCTTGATACCAGAACGCTACCGAGCTGACCCAATCCGGGCGTTCGGACGAACTGGCAATCTGCATCTCGTCCAGTTTTTCCGCCGTTTCGTCGAATGCGCTACCCCGATGTTCGATGGTGAACCGGATCGATTCGTCGAACGAAATCGGATCGGCAATGTGCCAGCGATACGCCGTAACGCGGTCCGTGGGAAAGACGCCTTCGTACATCGTGACGCCATGATACGGCGTGTCGAATTCGCGAAACCCCCACGCGTCGTTGAAATAGTCTTCCGTGCCCGTGCCTTTGAGTTGCGGCGATTCGGCGCCGTCGATGTAAATGAAGTCGTCGCCTTCACCAAACCAGCCGAGTTCAACCTGGTGCGCCGAGTACACCGTGCCCGCGTAATGGCCACGGCCTTTGGTCTCGAGGATGGTGTAATGGCCGGGGGCGGCGGGCATCGACTGCCGGTATTGCGCGTGGAAGTAGACCGTCTGTTTCGGAAGCGTTTCGACCTTATGCCAATTCAAATAGTAGTAGAACGATGCAACGGGATATGTCGGTGATTCGTTGGACACAGTCACCTTGATGTGTTTGCGAAACGGAATCTGCCAGTAGCATGTGCGCGCCAGACCGTGTGATGAAACCGCGACCGGTGCTGAAGTAAACGACTTTTCGGCGCCGTGCCCCACGCCAAAAAAATCGCCAAGCGGCGCGACGACGCTGGGCTTTTCGTTGCCATCGTAGTAAATGCGAAACACTACGGAGCGTCCATGAAATGGATCGAATGCTGCGATGGTATTCCAGAAATGCGCGATGACGCCTGGACCGTCGGCGTCGAGGAGCGTGATGCTCTTCCCGGGCGCGATGGAGACCGCATCGCCATTGCTCGCGAGATCTTCGGCGGAACTACTCGCACGATGCGCCTCGTGGTCCTGGCGCAACGTCAACGCACCAAGATTGCCCAATGGTTGTGCCGAAGATAACGTCGCAACGAGCAATGCAAAAATTGAGCAGACGATGTAACGCATTGGCCAGCATCCTTCGTTGTTTTGTTTCACTCTAAACTCTTCCAAGACAGGTTATCGTAGAAACAGAAGTAGAACATACGCCTATATCCCGGTAGCAACAAACATGCGGCGATAGACCTATGCGGCTCGAACGATTCGCTCTTCTAAGGGATCGGCAATTCTGAAATCAGTTTGTCGACGGCATTCTCCATGTCAGCCCTAAGTTTTCGTGGGGCAGTTGCACGGATTTTCAGGAGCCAGTCGTCACACCGAAAGAGGTAGAGGAACGAGGATGCTGGGAATTGGGTGTTTCCCGTTTCGCTTGTGAACTGAAACTCGGTCTTCTCGCCTTTCAGCATACGCCGCAGGCTCGGAAGCGAAACTCGCTCCTCACTGACCAGCTTCGCTTGCGGGTGGTTGGCAAGGATTTCCCTTTTGAGGGCGCGGAAATGTGAAGCGACCACATTCGACTTTGCGGATTCTATTACATTGGCGGGCGAACCAATCGACACGACCCGCGGCGCTGGGTAGATGTAAACTGTTGCGCTAATACGTTTCGGAGGAACAAAATGTTCGTAATGCCCGCTAACATCGGTTTCGCCTTCGTCATATTTAGTAATACCGATCCGGCCGAATGGCCCTGCGGTTAGAGGCAATTCGATACTCGTAGGCGAATGGGTGTACGCGCCTTCGACTTCTAGTCGCACTGGTTGAAACTGATTCGCCGGACTTGTCGGTTGGCGACAGCTTACGAGAGCGAACAGGAGCGCGATGGCGATTCCTACGCCCAACTGTTTCATGATTCGGCTCTTGCATCTGGAAGTTTCGAGTCCGGCCTCGTGTACCAATACGCCCAGAGGATGAAGAGGGCTTGGAAGGGTAGGCGGATGTAGTGGCCGAGGGGTGGGGCGAAGTCGAATTGTTCGGGGTTCATGGCGGTGTGGATGTTGGCGGGGAAGACGGCGATGAGGAGTGCGATGGTGAGCCATGCGCCGAGGATTCGGGTGCGGGGGATGAAGAGGAGTACGCCGCAAATGATTTCGGCGATGCCGCTAATATAGACGAGTGCCTCATGTGCGGGGAGGTAGTCCGGCATGATGTCGATATAGAAGTCTGGTGTGAGGAAGTGATTTACCCCGGCGAAGATGTAGAACGCACCCATGATGACGGCGGTCACATTCTTGAGGATGAGGAGTGGACGCATGGTGGGTCTCCGCGTTGGGGTTGTAGTGCTGCGAGATCTGGCTGGACGACAGTGTATCTCAATGGCACGGACACTGGATTAGATTGAGCAATAGGATATAAACGCAAGTGCCAACGCATCCGCGTCGCAGCTTGCTGGAAAGACGCTAAGGCGCCAAGAACTGCATCTTTTCCTACAGATAGTTGCTGATATAGCGGGCCGGATCCTCACCGATTGGGTTACGGTCTTCAAACTCGGAAAAATACTTCTTTGTGCCCTCTGCGTCTCCGCGGTGAAAGAATCAATGGTAATCCAGTTCATCCTGTAATCCTGTCCAATGGAAATACTGGGCATCGCGTTCGTCACGTCTGGTCAGGAGTCCTCCGGCAATTTGGGCGGAACTTTCTTCGATTCCCGGTGTTTAATGGGGCGATGGTAAGGTATCCGGCGGCATGACGGATGTTGCAGACTGGGAATTAGTGGCGCGCGCCCGAAGCGGAGACGTGCGGGCGTTCGAGGAATTGATCGCGCGCTATGAGTCACCGTTAGTGCATTTCTGCATGCGGATGACCGGTTCCCGGGAAGACGCCGAAGACCTTGCGCAGGAGACGTTTGTGCGGGTACACCGTTACTTGAACCGGTTGAAACCGGACGCGAAATTCTCGACCGCGATTTTCGGTATCGCGCGGAATGCGACGTTGAACCATTTGCGCAATACCAAACGGCGCGGTCGCGGTAAGACGAGCTCGTTGTCAACGGAGACCGGCGTAGATATCCCGGTGACCGACCCGGCAGCGCAGTCGGATTACACGGCGCGGCGGTCGGAATTGCAGGAATTGATCGAACGCGGATTGGCGATGTTGTCGGACGAACACCGGGAGGTGATCGTGTTGCGCGAGATTCAGGAAATGGATTACGAATCGATTGCGGCGGTATTGCGATGTCGCAAAGGCACAGTGAAGAGTCGGCTCGCACGCGGACGTGTTAAATTGCGGCAACATATTCTCGATCTCGGTGGTGAAACTAGTTGATAGATAGAGTGAAACCATGAACGACAAACACGATCAAAAATCACTCGAAGAACTTTCGGCGTATTTGGACGGTGAGGCGGCGAATCCTGTTGAGGTGAAGCGGCGCATCGAGACCAATCCCGACGCCGCGCAGTTGGCCGACGAATTGTCTTCCTTGTCGGAGGAGGTCGGTCGCCTTCCCGCGCCCGAAGTGCATCCAGCATTTCGAACGCGCGTACTGGCTCATGTGCGCGAAGAGCCGCGCGATGCGGCGTCACCGTTAGTGTCATGGCCGTGGCGTGCGTTAGCGGCCATCGTCGTAATCGCCCCGTTCGCAGCGGGGATTTGGACGTTTTGGTTGTCGCCGCCCGCGATTCCGGAACGAGTTGTCGAGTCCGATCCCAGACCGCTCATCCAATATGTAATGGAACAGGACTCGGAAGTTGTACTGGACGAGCTGGCCTCACTTGATCGCAATAGTATTTCGTTTCCGACACGTACATGGTCGGTGGGCAACGTTGAAAACGTATTGCAGTTCGTTGATGACGCGGAGTGGCAAGCCGCGCTTGAAATGTCGTTTGGTGGCAAGCGCGTATATTTTGATCCTCCGGACACATGGCCTCAGGTCGACGCCGCAATAGCGTTGGTGGAAGTGGACGACGACGAGTGGTTGGAAGTGTTGTCTGACATGACTCCGCTACTTGGAGAGTGGGACCATCGGTTAGGTCAGGAAAACTGGGACGACTCTGCGAATCCAATTTCCGAGGAAGACGTTCGACGACTCAAGAATCTTTTGTTGGAAAAAGCGTCAGGAGGCAAAACAATATGATGCGATCAAGATGGTATCTAATCGAAGCGGCAGTGCTGTGCGTAGCCATCTCACTATTGATCAACCCAACAGCTTGGAGCCAGGAATCGATCGCGGGTCTGGAAGACGCATTGGTGAAAGCAGGAGCAAAGCGCGAAGTCCGAGAAGTGGTGGAAATCGTCATGTTCGTTCGGCTCGCCCAGGAGCTGGAATTATCCGAAGATCAGACGGTCTTACTGGTGCGGCGAATGGGAGAGTTTCGAGACGACGTCTCTCGAATGCACAAAAAGCGGCGTGAGCTTCGGAAGGAGTTGGGGGACATTTACTACACACAAGACGCGAATGAAGAAGAACTTCTAGCCAAACTGACCGAACTCAGGCAACACGACGGGAAACTGAACAACCTAAAACTGGATCTGCACGAAGAGCTCTCAGAAGGGTACGATACGCGCACCCAGGCACGACTGTACCTGTTTTTGCAGGAATATGACGAGAGCATGCGTAGGATGGTCCAAAGTGTACGAGACCGAGCTCGAGGCATGTATGGCGGACGCGGCGGGAGAGGGGGACGGGGTGGTGGAGTCGGCCGAGGCCCCATGCGCGATGAAGCGCCTCGTAGTGGGTCCGTTCGTGGGGGCAGAGGCCCTGGTCCTCGGGGGGCTGATCGGGACGAATCGCCGAACCGGTCCGGAGTCCAATCTTCGTCGGAATCAGCGCGCAAGACCCCACCAGAATAACGTCTAGTGCGGCGCCTCCATACGTCATAACTCGTTCATTTTGAGTATGTTATGATAACTGCACACCTTCGGTATGCATGCGCTAATCCGTGCGTCGTTTGAACGATGCCCCATCGCGTGTTAGCATGATGTCTACTTTTGGGCGACTAGCTCAGGTGGTTAGAGTGCCGCCTTCACACGGCGGAGGTCACTGGTTCGAGCCCAGTGTCGCCCACCATTGCTTGTTCGCCCAGTAGAGTATCGAGCGTTTTTGCCTTTTCGGGCAGTTTAGGCAAGACGACCGATTTGTGTTCGCTGCTGCCAATCCAGATGGCGGCCTAAAAGTTATAAGTAGTCAATAGATTACCCCAGAACCGGGAGTCGATTTTGGTATCAACTAACGGCAAAAACGGAAACGCTCACCCGCAATGGCAGCCGATGGATTGGCGTGCCTTGGACGGGCACGCTGGATTTGGACGTTTGTCTGAGGCGGATCGGCTCGCGGTCCGGACTTCGGCTTCGGTCTGGCCTTTTCGGGTGAACCGGTATGTGGTGGACGAGCTGATCGATTGGGATGCCGCGCCGGATGATCCTATTTTTCGTCTGACGTTTCCGCAACGCGAAATGTTGTCGGCGACGGATTTTGATCACATGCGCGATCTCATTCTTGCAGACGCGCCGAGCGCACAAATGAAATCAGCGGCTGATGCGATTCGTCTTCGACACAATCCACATCCTGCAGGTCAGGTTGATTTGAATGTACCGATGCTCGATGGCCAACGGGTCCGCGGTGTGCAACACAAGTATCGCGAGACGGTGTTGTTTTTTCCGAGTCATGGCCAGCAATGTCATGCGTATTGCGCGTACTGTTTTCGTTGGCCGCAGTTTGTTGGACTCGACGATCTGAAGTTTGCGAATGCGGATGTGGAATCGTTGACCGCGTATTTATCCACGCATCGCGACATCACCGACGTAATTTTTACGGGCGGCGATCCGATGATTATGAAGACGCGGGTGTTACGCCGTTACATCGAACCGTTGCTCGACCCCGCGTATGATCACGTCACATCGATTCGCATCGGCACGAAGGCGCCTGCGTATTGGCCGCAACGTTTTGTGACCGATTCGGATGCGGACGATTTGTTGCAGTTGTTCGAAGAAGTACGGGCGGCAGGCAAGAACTTGGCGCTGATGGCGCACTACAGTCATCCTCGGGAACTGAGTACAGATATCGCGCAGACGGCAGTGCGCCGTATTCGCGATGCGGGTGCGGTTGTGCGATGTCAGGCCCCGGTCGTACAGCACGTCAATGACGACGCTGATACCTGGGCCGATCTCTGGCGTACGCAAGTGCGACTTGGGGCCGTGCCGTATTACCTATTTGTTGAACGAGACACCGGGCCGCGCAACTATTTCGAGGTGCCGCTTGCTCGTGCGTTGGACATTTACAACGACGCGATCCGTCAGACGTCGGGTCTTGCTCGTACTGCGCGTGGTCCCTCGATGTCGGCGACGCCGGGCAAAGTGCTCGTCGATGGCATCACGACAATCAACGGCGAACGGGTGTTCGTATTGAAAATGATTCAGGCACGCGATCCAGAGTTGTGCGGACACATCTTCTTCGCAAAATTCGATCCCCGCGCGTGCTGGCTTGACGATTTGAAGCCTGCGTTTAACGATGAATTGTCGCCTTTACAGGCGATGGAATTAGACCCAATCGTCGTGGGGAAATAGCTTTTCGGTCGGATCCAATTCGAGTGGACTCCGTTAGAATCGACTGAGAGTGTGTAGCGCTGGCTTCCAGCCGGCATTTGGGGGTTTCTTGAAGCGATGCCGGCAGGAAGCCAGCGCTACGAACAGCGGTAGTCAATGTTTTGTGTTACCGTTTCGCCATTCTCGCGAAAGGTAAACGGATGGGAGTCGATCCCAACGTGACCAGTCGGCGGGGAATGCGTACGGAATGCACGCGCGCATCATCGCTCATCATTTCCCGAATGCGCTTGCTGAGATAGACGAGAATTCCGATGGTGCCGAGTGTGTACGGAATCAGATAGAACCCGGCAGCGATGTAGGCGTATCGTAGGTACTGCGTATTGTCGCGCAAGTTGTTGTACATGAAATATTCTTCGGCGACAGAACGCGCGACCACCGTTAATAACGAGTAGAACACGCCGAAAAAAATCAGCCCGCGCATCGCTTGGATGGCGGGACGTCCGCCCATTGCACCCAGCACGGTACTCATCGCGATCACGAACAACCCCTGTGCGATTTTGACGATGACGAAAATCGACAGAATCTTCGCACCGTAGTACTCGTTGAACAAGTGATATAGATGTTTGGACAGGGTGTTGCCCGGCATTTCGCTGAAGATGAGTTGAGCGAGGAGGAGTGTTAGCGTGTCCGCCAGGAATAGGGCAGGCAAATAAATGGCGACCGTCCGTAGTTGACCGAAGTAAACGGCGAGTGCAATACGCCAGTTCGGCGCGGGGGACACCGCTAGATCGTCCCATGCACCGGAATTTCTGCTGCGCGACATGGGGGCCGCGACTTCGAACATGACGAGTCCCAGAATGACGAGCCAGCCAAATACCGGCACCATGGCGACAGCGGCCAATACGATTGCGAGGGTAAGGGCACCAAGTATAGATCGGCGTCCGGTGTCCGCGTTTCGACCTAGTGATGCCGCGAGTGTGACAAACGGTGCGAGGTGAAATCTTGATCGCGAACGGTGAGAAGCGCGGGCTTCAATTCGCGCTGACTCCATTCGTTGGAATGCGACAACACTGATCGGTAACAACACCAATGTACACACCAAGGGTATGGCGATGGCCGGCCAAAAGTAGAACGTTGCCACGCCGGTGGAATCCGCAAAGTCGGCTGCGAGAATCGGACTCAGTGCGCGTGTTCCCACCCATGGCGGGAATGTATCGATATAGGTGAGCGCGATGAGCGCTAACACTTGGAATACGAACGTCCGCAACAAAGCGTCACGGGTCCGTAGCGCCATGGCCGACATCAGAACGCCGAGTGCGCATGCACCAACGGTCCACGCCGCGAATACTGCCGTTTCGATGAATATCCCGCGCAGGGTTACGCCGCCAAAGAATGCGGCGAACGCTCCGATGGGCAATGTGCTGAGAAGAAGGAGTAGCGCGGGGACACAGCACGAGGCGTATTTTGCAAGGATGAGTCCGGAAGGTCTCATGTTCGCGATGGTGATGAGGTTGAGCGTTCGGTCTTGCCGTTCATCCGCGATGGTGCCTGCGGCGAGCACGGGCGCACCAACGAATGCGATCATCGCTTGGAATAGCACCACCGCAAATGCCAATGCGTTGGCCGTCGTTTGAGGGGTGATGTTGAAAGTCCTTAACACGGGTTCCGGAACGAGGAACGCCAATCCTTCGGTACCGAAGACGGTGAGTACAAGATACGCCCCGCACAGGATAGGGCCGACCAGACGTAGCACGTAGGTCGAACGACGGCGTCCGAGCCGGGTCATTTCACGTTGTACGAGGGGTAGTTCCATTGGGAGACTTGGAGGCTTTGGTCGCCGCGGTTGAACCGTTATTCACGCGGACGGTCTACTGATAAATCATACCGCGGAAAAGAAAAACGGAGACTTGTTTCTATTTGTTGATCGACCCTTAGATTACTTTGACAGTTTTAACTCCTTCACAAATTTCTCATTCGCGAATAGTGCTGCGCCTACAACGTAGTCTTTGTCTGACGTTAGCTTCTTAGTCTTGTTCGCAAGCATACTATCGAACCCAAGTCGCTTTAGTAGTTTCTTGATCGATCGTTTTTTCTTCAAAATGTTATCGTCTAATTTCGAACTACCCGCCGTTGATTTTCCACTGGGAACGGTGTAACCAACGCACAAGGCCACTGGCCTTTCTTTTCTAAACTTATCCCAGCTGTAGTCAGCCAAGAACACAGGAAAGCACTTCCCGAGCTGGAAATTCTCGCCGATTTTATCTTCGTGGAGAAAAATTACAGTTGGCTCGCCCGTCGTGTACGCGGCTCGTTTGAACAGCATGTTCGCATGACTCCCGATATGCGGCCCATTTTGCCATTTATCTCTCTTTCCATTCAGTCCGAATGCAAGGCCGGATGCTGTAACACAAACTATACCCCCCTCATCTTTGGATATCGCGGTTCTTAGGTCGTTACGCGTTCTCTCTACGACAGATCTTTCACTCAATTGTGGGAGGCGTTTTTTCTTCGGCTTTTGAGAAAGATAATCCTTTTTTCTGTAGAGCGACCTGCTCTTTTTGGGTGCCGGTTCATCTACTTCGAAAAACGTCTTATCAAACATTGCGCCGTACTTGTCCTTTGGATCTGGTGAGTCCGAGGGAAATGCGACAACTTCGACATCGGTGTGCAACTCTAACTGGAGTAGAGATTCTACATTGTTCGTCCAGGCCTTCCACTCTGGGCCCACCGTCCGTTTCGAAAGAACGTAGTGTTCGAATTCTTCAGAGACGAACGCAATCGTTGACCCCGATTCGAAAAAAAGTTTTCTTCGGCCAGCTCTATTAATAGGGCCCTTAAGTGTTCGCCAGAACACCTCCGCTGCCATCGCCTTTTCGTTGGGAAAAGTCAATACACGTTCTGTTAGCACGTCGAATTGTCGCAACCGATCCATGATTCGCTTGAGAAATCGATTGCCTCTGATCTCTCGTAGTAAGTTCGCCTCGTCACTGTCAGCGCGAATCCAACCCATGGATTCCGGAGCCAGTTTACTGTTTGAACTTATTTCGTACAGTGCAGAAATGACGTTCTTGCTTAACTCAAGCGAATTCGCCTTTCGGCCATTCTTAGCCTTTACTTTGTCTTTGGGCTTATTCGAGATTGGGCCAAGCGTGTAGTTCTTGCAGAACCTACTCTGTGTGACAGAGCGTTTGAACTTTTTGAGTTTCTTTGCCCGTTTCGATGATTTTTCTTCGCTCTTGTGTTCGAGCACGAAAGCGATGATTGGACGACTATCTTTCTCAGACTTTAGGTACTCCCAATGTGTATAACTCAGTGGGGCATTTTTGTCGTAGCCTATTTCATCTCGCAGCTCCGAACCTTTAGCGATGAGTGAACCATATGTTGAGCCCACCAAGAGGACATGGACATCGCACTGCTCAAGTTTTAGCTGAAGCGTTTCTTCCAGTGGGCGAGAATCCGCATCCCATAACTCCATCCCCGAAGGAATATGCCCCGCACTATAGATGGCGTTTATGAGTTCCTCGCGCTCCTCTTTGTGATCTCGAAAGGTGCTTCCGATGAATACTTCAAGCTTCCTGCGTCGACTTAGATCTGCAACCATACGAATTCCCTTTCGAAGGCAATGTTTCCTGCTCTATTGTCGTGATAGACAAAATCTTCTGTCGCTCGGCGAATGTCATGCCCGGCGTTGTGGAAACTAGGCGAAAAATGGAAAACCAATCCATTTTTCTCGCCTCTCTACTTGCTATGTATTCCCACGCATCGGTTGGTATCCTCAAACCACCGAACGTTATCCAGCATACCTGAGAGATTGTCTCAAACACTACTATTTGTGGGGCGTTCTAACATGCGCATCTCAACGGCAGGCCAAACAATGTTGCGCGCACGAAATCTAACTCCAGCATGCTCGGCGCATTGTGGGCCGACTACGCTCGAATCGCGTCATCTCACATTGTGATTCGGATAGTTCTTTTGAGGAATTCGTGGTACCTATCCGCGCCCGCGACTGCTCGCAAGCCCGAGGGGGCTATGCTACACTACGCCCCATTGGCGCGGTAAATGGAGTATGGTGCGTGGCGATTTCACAACGATTGGGCTTTCTTGGTTTTGGCAATATGGGATCTGCCATATTGCGGGGCTTGATCGATCGAAATGAGATTTCACCAGACCTCGTAGCTGTATATGACCCAAGCGACGCATGCCGATCAGAAGCGGCGAAGCTTGATGTGGGTATCGCCGATAACGCGGGTGCCCTCGCAGTGGCGAGTGATGCGCTGGTCATCGCGGTGAAACCGCAGCAATTTGAAGAAGCAATCGCGCCGGTCGCGGACGGTTTGGGCGAATACGACGTGGTGATTTCCATTATGGCTGGTGTCGGTATTTCGTCGATTGAGAAGGCGTTGCCGAGCGTAGCGCGGATCGCGCGTGTCATGCCAAACCTGCCAGCGGTCGTCGGTGCGGGTGCATCGGGGATTGCATATAGCAGCGCATGTGAGGGAGCCGACCGCGCGCTGGTACGGACGATATTTGAAGCGGTCGGTGTCGTCGAAGAAGTTGAAGAGGGTGCGCTAGATGCGGTCACCGCAATAAGCGGGAGCGGACCGGCCTATTTTTTTCACTTGGTAGAATGTATGGCAGCAGCAGGCGAAGCCGAAGGACTTGATCGTGCGCAAGCCGAACGGCTCGCGGCGCAGACAGCCTATGGCGCAGGGGTGATGATGCATCAATCCTCGGAATCACCAGGTACGTTGCGCGAACGGGTTACGTCGAAGGGCGGCACGACGTTTGCCGCGTTGGAAGCGTTCCGGGAAAACGACTTAGCTGGTGTAGTGAAATCCAGTGTACATGCGGCGGCGGACCGGTCAAGGGAACTCGGTACATGAATAGTAATTTTCGTTTCGCGTCTATAAATGGAGACGTCGTATGAGAAAAGATAAAGTCGTATCGGAGGTGCTGGGGACAGAAGTGACCATCACCCCCAGCGATCTGTACCACGCGGATTTTAAGAAATCGAATTTCGGCGGGTACGACAAAGCAGAAGTCGATGCCTATTTGGAACGGCTCGCGGATGTGCTGGAAGACCTCATTGGTCAAGTGCGAGATCTGAAAGAACGGAACGAAGACCTGGAATTGGAAATGAAAGATTTCAGGGCGATGGAACGTTCGTTGCGGGAAGCGATGCTGTCGTCACAACGGGTGAGTGATGACATGGTGGACGCGGCGCGACGTGAAGCGAAATCGTTGGTAGAAGAAGCGCGGTTGAAGAAACTGCAAGCACAGATCGAAGCATCGAAAGTGCCGGATGCACTGGCACGCGATATTAATCTGTTAAAACAACAGCGCATGCGTCTGCGGGTGGAAATAACGAGCATCCTTGAAACGCACCGTCAGCTTTTGGAAACGCTGATACCAATCGGTGGTCCGCTGGCCGATGCGGAACCGATGCCGAACATCGATATTGTTCAGGCGGACGAAGCGGAGGAAGAGAAGTCCGAAGCTGAGGCTGAAGTCGAAGATGGAGATGTCGACGCGGATGAGGCGGTCGAAGAACCGACCTCTCGTACCACACTGTCGTTCACGCGCGAGCCGAATGATATTGATGATGAAGACGATGAATCTGAGCCGTTGCGCGAGGCGGAATAGAATTGATTAATGTGTCGCGTTTAGTTGTTTGGGTATTGCCGTTATTGGTGGCGATCGAGGTGTCGGCGGATAGTGCGTTGGACGCATTCCTCGCGGACTTTTCTGAAAAGCGCGCGACCGTCGAAAACGTTCAAGCGATTTTTGTCCAAGAGGAAATCAGCCCCGACGATTCAGTGCGTAGCGAAGGCACGTTAACGTTTGTGCGGCCAAGACGAATTGTGTTTCGCTACCTTGATCCTGAAATCGCCTATTTGATCGACGGGTTTCGGGTGTATGAATACGACGCGGAATTTGAACAGGTGCAGACGTTCGATCTCAAAAATGACCCGGAGGCCGAAGCGCTGTTTCTCGGATTCGGGGGTGACCCGAATCGGCTTCAAGAAGCGTACGATTTGTCCTTAACCCCCGCGTTACCGGATGCGTGTGGATCGCAGGTGTTGACGTTGCGGCCCAAGGCGGTCGAAGAAGACGAGGTATCGCAGGAAGAATTGTTCGAGGACAGCGGGGCGTCTTCGCTGTTCGTAGAAGCGCGGCTGACGTTGGGCGGAGACGATTTACTCCCGTGTCGAATAGAAATCATTAGCGATTCGGACTCCCGGATCGTCATTAATATTGTTGAGTACAATGTGAACAAACCGGTCGAGCACGGCACCGACAGCCTAATTCTTCCCGAGGGCACGCGCATCATCGAGAACGAAGCGTTGACCGAAACTGTGGGCAGTGAAGGCGCAGTCCTTCCGCGCGCATCCGAACCCGTGGATACGGATACCCCGTGAGCCGAATCGTCCTGGCGTCCGCTTCACCGCGGCGCCGATCACTGCTCGAAGCGCTTGGGCTGAACATCGAAGTCATTCCGAGTGATGCTCCGGAAACTGCTGGCGGATCTCCGGTCGAGATGGTGGTGGAGAACGCGCGTGTTAAGCGTGACGATGTGGCCGATCATCTGGACGCAGCGGCCATCGTCATCGCTGCGGATACGTTAGTATTCCTTGAAGATGAGCCGCTGGGTAAACCCGCAACGCTGGATGATGCACGAGTGATGTTGCGTCGTTTATCGGGGCGATCACATCGCGTGATTACTGGCGTCGCGGTCCGCGATTTAGCGAAGGACGTAGCGGCGACGGGGCACGAAACGACAGAAGTTACGTTTCGCGATCTATCCGATTTGGAAATTGATCGATTTGTTGAAGCCGTACAGCCACTCGATCGCGCTGGCGCGTATACGGTTGATGGACCTGGTAGCTTGTTGGTCGCGGGCTACCATGGGTGCTATCAGAATGTACTTGGATTGCCGATTGTTCGGTTGGACGATGTATTGCGTTCGATTGGATATTCGCTGTTTGATCTGATGGATGCGGATAATGCGATCTTTCTTTAGAAATTGGAAAACGCTTTACCACAAAGGCGAATTGGTGTAAGTGCGAATGTTGCTGCCGTTCATGATGTGGTTGATCATGGTTGAGTCTGATGTTAGGTTTTCTGTTTGAATCTTTGCGCGCCATCGAAACTTGGTCGACAAGGCCAGTAGATACTAAAGGAGAGTGTGTATGAATACCCCCGATATTTCCCTGGAAACGGCGAAGGCCGCTATAGCCGCTGCGATCGAAAAGTCTGGAGCGATCGATTGTAAGATGGATATTGCCGTTGTGGACGCGGGCGCGAATTTGAAAGCGTTTGTGCGTATGGATGGCGCGTGGCTGGGCAGCATCGACATCGCGATCAAGAAAGCGAAGACGGCGCGGTTTTTTGAATTCAATACTGGTGACGTTGGTGGGCTGAGCCAACCCGGCGGTCCGCTCTACAACATTGAGGTGAGTAATGGTGGTCTCATAACGTTCCCTGGTGGTATTCCCCTCAAGAACAAGGCGGGCGAAGTTATCGGCGGTATCGGTGTTTCGGGATCGACGATTGAAAACGATCATGCCGTAGCTGAAGCCGGTGCGACCGTCGTCGCGCAGTCGTAAATCTCCGTACGTATGAAACACTCTGTATGCCTTGTGCCGGGTGACGGTATCGGTCCGGAAGTCGCCCGGGCCGCACGTGATGTCATCGATGCGACGAATGCAGGTATCGAGTGGATCGAACTTGCCGCCGGTGCTGCGGCACTCGAGTCGCATGGCGCAGTGCTTCCCGACGAGACGGTTCAATCGATTGAAGCGTATCGCGTCGCGCTAAAAGGTCCGATCACCACGCCCATCGGTAAAGGGTTCACGAGCGTCAATGTTGGATTACGTAAACGATTGAACTTGTTTGCGGCGGTCCGGCCGGTGCGATCGATGCCCGGGATTAAGACGCGGTACAACGACGTGGACATTGTGGTGATCCGCGAGAATACGGAAGGCCTGTACTCCGGAATCGAAAACGAAATTACACCGGGGGTCGTGCAAAGTCTGAAGATTGCAACGAAAGAAGCGTGTTGGCAGATCGCGAAATTCGCGTTGAACTATGCGAAAACGCGCGACCGAAAGCGGATTACCGTTTTTCACAAAGCCAATATTATGAAACTGTCTGACGGATTGTTTCTGGAGTGTGCACACGGTGCCCACGAAAAATTTGGCGACGGTGTTGAGCTGGACGAGCTGATCGTGGACAACGGGTGCATGCAGCTCGTATCCGATCCAACGCAGTTCGACATTGTGTTGATGGAGAATTTGTACGGCGACATCGTCAGCGACTTATGTGCGGGCCTCGTCGGCGGGTTGGGCGTGGTGCCGGGTGCAAACATTGGCGATGGCTGTGCGGTATTCGAAGCGGTACACGGCAGCGCGCCCACGATTGCGGGGAAGAATATCGCCAATCCGCTAGCGCTCATCATGAGCGGCGCGATGATGCTCAATCACCTGGGTGAGACTGGAGCCGCGGATCGTCTGAAGAATGCGTATAACGGGGTGCTCAAGGAAGGGAATCCCGAGGAACTTACGCGCGACATTGGCGGATCGGGAACGACTTCGGGATTTGCCGAGGCGATTACCAAGCGGTTGTAACGGGGACTTGCTAATCGGTCGTCCAGTTGCGGCGCAGCCCGGGCCAGCCGACTCGATGACGGCGAATCCACTCCACCTTCTGGGCCGTTTTGTGCATGACGATCTGGCAGTCCGGCGGTGGCGCAAATCGGAAATCGGCGGCGTCCAGATCCGGATTCGAGACGACATCTGATATTGATATGGTGCGTTGGTCTTGCGGTCCGCCGTCGTAGTATTTTTTCCTCAAGATGCCGTCCGTTTTGCTTATGGAAAGTTCGATGGATTCGTAGCGTTTGCTACTCGGAAAGTCGATGGACGGAATGGCTTTGAACACCCACCCACGTTCGTCCTCGCGGAGTATTTCAAGCGTGGACAAGTCGCTGTCAAAGAATGGTTCGAGGAGAACGTCGACTTCTCGTCCGTCGATGTTCAATCCCGCGTCGGTGAATACGCTCAAGGTGTAGCGAAAGAGCAGAGGCGCGCTATTCATCTCCACGATATCGTCCCGGTCCACCCCCTCTGGAAATCCTTTGCTTTTGCGGTTCTCAAGCATTTCTCGTTTGCCCGGCGAGGGTTCGACATAGTCCCACCAGTACGTGCCGTCGTAACACGCTTCACGAACTTCGCCGACTATCCAAGGCGTAGGATGGATGGGGAATTCGCTCCGCCTCCGGCCGAGGTTCGGACGTTTGAACTTTGTCTGGGCGCGGCCGAGATAGTCCGACGTCATTTTGTTCTCTCCCACTCCGAGCGTCGTTACACCGATGTACTCGACCGTGCACGTGTAACTCGTCAGGTCCTCGAGTATGGCCAATACTTGATCTGCGGCTTCTCGCACGTCGGTATCCGGAATAGCGGAAAGATCCTGCGCACGGGCCGTGGAGACCGAGAGAAGCGAAGCCAAAAAGCATTGGAGTATTCGCGAGCATGAGCTGGGACGTTTAGTCACGTCGAATCCTCTGTTGGGGATTGCCGATAGAATTGAATACCGCCTCTGTTCCATTATAGCAATCAGATTTGCACGGCGATTGAATACGGCTCCATTGCGCTCACGGTGTTGGTTCATCCGGTCCGACATGTATTATTCTACCTAATTAACGATTGCGCGTAATCCCGTGCGCATAAATGAGTTAGCAGTAACGCCATGACTTTTCGCGAAGCATTAGAAGACTAGGTGATCATCCTTGATGCCGGTTATCGCGCGGTTGTAATTCCGTCGTGTGCTATTTGGTGCCCGCAGACGAATACTTCTCTTCCCAACTCTCGCGTTGACTCAGAAACGATTTCACCATCTTCTCTGTGCCGTCCGTGGTTACTTCAATTCCCTCTGGTGGCGTGAACTGAAACACTGCGTCTTCAAAACCGGGATTGAGTTTCACATTTGAAATGGTAACAGTTCGGTTTTCCTTTTCACCGCCATCGTAGAATGTCTCGCGCAGTATGCCGTCGGCCTTACCGACGACGACCCTCACCGTCTTGTAGGCATCACGCTGGGGGTAGACGCGTCGCGGTTTCGCAGTAAATACCCACACGTCGTCGTCTTCGCGGTCGATGGTGAGTGTTTCGAGATCGCAATGCTCAAATGGAGTGAACATAACGTCGGCACTATCGCGATCCATGTCCCGGATTCCGGCGATAACGAATGGCCACAATACATATCGGTAAATTCTAGGCATATTTTGTCGCTCCACATATAGATTGCGATCAAAACCCGCCGGCATCTTTCGGAGGTCGGCCAGCTTCTCTCCCGAATCGGCAGCGGGCTGTATGTGCTGCCACCAGTAAGTGCCGTCATAGTAGGTTTCACTAACCTGCCCATCCATCCAAGATGCGGCAGGGTGTTTTACCGTTTCTATGTTTTGGTGTCCCAGATTGGGCCGCTTGAATTTCACTTCGCCGCGTGAGAAATATTCAACAGTCCTTTGCTTACCGGGTTTGCCCATGACCATGATTCCAGCGAATTCGGCCTGACAGGAATAGTCGATCACGTCCGCGAGCTTCTCCTGTATCAGCGCTACTGCCTCTCGCGTTCTTGAATCTTGAATGGGCGATAAGTCCTCCTGTCCGCTAGCACTGAATGCGACGGCACCCATTCCGACAAAACAGAAGATTCTCGATGGAATAAGCGATAGTCGGCACATGAATTGACCTCCTTCAAAGTCGATTGAGCGGATTCATTTGAAGACTGCTATGAAAGTACCGAGATTCATGCCCATGCACAACAACGGTGCACAAGTCCGGGCGACGAAATGCCTTATGGCGACAATGCGTATTTATGTTAGAATTAGCGGATGTTTGTTACACGTAATTCAGTGCGCATAAAAGGGTTAGCAACATAATCATGACGTTTCGCGAAGCATTAAAAGACCAGGTGATCATCCTTGATGGCGGGATGGGCACGCAGGTACAGAATCTTGACCTAGACGACCTCGATTATGGGGGCGAACCGTTCAAGATGCTCGCGGATATCCTGGTGTTCTCCCACCCGGACGAGGTCAAAGGCATTCACCTGAATTATTTCCGCGCGGGTGCGAATGCGGTTGAAACCAATACGTTTGGCGCGACGCCGTTCCGGATGTCGGAATATGATTTCACGCAGCTCGATCTTCGCCAGTTTGCGCCGATTCCCTATGGAATCGACCTGAAAACGATTTCGCACAATGATTTTTCCTATTACTTGAGCCGACGCGCAGGGGAAATCGCGTGCCAAGCACGGGATGAATTCCTCCAAGATTCGGCGTACGACGGACGACCGTTGTTCGTGGTCGGATCGATTGGGCCTTCTAATCGAGTGCTATCGAATACGGACGCAAATCTAACGCGGTCGACCTTCGATGAGATGGCGGAGAATTTCTACCATCAAGTGCGTGGCCTTATAGAGGGCGGTGTGGATGTCTTGTTGTTCGAAACACAACAGGACATTCTTGAAGTCAAAGCCGCTGTCGCGGGTGGCCGGCGAGCATTGCGCGAGGCGAATGTCGACTTGCCGATCATGTGCCAGGTGACGGTCGATGCGTTTAGCAAGATGCAGATTTTTAATACGGATATCCAAGCGGCGCAAGTGACGGTGCAAGGAATCGGTATCGATACGTTTGGAATCAATTGCAGTATCGGTCCGGATTTGATGGGCAAGACCGTCGAAAAGATTTCGACGTATTCGCCGTTACCGATATCCGTTGTTCCAAATGCGGGGTTGCCGGTATCCGAAAATGGCAGGACGGTATTTAAGTTTAAGCCAGAGGATATGGCGGAGTATTTGCACCAGTATGTAACAGAGTTCGGTGTGAATATTGTCGGCGGTTGTTGTGGCACGACACCGGATCACATTCGCGCCGTTGCGGAAAAGTTGCGCGGCGTGAAGCCGAAAGTGCGCCAACCGTTGAATGGGACGTATCTCTCCGGTCCACAAGAGGCCGTCCGCATCGATAGTTCCGAATCGCTCATCATGGTGGGCGAACGCTTGAACGTCCGTGGATCCAAGAAAGTTCGCGACGCGGTTGAAAACGACGACGGGATCAATCAAGACGCGCTTGAAGAAGTGGTTGAAGAGCAGATTGGCGACCTTGGCCTCACGGTGATCGATGTGTGTATGGACTCGAATGTTGTCGATACGACGTCGACGTTAAAAGACGTCGTGCACGGCCAGACTACGAATTTTTCCGGTGCGATGTGTCTCGATTCATTTGCTGTTGATGCGCTCGAAGAGGCGATCAAGGTGTATCCCGGTCGTCCTCTAATCAATTCGATGTCGATGGAGGAAGTGTCGCCAGGTGTCACAAAAGTTGACGCAGTGCTCGAAGCGACGAAAGACCATTGGCCGATGTACGTCGCGCTAGCCGCTGGCGCGAAAGGCCCCGGTGCGACACGGGCTGAGAAGGCTGACCTCGCGCAGCAAATCGTCGACAACGCGGCGAAACACGGGGTGACACCGGATCAGTTGTTCGTCGATATGAATGTATTTCCGGTGGGATCGGAATCGGAAGAGGGACTCAATTTTGCCGTGGAATCGATTGAAGCGATTCCGCTGATCAAAGCGATCCATCCGGAAATCCGTACGATATGCGGCGTGGGTAATCTAACGAATGGACTCGCGAAAAAGCCGTATATGCGGAAGGTCTTAACGTCGGTTTGGTTGGACGAGGCGCGCAAGAAGGGTCTCGATGCAGCGATTATCAATCCGAATCATTACGTGTTCGTCCAAGACCTTGACCCGGGTGATTACGACCTCGCTCGACGAATCATTCTTGAACGGGACATGGATGCGTTTGAACAGCTCGAAGATATCGCCGAGGCCAAAACCGGTGCAACCGTCAAGCGTCGATCAACCTACGATGACCTCGACTTGGAAACGGCGATTTGCGAAAAGATTAAGGACGGGTTCAAGGAGCGCACGCCTGGTTCCGTGACGCTCGACGGAAATGCATACGAATACGCGGACAAGATCGTAGAGCAAGCCGCACAAATCATCGGCAAACACGAGCCGTTGGTATTCATTAACGACTACCTCATGCGTGCGATGCAAGAACTTGGTGACGGGTTTGCGCGCGGCGAAGTGTCTCTACCCCACTTGTTGAAATCGGCCGATGTCATGAAACAGGTCATGGGTTTTCTTGAAACCTACATGAAAGTATCGGCGGGCATTGATGTTCATACGGGCATTGACTACAAAGGAACAATCGTCCTGGGTACGGTCCATCAAGATGTCCATTCCATTGGCAAAGACTTGGCGAAAACGCTGTTCGAGAATTATGGATACAGAGTGATCGACCTCGGTGTGATGACGCCGTTGCAGGCGTATATCGATGCAGCAAAAGAACATAACGCTGACGCGATTGGCATGTCTGCGTTGCTCGTGCAAACGTCGAATCATATGATTACCGTATCAAAGATGATGGCAGACCAGGGGTTGGAGAATACACTGTGCCTCATCGGTGGTGCGCCTGTGAATGATCGTCATGCGGCCTATGTTGCGATGGCGGGCGATGACGATTCAGCACGCATGCGGTCGAACGTGTATTACTGTGCGACAGCCATGGACGGCGTCAACATCATGAATCAATGGAAAGGTGCAGATGACCGTGCACCCTTATTAGATGCAAATCGTTCTAAGTTGTTGTCGCACTACGAACGCGCGCAGAAAATGTCTGAGCAAAAAGACAAGCTGTTGCAGGAATTGCCGCGGCGCGTCGTATCGTTTGACGAAAATGCGTTGCCGGAGAAGCCTTGGTTTCGATGCGAAATTTTCGATTATTCGTTGCGGCAATTGGCCCCCTATCTCGACACGAAGACATTGTTTGCGCTGAACTGGAAGTTTGGCGGAAAGTCCAAACGGGAAAAGGCGGGCACAAGTCAGGCGTCGCTACAGGCGTTATTCGAAGAGTGGATTCAGCGCGCTGACAAGGAGAATTGGATTCGCCCCGGAGGGTTGGCGGGCGTGTACCCTTGTCGATCCGAAGGCGATCAGGTCATCGTGTATGACCCCGACGATCTGAACACGGAGTTGTGTCGGTTTACGTTTACGACGGTGGTCGGATCAGGGAAGAAGGATACGGTCAGCGCGGCGCAATACTTTCTGCCGAAAGACTCGGGCCGGTTCGATGCGATTGGCGTACAAGTCACGACGAGCGGTCCGCAAATTGACGAACAACTTGAGCAATATCGCAAAGATGGCGATTCGGAATCTTCGTTGTATCTTCAGGGATTGTCGGATCGCGTTGCGGAAGATCTCGCAGGCCATGTGCATGCGGCGTTGCGCGAGCGTCTCGGGTTCAATGAAAAACACGGGACGCGTTGGTCGCCCGGTTATTCGGCGATGCCGGATACGGATAACAACCGAATCATCCAGGAGTTGCTGGATGCGGAAGCGGGTATCGGCGTATCGGTGACGGGTGCAGGCGAATTTTCGCCAACGGGCACTACCGCAGCGGTGGTTTGCTTCCACGCCGATGCGCGATATACATAGCGGAAGATCGCTAGAACGTTGTTCCGAATCCGCCAAGAAACAGTCGAATGATGAATTGAATCATGACAATAAACCAGTCGCCCCACAGCATATTCATCTTCGCGCCCTCCGTTGTTGGAGTAGCTTGATAGCATATCGCTGAATCGAATTACAATGAGGCGGCTTCTGGATAAGGAGGGTTTGACCGATGGCCGAATCAGTCGAAGCATTGTTATTAGATTCGTTTCGCTTTCGTTTTCGTGGAATCAAAAAGCTCGGTGATTTGACCCTCGAGCAAATGTCACAGGACGATCTGGTCTGGCGTCCGAATGACGAATGCAATAGCGCGGCAGTCATTCTTCAACACGTGCACGGTAATATGCTGTCCAGATGGACCGATTTTCTGACGACGGACGGCGATAAGTCTTGGCGCAATCGCGACGGCGAATTCACCGAGCCCACTGTAGTCTCACGAGAGGATCTCTTGGCGAATTGGGAAGCGGGTTGGGCGTGCACATTGTCCGCGATTGATGCGTTGAAAGAAGCGGATCTGACCAAGGAAATCCTTATTCGTGGCGAGCCGCTTGGCGTGATCGATGCGGTTTTGCGCCAGATTGCGCATTACAGCTTGCACGTCGGACAGCTCATCACAATTGCAAAAGAACGGCGCGGCGCTGATTGGAAGACGATGTCGATTCCGCGCGGAGAGTCGAAGTTGTACACGCCAAGCAAGCGGGATTAGCGATTCGACTGGGAGGGACAAGTTCCACCTTGGCCGGGTCCCACTCCGTCGAGCCGTCATTCCCGCGAAGGCGGGAATCCACAGGTAAGCAGCCGTTCTCGCCGCTAAACTGGGTCCCCGCCTTCGCGGGGATGACGATATTCTGGTTGTGAACCACCTGAAACAATCTCTACATTAAACGACAGTATCGGCTGCGCAATGTATCGCTCATCCGTTGGGACATGAGGGCTTGCGGATCGGTTCTGATAGACGCTCACTTCGTATAGCACGGGTTCCGTCAAATGTTCCCGTGCGTAATCGTAGTAGCAGACCTCGCGGATTTGTTCGTGCCCCGTTTCTCCAGGTCGGTTGTACACGCTCGGATCGCTCGCGATCATGCGGCGATGCCAACGCAAACTGTTGCCGAAGTAGAGGAGATCGCTTCGGTGATACGCTAGCCGCTCGCCGTCTTTGCCATTGAGCGGCACCAAGATTCGCTCTCCAGTCGCAACAACTCGATGGATCACCGGCCATCGTTCACCCATCTTCAAATCGGCCTCATTGAACACTTGGGGCGCATCCAAACCCACCCAGGCAAGCGCACGTTGCGGCTTGTCCCAAGCGTTACCCGACCAAGCACGTCCGCCGGGCGCGAACCAAGTGATGAGGAAGAGCACGAACGCGACTGCGATTACGCCGGTGTACGCTGCCGCGATTGTCGGATGCTGGGCTTGTTCTTGCGTCGGTTCTACCGCGGATTGCGAACGCGTTCGTACAAATATCAGTGCCCACAACACCAGTTCCAAATAGGGCAGATACGATAGCTGCAAGCAGACGAGGGAGATCGTAAAAAACATGAGTCCCCAGGCCGCGACAAAACGTCGACCCCATACCAGGAAGATTAGCGGGAGCATCGCGACCTGAAAAATGCTTTGTCCGATTACACACGCAGCGGAGGATAGCCGGTAGAGCGTTGGTATCGCGGATTCCAACGAGCGGAAAACTTCGTAGAACGGCGTGAGATACGCGCTCGTGAGCATGATGCCGACGGTGCGGCCTTCACGCCAGTATTCATCGTTGACATGGTAGACAAGCGCGCTGAAACTGATGACAGCGTACGCGGTGAACGCGAGGAAATATATACGCGCTGTCTGCGCAGCATTGGGGGATCCGATAACGCGATACATCCGTCGCCAAAGTGATCCGATGACGCCGCGCCGTTGCAACACTTGCGCATCGACCGAATAGCGCGATCCTGTATTCAGTAAGAGCAGCGTAATCATGCACAACGATGCGATGTTTGTGCCGAGTGTTCCGGTCAAAAGGCGTGCATCGAAGTAGGGATAGGCGGCAATGAGAACAAGGCCTGCCAACGGCGTGCAAACGCCCACGGTGTACGCGGACAATACCAACAGCATCCCGCATCCGAGCATGAATTTCGTGGTGACTTGCGCTTCGGTTACGTCGGTTGGGTGATAGTAATACGTCGCGGCGACGATGAGCGCGGTGCGATACAGCATGATGACGCCGACGGCGATCCGTGCGGCATTTACCTTTGAGATTTCGCCGCGTTCACTCACGATTTTGGGGAATGCAGATCGCGCGATTACTTGATCAAGTTTTTCGAGTGCCGACGTTATACCCATTCGGCGAGTCCGATGCCGGTCTTTCCGTAGTCATTGCCGTTGTACAGCATCCAGCGGGTATCCGCAGCTTGGAACACGTGCGGATACGCGGTGACAATAGAATCCCAGCCGACTTCAGATTCGGTGATTCCTACCTGGTCGTCTTTGCGATCCCATATCTTGCCGTCGGCGGATTCGGCATATCCGATGCGATACGCATCCCCACGCACGCAATACCACATGCGATAACAATCCTCATCTCTTACAACACACGGGCGTCCGAACGCGTATTCGGTTTCGTCTTCAAAGTCGATGCAGATGTGGCCGTTGTAATCCCAATTGACTCCGTTTTGCGACTCGGCGTATCGGATGTGGTAGTAATGTTTTGGTTCGCCATCGTTCTCTTCCCAACGTTGACACGACACGTACCACATGCGCCACCGGTCGCCGTCGAACATCACGGAGGGCGACGCTGTCAGATACGGATCGGCAGCGTTTCGTCCGAGTATGGGGGCTTCGGAAATGCGAGTGAAAGTTTCGCCGTCGTCGCTGATGGCGAGTCCGATGGCGAGGTAGAACGGCACAGTCACGCCCAAAGACCATCCCGTGTAGTAAAGCCAAAGCTTTCCATCGTGAGGGACGACACACGATACGGTCACGCCGCTATCGTCGAACGCGCCGAGCGTGCCGGGCGCTAGGGCTGGCAGCGGATGTAGCGACACCCGTTTGGGATTGTGTGGATCGAAATCGAACCAACCGATGTGTGCGCGGTTCGCATCGTTCCGTCCGGAAAAGTAGACGCGCGTGACGGAATCCGATGCCCCGGCCGTACAGGGGAGCGCCGCGTGGGTGCGCAGCCATTCCAACGATCCATCGGGAACGAAGATGCGACCGCGCTTGGACCAGCGGCCGTTACTTGAAACTCTTGAGCTGGTCACTCTGGATCGCGAGGGCCTGCGTGCCGTTTCCAGCATAGACCTCGCCCGGTTTCGTGTCGGCGAGAATTAGCGCGCCCGCGCCGATCACATTGTCCCGCGCAATGCGGACGCCGTCGCGAATTGTCGCGTTCACACCGATGAATGATCGCGTACCGATGGTCACATTGCCGGAAATCACGGCGTGCGATGCAACGAAACAATGATCGCCGACGACGGCATCATGTCCGATGTGGTTGCCGCTCCATAGCACGACATCGTTGCCGAGCTTCGCGAACGGTTGAATCACATTTTCCTCGAATACGAACGTGTTGTCGCCAATTTCAATGTGGCCCCATTGCGTGGCTTCGGAGCAGATATAACTAATGAGTTCGTACCCCAACGACTTGCAGACGCCGTATACCTCCGAACGCGCCTTGTTCACGCGCTTGAAGCCCACGGCGACAAACATCGCGTATTCCTCCGGCGGGTGCGTCTGGACGAGTTGTTCGAATGGAAAGACATCGAGGCCGTTCAGCGTTGGTTGGTCGATGTATTCTTCGTTCACGGTGAATCCGGCGATGTCGTAGGGGCTGTCTTCTTGCAAATAGACGGCGGCGACGCGGGCGAAATCTCCGGTTCCGAATATGACGACAGGTTTCATGAATCATCCCCCGGATCTTTTTTGACCAATACCGTGAACTCGAATAATCCGTTGCCGTGCACGAGCGTCACTTGCTTCGAAAAATTTCGGACGCAATGATCGAAGATTGCGCCAGGGTCCGCATAATAGAGATCGGTCCGCATGCGATCTGGGTCGGAATAAGAGGTTAGCATGTTAAAGGAGAAACCGCGTACGGATAGGTCGTCGATATGCGCCAAAAGTTCTAACGCATACGCATGCCAAGCGGAAGACGGTGTCTCTTGTTTTACGTTGAAAATGCCACTTGCCACCACGTAGTCGGCTGGGCACAACGCGTCATGGTCGTTGGTCCAACACACGCGTGGATCGTCTCCGTGCGCCGTTTGGCCATGGGTCAGCATCGCCGCGGAAACATCGAATCCGGTATAGGCACAATCGTGTCCAGCGCCGCGCATGTGATCGAGCAATGCGCCGTAGCCGCACCCGTAATCGAGTAGCGCGAACGGTTGTGATCGATCAGCGATTTGCAGGAGTTGGTCAAAGCGCAACGCTTGCGATTCAGCCGAGTTCCAATCCGCGCCTTGCGGCGTTGGTCCGAATTCGCGAACGCGCGCGGAGTAATACGCCGCCGCATTCTGTGCAATCGCGCTATGAGAGAGATTGTCCGTTACCATTTCGCTCATATACTTGCCTCACTATGGTGTAGGGTCGTTGCTTCGTTTCAGTAAAAATCTTGGATAAGTAGATGCCGATGACGCCCAATGAGAATATGGTTAGGCCGCCCAAAAGCCAGATGCTGACCATCAACGAAGGCCAACCGTCTTTCAGCGGGCCGATGAATAGTCGGTAGATAATGAGGTATGCGGCGGCAATCGTCGCGCCCAAGGAAATAAACGTGCCGAGATAGAAGATGAACACGAGCGGTCGATTGGAAAACGATGTGATCGCGTTAACAAGGTTCGCAACCTTACGTCGAAGGTCGTATACCGATTGGCCCTTGTGCCCCTTGTCCACGACGACGGGTTCTTGTTGGAATCCAGTGGCAGCCCAGAGTCCGGCGATACAGATCTCGCGTTCGCGGTGTTGCAACAGCGCATCAACGTAGGGCCGTGTCATCAGCCGCGCGGTAATCAGGTTGCGCGGAATCGGTTCGGGCGACAATAGATTGAAGACGGCGTAAAAAACTGCGCCGGCGGCACGTTCAAACCAGTTGCCTTTCCGCGCCCGTTGCACACCGTAGACCACGTCGCAGTCCGTCGATTGCATCTTGTCCCAAAACGTATCGAGTAATTCCGGTGATTCCTCTAGATCGCTGTCGATGAGAAATACTTTTTCGCCGTGTGCGTAATCGAGGCCGGTCATGATGGCTTTGTGATGGCCAAAATTGCGGGAGAAATCGACGATGCGTACGCGTGAGTCTTCCGCGTGGCGTTCCAGTGCGGCTGCCAACGACTCGTCCGGCGACCCGTCGTTCACGAATACAATCTCGAAGTCCTCCGTCACACTCTCCGCTGCAGCGGTGGCTCGCCGATGAAAATCTTTTACATACGGCGCGGACTGATACAACGTGGTTACGATGCTGAGATCCATCAGACAGCCGCCGCACGATCAGAGCGAGTGTCGGTGAATGATTTCATATACCGAGGCGCATCCGGCCCAGTGTTTAATACTAGATCCAATACGCTGACTTCGTGCACGAACGGACCAAATAGCTGCGGATATTCCGGGTAGCCGTCATAGTCCATCCAAACGACATCGATACCTGCGTCAGAGAATCGGGTCTCATCAATATACGCTTTCGCACTGGGGCCAGATAGATAGTGCGTAGCATCCATCTGTCGGCAGATCTCGATGAGCCGTTCCGTGCGTTCATCCGGCAGCGAAAATTCGTCTGACCGTTTAATCGGCGTCTGGATGTTGAACCAGGCGCACATCGCGCGGAGGAATCGTTCGTTAATCGCGCTGAGCGATGTTTCGTTGCACTCGCAATACAGGGCATCAAGTTCCGCAGCGTATTGCGCGAAATAGGGTGCACGCGAATACGCATGCCGAATGGATTTCCAATGTTGGATCGCCCAGTCCGGATCGCTCACAGTCACATCGCAAATGTTTTGGTGATACCGGCCTTTTACGTTCACCGGTATCGTGACCCAATGGGTTCCGGCGGCTGTTTTTATACGGTTACGATTGCGCCAGTCACGCCGGGTGTATTGGACATCGTCATACAATACAAAAGCATCCGCAGAATGAATGAGGTCAAAGTACCCCTTCCACGGAACGTAACACGACTGAACGATTGCGACGGTTTTCCCCACTAATCTTTACCGATCCCCCGACCGGTCCCCCATCGATGGCTAGCGTTCATTGGCACTATACTACATGCGGTTATGGGAAGGCAGTCACGGATCGTTTCCGTGTGCGATGGCTTGCCCGGCTTGGGTTTTAGGGGTATTGTGGAGCGTTGTACGATAGGGCCTGCGCCGCTGCGTGCGCGGGCCATCACACGAGGGCTTGCCATGCGTTTCCTGACCCGATCCAGCCTACTACTTGCCGCGCTTTTCCTAATGGTGCCGGCGTACGCGAACGACGATGTCGTTGACCTGGGGGACTACCTCTCGCTTGGCGATCAATACGATGTGAAAATACTCCGCGATACCTGGGGTGTGCCCCATATCTTTGGCAAGACGGATGCCGATGCGTCGTTTGGATTGGCCTACGCCCATGCCGAGGACGACATGGCTACCATCATCGAATCCTTGCTCCAAGCCCGCGGAACGCTCGGGGCAGTGCAGGGCATGGATGGTGCGATCACGGATTTCATTGTTCAACTGTTCAAGGTTTGGGACCACATCGATGCGAAGTATGAATCGGACCTTAGTCCCGCTACGCGAGAACTTTGCGAAGCGTATGCGGCAGGTCTGAACTACTACGCGGCCAAGAATCCCGATGACGCATATACGAAATTAATGCCGTTCACGGGCAAAGATGTTGTCGCGGGTTTTGTGTTCAAAGGACCGTTCTTTTATGGGCTCGACGGCGCGGTGTTTGAGTTGAATGCCAAGGAACGCAAACGCGACGTTTCGACCAAGACGGCGTCGCTCGAAAACCTGACGCTCGCCTCAGCGTTGGAATTTGCGGGCAACAAGATTCGGCGCAATTCGCCTATCGGATCGAACACGTTCTCCGTCGCCCCAAGTCGATCGGCGGACGGGTGGACGCGGATCAACATCAATTCGCATCAGCCGTACACCGGCCCTGTGGCATGGTACGAAGCGCACATGGTCAGCGAAGAAGGTATGGATATGGTGGGCAGCCTCTTTCCTGGCGCGCCTATCATCTTGCACGGCCACAACCGCAATCTGGCCTGGGCACACACGGTCAATAGCCCCGATCTCGCCGACATCTATGTCCTCGAAATGAATCCGGACAATCCGGATCAGTACAAGTTCGACGGCGAATGGCTGGACTTGGAAAAGGGCGAGGCGACGTTGCAAGTCCTGTTGAATCCGGAAGCGAAGATGCCGATGCCAGTAAAACGTGAATTGCTCTGGTCGATTCACGGCCCTGTGATGCGGACACCGCATGGGGTCTATGCGATTCGCTATACGTTGATGGACGACATTCGATCGATCGAACAGTATTACCTCGAAGGCAAAGCGTCGAACAAAGACGAGTGGCTCGACGTCGTAAAGATGCGCGCAGTGCCTTCGTTAAACTTCGGCTATGCGGACAAAGAAGGGAACATCGGCTACATCTACAATGCCGTGATGCCGAAACGTGTTGAAGGCTACGATTGGGAACAGTATTTACCCGGTGATACATCGGAGACGTTGTGGACGGACTACGTGCCGTTTGACGAAATGCCGATGGTGTTTAACCCGAAGTCCGGCTTCGTGCAGAACTGCAACAACACGCCGTTTAATACAACGACCGGACCAGAAGATCCTGATGAGAACGATTTCTCAAAGACCTTCGGGATCGAAACGCACATGACGAACCGCGGGCTACGTGCCATGGAACTGTTGGGCGGCGACGATTCCATTACGCGCGATGAATTCTTCGCCTACAAATGGGACATGCATTACTCGAAAGATTCGGCCGCGGCCAAGTTGATCAAGAGCATTCTGGCAGAGCCGGAATCGGATGACGCGGCAGTGCGCGAAGCAATCGAATTATTGCGGGGCTGGGACCTGCAATGTAACCCCGAAAGCAAAGCCGCATCGGTCGCTGTCCTCACGTTGCAATCCGTGATTCGCGGATTTGACGGCCCCACACCACCCACGGACAAAGCGATGGAACGACTCAAAGTCGTCGCGAACAAACTCAAAGCAGATCACGGAACCGTCGCGGTCGAATGGTCGAAGATCAATCGCATCCGTCGCGGCGAATGCGACATAGGCCTCGGCGGCGGACCGGACATCATGCATGCGGTCTACGGCAGTGAGCAAGACGACTTGACGCTGACCGCACGGGCAGGCGACACATATGTCCTTATCGCGGAATGGGACAAAGAAGGTAACGTCCATTCATCGAGCGTGCATCAATTCGGTTCGGCGACACTCGATGAATCATCGGAGCACTATGCGGACCAAGCGCCACTTCTCGCCAAACGCGAGTTGAAACCGGTTTGGATGGATGAGAAAGACATTCGGGCAAACCTGAAAGCGGAGTACAAGCCGGGTGAGGATTGGAAGTAGGTGAAATCGGGACATTCACGACTGGACGAGATTGCCGCGGTCGCTACGCATCCGCTTCGCGACTTGCTGAGTTCCCTCACAATGACGTGATAATCCTTAGACACGCTGGAATTCAAATGTCATCCCGAGCGGAGCCGAGGGATCTTCTTCGGTACGCGAAGTTGTATTTGATTCCTAGGAAGATCCCTCGGCTCCGCTCGGGATGACAGAGGAGCAGCGCTATGCAATACAAAGTCGAATTCAGCAACGGAAGGGTCTTTTATATGACTAAGTTGAAATCGAGCCTCGTAGTGGCCGCCATGCTACTCGCGCTCCCCGCGTTTGCGGAGGACGCCTCGCCACACGCGCGGTGGGAATCGGCGATAGCGGCGTTTGAGAAGAAGGACGCGAAATCGCCGCCGCCGAAGCACGCCAATTTATTTGTGGGCAGTTCGAGCATTGTGATGTGGAATCTTGAAGAATCGTTTCCTGAGTACGAGGTTATCAATCGTGGATTCGGTGGGTCACAGACCGCAGACTCTGTGCATTTCGCAGACCGGATTGTGATTCCGCATGAACCCGATGTGGTCTTCTTATACGCGGGCGACAATGACATCGCCGCAGGCAAGTCTCCGGAGCAGGTGTTTGAGGATTACAAGGTGTTTGTGGCGAAGGTCCACGAGGCGTTACCTAAGACGAAGATCGTCTATATCGCGATTAAGCCGAGCACCGCACGTTGGAAACTGGTGGGAAAGATGCGGGAGGCCAATGCGCTCGTTGAAGAGGAAACGAAGTCGAACGATCTACTCGCGTTCATTGATATCGACCCGTTAATGTTGGGCGATGACGGTACACCGCGTAAGGATTTTCTGTTGGGCGATGGACTCCATCTCACGAAGTCGGGGTATGCTGTTTGGGCCCAGGTGGTGCGACCGTATTTGAAACCATCGAAGTAGAGGCATTGTAAACCACCGATAAACACCGATAGAGAGGGCGAGCGTTTATCGGTGTCCATCTGCATCTGTGGCTAACAAAACGAACAACGAGATTGCCGCAGTCGCCCGGGCCTCCTTCGCAATGACGGGATTGGGATTGAGGTCTCCAACCAGCCAACTTGATCATTGACCCAAGATCCATATGCCAAAGCACACTTCAGTAGATTCATTTTGTGTTCGCGCAACACCCCTGATAGCATTCCTTGCATGACTGATACCGCTACACTCGAAACCGTCCGTTGGGACAATGGTGACCTGATCATCATCGACCAGACGCTATTGCCCAACGAGTTCAAAGAAATCACACTCGCTTCGTCAGAAACCGTCTGGGAAGCCATTAAATCATTGCGCGTACGCGGTGCACCTGCGATTGGCGTGTGCGCGGCATTCGGCGTACTCGTCGGCATGCGCGAGAAAAATCCGCAGGGGCTCGACGAGACGTTGAGCGCGGTCGATAGCACGGCGGAATATCTCGCGACCTCCCGGCCAACTGCCGTAAATCTCTTTTGGGCGCTGGACCGGATGAAGCGTGTCGCCCATGAAACGGTCGATGCCGGGTCAGCGACCGCTGAGTCGCTGGTCGCGCGTTTGGAACAGGAAGCGCTCGAAGTCCTTCGTGAAGATACCGAGTTGTGTCGCGCGATTGGGCGTCACGGGGCATCGGTGATCGGAAATGGCGAAGGCGTGCTCACCCACTGCAACGCGGGTGGACTCGCCACCGCATCGTATGGCACCGCGTTGGCTGTCATGTACACCGCGCACGAAAACGGGACCAACTTTGAAGTCTTTGCGGATGAGACGCGACCGTTGTTACAAGGTGCGCGTCTAACGACGTGGGAATTAGCGCGGGCGGGAATCGATTGCACGTTGATTTGCGACAACACGGCCGCGCAAGTCATGCGAGAAGGACGGATACATGTTGTCGTAGTCGGCGCGGACCGCGTCGCCGCCAATGGTGACGCTGCGAATAAAATTGGTACCTACAATGTCGCGCTAATTGCGAAGGCGCACAACATTCCGTTCTACGTCGCGGCACCGCTGTCGACCTTCGATCTAGCCGTTGCGACTGGTGATGACATTCCAATCGAACAACGCGATCCCCGGGAAGTCACCCACGGGTTCGGCGTTCAAACTGCGCCGGACGGTGTGGCGGTTTACAGTCCGGCGTTTGATGTCACACCAAATGCGTTGATCGCGGGCTTGGTGACCGAGGTCGGCATTTTGCGGCCACCGTTTACGGAAGCCATCGTCGCCGCGTTCGAATCCAAATCGACCTAACGAACGAATCGGCACTGGGGGGCAATTCGATTTCCGACGTGGTTACGATTGACGGGCCGGCGGGCGCGGGGAAAAGCACTGTGGCCCGACAGGCTGCGGATCGGCTGGGCTATGCATTCCTGGATACGGGGGCAATGTATCGTGCTGCGACGTGGCGAACCCTACATCTCAACGTTTCGTTTGATGATCATGATGCACTCGCGACGGTCGCACGTGAAATGGTTCTCGAGATGACGGATGGAAACACAGTGCTCGTGGACGGTGTTGATGTTAGCGAAGCGATTCGCACCCCGGAAGTCACGGACAGTATTCACCACCTCGCGGATCTTCAGGCGGTGCGAGATGTCATCGTGGCGCAACAACGGCGAATAGCTGCGCAAGGACCAACGGTCGCTGAAGGCCGTGATATGGGAACGATTGTGTTTCCTGATGCTGCGTGCAAGATTTACCTCGATGCCTCACCGGAAGAACGCGCACGAAGACGTGCGGGCGATTTGGAAGCCGCGGGCCACGAAGTGAACCTTGAAGAACTCGCCCAATCGATCCGCGACCGGGACGAACGGGATCGCAACAGAACGGTTGCTCCGCTACGCCCGGCGGACGATGCGATTGAAGTTGACACGACCGGAATGACGCCGGAAGAAACGGTTGACGCGATTATTGCGTTGGTCGAAGCTACACGGGGAACCGCGTCGTAGCGGGCCGAATGACGACGCGCATAGAACGACGGAAGCAATGGAAAATCGCGGACGTTGATCGAAGCAAAGTCAATGCGATTGTTGAGGCCCACGAAGTTCCGCGCATCGTGGCCCACTGCATGTGCGCGCGTGGCATCACGACGGTCGAGGCCGCCCAACGCTACCTGAATCCTACACTCAGCAATATTTGCGATCCGTTTGAAATGAGCGGTATGCGTGAAGCGGTTGATCGAATTGAGCGAGCACGCGATCAGGACGAGCGCGTCGTTGTTTTCGGTGATTACGATGTGGATGGCATCGCGGGGACGGCCTTGTTGGTGAGGGCGCTTCGGTATTACGGAATCGAAAAACTCGATTTCGGTCTGCCAAACCGACAACAAGAAGGGTACGGCCTGAGTCCGGATCGAGTGGATTGGGCAGTGAGTCTCGGCGCGTCGCTCATTATTACGGTCGACAATGGTATTGCTGCAGTGGACGCAGCGAACCACGCGCGCTCCAAAGAAATCGATCTTATCGTTACCGATCATCACTTGCCCGGCGAGGAATTACCCCTTGCCGTCGCCGTTGTGAATCCGAAACTTGAGGCCGACGATTTCTCGGGATGCGATCTGTGTGGTGCGGCCTTGGCGTTTCAATTGGGACGTGCATTGACAGGTAAAGCGGGCGGGTTAGACCTCGCGGCGATGGGTACGATCGCTGACGTCGTACCGCTGACAGGGGACAATCGTGATCTCGCCGCTGCCGGTCTTGCGCATATTCGTATGAAACCGCGCGCGGGTATCGCGGCGTTGAATCGAGTGTCGAAATTGAATGCAGCGGAATTACGTGCGGAGAGTATCGCGTATCAAATTGCGCCGCGCATCAATGCGGGCGGGCGGATGGGCGATGGCACGGCTGGTCTTGATCTTTTGTTGAGCGATGATTTTGACGAGACGGATCGACTCGCCACAGATCTCGATGAGGTAAACGAAGATCGCCGGGAAGTAGAACGCGCCGTTCAGAATGAAGTCCTCCAAGAGCTGGAGCGATCATTCGTGCCAGACCAACGGAGCATCGTACTTGCGCGGCGTAACTGGCATGCCGGTGTTATTGGCATCGTGGCATCGCGTATCCAGGACCAATATTATCGCCCGGTCATTCTCATTGCGCTGGACGAAAACGGAAAAGGTCGAGGTTCGGGGCGTAGTATTGAGGGATTCGATCTGGCCGGGGCGATCGCCTCATGCGGACATTTGCTGGAGAAACATGGCGGCCATACAGCGGCAGCGGGCCTGACGATTGAAGCAAAAAATGTCGCAGCGTTTCGTGAAGCGTTCGAACAGGTTGCACACGATGGCCTTCCTAAAGGTGAATTGCTAAAGCCGTTGCGCATCGACGCGCAAGTCGCGTTAAGCAGCATCGATCCGCAACTCATTCATGCGCTCGACCGGTTACAACCGTGCGGCCACCACAATGCATCGCCGGTGTTCGCAACCTTTGGTGCCGAGATCGTGCCGGGGTCCTGCCGCGAACTGCGGGGCGGCCATCTCAAAATGATGGTGCGCGATGATAACGCGACGTTACACGCCATCGGATTTGGCATGGCCGACCGATTGAACGCCATTGGCAGCGCGGATGCCGTCGACATCGCCTTTGCACCGCAGTTCAACACCTGGCGCGGCGAAACGTCGATTCAATTGCTGCTAAAAGATATTTGCCCAGCGGGCGATCAGGACGTGGGATAATACGCGGCGATGCCTCCCTGTATTGAAGCCAAAAACATCACGAAGTGTTATGGTCCCCTAGTGGCGGTGGGCGGTGTATCGCTTGAAATTGAGACGGGCGAAGTCCTCGGCTTGCTCGGTCCAAATGGCGCGGGCAAGAGCACTTCACTCAGCCTGCTCGCGGGACTCGTTCGTCCGAGCGAGGGCAGTGTCACCGTATTCGGTAAAGATGTTCGGCGCGATTTTCTTTCCATCGCGAACAGGATGGGCGTGCTGTTGGAACGACCAATGTTCTACGGACATTTATCGGCACGGAGGCATCTGATGCTCCTGGCGCGGCTTGCACGCCAATCTGTGAATGTTGATCGAGCACTCGATCGCGTTGGGCTTTTGTCTGACGCGAAAAAACCGGTGCGCACTTTTTCGACAGGAATGCGACAACGGCTCGGAATCGCGCAAGCGATGTTAACCGACCCGGAACTATTGATCCTCGACGAGCCGACGAGTGGGCTCGATGTCGACGCTGCGCGAGAGCTGCGAACACTCCTCCGCTTCTTGGCCGACGATGCGGATGTGACGATCGTCATCTCAAGTCATCTGTTGAACGAGGTCGAGGAATTGTGCGATCGCGTAGCTGTACTCAATGGCGGTCGCCTTATTGCTTGTGAAGATACGGATCGATTGCTTAGTTATGACGCATCGCATGTTGACGTGTTATTGGATTCGCCAGAGGCGGCCGCTCGACGTTTGCTCGAAGAAGATTGGGTCGCGGAGTGTACAGCGCACGCGAATCGTATCGAAGTCCGGCTGCACGACGAAAACGTACATCAATTGACTTCGTTTCTTATCCAAAGTGGCTACGTATTGTCCGGGGTGATTCCGCGTAAACGCACGTTGAGCGACTTTTACTCGAAGGTGTTGGACGTATGATCGGCCGGGTGTGGGCGGCGTACCAATTCGAGCTGGGAAAGGCTGCGCATCAGCGCGGCATCTATGCCGGCCCGTTCGCGCTCATCATTCTACTTGCTGGATTATGGTTGACGTTCACCCGCGGGGAGACCGATGTTGATGGGCTCCGATTCATCGCTTTCGCGACACCGGTGACGCTCAATTTGTTCGGCCTGTTACTCATCCTCGCATTCTCTGCTGGTCTCGTCGCATCAGAAGTTAGCGCGGGCACCCTCAAACTTCCGTTGACTCGGCCTATTCGCCGCTACGAATTGCTTGCCGGAAAAATATTTCTCGCCATGACCTATGCCACGATGCTTACCGGATTGGTCGGTGCGATTTCATGGGGTGTCGCGGTCGGTGTCCACGGAGTCAACACCGTCGAATACGGCGGCGAAGTCTGGTACACCGGCACGGAAATGTTCTGGACCTATTGCCTCTGCGCAGCATTGGGTTTAGCGCCCCTCTTCGCGGCGTGTGCATACGGCGTGATGTGGTCGGCCTTGATGCCGAATGCGGGTTCGGCGATTGCCGCGGCGATCATGTCGTGGTTTCTAGCCGACCTCCTGAAGGAGCCTTTGGGCGTGACTCCATTCGTATTCACGTCCTACGTCGAGACATCGTGGCAAGTCTTCTCAGACCGGTGCGACCTGATGGATCCGCGTTGGACCCCAGATGCTTATCGCAGTATTGCAGCATCCGCCACCGCTTTTTTTGTGTGCGGAGGCATCGCTCATATCGCATTTGACCGCCGGAACATCTGCAAGTGATTGTCGCGGCCCTGTGCATCGCGGTTGGCGGCGTGACCTTCGAGAAGGTCGACATTCCGGACCTCTATGTACAGCGGGCTATGTCGCTATTCGACGCTCAAGCCTCGAATTTTCGGCATGCGGATGTTGACGCCGATGGCCACATGGACCTGTTATTGCCCACGCGCGTCTATCGGCGTCCGGATGGGCAATTCGATCCCGAGCGTTTCATGCCGATGCCGGAAGTGACTTCGGAAACCCGCGTAGATATTTGGGGCAACAGACTGTTTTTTCAGAGCGCATCGTCATTGGCCGTCTACGAATTAGTAGATGGTGCCTGGAATCAGACCCTGAACATCGAACATGCATGCAGACTCCAGGAGTTACATCGTTTGGAGCCAGATGAAGAACGGCCCTTAATCGCATTTGAACGATTTCTACACGACGTAGACAGCGATGGACGACCCGAAATCCTACGTGTAGAAGATGCGGGTATCGCCGTCAGTGTTCTCGAGGACAACGGGCTTGAGTCGACGCACCTAGATCTCTATCCGCCGCCGCGACTTTCGATGTTCGCGGGACACGAAACGTTGTGGCCGCAGTCGGAGCGGCGAATTTCGCTTCCAACCCGGAACGCGATGTTTCAAGTTGTACTAGACGGCGACGCTGCGGTCGTGGTGAACCGGATTCGGCATCAAGGCGGGATGTTCGCGTTTCGAGTTGAACGGTATCGAATCTCAAACGATTCCGAGAACCGATTCACCCTGATCCCCGAATCAACCCATCAAACAGAGCCGTTGCCTCGTCACGTTTACTTGCCGATTGCCCTAAATGAAGACGGCATTGTGGATTACTTTGGATACCGTCGTGAACGCCTTTCCTATAACAACTGGAAGCCGTTCGTGCGTGGATACGCATCCACTGACGGCGGAAAGAATGTACAAATCGCATCGACGCGCGGATTTTCCAGGCGGGCAATGTTCACCGACCTCGATGGGGACGGTGACAAGGATTGGGTAGGCGAGGAATCTGGTCTCGTCAGCGGCGGGTTACGCGAGACGGCAAACCGTGCGCTCTTCCAGCGAAAAATCAGACACACGATTCTTGCGCGGATGCAAAACGATGACGGTACGTTCGAATCCCGTTGGCGCGAGCTGGGCCAGTTTACGATGCAATTCGACAAACCGCCGCGTCATTTAACTTATCGTTTTTGGCAATACCGAACGGGTCATCTGACTGATTTCACGGCTGATTTTAACGGGGATCGCTGGACAGACGTTCTGGTTTGTGGCGAGCCGGGTACGGTCTCGCTTTATTTGGGCGGCCAAAATGGATTTAGCGATCAGGTGGAAGCGAGTATTAACGTTCCCCGAAATGCGTTTCCGGTAGCGATCGATATCGACGGTGACGGACGCAGCGATGTCGTGGTCCTAAAAGATAATAGTCACGCGCCACTGGAAATCTTTCTGAACGTAGAAGACACTTGATGTTCAACTCTTTACTCATGTTCGCCTTTCTGTTCGCGGCTGCGCCAAACGTATTTGTTGTCCCGCTGTCAAATGATGCGGACGCATTTTTGGTCGATATAGACCTTGACGCCAAGGGCGATGTAGCGGTGTTGGATGGATTTAGGCTTACCGTCTACCGCACGGGAAAGAGGAAAGCACCGCTAAAGCTCATGCTCCCGCCGGATACCCGCGCGCTGGATATCACGCCGCACCCCAGCACGGGATCAATTGCAATCCTCGCCGCATGCGGTTCGGAGATTCGGCAATTCGCGTTCGATGGAAAACCGGATGGTGAACGATTATTCGAGCACACGTCCTATCTTTCCGATGGCGATCATCCCTATCGGACTGTAATGGTGTTTGATCGTGGGGGCGAATCGCTCTTCTTTCTTCCTTCGACGGATGCGATCGAACTGCGGACGTGGACTGGAGAACTCCGTGAACGGATTGAACCGGAGGCTTCAGGAGATGTTCGGCGATTTGAGGACGTGTCAGGCTACTCGGAATCGAAGTCTCGAATCGGCGGTGCGGACAGTTTGGAGTTTAATATTCTTCGATCCGTTGGTAACGAACCCGAGTTCATTAAACAGCAGTGGAAGAAATCTTCGGAACAGGAAATCTACAGTTGGTCGATGATTCTTGGCGAATTGAATGAATTGAATTCGCCACCGGGCGAATGGCCATGGTTCGCGCTGCAGAAGGATAGCGAGAATTCGGCACGCGTCCGTTGCGCATTGCGACTGAATCCACCCGAAACGCATATTCGAATTGATACGACATTGACGGATGCGGACGCGGGCGGGATGGGTCCGGCGCGGAAGTATCCTGGAATGATTACGCGGCTGAATGCTGAACTTCCTGATTTCAATGGCGACGGTTACACGGACTTGTTGCTTTGGAATGCGGATCGGCCTTCGGTGTCGACTGCGACAATCGCGCGCATGGCCGTTCAGCAAGATTGGCCGATTCGTCTGACCGCGCATTTATTCGATCCAAAAACAAGCCGGTACACTGCGAAGCCGTTCGCATCGTTAACCGTGCGGGCGAGCTGGGATTTGTTGCTCAGCCAGACGTATGATTCGCCCCTCCATCATTTCGTCGTCAATGATATCGACGCCGATGGTCGCACGGACGTGGCCTTCACGGTCGATTCCCGGACGTATGTGCGTTGGATGATGGATGAACGCGGTCCGTACACAGACGAGACACGGTTGGCGGAACCTATTAAACGTGTAGCATTCGAGCAGCCGCTGGATAATACGGGGCGTGTGACGATTGGCCTTCGCACGGAGTCCGCGTTGTATGTGTTGGACCCGGAGTAAAGACTAGCGTTTAGGTGCCGTCGCCAGTTTTAATTCGCGCGCGATGAGTGCTTCTTTCTTTTCATCGCCCGTACGGGCATAAAGCCTGGACAATCGCAGACTGGCCTGCCGGTACAACGCATCGTTGGAAACGTCCAATTCTAGGCTCGCAGTCTTTCGCACTTCGTCATAGGCCGACTCAGCGGCACGAAGGTCGCCTTGTTCAACGAGCAGATCGCCGCGCAACAGTTTCAAATGTTGCGCTCCCGAACTATCGATATTCTCGTTTTCCAGCAATTCGTCAATGCGCTTCAGGCCATCGGCGCTTTCCGCATGCACCATCAACGCCGAGGCCTCCGTGATCGCGGCTTCAGCCCGCAGGGCAGGCGTCTCCGCAGATTCTGTCGCGCTTCGAAGCGCTGCGAGTCCTGCTTCTTTGTCAGGCTTCGCCTGCGCGAGAGCCAACGACCCGATCGCGGAATGCAATTTCGACTCGTCATCCGGCGACTGTGCTTCGGCCAACGCCTGCAACAACAAGTCCTCCGCAAGCTGCCTCGTATCTGCTGCATATGATTCCGCGATAATCGATGCAATGGTAGGGATCGCGTTCGCCTGATCTTTCGCGCGCACCGGCGCTTTCGATTGAACAGGCACTTGAATTCTAGTCGTCTTCGATTCGGCATCAGGCGTGAGGGATTGAACTCGTTGGGGCGCCCCGGTTTCGTCAGACGCATGATCGACTTTACGGTCCGAGGACGCTAGACCTTGCGCGGAATCACGACTCTTTTTTACGGTGTATTGTTTCGAAGCAGCCTTACGCGGGGTTGCGGAACCGTCACCCTGAGACAGAAGCGCTATGGCGGTCACGACGACAAACCCCATGACCACGGCCCCAACCAACAACAATTGTCGCGATAGCGTGCTCAATAGTCCCCCTTATCGTCGTGATGGCGTTCCCCCGAATCGCGCCGGTGTGCTGTCGAATTATCTCACATTTTCAACCAAATTGCGTGGGGCGAAAACTTCGCTATCGCACATAGATTGGGTTGCTATAGATCCAGACACGATCTTCGGTGTTCACTTCGAGCCAACCTTCGACGCGATAGACGCCGGGTTCGGTTATCGCGTGAGTCAGATCGCGCGCGTTTGTATCGACAACCACTTCGCCATTACGCAAGAGGCGGACATGACACGTTACGGGAAATTCGGTGTACAGTTGCAGTCCGTCCGTGGACTCAATTTCATCACCCTGAATGGCAACGGGGGTTGCATCGGCTGCACCAGGGTCGCCGTCATATGCGACGAATTGAAAGCCAGTTGGGTCGCACATCCAGTCGTGGGCGACGTAAGCATGACCGCCCTTAAGTGCAGTGCGAACGGCCTTTTCGGTTAGCGTGTCACTCAGAATATGCGTGCTGACATTGTGGAATGAAATGTAATACGGGTCGAAATCCAACGAGACCAAGATGTCCCCGGGCTGATGCCCTTTGGTCAATTTTGCGATACTGGGAAACCGCGAGGTATCAATGACCTGCATGCCGTCATCGGGATCGACGATCGTGCCGACGAGAACGGTCTTCTCGTCCACCATTTTTGCGATGAAGACCTGGTTGTGATGGCAATCATTCGCCGCGATGCCAACGACCCGTTGCTTCAAGGAAGACTCATTCCATTTCGTCATGTACAACTCTGGGTAGTCCAACTGCATCGCAAGCATTTCGCCCGGAAATTCCCGAATGCGATCGCCCAAGTCTTTCGCTTTTGCCGGATCGACAATCTGAGATACGAGTGAGAATAACGCGGTCATGTCATCCTTCGCATCGGCGTGTCGATTGTAAATTTCCATACCAGTCAATCCGTCCATAGCCGCATCGAACCGATCTTCAACATGCGAGAGAAAGATAAGACCATCACCCTGCGTCACGCGATCGACCACCGTGTCCCGGTCCGCATCCATCACATCCATGACAGATTCCATGGGGTGAATGAGCATCCCACTCTTCGTTTCTTCGGACCCGGGAATGAAGAGCACTCCGTCGTGCATTCCGCGCCAGGTGTCGGTGATGAAATCTTTCGGCGGTCGATAGTGATCACTAAGAAAGATAATTTGCACGTTGGCTTTCTTAGCATCCTCTAGCATTTCCGGGCGCGTCCCGCCCGTGTGTGCGGAATCTTCAGCGTGCGCGTGCAGAATTGCGCGATAGTCCACGAGCGATGGCGTACGTGATTTCACTTCGACGCGTTCGCCACGATAGCGCTCGACGGCATCACGTGCCGCCTGGAGGTTCTCGCGCTCCATACGTGCAACAGTACTCAACGTGCGGCCCAACGATTCGCCGGGCTTACCCGCCAGAGCCGCACCGGGCACCACCGAACAACTCAACAGAAAAATCCAAGTACGAAGTGCCCATTTCGGGAACGCATTCGCGCGTTTCTTATTCATCACTCATTCCTTTGTCTGTGATCGCCATGAAAGTCCAGAGTATCACCCGGCCAATCGTTAAGGCCATCGACACTCAATCGAGTAGCGATTGGCCCTCGACGCACGTTTCTCCATCGCGCATGACGAGTCGGACCGTTTCCGGATCACTGTATTTCGCGATGGCATCGGCCAACGTATCAGAGTGCGTCGTGACCCAAACTTGGCTGTTGCGTGATGCACGACCGATGAGTTCGCCCAGCGGCTCGAGCAGCCCATCGTGCAAACTGGTTTCCGGCTCGTTCAATGCCAACAAGGCCGGTGGACGAGGTGTCAACAACGCGGCTAACAAGCACAAATACCGGAGCGTGCCGTCAGACAATTCGCCCACAGTCAACGGACGTTGAACGCCGGGCATCTCCATACTCAGCCGAACGAGCCCGTGGTCGTCTTCTTCCACGGAAAGACTCGACGACGGAAACGCGGTATCGATGGATTCACGTAGGGCATCTGCATCGCCGATGTGTAGAATTGTCTTGAGTGCAGCGGCCAAATCGCATCCATCCGCGCTGAGAATTGGCGTCGTGACACCGACCTGGGGTTGGCGTACCGGAGACCCGGCGTGCGTTTCGAACGCATGGTAAAAACGCCACGCATCAATCTGGCGACGTACGCGCTCCAATTCCGGATACCGCTCGGGGTCGCGAATTTGCGCCAACGCCGATTCCGCATGCGACAACGCAAGCGGCACTTGGGCGGGACGCCCGTTCATGTCGCGGACCATGGCCGATGGTCCTTTGCGGTCGAGCATCATCACCGGCGGGTCTTGTTCATGAAGACGTAAGGTCTCGGTTTTTATCCAGGGGTCGAATTTGAACACCGATTGCGTCGGCTCGGGCAATCCGAATTCGATGGCGTAATCCCATTCTTCGATTCGCGCGGACAAGCTGACCCGCACCGGTCCCTTTTTCCGCCCACCAGCCCACAGAAGCGACCCCATTCCCCCCTCCGATGCGATTGTCCGCGCGAAGGCACCACGCGCCGCGGCGGACAATAGATGCAGGGACTGATAGAGGTTCGTCTTGCCGGTCCCGTTGCGTCCAACAATGACGGTCACGCGGCCCAGACGCAGCCGCAATGCACGTAACGAACGGTATCCTTCGACTTCGATACGCTCAACCCGCATGCAACGATGCCTCTTGTGATTGACACGGCGCGTGCGCGCTGAAACAATGCCAACCTAATCTTCTTTGTCTCAACCGATTGGCCCACACGTCGTGATCACCCTACCACTCGTTCTGCTCATCGCAATCAATCTCTTGCCAATTGCCGGAGCATTTCAATTCGGCTGGAACCTTTACACCCTGTTGCTGATCTATTGGGCCGAGAACGCGACCATTGGCCTCGTCACCATCGCCAAAATTCTCACCGCATCCAAACACAGCACGCTCGGCAAGTCACGCAGTTATCAGACCATTTTTTTCGTGACGCATTACAGCACATTCTGGGTGCTCCACGGCGTCGTATTGGTCACGGTTTTTCAGATGGCCGGATCGCACATGAGCGGTGTGGGCCTACTATTCTTGGCGACACTCATTCTCTATGCGGTACACCATGGCGTGTCCTATCGTGTCAATTGGCTGGGGCAAAGCGAGTTCGAGCAAATGTCTTCCACCGGCACGATGCTGCTCCCGTACGTCCGCGTTATGGGCGTGCTTTTGCTCACACTCGTCGGCGGTATCGCCGTCTGGCGCATGGGACAAACTCCGACAACCCTCGCCGTCTTCGCCGCACTGAAGCTTGGCGTTGACGCCGCATCGCACGCGCTCATTCATCGCACATTGTCCGGCCCGCAGACGTCAGTCGCTGAGTAGATCCGCGAGCGCATTCTCCAGCGCTTCGCCTTTCAAATCCTGGCGTACGATGTTGCCTTGCCGATCCAGTAGTAACGTAAAGGGGATCCCTTCAACTTGGTATTGCATCGCGATATCGGAATCCCAACCCTTCCCGTCGAACAAATGCACCCAGGTCATGTCGGGATGTTCGTTCAGGAATGTTTCGAGATCCTCTTTCGATTCATCCAAACTGATCGCGACGATCTCGAATCCCTTGTCGTGGTAGGCCTTGTAGGCTTCGATAACATTCGGCAACTCCCGCACACACGGCGCGCACCACGTCGCCCAAAAATCGACGAGCACCACTTTGCCACTGAAGTCTGAGAGGTTTATCGCATCGCCGTTCAAATTCGTTCCCGTGAAATCAGGCGCAGGCGAACCAAGAGCAAGGCTTCCACCAGGCGCACCGGATCCCGTTCCCCCCGCAAATAATTCAGCCATGTCTTGGACGATTGCGCCGGGCGGTGGCGAATACGTGAATACCGATTCGTCGATCGCTGGGTTAAGATTCAGATTCGTGTAGGCCATGGTCATGAAAGGCGCACCATTTTCGGTCGCCATCTCATATCGGCGAACAAATCCGTCTTTCACGCCAAAAGCCATTTTCATTGTGTCCGGTGACATCCCGGGTTGCGACATCATCCCCGTCTGATCCAATTCCGATTTGAGTTCTTCTGGAACCTCTGCTGAAATCAAATACACTTCCACTCCGTCGATCGTTTCCTTACCGTCATACGTCAAATTGCTGGCATCAAGCATGTCCATCAGTTGTTTCGTCGCGTCCATCCCACCCGAAGACGGTAGCTCAGCGGTATCACTGTTCGACTCTTCGATTTGTTTCGCAGTCGCGAGGTCCGACTTCATTACATTAATCATGCCACCCATGTTCATTTCCATCCAGACATCACCATTCACATCGGCGATGTTGCGCATGGTCATCTTCTGCCCCATCATTTCGATGGCCATATTCGACACCGAATACTCGCCTTGATTGATGACATCCCCTGTCCACTCCATCGTCATCCCTTGAACGTTCATCTTCATTGAAAGATCCGCCGTCCACGCTTTCGTCTCGGCCATGGTCTTCTTCACATGTTTGACGATTTCATCAATGTTATCGTCCTGAGCCAGGGCTGCGGGCGAAAAAGAGGCGCAAACCATCGCCGTCATTACTAGAGGAAAAAGGGAAAGTCGGACACGCATGGAACACTACTCCGAGGGTCATCTCGGAGCCGCGAATCGGTCCGAGTGGTGTAAGAGAATCATACGGTGCTGCGCAGAACCGTTCAAAAACACCCCTGTTTCCGATGACTCGTCGTTCGTTGACAGCGTGTTCATCCCGCCCTAGACTGGCCCAAGCTTACAGGGAGTCCGCACATGTTATTGGTCAACACGGAAACCATCCCCGGGTACCGGATTGTCGAGGTAAAGGGATTGGTTCAAGGAAACACCATCCGCGCAAAACACGTGGGGAAAGATATTTTTGCGTCACTCAAGAATATCGTTGGTGGCGAGTTGAAAGCGTACACCGAATTATTGACAGAGTCTCGCAAGCAGGCGACTGAACGCATGATCGAGGAGGCGAACGCTCTGGGCGCCAATGCCGTGCTCAATGTGCGGTATAGCACGAGCTCCGTTGCGCAAGGTGCAGCGGAGTTGTATGCGTATGGAACAGCCGTGACGGTCGCCTCGACCGACGCTCTGTCGGTACCGCCGCATGTTTAGCGAACTTTTCGGCGGAATCTTTTCGATCGCATTGCTACTGGTTGGTTACCTTGTCGGCACACAGCGTGAGCGCAGCCATTTACAATCACTTGCGGACCGTGAGCGGCGGTATGCCAATATCTTGCAGGTCAACGTGCGATCACTACCCGAGAATTGGGTGGTCAAACACGCTGGCCTCGTAGACGGCGAGGCCGTCATTGCGACAGACTACTTCAAAAGTTTTCGTATGAAGGTTCGTAACTTTTTTGGCGGTGAAGCGCGCGGGATGCAAACGCTCATGCAACGCGCACGACGTGAAGCGCAAATGCGGATGGTTGAAGAAGCGCACGCCCTCGGCGCAAATGCCGTTTGGAATGTCCGCATCGAAACGTCGGAAATGGCGCAAAGCATGGGCAACAAAGGCGCAACCATCGCAGAGGCCTATGCCTATGGCACCGCCCTAACCGTCCACACAGAACCGGATCAACAAGAGCAATGACCCATGCGCGTCGGCCGATTTAACGCGAACCCCATCGACGTGATGCTCGCCGTGTTTTTGCCGATTACCGCCATTGGTTTGTACGTGGAATTCTCCGGGCCGCCCGCACCGAAAAAGGTAATCCAATCGGCACTCAAGGCGGAATACACCGAAGTCTATCCCTACATCAACTCCGATTTTGATTTCATGGGGACTGACAATTCGGGACGGACCTTGTTACACGCTGCCGCCGAACGCGGAAACCCCAAATTGATTTTGACGATTCTGACGCGAGGCGGACACGATTCAATCAGCGCGTTCGACCACAGAGGATTCACGCCAGTGCATCGCGCAATTCTCAAAGAGCGGCCAACATCGTCAGAAGTCGTGCGTGCATTCCTACGAAACGGCGCCCATCCAGATCTGAAGAGCCAGCATGGTGAATCATTGCTCGCACTAGCCCTTCGAGAGAAAAAGTTTGCTGCGGTTTCAGTGCTTCTCAAAACCGGCGCAGACCCCAACGTCGGTCTAATCGAAGGGCAACACCCAATCATCTTCATTTTGCGAAGTGGTTTTTCCCACGTTCTGGACGACATGTTAACGGCCGGACTCTCACCCAATCCTCAACCCGGGGACAATAGTATTCCGCCGCTCGCTTACGCCATCGCAACGCACGATGGATATTCGACTCGACTACTCTTAGAACATGGAGCCGATCCGAATGCGCGCTGGAAAACGCAGTGGATTTGGGCGCAGGTCATACGTCACCCCAGCAACGGTAGAGGAGGCTTTCGTCCGCCCACCCTGCTCGACCGGAAACGTTGGATACTGAGTATCAGCGACCCGTGGGCGGAATCTCGGAACGGCGCTCGAATCGGTCGACGAGTCCCGATAGGCCGAGGGAAACCCAAAAAACCTAATAGAAAACCGATCGCCGTCAATATGCTTCCCCTTGATATGGCGTTGTTCCACTATCGAAATCGAGGCTGTGTCGTGACCTTGATGGAACATGGGGCGCGCGCGGAGTTGTTTCCGCGTTTGTTGGCGACTGCAATGAGACATTGACCACGGCTCAACGGACCCATTTATGCGAATCGGTAGATACAGAATTGGTCGCATCGACGCGATACTCGCCGTCTTGTTACCGGCGACGGCCATCGGTCTGTATGTGGAATTCTCGGATTCCGTGACGCCGTTGGATGTGATTGAGGCGGCGCGTAGTGGCGATATCAAGCTGATAGCCGAACATCTCGGTGGCGGGTTCGATTTCTTGGCTCAAGATGAGAGAGGCCGGACGGTTCTTCATGCCGCTACGGAGTCAGGTGAAGAGGGCCTGGTACGTCTTGTTCTCTTCCGCGGTGGCATCGTCGCTATGGATGCCTATGACACTCACGGATACACACCCGCACATCTGTCACTCGGCATTCGAACGCCGTATGGCCCCGGCACCACACCTACGTTGTCGGCGTTCTTGGATTACGGTGTCGATGTGAATCTGAAGACACGGTTCGGCCAATCGTTGATCGTGACGGCAATGAAGAGCCAAAACGAAACGATTACGCTCGCGCTACTCGAAGAAGGTGCAACAATTGATGACGACTATGTGGGCGGATTACCGACGATTGCGTATGTCGCCGATGCATCGATGTGGAATCTATTGGAACGGCTGCTGGAAGATGGAGCGACCGCCAGTCTGGACTCGGACAGTAGTAGCGTTTCACCGCTTGCGAGTGCTATTCAGGAACAAAACCCTTATGCGGTGCAATTGTTGCTTCGGCATGGTGCAGACCCGAACGCCTTGTTCTCCGTACGCTGGTCGCGTCGCCCAACGACCGGTGACATCCCTGACGCTACGCTGACGGGCCCGAAACCGATAGGCTATGAACAACTGTCTAGTGATCGATATGGTCTTCTTTCTCCTTTCGTTCATGAAGTGTATATACAAGACGATGACGCTACAGGTTTTTCGATCCGGCGCAATACGAAACGCGATGACTCATTTCTCAAAGATTGGATTCCGCGCATACCACGGGCCATCGTGCCAAATATAGCGCCATCCACGATTCGAATCGCGCCCGTTGGTTCGGGATCGCAGGATTACCACTCGCTGATATGCCCGCTCGATTTCGCGTTATGGCATGACCGGGCGTGCGCGCGGGTACTGCTGGAGCATGGGGCGATGGGAGATGGGTTTATGCGATTTCTAGTCGACGCGATTAATCGATGAACCGAACCGGGAGGGACACGCTCCCGCGTGTCCTTAAGCACCCGTGGACGCTTCCACACTTCCTACGGAAGTATTCGAGGAGCGCGTCCCACCCCTAGAACGGCACGTCATCATCTTCGAAATTGCCGCCACCACCACCGTTGCTGGGGGGCATGGCTTCATCCATATTATGGCCGCCACGTGCCGGTTCGAGAAAGCGTTGAATGTCTTTCTCGAACAAAAGGTCAACACTGCCGGTAGGGCCGTTTCGATGTTTGGCGATGGTGAGCGTGACCGTCCGGTCGTCGATGCCATCGTCCGGTTCGTCCTCTTGTTGCATGCCGGGACCCTTACGCTTAAAAGGGGCCGGTCGCGACAACATCATCACGACATCCGCGTCCTGTTCGATGGCGCCGGATTCGCGGAGGTGAGACAATTTCGGTGTGCCGCTATCGTCGCGTTCCGCTTCGCGACTGAGCTGCGAGAGCGCGAGAATGGGAATTTGCAGTTGACGCGCCAAGCCTTTGATTGATCGCGAGATTTCCGCAATCTCAAGCTGACGACTTTCCAATTTCCCACGCCCCGTCATGAGTTGTAGGTAGTCGATGATGATTAGATCGAGATTCTTTTGTGTGGCATGCCGTTTCGCTTTGGATCGCAGTTCGAGTATGCCCACGCCGCCACTGTCATCGATGTAGATTTCGGCGTTGGTCAGCTTATCAGCGGCGGGTTGTAGTTTGAGGAATTCCTCCTGGGCGAGAAAGCCGGTCCGCAATCGTTTGGAATTGATACGGCCTTCCATGCAGAGCAGTCGTTGGACGAGTTGCTCCTTCGCCATTTCAAGACTGAACAAGAGGACTGATTTTTTTTCATGGGTCGCAGCATGTGACGCCACGTTGAGCGCGAAGGCGGTCTTTCCAACCGAAGGACGTGCGGCGAGAATGACCATATCGGACTTTTGCAAGCCGCCAAGGATGTCATCGAGGTATCGAAATCCAGTGGTCAATCCGCTGATGCCCTGTTCCTTGATCAGCTTTTCGATGCGCTCGATGCCCTCAACCACCAAATCGCCGACTTTATAAATAGGATTGAGCTGGCGCTGTTCGGCGATCGCGAAGATCTGGCTCTCGGCCTGATCGAGCAGGAGGGAGACTTCCTCCGGCTGGCCGTACGCCTCATTCACCAGTCCGCTACACGTCAAAATGATACGGCGCAGAATAGCGGCATCCAGCACGATACGCGCGTAATACTCGACGTTGGCGGACGTGGGGACAGCACCAGTGATTTCGCCGATGTAGTTGTGACTGCCGGCCGCTTCAAGTTTATTGTCGCGGGATAACTGCTCGACCAATGTCACGGCATCAATCGGCATGTTACGCCGGTAGAGGCTGATTGCTGCGGCGTAAATGAATTGATGACGCTCAGAATAGAAAACGTCTTCAGGCCGGTCACGCAGAATTTCGATTGCTGTGCCTACGGCATCCGGATTGAGCAGCATCGCACCGAGTACGCACTGTTCCGCCTCTAAACTCTGTGGCGGAAGCCGCTCAAATTTTTTCTGAGGTTCTATCTTTGATTCACGTTCGACTGTCGCCATTTGGCTCCCCCTTCAGCCCGCGTCATTCACGGGCGCGCCAATGCCGCACGTGAATTATTCAGACTGTTCGTCGCTCTTTGCTTCTTCCGCAACCGCAGGTGCGGCATTTTCCGCGGACGCTTCAGGCGCAGCCGCTACTTCACCGCTTTCCTCTGCATCCGCTGCCGCAATCGCTTCATCCAACAACGCCGTGGATTCCTCCGCAGTCGGAACTTCCACTTCTTCGGCGCTAACCTCGACAGCAATTGTTGCGTCGACGTCTTTGGCCAAGCGAACTGCTACCTGATAGCTTCCCAAAGATTTGATGGGTGCCTCAAGTTTTATATTTCGGCGATCGACGTCATGTCCTAAGTCCTTGAGCGCGGCGGCGATATTGGCGGTGGTCACCGAGCCGAAGAGCTTGCCCTCGTCGCCCGAGCGAGCAGTTAATTCGATCTTGATGCCGGACATGCCCTTCGCGACACCTTCCATAGCTTTGCGGTGCACCGCTTCGCGCTTCGCAATAATGTTGCGTTCGTGCTCAAGCTGTTGCGCACTTGCACTGTCGATTTGCACGGCGAGCTTGCGCGGAAACAAATAGTTTCGTGCATAGCCTGGCGACACATTCACTGTCGATCCCATGTCGCCCAAGTTGGTCACGTTCTGACTCAAGATCACTTTCACCGTTCGAATCTCCTAAAACTTTCCAGCCGAAAGTAGCGTCTAACCGTTAAACCGCACATGCGGCTATTGTTCGTCGGCCTGTTCTTTTCGCGCTTGTGCTAACGCGGTTACCCGTGTGCGAAAATCCGCCCACGTGTCGAACAGTCCGACCATACAAAAAATCGGGATGAATCCCGATGCAAATATCACAACAAGCACTAGGGCAAACACCACGAAGTTCGGTTGCAGCGCGTTCGATGCGAACGCCAGTACCGACAATCCGTTCAACCAATAAATCACGCCCAGTCCGAATGCCACGTTCCAAACCACGGCACGCATCCAATCCTCGGACCAACGTTGTTCGACAAAGTACAGCACCGCCACTGCGATGACGCTCCACACCAACCAATCCGGCGGCCGCATCTCGGCGAATGAACTCGTTGGTCCCGGCTCGCCGAACCAAATCCGTAACCCGGCCGATGTGCCCGAAAGTGTGATGCACGTCCCGATCAGCACGGTGCCAAAGGCCACCAGGCCGAAGAACAGGTCCATATTGTGTAATCGTAGCCATGCTATTGCGTCTCGTTGTTGCTCGCGCGTATCCGTCGATGCCGAATCCGCTTGGCGCTCCAATTGTCCTTCAAACCAATCCAATACACCGACGCTTTCGTCGTGAATCGTCTCCCAACCCACAATGTTGATGGGCAATACGACTGCAAAAATAACCGCCGTCACCAAGGCCACAATGCGACCATACGGCCAGCGGGAAAGAATACCCCACCCTAACGGCACGCCCACAAACGCAACGAAAATATAAAACGTTGCCGTGAGCGCCATCAGCACCACACTGTCGCGAGAGATTGCCGCACCAGTGTCAACGGCAATACCCGCTGCGCCCGCCATCGCGACACACGCAAACAGCGCATGTACAAAATTAGAGTTACGCCGAACAATCGCAATCGCCACTGGAATTGGAAACAACACGAAACTAAGTGGCGAAGGCCCGTCTGCCACTAACGTAAGCAGAAAACCGAGGACAAATAGTAGAATCCATATGGCGACTCTGGCTAACACTCCAGCGTCTGGACAACGCGCAAGCGCGTCAGTCCGCCACGAAAGGCAATAACGCGATCTGCCGCGCGCGCTTAATCGCCCGCGTCAGCATCCGCTGATGACGTGCCGTCGCACCGGTAATCCGTCGCGGAATAATCTTGCCGCGTTCCGTCACATAGTGCTTCAACAACCCGATGTCTTTGTAGTCGATATAGACGACCCGATCCACCGTCAGCCGCGACACCTTGTTCCGTTGTTGCGCGCGCTTCTTCTTCTTGCGTGCCTTAGCCTTGGCTTTTGCTGCAATCTTACTCATGACTCGTCATTACCTCGTCGTTTTCTTAAAATGGAATATCGTCTTCGGGCGCTGGTCCTGAGCCGCCTTGATTTGAATGCCCTTGGTCAGCGGGCGCAGAACGTTGTCCGCCACCACCGCCGCCCTGATCGTCCCAATCCAGCAACTGAATCCGTCGACCGCGAATGTCGATCTTTGAGCGCTTTTGGCCGGAATTCTTGTCTTCCCAAGAATCGAAATTGAGACTGCCTTCAACGTAAATGGGCCGCCCCTTACGAAGCTTGTCCCCTAAGAATTCAGCCTGCTTATCAAATACTGTGACGTTAACAAAAAGCGTGTCTTCTTTGCGCTCGCCGTCCTTGCCCTTGAAATACCGCGTACACGCGAGTCCAAGTTCGCAAATGGCGAGACCAGAAGGAGTATGTTTAAGATCCGGATCACGGGTAAGTCGTCCCGCCAACTGCACACTATTAATTTCCGGTACGCGTAAATCAGACATGGAGTCGTTACCTTTTAGTCGTCGTCTCGGTCACGTGATGGGCGGCGAGGCCGATCATCATCGTCATCATCACGGCTACCGCGGGTGCGTTCGCGTTCGCCCAATGCTTTGAGCTGTTCCTCGGTGCGCACTTTTTGAAGTTCTTCGAGCTTCAGTTCCTTCTCGTCAAAATGGACGACCAAGAATCGGATCACACGTTCGTTAATACGAAAGGCCTGTTCCATCCCGGCGATAAAATCCGGTTTCGACTGATGCCGCACGAGGAGATAGTGTCCTTCGGTACAGTGTTCAACTTTGTACGCGAGTTTACGTTTTCCCCAGTTGTCTTTCAGCGTGATCGTGCCGCCACCTTCGGTGATCGATCCATCGACCTGCTCTTCAATTTTTGCGACCTCTTCCTCGCCCGTCTCGGGGTGCAGGATGTAAATGGTCTCATACGTTCTCAGGCTCAAAGTGCCACTCCTCTTGCCACTACTACGATAAAATCCGAAATACCGTGCGCCAACCATTGGGCATACGAGCGTCTTCGGGCGCATGCGCGCGAACGAAGACCGCACCGGTCCGGCAATCCCGCGCGGAATCCGGTCCCGGCGCAGAGCGCGATATAGTACCAATTGAAGACGCCTAAGCTCAAGGGTCTCCGGTGCTTGAGCCAGGATAGCCCCGCGCGGGCCTCGCCCCTTCGATCTGTACGCCACTCGGATCGGCCTCAATCAGAAGCCCACCAGACTCGCTCGTGCGCCAAATATCCACCCCGGCTTGACGATACCGGTCGATGACTGCCTGGGGATTCGAGATTCGTTTTCTCGAATCCCCAGCGGATACGAGGACGATATCCGGGCTCACCGCCTCAATGAATCCAGGGGTGCTCGAAGAATCGGAACCGTGATGAGGCGCTTTTAGGATAGCCGCCCGGATATTCTGTCTGGAAAGCGCCCGTTCCCCGGCCTCTTCAATGTCCCCAGCGAATAACATCGACGGTCCCTGCCAATCGTAACGAAGGACTAGACTTAGGTCATTTCGCGAATGCTTCCCCGGCCACTCCTTGGGTGGATGCAGCACGGTGAACGCGCCATCGTCGAGCTGGAACCGGTCGCCCTGCGATGCTCGGGTCACCGGCACATTTCGCCGTGCGCAAACTTCCAGGAATTCCTGCTCGACCTCATTCTCAGGGTCTGCGGGTCCCATGATCACCCGACCAACAGACATCCGATCCAGCGTCGCCATCAATCCGCCGAGATGATCGCGGTCGCTATGACTTACGAACACGTAATCGACATGCGACGCACCCATCGCAGACAACGAGGGAATCACCACCCGCGCACCCATATCCACATATTCAGACTGGTCACCGCCGTCGATCAGCGCAACACTCCCGGCAGCGGAGCGAATGATCGCGGCATCACCGTGGCTCACATCAAGAATGCGAATTTGCGCGGGCAAGCCAATCGGACGCCAAAGTAGGTAGGACATGGCCAACAACGTCGCTACCCCGATAACCCGAAAAAGCCGTCGATACTTGGTTCGCGCAATCGCGACGCCTAACGCAGCCCAATAGAAAATCGCCGCAATCGCCGTCGGCTTTGTCATCGACATCGTGGAAAACGGAAGTGCCGCGGTAAATTCTGCGATTTTTTGAATCGCGAAGACGACCCCAGCGGTCGCGTGTCCGAAAATCAGCGCTAGCGGCGGTGAGATAAACGCGATCACCGATGTAAGCAGGCACAACCACAAAACGATTCCCAGCATCGGTACGACGAACAAATTCGCGAGGAAAGCGTACCGAGGAATGAGATGAAACATCGTGGCGGCAATCGGCATGGGCAACAAGTGCACGGACAGCGTCGTTGATAATGCTTGCCCAAGTGGCTCGTAGGAGAATGGAAAGTACTGCCCAATGCGTTCACCAAAGATCAGAATGGACGCGATACTGGCGAAGGAAAGTTGCGCGCCACCGTCAAATAATAACGCGGGATCCCATAACAGAAACACGAAACCAGCGATCCCCAACGCCGTCGGCGCGTCACGTTCCCGGTCGAACACATCGGCTGCTACGTACACCGCGATCATCATCGCCGCCCGCACCGTCGCAACACGTGCCCCAGCCGTCAATGCAAATATTCCGACCGCCACCATGATAAATATCGCTCGGTACCGGGCGATTCGAATAAACCGAGCGAGAATGAAGGATGCCGTTACGAACACGATACTCGTGTGCACGCCGGACACCGCGAGAATGTGAGCCGTGCCGGAACGAACAAACGAATCGCGCTCGTCTTGAGTCATATGCGATCGGTCGCCAAGCCAGACGGCAAGAACAAATGCGCGGGCAAATTCAGGGACGGCATCGCTCAACCGTTCGGATAGGGCGTAGCGAAATCGGCCTGACGCATTGAACGGCAACAGTCGCGATCCCGCCGCGGTCTTGGACAACGCAACACCACCGCGACATCGAACCGTCGTATGGATGCCACGACGGCGAAGGGAATCTTCGTAGCTGTGCACATCCCAATTGACCGGACTCAATACGACCGATGGCTCCCCGCGTATCGTGACCGTGTCCCCAACAAACAACGGACGATTGGCAGCGTTCCAACGCACTAAGAGTCGACCACCCATGTCGCGACGTTGTCCGCGATGTTCAACGGACGTGGCATCCATCACGAATTGAAGGTAGTCATCGCCTCGCGCGAACAATTCCGATTCACGTACACGACCGTGAACAGTCGCGAATCCTGGCCCTTCAGATTCCACCCAACGACTAATTGGATCTCCGACACCGGGACGGCCAAGATCCCAACGAAACATCCCCGCTGCGCAGAAGAGAGCGACCACACCCACCAAGAAGAACCGGCGATCATAGCGACCCAATAACGCAGCGATTATTCCAATCGCGGCGATAATCGGGCTAATAAAAATCCATCCGCCCGTGTAGGTCGACGCGATGGCGACCCCAAGCGCAAACGCGAGAGCGACCCAGAGAATAGGACGCTTCACCGGCCCCGCCTCCCATCACTCGTCGCTTTCACGCGTTGACGATCTCCGTGGTCGTTGATACGATGCGCTGCAATTCACGAGCGGACACTGTACTATAATGAGTGAGCGGCTTCTTCTTGCCGGTGTGGCGTACGGCGGATATCAGCATGGCAAACAAACGAATCAAAACCACAAAGACCTACCTCAAGAATATGGTGAAACACGCGAAGTGGATCATCACCCGCAACGAAACCGTCGGCGAAGCCATCGAGGGCATCCGCAAAGACTCGAAGAAACTGGCCAAGACCGTCGCCACAGGCAAGACCTCGGCAGGCGGAAAGACCGCCCGGAAGCTCACCGAAGAAGCCCGGCACGCCTATAACGAACATCGCTATGAGTCGGCGGAGGAGCTGCTGCGAACCGCGATCATCGAAGACCCGAAGTACGCACTAGCCCTCACCTACCTCGGCCATACCCTCTATAAACAGAAAAAAGTCGAGGATGCTGTGCAATATTGGACCAAGGCGACGATAGTCGACCCCGATTCCGACGCTGCGTCACGTGCTCATCGCAAACTAACCATGGCGGCCAAGCAGCACAAGCAAATGGGGACATGGCTCTCCGAATACGTGCGGAAATTGAAGAATTGACGGAACGTGCATATATGCGTAAATAGTTGTGGATAAACCACTTACGGCATTTTGGGAAAGAAAATCGAAATTAGTCGAAATTTTCGCTAAAGTAATTGAGATCGTAGGCCGATAATACGATTGTAGGAAAAAGCCCGGCGAGGCGAAAACACGGTTAGGAAGCTAGACATGGTTAATATTCACGGAGTTGGCGGAGTACCAGAGCCTACCTCGGATCGCCCAAGCGGCACGCGGGATAAGCGCCGGGACAATAACGTCAATGCAGATAGCCGTCAGGACGGCGTGGACATCAGCTCCAAAGGCCGTCAAGCAGCCGATATCGCACGAATCAAAGCCATTGCGGACCAAGAACCCGATGTCCGCCCCGATCGAGTCGATCAAGCCCGACAAGCCATCGAAAACGGCGATCACAAAAAAGAATCCGTCATCGTCGAAATCGCGAAACGACTCGAAGACCTGATTGCGTAATCAAGTATTCCGAGAGACACCCAAGGGCGCGCCGAAAGTCGCGCCCTTTTTTTGTGCCTGAAGCTTGACGCGCTGCCAGCCACAGCGTTCGCAGAGGAATGCGACGTGACGGCGCACTGTCACCACAACTCAAGACCGTCACGTCGATCAAAGCCGGAGACCTTCGGTCAGCGTGTTCGTTCTGTGTTGGTAGCATACGCCGCGCGCCACCAATTCCCAGTCAGCAACATCCTTCATGCCGATTGCCGCGGAGCAATCTACCCAGCCGCCGAATCCGTGGACCAATCCACAACAAGATGCGTCGCCGCCGCCTCATGTTCCATTGTTCACTAGCCACAGAGGACACAGAGTTCACGGAGGATCTCCAACCAACGCATACTAAACCCAATTCGCCGACCGCAGGTCCTTTGCGCCTCTGCGTCTTTGCGTTTCTAAATGGTTGAAGGACTAATCCCGAGGTGTCCTCCGATTATTTATCATCCACCGCCTCATCGATAATCTTGTCATACGCCGCACGCGCGGAGTCATACGCAGCCTTCGCGGCTTCCTGGTCTTCTTCGCGGATGCGTGGCAATTTCTTATCCCAGCATTGGTCGACCGCTGCGCGGCACCATTCCGCGCTTTGTTTTGACGCGCGGATCGGTTCGTCGTCGACGATGACGTAGACTGGATTCGTGTGTGAACTACCGAGGACGCGGAGCGCGATCCAGCTCGAATGTTTGATCTCGTGTTCGAACTCGACTTCATGAAATTCGCCGTCGGCTTCGATTTCGGTGCGGCCATAGGGCATCCCGTTGACGATCATTTCGACCGGGACTTTTCGCGACTCCTCGATCCGTGCCCGTTCGATATGCCAATACGGCGCAGTGCTCCACTTGGCCTTTTGTAGCTGCTTCGCGTAGCCATCTTGTTTCTCAGGCAGGTAGGCCGAGACTTTTGCCTTTACCGTCACCTTCGACCGCTTGCCTATTTTCAATTCGCTGCCGTTTTGCCCCGCAATCACGCCGTCCACATCGAAATCGATGATGTGCGACTTACCATCCGAAACGTAATTCTCACCTTCCTTAATTTTCTGGCAGAACGCATCGAAATCGAGTTCACCGTCAAACGGCGCATAGCTCCGCGCGATACCCACTCGCTCATCGTAGATGCACGGGAAATCCGTCTCACCGCTAATCGTCGCCCGGTATCCACAGTTCAGGGTGTGATACCAAATGTTCAATTCCCAATTGAGCGGCGTGTCACCCGCCGAGATGAAATCGCACGCGCCATTCGCCACACTCACGATGTACTCGTTTGCGCCAATGCCGTCCATCTTCGGCATCACATAATTCGGCAAATCTTCCGTCGGCTCCATCGGTTCGAGTCCCCAACCCGAATGCGAATACCCAACCACACCACCCTGCTTCTGCCCCCACTCCAGCACCGGCTGCGTCCAACTCGGCCATTCTTCGATTTTTGTCGTGCCGGGATAGTCGTCCTCTTTCAGACGCAACAGGCACAAATGTCCGGCATGACTCGAAGGGAATCCCGATACCTCAACGTCGTATCGCATGACCGTGTTGGGTTTCGAGAGCGGATGGATCCCACCTTCGAAAAACTGCTTCTGGAAATACCAACACGGCCCCCACGTCAGCACCATCGCCACGTTCAGGTCTTCACCCAACGCTTGGCGAAACATCGCCTCCGGCTGCACACCGGCTTCCGGACTTTCGTAGTGCGAACAACCACCGCCGTGCACGTGGTGATCCGCGCTATACCAACCGAGCTCTTTCATATGGACCCAACGCTTCAACTCAAACGTCTCTTCGGTTTGCATCACACCGTCACCCGGCACGGTAATCGTCTTCGATTGCGGAACGTACTCCGGGCCACGGGTGTACTGCACGTCATATTCACCCGGCGGTAGATAGACATGTTCCCCGTCCGCACGATAGACCTGCGGCTGAAAATACAGGTCTGGATACTCATCAACATCCGCCACCCGCCGCGACGGCAGCGGATACACACCACGGAAAGACTGCGATTCGAAGAGATGCGATCCCTTCGGAAAACTGAGCGCCCGAGTCCTGCGATAGTCGGTGTCGCGTCCTTCAGTCGTCGGCGATTCGCGACGCACGCTATCCGAAATCACGAACGACGCCATCGTCGGCGATCCATCATCATCCTTGACACGGAACACGACTTCGACGCTGGGACGGCAATTGAACAGAACATCGATCTCATTTCGGAACCCGATGTCTTGTGTACCTTGGCCGACGTTGAATCCGATTTTGGCTTCACGGTCGCCCTGGTCACGCGTGTAGATCTGCACGACCGCATATTCCAGCCCGAGTCCCGACAGCTCCGCTTTCAACGGTCGTCGCGAATAAACATCGATTTCCAGGAACCGGTTTGCGACTTGGCCCCGGGTCAACAGGTTTTCGTCCTGCGGATTCGGTGCGCCGGAAGACCGGTGCAACAAGGGCTTGGCATTCGGACTGGAGACTTGGAGGACCGCGGTCGATCCCGCTTCGTTGTGTACTTTGACGAGAAAACTTCGCCAGCCGTTTTGCATGAGCGAAGCCTCCGCCGGCCCTGGATTCACTTTCACCCGCGATTCCGGATTGATGTGCACAAGCGCGAGGCAATACGGATCGAGAATTTGCTGCACTGCTTGCAACGTTCGTTCCGAGGGCGCCTCATCCGCCAATGCCTTCAATCGTGTGATGTCCTGATCGGCCATTCGGCTACCCAAAAAGGCCAGGGCCTCTTCCAGCCGTAACGCCTGAGCCAACACCGGCTGCGGTTCAACGGCATCGACCTGATAAAAGTCTTGTCCTTCAACTTCAACAGCCACCAATGAGACGCCACACATGAGAATCGCTAGCAAGATGGTTCGAGATCGCATATCAATCTCCTTCAGCCCGTAGTTTAAAGTTGACAGATCGCTGCGGATACTCCGAACCGACAGCATATGATTCGACCGCGAGGTTTGCAACGATCACGACGCGCAGAAAATAGGTTCGTCTAGTCCGTTGACTTGGCGACGAAAGCACTATACGATACGCTCAGTTCGTACGGAGTTTGCTCGCCCGCGATTTCGCGGTGGAACTCCAAAACGAGATGACCGTCTCATCCGCCAGTCGGGGGTCGAGAGTAGGGGAGATCGGTTCGCCAGTGCTATCGTCATACACAAGCCGTACCCTAAGATCTAGAGCAGGCTTCACACTCGTCGAAGTCGTGGTCGCGCTGGCAGTACTCAGCATCGCGACAACGGTCCTTATTTCTATGCTTGGTCGCGGAGTCGCCCTGGGCGATCATAGCCGTCACCGAACGGCAGCCGCGAATATCGGCGACAGCATTCTCGCAGAAATCCAAGCACGTCCCAATGCCTACGTCTGGCCATCCTTCGAAGATTTGGTGAGCGGCGAATTGGTTGAAATCACACCCACCGGCGCGAACCCCGGAACCGCTGGTCACCAGGTGTCCAGTCCACCCGGCGCGAAGGCCGCTGGCAATCAAGACGCTTTTTTTGGTGGGTTCAGTTGGCTGGCCCATGGTCGGCGAGTGGGTGAAGACGCAAATCACTTGGAACTAACGGTGAGCCTCTATTGGACCGAAGCAGGTCGAGGACAATCGCTTGCCCTCACGACTGCGTATCCGCGCGCGTTGATTGAGAACGGCTCATGAAAAACATCCGCCGCATACAACGTCGACGCCTCAACGCCGGATTTACGCTATCGGAATTGCTGGTTAGCATCGCCATCATTGGCGTCGTGTCCGGCCTCGGTCTACGAACGTATTTCACTGCAATCGAGTATTACGGTCTCGCCCGCTCCGAAGGCGAATCTGATTTGGCTGCACAGAACGCCCTTCAAACGATCCGTGACGACGTGAGCGCGGTACTGCCGTCCTCGCTAACCGGCGTCTCCATTGTTGGCACGGTCAAGAAACGGGGCGATGTCGTGGATAGCGATCTCGTGTTACCCGTCAGCGTCCCAACATTTGTCGATGGCCGCACAGCCGCAGCGTGGGTGAAATATGACGTCCGGCGAATCAATGACACGGTGCGCCTGGTGCGGACTGCTGTCCCACTGCACACCAAGATTCCTGCAAATGCCGGGACCGATGTCGTCGCGGGGGTCATTGCATTCAACGCAAAATACTTGGACGAAGAGGGCGCTTGGAACGACACATGGCCCACAGGTTCCTCCCCGATCGCTGTGCGCGTATCCCTCACATTGAAGGATTCCGATAGCATTGCCGCACCTGCAATTACCCGTAGCCTACTCTTTCGAGTACCCGCCCGATGACCCCAAATTCTCGCAACCATAATTCTACGCGCGGCGCAGCGCTTATTACCGCGCTCGCATTGCTCATGTTGTTCACGATGCTCGGCGCGATCTGGTTCCACGAAATGACCACGGACAATGCGAATACCGATCTCACGTTGGCCAAGACCCGCGCGCAACTTTACGCCAACGCCGGAATCTACGCGCGTTTGGCCGACCTACACGCGGTGATCGAATCCGGTAACGTGGACGCCATTCGACTGGACGAACAGAAATTGCCGTTTTCGGTCTACGCGCAGGGCGTGGCGAACGGAGGGCTACAACCACACATGCGGTACCGGAGCCGCACGACAGTTACCGTCTCCGACGAAAACGCCCGAATCAACATTAATCACGCGCCGCCAAAGGTGCTCCGTCGTCTACTCGGTGTCGATGGTCGGACCGCCCGCGCCATTCGCGCAAGCCTACCCGTGCCCGGCGCAGAAGGAACCGCGAAAAAACGGTGGCTGACCTCCGTCGACGAACTCGTGACGCGCGGATTCATGACATCGAAACAACTGAACAACGTGAATACAGACCTTATCACCGTTTACACCGTATCGGACGCAACCAATCCGAAGCGATTCATCAACGTAAACACCGCTGCGGCCCCAGTGCTACAAGCGGTCTTAGACCTACGACCTCAGCAAGCGACTGGTGTAATCGAAGCCCGACCCTTTTATACGACCGCCGACCTGGTCGAAGCGACAGGCAAAGAAGCGGCACTTTTCAACACCCGGCCGCCCGAATCCACGAACAAAGGCTTACCGCCCGAACTCACATTTGAATCATCTTGTTTTCGAATTGTCGCCGTGAGCGAATTGCTGCGCATTGTTCCGGGCCGCGAGTCCACTACCGAAGCCCGAGCACGCACCGAAGCCGTCATCCAATTCGACGCGAATGGTCACCCGAATGTCCAATATTGGAGTGAGGCACCGGAACGTTAGTCCGTGTGTTTCATTCATCGGCAACGCTGATAGATGTAAGTCACGGGAGTGACCAACTCGGTTGGTTATCCCGAACGCCAAGCACAAGAGGGAGACGATATCATGGCCACTGAAGGTCGCAAGGCCTCCACGGGGACCAAACGAGCAACGCGCAAGAAACCGGCGACCCGTCGAAAATCAGCCGCGCGCACGCTCAAAAGCCTTCAATCGGAATCAACACCGATTGAAGCGCCCGCCGCAAAAAAGGTAAAGGAACCCGCGAACAAGGTCGCAAAGATCGGTGCTTCCTCACGAGAAGCAAAGGCTGAAACCACGGTATCGAAGCAGCCGCCTCGGTCATCATTCCAAGCCACCAAGCCCAGGGCTCGCGACGTCAATAACTTCCTCCGCCAGCTCATCATGCTGATGGAAGCCGGCACGCCGATCCTGAAATCGCTGAAAACCTGCGCGCAACGCAACGAAAAGGCCGCCCTTCGTCGAATGGCGTCGGACATTGCCGAGCACGTCGAAACTGGTAACGCCCTTTGGCAAGGATTCGAGCGGCACCCCCACGAGTTCGATACTGTTTTCGTGAACCTGATTAAAGCGAGTGAAGCGAGCGGTACGCTCAGTGCCGTGCTAAAACGTCAAGTCGATTACCGCGAACGTCGCGAGATGATGGTGCGCAAGCTACGCGGCGCGATGCTGTATCCAGCCGTACTCCTATTCTTCTGTGGCGGCGTGTTAATGCTCATTTCCAAGTTCGTCATTCCGGAATTCAAGACAACATTCTTGAAGCTAGGCGACGGGGAGCTTCCCGCCGAAACGGCACTGTTCTTCGGATTCATCGAAGGCATTACATCACCGCAGTTTGTTGTGGGCTTTGTGGCAGTTATTGTAGGTTTAGTCGGTGCCTACAAACTGCTGGTGATGAACCCGGTTAACCGCATCCGTGCCGATCGCATCAAACTGTCATTGCCGTACTTAGGCAAAAACATCATCAAGAAACGCGCCATTACCGAATTCACGTGGACGCTTTCCATGATGCTTCGTAGTGGCCTCTCGATGATGGTCACGCTCGACTTAGTGCGGTCCGCCATCACCAATCGCGCATTCGCAAACACCTTGAACAGCGTGCGCGATTCCGTCGAACGCGGCGAAGGAATGGAAGCCCCGTTGCGGGCCCACGCCTCGATCGTCCCACCCGTGATTACCGACATGCTTGTCACCGGTGAAGACAGTGGTCAACTCGACGATATCGCGGAACATCTTGCAAGAACCTACGAAGAAGAGGTCAATATCGCTGTCGCGTCCCTCGGCGATTTGCTTCTACCGATCATGGTCATCATCATCGGCGGGATGGTCCTCGTGCTTTTCATTGCACTATTCCTACCGCTCATCGCCGCACTCGATCAGCTCATGAATTCAGCCTGATCTCGAATCCAAACAACAGCACACCAGGACGTCCAGAGATATCCTCCGGGCGTCCTTTTTGTTGTCACCCATGACTGCCGACTATCGCGTACCCACCGAAGCCCAGGTAGACTGGCGATAGCGAAGGGCCGGTCTCCAGACTGGGATACATCGATCTGACAAGAATGGGTTGCGTGATAGACTGTACGTGAATCGTAGGGAATCGAGCCGTAACCGTTGCTGATTCTGGGAGACGAGCGATGAAAACATTTTTGTTGTCGAGTGTAATGGTGCTTTATGCTCTCACAATTCCGTTTGCGTGGGCGGCGGAAGACCAGCAATCAGAACATGATCTCCCGGACACGATTGAAGGAAAGTTGGAAGAACCCATTTCCTTGAACGTGCAAGAAGTTCATGTGAGCGGGCTGTTGGAAACCATCGCTGATGAATTCCAGGTCAACATCGTACTCGACAATCGTGCTGTTGCGCCGGAAAACGCAGACAACATCGATCCAGATGCTGAATACGTATCCGATGGGATCGTACAGTTCGCGGTCTTCGACGGCGTGGTTCTGAAGGATGCACTGGAAGCATTGTTGCGGCCATTAGCGTTGGACTACAGCATTCAACCCCAATTCATCTGGGTGACAACACCGGAACGTGTTCAGCACGAATCGTTCGAACGATTGATAACACGGGTCTATGACCTTGAGGGCCCATACGTAGTCGAACCGAACGTCGATTCACGGGGTTCCGGCGGCAAACGGATGAAGGTAATCGTACTCCTGAATCAACTCATCCCGGATATAGTCGACCCGTCAACCGGTGAGGCAATTTCGAAGGCCATTCTTAATCCGAGTACGAACCAGCTCATGGTGCACCAAATTCCGAGGAATATTAAGAAGGTCGAGAATCTGTTGTCGGCGATTGAAACGTCGTCGTAATCCAAATTCCGACGTAGCGCGTGTGTAAGAAACATCGGTTGTCACCGGTCAGCGGCATCGCCGTGTGCGAGTTCCGCTAGTGCTTCCTCGATAATGGAATCGCTGACGCCGCGCTTCTTGAGGCCAGCGACGAGATTCGCCACTTCGGGATTGTCGAAACGTTCGAGGTCTGTGCGAAGGCCCTCGCCTACGTACGCGCGAATGAGCGGCTGGTATCCGGCGAAGCCCATTTGGGGCGCAATTCGTTTTAAGTCGTCGATAATGTCCTCGGGCATGCGCAGTGTGACGGAGACCATCGGGCGGTCGCGCCGAAGGCGGTTCTTGAGTGTTTCAATCTTCATAGGTACGCCTTTCGTTCCGTGTGGCTCTGCGCGCGGAGATTAGCCTAATCGTGTCGTCTTCGAAAAGGATGTGAACCACAAACAGCAGGTTCCAATGCGTGTCCATCCCAATGACGGCATCGCGTGTTTCGTCATCGATACTCGCATCGGTGACAACAACAAACGGATCAAAGAATGCTTCCACCGCGTCCTCGAACGCGATGTCGTGTTTTGATTGATTACGTCGGGCCTAGGTTTCGTCCCAAACAAACGTTACGCCCTGATACTCAAATCGTTTATCCATTGGAATTCTACATTGAATGTATTGACATTGTCAATACGTCTACGGCTGGATCACGACTCGCATGCCGGCTTTACCTTCGGCGGCTTCGAAGGCTTGTGGTGCTTGGTCGAGGGGGAATCGGTGGCTGATGTATTTGCTGAGGTCGATGCCGCCGGTGGAGGCCATTTTCACGGCTTGGTGCAGATGTTTTGGGTCTGCGCCGTGGGAGCCGAACATGTAGATTTCTTTGTAGTGCAGGATGTTCGTGTCGATGGGGATGACGCTTTGGCCTTTGGGGAGTCCGCCGAAAAAGTTGATGCGTGCACGGTGCGCGGCGTACTCAAGTGTCTGGGCTTGCGCTTCGGGTGATGGGCATGCGGTGAGGATTACGTCTGCGCCGTGGCCGTTGGTTTCTTCGAGGATGCGTGCAGGCGCATCTTCTTCGGACGAACAAATCGTCACGTCGACCCCGAATTGTTTCGCGACTTCTAGGCGTGGCTTCGACCGGTTGATGATGATCGTTTTGGTGACGCCCATCTGCTTGCCGATTTCGGTCAGCATGATGCCCAACGGTCCGGCACCCACAACGACCATCGTGTCGCCTTTTTCCGGTCGGCACATTTCCATCGCGTTGATGCAACACGCGAGCGGTTCGCAGAGCGCGGCGTGTTCGAGCGGCATATCGTCCGGCAATTTGCTCGCTGGACCGCCATCCCAGACCAGTTCGTTTATCTTCACGTACTCCGCGAAACTTCCGGGGAATTGATAGCCCATTGCGAAATTCAGCGGGCAATTGTTGATCGTCTTACAGTGGAGTTCATCGCATTTACCGCACGGCATATCGCCGCCGAGTGCAAGGCGGTCGCCTTCTGCGAAACCTTTTACTGCGGAACCCACAGCGACCACTTCGCCAGCGGCTTCATGGCCCATGATCGCAGGCGGTACTAGGCGTGGATTACCGTGACGAAACATGCGGATGTCCGAGCCGCACACGGCGCATGCGCCAACTTTCAATAATATTTCTTTGTCGCCAATTTCAGGTCTGGGCACTTGCTGGACGGTTAGTTCGTTTAGTTTTTCGAGTACTGCGGCTTTCATTGTTTCGGTCATGATATTTCCTATTTGAGGTGTTGTATTCGTTTCTCGGACCAACCAGATGGTGTTTTTTGGAGTGCGCAAGCTTGCTTGCGCTTTTTTCTAAGCGAAGCTTGCTTCGCGTTTGATTTCAATCGATGTGCGGGTACCTGCTAATGCTACGCCGGCGAGGCAAGCCTCGCCAATAAAAGCGGTAGCAAGCTACCGCACTCCAAAGAGTTTCGCTTCTTGGTGACAATAGCCTTAGTTAATCATCGTGATCAGTGACTCGCTATGTTCGATTCACAACTTTCGGTGTCCTCTACCAATACTTTCTTGCAATGCCGCAGTGATGCGCGCAACTGCGCTTCTAATTCTGCGTCGCTATAGTCGCGCCCTAATTTTGGTCCCGGCAATTCTAGGTACGCCGGAATTTCTTTTCGTGGCAGCTTGTCTGCGTTCGCTTCCAATACGTGTACAACTTCTTGCAAATCGATTACGCCGGTGGCGCGTTCTTCATCGTTGAAGCCGAACGTGGAATGATAGATCGCGTCCGAATTTTTGAGATGCAACTCTTCCATGTACGGCACTGCCCCTTCGAGCAATTCCAAGTGCGACCAGACGACCCGACGATCTTTGTCCGCATACCCGTGCGACGTGTCCGCGCAATACCCTACGCGCGCCGCGTTCTTCGGGCGATCCGTATCAAGGTCTGCTGCCATGGACGCCAATTCATCTGGCGTGGTTGGCGGTTCGGCAAGACATGACATCGGCTCGATGGTGAGACAGTCGATGCCTTTTTCGCCTGCGTACACTAGCAACTCGCGCATATGCCGAAGATAGCAATCGATACCTTCCGGCTTGAGTTGCATCCGGTCGCGGTGTACAGCACCTGGATTTGATCCGACGTGTGTCGCGCCGACGAGTGCGCCAACTTCAATAAGTCGTTCGTAGCTCTTTCGCGCGACCCGTTCCCATGCGAGGTCGCCGGTGAAAAATCCGCCGAGTTCGCGATGCGCGGTAAACACGCTGGCAATACGGAGGCCACGTGACTCGGCGCGATTCCTCAAATCGACAAAATACGAATCTTCCAACTGATACAACTCAAAAAAGCTTCCGAGTTGCACGAGCGGTACGCCTTCTTCTGCCAGTAGATCAAACAACCAGTCGAACGAATACCGGTATAGAATGGGGTCGGTTTTGAGGCCAATTGTGAAATTCAGATCGTTATTCATTGTATTCCTGTTTAACCCATCGCGAGTATAAGCAGACCTGCGAACAGCCAGATGACGGTGCCGATAAACGCACAGCCGACTCTTTCCCAGCTAAATCGAATGAACGGTCGAACGATACAAAGGTAGACACTACCAACGAAAAACAACGTAAAGAGAAAATTCGACACGCTCCATTGCATTACCGAGGGAAAAATAATGGGCCCAAGCACCGCATCGCGCCATAAGCAACCTGGTCTCGATTCATAAACCAGATACCAATACATGAACGCCAAAACTGGAAATCCCATCCAATAGGCGATCGTGAATCCTAAAGCCTGAAGCCACGAGTCACGCCCCTCTTCGTCTGAGCTTCCGGAATGTGAGGAGCTATTTGTCATTTTCGTCGTGAAATCAGATTCAAATGACGGCGAATCTTAGCTTTGACGCGGGCACCACTGAGTGGTAGGATATTCTCTAGGCTATGTCTAAGTATACCAATATGTTAAGTCCTAAATCCATCGTGGCCGCATTGGCTGTATTCACTGCGTTGTGTTGCGCATCGACCTCGTATGCGCAGGGAGACGAATCGGTCGCGCCGCACTGGTCGTATCAGCCGGTTGCGCGTCCCGAGCTTCCACCAGTGGACGACACGGCATGGCTTTCAAATCCAATCGACGCGTTTGTCCGACACGGGTTAGACGAACGGGGGTTCGCTCCCGCAGACGAGGCTTCTCGTGAATCCCTGATTCGACGGGCGTATTACGATCTAACCGGTCTGCCGCCATCACCGCTGGAAGTTCGCGCGTTCGCCGACGACAAGAGCGCCGATGCGTGGGAGTCTATCATTGACCATCTTCTTGCGTCGCCGCGTTACGGCGAGAAGTGGGGACGGCATTGGCTGGACACTGTACGGTACGCGGATTCGAATGGCTATGAGCGCGACACGGATAAGCCGGACATGTGGCGGTATCGCGACTACGTCATCGACGCGTTTAACAACGACAAACCGTACGACCAATTCATTCGCGAGCAAATCGCCGGGGATGAACTCGACGAAGTCACCCCGGAATCAATTGTCGCTACCGGATTCACCCGACTAAGCGTTTGGAATGACGAGCCGGATGATCCATTGCTCGCGCGGTATGATTATCTCGACGACATCGTCAATACGACAGCCCAAGCGTTCCTCGGCATATCGATGGGTTGCGCCCGTTGCCACGATCATAAGTTCGATCCCATTCCCCAATCGGATTATTACAGCTTTCTCGCGTTTTTCGACAACATCGAATTGCCGCGCCGGGGCAATGACCAGAAAATCTCGCGTAGCATCTTGAGTGCGTTCGAGCAAGAGGTGTATGACCAGCGCGTTCAGGACAAGAAAGATCGCGTCAATGCCTTGTCTCGTGAAAAGCTGGCGTTTGAGCGACGGCTTCGTGAACGGATGCCTGAAGTTTCCGGTGTCTCCGATCTCGTTGAATTGGAATACCGGTTCTATCGCGACACGTGGGACACGTTGCCTGATTTCGACATGCTACGTCCCGAAGATACGGGGACCGTGGCGAACAACTATCTGACAACAAGTGTCGCATCGCGCGACAAGGCGATGGGCATCGTCTTCGAGGGCAAGCTCAATGTTCCCGCCGATGGCGAATACACGTTTTACATCAAGAGCCGCGATGGCGTTCGGCTGAGTGTGGGCGATCACGACGTAATCGATCGGCCGAAGACGGGCGAGCGAACAGCCGAAGGGAAGGCAACACTCGAAGCGGGGCTCGTGCCGTTTCGGATTGATTACTTCAACAAGGACGGGAAACCCAAACTGAATGTCGTGTGGTCCGGGGGAGATATCAAGATGCGGTCGTTGACCGCTGAGGGATCCGCCGCTGAGGTCGTCGACTTCGACAAACTCATCCGAAGTCTTGGCGATGAAATTTTCGAAGACGGCGAACGGGACGAATTCAAAGCGCTGAAGGGCGCTATCGACAAGGCCAAGAAGGAAGAGATTTCCGGGAAATGGGCTGCGGCCGTCTCAGAACTCGGCAATGAAGCGCCTCAGGCACATGTGCTCGGGCGTGGCAATCCGCATGTGGAGGGCGATCCGGTTGACCCTGGGTTCCCTGCGGTCTTGAATGCGCCGGAACCCGTGTTGACTCCTCCCGCGAAGGATGCGAATACCACCGGACGCCGCCGAGTTATTGCGGAATGGATCGCGAGTGACGACAACCCGTTGACGGCCCGTGTCATGGCGAACCGGGTATGGCAGCATCATTTTGGCCGCGGGATCGTGCGTTCGAGTAACGAGTTTGGCTCGCAAGGCGTTGCACCCTCACACCCGGAATTACTGGATTGGCTTGCCGGAGAATTGGTGGCCAACGGTTGGCGGCTCAAGCCCCTTCATAAACAAATTATGATGTCGCGCACGTATCGCATGGCGTCGGCATCGAATGATGAAGCGCTGGCAAACGATCCCACGAACGAAACGTTCTGGCGGTTCAACATGCGCAGGCTTGCAGCCGAAGAAGTGCGCGATTCCGTGTTGAATTTGTCCGGCGATCTCGATCTTGCCATGGGCGGTCCGGGGATTTACCCGACATTACCCGAGGCCGTGTTATCCACATCGTCGATGGCGCATGCGATGTGGCATGAATCGCCAAAGGAAAAGCAGGGACGCCGCAGTGTCTATATTCATGTGAAACGTTCGATTCTCGTGCCGGTGCTCACGGATTTCGATTTTGCTGATACTGATTCGAGTTGCCCGGTGCGGTTCAGCACGGTGCAACCGACGCAGGCGTTGAACACGTTGAACAGCCGCTTCTTTAATGAACAGGCTGCGCGCTTCGCCCAACGGTTGCGAGATGAGGCTGGTGCTGATCGCGCTGATCAAGCGCGGCTGGCGCTTAACTTGGCGACGTCGCGTAAGCCATCGAACAAAGAAATTCGGCAGGCGTTGGCGTTTATGGACGAACTCGAATCGGGCGGCACGCCTAGCGAACGGGTGTTGGATCGATTTGCCCTACTGGTACTAAACTTGAACGAGATGATGTACCTCGACTAACACCAACTTCGTCATTCCCGCGCGGGCGGGAACCCAGAGGCGCGACATGGAACACCTGGATCCCGGCCTGCGCGGGGATGACGGGTAGGGATTAATCGCGAATCGATTCGTTTCAGAGGAATAGCGACCATGAAAAAACTCACTGATTCAAACCGGCCCCAAAACACCTTTTGCGGACGCACGCGCCGTGAATTCCTAACGACGATGGGCGGCGGATTTACGTCGCTCGCGTTGACGGGCATGCTGGGGACTGACGGCTTCTTGTCGAAACAGGCGGTCGCGGCCGATGGTGTCTCTCCGTTCCAGTCACCGTTGTCGCCAAAGATCGGGCACTTGCCGGGAAAGGCGAAGAGTTGCATCTTCGTGTTCTGCTACGGCGGGCCGAGTCATATCGACACGTTCGACTATAAACCCGAGATTAACCGGCTCGACGGTAAGACGGTTGAGGTCAAGACGCATGGCCGTGGCGGACATCGTAACGAGGGCCGTATCGTCGGTTCACCTTGGAGCTTTAAGCAGCACGGCGAAAGCGGCGCATGGGTGTCGGAACTTTTTCCCAACATCGCGACGTGTGTCGATGACATCTCGTTTCTAAAATCGATGACCGCAGATTCGCCGGTCCACGGTTCCGCGATGTTGATGATGAATTCGGGGCGAATTCTTAGTGGCAACCCGTCGCTGGGCTCGTGGTTGAACTACGGACTGGGCACGGCGAACCAAGATTTGCCCGGTTACGTCGTCATGCTGGACAAGACGGGCGGTCCGATTAGCGGCGCGAAAAACTGGAGTTGCGGCTACATGCCCGCGCACTACCAGGCCACGGTATTTCGTCCTAAGGGCGATCCCATCATGAATCTCAAGCCGTATGGCGATATGACCGACACCGAACAGCGCACCATGCTCGAACACCTGAACCATTTCAACGGTGAACATCTCTCGGACCGCGTCGACAATTCGGAACTTGCCGCGCGCATTTCGAGTTTCGAGTTGGCGTACCGGATGCAGACCACCGCGCCCGAAGCGGTCGATATCGACACGGAACCGGAGCACGTCAAGAACCTCTATGGCATGGATCAGGATCGTACGGAAGACTTTGGACGCAAGTGTCTGCTCGCGCGGCGGCTGGTCGAGCGCGGCGTGCGGTTCATTCAAATCTATTCCGGCGGCGCGCATAACGATGACAACTGGGACGCGCACGGCGACCTTAAAAAGAATCACGATTTCCACGCGGGCAATACGGATAAACCGATTGCGGGCTTGTTGAAAGACTTGAAGCAGCGCGGGCTGCTCGACGAAACGCTGGTCGTTTGGGGCGGCGAATTCGGCCGTCAGCCGACCGCGGAATACGCCAAAGGCACGGGTCGCGATCATAACTCGCTGGGCTTCACCATGTGGATGGCGGGCGGCGGCCTCAAAGGCGGCGTCTCCGTCGGCGAAACCGACGAACTCGGCAGCCAAGCCGTCACCGACCCGCTGCATGTCCGGCATCTTCACGCAACAATTCTGAGCCAAATGGGCCTCGACCCGAATTCGTTGTCCTATTTCTACAACGGCCTCGACCAAAAACTCGTCGGCGTCGAAGGTGCGGACCCGATACATCAGATTATCGCTTAGTTCTTTTCACCACGAAGAGCACGAAGGACGCGGGGAAACGATTGTGTCTTATTTTCTTTGTGAGTAGTTCTTTGTGTTCTCTGTGCCTTTGTGGTGAATCATTTAAGGAGCATTTCCATGCGCCATTTTGTCGCCTTGATCGCGTTGCTCGTCACCACGATGGCTCAAGGCGCGGAACCGCTCCGCGTCATGACGCAAGATCGCGTCAAGCAAGACGATGGCATGTTTCAACTCCAGCAAACGGCATCCGAGCTTGACCCGGCGAAGTCGGCCATCGTCATTTGCGATATGTGGGATAAGCACTGGTGCGAAGGTGCGACGCGGCGTGTAGCGGAGATGGCGCCGCGGATGAACGCGGTTGTCGAAGAAGCGCGCAAGCGCGGTGTGCTTATCGTTCATGCACCGAGTAGTACGACGGGCTTTTACGAAGGCACACCGGCGCGTGATCGCGCTAAGAATGCGCCGCATGTCGATATGCCGAACGAGGATTCTTGGAAGCACCTTGATCGCGCGGTCGAGAGCGACCTTCCCATTGACGATTCCGATGGCGGGTGCGATTGTTGGCCGCCCTGCGAAGACGTGAACAAGAATGTCTGGACGCGCCAAATAGACACCATTCGCATCGACGATAGCGATGCGATCAGCGACAATGGCCAAGAAGTCTTTAACGTGCTGGAGCAGCACAGCCGTGACAACGTGATTGTCATGGGCGTGCACACGAACATGTGCGTACTCGGGCGACCGTTTTCTATTCGGGCAAACGTACAGAACGGCAAGAACGTTTTACTAATGCGCGACCTTACCGACACGATGTACAACTCGCGTATGGCACCGTTTGTAAACCATCACCGGGGCACGGACCTTGTCGTCGAACACATCGAGAAATTTTGGGCATCGACCATCACCAGCGCAGCGTTCTTGGATTCTGAGCCGCAGCGATTTGCCGACGACCCGCGTCTGCATGCGGTCTTCGTGATCCATGAAAAGGAATACGAGACGGATCGCACTGTGCCTGAGTTCGCCGAGGCAGAACTCGCGCAGCGTTTCGGATGGCGCTGCACCTACCTCATGGGAGACGAACTACACCACCTCCCAGGACTCCAAGCGCTGAGCGATGCAGATTTACTATTCGTGTCAGCGCGCCGCCAAGTGCTGCCCGCAGAAGACCTCGCGCACATTCGCGCGTATTGCGAATCCGGCAAGCCCGTGGTGGGTATCCGCACGGCGAGCCATGCATTTTCATCGCGCAAAGGCGATACGCCGGATGGCGCGGAAGAGTGGCCCGAGTTTGATGCCGAAATCTTCGGCGGCAACTATCACAACCACCACGGGAACGCACTGAAGGCCACCGCGCAAGTCATCGATAGCGCGCGCAATCATCCAATACTGGACGGTGTCGACACAGCGGAATTCGACACGGGCTGGTCGCTCTACAAAGTGTCTCCGCTCGCAGACACTGCGACGCCGCTCATGATGGGTCGCGTAAAAGGACATCCAGAGGAGCCCGTAGCGTGGACGAACCTGAACAAGTACGGCGGTCGCGTGTTCTACACGTCGCTCGGACATGAGGACGATTTTGAGAATGAAAACTTCCGCCGAATGCTCGTGAACGGAATCGTCTGGGCAATGGATGGCGTAAGCGCGACCGAAACTCGGGATTAGCTCGGTCACATTTTGGAGTGCGCAAGCTTGCTCTCGGTGCAGCGCAGTAAACTGATGGTACGCGAAGCAAGTTTCGCTCAGGACAAAGCGGTGGCAAGCCACCGCACTCTATAAATATCGCCGCGCGGTCAGCTGTGCTTTGGGGGGCGCAATCGTAGGCGAATCGAAGCGAGCCACTGCGGTGCCCGTCCCAGTGGACTGTAGATACGGCGAAGCGCTCGCATTGCGTCGGCATACGTGAAATGATGGAGACCTTCCGCAGCATCGTAATGACGTTTGCAATACCACTCGACTCCGTGCGGATGCCCCGTCATGCCGTTGGGCAGCGATTTCTCGTCGGCAAAATGCACGAGACCACCGCCATCGCTTGGGTCAAATCGCCTTCCGCATAGCTCACACATCGGCGGCTTCATATTGTTCGGAGTCCTATCGCCATCCGTTGATTATACCCGCAATATCTCCCATACTACGCGCTTGTTTATCGCGTCGAACTCCGTATAACTTGCCAGGAAAGCCTTCTTATGTACCGCATCGTTTCCGATTCCATGTCCCATTTCGCCTTCAAATGCACCATCGCAGTCCTGGTCGCACTTGTGAGCATCACGACCCACGCGGCCGAATACCAACCCCCAATTGCGCCCGCATCCGATGAGGGCGAAAAGGCCATGAGTGCCTTCGCCGTGCAAGACGGATTCACAGTGGAGCTCTTTGCCGCCGAGCCGATGCTGGCCAACCCAGTGTGTTTCTATATCGATCATCAAGGCCGTGCCTATGTTGCCGAAACGTTCCGGCATCATCACGGTGTCACGGATATGCGCGAGCATCAGAGTTGGCTACACGACGACCTTGCGAGCCGTAATAACGAAGAGCGCCTCATCGCAATGAAAAAGAATCTCGGCCGCGATTTTGCTAGTTATACCGAGGCGGAAGATCGAGTCCGGTTAATCGAAGATACCGATGGTGATGGTAAGGCCGATCATGCGACTGTGTTTGCCGATGGGTTTAAGGATGCGCTCGCGGGTATTGGTTCGGGGTTGTTGCATGATCGCGGTGAAGTCTATTGGGCGTGCATTCCGGAACTTTGGAAACTGCGAGATAAGGACGGCGATGGCGTCGCAGAAGATCGCGAAGTACTCAGCTCCGGCTATGGCGTGCACATCAACTTTCTCGGCCACGACCTCCACGGCCTTCGTAAAGGACCGGATGGTCGCATTTACTTCTCCATCGGTGATCGCGGCGTTTACATTAAGACGTTCGATGGTCGCATTCTGGATGAGCCGGACACCGGCTGTGTGATGCGATGCGATCCTGACGGCACTAATCTGGAAATCGTGCATCGCGGTTTGCGCAATCCACAGGAACTGGTGTTTGACGATCACGGAAACTTGTTCACGGGCGACAACAACTCCGACGGCGGTGATCAGGCGCGCTGGGTGTACATCGCCGATGGTGGGGACAGCGGTTGGCGCATCGGGTATCAGTGGATATCGCAGCCGAATTCTCGCGGCCAATGGAATGCGGAGCAAATGTGGCACCCGTATCACGAGGGGCAACCCGCGCATCTATTACCGCCAATCATCAACCTCGGCGCCGGGCCGTCCGGGCTCGCCTATTACCCCGGCACCGGCTTACCCGACAAGTACAAACAACATTTCTTTCTCTGCGACTTTCGCGGCGCGGCGAACATGAGTCTTATTCATGCATTTCGCGTTGAACCGAAAGGGGCAACGTTCGACCTTGTTGACCGACATGATTTCATGAATCACGTATTGGCGACGGATGTCGATTTTGGTGTCGAAGGCGGACTCTACCTCACGGATTGGGTGCAGGGATGGGATCAGCCACTTAAAGGACGTATCTACCGTGTGTTCGATTCCGAGAACGTAAATCAATCGCTCGTCGACGAGACGAAGAAATTGCTCGCTGAAGGTATGGCGAAACGTTCCGACGAAGAACTCGTTTCGCTTATGGCGCATGTCGATCAGCGGGTGCGGTTCGAAGCGCAATACGCGATCGCCGACAAAGGCGCTAGCGCGATCCCGCTATTCACTGGGCGCGTCAAAGATACATCCCACGATCTAGCGCGGCTCCACGGTGTCTGGGGGCTGTGGCAACTTGCCCTGGCCGGAGAATCGGTGTCGAAGTCACTTGCACCATTCCTAAAGGACAATGACGCGGAAGTGCGTGCACAGGCCGCAAAAGTTTGGGCCGAGTTGCCGGATGAAGACGGCCAAAAACTTGTTACATTGCTTGAGGACGAAAATGATCGAGTGAAGTTTTTTGCCGCGATCAGTCTTTGGAAAAACCCACCGGGAAATACAGATGCATCGTTCGATGCCGTGGTCAAACTCTTGCGAACTAACGACGGGAAAGACCCGTATCTTCGTCATGCAGGCGTGATGGGGCTTCTCGGTTCTGGTGATGCGGATGCAATCGCGAAATTGTCGACGGACGATTCGGAAGCCATTCGATTGGGCGCGCTGCTCGCACTGCGACGATTGAAGTCTGCGGATGTCGCCCTCTTTCTGGACGACAAGAGCGATTTCCTGTTTGTCGAGGCGGTGCGTGCAATCAATGACGGCCCGATACCCCAGGCCTATCCCGCGCTCGCGCGTGCACAGAAAGAACATGCTGATCGCCTCGTCGGCAAACCGTATCTAACCAGTCGCGTGTTGAATGCGCACTTCCGGATTGGCGAAAAGGCGAACGCGGAATCAATCATCCAATTCGCCGCAGACCAAACGCAGGATGAGTCGGCACGCGCTACGGCATTGGGTCGATTACAAGCGTGGGGCGGTCCCGAACAATTCGACGCCGTCACAAATGCGTGGCATCCGTTAGCGGCACGGGAGAGCAATACGGCCCGCGACGCGGTCGCTGGCGGCGCATTGGATGATCTGCTCAAGGGCGATTCGCACACAATTCGGCAGGCGGCGGCACGGTTGGCCGGTCACTATCGAATCGCTAGTGTCGAATCGGTTCTAGTCGATATGATTGGCGACCCCGATCAGAAAAAAAATACAGCGACCGAAGCGCTCCGTGCGCTTTCATCGATGAATTCGCCACGGTTGCCCGACGCGATTGCACTTGCACGTAAGTCCGAATCGTCCGGCGTTCGGCTCGAAGCCATCGCTCAGTTGGCGAAGCTCGATGCAGAATCTGCGGTTCCCGTTCTCGTCGATGCGATGAATTCGGGCAAACGATCAGAACAACAGCAAGCACTCTCCATTCTCGCGAGCATCGATCACCCCGACGCAGCGCGCACGGTTGGCGATTGGTTTCGCCGCTTTCGGGCAGGCGACGCCGATCCCGCGATTCACGTCGAGATCGTTGAAGCGGCACGGGCTTCCTCCGATGAACAAGTGCGTACAGACGTTATCAAATACGACGCCGATCTCGACGAGGCCGATCCCATCGAGCGGTATTTGCCCGCGCTCAAAGGCGGCAACTCCATTGCAGGACGCAAGGTGTTTTTCGACAAGATCGAAACGTCTTGTGTTCGATGCCACGTTATCGGTGGCAAAGGTGGGGGAGAGGTCGGCCCGGATCTCAGCGACATCGGGGCACGAGTGGATCGCCAGTACATTCTCGAAGCCATCGCGACGCCCTCGAGCGCTATCGCTGACGGATACGAATCCGTGATGATAACGACGAAAGACGGCACCGACTATACCGGTCGCGTGATTCGTCAGGACGATAAAGAGTACGTGCTCGAAATCGCCGCGACAGATGCCGCCGCGATTGATGACGACCCCTTTGTGGAAAAAGCGCATAGCATCGTTGATGTTATCGCGGAAGATAGCGGCGCTACGGAAGTGATTTTGGACGAAATGTACGTGCGCGTCTCCTTGCCCAAAGACGCTGTCGAGACGGTGCACGGCGGGCTGTCATCGATGCCCGAGGATCTGGTCGAACGGATTTCGCTCACCGAATTGCGTGACCTCGTCGAATATCTTTCCAGACGAAAATAAGGGTGATTCGAATTCATCATGCCAACGTCTACGCACTACATTCGATTTGAACACAATGGAACCATCGCCTATGGCGAGTTGGAGAACGGACAAGTCCACTCGCTTGACGGAGATCTATTCTCCAATCCGCAGCGTACTGGCGAGACGCACGCGCTGGCTGATGTGCGACTGCTGGCACCATGCGAGCCTTCTAAAGTCATCGCGGTCGGACTCAATTATTTGAGTCACCTTGGCGGTCGTGAGCCTTCCGAGATCCCGCCAATATTTCTCAAGCTACCCACGAGCATCATCGGGACGGGTGAATCGATTGTACTGCCGGCCGATGCACCAAGTACGCACTATGAAACCGAGATGGTGCTCGTCATTGGCAAGACGGCCAAGAACGTTCCCCAAGCCGATGCAGACGAATACATTTTTGGGGTCACCTGCGGAAACGATGTCAGCGCGCGCGCCTGGCAGAAGAACGATCTACAATGGTTTCGCGCGAAAGGTAGCGATACCTTCGGCCCCATTGGCCCAGCGATTGCCACGGGGATCAACTACAACGATCTTCAGCTCGAAGGCCGGCTTAACGGAGAGATCGTACAGCGGCAACGCACCAGTGACTTGATGCATGATTGCGCCGCTATTGTGAGTTTCGTTAGCCGGTACACCACGTTACTTCCCGGCGACGTCATCTTCACCGGAACACCCGGATCCACCAAAGAAATGAAACCGGGCGATACGTTTGAGGTTGAGCTGGAAGGCGTCGGCGTGTTGACGAATGACGTGGTGCGCGCAGAAAATATTGGCACATAAGTCAGCGGAAAAGCGCGGGATTAACGCACCTGTCTAGAGTACCGACTCTGGGGCGGATGGCTAGTAAGCATACTCCCGTTACAAACGGGCGCTACGGAAACTCTGTCGTCTCAGCGTCGACATCACGAACAGTAATCGAGCTAAAGCACATTTACGTTATTCGTGCTCAACTTTATCGCACGCACCGAATTCTTGAAACGGGTGACTCAATGAAGGTTAGCCAGCCTCCACCGTCATTGCGATGGAGCCCCAGGCGACTGCGGCAATCTCATCATGGGATATCACCCGGGTACGAACCAAGTAAACCTGCTCTAGCCGTCAATCGGCAGTGTTAGTGTGAACTTCGTCACGATGGGCTTCGTGTCTTCCAATTCCAATTCGCCGCCGTGCGCACGGGCGATTTCGCGGGCAAGACTTAGGCCGAGTCCCGTACCTTCCACGTCGCGGCCCCGCGCTTTGTCTGCGCGATAGAAGCGATCAAATATTCGATCACGATCATTTTGCGAAATACCGGGTCCGGAATTCACGACGGAAAACCGCACATGCATTCCATTGCGCCGAAGTTTAATACGCACCCGACCGGATTCATCCGTGTATTTCGCTGCGTTACTTGCGAGGTTTTGGACGACCTGACGTATTAGATCTGCATCTGCTCGGACGTGGACGCCCGGTTCAATTTGATGATCGACGCGCAGGTTTGGGGCCAGGATTTCGACATCGTCCGCGGCACCCTCAGCAATCGCACTGAGATTGACCTCGGTCTTGCTCACTTTCAACTGTCCCGTGTCTGCCAACGAGAGCAGCAACAATTTCCGGGTAATCGACTTTAGCCGTTGTACTTCGTCGAGGAGTCGGGAGTAATGCCCTTGCACATCGGAGCCCGGCACCGCATCTTGGAGCGCCGCTTCCAATTCGCCTTGAAGGACCGCGAGTGGTGTTTTCAATTCATGCGATGCATCCGCGCTAAACCGTACGGCCTGAGAAAAGCTGCGTTCCAAACGCGCCAGCATCGCGTTGAACACGCCGATGAGGCGTTCGAATTCCGCGTCCGTATGCCCCATTTCTAACCGTTTGTCCAAGCCATGTGCCGTGACTTGTTCAGCGGTCTTGGTCAGCGCGGTTACAGGACGTAACGCTCTTCCAGCGAGCCAACTGCTCCCCAACACGATGAGCAACATCGCCCCGGCAACGGAGACCAAGAAGGTATTTCGCGCGCGCGCCATGTCGGCGTCGAACCCGGCCAGGCTAATGCCGAAGGCCATGGTGAAATACTCGCTCTGCATAACGCCCAACCGCCATCGGGTGTCAAGATGGTCGATAGTGGAGAGCGTCGCACTCGATACGCGCGGCGGCGGTGGCGGCCCTGGCCGATGTCCACCGCGGCGGCCATCAAAGTCATCATGATCGCGTGAGGGTGGCGGCCTACGAAAATCATTATCACCGCGATCCGGTGGATGATCACGCTGCTCTTCACCGGTGCGTTCTTCGTCATGGTCATCCTCCCGTCTTGGCGGTGGTCCGCGTCGGCCTCCACCTCGTCCTCCACGTCCGGGACCAAAGCGCCCTCCGGGAGGACCGCGAAACGGATCCCATCCTTCCGGTGGGCCAACGGGTACCGGGAATGACGTCGATGCCAGCGACGCGGGCCAACCGACAGACTGATGAACAACGTGGTCTTCCCAGTCTTTAACGAGCAACAGAAATGCGCTGTCGCCATCGCCACCCAATACATCGGCGAGCGATTCTTCGACTCGTCGCCATTGCCCGCGTTCATGCGGCGGACGAGAGAGTTGCCGGTCGCCAATGATTCGGATTTGTTCGTCGATTCGTGCGAGGCCCGCTGCATGGACCCGCGTCCACGCCCAACCCGCGAACGCGATCAAAACAACGGCAGACAACGACACCGACAGCAGCGTCATGCGAACGCGAAACGAACGTAAGAACGGCCGTATGTTCACGCCTCTTCCTTTAGCATTCGGTAGCCCACGCCGCGCACCGTTTCGATGAGCGACGGCTCCTCGCCGGAGGTGATTTTCTTGCGAAGGCGTTGGATGTGCACGTCAACCAGATTTGTATTCGGGTCAAAATTAAATCCCCAGACATGTTCGAGGATTTGCGTCCGCGTATAGACGCGTCCCGGCGACCGCATGAGGTAGGCCAGCAGATCGAATTCGCGTGCCGTCAATTTGATCGCGCGATCGCCTCGCGTCGCTTCACGCGATAACAAGTCCAGGCTTAGATCGCCGATCTGAATCATGTTGCCCGATTCGCCATCTCGACGCCGAGCCACCGCGCGAATTCTCGCCACCAATTCTTCCACAAAGAACGGTTTCGTCAGGTAATCATCCGCGCCTGAATCGAGTCCTTCGACCCGTTCATCCAGTTCGCTTCGAGCGGTCAACAAAATGACGGGGACTTGATTCCGCTGTTTGCGCAAGTTGCTCACGATGCTCAACCCGTCCCGTCCCGGCAACATAATGTCCAGGACCAACACGTCATACGGGTGCGATTTCGCTAGCTCATACCCTTCATCGCCGTTGTGCGAAACATCGACCTTAAACCCCTGTTCTTCCAAGCCCTTACGCACGAATCCTGCGATCTGTTTTTCATCTTCTACGACCAATATTCGCATACCCGTCAGTATAGCACCCGGTTACACAGTCGGCGGGTTTTCGACATGACAATTTCGTAATGGAAACCAATGAATGCACGCCATTCCCGTCGGCTACAGTTCAAACATCAGAGGCATGGGAACATGAACGGAGGAATTCAAGATGAATAAGAAACAGTCAGCTTTCACAGCCACACACTACGCTGCTGCGGCGTTCGTGGCGGCGTTCTTTTCGATGGTCGCCGTCCTTACTGTAATCGGTGGAACGGCGAGCGGTGAAGCGGAAGAAGCCGAAACCGCGCCGGCGGAATCGACTGCCGAACTGGACACGAGCAACAAGGAGCATACAGAAAAGCCCGCACGCAAACGGCCTCCTCGTAGGGATGTCGCCGACCGACCCGGCCCGCCGAGTTTCGATGACCTCGATGCCGACGGTAGCGGGACCATCACGGAAGAAGAATTCGATACGTTCCGCGCGAACCATCGGAGACCGGGTCCACGCGGACGGCAACAACATGCCCGAGGCGATTTTGATGGTCCGGGTCATCCGCGCGGTGGCGAGTTCGACGGACCACCCCGTGGCCCACGTGGTGGTGAACGAGGTGAGTTTCGTCGCGGCCCTCGTGGCGAACATGACCGAGGTGAATTCCGCGGTGGACCCGGTGGCGAACGCGGACATCACGGCCCTCCGCCTCATATGCGCGGACAAGGTCAAGGCGGACATCGTCAAGGCCCGCCGCCTCACATGCGTGGACAAGGTCAAGGGGGACATCGCCAAGGCCCGCCGCCGCACATGCGTGGTAAAGACCGAGGTGAACACCGTCAAGGCCCGCCACCTCATATGCGTGGCGAAGGTCAGGGCGAACATCCGCGCGGACCACGAGGCGGTGATGGCGATTTCGACCGACGCCCACCCCGTCCGGACTTCAATCAGATAGACGCGGATGGAGACGGGTCCATTTCCGAGCAAGAGTTTCAAGATTTCCGTCCGCCGCGTGGTCCTAGAGGCCCCGGCGGCGATCACCCAGCGCCCCCGAAGGAAGAATCCTTCTAACCAACTGATCGGCGCTCCCCGTCGATTCAGCCCGTAAGCATCCCCGGTTTTCAGGCAACTGCCCGGAAACCGGGGATTGCTATTCCTGGCACGACCGACAACCACGCTTGAATCCCGCCGCTAGACCCTTCACCATCGCTCCCCGATAAGCGGTTAGTCTTTGCGTCTTCGCGACTTTGCGTGAGGCCGCATTGCCCAGAGGTCAAGACAGCGCGTCGCCATGGAGAAATAACGAATGCCCATCGCAATTCCCTTCGCCATACTGTGTGGACTGATAACGGCTCAAGTCGAAGGACCGATTGCCGATACACCGTTCATTCAGGAGTATCACGAAGCGCATCCCATCCCGGGCAGCACCGCTTCAAACGATGTACGCGCGGTAGCCGTTGACGAAAATGACGTTGTGTACGCGGCCACCGGGGCAGGTCTATTTCGGCTCAGCGATGGATTATGGGTCGCGGTGTCGGACGCCGCCACCGGTCCGCACTACACGCTCGATCTGGACGCCAAGGGTGTACTTTGGGCGGGCGCTTGGGACGGTATTTATCGCGTCAACGGAAAGAACGGGACCAAGCAAGAAGACGTCGATGGAACCATTACCGCGATTACAGAAACTGCGGAAGGACTCCTCGCCCTTGGGCCTGAAGGCACCTGGCGGCGAAATGGAAAAGAGTGGCGTCCACTTCAGAACGATTGGGCGCGACACATTCGAGATGCCGTTGAAACCTCAACCGGTGATCTCTATATCGGGACCGGCGTGGGTTTATACCGGCAGCGCGGCGACCGTCTCGAGCACTTTTTTTCCGAAGATGATCTGTACTCCGGCGACATTCGATCGCTCGCCTTCGACGAGAGCGGCGATTTATGGATCGGCGCACACGGCGGAATCGATGTATACACCGAAGGGGTCTACCACAAACACTACGGCCCCGCCGAGGGCTTGCCCAATGCTGATGTTAAAGCCCTCGCGTTCGATGAGGACGGCACCCTTTGGGCGGGCACAGCGTTGGGCGTTGCACGGTTGAAGGACGGCGCGTGGTCACTACGGCACAGTAAACGGTGGTTACTGAACGATGACGTTCGCGACATCGCTTTCGATAGCGATGGCACGGCGTGGATCGCGACGCGCGCAGGCGTTAGTGCTATTCACCGACGCGAAATGACTTTAGAAGAAAAGGCAGAATACTACCTCGACATTTGCCACAAACGGCACATACGTCCGCCGTACATCGTTGAGAAATGCTGGCTTCCTGATCCGAGCGACTACAGCGTTTGGGAGCCGCTTGATGACGATAACGACGGCACTTGGACGGCGATGTACATGGCGATGGAGTCGTTGCGCTGGGCCGTGACGAAGGATCCGGAAGCGCGTGAACATGCATTGAAGGCGTATGAAGCGCTCGAGTTTTTCGAGACTGTTACGCCAATTAACGGCTTCTTTGCTCGCACGGTTATTCCGGCCACGACCACGAAGATGGCGGACGCGAACCACGTCATGACGCCAGAGGAATATGCCGAACGGCGTGTGCGTGATCCGCGAACAAAGCGAGTCGATGCGCGGTGGCGACTGTCGGCGGATGGCGAGTGGCGGTGGAAGGGGGACACGAGTTCGGACGAAATGGCCGGGCACATGTTTGGCTATTATTTCTTCTATGAACTCGCGGCAACCGAAAAAGAACGGGAACGCGTGCGCAAGCATGTCGCGAACATCATGGACTACATCATTGACGGCGGCTTCACAATCCGAGATTTGGATGGCGAACCGACGCGTTGGGGCGTGTGGGCTCCGGAATCGGTGAAGGGCGATCCGGATTGGCGAGTGGAAGGTGTGAACAAGACGTTCGAGATTCTGTCGTACTTAAAGGCAGCGCATCACATCACCGGCGACGATAAGTATCAACGAGAATATATGGGTCTGATCGAAGACCACGGCTATGCCGAGATCGCGCGCAAGCCGAAATCGTATGGGAGGTCAGAGCGCACACATATTCAGGACGACCTCATCGCAATGACCACGCCGGCGTTGCTCATGTACGAGAAGGATCCCGCACTGCACGCGAACTTCATGGAAGGCATTACCTGGGCGTATCGAACAATCGAAAATGACCACAATGCATTCTTCAATTTCATCTACGGCATGGTCGGCGGCAAAGACTTCCACCTCGAAGAAAGCGTGGCGTTCCTCCGCGATCAGCCGCTCGACTTGCGTCATTGGACCATCGATAACTCGAAACGCGAAGACATCACCTTTGCGCGGCATCCGATGCTACGCCCCATGCAGACGAGCAGAATGTTGCCGCCGAGCGAACGCGGCGTTATGCGTTGGGACAAGAATCCCTGGAGCGTGATCTCCGGCGACTTCGGCGATCCCGCAGGTCACAAAGAAAGTAGCGGCGTGTTTTGGTTATTGCCCTATTGGATGGGCCGCTACTACGGATTTATTGAGGCCCCCTAAATAAAAAGCGGCCCTTTCCCAGGGGGAGGGAAAGGGCCTAGCAGAGGTGGGGTGGAACAAAGGTCAGCGCTGGGGGTCAGCACTGAACATGGGATTACCTACTGTTGTCGGTCGCATTGCCGATGAGTCCGCCAGCGAGCGCGCCGGCCAACCCGCCGATTACCGCGCCTTCACCTGCATGGCCGGACTGATGGCCAACGACGGCACCAAGACCAGCGCCTACGCCGGTACCAATCAATGCACCGTTTTGTGTCTTGGTCGCGCAACCGGTTGAAAACGTCGCTGCAACCACAAAGGCTAGGGTCATGAAGATTGAACTCGCGCGACGCAGCGCGGGTTTCGTGGCCGCCTTCGGTCGATTTATCGCTTGTGCATTCATGTTCATGGCTTCGTCCTCCGTATGAGTCAGCGCTAAGCGCTGGTTCGTTGTGCGTTTCATAGGGGGATAGGAGCATAGCCTGTGCCAGAATGGATAAATGGTTGTTCGATTTAGGTGTAAGCAACTGATATTAAACGGTTTATGGAATCGAAAAAACCGGTAACTCTAGCGTTGAGAACGATCAGATTCTGTCCAAGGTCCAGATATTGAACCCGGAGTCCCGGTTTCTGGAATGGGTGGCGAGGACAGAAAAGTCTGCGTGGAATCGCGCTGCCTCCGTCCGATTGGACACTTCCGTTTGGAAAGCGTTCGTAGTCCCGCCTTTAGGCGGATGGTCTCTACTGAAGCCTGCCGCCCCAGAGTCGGGACTACGAACGTGAACCGAATCGACTGAATCCGCGCTAGGCGTCCGTCAATCGGTGCGCACCTTGTTCCGTCACGATGGCGTTGCTGAGATCCGCGCCGGGTTCGACGGTCACATTCGCGAATACGACCGCGTTTTGGAGCCGTGCGCCGTCCCCGACGGTCGCGTTCGCGCCGACGATTGCACGTTCGAGTTTGACGTCAGAACCGACCGTCGCCGATTCATGAACGAGATTCGTCTCACCACTCGCGGACAATGCGTTGAGATTGATGTTCAACAAATCGCGGGGGTTGGTGATGTTCACGTCCTGATCGGCGCAATCACAGGCAAATACCTTTTGGCTTCGGTCCACCATAATCTGAATGCTGTCTGTAATCTCGTATTCATCGCGCATCGCGGTACGCGGCGTTCGACGCACAGCATCGAACACAGACGGTGAGAATAGATAAACACCGATACCCTTTAGGTCGCTCGCGGGCTGCCGAGGTTTCTCGATCACACGATTGACCCGATTATCCTTGTCCGTTTCGATGCTGAAATTACGCGAAATACGACTAGGATCCGGTTCACGTATCGAACCGATTACTGCATCCGCGTCGTGTTTCCGAAAGAGGTCCACCATGCGATCAAGCTTGGGGCCGTGCAAATAAATGTCGCCGAGAAACAACAAGAACGCTGAATCGATGCACGGCTCCAACGCGCCCACTGAGTGCGCGATACCCAATGCCTGGTCCTGCGGGACGTATTCGATCTCGATGTCTAGCGAAGGAAGTCGCTCAATCTGACGGGCCACTTCAAAGCCGAGATGGCCCACGACAATCACCACGCGCTGCACACCGCAGGCTTGCATCAACCGCATTTGATGATAGACGATCGGATAATTCAGCACAGGTAATACAGGTTTGGGCAGCCGAGTCGATAGCACACCCATGCGCGTGCCACGCCCCGCTGCCAGAATTACGCCGGTCAAGGTATCACTCTTTTTGGCCACGCATTATTACTCCACGTTGTGATCAACTGAAGGCGCCGGTATAACAGAATGGCTAGGGCGTTTTCACGTTACCGGAAGCGGGACGACGATTTACGATGACGATTAGAGCCAATCAATTTGTACTCCTCGACCGGGACGGCGTGCTGAACACAGCGCCCACCAATCGTTATGTGACCTCGACCGACGAACTCTCGTTGCTCGATGGTGCCGCCAAAGCGGTCCGCATGTTCAATGATTCCGGACTTGGCGTTTTGGTGGTCTCCAATCAACAGTGCGTGGGCAAAGGGTTGCTGTCCGAGCAAGGCCTTGACGAGATTTCTGCGCATCTTGCGACGCTAATTCGAAACGCGAGTGGCGGCGAAATCAGCGAGTTTTTCTATTGCCGCCATCTTGCGGAGGCGGGGTGCGATTGCCGAAAACCAAAACCGGGGCTCATTCATCAAGCTCAACAGATACACGGCTTCGACTTAACGAAGACGTTTCTCATTGGCGATTCGTACAAGGATCTGGAAGCGGCGCACGATGCAGGGTGCCCATCCATCCTCGTGCTAACGGGGAATGACGCTGACAGGTATAGATCCGGAGACACTCCGCCAGGACCGCCAGAAATCGTCGCCACGGATCTGAGAGATGCTGCGCAGTTTATTCTCTCGTGATCTAGCGGTGTACTTCGAGATAAACGGGACTACCCAAGACGTCATGCCGAGCGTAGCCGAGGCATCTAACCGGGTACGAATCGCCGTCTGTCCAGTCACGTAGATGTCTCGACTTCGCTCGACATGACACGTGTCGCGATTCCGGTTGTTCGAGATGATTTCGACAACTCAACGTCAAACGGCTCTAGCCCGACAAACCCGTCGCCTCGATCCACGTCTGCGCCATGAGGGCATGTCCCGCCATCGTCGGATGAACGCCGTCCCGTGCCCAAAATTCGGCTGGAGTCGACTCAGTAATCGCATCGTCGAACGCAGTCTGGAACGGGACCCAGATCGCGCCGACTGTTTCTGCAACACGTTTCGCCGCTGCACGATGCGCGTCAATCTCCGGCAACCAGTCCTCTTCGATTACGCCGCAACGAAGCGCGAAAGGCTCGCAGATCACGATAGCGGTCTCCGGAAGCGCTGCCTTCGTTTTATCCAACAACTGATTGAAGCCGCTCTCATAGCCTTCCACCGTTCCATCGTAATTGCCATTGCGTTTATGCCAAACGTCATTGATTCCGATCAGGATGCTCAACACATCGGGCTTGAGATTCAGGGCATCTTGGTCCCACCGCGCAGCGAGATCGGGCACCTTGTTGCCACTGATGCCGCGATTGTGACATTGCAATGCCAGCGTTGGATAGGCACCCAATAAGTGCGTTGTCGTCATCAATGCATACCCGACGCCGAGGCCTTTGATGCTGTTGGGTTCCTGCGGATCGCGACTTCGCCCCGCGTCGGTAATGGAATCGCCTTGGAAAAGCACAGTCGCTCCTTGGGTCAAGGACGGCGTCGCCGCATGTACGGTCCGCGGCGTTATTGTGGCAACACCGGCTGCGGCCATCGCGCCTGCCGCGCCGACACGAAACACATCTCTACGGCTTACATTTGTTTTACGCTCGGCGTTCATCTCGTGCTCTCCCAATTGGAAAATTACTAGGTCTACTGCAACGCGGCCTTCAGCGCTTCGACGCAAACATGTTGCAGAATGAGGTGCGCGTCTTCCGCCTGCGGCATCGAGTCGCACGGCACGTGGACATGGACATCCGCCATCCGGCCGACTTCACCGCCATCGAAACCCGTCATCGCAATGACTTTCATATCAGATGCGTGCGCGGTCTTGGCCACTTCAACGATACTCGGCGAATTGCCGCTTCCGGAAATTACCAACAGCACATCGTCCGATCGACCGAGCGCTTCCAACTGTGCAGCAAACATGTAATCGTATGCATTGTCATTGGCAAACGCGGTCATCAACGGCACACAATCCGCCAGACCCACCACGCGAATCGGTTTGCACAAAGGCGCACGACCCTTCGCCGGCCATGCCACCCCTTTAATGAAATCGTTTACGATGTGCGACGCCGTCGCCGCGCTGCCGCCATTCCCCGCCACAAAGAGACACGCATCGTCCGCGTGAACGCGAATGATTTCAGCGATCATTGCGTCAAACGATGCGCGGTCGATTTTTGCCAGTACGTTCTGCAAGCTTGCTAGGTATTCGTCGAGTACATGCATGATTCACTTTCCTGGCCGCATGGATGCGACCGTTTTTTCAAGCCCGTCGCGTAGGCCGACTTCCGGCGACCAGCCCAATACGTCTCGCGCACGATCATTGCTGCACACGATGCTCTCTACTTCGCCGGGGCGGAGCGGCTCCAATTTGGGGTCTTGCGGAAAGCCGATGACCGCTTTAAGCGCGTCAAAAATCTCGGTCACTGTAGCACCCGTGCCCGAGCTGATGTTGATCGTCTCACCGGTTCCGTGCTCCAACGCCAACACATTGGCCCGTGCCACGTCTCCCGCGTAGACATAATCCCGGACCGGATCGCCGAATCCAAACAGCGTCGGCTGTTTACCCGCAAGCATAAGGTCGGTCAAAATCGCACACACGCCGCACTCACCATGCGCGTTCTGACGTGGACCAAACACATTCGAATACCGCAACAACACGTAGTCAAAATCGTGTCCACGACCATACATCTTTATATATTCTTCGCACGCGAGTTTACTCACCCCATACGGGCTAACCGGCTCCGATGGTGTTTCTTCGTGCGCGGGTAGTTCTTCCGGTGATCCGTATATAGCGCCGCCAGTCGACGAAAAAATGAGGCGCTTGATCTCGTATTTCACGCAGCATTCCAGCACATTGATCGTGCCCTGAATGTTCATGCGTGCATCAAACTGCGGATCGGTTACGCTTGCCGTTACATTAATTTGCGCGGCCAAATGGCACACCGCGTCGAACGAGGTCTCGGCGCACAATTCCTGGAGTGCCTTTGAACTCACATCAAGCTCGACGAATTGTGCTTTGGAATTCAGGTTGTCGCGGCGGCCCGTAGCAAAGTTGTCGACGATGACCACTTCGTGACCTGCTTCAATCAAGTGGTCTGCCACGTGCGATCCTATAAAACCCGCGCCACCTGTAACTAAAACCCGCATGAACCGGGGTACTCCTCTAATTCGACTCGTTAAAAAAATTCAAGACACAGTCCGCAACATAGGTTCGCATTTCCGGTGAAACTTCCGGAGAAATCGGCAGGGCCAACACAGTCCGTGCCGCATGCTCACTCACAGGAAAACGGCCCGCCGGATATCCCAACGCCTCGAAGACTGGCACGCGGTGCAAGGGCTCGGGATAATATACCGCTGAGCCAATTTCGTTCTCCGCAAGAAACGCGCGGAATGTATCGCGTCGATCAGGAACCGTTATAACGTACTGATGGTAACAATGATGATCGCGCGAATACGACAACGCGGGCGTCGTAATAGGTGCGTCGGCAAATCGTTGGTCATAGTAATCCGCGTTCGCACGACGCGCCTCATTCCAACGGTTGAGCTGGGGAAGTTTTACCGACAGCGCCGCAGCTTGGACACCGTCCATTCTGAAATTGCCGCCCAACAACGTGTGTGTGTACGGATCAGTCCCGCCATGATTACGCAGTTTTCGCAACCGATCCGCGAAGGCGTCATCATTTGTCACCAGCATTCCCGCGTCCCCGATCGCGCTGAGGTTCTTCGTCGGGTAGAACGAATACGTCCCCGCCAACCCCATGGTACCGGCATGATGCGTTCCGTCTTTGCTCGGATACGATGCGCCCAACGCTTGCGCCGCATCTTCAATGACGGGCACACCGTGATCGCTCGCGATGGCGAGTATCGCGTCCATATCAGCGCACTGACCATACAAATGAACCGGTATGATCGCTTTGGGTTTAACACCTTTCCAATTCGCGAACCATGCGCACAGTGCATCGGGGTCGATGTTGAACGTATGCGGATCGATGTCGACAAACGCCGGTTTCGCACCCAGTCGAACCACAGTACTCGCCGTGGCGAAAAACGTAAACGGAGGTACGATAACGACATCGCCCGGACCCACGTCGAGCGCCATGAGCGCAGCAAGCAATGCATCGGTACCCGATGACATGCCGATAGCATGCTTCGCACCGGTGTATTCCGTGATGGCTGATTCAAACTCGGCCACCGCTGGGCCCAACGCATATTGACCGGATGCAATCACATCGCACACAGCGGCATTCACTTCATCCGCAATTGGCGCCAGTTGCGCCTGAATATCCAGCAGGGGAACCCGCACTTGATACAACCTTCCCGCTGCACGACGCCGCGGTCAGCAGTGCCGGTACAACGATATACCGCATTCTAAACTAAGCCTTGACGATCTTTTCGCGGTTCTTACTCACAGCCTTCGTGGCGTTGCGCGTATCGACGACGAGCGGCGCATGCTCTACAATAAAATCGTAATCGTACGCGCTATGCGCCGTCGCCACAACCACGCAGTCATACGCCGCCAGTGATTTCTCCGTGATCGGTGCCGACGCCATATCGAACGCATAATGGCGTAAGGGAGGCAGCTTAGGAATATGTGGATCGTTGTAATCCACTTCCGCACCGTGCCCCTGCAACAACTCAATCAAGCGCAACGACGGCGACTCGCGCATATCGTCTACATCCTGCTTGTACGCCGCGCCGAGAATCAGCACACGCGACCCGCGCAACGCTTTCCCGTGTCCATTCATCGCTTCCATGATCCGCGTCACGACATATCGCGGCATCGCTGTATTAATTTCACCAGCCAATTCAATGAACCGCGTAGACATCCCGTACTCACGTGCTTTCCAGGTGAGGTAGAAAGGATCAATCGGAATGCAATGCCCCCCTAAGCCCGGCCCGGGATAGAACGGCATAAAGCCAAACGGCTTCGTCGCCGCCGCATCAATCACTTCCCACACGTCGATATCCATACGATCACAGAGCATTTTAAGCTCGTTGACCAACGCGACGTTCACACTGCGAAAAATATTCTCCAGTAGCTTACTCAATTCCGCGACGGCCGGCTTGGTCACCGGAACGACACGGTCGAAAATGGTGCCGTAGTACTGCTTGGTCAATTCGCTGCAATTATCCGTCATGCCGCCCACGACTTTCGGAATCGTTCGAATCGTGAACTTAGGATTGCCTGGGTCTTCCCGCTCCGGCGAAAACGCGAGAAAGAAGTCTTCACCCACTTTGAGTCCCGTTGCCGCGAACTTTTCCAGCAATACTTCTTCGGTCGTCCCGGGATACGTTGTGCTTTCCAGGATGATCAGCTGGCCTTTTCGCAAAGTCTTCGTGATCTGATCCGCCGTTGCGACGACATACTGCAAGTCCGGTTCGAAATGGGTGTCCAGCGGCGTCGGCACACAAATGCTAATGCAATCCGCTTCAGCGAGACGCGCGAAATCGGTCGTGGCTGCAAACTTGCCGCTCTTTACCGCATCGCCAATCCAAGCGCCATCGATATGCTTAATGTAGCTCTTGCCCTGAGCGAGTAGTTCCGTCTTGGTTGGGTCAACGTCAAATCCGACAACGCTATATCCAGCGTCGCACAAGTGTTCAGAAAGCGGTAGTCCGACATAACCCAATCCGATGGCCGCGCCCACTGCGGTGCGTGATTCAATTTTTTCTTTTAGTACTTCAAACGTTGTTGCATTGGCCATCAATACTTCCCTGTTCTGCTATGCGCTGCCGTGCGAAATGACGGCTTCGTTTTGCCGTCGCCACGCCACGAATTCTTCTAATCCTGATTCCAGCGGTACTTGCGGATCGTAATCGAGCAGCCGTCGCGCCTTGTCAATGTTCGCGTATGTGATATCGACATCACCCGGTTGGGTCGGCATCCCCAGAATGAGCGGTTGCTTACCGAGCGCCACACCCAACGAATCGATTAAACTCCGAAGCGGTGTCGTTCGACTCTCACCCAAATTAAATATTTCGTACCCAAATGGTCGATCAATCGCTTGCATCATCCCCGCAATCAAATCGCCGACATAGGTGTAATCGCGCCGAGTCGTTCCATCGCCATACATCGGCACGGCTTGTCCCGTTTCAATAAGGTGCGCGAATTTTTGAATCGCCATATCCGGGCGCTGCCTCGGTCCATACGCCGTAAAGATCCGGAGCAACGTCACGTTGAGTCCATGCGTCTCGTGGTATACCCGCGCCATCAACTCATTCATACGCTTCGTCGCCGCATACGGACTGATAGGGCAAGACACGTCCATCGCTTCATCATACGGTACATTCGTTAGTCCGCCGTACACCGACGAGCTGGACGCCATCACGATGTGTGAGGGCTCCGCGCGCAGTGCCGCATCCAGTACGTTCTGCGTACCAATGACGTTTACCCGGTGATACAGATTCGGATCATCTAGCGAAGGACGAACACCCGCCCGCGCGGCCAAATGCACAATGACATCGGCCCCCGTCGACTCGATGAGATGCGCGGTCGTCTCGCCGTTGCAGATATCGGCTTCGTGCAAATTGAATCGTGGATGCGCCTGACACGCGGAAATATTCGTCCGCTTAATCGCAGGCGAATAATATTCATTAAAATTGTCGAGGGCCGTGACCGTATCACCCCGAGCAAGCAATGCTTCGGAAAGGTGTGACCCGATGAAACCGGCGGCTCCCGTGATCAGGATGTGCGGCATATGGAATTCGCGAACTAACCTTGCTGGACGCGGTGAAACGGTCTTCAGGCCGCTCGCCGCATCGTCCCCTCGATAAGGCTATACGGTAGCAAACGCAGTCCATATTTGCCAAATGGAGCCATGAATGTAAGCCTCGCGCGATGTCGTTCAGGGTGCTGTGTTTTTGTCCGCCATTTCACCGCACTTGGTAGCGTGATCACGGCACGCATGTAATATTGATCGGGCCAGATCGTCGTCCTCAACCATGCGCGATAACGTCAACCCGCCGACAAGCGTCGCCAAGAATGCCCACGCCTTGTTTGGTTCTTCTTCGTCCAGGCGATCGGCAACGGCATCCGCGAGTTGCTGTAGGTTCTCCTCGCTGCGCTCTCGAACCGGCGCACCTGCCCGCGCCACGTCACCCCCCAAGGCCGACATTGGACAACCGCCGGATTGATTTGCACGATGTCCCATGGACAGGTAAATCTTCGTGACTGCCCGCGCCCATTCCTCGCCATTCATGGATTCGTCACCACCGCCAAAGATCTCGAGTGTGTCTTCGAGTGATTGATCCATTGCCGCAGCGAACAAGTCTTCCTTCGAATCGAAATGACGATAAAAACCGCCTACCGTCAGACCGGCGTCTTTCATGACGTCCGGCAAGCTGGCACCTTCAATTCCGTCCTCCCTGAATCGAGATGCAGCGGATTTTAGAATCCGTTCGCGCGTTTCCGCTTTATGCGATTCACTGTACCGCATGCGCCGCCTCCTTGACCTCAGCCGATGTAAGCGCGGTGACGCGGGCGGGAATCTGTTTATGAAACGGCGTCTTCGCGATTCGGTCGCAATACGCTAAATCACTTAGCATGTTAATGTCTGGGCCGATGCGTTCCGTGTCGCCGATCTGATCGCTCCGTTGTTCGAGCATACCGTACCCGTGCGGTAACGACACCATCCCGCGCCGCATCTCATCTGTGATAGCAACAAACGCATCGATAGCGCCGCGCGACGTTTCCACTTTGGCCATGCCGCCATCCTCAAGACCAAGCGCCGCGGCATCATCGGGATGAACCCGCAACGCACCGTCTTGATCCTTCTTGCGCCATGCACGAGTCCGAATAATTTGATTCGCGTTATACGCACGCCGTTCGCCCGCTTGCAGCACCATCGGAAATTCTTCGCTGGGTTCGTGCACGGACAATTCTTCGATTTCATCCAACATCTCTTGGATTGTCAGATGGATCTTGCCGTCTCTATGTTTAATGAACTTTAAATTGTCCTCGTACCGGCCTTCGGAAATAAGCGTGCCCGAATGACTGGTCAGGATTCGATTGAACAACGCTTCACCCAAACCAGCGCCCTCGTCTTCAATTCCTGCTCGCTTGATATCTTCGGTATACATATCGGCGAATCGCTGACTCGCCGCCCATAAGACCGCAGCCGAGGCCGCTCCTTCAGGCAACGCTTTACCCAACGTGGAGTACAACACAATGGGAGCCAGCTTCGACCATTCGGGGTGATCCTGAACCGCTGACATCAACGCCATCGGGAAAATGTTTTGGTCAGGTGTCTTACGATGTTCGACCGCCGCTGCTTCAAGTTCAGGAAACGACGCAGGAATCTCGCCCATCGCAACGAGGATGCGGCGATAGATTTCGGGCTCCGGCAACGTACCTTCCAGCGGCGCAAGAATCGGTTTGCGCAAGTGGAAATAATTCTTTGGAAACTCAGAGGAGAAGAATGTGCTTTCCCATTTCTCGAATTGGCTACTGGCCGGCAACACGTAGTGCGCTTCGCGAGCCGTTTCCGTCATCGCCACATCCACCACAACCAACAGCTCAAGCTTGCCAAGCGCCGCGCGCATCGCTTGCGCATCCGCCGCCGTCATCGCCGGATTGCCGCTGTCGACAAAAAGCCCGCGTATCCGATCCGGGTGATCGGTATCGATTTCCAACGGAAGCGTGTTCGGTGGAAACAGTCGGCCAATCTCCTTCATGCCCGTGACTTTCGTCGTCAGGCCGCCTTCCTCCGGCTCTTTGGAATGGGCAATGACCGGCACAAATGCCGTGTGAAAGACGTTGCCGCCCTTCTTGCCGAGATTTCCGGTCAGGAGAAACAACAGTTTTGCTAAGTACAAATTCAACGTACTATGTTCAGTCTGTTCGAGGCCAAGATCCGTTCGGATGCAACCCCGTTCCGCCGTAGCGTAATCGCGCGCCAGTTGCCGGACTGCATCCGGTTCTACTCCTGCCTCGCGGGCATACTCATCGATTGGCACTCCGCTCAATACCGTGCGAAGTTCGTCATACTCCGTACAATGATTCCCAATGAACTGTGTATTTTCGAGACCTTCTTGCACGATCGTACCCAACATTGCCAACAGCAAATGAGCATCGCCGCCGGGACGTACCTGCAAGAAGTAGTCGGCCTTTTTTGCCGTCTCTGTGCAACGCGGATCGATTACCGCCATTTTTCGATTTGGGTCTTTAGCGATTTCCTGCAACACGGTGCGCGCTTTCGGAAATCCATGTGACTGCCAGGGGTTTGTCCCAACGAACAACACGAAATCCGAATTCTCTACATCTTCCGCTGGATGGCAATTTTGTTTCCCGAACAATTTCCCGTCAATCCAAAAGCCGCCCGTCTTTTCCTGAGCCAATGACGAGTAGACATACCGCGTACCCATTGCAGCACGCAACGAAGACAAATACGCACCACCCAAATGATTGCCTTGGCCACCACCACCGAATTGCGCTAGCGCATGGCCGCCGTGCGCATCTCGGATCTCAATTATCTTCGACGCAATTTCTTCAACCGCTGTATCCCAAGAAATTTCTTCGTACGACCCGTCCTCGCATCGGCGCAAAGGACTTGTCAGCCGGTGAACGCCGTTCTGATAATGGTCAACACGCTGCGCCTTCTGACATGCGTAACCTTCTGAGGCAGGGTGCGCTTTGTCGCCCTTAATCTTTGTGATCGAACGACCATCCAACTGCACCTCGAGGCCACAGTTTTGACTGCACAAAATGCACGCGGTCGATTGCCAATCCGCGCCATTGTTTCCATTACTACCGCTGATGTTTCGACCACTATCTTGTCCGGCGACCGACATAACCACTCTCCTAAGCGATTGTATTCAAATACGTTACATTGATTAAGGTCATAATCTAAGATGAGATTATAGCTATAATCTTAGAAATGAGCAAATCGGCGGTTCTACGAACCTTGGTCATCTCCCGCGCTCGCGAGCGGAGCGCACCGCGACTAGCACTAAGTGACGAATTTCTACTGCGCTTCCTGACCGAAATCCGTCGATCTGTTCAATGATTGACATCCCGTAGCGTAGATTGCTCCATGTTTTCGGGGTTATCACGGTCGGCTTGCTTCTTGCACCTTCGGTTGAATGTCACGCGCGGACGTACCGCCTGTGCGTCCCAATTCAACGAAGGAGAAACGCAATGCAGAAGCATCGTCGCCGCATCACCCACGCCGTAGTCGGCCTGAGCTTAGTGGCCCTACTATTCGCTTCAGGCTGTCCAGCTCCCGTCGTAAGCGCGCCGCGCACCGCGATGCCAAGCACCATGTCGCTCCTATTCACATCGGGAAGTATTAGCCAGACCGCAGGATTGACGGCGGGCGCCAAAGCGCGCGTAGTGCCCATCGACGAGATGTTAAGTCTTAACATTACAATCAAATCGATCGGACTGATTGGCGAGAACTACGACACCGAAGGCCCGGTGACGATTGTTGACGAAGCATTTGATGTAGAACTGATTGGGCTGCTCGATATCAATGAACTAATCGAGTCCGCCGAAATTTCACCAGGAAATTATTCTGGCGCACTCATCCAATTCTGCGAGCCGATGTTGGTCTTGGCTGATGATCCGGAAACAGTGATTACCAACGTGGCGTTGCCAGACGATGGTTTCTTTCAGATTCCGGCTGGTTTTACAGCAGTCGAAAACGGTGCCGGACTATTGGTGTTCGACCTCGGCGGCATCACGCTCATTGAACTCGACAGTGGTGAATACCAACTGGTACCTGACCTGAGTGTGGACTTGTTCGATTCATCGTTGATTGGACAAGCGGTCGGTGAAATTCACGAAATCGATGCCGCGCAAGAATTGCTAGTCCTCAAAAAACGTGATATGCGGCTCCTTGTTGATTACTCCGGTGCGGTGATTTTCCTGCCGGACGATTTCAGCACGCCCACGGGTACACCCGAAGACCTGATGGAAGGCCAGGAGATCTTCGCCTTCGGAACCATCAACTTTGACGGATCGTTGGCGGCATCTGCGATTGTGATTCTGGATGAAGGCGACCGACATGAGCCACACGGATTCAAGAAATGCATCAAATTCGAATTCGATCGCACCGATGCCGATCCCGATGCACGCGCTCGGGCGAAGTACAAAGAAGGTCCGAACCGCCGCCGACTTGAGATTTATGTGAAAGATATCGACCCCGTGCGGGCGGTCCTAATTTATGTCGATGGCGCGCTCGTCGCGGACCCAGAAGTCCGAGAGGGCAGGGCGCACTTAAAGCTCGATACGAGAGATGGCCACGACGTACCCGAAATGATGGTTGATTCCATCATTGAAATAGTCGACGCCGCCGACGAAACCCTCCTGCTGTTCGCGGACGGCGGGGAACGTTGTGAGGATGACGACGATGACGATGACGACGACGATGATGATGATGATGACGACGATGATGACGACGACGATGATGACGACGACGATGAGGAAGAAGACTGATGAAAACTCTTGCCGTTTCCAATCCCATTGATTATGCGACAGCGTTCGTAGTGAAAATGGTCGCCAATATGAAAGAGGTCAAGCGATCCACCAGAAAGCAGAATTCCCTTGGCTGGAAAGGACCCTTCGTTGGTAAATAGAAGTCGTTCGACCGAAATCGCTCGCTCGCGAGCGTAGGCATAGAGGGTCATCGAGGTATGGCGCGCCGGAATCGTTCATCGGTTCCGGCGCGTCGTCATTGTGATCCGTAAACCCTCCGAGTGTGCGCGGTGTCTAATCAGGCGGACGCATTTTGGAGGGTAAAGTTGTGGGATTTCGCGCCTTGTTTATCGGCGTCATTGTCGGCAGTTTGTGGGTTCTCTCGCCCGAGGCGGAAATCAGTGGAGCCGCGCAAGGTGTGCTGCAGACTCCCGTGGAATCCGGTGCACTAATAGGTGTATCCGCCGCGATATCCAAAGACGGAGATATTCTTTGGGAAGGTGGCGCGGGCTACCGGGATCGGGACGCCCAACTTCCAGCGGATGCCAACATGGTGCACCGTATCGCATCGATCACCAAATCGATGACGGCGGTTGCGGTGATGCAGTTAGTGGAGGAGCACCGCATCGATCTTGATACGTCGCTCCAGACGTACATACCGGATTTCCCCAAAAGCGATAAAGGCACGATTCAAATACGTCATCTGCTCACGCATACGTCGGGTATTCGCCACTATCGCGGAAAGGAAAACCGCCCCTTCACCCACTACGCATCGCTTGACGACGCGATAAAGCTATTCCAGGATCGAACACTAGCGGCTGTGCCTGGTGAGCGCTATGTGTACACGACGTACGGATACACAACGCTTGGCGTCGTGATCGAGCGCGCATCGGGAAAATCATATGGTGACTACATGTCCGATCACATTTGGAAGCCCGCCGGAATGATACATACTGCAATAGAAATTCACGGACAATCGGGGCCCAATCGGTCGAAACTGTACCGGCGAAACCGCGAAGGCGCACTAGAAGACGACGACCTTACGGACCTTAGCATCAAGATCCCCGGGGGAGGTCTCGTGTCGACTGCGGGCGATTTGGTCCGTTTCGCGAATGCATTCGAAGAGGACCGTCTCGTGAGCGCTGAAACGCGATCGCAAATGTTCGTTGTCCCGCAAATCGAAAAACGCCGTCTACCTTATGCTTCCGGGTGGATGGTATGGGAAAGTGAAACGTACGGCGACTACTACCACAACGACGGCGGTCAAGCCGGTACGTCAACCTATCTAGCCGTCTTTCCAGAACATCGGATTGCAGTAGCGGTCATCGGCAACGTCGCGCGCGCCGGGGGCGACGTTCAAGCAGCGGCACTCGGCTTGGTCGATCTCGTGCTGAACGAGTAGACCGTCCCCGTTTTTCCGGTAGGTTACGGATAGATTGAAACCGCTCTAGCCGCTGAACTCTGCTATGAGCCGGACGGCGCAACGGCATGGTTTTCGGCTAGGCCGCGTAACTCTTTTATGGCAGCCATCACGCCATCCATGATGTCATCCGCATCGCCCATGTTGTCCGCGTCGACGGATAAGGTGAACGTGACTTCCCCGCCGTACGTGACGGGTGAACACACGAACCCCATGTTGAATTGACACGCGATGAGATTGACAAACGCGGTGACCGGTTGTCCGTCGACGGAATACTGGATAGGCGGCATCATGACGCTCGACATGAGCGCATGTTCTTGCGGCGGTGCCCCCGTTATTCGGGCAACATGTAGGAACGGTTTCGAGACCATCATCTTGCAGAGTAGGGCCTGCCCCGGCGGCGTTGCGAGGCCGAATGCAGCACCCATCATTCCGTGTATCACCGTGGCCATGTCGAGTTCTTTCAACTCACGGTTGTACTCGGCAACGCGACGCAACCGTTCAACGGGATCATCGATGCCAAGCGGCACTACGCCCGGCAACATCGTGAGTTCGTTACCAAGGTCGCCGTACTTATCCGGCAAGCGGACATTGGCCGGTACTTGCAACAACAAGTTTGTTCCCGTGACCTCAATGTCCTGCTTCACCGCGTAGGAATCCATCGCAGCGCCGAGCGCGGCCAAAACGACATCTGTGGCTGTGGTTTCAAAGGCAGCACTGATGGCGCGAAGGTCTTCCCGAGGAAAGTGACGCCAAGCAGTATTCATACGTCCGCATGCAGGGCGTGTAAATGGAAACTTTGGTGTCCTCAAGCGGGCATACCGCCCCAATATCCCAAGCCTGCGGCGCCCTAGCGGTGAGAGCATCGCGCGCACGCCATGAAGGGGGCGACGCCTATGCGTCTCCCGGGTGAGGCCTGCTCTGGATACGCGCCGAGTGGGCGTATCACCGATGGCGGTCGTTTCCAACATCACACTAAACATTTCGAGCGCACCCTCCGCATCCGCCATGCAGTGGTGCCAACACAAGAGCAATGCTGATCGATTGTGTTCGAGTCCGTTGATGATGTGAAGTCGCCATAACGGTTTGCCGAGTGGGAAACGCTCATGATTTAGTTCCGAGAACAATGATCGCAATTGATCCTCGTTTCCGGGCGAGGGCAAGGTGTGATCACGAATTAGGCTCGATACATTGAAATCAGCTACAGGTGTCCAAGCGGGGAGCCGCAGGCCCAGTGGCGACGGCTTAAGCGTCATGCTCAAGACCGGCATCCGATCGACTCGGGGCGAAACCCATTTCAAATATCGGTCAACGTTGATCGGGCCATCTACCAAGATCCCCACGCTCGCCTGCATCGCCACACGGCGGTTGTCCGTGTAATAAAAAATCGCATCGTACTTGGAGAGTCGTTTAGTTGCCATGAACGAGAGTCTAGCAGTTTCGGATACGACAAGATCGATTGAGTCTAGTACTGCATTCCAATTGATATTGTCAGTAACCCATGGTTTTCGATGGGAGGGCGAGGCTCCTGACACAATCGATCACAAAATCAAATGGAATGATCTACGAGAGTGGGTTTACACGAATCAGACTCACGCTCATCACAAGTGCCGAACCTGCTACACGAATGACCCGATGAGGAATAACCAACCTGCACCGTCGTTGCGAAAGAGTCCCAGGCGACTGCGGCAATCTCTTCATGCGACATCACGTGCACACGAATTAAGTAACCTCGCCCTCTCTAAACAACAGCGATCTAACCCTGATCGGTCAAAAGTCTAGATCGTACGGGGATTTCGAGAACGATTTGCACGGAAAGTTCAAAATTAGCGCGCAGTACGAGATGTCCACCCGCCTTGCAGAAATCTGGATTTTGGACGCGCGACACACGAGCGTTTTAGCGATGGTTCTGTAATAAACCCAATGATGGCATTTGGTTGCACATATGGCCAAACGTTGGCAGGGCGATTGCTCAATCTTGAACCGGGTTCGAAATCAGACCGGGCACGCTATACTGTCCCATGGGCGCAGACTGGAACGAGGAGACATTGAAATGAAAATGCGTATTGGCCGTATTTCGTTACTGATCACGATGCTTGTCGCTCTTAGCGGATGTCCGTTGCCCTCCCTAGCGTTGGGCAACTGGTTGTTTACCGTGGACGGTATCTTGGTGGGCGTGGAGATCGGAAGTGCTGGGATGGCACAGACGCCCAATCCCTTGCCTCCCGAAGCCGACACGAACTTCAACGGTACATTGTCATGGGTGCAGAACGGATCTACGTTTACGCTGACGCAGGTCACCGGCGGAATCATTGGCGAGTACACGGGCACGATAGATTCAAGCACCAGCATCACCAACGGAACATGGATGCAGACCGCAGGTGGTTCCGCATCCGGAACGTGGTTCGCAGAAAAATTGTAACCCGATCAGAGTCGGATTAGGGGGCCGCATTTACATGTGCAGCGGTTGCCCTTTCGTGGACTTCCCGCACACCGCGCACAAATTCGGTATACGGTTCATTGTTGATCGTTACCAGACCAAAGATGCTATTTTCACCATCGCCACGGCCTTCTTTGGGCTGATCCGCGTGCTGGAACCAATGCGCACCCACGAACCAAGGCTGGGGTATCCACGACATCACCTGTTTTTCATAACGCGCCACTCGTTTTCTCTCGGACTTGACCACGGGCTGAATCGCGTAAGGCGGCGGCCACGTATTTTGACCTTTGGCTTTGAGGCGCGAAGTGAACTCCGTCACCATCAACGGCCTATCTCCCGCTGCGTAGAACGCGCTCAAATCCATGCGTTGCGGCATGCGATCGATGCTCCCCTTCTTCCACCAGAAAAACAGTTTCGCGCCCCACTTTTGCTCGTAGAAGTTGATCGAGACAACGTCGCTGTATTCGCCGCATGCTTGCACCACGACCTTCGGCACGCTGTACGGCATAAATCGACAACCGAGCACGAGGCGACCGGGATCTCTTGCATGCACGGCGTCTGTGGTGATCTTAAAATACTGCCGGGCAACTTCCAACGTGAAGTCTTCCCGATCCGCGCGCGCTTTTTTCCTGCGCCGACTCGTAAGTTTCGAGACTTCGCTCAATTCCGTCCATGATTCGAGTCGTGGTTTCCAGACTTTGTTGAATGATTCCACCGAGGCGTACCGATTCGAAAAGAACTCGACCAGTCTCGCTTTTCCCGGCGCATCGGCTGGCATCGCCACATAGCCTTCAAAAAGTTCCGGCATTTTTCGATGATCGGGTGCCCATGGCAACTCGTTATCGATGAAGTAACCCACGATATACGGATCACCAACTTGATCATCAATGGATTCTGCATGTTCGTTTACATAATCCAGAAAAGCGGGATCAAAAAAATCGGGCACTTTTCCCTCCCCCCAAGCGGCCTTCCAATAGTTCTGCGAGAGGTGAAGAATAGGAGTCCGCGGAAGGTGCGGATTTACTTCCGGCACCGACCAAGCGCCAATTGTGTTGAATCCCCAGTCGCTAAGCTGTTCACACGCAGCCTCCGCCCATTTCTCCGCCGTTCCATGCTGGGCGAGGATTGCGTCCATGTATCGTTGTTCACCAGAACCGCGCGCCTTATCCCCGCGCCACGTCATATGGTTGACCCCGTAGGATAAGAAGCGTCCACCCTCAGGCGTCACAAACCACCAACGCGGACCTTCTTGCTCCAGTCGAAAGTATCGACCAGACTCGAATGAACTAGGTTGAACACCACCGAATCGATCATGTGAATCGGACGCAACGTCTTGCGACAGCGCAGGCGCAATCCAGGACATAACTACACAGAACACAACGAGTTTTCTGTTGTTCAACGAACGTCATTCCTTCCCAGTCCAAATCTTGAATGTCGATTACTGCGGCACCCGATTACGTCGATTGCCCCATTGCGATGGTAGCACAGGGATTCTGGATTCTGGACGCGCTTGTTGCAACAACGAATCTGTTTTTCTCGCAGTAACCTCAACAAATGCTTGTTGTTATACGTGAATGAAAGACCTGGCATGACAATTGCACTTACCAACGAGCAGTACGAAATCTTGGCAAAATCTAATCAAAGGAAAATTTCATGCAGACGCGAATGATCATGGGAGCGTTGTTATCAGTGGCATTGGTAGGACTTACCGGATGTCCGCCACAGCAGGTTTCGACACGAACGTGGGTGTTCACGATTGCGGGGTTCGACAACCCATTTGGAATCGATCTGCTTGAGGATGGGTCGACGCAAGACCCATTCCCCATTCCGACGGGAACCGACCTCTTGGAGGGCACCATCACCTGGATGCAGAGTGGCGCGAACTTTACGATGAGCCAGGTCGCGAACACCTTCTCCGTAGCCTACACGGGAACAATTAACGCCGGCACGAGTATGGAGGGAACATGGACATCAACCGATTTTGGGCCAGGCACTTGGAGCGCCGAGAAATTTTAATTTGTGTGGGAGCACGGACGCGCAGCCTGTTTCAATCCAAGCGAAATGCTGCAAATCGGAAGTAAACTCAAGGAAGATGCGATATGAAAGCGAGAATTTTTGGTGGTTTGTTCCTGGTCATGTTGTTGGTTCCATTCAGCGGTTGTCCCCCGGTTGAACCGATCATAGACGGCGTGTGGCTGTTCACTGTGGACGGCGTAATAGTCGGCGTAAATCTCGTGGCCAACGGGACCGCATTCCCCTCTAATCCACCGGAGGCAGACACAAGTTTCGTCGGAACAATGAAATGGATGCAACGCGGTTCCAGATTTACGATGACTCAACTCTCTAATGGCACCCCACTCGCCGAATACACCGGTAGGGTCGCGACAAGTACCAGCATCATCAACGGCACGTGGGTGAATGCGAGTGGCCAAAAGGTCGGGACGTGGGTCGGCGAGAAACTATAGTGGGAATCACGAGTTCAGCTCAATCGAGCGATTCGGCAGTTGGAGATTCAACGGCCGTCCATGTGCAGCGTGTGCTTCGTCGCGCTAAAAGACACGTCAGCGTTTTGTTCGCGGCCACCCGATTGCCCGTCCGCACCCCATGATAGAACGGTGCACACGTTCCCATCAGACGTCGTTCGATATTCGTACGGATTCCCCCACGGGTCCACGAGTTTCAATTGCGCCTTCGTGTTTGTCGCCGGGACGTGGGGCAACAACGCGGGTATGCCGTCGGAATTCGAAGGGTACCGATCATGCTGCGCATGAAACGATTCCAGCGCGTGGCGAATGATTCGGTGATCTGCTCTCACCGCCAACAACTGATCCTCGTACGATGGTGGTGAGCGGTAGTTGATACCGGCGACGATGGCGGCCAACATCGCGATTGAAAACGCCGCAACAGCGAGTATCGAAAGAAGCCGAAGTACCGATATTCGACGATTCGACGAAGATTCTACAACAGCATGAATGTTCACTAAGCATCGCCGGATTACCCGTCGGCGTCGCTCAAAATAGTCGCCATCATGCCGAAGCAATCGCTGCCAATGCGTGACCATGACCAAGTATACCAGGGGCATCGAAATCTCCCCTTTATTGAACGGTCCAATCGAAACGTCGGATGAAACTCTACGCGACAGTTTCCTCTGCGAGTTGCACCGCGACTGCACTCCGTCGGCCCAGCGCCCGCATTTCCAGCCAAACCCAAGCCGCTGTCATGAAGAAAGCGATGCCGTCAGCGATGGGAAATGCTACCCAGAGTCCTTGGAGTCCGTAGTAATGGGGCATGATGAAGATTAACGGGAGGAGTAGGAGCACTTGGCGGGAAAGGGTGAGGACGAAAGCAGGCAGAGCTCTACCCAGCGATTGGAACAACGTCCCCCCTACCATCTGAAATCCGACCATGGGCAGGACGAGAATCACGACACGCATGATGTGGCCGCCTTCGTCAATGAGTGCTGCATCGCTACTGAAAATAGATATCACGGATTCGGTCGCAACCATGAGTATCAGGAACGCGAGAAACGAAAGGACCGTCGCGTAAAAGGCGGCTTTGCGCACGGCTTCAGTGACCCTTGCGTAATCTCTAGCTCCGTAATTGAAACCGATAATGGGTTGCAAGCCTTGGGCCAATCCGTAAATGGGCATGAAGAAAAACATCATAGATCGATTGATGATCCCCATGGTGGCAAGATGAACCGGTTGGCCGAGATCGCGAATGACATCGTTGACAGGGATGGCCATGAGGTTCCCGGCCACCATTGAAAAAAAGACGCCACTCCCAATGCCAAAAATGCCGGGCAACACGCTCATATCGGGGATGAGATCGCGCGCCTTGATATTGAGCATGGAATTACCGCGCAGAAAATACACGCAATAGAATGTGAATGTCGAAATATTGGCGATGACCGTCGCGATCGCCGCGCCTCGAATACCCATATCGAGGCCGAATATAAATATTGGATCGAGGACAAGGTTGACCATCGCGCCCAAAATCATACTCGCCATCGCGATACGGACATTGCCTTCAGACCGGGCAATGTTGTTGGACGATACCGCGATCCCCAGAAAAAAAGACCCGAACAATACGATGGAAAGATAATCGATCCCGTATGGCAGAACGTCTTCCGTTGCACCGAAGGTGACCAATATTCGTTCGAGGAAAATAAGCCCGAACACGGTAATGATAATTGCGATTACGCCAGCGACGGTGAACGACGTGCCAGCAGCGCGTTCCGCCCGGCGCTGGTCCTTAGCCCCCAAGCTGCGGGAAATAACCGAAGCGGTCCCAACGCCAACCCCCATTGCAGCCGCCATGATGGACATCTGTAATGGGAAACAAATCGCGAGCGCGGCAAGCGCCAACGTCCCCTCGCTCTGACCAATGAATATTGCGTCAACCACGTTGTACAACGCCGTGGCAAACAGCGCGACCATCGGCGGGGCCGAATACTTTAAGAGCAGCGGCCCGATAGGCTTACTCGCGAGTTCTTGTTTACGGTCGGTCATAGAAACTTGGGCATCATATTCGGGAGACGCGAAAAGACGCTTATTGTGCCTGGGTCCATGCACATTCGCCAGCTATTCCCGTGCGTCAGGAATTTGGACGGGCGTTGTCCCGGTTCTGGATTCTGGCCCGGAATCGCTAGGGACCGATTACGACCCGAATTTGTGTAAGTCATTTATCGATAACGTGTTCGTGATACATCTGCCCCCTTTGGCCCTCGGATTGCTTAGTACTGGGTGGAGGAACAACCATCATGGACCAAGCAACGATAGGCGAATCAGTTCTAGCATCTGTGCTTCCGTTTTCGGGTCAGGGCAAGCCTCGCCGGTTATGCCCCGGGCCGTGGCGCATTCTGACCCGATCGGCGGCGGGTGGCGACCGTTCAGAATATCGAATCGATCTGAAAGCGGACGGATCGACTCGGGAAAACGATGGATCAGACGCTGTCACACTGCAGGTTGCGAGATGGCAACAGGCCGGCGACGACTTTCGGATGGAGCAGCTGGCCGCAAGCGGATTGTTGTTCGTGTATTCCGGGACGGTCGTTGCACCGAAATACGTGCAAGGCGCGTACTACACGCCGGACGATGCAAACCTCGGCGGAACGTTCGTCGCATGGCGACTCGACAGCGTCGACCAAGCGCTGATCAACGATACCTTGGTGATGGCAACTGCATAATACCTCCACACGGTTCTAACTGTGGAAATACTTCTTGAACGGCGTGAAAGTCCCCCTATCGGAGAACGCTTCCCGACCGGGCCTTCCCAAAAGGCATAGGCATGCAATGGTGTACTTCACTTTGCGCCCACACCCTCACGCCGTCTTTCCCGCGAAGGCGGGAATCCAGAACTAGCCAGTCGATGTCGCGTGCGCCCTGGATACCCGCCTTCGCGGGTATGACGATGGGGTGTTCGCTTCACTGTTAGCAGGAACGTGCGCCGATCTGGTAAACGTGTGCATACTGCCGCGGATACGCATACCTACAGAAGGAGATGTTTTCGTGGCAGATGAGTATTCGGTGCAAAATCACAATCGTGTAAACCGTTCAGCCAAACGCGGGGCATATGACAAGAAAGCCGTTCACGCGATTATCGACGAGGCGCGAATCTGTCACGTAGGGTTTCTCGAAGGCGGACGACCGTTCGTAATTCCGACGTTGCATGCCCGTGAAGGCGGCGAAATCTATTTGCACGGCTCAAAAGAAAGTCGCCTGATGCAATACGCGGCCAGCGGTGAACCGATATGTATCACGTGTACGCTGGTCGACGGGCTGGTGCTGGCGCGATCAGCGTTCAATCACTCGGCCAACTACCGGTCTGCGGTGGTGTTCGGCACGGGTAAGCCAGTCGAAGATGCCGGGGAGAAAATGCGCGTGCTAGAACGCTTCACGGATAAAATTGTACCCGGTCGTTGGGCAGATCTCCGCGCGACTACTGACAAAGAAGTCGCCGCGACATCGGTCGTTTCTATCGTGATCGAATCCGCATCGGCAAAGATCCGAGAAGGCGGACCCATCGATTTCGATGAAGATATGGACGAAGACGTTTGGGCGGGCGTCGTACCCATTCGGGAGCAGCTTGGGACGCCTGAACCGGATGGTGGGTTAAACGTGGATATTCCGATTCCAGATTATCTGCAATCGGGACAATAGAAGAACGGCCAAGGTCGCCCAGCGCCACGCCCTCAATGGTCAAACGAAATTGCTTGTAGTTCGCAGTCACCATTGCACCATCTCGACCTGTTGCGCATACTGCTTCTACGTTCGGGGAGAACTGGAGAGGGCGAATGAAGAAATATGCTGCGGAGAGTCTTGGTACATTTTGGTTAGTGCTTGGCGGTTGCGGAAGTGCGGTGTTGGCCGCGGGGTTTCCTGATGTTGGGATCGGTCTGCTCGGCGTTTCGCTAGCATTTGGTCTGACGGTCTTGACGATGGCGTATACCATCGGTCACATATCGGGTTGCCATTTGAACCCAGCGGTATCGATTGGGTTGTGGGCCGGCGGACGATTCGAAGCAAAACAACTCTTGCCGTACATTGCAGCACAAGTCGCAGGTGCGATTGTTGCCGGTGGCGTTCTCTACGTCATCGCGAGTGGTAAAGAAGGTTTTGAACTCGCGGCCGGTTTTGCATCGAATGGTTACGGCGAACATTCGCCCGGGGGCTATTCCTTACTCGCCGCATTGGTTTGCGAAGTGGTCATGACGATGATGTTCTTGCTCATTATTATGGGCGCTACGGATTCGCGGGCCCCTCAAGGTTTCGCACCGTTGGCTATCGGACTTGGGCTGACGTTGATTCACCTGATCAGCATCCCGGTTACGAATACATCAGTAAACCCAGCACGCAGTACAGGCGTTGCGTTGTTCGTTGGCGATTGGGCATTGACCCAACTTTGGCTTTTCTGGGTTGCTCCGATTGTCGGTGCGGTCCTCGGTGCGGGTATTTACCGATTCATTGGAAGTAATGACGAGTAAGCAACGCGGCATCCATTGATACTTTCGGCGCGTCGTTTGGGTCTGTGTGCCTACGACGCGCCGATTTGTTTTGGGTCGGGTATGACGCGGTGTTCGACCAGGTTGTCGAACAGTTGATGGAACATCGTCCGCGGGTCGACCGTTTTCGAGTATCCGTGTGCCCGTGATTTGTCGGGACTATACCCCGCGTCCCAATCGATGATGAATTGTTGATCCAGGAACCGTGTCGCGCATACCTGATCGAAGACGGGGTAGAGGGTTCCGTACTGCTCGCTCATCCTTGTCCAAGTGTCTGGATAATCTCGGGCAATTTGTCCGACGCATTGCGACCGTTCTGCATACTCGGCAGGCATGTCGAAATAATCCGCGATGACTTGCCACACGTCGCGCCAACACGTTCGCGCGCCGTATGACGCATTGTACGCCTCATTCCTGCAACGCGGTTCTTGTGTTGACCAAAGCATCATGTCGGCAATTGCATCGGCGGGACTGAACTCGATGTCTACCGATTGCGCGTCTGGATCAGCGGGAAGCAATAGCGGCTCTCCCAAGTGTTTGCGGATAGACGCATAGACGGCAAGGCTCGTGCCCAGATTATACGGTGACCCGGTTGCGAAGCCCATGATCGAGGACGGTCGCAGCGTTGTGAAGTTCCAGGTCTGATCTTCGGCTTGAGAATCCGACACATAGTCTTCCACTGCGTAATACCAATTGTGTCCAGGTGCTCGCGGGTGGTGCTCTTCGAGCGGTGCCTTGTAGCCGGGATAAAAACGCGGACCGAGATGATGGCCGTGATACTTGCCGCCGGTAAGAAGCGTGACATGTTCGAGTGGGGCATCATTGCCGCGGCATGCGTCGAGTACGTTCTTAATCATAAGTCGGTTGTTGTCGGACTCACCTCCACCGGCAACGTTGTGAAATGAATTGTAGAACGCATTGGGGGCCAATCGCGCTGCGAGTCGTGCGGGGCCTTGCATGGCGCGCATCGAGGCGCGCAGCATTCTGACCTGGCGATGGGATCGAGGTTCGAAACTGGCGACGCCGCCTTTGCCTGTGTAGACGGCGGTGTAGAAGAGGTAGTTGATTGAGTACGGCTCAAGCGCGGTGGCGACGGAGTTAGTATCGAGTAGGTCGCATACGAGCGGGGTGACCCCTTCGACATCTTGAAAAATGTCATTTGCGCGACGAGCAAGCGCGAGGACGTTATAGCCGCCTTCGTTGAGAAGGTGATCGACCATGGCGCGTCCGGCGAGTCCGGAAGCACCGGCTACGAGGGCGGTCTTCATGATCGAGGTGACCGCCGACGCGACTGCACAGACAGACTATGCCGTAGGTTGAACGTTGAGCGCTGCCATATCGGCTTCGGACAATTCGTCGATAGTCGACGCTTTATACGTCGGGGGCAACTCTGAATCCGTTTCCTGCAAGCGGTTTTGATACTGACTCGAAACAATCAGGCGACGAAATTCTTGTGCCGTATCGAAACGATTCTCGGTTTCGATCCAAAACTTGTTCAAGAAATTGAGGCCGTGAGAATCACCGGAATGGACCGGCGCCATGTTGAAGTCGTCCGCATAGGTTTGCGCACGCGCCGCCTTTTCAGGTTCGGGATGATTACACGTAAAGACTTCCACGGCATCCGAAAGCGAACAGAACGGCGGCAAGTTTTCATGCCACCGGTAGGGATGTGCTAAGACCGTCAAACAATCGTCGGCACACGCCTTTGCGAACACTTCGTCCGGAGTATCCATCTTTTCGTACGCTTCATCCTGCGCGCCGAGCACCAACACGTCGTATCCGCCCTGAAGGGTAATTTCGATCCCCGGGAAAATCCGCATGTGATCGCACATCGCTTGGGCATCCTCGATCTCACGAGGCGACCAAATCTTTCCATGATCCGTAATGAAGAGCGCGTCATAGCCACACATCTCTGCGGCACTGACGAGTTCTCTTAAGGGCATGGAGGAGCAGGGAGAATGTTCTTGTGTGTGGGAATGAATTTCGACCTTCATTACGATAGTTCCAGTACTGCGGCCAGATGCTGGGGAGGGCTAATGCCTTCCAAAGCAACAGTATTCTAACATGAACTCCCGCTCATATGCCTATTTTGGAGATCTAGCGTTTCGTGGTCGCCTGTATTGCGAGTCGGAGAGTGAGTATAATGCGACCTCTTTACCGCCGCCGCCTGGTGGAAGTATGTCACCCTATCGCGATCATCCATGCGATACCGATGCGGCCCAATTCAGCAGAGCAAGGAGTGAGAAATGCCCCCGTTACAAGGAAAAGTCTTGGTCGCCCAGGGTGGAGGTCCAACGGCCGTCATCAATCAGAGCCTCGTAGGTGCGGTCCTCGAATCCCGCAAATTCCCACAGGTGACTCGAGTCTATGGCGCACAACACGGCGTCCGCGGCGTGATCGATGAAGATTTCCTCGACCTCACCGAGGCGACCACACACAACCTCGAACAAGTCGCCGTGACGCCGTCGTCCGGATTATTGTCGACACGCGACAAGCCGGACGCGGCCTACTGCCGCGAAATTTTCAGTGTGTGCAAAGCCCACGATGTGCGCTACTTTTTCTATGTCGGCGGCAACGACAGTGCAGACACGTGCCGTATCGTCAACGAGCAGGCGAATGAAGCGGACTATGAGATGCGCGTCATTCATATTCCGAAAACCATCGACAACGATTTGAAAGTGACTGACCATTGTCCGGGATTCGGTTCTGCGGCGAAGTATGTTGCACAAGCATTCGGTGGCGTGAACCTTGATAATCGCGCGATACCCGGTGTGTACATCGGCGTGGTGATGGGACGGCATGCTGGGTTCTTAACAGCTGCAGCTAGCCTAGCACGGAAATATCCGGATGACGGTCCGCACTTGATCTATTTGCCGGAACGGTCGTTTAGCAAAGCAAAGTTTCTGAGAGATGTTAAGGCCACGTACAAAAAATTCGGTCGCTGCATTATTGCGGTGTCGGAAGGCATCGTCGATTCCAGAGGAAAGGCGATCGCGCTACAGTTTACGAACGAGAGAGATTCTCACGGCAACATCCAGTTATCCGGTACCGGTGCGCTGGGCGACTTGCTAAGTACCTGGGTGCGCGAAGGCACGGATATCAAACGAGTTCGTGCCGATACGTTGGGCTACATCCAGCGAAGTTTCCTCGGTTGCGTCAGCGAGGTCGATCAACATGAGGCCCGTGAAGTGGGGGAGAAGGCCGCGCAATACAGCATCTGGCATAACCTCGACGGGTCAGTCGCGATTCGCCGCATCGGCGATTACGCGGTCGAATATTTCCTTGCACGGTTGAAAGATGTCGCGCGGGACTCGGTTGAAATGCCGGGCAAGTACATCAACAAAGACGGCAACTACGTCACCGAATCATTCAAGAATTATGTGCGCCCGCTCGTCGGTGAATTGCCAACGCAGGCGCGTATTTCCGCACCGCCCGTTGCGAAATTACATGGGAAGAACCGGTAAACGGCGCATCCCGAGCGATATAGCTAAATCAAAAACAACGGCCACGACGTTCCCATCGTGGCCGTTGATTGATTCTTGTCTGTGGTTATTTCTCAATCGCAGAGTTCGTACACACCCGCCGCACCCATGCCGCCACCGACGCACATCGTGACAACGCCGTATTTGCCACCCCGTCGTTTCAGTTCGTCGAGAATTTGAACCGTCAGCTTGCCACCCGTGCATCCCAAGGGATGGCCCAGTGCGATGGCCCCACCGTTCACGTTCACTTTGTCCGCGTCGAGATTCAGATTCTTGATGACGTGAAGTGCAACCGAAGCGAACGCTTCGTTGATTTCGAACAGATCCACATCTTCTACTTTGATGCCCGCGAGTTCGCAGGCTTTCGGGATCGCTACCAATTGCGCTGGCCCCAAGTATGCGGGCGAATCGGCGGCGACGGAATAGCTACGGAATTTCGCGATCGGTTTTACGCCGTTATCTTTCATCGCGTTTTCATTCATCACCATGACCGTTGCCGCGCCATCGCTCATCTGACTCGAGTTACCCGCCGTGTGGAACCCCAGTTTCGGACTCGCTGCAAAGGCCGGTCGTAACGAACCTAAGCCCTCGAGTGTGGTCTCCCGGCGCGGACCTTCATCCGTATCGAAAACAACCGGTCCAGCAGGACCATTCGGTACATCGATCGGTACAATACCGTCTTTGAAACGACCGGCATCGATCGCTGCAATGGCCTTTTGATTACTACCCAGGGCAAATTCGTCCAGCTCTTCGCGTGAATAGCCGTATTCTTTTGCGACGTTATCCCCCGCGTTGCCCATGTTGATGTAGACCTCGGGCTTATGTTCAGTCAGGTAAGGATTCGGCGACATTTTTGCGCCGGGCATGTGAACCAGGCTCATCGATTCCGTGCCGCCTGCAATCGCGCAATTCAGCAGTCCCGCTTCGACTTTGGACGCGGCAATCGAAATAGCGTCAAGGCCCGAGGCGCAGAACCGGTTAATCGTGGCCGCGCTGATCGTGTCCGGTAGACCCGCACGTAATGCCGCGATTCGCGCGACATTCATTCCTTGGGCCTGCTCCGGAATTGAACAACCGAGAACGACGTCTTCCACGTTTGCCGCATCGACGCCCGCACGCTTGACCGTTTCTTTGATGACATCAGCGGCCATGTCGTCAGGCCGATAGTTTGCCAAGGTGCCTTTGTTCGCTTTACCGACGGCTGTACGAGCGCCCGCCACAATATACGCATTATCCATGAATGTTCTCTCCTACACTGAGCGCCGTCGAATTCGATTGACTCAGCTTTTTCATTTTAGCGAAGGTTGTCACCACGCCACTTGCGCTGGAAAATACTTCGCGATTAAGTCTTCATAATACGGTCGGAGTTTCGCGGCATTCGGTCGCTCCGGTGTCTTCGAATACAGGTCATACGGATTGAATTTCTTCACCCAGGCAAACATCTCCCGGTCATGATCATTCATGAGGTGGTCGTACGCGCCTTCTCTGTGGGCGGCGTAGAACGAATGGTACCTGATCATATACAACGCCTCTTCCGGAAGATAATCCTTCGCAACGAGGTACATATATTCATCGTGGCCCCACGACATGGTGACGTGATCAAGCCCGGTACCCGGTTCATAGATTCCGTTTTCCGTTTTTAGATCGGCAGAGTCACTATCGGGATTTGATTCGAAGAATTCTGAATAGACAATCTTGTCCGAGAACGCACAGCCCAACGGGAACGTGTCGCCGACGACCGCCCACTGCGGCTCATCCCACAGGCACATAATTTTTCCGAGGTCATGAACGAGGCCGGTCAGGACAAACCAGTCGGGATGCCCATCCGCACGAATGGCCTCAGAGGTTTGCAAGAGATGCTCGATCTGAGACAAGTCCGTGTCAGGGTCACTATCGTCAACCAGCGTGTTGAGGTATTCGACTGTTTCCCATATCCCCATCATCCGCCGATCACGTTTCGCGTATTCCGCCCGTTTCGCGCGCGCGAAGTCCAGCGTTTGATGGGTGTGGTTGAGTCGGTAAAACGCACGCACCGTGTCGCGCGCAGGGTCGTCGTAGTTTCGGTAGTCGTCTTTGGATTTGTGATGGGCGGGACCATCTTCCGGATAACGCGCTTTCAGGTCGTCTTCCCATTCGTCCAACGAATTCAGCGGCCCTTCCACATCTTTTTCGTATTTCATCGCTTCGCTCCTAAACCTAACCAGCGGGTCTCTTGCTCGGACTGGCGTTCACACCTATGATACCCGATCTCAACGGGGCAACGAATCAAATTTCGCGAGGAAGGAAATCAACATGGACCTGGCAGGCAAATCAGCATTGATCACTGGCGGTGGTACGGGCGTGGGGCGGGCGACGGTGCTTGAACTGGCGCAGCAGGGCTGCAACGTACTCGTGAACTACAGCCGGTCGGCGGACGAAGCGGAGGCGACCGTGAAAGACGCAGAAGCATTCGGCGTCAAGGCCATAGCGCATCAGGCGGATGTCTCGGACGACGCGCAATGCCGGGGCATGGTCGACACTGCGACCGCTGCGTTTAGCGGCTTGGACATCTTGGTGAACAACGCCGGGACCACCACATTCGTTTCCCACCCCGATCTCGAGGGCCTGTCCAATGAAGATTGGGATCGGATTTTGGGCGTCAATTTGAAAGGGCCGTTCTTCATGGCGCGCGCCGCGAAGGAAGCGCTCGATGCGTCGGGCGAAGGCGTTATCGTAAACGTGTCCAGTGTCGCCGGTGTTCGAGGCGTCGGCAGTTCGATTCCGTACTGCGCGTCGAAAGCGGGGCTCATCAATCTGACGATTACCCTCGCACGGGCGATGGCACCGAAGGTACGTGTCAACTGCGTCGCCCCAGGCTTCATCACCGGACGCTGGTTAAAGTCCGGTTTCGGGGACATGTACGAAACGATCAAAGAGACGAATGAGAAACGATCACCACTCGGGAAAGTTTGTGACCCCGAAGATGTTGCCGCAGGCATTATGTCGTTCATCACCGGTTCACAACTCGTCACCGGCGAGACAATGGTCGTCGATGGCGGAATGCTGATCGGGCGGGGATTGGGTTGAGCCATCATTGTAGGAATACCAATTCGAAGATGGGAGGGACACGCTCCTGCGTGTCCACGATCAGATGCGGATGCTTTACAAACGGTCGCTATGTAGCGCCCGTTTGTAACGGAGTTTGCTCTTCGATGGACTAGGCCCACCTCAAACACGCGAAAATAACAAGATTGAATTCTCGTTCGTAGTACCGCCTTCAGGCGGAATTCAGTCAACAACAGCCACCTAAAGGCGGTACTACGAACGGGGTCACTAAGTCATCATTAAAACTCCCAGTCCGGATGCGGCGACGGTAAGCGCAACGACCGGTCCAGTTCCACGAGCAACTCCGGCGGTGCCGTTAAGTCGTCCGAAAACGCAATCGCTGTCGCGGTATCGACGCCGATCCACATTCGGGTGAATGCGTTGACCGACGCCCGCATATTGGGCAACGCCGAATCATGTCCGGAATCCGCAGACGAATCCCGCCCTAGCGTCACCGTATAATCGCCCGAACAACCCCGCCAAGGCGCGTCTTCTGGCAACCGTTCCGTTATCGGGTCCGTCAACGTCAAGTTGAATCGCACCGGATCGCAATTGATATGTGTCGCAGCTAGACACGCAGCAACGTCGCAGATACGCATTTGCCAATACGCCATCGCTGCGCACCCGCTCTCAAATTCTGAACGACGGCGTACACGGCGTTCTTTAATCGGTTCGGTCAACACGTCTTGGAGGCGGATACCCGACGGTTGCAACATACGAATCGTCGGCACCTGATCGCCGAGTCCTTTGAGGACGCCGAGCAATTCGCGCAATTGATCATGTGTTTGATACGTCATCCAATCGACCGTGTAGGGACCGTATTCCAGTTTCTCCGAACTCAACCACATGTAGTGCGAGAGCTCGCCGTTCGAACCATCAAAATAACCCAGTCCAAATCCGCCATGAGTCCAAAGCATTTCACTCTGTGTAATACCCACCGGCTCGAAACTCGCTGCCCCATGTACCGGCATACGCTGAAGACGACACGCATGCATGATGGCCGCGTCATCGACCGTTAGCCGCCGTGGTGGGCGAGGCGCGTTCGGTACAGTCAATTGCGCAGGATCAAATTGAATCAGGTGTTCAAAACTACCCGATCCAAATCCGAGTTTGTTGTAGAAACCTTGCTCGAACATGCCGAGTCCGGCCATCACCGCGCCTTTGGAAACCGACTGCGCAATCGCGTGCGCAGTCAACCGCCCTGCCAACCCCTGCTTACGCGCAACATGACTCGTCGTAACCCCCATCACACCAGCGAACGGCAACGTCTCATCCAAATATCGATACGTCCCATCCGTCATCACGACGGAACACTCCGCCGCCTCGTGAACCTCCGCGACATAGGCATCACTACACGCTGGGTCTAGAAACGCAGTCAAGCCCTTCTTATCCGGCTCCCGGTCAATCGCATTCCAACCCACCTCATGCCAAATACGGCGTACCGCTTCAAAATCACGTGTCGAATCGTAGTTGCGGAAATTCATAGTGAAATCACCAATCCTCGAAAAGTCCCTACCCGTGATTGAACTGGGATATGCGCACCTTGCACTTAGTTTACACTGGCGCGGTCGCTCCGCTAGGTTACGCTAATCTGGGCAACGGGAACTCGCTGCAATCTTCTAGCCCGAGAACATACTGGAGTCTGAACATGCCGATCCATCTTCCCGCCCAGAGTCGGCGGCAATTCCTCGTCACAATGGGGGCGGGCCTTGTCGCGTGCTCGTCCTCCGCATTTGGTCGCGAGGGCGATGACGTAGTCTATCTGCTCAATGACACGCACATCGGGGAGAAACACCCACCCAACTCGCCCGTACCGAGTCATTTACGGCAAGCAGTCGACGAGCTAGTGGGTCTTGATCGCAAACCGGCGTGCGTGCTCATCAATGGGGATCTCGCGCTCCATGATGGTCAGCCAGGCGACTATCGCCACTTCGCAAAATTGTTGGAGCCATTGCGTTTGGCAAATTTGGATGTGCATCTGACACTCGGTAATCACGATCACCGCGACACGTTTTACGAAGTGATGACGGAAGAACGTCCGGATGCACCACCGGTCGAATCGCGCCATATCTCCGTAGTGAAAACGCGATTCGCCAATTTTTTCTTACTGGATTCATTGCACGAAACGATGGTTACGGAAGGCACGCTGGGACCGGATCAACGGACGTGGCTGGCAAGAGCGCTGGATGAACATACTGATCGCCCGGCGATCATCGTGACCCACCACAATCCACGGCTCGGCGGTGACCCCAATCATTTCCCAGGGGGACTCGTTGATTCAAATGAACTGTGGGAAATCGTCGCGGAGCGGAAACATGTCAAGGCGTACCTTCACGGCCACATTCATGATCGCGGTGTTGCGGAACACCGGGGGATTCACATCATCAATTTGCCAGCAACATCGTACGTCGCCGATCCGAAGTTGTCGACCACGGGATGGACCGTCGCCCACCTCTCCTCGACCGGTATTACGCTTACCACGCGCACGACGGATGATCAGCACGAATGGAATGGTGAATCGAAAACGCTGACTTGGATGCATTAAGCCATTGTCACTGTCGTGTTTGCATCCCCCTTAGTCCCCTTCGAAGGGGATCAAGGCTGTCCCAAACAATAGATCTAGACCGTGGCAATCTCATCATCGGAAAAGGCTCTGCCTCTAGTACTCCATTCCAATTGAAACTATCAGTAAGCCATGGTTTTCGACGGGAGGGCGAGGTTCCTGCCGAGCCGAAATCCACGAGCCGCGGCTCACCAGGAGGTTCGCCCTCCCAATAGCAAGTTTTGAACAGACCAAATAACCAAACCCCGTGGCCAACTAGAAGATTCCCTCCTTGGGAACGATATCGGTCAACGCATTGCAGCCGGTAATTCCTAGTAATATGTTGGCGGCGCACATTGCAATGGTCAGAGGTATGGCGAGTCCAACAGTTTTCGTCCTCGTTGCATCGAACCATCGTAAAGCGACGACGCTCCATGCGTAGAGGATGACCGGCATGAGGAATACGCCTAACGTGCGCTGTATTTCACCCCAGTCAGATGAGTTGGTGTCCGATTGGCCTGGGCCTATGAATCCTGCTTCACCCGAAGACCAACCACCTAGTATGCTCGTCGCGATGAATAGCGCGGGCGCAAAACCCCATAAGATTAGCGCGGGGAGTACCCAAATGTTTCGTTTCGACTTGATTGGTTCCGACACGCTCAATCCCTCTTCAGCGTCTTACATTTTGGGTACGGTCAGTTCAGAACAATCCTTCCTTCGGGATGACCTCGGTCAAACCCGTGCAACCGGCGAAGCCGAGGAATAAATTGACGATACACATGACCGGGGTGAGGGGAATAGCGAGCAGTGCGGCGATCACGAATCGCTTTACGGAGAATCGCATCAGTACGGCGATACCCCATGGGTAAAGGATGACCGGCATGCCGAATACGCCGACCATTAACACCGCTTCACCCACCGGCGACGTGTCGAGGTATGAACGTCCCGGCATTGCGATCGTATAACTATCGGCGTACCAACCGCCGAGCATGCTGGAGGTCATGAGGATCGTAGGCACGAATGCCCAGAGAATCAGCCCGGGAAGTACCCACGGATTTCGCTTCGTTTCGATTGGTGACGTCATATGAGATCCTTCTAAAACAATCCTTCCTGCGGGAGAATTTTGGATAAACCTGTACAACCGGCAAAACCTAGAAATACATTGGCGGCGCACATGACGAAGGTGAGCGGAATTCCGAACAAGGCGGCTTTCACACGGAGTTTTACGCCGAACCTTAAGAGAGCCGCGACGCACCACGGATACAGAATGAGCGGCATGCCGAACAGGCCGAACTGGATCATAAAGACGCCCACGGCAGACGGATCACCGGATTGCCCCGGCGAGATGATCGAATAGTCATCAGCGTACCAACCGCCGAGAATGCTAGTGGCGATGAGGAGGGCAGGCGCGAAACCCCAGAGAATCAGCCCGGGAAGTACCCACGGATTTCGTTTCGTTTCGATTGGCGTCGACATGTTGGATCCTTATTCAGACTATTTTCGAGTGTGACTGGTGTAGATCGGCGAGATCAGAAGATTCCTTCTTTCGGGACGGTATTGGACAATCCGGTGCAACCGGCTAAGCTCAAAAAGAGGTTGGCGATGCCCATGCTGATAGCAATGGGTATGGCGAGTAAGGCGGCGTCTGTGCGCTTTTTACCGAACCATAGGAGGACGATGACGCCCCAGGGGTAGAGGATGATTGGCATGCCCAATAGGCCTACCCTGAATATCGTTACGTTTACGTCAGATTGGTCGTCGGAGGGTGAGCGGCCTGGGAAACTAAATCCTCCGTCGCCGGAATACCAACCGCCGAGCATGCTAGACGTCATGAGGATCGTGGGTGCGAAGCCCCACAGGATTAGCCCCGGGAGCATCCATGGATTTCGTTTCGTTTCATTTGGCGTGGACATGTTGGAGCGCTCTTCAACTATTTTCCGTTGCGGGTATAGCGTGGAATTTATTCTCCATAAGATTTTGCGCTCGCTGCCGGTAGCGCAGAGCACCTAGCGCAAGAATGCACAGGGCTGCGAATTGGTATCCGCTAATCGAGCCCACTATGTTCGGCGTGGCTCGCAAGAATTCGTGACCGAACCGGAACAGTCCGTAGGCAATGAGATAGATGTGGAAGAGTTGGCCCGCAAAGAGCCGACGTCTCCAACAGATGAGTGCGAATGCAAACAAGGCGACATTGAACAGCAGTTCGATCTGGACCGACGGCCACCGGTGCGTGCCGTGTACATCGGCAATGGTCCACCACCCAGCGCTCTGCGTGACGCCTAGACAACAGCCCTGGGCCCAACATCCGACGCGCCCTAGACCAAGACCGAGGGGAGCAAGTACAGCGAAAAGATCGCCGGTGGCCCGCGGATAATTAAGCAATTTCTTCGCAAGTTCTACGGAAAGATACCCACCCAACAGAGCTCCCGTCACCGTCTTACCCGTGAACCATTCTTGCCAGACGATCATAGGGTCTTCGGCATACATGGGCCAGAGCGTCCAGCCCTCAGCTAGCATGTACACGATCTTCGCGCCCAATATCGCCCCGATGAGCCCGGAGAGATAGATCGCTGGAAGACGGCGATCACTGTCGAAGCCGGATCGCGCGGTGAGACGTCCCCAAAGGAGGCTAGTGAGGAGCATCCCAAAGATCCCCAGCAGTGGATAAACTGCGCCATTCACGTTGAGGTGTTCTCCGTCATGAACGTTATGGATCTAGGAGCGTTCCAAGTCCCGGGAAAACCGGAATAGTAGCGACAGAACGAATCGAGTTTACCGTCCGGTCGGATGACATGGGTGCAACAACGATCAATACGGTCATCATCCCAACTGTGCGCATCCATGAACGGTTTGATAAACAAGCGAAACGTGTGTGACTCGTCGGTCTCAAGTTGTTTGAGGACATCGCCCAACGGCTCCTGGTCGCAACCGCATTGCGCAAGGTCTTCGAGTGACCACGTCAAGCGATTGGATAGAAAGCCCTGGACCTGTGAGAAGTCGACGTAGTCCGCGATGGACCGGATTCCTTCTGCCGTTTTCAAGAGATACCCAATCGTATGACAATTCGGATCGCCGCAAGGCAACGGTGTGAAATCGCGATCACTCAGCAGACTGTCGGCATGGTTGATGAGCGAGAGAATAATGTCGGCCGGGTTCAATCGCTCGGAGGACATTCCGTTGCAGGATGATCGACCTGATTCGAAGAACGGTTGAAAGGCAACGCCGCGGACGTGATCGAATTGCAAGCCATACTCGACGGCATCCCAAACGTAGGGCAAATTGTCATCGGTGACCGTCATCGCAAGCGTGATGGGCAAACCGCCGCCCTCCATCGCGCCCGCAACTTCAATGGCGCGCTGCTTAGTTTTACGAAGGTCTAGTCCGCGCAACGCTTTTTGAGCGGCTTCCTGAACGCCATCGAACTGGAGATAGAGTTGCAAACCGCCACGCTTGTAACTGCGGTCCAACTCCTCGGCAAATGCAGAATCATTCGCCAATCGAACGCCATTCGTGTTTACCAACACATAGTCAATTTCGGAGTTGGATTGCGACCACGCTAAGATCTCAAAAAAATTGGGATGCAACGTGGGCTCGCCACCGGACAACTGCAAGATTTCGATCTTGCCCTTGCGATCTATAACGGCTTGTACTCGTTGCTTGAAGTGTTCGATGGAAACGCAATCGACATCTTTCTGCGCCGGCGAATCCGCGAAGCACGTTGGGCAGGCCAAATTACAACTATCGACAATTTCGATTAACGCGATACACGTCGAAAGATTTTCGAATAGATTTTCACTGGCAGCGTCGGAAGGTCCGCATCCACATCCACTACCGCAACAACCGCTCCCCTTCGACACATTGTAAAACCGCGCATCGCTACTGATGCGACTTTCAGACGGGCCGTGTTCGGCACAGGTTCGACGCAGAAAAATTTGACCATCGCGCTCTAAGACCCGTGCGGGCGCAGAAGCGTGACACACGGGGCAACGGCTCGTGGTCTCTTTCAATAACCCAGATGCGCCGTCCATTAACGTGGACTCCGTAACGTCTTGCTTTCGCTCAATCGCTCGCAGGGGCGGGTTTCATTCCCAGTTTTTCGAAGAGATCGTGATCGTGCGACTTACCCGGATTCGGGGTCGTAAGCAGTTTCTCGCCCGTGAAGATGGAATTGGCCCCGGCGACGAAACACAGCGTTTGGGTTTCCGCCGACATTTCTGTGCGACCAGCCGACAGCCGTACGCGCGATGCCGGCATCGCGATGCGCGCCGTGGCGATCATCCGCACGAAGTCAATCGGGTCGACGGGCGGTTGGACGGATAACGGTGTTCCCTCGACGTGTACAAGCGCATTAATCGGCACGCTCTCCGGGTGCGGGTCTTGACTTGCCAGTACGGCCAACATGCCCACGCGATCATCCGCCGATTCGCCCATCCCGAGGATACCGCCCGAACACAATGTCACGCCCGCGGCACGCGCGTTCCGCAACGTCGCCAACCGGTCGTCATACGATCGCGTCGTGATGACATCGTTATAGTATTCAGGACTCGTGTCCAGGTTATGGTTATATGCCGTCAGCCCCGCTTCCGCGAGCCGTTGTGCTTGATCGCCGTTCAACATACCAAGCGTGCAACACACTTCAAGGTCCAGTTCGCGCACCCCGCGAACCATGTCCAACACCCGATCAAACTGCGGACCATCTTTCACTTCGCGCCACGCCGCACCCATACAAAATCGCGAAGACCCGCCTTCCTTCGCACGCTTTGCCGCCACCAACACCGCGTCGACATCCATCAACGCTTCACTATCGACACCGGTATCGTAATGCGCGCTCTGAGGACAATACCCGCAATCCTCCGGACACCCGCCCGTCTTGATGCTGAGCAACGTACACATCTGCACCTGCGTCGGATCGTGATAGTGACGATGGACCGTCTGCGCTTGGAACAAAAGCTCCGTAATTGGCTGATCGTGAATCGCTCGTAAATCCGCGGTGGACCAGTCGTGGCGCAGGGTAATTTCTGAATCGGTGGTCAAACTCATAGCGTGATTGTCTACCTATGCTGGTATCATTTTCCGGGTGACTAGCATAACGAGATGTATATTCGCTTGGCAAAGGGATAATACTACGCACTCCGATGAGCGTTGGCGGCGCTCGTAGTCCCTCAAGGCGAAACACCAACCAATTTGCAGACATCTGCGCAACCTGAAGAGAACAAGTAGATCTCAACTATATTCGAGTTCAGTCAGGTTTCTTGGCGACCAGCATTCCGTACTGCATCGCACCGGTGTAATAGGCCGTCATAATCCGAACGATGGTCTTCGCAAAAACCTTGTTCGGCCCAAACAACAAGTGCCGCCAACCACTCACGTCCCACGTCAGCCGCAGCATGATCCGTCCCACAATTAGCGGCATCGTCTTCCGAACCTGCCGACTCAACTCTTCGAATGTAACGTCGACAAACCCCGCATCCACCATCCTTTGACGATGGTCTGACTCATCACCCAAATTCGGCAAACGTCCTTCACTGCAAATCGGTTCGAGTAAATGCCGCCGCTGCCAATCCGTCGGTGCAGGGCTCGCCAACCACGTGTACACACCAATACGCCCACCCGGTTTCAATACGCGATACATCTCCGCGATCATCGCGCCTTTGTCTTCAAAATGCTCCGAACTCTCAATCGCAATCGCCGCATCAAACGCGTCATCCGGTAATCCATTTTCAAACCAATTCATGAGGTGATAGCGCGGACTCCTCGCACCTTCTAGCTGCTCCTGTGCATACGCGAACTGCCGCTCCGAAAGCGTGTATCCATCCACATCCGCACCATACTCCGTAGCAAGAATGCGCGCGGTGCCGCCATACCCACACCCCACGTCACACACCTTTTCCCCAGACACCAGCTCAAGCGAATCCGCGAGATATGTGGTCAATGCCCGCACCGCTTCCGCACGCGACTCCTTACCCGTCCGCCACAACCCGTGATGGACGTGATCGCCCCACACCACGCGATACCATTTATCCAGGTCATCGTAATGCGCTGCGACGTCGCTATCCAACGTCGACAAATCGATTCGATCCGCACGTGGAGAAATCATCGGGGCGAGACCGCTCCCGCGTCACCGCTGTCCGGACGCTGGGGTCGCGCCGGTTTCGTTGGACGTCGATCATCCGACTTGTTTCGTGTCGTACCACTCTTCGCGGGGCGCGTCGGTCGCACCGGCCGCTGTATCCCACTCGGCGACGTTGGTCTATCCACCGAAGGAGTACGCCTGCGATCTAGATCGCCACGCGGTCGCGGCACATTCGCGCCTTCAATCTCACTAAGTCGAGGCGGATTCCCCACCGGCGGCCATGACCGAGCACCGGCGATTTTACGGAAATCCTGTTGACGTTCATCTTGTAAATCCGGTCGCTCCTGAATCGCTGAGAGATAATCGTAATACCGCGCACCTAGATCCTTTTCACGCCGCACCCGCCGATGCCAGTACCGAACCCAGTCTGCTCCGTCCGGATCCCCCGCCAACAACGCTTCACGCTTCCGCCAAGCCGTAAGCCCGCCCGGCGTCTCACGCAACGCAGCCACCAATTCCGTATAGGCACGTCCCGCGCCACGGTCGCCTGCGTCATACTGAAAACGCCACCAGGGCTCCAACCGCCGCCGCGCCGAAGGGTCTGTCCCCAAATTCCGAATTGCCAACTCACTTTCCGGACCCAACAATTCTTGCAACCGCGTCACCGGATCCAAGTCCGCCGTCTGCGTAGAACCAATCACACGATTCAAACGATCCATCGTCCAATGAAGCCCCGTGTCCTCTAGCGCTTCCACCCCATCCCGTAACTCCGGACGTTCCACTTGAATCATCTGAAAAGAACGATAAGCCTCATCCGCACGCATCGACCCCAACAACGCCTCATCAAACGCCACCAACAACGGATACAACCGAGACGACCGCGCCATCGCTGTATACCCCGCCTCCGCCTCTTCCCAATCCGGTCGCCCAAACCAATAGGACAAATACCCCGAATGATGAAACGCGAGTTCCTTGTCCGCCAACAACGCTTCCTCAACCGACGCCACCAACTGCACACGAGCCGCCTCATCCGCCACCCCCTCAGCAATCGCTGCCTCTGGAGGAACGGAAAAAGATGCGCCTATGAGAAGGGCTAGTATCATGACGAACCCATTATCGCGCCGGACCAGCCCTACTTCCAGGGCGGCATGGCCAGGATCTATCGGGTGATTGATGTCAACAAATCCCATACTTGAAACCCTACAGTCATACGGTGTACGGTCAACATTCTGAAGCGTCCCTGGTGCAAGGGGCGAACAGACGCTGCTGGATCGCGCACTTCAGATCACGACTGGACACTCTGGCATATTTTGAGCAAGGAGCTGCACAAATGAAATTGAAGAACAGCCGAGGAATTTCACTGACCGTTTTGCTGCTAGGTGCATTGATTATTCCTATGGTCATGGGTGGATGCCACGAACCCGGTTTCGAAGTGGTCTATCCCGTGTTCGCACCGGAGTACGCATACGCCGCTGGCCGTCACGTCCTTGACAGCCGATGGGGTACGATTGGGACCGTCGGCACACCCACAATTGAACCGGTATTTGGTGCGGACCACAAGGGAAGACTTAAGCTTTCTTATCAGTTTCAAAATCCGGTCGTCGCCGAATTCGTTGGTATGTCCTTCGCCTTCGGAAGACCGGCCATCGATGTCGCTAACCCCGATGGTACCGCTGCCGATCCAATTGACCTTCATCGCGATGGTGCCGTGAACCTTCGCGACTTTATGGCGACGGATAACGTGTCAATCGAAAAACTCCGTGTCGTGTTCGGCAACGTGACTACAGCAGCACCACTTGCGCTCAAGTTCGAGTTGAAGGATGGAGACCAAAATACGGGTTTTGTCAGGCGTTTCGTCAGCGCTAATGCTCAAGTCGATATCCCTCTTTCAAGTATCACGGGTGTGAATCTTGAAGAGATTAAAGTCATCACGTTACTGGTTGAAGAGGTCAATATTGCCGATAACGTGAATAACTCGCTCATGGGATCATTCGAAGTCGTGAGTGTGTCCCTCGTAGATTCAAACGCAGAATCGGCGGCCGATGCAGAGACGATTGCTGACCTCGGCGATCGTGAAATGCTCGAAGAATTTGCGCGACGCGAATTCGAATCGCTACTCCGACTCCGCGATGCCAAAACGGGCGCGACACTTGACCGCACTCTGTTTCGTGACCTCATCCATTGGGGATCTACTGGCTGGCTGTTAGCCGCGTTGCCCCAGGCTGTTGATTCCGGTTGGATCGGACAAGACGAGGCAATCGCAGTCGCGTTGCAAATCTTACGCTTTGCAGACAACGATGCTATTTTCGGCAACGCAGAAGCGGGAATGCTGGGTAACTCGGTCGGCCTCTTCTACCGATTTGGCGGCATCGACGCAACGGGTCTAGACGGCGACCTGACCGGGACGCGGAAAATTGACGTGGGTAACGTGAACGCGGTTGAAGCGTCCGTCATTGATACGGGTATTTTCGCATTTGGTGCCGCCACCTGTGCGGCTGGACTCGGCGACGACAATTCAGAGATTCGAACGCGTGTACAAAGTATCTTAGATCGGATTGATTGGGACGCACTGGTAGAACCGAACTCAGGGCAATTTTTTCTCAGCTGGAAGCCCACAACGGGGCCAGGGTTCACAGCCCCCGCGGCGTTCGGTGGATTTTGGGCAAGCAACATGGCCGACGAACCACTCACGCTTGATTTTTATACCGACGAGGCTCTATTGGTTGCCGTACTTGCTGCCGGTGCGGATTCAGATCTCGCATCCACATGGTACGCGCTTATCCGTCAGGACAAGGATGGTGCAATCGTAACGTTCCCCGGAGCGTGGTTCACGTACAGTTTCTTTACGGCGATTTACATGCCGCGGGATCTCGGATCAGACAACGGCACTCCACCCGTAGACTGGCGATCAAATGCGCAAGACATTTACGCTCGTAATATGTCGATTCTAGGCGCGGGAATCTTGCCAGATGCCGTTGAACTTCCACACGGAGCATACATCGCGCAGGGCATCACCGAGAATGCAGTCCCTGTCGATCCCCCCTTCTTCGGCGTACGTACGCCGTATTCGCTGGAGTTGGCGACCGGTCTGGGCGACAGCGTACCCACGCATGCAACGCACGAACTTCGCAGGATGATCCAAGAACATCCACAATTGTGGGATCCGTTCTACGGCCTACTCGACGCGCTTCACCCGGAACTGGCAGACTTTAACCCGCCTGCTGGCTTGCCAAACTCTGAACCGCTGATTCGGAACAATGGCCCTTGGATTCAACAGCAAGTCTTCCCGTTGAACAAAGGTGCTGGACTTCTCGCACTTTTAAACCGTCTTCACAATGGAGCCATCGCGGAGACCGCTTGGGATCATCCACAGATCGCTGCGGGCCTAAATGCAATTTACGAGGAAACACCGTAACCTCAATCCAAACACAGCTCTGCAGCCAGATCCAGGACGGTAAATCGACTGCGAATATACCGCGCGTCGGTGAGCGCGGCCTTGTAATCTTCGATGGAGGCGTTCAATTGTTCCGGCTGCGTCGGACCACCGGCGGCGGCGATGGCTGCTTCGACCGTTGCGGCGGGCAACACGTCTTGTTCGACGGCCTTCGCGAGTGTCGCGTGTTGTTTGCGAAAACGTTCTAACTCGGACTGGATGCCGTCGTGATCGCGCGATTTCTCCGCCCATTGCTCGAGCACTTCTTGTGAAACCGATTCACCCCACGTGGCTGCGATACGCGCTCGCACTTCGCTATCCGATGGTTGAGCGGCAGCGCAAGCCGCCGCATCAATGCGTGTTGGGTCAAGCGAAATGACCTGTTCCCACAAGCGCAAACAATGCACCGTCGCCACGCCAACCTGTGCACCATGCAGGTCGTGTGGTGTTCCGTTAAGCGCGCTCATCATGTCGACGTAATGCGAAATGAGGTGTTCGCCCCCAGACGCGGGCGACGATGATCCCGCCATCAACATCGATAACCCGGAGAGCAACAACGCTTCCATGAGAAAAGCCGTCGCGTCGGGGTCACTTGCACCGATTTTCGGTGCATCGTCAATCACACGGTCAACTAGCCCGTCGTAAAACTTCAGTGCATCTTCACGAAACGTCTCACCACGCAATATATTCGCCGCGCGCCAATCCGCACACGCCGAACATTTTGATAAGAAGTCTGCAAGCCCCGCAGCGGCCATCGGTTTAGGCGCAGCAGCCAGAATCGCTGGGTCTGCAAACACGCCCGCCGCAGGCGTGCAAGGCAATGTCCTCTTCAATCCGCGCACTTTTAGCGCAGCAATACCCGACGTGTAACCATTCATCGAGGCCGCCGTGCCAAACAGTGCAACCGGCACCCCCATAAGATGACCGGCATACTTCGCGAGGTCGCACACCGTCCCTGAACCTACACCGACAATCCACGTGGCTCCGGGACACACTGTCGTCAGTTCTTCCGCCAACGACTTGGTAGCATCAAATCCATCGGCCGCGTATACATGCTCGGTTATTGAACGACCGGCCAACGCCGAGAACACCGCCCCCGATACATCCCGTGTTCGCTCATCCGACACGACGAGTATCGGCCCTTCATCGACGAAATCTGCAAGCCGATCCGCCGCGTCCGCACCGACGTGAATCATTCGAATCGGTAGATCGGGTGTGGAGGCCATCGCGCGCTCTAGCGCGGTACTGCGATCATTCAACTTCATTGTTCCGTATTGCCTTCCAACGCCGCGAGTTTGCGCCACAGTGTGTTGCGGCCAATGCCCAACAACTGTGCGGCTTTCGATCGATTACCATTGCAATGTCGCACCACCGCCAAGATGTGATCCGACTCCACCTCCGCCAGCGGTCTCGGCTCAAACGGTTTCTCACGCTGACCCGCAGTGGCCGCGCGGCGAACCATCAACGCAGCCTCCTCCGGCTGAAACGGCAACAGAATGTACCCCGCCACCCCACGAGTCATCGCTTCTACGGCACGCGGTGCATTGGCGAACGACGTCACGACCAGCGTCGGCATCGACTCGCTGAGACGGACGGCCTCGTCGAAGTCGTCATGAATTGCAACATCCGCCTGATCCCGGTCAACGGCGAACCCCGCCCGCTCCAGCATGGCGCGCAGCATCATTTCTTGGGTTGGGTCCGTTAGTTGTATGGCGACTCGTATCATCTTCGATCTCACACCGATCCAAAGTGGATCACTATGATAGACTATCCCGCTTTGGCTGCCACAAGAATTTCTTGTGTACTCGCCATGAAAAGCATGCATACGGCTCTCCATAGAGGAGGGTCTTTGGCTGGGTCAAATACGCGATGCCGTGTATTCCTACGCCAAAAAGAAGAAAGAACATGAATATCACCATAGGCGAACATACTGAACCCCGTTGGGCGGGCCTGCGCGAAGTCGGCTTCCTGGCCGGCCCCATCGTGCTCGGCATGATGTCGCATACCATCATGCAATTCGTCGACGTAGCCATGGTGTCCCGTCTCGGAAGCGAGGCGTTGGCCGCCGTCGGTTCGGCCGGATTGTGGGTCTATATCCTCTCGACGTTCCTCCTCGGTATCGTCGGGTGCGTGTCGACCTTTGTGTCTCAGTGTGTTGGCCGGGACGAAAAGGAACATTGCGCCAAATACGCCTGGCAAGGCATCTATCTGTCACTTGTGGCCGGGGCGCTATCGCTCGCATTATGGCCGTTGGCAGGACCGCTATTCCGGTCGATGCCCCACAGCGAGACGGTAACCAATTACGAAATCACCTACTTCCAAGTGCGCTTGGCCGGTTACGTTTTCCTGGCCTGGGGCGCATCACTCGCTGCCTATTTCCAAGCGATTGGACGACCGATGGTGCCCATGGGTATCGCGATCTTCACGAATATTCTCAATGCCGCGCTAGATTACGTGCTCATTTTCGGGATTGGGCCATTCCCCGAATGGGGCGTCTACGGCGCGGCAGTCGCCACTGTCATCGGCCAATTCGCATTCGTCGCAGTGGCCCAAACGATTTTCCTGAATAGCCGGTCGAATCGCGACTTTGCGACCCGCAGTACGTACGCCTTCGATTGGCACCGGATGCGCGAGCTGTTCCGCATTGGTTGGCCGAGTGGGTTGACGTTTCTCCTTGAGATTATGACCTGGGGCATATTCACGAGTTGGATTATTGGTAAGTCCGGCGACATCGCCTTAGCCGCTCATACCGCGGCACTTACCGTAATGCACATGTCGTTTATTCTCGGGATTGGGCTCAACCATGCCATTGCGCCAATCGTGGGCAATTGGATCGGCAAAGGCCATCCTGACGTCGCCATCGCTCGGACCTACACCGCCATCAAAATCGCTGTGGTTTACATGACGTTCATGGGGATCGTATTTGCCGTATTCGGCGGAGACATTATCAGGATCGCGTTTAGCCAATCCGGAGAAGTCGTGTCGATTGGCTATAAATTGCTATTGCTCGCCGCGGTCTTTCAGGCCTTCGACGCAGTCACCATCGTTTCCGCTGGGGCATTGCGCGGCGCAGGCGATACGCGCTGGATGGCGTTCGTAATGGGGATCATGTCCTACGGCGTGTTCTTACCACTCGCGATCCTGCTTGCCCGAGTGCTCGGATGGGAAGCCGTCGGCGCCTGGGTCGGTGCGACGATCTACATCATCGCCGTAAGCGGACTGATTTTCTACCGGTTCTACAGCGAAAAATGGCGAAGCATCAACATCTTCCTCGATACCGAGACCGTGCCTTCAGGCGCAACACTTCAACCAGCACAAGAAGCGGCCAAAGACTAATACCTCCCCGTCATTCCTGCCTAGCAATTCATGAAGTGAATGCGGTGCCGAAGGCAGGAATCCAGTGGTATCGCAGTCGAATACGCCCTCTGGTTGGATACCCGCTTTCACGGGCATGACGATGGCGAGTACGCGGAACCATGCCATGTTTTACAACGTCCACTTCTTTCTTGCGGTAGAGCGTTGGCATTTTTTGGAGTGCGCAAGCTTGCTTGCGCTTTTACCGGAGCGAGCTTGCTCGCGTTATATCTGCATCGTCAACGGTTCCGAAAACCGAACTGAACAGTCCACTAGAGCATTTCACCTCGACGTGTCCGAGTTTTTTTGTACCTCCTCCAAACAAGCTTGAAGGTGGCACGGTCGAATGGGCGCGAATCTACTCCGACATCACTCCGCGCACCGCCTGTTGCGACCACAACAGATCGCCAGTACCATGGCCGTTTCCTATCGCCTGGAGACCCACATGAGTTCTACCTGGAAATTCGCCGATGGCGAGCAGCAGGGCACGATCGCCCACGGCTTGCGTGCTCGGCGATTCGCTCTGTTTATGGACCTATTGGCCCAAGTTCCAAAGCCCACCACCATCCTCGACATCGGCGGTCGGGAACGGTTCTGGTTCCAAATGGGCTTCGAGCCCAGCGAAGACGTACGAATCGTACTCCTCAACCTGAAGGATGTGGAGACCACGTCACCGTTCGTCGAAGGCAGCGTCGGCGATGCAACAAATCTCTCGGATATCGAGGGGGGGGGGTACGATATCGTCTTCTCCAATTCGACCATCGAACACCTATTCACATGGGAAGCGCAACAGAAGATGGCCGCCGAGATTCGCAGAGTCGGTAAGCGCTATTTCATTCAAACACCGAACCGCTATTTCCCCATCGAACCCCATTTTCAATTTCCGTTATTTCAATTCCTGCCCATTGCCCTCCGCAAAGCGATGCTGAAACGATTCGCCCTAGGCTTTCGCGAAACCAAAGCGAAGGACGATGCCGACGCCGAACAAATCGCGAGAGAGATTCGCCTGATGTCGAAGCGTGAACTCCGCCGCCTCTTCCCCGACGCAAAAATCTACGACGAAAAATTCCTCGGCCTAACAAAATCCTTCGTCGCCTACCGCAGCGCAGAATCCGAATAACGGGAGGGACACGCCCCCCTTTCATGCCGAGCGCACGGTTTTATAGCGCTGGCTTCCAGCCGGCATAAGGCTCACGCGACATTCCTATGCCGGCTGGAAGCCAGCGCTACGAAAAACGTCTCAATAGAGAGCCGGGGCCAATAATGGCCACTGAAAACTGCTTTCGACGACGACACACGCACTCGCAATTTCCATGAACGGGAGGGACACGCTCCCGCGTGTCCGCGATCAACCGTGGACGCGCAGGAGCGCATCCCTCCCAGTCATGTCGAGCGGAGTCGAGGCATCTAACCAAGGTCAGCGATTCCCGCTCCGGCAGCAGGTAGATCCTTCGACTTCGCTCAGGATGACAGGGGTGGATGATCGTGTGGCGCTGGCTTCCAGTCGAGGTCCGGCGAACGACATATCGCAGGTGCCGTACGCCGACTGCAAGTCCCCGCACATTTCGCTGGCGTGAATAGTGCTCAAAGGGCATGTGTTCGAAAACGGTGTCTAACGGTCTATCGTGGACGCCTCATTTTCATTGGCGTCGAGTGTCTCTACTGTGCCGGCAGATTCTTCGCTTGTGTTTGGCGTGTCACTTTCAGCCGCTTCTGTCTCGGGTGCGCTGGTCGTCGTTTCCGATTCCGGCTCTTCCGGTACGGGCGCGATCATCGCGTCCGATGCTGGAAGCAATTCGTTGACGTCGTCCGCGCCCGCTTCGAACAAGATTGACTTGCCCTCAAGCGCGACTTCGTACAGCGTGTCATCACTCGGTACCACGCGGAATGCGACGCGATGCTGTTCGCCATCGGTCATCGTGGCCGTCACTGTGGCGGTCGCGATGCCTGCTAACGTCGTGCGTCCCATAAGAATACTCGACGCTTGAAATTGCGATATCGATAGCGCTAAATCTTCCGACATCGAAGTGATTGCGGGTTTTGGTCCTGCGCCATAGTCGATGGTCCAACCTTCTCCATCGCGTGTAATTTCAAACCCATCCTGCATACGATCAACTTGGATAGATTGAATTTCATCGTCGAACACATCGAGCAGCGTCAATTCGTAAAAGTCTTTCGGTTCCTTAAAAACACGGCCGATATCCGACTGACTCATGACGAGGACTTCAGCGCCGTTATCGAGGCTCGCATACGCCCCCTCAACGCCTTTCGAGTCATTGCCCAGCGCGACTGTGTGGCTCTCGCCATCGGTGGTCGTAAACGTTACGCTGCGCTTCGCACTCGCCAATCCCGAATCGACCCCGGCATCCGCATAGTCCGACGCCCGCCAGCTCGACAGTGCTGTAGCGATTCCACTCGCGGCAGTCGCCTGAACGGTGAGATCGAGAAGAGGTTCGGCCACTGTCCAGTCCTCACCCACTTTGTCGAGGACGACATTCCCCGCAGGCTGATGCACCTCGATGTGGTTTATGGTTTCCTGCGCAACCGTTAATGCGGGTAATTCAAACAGGTCGGTGCCTTTCGGAAAGACGCGGTCGAAATTGTATTTCGCGACTGAGAAAACGACATTGTCCGTACCGGATACGCGCGCGTAGCCCTCGCCTTCCGCGTCCGGACGTCCGGCTTCGATGACGATGTCTTCGTCCTGGTCTTTCACGCCGATGACCAGTTTGAATGCAGGCGAATCAAGGCCCCATTCCTCCGGCGTTCCTGGGTCCACGACATCTGTCGCGTTCAGCGAACCGAATGCGCGCAACCAATTGTCGAGGCCCGCTTGCTTAAACTCACCGCCCGGCCCGCCATCTTTCAATTGCCATTCATATTCGACTACAGGCTCAGCGGGTTCATCAGGAGCCGGTTCGCCCTCGGCGGGCTCCTCCGGTTCGACTGTCTTCTCAACTTTCTCGAAAGCGATATTCTTTTCCGGCGTTGTTAATGCGAGGGAGGTGATGGTATCCATTTCAATCGCTGCGACCGATTTATCCAACCAGTGCCCGTGTTCCGGCGCTTGCGTGGGATCATCATCTGCAATGACACCCGCCTCTTGGCGAAGGTTTACGTCGAGGACAAACACATCCGCACCACCTTGTGGGCGCATGAATACTTGCGAGGCATCCGGCGATTTTCCGACCAAGATTTCGAAAGCGGCGTCCGAGCCGCCCTGTTTGTAACCCGCGACATGAAACGCTTTCTCATCCGTCAAGTTGTACGTTTCAAGGCCCGCGTCATCCTGCGCGCGCGCACGAGTTTCGCCTTGCAGCCCAACGATGTTTTCGAGGTACGTTTCGATTGTTTCCGTCTTGGCTGGGGCGTCGAACTGACTCGTGATACGCCATACGTCTGGGTCGTCCGCATCCCGTGTGAGCTCCACGACATCGTCCGGCGCACCGCCGTTGCTCAGCGTCAACTTCGTGATGTCCGACTGCGCGATGCCATCCGGTATCAACGTCTCCAAGGCGACCTGCTCTTGGATAGACATTGTCGTCTCGCCCGAATTCTTGAAATACACCAATCCGGCCAACACCAGCAGTACGGCCCCGAGTGCCAACAATTGCTTTGAACTCATTACACGTGCCTTTATTAAAAAGTTGTCGGTTACCGAAAGTCGTTTGACTCCCGCTACTCGTCCTGAAAATGGTCCATGGTGTATGCGTTCCGCGACCGCTTGCGCATCAATGTTGAAACGATACCGGCGGCTGCGATCAACACGCTGCCCAATCCATAGTTTGCTAACCGCCAGAACGTGCGTTGCCCGTCCGAAGGTCGGTCAATCGTGCGGTCGATTGGTTTCTTTCCACGAATACTTGCCAACTCGTCGCCCAACGTCAGCGAGTCTACACAGTTTAAGAACAGGTCGAGATTTCCGCCCTGCAAAAAGTTTTTATTAAACAGCAGTCCACCACCCAACAAGATAAGTTGACCCTCTGCTGCGTCCACTGGCGTTGCTTCCGCATCCGGCGCAGGCGGCGGAGTTGGTGGCATACCCGGTTGTGGCGGCGGAGGTGGCGGCCATTCCGGACGTGGATCATCTTTGTACACGTCAGGGAATTGCCCCGTAATTCGCGCCATGATCGGATAGGCCTGTTGCCCTGTCCCCGGTTCCTCAAACGTTGTCGCCGTTGGCGGAATCGCCCCGGGCGCTTTCCATGAGTTCTCCGACGTCGACATCAACACTTCAGCGTTTAGCCCGTACTTGCCCAATTCTGTTTCGTCAATGGACAACGGAGCGCCCCACAGGTAGAAGATTGAACCCAGGCGCGACGTAATCGGTGAGTCTTCAGACATCGATGTTTGGTTGATGAGCATGTGCGTGGACAAGTTCAGCGTCATGCCGCCCGACAACATGTCCATCAAGCTGCCCCCGCTGGACTGAACCGTTAGCGGCACGCTATTCGTGTCCATCAAGATCGCGCCTTCAACACCGAGGCCATAGTTCGACAGCAGGTCATTGACGAGCGGTGTCTGTTCTCGTTTCGACAGGTTTACACGACCATCACGTTCCGCTTGATAATTCCACTCGTAATTCTGAACAGCCAATACAACCGATTTACCGGAATGCAACGCGCGGTTAATCTCCCACTTCTGCCGTGCCGTCAATTCACGCGGATTCACGACAACCAATGTGTCGTACTCCTCCGGCAACGGACTCGACTGAACCAAGTCAACTCGGCTTACTTCATATTTTTCGTATTCCAGAATCTGCTGCAAATAAATGTAAGGGTCATCACTCTGCGGGATCTGTTGACCCATTTGCTGATAGATTTGCCGCATTTCCGGCGGAATAACAATCGCCTCTTTCGGTGCGACCAGTGCTACTTTCGGCCGTTCCGGACGCGATATTTTGAAGATTGTATTGACCAGGTTGTACTCCAAATTCTGAAGTTGACCCGGGTCAACCTGAGGAAGAATCTCTTCCTTCTTATCCTTGTACGCAATACCAATCGCGGAATAGACCAGCGTCTGTGTCACTTGCTCATCGACAATTGCTTGCACACCAAACGGTGCGACGCCTTTGTCCAACATCCGCTGCTCAATGACATCGCCTTCGTCTTCGGCTTCTTCCGGTTCGTCTCCACCGTACAGCGAAGCCTCCGATCCGATTACATTCGCCGCTTCGAGATGGACTGACTTGAACTCGACTTTGCCGCCGCTCGCGATGCGAAGCTCTTCCAGCTTATCTGTAATATCCTGTTCGAGTTCTTTCATCCCGGTCGGCATTTTCGCCTTCGGGGTGATGTACACTTTCACTTGTACAGTGTCATCCAGCTTCGACAACACTTCCTCCGATGCAGGTGACATCGTGTAGATTTTTTCTTCCGTAAGGTCGAACCGACCCAAGCTCTGTCCGGCGAGCAGCCAGTTGAAGGCAAATCCAATTCCGAAACAGAGAGCCACCGCGATGGTGTACTGCAATCGCGCGCCCGCCCGGCTCCGTCCTTCGATATACATCACGTTGAGAAACAGAAAGAGGGCGGTCCAGACGACGAAGTAAAGAATATCGCCCATCTCGACAACGCCTCGGGTGAACGCGGTGAAATGCGCGTACATCCCGACCAACTCTGCGAGGAGTGATCCCAATCCCGGCACCACGCCATCGACATAGGCCGCAATGAAATTGGTGCCCACAAGAAAAATCGCAAAGCAGACGAGTAGCGATAGGACAAACGCCACGATCTGATCTTTACAAAAGCCCGATACAAAAATACCGATCGACAAAAAGAACGCGCCCAATAACAGCGTGCCCAAGTATCCGCCCATAATCGCGCCGTTATCCGGATTGCCCAGCACCACCAACATGATGGGCACCGTGCATGTCGCGGCCAGCGTAATCGCAAAGAAGATGACGGTGGCAATAAATTTTCCTAGCACCAACTCCCGCGCACGCATCGGAAACGTTAACAACAGTTCCCACGTGTTTTCCTTGCGATCCTCTGCCCACATTCGCATCGTTACCGCCGGCACGAACACGCACATGAGAATCGGAAGATTATTGAAATACGCCCGCATATCTGCGACCGGGAATGTAAAGAACGACGTGATATACAAGCCGACACTCATCAGCAAGAACACGATCATGAAAATGTAACCGATCGGCGAGACGAAGAACGCTCCCAACTCCCGCCGTACTATGGTCAATATGTTCGCCACTACGCTTTTCCTCCGACGCCCGGCTTCGTCAGAGACAAAAACGTCTCCTCCAACGTAAGCGGTTTTTCCGCCAATTCCCGCAAGTCCCACTTCTTCGATCGCGCCAATTCATTTATCGGTTGCCAGACCGAGGTGCCAATTTTGCTGTGGACGACCACCGACACGAACCCGTTGTCTTCGTCCAACAACTCCACACGTTGACTACCCTCAATACCGGACAGCAACCGTTCGACTTCCGACTTGTCTTTCGCGCCCGACACCGTCACTTTCGTGCGTTCGGTTTCCTTCGCGCGATCACGAAGCTCCGCCACCGTGCCATCGCCAACAGTTTTGCCGCGGTTGATGATAACGATTCGATCCGCAGTGGCTTCGATTTCCTGCAAGATGTGGGTCGACAGAATGACCGTCTTCCCTTTTGCTAGATTCTGAATGAGCTGACGAATCTCAACAATCTGATGTGGGTCCAAACCCGAAGTTGGTTCATCTAATATGATGATGTCCGGGTCATGAATCAGCGCCTGCGCTAACGCAGTCCGCTGCTTATACCCTTTCGACAACTCGCGGATGACTTTCCGGTACATCGGGCGCAATCCCACTTCATCGAGAACGATGTTCGTCCGTTCCTTCAGATGCGCGCCACTCAGCCCACGCGCCTTCCCCACGAAGTCGAGATACGACCGCACCTCCATATCCATATAGAGCGGCAAGACCTCCGGCAAATAACCGATACGCTTGCGCACACCCAACGGGTCCGCCAACACATCGACATCGCCCACCGTCGCCTTGCCCTTCGTGGGATACAAGTACGTGGTAAGAATTTTCATCGTGGTGGATTTGCCGGCCCCATTCGGACCGAGCAACCCCACGATTTCGCCCTTCTCAACATTGAACGATACATTGTCGAGTGCAACCACTGGCCCGTAATGCATCGTCAGATTTTCCGCACGGATCATGCTCCGCGTCTCCTTCTCGTGGATTGGGCTGACTGCCCATCGCCGCCCACAACCAATCTGTCGCGGGACGCAATTCATGTGCCGCCTTCACGGTCGGCACAGACGCGCATACCCTATCAAGCGATTCCTCTATCAATCAACGTCTTAATCGCTTCATGGCCTTGCGGGCACCAGAAAAACACTCGACGGCGGCTGACCGGTTTCCGGCCCCATGCCCCAAATGAGTCATTTGATGAAGCATGATAGCCATTGCACGCAGGACATAACCCCGCATATGCTGGGTCGGTGATGCACGTCCCACTAGATCTGGAATCTGATACATGCCCACGCTGAAGCGACAAGCAGGCCCCCTCACCGTGGGCCTCGTACTCGCCGACGCCCTCATCGCGACGACCGTCTATCTGGTCGTCTGCGCCACCGTGCTCTCTGCCGGGGAACCTTTACGCGAATTGCTCTACGCCCACGGTGGCTATCTCGCCGCATTTATCATTGCGTGGTGGCTCGTCGCCACCGACGAAGGTCTCATGGCTTCCCAGCGCAACACCTCCATCGCAGCTCAGACCTACAGCGCGATCAAAGCGGGCGTCCTCGCCCTGGCCGCCACCGGCTTCCTGATGGCCTTCTTCAGCCAAGGCGATATCGATCGCACGTTCCTCATCAGCTTTGGCCTGGGTTCAATTGCTACGCTGCTGGTCTTCCGGCTGATCGTCCGATTCGCGCTATGGGCGGCACGACGCAGCGGATTCAACTACCGTGAAATCCTCATCGTCGGCGCAAACGACCGGGTCAAACATCTCGTCGAAGTCATTCAAGACCAACCCCACTTCGGCTATCACCTCGTAGGCGTGCTCGATCCGGACCGCGATCGCTTTGATGCACTAAATGAACCCGAGCTGGACTACATCGGCCCAATCGAAGACGCGGAAAAGGTACTACGGGATCAAGTGGTCGACGAAGTCTACATCTGTCTTCCCATACGCACCTTCTACAAAGAAATCGTTAGCCTCGCCCGACTATGTGAAGGCGCGGGCGTCCCCGTTCGAATGATGGCCGACCTCTTCCCACTCCACGTCGCCACACGTCGCGCCTATCAACTCGAAGACATCCCGTTCGTATCGCTGTCGACGGTTCCCGAATTCGGCGCATCGCTCATCCTAAAACGCGCACTCGACCTGACCGTGTCAGGACTCTTCCTCATCCTCATCGCGTGGTGGCTGTTCCCGCTGATCGGCGTCCTCGTCAAAATCGATTCACGTGGACCCATCTTTTTCGCCCAAGAACGAGTGGGCCTCAACACGCGCACATTTCGCATGGTCAAATTCCGTACCATGGTCCAAGACGCCGAAAACATCCAAGAAGATCTCATCGCCCAAAACGAAGCCGATGGCCCTGTCTTCAAAATCAAAGACGACCCGCGTATTACTCGCGTCGGCCGATGGCTCCGAAAAACCAGCCTCGACGAACTCCCCCAACTCATGAACGTCCTCATCGGTGACATGAGCCTCGTCGGACCACGCCCACCGCTACCCTCAGAAGTCGCCCAATACACCTGGGATCAGCGCCGCCGCCTCAGCGTCCGCCCCGGCGTCACCGGCCTCCAACAAGTCAGCGGACGCAGCGGCCTCGACTTCGACGAATGGATCGACATCGACCTCGCCTACATCGATCACTGGAACCTCCTCCAAGACTGGCGAATCCTATTGAGAACGGCCCAAGTCGTAGTCGAAGGGAAGGGCGCGTCATGAACAAGAGAGAAAATGTCGGGTAATTCCTGGGAGGGCCAAGCTCCGTCTTGGCCGGTATTTTGCATTAGGACCAAGCCAAGACGGAGCTTGGCCCTCCCGTTCTTGAGGTATTCGATAGTTGTGGAAATCAAACGAAATACCATATATAGTATACGGAAGCTAAATTTTGTCCCTATTTAGTATATTGACAACGATTCACATATGACCTCCATAGCCCAATCACAATCTCAAATCCGCACCGGCCCCGCTGGAATCATCATTACTATCGGTCTGGCCGCGGCCCTATCCGCTACTGTGGTGTTCGGCGGCGCATTGGCGATCTTCGCGGTCGCGGGTGCTGTTGGATTTGCTGTATTCGTGCGCTACCCGATTCTCGGTCTCTATGTTTCGACCGTTCTTCTACTCGTCGGCGGAGCAAGCGCCAATCTCGGCGTTTTCAATCTCGATGTTCCGGCGTCGCTTGGCAAACTCTCCGCGGCTGTCGCCATTCCTGCATGGCTCATCAACACCGTGCTCTATCGCAAACCCGTCGTGTTAACCTGGGAAATGGTGTTCCTCGGCGGATTCATGGGATGGAGTTTGTTGGGCGTCGTCTACGCCGAGACCTACGCAACGCAATGGGGCGAATGGTTACGCCTCGCCAATATCGCCGCGTACCTCGTCTTCACTGTGCACGTGTTAAACACCCGCGAACGCATTCACACCTACACCATCGTGTTACTTTCTTGCGCCGCGTTGATGTCGCTGTACGCGATATTCCAATACGTCAATCCGAATCTACAAGTCCAAGGCGACGCCGGACTCGCCGCAGTCGGTGCAGGTGAAGAGAAAGCGTACATCGATTCCGAAGGCGTCGACAGCGGTGCCGCCGTGCGCGTCTCCGGCAGAACCGGACACTCCAACTGGCTCGCATTTACACTGGTAATGCTTCTGCCGTTGAATGTCTATTGGTTAAGCGTGGCCAAGAGTTTGAGCGCACGCATGTTGATCGGCCTCGTTGTTGTTCTAGAGCTCGCCGCGCTCGTGTTTACATTCACCCGCATGGGCGCACTCGTCGGCAGCATCGTCATCCTATTTCTCGTCATCAAACAACTCGTTCGGCTAACCCCCGAACGCTTAGCTGTGCTCGCCATCGCGGCCATTGTCGGTTGGACGCTACTGCCCGGCGCTTATAAAGAACGCGTATTCAGTTTCGCCGACAACCCCGAAATGAAATCCACCGAGGCCCGGTTAACCCTGCAAGAATACGCCTGGAATTACGCCCAAGACGCGCCATTTATGGGCGTCGGAGTGAGTGGTTTCGGATTACGATTCGTCCACGAAGACCACTGGCTTTCTGCCCATTTACGCTGGCTCATTAAAGAGCGCAATTGGGAAGCGCTCTATTACGGCCCCCACAATCTCTACCTCCAAGTCGCTGCTGAGACTGGGTTTCCTGGGCTGATTCTCCTACTAGGGGTAGTGCTGCTGTTATTAATGCGCCTCCAACGAACCCAATCAGCGTTGCGCGAACTCAAAGAAATCGACCTTGCGCGCCTAGCAGGACTTCTCCAAGTGAGTCTCATCGCCTTCCTGCTCTGCGGCGTTTTCCTACACGCCCTAAACCAAAAAATTTGGTGGATGGTTATCGCCCTCGCCATCGCGCTTTGCTATCACCAGCGGCAAGTCATCGGCGAACGCCCGCGCAAACCTGTCCAAACCTAAAGCCCCGCGACGGGTATGAAACCGATCAACGTTCTCTACCTCGTCCGCACCTGGGCCTTCGGCGGATCACACACCATCGTCCTATCCCTTCTCGAACATCTGCCGCGCGAACAATTCAATATTCACTGCGTCCCTTATGATGCGCATTCACCCGGCGATGCAGCATTCATCGCGCAAGCAGATGCGCGAAACCTTCCAATCGACGACGCACGAATACCCTGGCGATCCAGTCGCGACTGGTTCAGCGCCAGAAGCAAAGTGTCATCGTTAATTAGCGAATACGATGTCGACTTAATACACACCCACGATCCACATTCGAACATGTTGATCGGAATCGGACGCAACCGATGGCCGATCCCAGTCATCGCCAGCGCGTACGGCTGGTGGGACGGACCCTTGGGACGCCGCAGACTACACCAACGAATCGAACGGGACTATGCGCTACCCCATTTCGACCGCACAATCACCGTCTCAAAAGACATGCAGGATCGTGTACTCGCTGGGCGCACTTCGCCAGAACGACTCCGCATCGTACATACCGGACTCATGCCAATGACGGAGTCATCATCCAATTCTCTACGCAAACAATTTAGCATCCCCGACACCGCGGTAGTCGTTGGATCAATTGGTCGCGTGTCAGAAGAAAAGGGACACCGCCACCTCATCGACGCCGTCCATGCACTACGCGAAGACTTCCCCGATCTTCATTGCATCATCGTCGGCACCGGTCCCGCGTTAGATGCCTTGAAACAACAAACCAATCGGCTCGATCTCAACGACCGGATCACGTTCACCGGATTCTGGGAAAACCTCGCCGAAGCACTACACGCATTCGACGTGTTCGCACTCCCTTCTATCGAACGCGAAGGACTGCCTACCTCTGTGCTCGAAGCACAACAAGCCGGATTGCCAATCGTCGCGTCTGATATTGGCGGCACAAGAGAAGCCATCGATCCCGATCAGACCGGTATCCTCGTCGCACCCGACGACGTAACCGCGCTGAGCGAAGCTTTACGCACACTCCTCGCCGACCCCAAGCGCCGCACCGAAATGGGCCAAGCGGCACGCGCCTGGACTGCCGAACGATTTTCCATGAAGACGATGATCGACAACGTAACATCCATCTACGACGAAGTCATTCAAGAGTTCGATAATGCGCGTAGCCATTGACGCCCACGCGATCGGCGCACGCGCCGGCGGCAACGAAACTTACGTCCGCGGACTGCTCACAGCCCTACGCGATCACGCCGATGACATCGAACCCATCGCCCTGCAAACTCAAGAATCAATCGACAACGGTGACATCATCGCCGACATCGAGACCACACCGATACCATTCGCCGATACACCACTACGTGCACTATGGGGAATCGGGACCGCCGCAAAAAATGCGCACGCCGACCTCCTGCACGCACAGTACTTCGTTCCACCGATGTGTCCCGTTCCCTGTGTCGCAAGCGTTCACGACGTTGCATGGCGCACATGCCCCGAGACGCTGCCCTCTCGGTTGAGACTACGCCTCGAACTAACCATGCGCGGTTCCATACGCCGTGCTCGTCGAATCCTGACGCTCACGAACGCAGTTAAAGAAGAGATCAAAGAAAACTACAAGGTGCCCGATGAGAAAATCGATATCGTTGCACCCTACCCCGATGCCATTTTCAACCAATCAATCACGGACGACACGCTGAATAAAGTTCGGCGCAAACTCGAACTACCCTCGGATTTCATCCTCTACTGCGGCGCGATGCAACCGAGAAAAAATCTTACCCGCCTTGCGCGCGCCATCGCCGCAATTGACGACGCGCCACCCCTCGTGATCGCCGGTCCACGCATCTGGCGCACCAACGAAATCCAACGCGAACTCGAACGAAGGAATCTCGGCGACCAGCTTCGCCTACTCGACTACGTCGATCGTGAAGATCTCCCCAGCCTAATGCGCGCCGCCAAAGCCTTCACCTACATCCCCCTCTATGAAGGCTTCGGACTCCCCGTAGTCGAAGCACTCGCCTGCGGCACACCCGTACTCGCCAGCGATATCCCCAGCCTACGCGAAGTCGCTGGAGATGCCGCTCAATTCTGTGACCCGTACGACGATGCCGCCATCCAAGACGCCCTCGCGGCGCTAATCCAAGACATAGAGATCCGAACCCGCCTCGAACACGATGGCCCCCAACAAGTATCCAGATTCACCCCGCAATCAATGGCCAAATCCGCCACCAAGGCATACGGCCAAGCACTCGAGTAACAGGCTACGGGAGGGCCAAGCTCCGCCTTGGCCGGGTCACCGGGCACAACTACCGGCCAAGGTGGAACTTGGCCCTCCTCATCGCGATCAATCTTATTGTTAGCGCGAGTCATTACTTCATGGACCCGAACGTTACGCATAGAAAAAGCCCCAGCATCTCTATGAAAAACCGGGGCTACGATGTTGTAAATACGCTGACCGCAGGTCCAGGTCAGAAATCGATTTCCTTGGTCGAGCCGTCAGTCATTTCGACGACGAGCCTGCAGGTTTTCCCTGAATCGACTTTCGCCGAATAACTTCCACTGCCCGGCACGTCGGAGCCTGCCGCTTGCCATGCACCCGAGGCGTCCTGGGATTGCAGTTCATACCGCGCCACGCCGTCTTCGTTATCGTTCGACCAGTGCAGCTTTTCCTTGCCATCGGTAAGCGCCAACCGGCTAGTCGTTACGCTGTCGGACAGTGTCTTGATTGGGTTTCCGAGCGTGTTGTAGGCCCAAGTGTCAATTCTAAGAAACCCGATATCGGTAGCATCGATCACATGGACCCAGCCGAATTTCGTTCCGGAATCCTCAAAACTAAAGGCGAAGTACTTGTTAGTCGCTCCGAGAGTTCCAACGGTATTTGCAAAGTTGAGCCCAGCGCTAACGCTTACACCAGAGTTCAAAGGGAGAACAGCGGTCGCAGCGTTATGAAACTTTGCCGACCCCACATTTTGATACAAGTACCCGATACCGACCGTGGCAATCAATCCAAAATTGGCGACGATCTTGCTGCTGCACAGCTTAAACGACATCGAATTATCAGAGGCTGTATTTAGGCTAAAAATCGTGGTGCCATTGGACGCGGACACCGATCCGGAAACAGCGTGGACATCTCCGCCGGTCAGGCAGACTACTGCGCCTGTTCCCGCCGCCAAGAGGGCCGAGCATTTTCTGCTTGCGATTCGCTTCTTTTCTCTCATGTCTTTGGTCCTCCTTTCCTAGTCTCTTGTGGTGGGGTTAATGTTGGCCACGTCTTCCACGGTCGAAGACAAGGAATCAAAGAGACCTTGAACACTGCCCGCTGCAACCTGGATGCGGTCCCGGAAAACGACGACGCCGTGGTCGTCGAGAATGCTGACTTCCTGATTTGCCTGATTGACGATGACTCGCCGACCATCAATTTCGAGTGCGAACTCTTGGTTGTGCATTAGAGTTGTCTCCCGTGATTATCGAGTAAATCCCGTGGAGTGCAGCCCGCTGTCAGAAAAACAGCCCTACAACGCTACAGAGTCGCACCCGTGCAGCTCAATCCAGCACGATACAAAGCACTAAATGCGATGTCAAAGGGTTTGAATACCGACGTGATAGCGGCTCGCGCTTGACCAATGCATTCCCGTGCAAGCTGGGGAGTGAGGGTCTGCGGTCGACGTTTCTGATGCACTTTGCAATATGCCGTCCGCAGGACCCCGGCTAAAGGATTCCCAAGCGTCATCCGACAAATAGTAGGGACTATATATTGCGTTCAATCTGAAGGCCTATACCAATATATGGTATATGACGCTTGACTCCTGGTATACGAAGCCCTACAATAAGCCATTGAGACCAAAGGGGTTGGGGTGTCATGAGGGGGAGTTGTTGAGGTCATCAATCTCAGTCAATGTAGCGTCAATACGGCCTAATCTTTAAGTGATTGATACAAAACGACTTATGATGAAAACGCCATTCCAGATAATAAGAGTGGGAGGCAACCGGAGTTCAATCCCATGCGGATCGCCTTCATTGGGACGCGCGGCGTGCCCGCAAACTACGGAGGTTTCGAGACGTTCGTCGAACAGCTCGGTGCCCGACTCGCCGACCGTGGACACCACGTCGCGGTCTACTGCCGCAAGGCCTACTATCAAGAAAACCTCGATATGTACCGAGGCATGCACCTCGTCCACCTATCAAGCATTCATTCCAAGCACTTGGATTCAATCTCTCACACGGCGCTCGCATCGATTCACTCAATACGCGGGGGCAACGATCTCGCGTTTTATTGCGGCAGCGGTACGAGTCCACTCTGCTGGATTCCCCGGCTCGGCGGTGCCAAAGTTGTGCTCAATCCCGATGGCTTGGAATGGCAACGCGCGAAATGGGGCCGCGCGGCACAAAGCTATCTTCGCTTGGCCGAGCATTTCGCCGCGCGACTCCCACACAGCATCGTCGCTGACTCAAATGTCATCCGCGATTATTACCGCGAGACTTACGGTCGAGACTCTACATTCGTCGCGTACGGTGCCGACCGCATTCCTCGCGGCACGCACAAGGCACGTCTTAAGTCACTGGGCGTCGAACCTGAGAAGTATTTCCTCTTCGTGAGCCGACTCGAGCCCGAGAATAACGCACACCTCGTCGTGGAAGCGTTTGAACGCGTGAAGACCGACATGACCATGATGATGGTCGGTGATGCGCCGTTCGCAAACGAATACATCGCAAAACTCAAAAGCACGAGCGACGACCGCATCAAGTTTCCTGGAGCAATCTATGGCGAAGACTACGATGCACTCCGCGCGAACGCCTACGTCTACGTCAACGCAATGGAAGTGGGGGGGACGCACCCCGCAATCCTCGAGGCGATGGGTGCAGGTAATTGCGTTCTCGTCAGCGATATCGCCTACAACACCGAAGCCGTGGCAGATGCCGGCGCACACTTCAAGAATCGTGACGCCACCGACCTCGCCGTGAAAATGCAAACACTGGCTGACGACCCAAAAGAAGTCGCCCGCTTAGGAAACGTCGCCGCTGAACGCGCTGAATCGCATTACGACTGGGACAAAATAACCGACGACTATGAACGTTGTTTCAATGAAATCATCGCGAACTGACGCAGACCGATCGCTCAGTCCTGACATCGCTGATCACTTAGGTGAACGGCGACTCCGGCTGATCAAGCGATGGGTCGCCGAAGTCAATGGACCGTTCGACGCGCTCATCGCGCGCTACGTTACGAAGTCATCGACGGTATTAGACGCGGGCGCAGGACGCGGCGATCCAGATCTGCCTGCTGTGAATGCGGGCCGTTTGGCAGTGGCATGCGATCCTGATGTGCCCGGTCTCAATGCAAATGTACTCGTTCGCTTTCGTACTGCGGCGACGCTCGAAGCCTTGCCGTTCGCCAACGATTCATTCGATGTAGTTGTCTGCAAGTTTGTGATTGAACATCTACGATCACCAATCGATACGTTCAAAGAATTTTACCGAGTGTTGCGTCCGGGCGGTGTGTTGGCGTTGCTCACGCCGAACATGTACAGCGCTTTCGTTCTATATTCGAGTTGTATCCCAACTCCGCTCAAGCAGCGGCTGAAGCGCGGCCTGTTCGGCGGACACGACGAAGACACCTTTCCTACCTACTACCGCGCGAATAGCATTCGTGCGCTCAATCGCGAATTGGGTACAGCAGGATTCGTTTCGGAACACGTCGAACGGCTCGCGGGCGCGTGGGTATTCTTCATTTTTAGTACACCGTTGGCTCTGGTTGTAAGGGCGTATGAGCGTATGGAAGTGCGCATTCCCCGTCTGAATTTCACTGCTACACACATCATGGGCGCATGGCGGAAGCCCGCCATCGTAAGGGAAGCGGCATGAACTGCGTACGCATGAACCTTATTCTCGTCCTCGCTGGACTCGCGTGCACGAGCGCGTTTGCCGATGACATCCTATTTCATGGCGCTCCCCTCGATGAGCAGCGCCGAGTCCAACTCGCTCAAGAGCTCAACAGCATCAAAATCGGAATTGTCGAGCGCACGCGCGTCATCGGCCAAGCGCCGATCTTGCCGTTGGGATCATCGAACACCGTCGGCGTCAGCCAACGGCGAACCCCGAAGCCGCGCTACCTCTGCGAAGTGCGCGTCCAGATTCTTCAGTCATCCGCCCCAAACTACCTCCAAAATCCCGGACAACGTTACCGTATTTCCGTCCACGGATTGACTCTCTCGCCCGGTTACGGCAGCGTCATCGAAGTCTACGCAGCCCAAGCGCGAGACACTGTGTTTTTCGAAATCGAAAAACTACGCCAACGCACATCAGGTATCGAGAAAAAAGCGCTCGGCATCGCTGCTCCAATCGCCGTAAACGCATTCAAAGCATCCCAGACGCTCCCTGCCGAAATTTTCGAAAGCGTACTCCGAAGTCGCGGCGGTCGATTCCGTATTACGGAAGACACCTTGCAAGTTCGCCGCATATCGCCTATGGAGCTGTTTGCACCCGAGCTCGACATCCAACGCCCACGCCTCGGCGCAACGCTTCGAGAGGAACAACAAGACGAGTTGCCACGCGGTGCAGCAGGGATACCCTTTGCTCGCGGTTTCCGACCAACAACGACCAGCATCGGTGTACCTCGAGTACAGACAGCACCCGGCATTCCCACAGCTCGTGATCAAGAAATAAACGACATTCGCCAGCGGCGGCGCGTTCAAGTGCAACCGCTACGCGATAAAGAAGCCAATTGAACCATCGCTCCGGCCAAACTGAATTGAGTCCGACAGCGAAGACCAACCAGCGCCAAAGGAGGTGGGGTCTGATGACAGGCATCCAAACACGACGCATGACCTGGGTTGCGGCATTCGTAATCGCCGTTGCCATGACAGGGTGCGCCAGTACACAAAACGGCATCGTCGTCATGGAAGACGGTCGACCAGAAGTGGTCACCGCCGAAGAAGTGACCGAAATGAGTGGCGGCGAAGAACCCACGGAGTACATGCTCCAAGTGGGTGACCAACTCGCGGTCGGGTTCGAGATTAAAGACTACCGCGCAGGCGACGTGCCCTGGGACTACCAGATCGAAATCGGCGACCGCATGGAAGTGCGGCTCACTGCCGAACTCGGCGACCGTGCCCTATACCGGATCGATGTCGGCGACCTCATCGGCATCAGCTTCCTCAACAACTGGCAGCTCAACAGCAACAAGTCCGTCCGACCCGACGGCTACATCACGATGCCCGAGCTCGGCGACGTCAAAGCCGCCGGACTCACTACGATGCAATTACAGAAAACGCTCAACTCGCTCTTCGGAAAAACAGGCATCATCGCGGGCGATCCACACATCACCGTGAACGTTGACTTCTCCAACGTCGATCGTCTCGAAAACAGTTCACGCGACGTCGTCGTTCGCCCTGACGGAGCCATCCGCATTCCACAAGTCAAAGCGGACGTTCGCGTCGCTGGTCTGACCGTTGCGGACGCGGGTGCCGCCGTTCGTAAAGAAGCGGCCAAAGTGTTCCGCAATCCGCCGGAAGTGTCGCTGGTCGTTTTTCCATTCATCAATAGCGTACTCGAAGGCATGAGCGGCACATTCACTGTCCGTCCAGACGGCAAAATTTCCGTACCTCGCCTCGGCGAAGTACAAGCCGCCGGATTCGGCGTCACCGAAATGCGCGAACTGATAGACCTCGCCGCATCCGATATCGCGTTCAACGATATCCGATCCGCCGTAGACGTGATCACCGTTACGGGGTCACGCATTTACGTCGGCGGCGAGGTCGGCATTTCGGGTGTCTACCCACTCGCGGCAACGCCCACAGCCCTGCAAGCCATCATGATGGCCCGCGGCCTCAACAACGAATCACGGCTTAACACCGTCATCGTCGTTCGCCGCAATCCAGAGGGTAACCCGCACGTATTCAAACTCGATCTTCACGCCGCACTCATATACGGCAAGACCGAAAACGATATTCCATTGCGCGCATTCGATATCGTCTACGTGCCCAAGAAACCCGTCGCGAAAGCGAACTTGTTCGTCGAACAATACATCGAAGAAATCGTACCGTTTGACAACTCGCTCGGCGTAAACGGCACCTACTATATGAACAAGCAAAAAACCGAAACCGAATCATTCAACAAGAATGTCGGCATCAGTGGAACCAGTGTAATCAATCGCCGGTAACGCGCGACTGATTTTCAGAGAAACGATTTCAATGCGACCTTAACCGGGTCGAAGACGAAGGAAGCAAGACATGGACCAACGCCAACTATTCCTGCGCGACGTGCTCACGACGTTGTTTAAGCGAAAAGGACTCATTATCTTTTTCGCACTGCTCGTCCTCGCACTCGTGTTCGTGGGCAATACCGTCTTGCCACCCACCTACGAATCCACAGCGCAAATCATGCTCCTGCGCGGACGTGAAACGCTTAGTACCCCCGCGACCGCAACGCTCAGCGAAGCGCCCGCCGGTTTGCCCATGGTTCAAATGACCGAAGCCGATGTCCTTTCCGAGATCCAGTTGATCTATAGCAACGACGTGCTACGCCAAGCGACTGAAGAGCTCGGCCTCCACACCGGCGGATCCGGACAAGGCGCTTCCGGCATTCGTGCCCTATTCAACACCGCCCAAGACGCATGGACCAAAGCGACGATCGCGATCGGCCTGCAGACGGAGAAGACAGCCCTCGAATCCTGGGTCGATATCTTGCGAAGCTCTATACACGCGCGTCAGATTCAAGACTCCAATGTCATCGACATTCGCTGCCGCATGGGCACAGCCGAAGACGCCCAAAACGTTCTCGCAAAAGTCATCGACCTCTACAAACAGAAACACATCGAAATATTCGAACCCGAAGGCTCATCCACGTTCTTCCAAAACGAACTCGACGAAGCCCGTACTGCATGGACAGCGGCGCAAGACGAACTCAAGCAATTCCGTACCGACAACGGCGTCTTCGAGATCGAAAAAGAAAACGATCTCCTCCTAGAACAGTTTGCCCGTGCCAAACGGCTCGACCTTCAGTTGCAAGAACTCAACGGGGTAGCCGGTCAGGAAATTGATGTGACCGGCGACGAGAGCGAGCTCATGCAAACGCTCTCCCGTGAAACCGAGAGCACCGTCATCACTGAATTACGATTGCGCGTATTGGAGAAAATACTGCGTCGTCACGAAATCACCCAATCCAAAGGGCCGAATCACCCCGCCGTCGTTGCAATCAACAGCGAAATTGAATCCGCATGGGAACGCCTCAACGACGCGATTGAACACACTGCGCAAGTCGTCACCGCAGAAAAGGAATCCCTGCAAGAACGTCTAACCATGTTGGCCGAACTCATGGACGAACACGATGGCCTGGTCAAAGAGGTCGAACTCAAAAATGATGCCTATGCATTCTTCGGTCAGAAAGTCCAAGAAGCTATCGCCGGTGAACGTCTCGCCGAAAAGCAATACACCAACATACGAGACGTATCCACCCCCAGCCTCGCGTCCAGTCCGATTCGTCCCCGCAAATTATTTAACATGCTGATCGCTGTAATCGTAGGCCTTGTCGGCGGCGTATCGCTCGCCTACATGCGCGAATACCTCGACCACGGCCTCAAGACTCCCGAAGACGTCGACCACTTCCTTAACGTACCACTGCTCGCATCGTTCTTCCGTGAAGGTGCTGGCGTGCTCGACGTACGCGAAGCCCAACGGATGGCGTCACTCATCGATGCAAACGAATGCGCGGGACCGGTTGGTATTGTCGAAGTCGCCAGTTCAGGCGACGGCGAAGGATCACTTGATGTCGCACGCGCCCTGGCCGATGCCAGCGCCGATAATCAACCAGGCAAAACACTACTCATCGACCTCGCCAGTGCCGGTGCCGGAAACGGCTTTACCGATATCGTGCTCGAACAAGCTTCCCTCGAAGACTGCGTTGCGAACACCGGATCCCTCGACACCATGCAACGTGGTACGCAAGTCGGCTTGCCCTCGCACCTTTGGAACTCGGAAAAGATGCAAGACATTCTCGCCAACCTGCACGACCAATACAGCCGTATCGTCTTTCACGCACCGTCCATCTTAGAAGCCAGCGACACCCTAGACCTCGCACGCATTGCGGACGGCGTCGTCGTCGTTATTAAATCCGACAGCACACGCCGCGAAGTCGTCATGCGCGCAATGGAATCCTTAGCGAAATCAAAAGGACGCGTCCTCGGCGCAGTCCTCACTGCACGAAAACAGATGATCCCGAAATTCGTTTACAAGAGAATCTAATCTGACAGCCATTCCGAGATTCGGTGCGGTACGGAATGTACTGAAATTGTCCGGCGCACCCAAAGGGCGCGAACGCGCGACAATCCACCGCGACACCCACTCGCAAACGTCCATGTTGCATCATAGCGGCGACGCATTGGTCGAGGCGTTATAGTTTTTGAGCGCTCAGAGGCACGGAGAACAACCCTGGCGAGGCACCTTTGTATTCCACTCGTGCGCCGAACAGTGAAGTGTCCGTCGCCAGGTGTGCCGCGAAGATCCACTTGAACTGCCCGGAGACCTGTTGGACGATTAGATCGCCGTCGAACGTCTGCCATGTCGATTCGCCGATGAAGAGCGGCCCTCCGGAATGTTCGAACGCTTCGGCCTCGCCATTGGCTTTGAGTTCGAGCCCGTATTCTTGGCTATTGATAGTGAAGACCCAAGATCCGACGTATGCGCTGTTTCCTATTGGGCAACCGTGAAAAAGTACGATAACCATCGCAGCGAACAACATGAGAGACATTTTTTTCTTCATCGACCCACTCCTGAGTTGGATACACCAAGTCCAAAATTACATTACCACTAGACTTGAAGAGTATTTCGAGATTGCCGCAGGGGGAGAAAGAGCGCGCGCTGCGGATCCACGCGACTCATCGCCGCATCATGGGCATGGGTTTGAAGGGGTGGGTGATGGCATACGGAAGAATGGTCTTCGCCAGCACTTTGTGGAAACCGGCGTTGGGAAATTCCTGTTGCGCTTTCTTTATAAACGCCCTGTCGACACCCGCGCGTATGATACCTAGTGATAAATCAATGAGGTCGGCTAGGCGAAAGTATTCCACGATGTCGGCTTGATCGCCGTTGTAACGTGTAAGTTTGTGATGCCACACGATGAGATCGGTGACCAGCGGCGCAAGTTCGGATCGGCCCGTTTCATCGAGGTAGGCGCGCGCCAACGCTGCTGACGGTTCGAGGTAGTCGTTGTTTCCGCGAAGGACGAAATCAATGTCGTGAAAGAATCCCGCGACTTCGAGTGGGGCCATCATCGATTCGTCCGGACCGTTGAGAAACAAAGTGAAATTCATCATGCGGTACAGATGATTGCGATACGCATTGTAATTCGCACCGAGTTGATCGCGATGAGATTCGAGGAGATCGTCAACTTCTTTGAATTGCGTGATGAGTTCCATAAGGCGCTGCTCCATCTGAGTTGAACTTGTGACTATACCGATTTGTAGCCACGGAGAGCACAGGCTTCGCAGAGAAGCGCGTCAATCGGGTGTCGACTGCTTGTCGCGTTTCTTGGTGGCTTCGCCTCGTACTAACGTTCTTTAGGCGTGGGACTTGACCGCTGACAGGATTTAGAAGATTAAGAAACTCTTGTTTCACGCGAAGCCATAGAGTCGTTAAGAAAAGAATTTATTAGCCACAGATGAACACAGATACACACAGATGTTGGGAAGATCGCCGGACCTGCGGTGGGCGACTTTCACTTCTTTGCAATGACGGAGTACGAGCTATTTAATCTCGCGCTAGTCGTTGGCCGTTGCCGCACTTGCTACGCAACTCCATGGCCAAGGCGGAGCTTGGCCCTCCCGGACCCGGGCGCTGGTCATTCGATGCGTTTAGCGCGTTGATTTGCTCCGCCTTGATGCAGCGTTAGCGCTGTCACGTTGCCGTCGTCGTCGAGTTCAAAGGAGATTTGCGCGTCGACGATTTTGAAGAAGAATTTCGTTTCGGACTCCGGGAAGAGTGGTGCGCGGGATTGACCGGTGGCTTGAGCCCGGAGTTGGTTTCCTTTCCGGTCGATGTTGATGATGAACTCGGGGGTGAGTTCGTATTTCCCTACGTAGCGTTCGAGGATTTTCGTATCGACGTCGATCGCCGCTCGGTCGATGGTCTTGCTCAACGGAAATGATGAGTTGAGCAGGTGAAACCCGATGTCGTCGTGGCCGGCGCCGGCGCTGTTGGTGAGCACGACTACGCCTTTTCCGGTCTCTTTCACGAATCCGGCAAAGGTGCGGTATCCGCCGGTGCCCCCATTGTGCCAAATGATTGGGCCGGGTCCCTTTAACGTTAGGATGTGCCAACCCAATCCTATTTGCATGTTGTCGCTACCGGCTCGGGCGCGTGGCTGATGGGTCTCGTCCATAGCGGCGCGCAACGGGGTTTCGATCTCGCCGAGGTTTGCAGCGAGAAAGACGATCATATCTTTGGCAGTGGATCGCAATGCACCCGCGCCGGCGAGCGTTGGAATGTCCCAGTTGGGGACTTGAGTTCGCACTTCATGTCCGGGGGCCAATCGTTCTTTTTGGTCGTCGTTCAATGTGATGCCTGTATCGGGCATGTTTAGCGGCGTTGCGATGCGATTGATGACTAGCGTTTCGTAGGAATGCTGGGTTGCGCGTTCAAGTAGGTGGCCAAGCAAGCCAACGCCTGTGTTGGAGTAGGCGTACTTCGTACCGATATCGCTTGCGAGACGGACTTTACCCAGGTATTCGTAGAGTTGGTCGAAGGTATAGTCGGCGAATGGATTTGCCGGTGAATTGGGCGTGAAGTTGTTGGGCATACGAGGCAGGCCCGATGTTTGTACAGACAAATGCTCTAAGGTGATGGACGCATCGTTGCGTGTGGGCACGGACACTTCGGCGGGCAAATGAATGTCGATGGTATCCGCATAGGAAACTTCGCCGCGTGCGACGGCATCGGCAAGGAGAATTCCAGTGAAGACTTTGCTGATGGACCCTATCTCGAAAACGGAGTTTTCGTCCGGTTGCGCTCCTCCATCCGCTTCTTTTTCGCCGTAGGCGTAATAAGTTGTGCCGTTCTCGTCGACGATTCCGATGACAATACCGACCAACTTTCCGTCGGCGATACGGGACTCGATTTCGGTTACGACTGTGCCTGGTAGAGCCTGTGCGTTCGCGACCGGAGCGGTGAGGGCGGATGATACGATCACGATTGTGATGAGTAGTAACCGGCTCAAATCCTGCATGATTGTCTCCCGAGCGCTATTGCGTTACACGAAAGGGGAATCTAACGGTTGCGTATGCTCTTTGTCCAAGAGAGCAAGTTCAATTGGCGGTGCCCCCTCACCCTCGCCTACAGCACTTGGGAGCAAGTGTAGGAAGGGAGAAGGAATTTCTAGCACGGATTCATGTTGACATGCCGAAAGTTCTAGCGATTCCGACTCCAATCCAGCAACGCCCATTCGGAAATGGGCGCTACGTAGCTCCCAATTCCGATTGGGAGTTTTTGGCGCGAGATCGGTCGTGGCAGATAGGATTCCGATGTTTCAACGCTAAACCGATCTAGTGTTACGTCGTGGACTGAGTGGACGTTGGACGCCACGCTAGGCTGGTTCGTGGTCCACCAACGCGAAGGTCAGTAACCAAGCGGCGATATTGACGCAGCCGAGTGTGGCGAGTGCGCCTACTACACCGATTGCAGGAATCGATGCGAGTTGTCCGACGGTCCATGGAGCGAGTGCGCCGAGGGCCCATGCGAGGCCCATGAGTACGCCGCTGATAAGACTGCTCTCGTTTGGAAACCGTTCTTGGCCGAGTGCTACACCGATGGGGTTGGCCATGTTCATCAGGCCGCCGGTGGCGAAACTTAGTAGTGCGAAGATTGGTATCGGCATTTGGGGTGACAAGATGGTGGTGTAGAACGTGATCATGGAAAGGAACGTCGTCGCGATTAACAGGCGACGGCGTCCGAAGCGATCGGCGAGATAACCTGCGGGTGCGAGGCCGAGCGCCGCGCCGAGGACGAACCAAACTAATGCGCCGCCGCGGACGGTCCACATGGGGTAGCCTTTCGCTTCCATGAATTCGGGGAGTAGGAAGAACAGTCCTTGGCCCATCGCAGACATAAGGGCGAGCATGACAAACAAAACGCCTAAGCGGTGTTGCCGGAAAGGAATTTTGCGCATGGATTCGAGTAGACCCGCGCGGGTGGAAACGGTGGCCTCGACGGGACGGCACCAAACCAGCGCCCATGCGAGGATGATGAATCCGGGGATGAGCAGGACTTCAGTGTGGCCGCCAGTGACGCGGTGCGTGAAACTGAAAAGGCCTTGGCTGGCACCGTAGCCCACCCAGCCGAATGCGACGAACACGGCAATGAGTGTTGAGCGACGAGTCGTGGCGTTGCCGCCTGCCATCGTCGCGCCGGCGGGGTGAAACGCGGCTTGACCGAGTTTGGCCATGAACAAAATCACAAACATGCAGGCGTAGCTGAGACCAATGCCGATCCGGTCAATCTGGAGACCGAGCGGTCCGAGCAGCATCATCGGGAACGTGAACGCCGCGCCGCCGAGGACGCAGGCGCGGAGGTATCCACGGTCGGCCCAGACCCCGAACATGGGTTGAAGCGCCCACGTTGTTATGGTCGTTGCGGTCGCGATGAACCCGGCAGCCGCGAGTGAAATGCCGGCAATGTGTTTGTAGATCGGCCAGATGCCGGCGTAGCAGTCGAGCAGAGAGTGGATCGCAAGAAGGCTCACGAATGTTTTAGTGCCCGTTGACAGCGTTCGTGTCGGCGTTGCAGTGGTTTCGATTGTGGCTTCGTTTGTTGTCATGGTTTCAGCGCCCATACCTATGGTGTGGGCATGCGCATTTACGATGAGGGTCTGACGAGCTTAGCCCTACCTAAAAAGTGCTACGGCGTCGGCCCAATCATTTTGCTTGGGTCGACGAACTTGTCGAATTCGGCTTCGCTAAGTAGCCCCATTCGGAGCACTTCAATCTTCAGCGTCGTGCCGTTGGTGTACGCTGACTTGGCGACTTTCGCCGCGTTGTCGTAGCCGATGTGACGGTTGAGCGCGGTGACAAGCATCAACGATTCATTGAGTAACGCATCGATTCGCTTGCGGTCGGGTTCGATACCGGAGACACAGTGGTCGGTGAAGGATCGCGCGGCATCGGCGAGCAGGCGTGTGGACTGCAAGACGTTGTAGATGATGACGGGCTTGAATACGTTCAATTCAAAATTGCCGGATGCGCCGCCGATGTTGACGGCGACGTCATTGCCCATGACTTGCGCGGCGACCATGGTCACCATTTCGGTCTGGGTCGGGTTTACTTTTCCGGGCATGATGGAAGAACCGGGTTCGTTGGCGGGTAGGCGCAATTCGGCGAGGCCGCAACGGGGGCCGCTACCGAGCCAACGCACGTCGTTTGCGATTTTCATCATGCTGCACGCGACTGTCTTGAGCGCGCCGTGGGCCATGACCATGGCGTCGTGGGCGGCCAATGATTCGAATTTGTTGGGCGCAGGTTTGAATTTAATCTTGGTCAGTTTCGATATCTTTTGTACCGTGAGTTTGTCGAAACCTTTCTTGGTGTTCAGGCCGGTGCCGACAGCGGTGCCGCCGATGGCCAATTCGGAAAGCAGCGGGAGCACGCTCTTGATGCGCGCGATGTCGTTTTGAATTTGCTGCGTGTAGCCTGAGAATTCTTGACCAAGCGTCAACGGCGTCGCATCCATGAGATGCGTGCGCCCGATTTTGATGATCTTATTGAAGTCCCGGGTTTTCTTTTGAAGCGCCTTGTGCAGATGCTCGAGCGCGGGCAACAAATCGCGATGGATCGCGGTGACTGCGGCGATGCTCATCGCGGTCGGAAACGTGTCGTTGGAGGATTGCGACATGTTGACATGGTCGTTGGGATGGACCGGGTCTTTGCTTCCGATTGTACCGCCGAGTTTTTCAATCGCGCGATTGGCAATGACTTCGTTCACGTTCATGTTGCTCTGCGTGCCACTGCCGGTCTGCCAGACACGAAGTGGAAAGTGTGCGTCAAGATCGCCAGCGATCACTTCGTCGGCGGCTGAACAGATTGCGCGTGACAATTTCTTCGTGATGAGGCCCATGTCCGCATTCGCCTGGGCGCATGCTTTCTTGAGCACGCCAAATCCACGAATGATGTCGTCCGGCATTTCTTCCCAACCCACATCGAAATTTTGAATCGATCGGGCGGTCTGGCTTCCCCAATATTTGTCGGCGGGCACTTTCATTGGGCCCATCGTGTCGCGTTCGGTCCGCTGTTTCACGGTCGTTCTCCTGGTGCTATTGCTGCACGTAATCCGCATTCAAACGTATAGAGCATGAATGTATCGCAACGGTGGGGGCGGTTCAAGAGCATTGGACGGGATAACAAGGTTTTCGGAACGGTCTTCTTCTTTGATCAGAAGATTTTGGTTGAAACCGCGATCTACTTGTCATCTAACTCCTGTTGCAAACAGGAGCTAGATGCTGAGACGATTACTCAGGGCAAACTTCGAAAGACTATAAGAACCTGGTGTGGACAAAGTTCCGCCTCGGCCGGTGTATTGCTGGGGAACCGGCCAAGGTGGAGCTTAGGTGTCGATTAAGGAAATCTGCTTTATTCGGGTTTGAGCGCGGCGGTGATTCCACCGGCTCCGATGGTGAGCGTGGTCGCCGTCTTAACCGCGGAGTTAAACCCGGCCTCGGCACGCAAAGCGATGTCGAGCCGATGGACGAGTTGTTGCAGGTCCGGGCGATCGGCGAATAGGGATTCGAGGCGCGCTTTGTCCAAGTGATCGTTGGTCACGGTGATGTCGTCGCCATGCAGTTGAAGAACCGCGGGGCGTGATGCATCGATCGGCTGGGCGGAGAAATCTTTGCCTAATGCACGTTCGAGAGCGGCAAGAGTTGCCGAGATGCGTTGTTGGTTTGGCGACTGCACCGGCGTGACTCGAGCCGTTTTGGCCACATCACTAGCCGAAGATGACGACGTCTGATGGCTCGCGAGTCGTTGTTCGAGTGCAGTCCGAAAGGCCTGTATTTGCTGGGTCTGCTGACCGCCTGGGCGATTCTTGAACGCTTGGCGCACGCCACCCAACAGGGATTTACCCGCACGATACAGCGCGATGCCTTCTCCGATCGTCATGCTCATAGGGAGATCTAAGAGCAACCGGCGTGCCAAGTATTGATTAGCCACAGAGATCACAGAGGGCACAGAGATTGAGTTATTTGGAGAGGCGTGGAAAGTCTTCCCGAATTCGTCAATTTGCTCTTCAGCCCGTGGAAGATCCCTCGACTACGCTCGGGATGACCGTTTGGGACTGTAGCGCTGGCTTCCAGCCGGCATTGGAATTGTGCGACGTTCCTATACTCGCTAGAAGCCGACACTACAAAATACGATGTCTGTTCATTGAACTATCGGGAATGTCCTAGAGTCCAAGTTTTGCTTTCTTTGCGCCTCCGCGCCTTTGCGTGAGACGTAGTAGCCAATTCGCTTACCATTGCATCCATGTCGCGATTTCTATTAGTTGGACTCGATGGTCTTGAGCCTTCGCTCGCCGGGCCTTGGATGGACGATGGGACGTTGCCGAATTTGGCGGCGTTGCGGGATCGCGGAACGTTCTTGCGTTGCCAGAGCGTCGAACCGCCTGTGACGTTCCCGGCGTGGACGACGTGTGTTACCGGGGTAAATCCGGGGCGTCATGGTATTTTCGATTTTACGGAAGTTGATCACGCACAACAGCAAATTCGGTTTGTGAATTCAACGCATCGGCGTACACCCGCATTGTGGAATGTCTTGAGTGATGCGGGGAAACGGGTCGGTGTCCTCGGTGTTCCGGCCACGTATCCGCCTGAGCCGGTGAATGGGTTTATGGTGTCGGGCTTTGATTCGCCGGTGGCGACGGCGGTGGATCGCTCGTTTGTGTATCCGGAATCGTTGTATGACGATGTTCGCGATTGGCGGTTTGCGGATGTGCAAGAGTCGAACATTGGCGAAGGTTGGCACACACACACGCTCGCAAAGCTGCTAGCGAAGATCGAGGACAAAGAGTCCATCACACTCAATCTATTCAATCGAGAACACTGGGATTTTTTCATGGTGGTGTTTGGAGAGAGCGATACCGTCGCACACCATTTCTGGATGTTTCATGATAAAGAATCGCCGCGATTCCGTCCTGGATTCGAAACGGCGATTAAGCAAATTTATCAACGCCTGGATACAACGGTCGGAAAGCTAGTCGAAGCAGCGGGTGATGACGTGACCATCGGTATTGTCTCTGACCATGGTTTTGGTGGTGCAGGAACGGGCGTAGTACATCTCAATAATTGGCTGGCGGCGCATGGCTATTTACAATACTCCGGTGGTGGTGGGAGTTTCGCGAAGCAGATCGCGCTGCGCGCGGTTCCAGCGCGATGGCGGGGCTCACTGTTCAGATCGATGAAAGGCATTGCGACTCGGGCGGAAAGCCGCGACCGTTTTTCGGGCATTGATTGGGCGAACACAACGGCGTGGTCCGAGGAATTGAACTATTTCCCGTCGATTCGTGTAAATATCGCAGGACGTGATCAGTATGGAACCATATCGGAATCAGAGTATGACGGATTCTGTACGAAGTTGTGCAAAGAATTGGAAGCATGGGAAGCGGTGAAGACTGCTCGTCCGCGTGCGGCGGTATTCGATGGGCCGCACGTCGATGCTGCACCAGACATCATTATCGATCTTGCCCTTGAGGATGGCTATTCGCATTCGTGTTTGCGTGCGCGGGGTGGTGAAGCATTTCGTAGGCTTGAGGCCCATGAGTATGTTGGGGGTAAAGAGCGCGGCATGAATGGCAATCATCGTCCCGTAGGCGTATTGATGTTGTCGAAACCGGTGGCAGCGCGCTTCGCTTCGCTAGCGGATGTTGCGCCAACCGTATTGGCGGAAATGGGCGTGCCCGGACCAACGATGGATGGAACAAGTTTGTTGGGGCGTATGACTGAATCGGCGTCGGATGCTGTTGCGCAGGCGCAGCGATCCTATACACCGGAAGAGCATGCGGAGATTGAGGAACGGTTGCGTGAGCTCGGCTACTTCGAGTAGCAAGAAGATGCGCATCGCGGTGGTTGCCGCGTGTCCGTATCCGGTGCCGCAAGGGTCGCAAGTACTCATTCGGGATACGGCGTGTTTGTTGCGCGACCGAGGTCACGATGTTCAGTTGTTCACCTACGGATATGGCATTGGCGATTGCCCGGCGGAGCTGACCGTGCGGGGAGCCGGGAGTAAACGTGGGGCACGTCGCACAAAGGCGGGGCCGTCGCTAGCCAAACCATTGCAAGATTATCAGCTCCTACGAACGCTAAAAGACGCGCTCAGCGAGGAGTCGTTCGATTGTTTGTACGCGCACAACTATGAAGGGTTAGCCATCGCGCTTGCATCAGGTCATCGCCCAATCGTGTATCACGCGCACAACGCGATGGCGGATGAACTCCCCCACTATTTTCCGGTTGACCACATTCCACGAGTCTTTGGAACTCGACTGGATTGCATGTTGCCGAAAGGCGCCGACGTCGTGATCGCACCACACGCGCGGTTGGCGGATTACTTGGTCGAGTGTGGATGTGCGCGTGATCGGATCAGCGTTATTCCGCCTTCAGCTGAGCGAATTGCGGAATCATCCAACGAAGAGTTTCAGGACATCGCTCCAGTGCTATACACGGGCAACTTGGATGCGTATCAAAACCTTCCGCTCCTCGAAGCAGCGATTGCGCATGTGCGACGCAGCGAACCCGAACTGGAGTGCCTGATCGCGACATCTGAGTCCGCGTGTTCCATCGCTGGCGCGACACATGTGCATACGCCGGACTACGACTCATTACGCAGCGTGTTATCGGGCGATGTCGTTGTGGCGTGTCCCCGCACTTCGTGGTCGGGGTATCCGATCAAGCTGTTGAATGCGATGTCGGCGGGTAAGGCAATCGTCGCATGTGAGAGCGCGGCGTATCCGCTTCGCGATGGCGTCAATGGGCGGGTCGTGGCGGACGGTGAAGCGGAGGCGTTCGGGGAGGCGTTGTTGGAATTGGCGACGGACAGTGCATTGCGGTCGCGGTTGGGCGTCGCCGCTCAGGACACGATTCGTCGGGAGCATAGTGCACGGACCATCGGGGCGGCTATTGAGTCTGTTGTCGCGACTGCTCAAGGAGAACACTCAGTCGTTCGCGCTCGAACCAACCCACTCCCCAAGGAGAGGGAATGAAATTTTCTACTTGTACCTCGTTGAATTAGTGGATGGAGGCGAATTAGTTTGGACTCGGATACCTCGTGAGAGTAGGGGGCGTTCGGCCATTTGTAGCGCTGGCTTCCAGCCGGCTTTGCATACGCGCCGCCCCGTAATGCCGGCTGGAAGCCAGCGCTACAGGTATAGACTAGGTGTCTTTCCCGCGTGAATGCGGTGTATGAACGACGAGACCAGCAACTTCCAGAATCAATTGAGATGAGGTACTAGAGACACAACGATTAACGTCTGAATCGTCGTCGATTTGGAGCATGCCGACCGCTGGGGATGCGTGATATCATTGGCGTGGCTGAGATCTTAATTCTATGACAAATCCCATATACGAACAGGCATTGCGCGAGACGGCTGATTTGGTGCGCGCTGTAGCAAATACACGGCGCGGCACCGTCGAACTTTCTGAACAGACGGCGGAGCTGCTTCAATCGCTTTCGGCACAGTCCGAAGCAACGGTCGCTCCTTCGGTTTCGCAGACGGCATCAGATCCCGCAGCGCTTCAGGCGCTCGCTAAAGAAGTCGCCGCGTGCGAGAAGTGTGGGCTGTGTAAAGACCGTACGCAGACGGTGTTCAGCGACGGTTCACCGAATGCCGATCTCGTATTTGTGGGCGAAGCGCCGGGCGAGAATGAGGACAAACAAGGTATTCCGTTTGTCGGACGTGCGGGCGAACTGCTGACCGGCATCATCGAAAAAGGCATGAAGTTACGCCGCGAGGACGTGTACATCTGCAACGTCGTCAAGTGCCGTCCGCCCGGCAATCGTGATCCATTGCCAGAAGAAAAGGCGGCGTGTGAGCCGTATCTCGTGCGGCAATTGGAATTGATTCAGCCAAAAGTCATTTGCGCTCTCGGCGGCCATGCTTCGAAGACGTTACTCAAGACGGAAGAATCGACCGGGCGACTGCGGGGCCGTTGGCATTTCTATCACGGGATTCCGCTACGCGTGACGTATCATCCCGCATATTTGTTGCGGAGTCCCGGAGAGAAGCGCAAGACGTGGGAAGACGTTCAAGAAGTCATGAAGGTATTGAGGGGTGAGTTCACGCCGCAACCCCCTGGCCAGGATTCTTAGGCCTCGTCCACGATGAAAACCGGTGCCGCGTCCGTATCAAGAATCCGGTGGTATGACTCGCTTACGGTGCGTGTCATTTTCCTATGCGGTTTCCTGGTCTTGTGCTTGTTGGGATCGGTTTACATCATTACGGGTCGCTATTTTCGCGAAGTGGTTCAAGAGCTCGAGGCGAATACCCAGGCGCTGGCGGACCGCATCGAGATTTGGGCGGAGGAACATCCGCCGGAGGAATTCGACCCGGAAGATCCACCGCCGGAATTTGGTGAAACGGTGGTGGGCGATGGTCGGCTGAAGGATATTCGGCTCGTCGGCCCTGAAGAGCAAACGCCGCATATGGGCCCTGCGATTTCGCAGGAGGGGTTGGTGTTCTTGGTCACAAAGCCTGTGATGGTCGGCCCGGATAAGGATGAGACGGCGCTCATCACGGTCGAATTCGCGTTGACGCCGCAGACCGAAATCCTGCGCGCGTTTCGGAATCGCTACATTCTAGCGATTACGGCAGGATTTCTGGCCGCGTTGGTGCTAATGGTCGTTCTTATTCATCGCACGTTGCGGCCATTGCGCGACCTTTCCGCTTCGTGCGCGAAGATTAAAGAGGGGCAATACGAGTCCGTAGAAATCGAAGAAGCGTCTGGAGAAGTAACGGCGTTGCAACAGACGTTTAACGACATGGTCACTTCGCTACGGGATAAATCGGAGGTGGAAGCGCGATTGCGTCAGACCCAACGATTATCCGCAGTAGGTACATTGGCTGCAGGCGTGGCGCATGATGTGCGTAATCCGCTGAACGCGATCAAACTGTTGTCGAGTCACGCGATGGATTCCGCTTCGGATCCGGCACTCGGGGAAAAATTGCGGACGATTCGTAGCGAGGTCGATCGGTTGGACAACATCGTCACCGGGTTTCTTTCGTTGGCCAAGGAGCAGGAGCTCGACCCGAAATTGACGCGGGTGGATACGGTGCACGAGGAGTGTCTGCGGTTGGTGAAGCAGGACGCGGAAGCACGGGGTGTGCGATTGGTGAGCGACCTACGGGCGGGCGACGCAGAGCTTACGCTCGACGCCAAACAGTACACGCGAGCGGTGCTCAACGTTCTGATCAACGCGCTGGAAGTATCGCCCGATGGCGGTCGTGTTCGCATGTTTTCACGGTTGACTGAATCGCAACTGGAAGTCGAAATTCGTGATGATGGACCAGGATTTGATGAAGAGGCTGCGGAACGGGCATTCGATCCGTATTTTACGACCAAAAAGACGGGCACTGGTTTGGGACTATCCATCACGCGTGGCATTATTGAGGAGCACGGCGGCAGCATTGTGTTGTCTTCCGTACCGGGCAGCGGCGCCCAAGTACTCATTCTCTTACCGCTCACACAAGTTGTATCCGCATGAAAAAACACATTCTAATTGTTGAAGACGAGGTGAGTCAGCGAGATGTCCTGCGCGACATACTCGAAGAAGCCGGGTATCAAGTGACGGCGGTGGGACGTGCGCCAGAAGCGTTAGCAGCATTGCGCGCTGGGCCAACGAACTTGCTGATCACCGATTTGCGGATGCCGGAGATGGACGGCATCGAATTGCTGACGCAGGCGAAGCGCTTGCAACCGGAGCTGGAAGTTGTCGTGATGACGGCATACGCGACGGTGGAAACAGCAGTAAATGCGATGAAGTTGGGCGCGACAGACTATCTAGCAAAACCGTTCGACAAGGACATGTTGTTGGTCGTCGCTGCGAAAGCACTCGAGCGGTCGAGCTTGCGTAAGGAGAATCGACAGCTTCGTACGTTGGTCACGGAATCGGTGGCGCTGGGCAACATCATCGGCGAGGCTGAAGCCATGCACGCGGTGTTCGACATCGTGCGCCGCGCGGTACCCGTGAGCAGCACCGTGCTAATCACGGGCGAATCGGGAACGGGTAAGGAGATGGTCGCGCGGCACATTCATTTTGGCGGCCCACGAAAATCGAGGCCGTTTATCGTCGTCAATTGTGCGGCAATCCCGGATACGTTGGTTGAGTCTGAACTATTTGGACATGAAAAGGGCGCGTTTACAGGGGCAGATACTGCGCGGGCGGGGAAATTCGAATCGGCGGATGGCGGAACCATCTTCCTTGACGAGATCGGGGACATGAAGTTGGATGCACAAGCGAAATTGTTGCGCGTTGTGCAGGACGGCTTGGTGGAACGGGTGGGCGCGAATACACCGCGCAAAGTAGACGTCCGGGTTATCGCCGCGACAAATCGTGACCTTCAGAAAGTTGTCGCAGAGGGGAATTTTCGCGAGGACTTGTATTTCCGGTTGGACGTTTTGCCTATACCGCTTCCTGCGTTGCGAAATCGCATTCATGATTTACCACTACTAATCGATCACTTTCGCAAAAAGTTGTCGGAGCGATTGAGCAAGACGTGTCCGACGGTCGGTGCGGATGCGCTGGAGTTGATGCGCGCCTACCGTTGGCCGGGGAACGTACGTGAGTTGGAGAATGTGCTGGAACAGTTGTACATCTTGACCGACTCCGACACGATTGCTCCGGACAATTTACCACAGAAATTTCATGAACGGGCCACTGTTTCGGGTGACTTCAAGTTGCCGCGGGGTGGATTGGTGTTGGAAGACGTGGAGCAAGAACTCATCCGACAAGCGATTGCGCAAAGCAGCGGTTCAATCAAGGAAGCAGCGACGCTTCTTGGCCTCACGTACAAGACATTGCAGTATCGACTGAAGAAACACGACATCGCGCGAACAGGTGAAGAGCCAGAATCGTCGTCGCAGTCACAGAACTAATCGATTACTCATTCGTTCCTTACGGGGCGTGCATTTTTTGGAGTGCGGCAGCTTGCTTGCGCTTTGTCCTGAGCGAAGCTTGCTTCGCGTTTCTCCCCTGAGCGAAGCAAGCTTCACCTAGTAAAGCGGCAGCAAGCTGCCGCACTCCAAAAAAATGCGCGCCCGAAACGCGTTCGCATCCATTACCAGATCCCCTCTCTGCGCTGGTATACTTGGCTAAATCCCCATCAATTTGTGCGGAAAGGACGTAATGGAAGCGCTACTTGCAGTTGAAAATGGCCAGGTTTACCGGGGTCGCGCCGTGGGTGCGATGGGTGAAGCCACGGGCGAACTCGTGTTCAACACGAGCATGACCGGCTATCAAGAAATTCTCACGGACCCTTCGTATGCTGGGCAAGTAGTGACGATGACCTATCCGCTGATCGGGAATTATGGGGTGAACAAAGACGACGTGGAATCGCGGCAGCCGTTTGTCCGTGGTTTTGTGATGCGCGAGTGTTGTGAAAAACCGAGTAACTATCGCGCGGAACAATCGCTAACCGACTATCTGATCGCAAATAACGTCGTCGGTATTGATGGAATCGACACGCGCAAAATCACGACGATGCTTCGGTCGGAAGGCGCGATGAAGTGTGCGATTTCGACGCAAGAACTTGATGCGGAAAAGTTGTTGGCCACCGCACGTGCTTCTTCGGGAATGAAGGGCAGTGATTTCGTTCAGGAAGTTACGAGTGAAGCGCCGTACGAATGGGATGCGCCGGAGACGGAAACGTTTCACGTCGTGGCGATGGATTACGGAATTAAATACAACATTTTGCGACTGTTGCGTGAAGAAGGCTGCCGTGTAACGGTTGTACCGGCAACGACGTCGGCTGAGGATGTACTCGCACTGGAGCCCGACGGCGTGTTTTTGTCGAATGGCCCGGGCGATCCGGCTGCATTGGAATACCTCTATCCAGCGATTCAACGGTTGACGACTGAGCGCCCGGTGTTCGGGATTTGCTTGGGACATCAGGTGTTGGCCCATGCGTTGGGCGGCAGCACGTACAAACTCAAGTTTGGTCATCGCGGCGGCAATCAGCCCGTGTTCAATCACGACACCGAACGCGTCGAGATCAGTTCGCAGAACCACGGGTTTGCGGTTGACCCCGATTCGCTGGATTCAAACGCAGTCCGAGTGACGCACACCAACCTCAACGATAAATCGGTTGAAGGACTCGAACACAACGAGCTTCCTGTGTTCAGCGTTCAGTATCACCCCGAGGCATCGCCGGGACCGCATGACAGCCGGTATCTGTTCCGGAAATTTGTGGACAAAATGCAGGAGGCGCGCGCGGCTGGTGTGGCGCGCTGATGATCGTGTAGCCGTGTAGCGATGCACGCTTCGACTGACACAGAACCTCCGGTCTCCAATCACATCGACCCCGTGTGCGGCATGACCGTGACCGAGGATGGTGCTGCGGCATCGCGGGTGCATGACGGTCATACCTACTATTTTTGCGGGACTGGTTGCGCGGCGAAATTTGAGGCAACGCCTTTGGATTTCATTGATGGTTCCGGTAATCGCCGCACGCCGAAACCCAGTACGGCTTCTACCGACGCCGAATTCACCTGTCCAATGCACCCCGAAATTGTGCAGATCGGACCTGGCGCGTGCCCAATTTGCGGGATGGATCTTGAACCGTTAATCGTCCGAATAAGCGACGAGCCCAATCCCGAGTATCAAGCGATGGTGCGTCGTCTCATCGTGAGCGCGTTGTTCACGATCCCGGTGTTCATCCTATCAATGGGCGAAATGGTGGGCGTTCAGTTTAGAGAATGGTTGGGCTTCGGTTGGAGTGAGACGATTCAACTGGTCTTGACGACGCCCGTGGTGTTTTGGTGCGGCAAGCCTTTTTTTCAACGAGGGGCTGCGTCGATTCGCACGGGCAATCTCAACATGTTCACGCTAATCGCGATGGGCACAGGCGTTGCCTATGTCTATAGCTTCGTTGCCGCGTTGTGGCCCGATCGCTTTCCGGCGGCGTTCCGAATGCCCGACGGGTCTGTGGCAATATATTTTGAAGCGGCGGCGGTGATTACGACATTGGTGTTGGTCGGTCAAGTGTTAGAGTTGCGGGCGCGTGAACGAACAGCAGGGGCCATCGCCACGCTGTTGGGCCTGGCGGCCAAGACGGCGCGCATTGTGCGCGAGGACGGACAAGAGTCGGACATCCCGATAGACGAAGTCCAAGCGGGGCAGTACGTTCGTGTGCGCGCGGGCGAGAAGGTTCCGGTGGACGGCGCGGTCTTGGAAGGGCTGAGCGCGGTCGATGAATCGATGATCACAGGCGAGCCGATTCCGGTCGAAAAGGATGTAGGGGACTCAGTGACAGGCGGCACAATAAATGGAAACGGTACCTTGCTGATCCGCGTAGATTATGTGGGCGAAGAAGCCCTACTCGCGCAGATTGTTCGTACGGTTGCCGAGGCACAACGAAGTCAAGCACCAATTCAACGGGTTGCCGATCAGGTCGCAGGGTATTTTGTTCCGGCGGTGATCGCATCGTCGGCGGTTTCGTTTATGGTTTGGGGACTCGTTGGACCGGACCCGAGTTGGGTCTACGCGATGGTCAACGCGGTTGCGGTACTTATTGTCGCGTGCCCGTGCGCATTGGGGTTGGCGACGCCCATGTCGATCATGGTCGCGGCGGGCAGAGGCGCACATTCCGGGGTACTGATTCGAGAAGCGAAAGCACTCGAAACGCTCGCATCGGCTGACACGTTGTTGGTGGACAAGACGGGCACATTGACAGAGGGCAAACCGGAAGTATCACGCATTGATGCCGTGGAATCGTTTACGGAAAACGAGTTGCTTCGCATCATCGCGTCGGTTGAAAGCGTTTCGACACACCCGCTGGCCGGCGCAATTGTCGCCGCTGCTCGGGCCCAGGGAATCGAAGTCATCGCGGCCGAGGATGTCGAGACCATTCCAGGCAAAGGGGTAACCGGAACGCTCGATAACCAAGAAATACTCGTAGGAAACGCGGCATATCTGTCTTCGCAAGGGATTGAAATTCCAGCCGGAGACACCACGACGGAAACACGAGTGCATTGCGCAGTTGCCGGGACATTCGCCGGCACGTTGTACATCGCCGACCGAATTCGATCGACGGCTCGCGAGAGTGTGCACGCATTGAAAGCGGCAGGCTTTTCCATTGTGATGGTAAGCGGAGACACGCAAGCAGCGGCGGATGCCGTAGCGTCTGAATTGGGCATTGACGATGTTCGCGCCGGCGTGTTGCCAGAGGACAAAGCACGCTTCGTGAACGAACTGGCCGCCAAGGGTGCGCGAGTCGTCATGGCGGGCGATGGGATCAATGACGCCCCGGCGTTGGCTGCGGCGGAAGTCGGCATCGCGATGGGCGGCGGGACGGATGTGGCGATGGAATCGGCAGACATCGTGTTGCTCAAGCACGACTTACGCGGGTTGGTACGGGCATGGCGACTGAGCCGGGCGACGATGAGCAATATTCGACAGAACCTGTTTTTCGCATTCGCATACAACGCTTTAGGTATACCGATTGCTGCAGGAGTACTCTATCCGGTCTTCGGCATTTTGCTCAGCCCAATGATCGCGGCGGCGGCAATGAGTTTGAGTAGCGTTTCCGTTATTGGCAATGCACTTCGACTCCGGTCCATCGACCTCGGCTAACGGACGCACCCTATGCCAGAGGAATTACCCATTGTATTGTTGATCATCGCTGTCGCTACAAGTGTGCGTGCGGTGTTTGGTTTTGGCGATGCACTTGTGGCGATGCCGCTGCTCACCATGACGATTGGCCTCAGAACGGCCGCACCGCTAATGGCACTCACGTCGGGCACGGTCGCGTTCGTGATTATCTGGTCGTCTTGGCGCAGCGTTCATATTGAAAGCGCGTGGCGACTGGTCGTGTCGGCGATTTGCGGCATTCCGATCGGAATCTACTTTCTACAGGGGACGTATGAACGACCGATGACAGCAATTCTCGGGGGCGTGGTTATGTTGTTCGCGGCCTATAACCTGTGGACGCCGACGCGAATCGCGTTGAACACCGATCGCTGGGCGTATGTGTTTGGATTCGCGGCTGGACTATTGGGCGGTGCTTACAATACGAACGGACCGCCGGTCGTGATCTACGGTACGCTGCGTCGCTGGACACCCGAACAGTTCCGCGCGACATTGCAGGGGTTCTTTTTATGCAGCGGCACCGCAATCCTGGTGTCTCACGGAGTAGCAGGCCTTTGGACCCGCACAGTGTTGGTGAGTTACGTGGCGGCGCTGCCGGTGGTCTTGGTGACGGTCTTCATCGGCAGCCGTTTCTCCCAGCGGTTCGAGGCGGACCGATTTCGACGTTACATATACGCATTGCTATTCGTGTTGGGACTGTTGCTAACCTTTCGAACACTTGCCGCGTGACATGATCCATGACGATGTGCATCAATTTGCGTTAGTATATCGCTCTGTTTGGATCGCCTGCGGTATGTGGGCACTTAGGAAATCGGGATGACGACGGACACTTCACTGGAACGACGACTGGACGCAATGGCGGCGATGCTGCGCGACCTCAGCAGCGATCCGGATCCCGTTCATTCCATCAATGAATACACGCGATCCATGCGCGAACTGTATGGTGACCAGTGCGTCATTTCGATTTCGCGACGCGACGTTGGCGAGGGCTGTTACCGTGTCATGCGCGTCATTCACGAGGAAGGCGTTGATTTCGAAGGCATGGAGTCCATTCCCTACGCGGGCGCAGATGCCCCCGCGCAATGTGGTGGCCTCATAGGCGAGATATTAGACCGTGGCCGATCAACCGTGATTCGTGATTTGGACGTCGTGGATGATCCGGTCCTCGGTATGCAATTGACGCCGTACAGCCTGATGGTTGGATTCCCTGTATTTGATGGCGGTATAGATTGGAATTGGTTGTTCTTCTTGCATACAGACCCGTTCGGTTTTCCCGAGTCCGATATTGAAAGCAAGTTTATGCAGTCCAATCTCATGGGCGGCATTACGAATAGTAAGAAGGCGGCGGACCGATTGCGAGTGGCGAACAACCAGATTAAGCATGAGATCGATGAGATTGCGCATATCCAACGTCTCTTGCTTCCTACATCGCTACCCAACATTCCAAACCTGGAGACGGGTGCGGTGTATCGGACCTATGATCGCGCGGGCGGCGATTACTACGACATCTTTCCGATCGGCACGGCGTCAACGTATGCCACGCCGCTTAACCATCCGCGTTGGGGCGTACTCATTGCAGATGTCGCAGGTCATGGCCCATCGGCTGCCGTGGTGATGGCGATGTTGTCGACATTGTTACACGGGTATCACGCCGCGCACGATCGTCCCGGCAAGGTTCTCGACTACATGGACCGGCATCTTACGTTAAAGAACATCAACCACACGTTTGCAACGGTGTTCTATGGCGTAATCGATACCGAGACTAGGCGCTTGACCTACACGAGTGCGGGTCACCCGATGCCGCTGTTGCGTACGCGCGATGGGAACGTGACTTCGCTACCGGCGACGGGTGGTATTCCGGTGGGCGTGACAGCATCCGAGCCGTATGCGGAAAACGAGATTCAACTAGCGCCTGGCCAACAGTTGTTGTTGTATACAGACGGCATCACGGAAGCGCGACCGCCGGATGGTCCGATGTACAACGCCGAAGGCCTCACCCGCAGCTTTACGGGTGCATCAGGATCTCCGGATGAGGCATTGGAATATATTCTGAGCGACGTTTTTAGCCATATCGGCAGCCGAAAAGCGGATGACGACATTTCGATGGTGCTTTTACGGCTGAGATAGGAGAGAACTGCTCCTGAAACTCTACTGACATTACGCTGTCAGGATTGCTTCTGTACTCTCATAAACATGGTCGCCCATGACGGGCATGACGCAGGAGGATATGAGATGTTAAAAGAAAGTTTGTTGGGCGAATTGCGGGGCAGTAAGGAATTCTTCGACCGGTCCACGCGCTGTCTGGAAGAGACGCACGCAGGGTATCGGCCGACAGGGGATGCACTTTCAACAGCGGAACAGATCGCTCACGTGGGTCAAACAGTCGAATGGTTTCTCGACGGCGTCACGAGCGACAGTGGGTTCGACATGGATTTCGAAAACCACATGAAGGACGTATTGAAGACGAAGACCTTGGCAGATGCGCGGGCATGGGTGGATAAGGCGTATACGGCCGTTATTGAATACATCGAGAATACGTCGGTCGAAGACCTTTCCAAACCGTTACCGGAAGGTCCGGTGATGGGCGGTGCACCTCGGCATGCGATCATCAGCGGAATCGTCGATCACACCGCGCATCACCGTGGTGCGTTGACGGTATACGCACGGCTGCAAGGATTGACGCCCTCGATGCCGTACATGGATACGCAACCGGCGTAACGGCTACTTCTTACTAAATCCTTCGCCAAGATAAATGCGGCGTGCGACGGGATCGGCTTCGATCTCGTCTGGGGTTCCAGCGATGGAAATGCGACCTTCGAAAATGATGTAGGCGCGGTCGGCTATGGCGAGGGTTTCGGGTACGTTGTGATCGGTGATGAGTACGCCGATGCCTCGTTCTTTAAGTCGCCACACCATGCGTTGCAAATCTTCGACAGCGATGGGATCGATACCGGCGAACGGTTCATCTAGAAGAAAGACACGTGGTTCGGTGGCGAGTGCGCGGCAGATTTCGGTCCGCCGCCGTTCGCCGCCGGACAACGTTTGCGCAAGGCTGCCGGCAACGTGCGTGATGTTAAATTCTTCGAGCAGTTCGTCCGCGCGTTCGTTGCGTTCTTTCCGGGACATGGGAAGGTATTCGAGTACGGCGAGGACGTTTTGCCGCACCGTTAGTTTGCGAAACACGGAAGGCTCTTGCGGCAAGTAGGCCATGCCCTCGCGAGCGCGGCGGTACATCGGTAACCGCGTAATGTCGCGTCCAGCGTAAAGAATGCGACCACTATCCGGGCGCAGAAGCCCAACAGTCATGCGGAACGTAGTCGTTTTCCCCGCGCCATTCGGACCCAGAAGACCAACGACCTCGCCGCGTTGCAACGCGATAGACACTTCGTTGACCACTCGCCGACCTTTGTAGCTCTTGACGAGTTTCTCGGATTCTAGGAGTGGTTGATCGAGGATGCTCACAGGGTGTCGGAACTTTCGTCGGTTTCGGTCCGGGCGATTTCCGGCACGTGGCCTTTGAGTAATTTGAAATTGCCAGTCTTTAAGTCATAGCGAGCGCGGGATCCCGTCACGCCTTTTGCACGTTCAAGATCGGCGCGAAAGTTTCCGATGAAGACGAGCGTTTCGGCCGCCATATCGAGATCGGCGGTGTCAGAATGAATGTCGGTTTCACCGGATACAACATGAACTTCGCCTTTCATATTCACTGCGCTCGGCCCCGTGGCGTTTGGAGAATCGTACGCGATTTGGACCGTCTCCGCGTTTGCAGTGAGTGGACCTCGTTCGGCGTCGCCTGCAAGACTAATTTCTACGCCGCCGGACATCGTCGTGACGCGGCCACCGGTCATGCGGACTTTGGGTGCACGGCGTACGTCCATTCGATCATAGCCGCCGCCGTCGTTGCCCATTTGAACACCGTCGGCGCGAAACGATTGGAGGAAGCCGTCTTCGGTATCGAGATCATAATCGAATGAAGTGGCATGGAATGATTTCAACACGTCGCTTTGGCCGCGCACATTGCCCCGAAATTCGAGAGCGCCACTCGAAACATTGAAATCGGCGCGGTCTGATCGAATGAGTCCCTGAGGGGCATCCACTCGTACAGCACCTTTCATGGCGACGCTACCCGGTTGCCGTTGTTCGGCGTCGGCATAGGTAAAGTCGAATGTGTCCGCTTGAAGTGCGATCGGCTTGGCACCGGATCCCGTTGGGGTCAGGGAGAGATCGACGCCGCCGCGCATGTCTTGCACTTTGCCATCAGCAATGCGAACTGTGGCCGCGCGTTCTACCACCATCTGTGAAAAACCGTCTGAGCCGTCGTTTTGTGCTTCTGCGAAAGGAATCGTCGCTTTCAGGTTCTGCATCTTCATGTCGCCCGATTCGATCTGATACGTCAGACGGTCCGCCTCGAACTTTTCGATGCCCTCGAAACTACCGCTGACGCCGCCCGTAAATGCGATGACCATCTTCGCGACGTCGAACTGGGCATCGGCCGCGCGCATCTCACCTTCACTATTGGTAACGCTGACGTTGCCTTTCATTTCGAGTGCGGCCAGTTCGGTTGAGTCGCCTTCTTTCCATCCGAAGGTGATCGTATCAGCCCCGAGCGTAAGCGGCGGCTGATTTTCATCGGCGGTCTTGAGGTCGATCTCGACGCCGCCGGTCATTTGATCGAGGCGGTTGTCGCGGAACACAACTTCAGGTGCGGGCTTTTCGATTACAACGTGGGTATAGGCGGTATCGTCACCTACTTGTGCATACGCGGGTGTGGCCATAACCAACCACATCGCGAGCGTACGCCAGGTCGACGGGCGTCGACGTGCTTCGGAAGACGACCCTGTATCCGGAAGCTGAATCACACCGGTCACCTTTTCGAGTGTCAGCGTGTTTTCGTCCGGCGAAAATCGCATAGCGTCCGCAGACAACACCGTATCGCCATCGATAATCTTAACTTCGGTTCGGCTGACGGCCTCACGCTTTTCGTTGTTCCAACTGAGCTGTTCCATCGTCAGTGTTTGAGAACCCATCGTGACGACGACCTCCCCCGAAAGTTCGGCGGTTTCTTCGTTCTGATCGAGTACGCCGTTCTTAGCAGTCATGACAGTCTGTTTGTCGTCTTCGGCGAATATCGTGACGCGGGCATCCCCAAAATTCATGACGCCGGGTTCGACTTCGGATGCGTTCGGCGAGAATACCTCGAGCGAGGGCCCGATGAATTCGCCATCGGCTGAGCCGCGCCGGAATAGGAGGGCTTTGATTTGGCCAGCGGAATCGGCGGGCGCAGTATCCGCACCGGCGTCAGTTCCGGTTACTGACGTGCTCGACCCCGCAGAGGACGGGACCGTGTCCGGCTTCCCGTCGCATCCGGTCACGACAAGTCCTACTGCGAAGGCGATGAAAATCCCGCGTATCATCAAGTGGGCCCATGGTTTTTGGCGTGGATCATGCGCAGGCCTTTGAGCGTGAGCCATGGGTCAATGGTGTTGATGCGTTGCGTGATTGATCCGATAAAGCTGGCGATACCGCCGGTGGCCACGACGTGTGATTTACCGCCGATTTCGTTTTCGATACGGGCGATCAGTCCGTCGACCAGGTCGGCGTACCCAAACGTGAGTCCCGCGCGGACGGCGGAGATCGTGTCGCGACCGATGGCGGATTCCGTTTTAGAAATCTCGACGCGGGGCAATTTTGCACATTTTTCGGAAAGGGCTTCGGCGGAGATTTCGATGCCGGGCACAATCGCGCCACCGAGATATTCACCTTTTTCGGAGACGGCGTCGAACGTAGTGGCCGTTCCGAAATCCACAACGATGAGCGGTCCGCCAAACTCCTCGAACGCAGCGACCGTGTTTACGATTCGGTCGGCACCGACTTCTTTGGGATTTTCGGTTTGAATGACAAGACCCGTCTTGACGCCTGGTCCGACCAGGATTGGCTCGGTGTCGAAGGTTTGTCTGCACATCCCCTGGAGTGAGTGATTGAGTTCCGGGACGACACTTGAGACACAGCAACCCGTGACGTCTTTGACGTTGAATCCGCGTTCTTCGAGCAAATTTAGGAATAGGATGCGAAGTTCATCGGAGGTGCGGTGCGTGGTAGTGACAACTCGCCAGTGCGCGACGAGTTCTTCGCCCTCGTAGAGGCCGAGTACCGTATGTGAATTACCAACGTCGACTACAAGTAACATGGATTATCCATTATCAATTTGCGGCTAAATCACCGCAGGTTCTTAACGCAATGACTGCGACTAGTTATCCACTTCTACAATTTCGCCGAAGAGAATCTTGATCTCGCCATCTTGTGTGTCCACAAGCAACCCGCCATCGTGATCGACTTCGCGAACGACACCTTCCTTACCTTCGCTCCGAATGGTGCGACCGCGAATCGCGCAGGCATCTGCCCATGCCGTCCGTATCGATTCGATCCCGCCCGCACGTATAACGATAACGCGCTCATCCAGACCCGTCAAAACGCGGCGTAGTATATCCCCCCGGTCGATGGTCTGTCCTGTCGCCCGTTCGAGCGAGGTCGCTTGGTCACGTAATTCGGGTGGAAAATCATCTGCGATGTGTTTCACGTTGATGCCGATACCGACCGCGGTGACATCGCCACGGCGTTCGACGAGCACGCCGCAAAATTTGCGCCCTTCTATCAGAACATCGTTGGGCCATTTTACGCGCACATCGCAGATATCACGTACGGCGTCGCGCACGGCAAGCGGCGCGGCAAAGGCCAAGCCTTCGGTCCCGTGCTCGAACGCAATGCTAAACCATAGGCCCAAACCCGGAGTGCTGTGCCATGTGCGGCCACGTCGGCCTCGACCGGAAGTCTGCGTATCCGCGACGATCACCGTGCCATCGCCACCAACATCGAGCGCGCGGTCGTTGGTGGAGCCGATTGTATCGTAAACAAAGGATCGCGACCCGACAATCGTGGTGCTCAGTGGTGACAACACGAGGTCGTCGGTTGGATTAAGCACGCTCAATCGCCAGAGACAAATCAATCGCAGGGGCGGAATGCGTGAGCGCGCCGACCGATACACGGTCCACGCCGGTCGCTGCCGCTTCAGACGCACGATCAATATTCATATTTCCGCTGGCTTCCAATATAACTGGATGTCCTTTGGCACGGGTGACCGCGTCGCGCATTTCGTCGATCGTCATGTTGTCGAGCAACACGGCGTCGACACCAGCCGTAATCGCTTCGTCCAATTCGACTAGTGTTGTTACTTCGACTTCAATCTTGAGCAAATGGTGTACACGCTCCCGCGCGCGTGTGACCGCCTGAGTAATTCCGCCTGCGGCAGCAATGTGATTGTCTTTGATGAGGACGCCGTCGGATAAGCCGAACCGGTGATTACGTCCTCTGCCGTGGAGGACCGCACGTTTTTCGAGTGACCGCATCAGTGGCGTCGTCTTCCGCGTGTCACAAATGCAATCGCCTGCCGCAGCAACATACGCCGCTGTAAGTGTCGCGACACCGGAAAGGCGTTGCACGAAATTAAGTGCCACACGTTCGGCCTGGAGTACGCCGCTCGTACGACCTTCAAATGAAACGACCAGGTCGCCGTTCGCAAACGAATCGCCATCGTCCTTACCCGCCCACCCCGTCACTTCGGCGCGCATCAAATCCATCGCCGCACGAAAACAATCAATCCCGCTAAGGACACCGTCCTGCTTGGCGTTGAGCTGCACACGACACCGGGCATCGGAATCGAAGATCGCGTCGGTCGTGACATCGCCGCCACCGCCAAGGTCTTCACGAAGCGCCGCTTCAACTAAGCTTCTTATTTCCATAATACAAAATCCAACATAAGCAGGTGATCGTATCACGGAACAGTCCCACTAAACACGTTAATGGGCTGACCGTCTCATGCTCCCAGTGAACTTCCGCCGATACGACAGTCTAATGATCCGATGGTATCTTTGGCATGGGAAGGATAGCGAGGGCTGCTCGGGACAGGCTGCAAGCTCATGAAGTCAATTTGGATTCCTCTCCGACTACACGTTGATCGCCAGCAATATGGTTCCTCACAAATGTACCGTCCGGAAATGTGTATGTGAATTCCTCGGGGCCGAATTGAACATTTTCCTCATAGGCCGTCATGGTAAATGTGCGTCTTGCGTCTACGCTTATCGATCCGTCCCCCCTTCTACGGACTAGGTCGTGGACCGTGGACTCGACCGGAAGGAATGCGCCATTCTCAGTTCGGACGTATTTCTCTACTGTAAAATAACGGTACAAGAACAGTTCCCCATTTTCGAGAATATCGGAACACTCAATTCGAATGGGCATCATTCCATGACTTGGATCCAGGTGGTATCGAATCAAATCGTTGTATTCGTTCACGAAATCCAACACATTTCCAGAGTCACTTACATTCGTCAATCTTGATGTCGCGGGATCTGGCGGGACGACTTCTGCCAGAGGATAGTGGGTGCGATCATCCCATTCCGGCCAAATCGCACCTCTCTTTTTGTGAGGGTAATAGTGGTAGTACACCCCGTCGCCGTGAATTTCCGTGTAAGATAACGATTTGTCGGGCTCTGCGGGATAGCGTTTTTCACTCCCTGGATTGTGATGCCAAACTCGCGTATCGGCTTCGAAACGCTCCAGTACTTCTTGACGATTCAAACTTTCACCCAACCGAGAGACGCGTAACTCCCCTTCCATGCGTCTGCCGATCGAACTCACAATCATCAAGCCATCGCCGGAATATTCCTTACCCTGGGTTTTCGACAAGAACTTTTCTGTTGGCCCTTTTCGATAGTCGTAGGTTAAACGCAAATTGGTGAACCGTTTCACCCCATCGCGCCAAACGGCGTACGAGTGACTTTCTTCAGGCGCGATGGAATCTTGTTGGCCTGATGCACCGGTTACACCTAGAACAAAGAAGACCAACGGCGTCGTTAACCTAATCCACCCGCCTGCCGGATACATCCTGAAAGACTCCATCATGATAGTCATCTCTCCGATCGATTCTGTCTCATTGTATCCACTGTCACTCAGCAAGTCCTCGACCACAACCCTACGGTATTATGCCCTGATTGGCCCAATACCGGGCACAATCCTCCAGAGCGTTGTTCATGCCCTGGATTCCGCTCCCACGTTTGGCAAATCGTCAATCAGTGCGTTAGATCAAGATGCAGTAGGTCGTCTTCTGTGAGCGTTATTGTGGTTGCGGCGGGCTGCACGGCCTGATCCAGACCGGGTATCAGAACGCGCAATTCATACGTGCCCGATAGTAAACCTTCGATTCGATAGTGTCCATTAGCATCGCTCCGAACATTGCTACTTTCGGGCTCTTGGCGATTCGCACCGATCGAAACCACGACCACTGCGTCTGCAATCGGTAGACCATCCAGACTAACCATACCCTCGACGCCAGCTTCGCCAATCTTGAAATCGAAGTAGACGGGTGTAATCTTTCCGTCGTCGACCGTGATCGTACGGCTTATGTTGCGCTCACCGTATGGAGGTTCCAAATCGAGATCCGCATACACCAACACCGGGCCGGGACCGACATTCGGCAGCTCGAATTCTCCTTGCTCACCAGTTCTTGCACGCGCGATCGAAACTGGATGCGATTCAGGATTCAATAGGGCGAAGACCGTGGCGTTGATCGCGGGCGCTCCGTTCAACGTGACTGTGCCCGACGCCGATCCGCCCTCGTATAACACGATTTGAATCGCGCTCAAATCGCTCGATACCGGTTGAGACACGGGCGCGTATGCGTGATGTGACGCTGAGACCATTTGCAGCTTCGTGGACGCATCAGAGATTTCGAATCGGCCTTCCGCATCGGTCAGTACAGGCTCTTGCGTCCGTAACGTACTGGACCGAAAACTCGATGGCAATGGCCCCGCAAAAACCCGAGCGCCTACGACAGGTTGTCCAATATGGTCGACCACCGATCCCGAAATCCGGCGCGCGCGATTCATCGCAATGACGACACCAGACGTATCGGCGCCAGAACGAATCTGAACCGTTTGTTCGGCATCGGCAAATCCGTTAGCGCGGATGTGCACCGTTTTTTGGCCCCGACTAAGCCGCGCCATCGAAAATGCACCGTTTGGATCGTTCACCGCGCGCCATCGCGTATGGTACATCGTGTCGGGTTCCTCGGAAACCGGGACCGACTCTTTCACTTCGAATTGCTGAATCGGATTGTTGGATTGACCATCAACGACGGTACCCTGAAGCCCACCGTAGGGCTCTAGCGTAATGTACAGCGGACCCGTATCCGGCATGACGTTTCGTTTGAGTGCTCCGCTGAATTCACGATGTCCGACCTGCACGTAGAACGGACCATCGTTCTCCATCGCGATTAGAAACGTACCGTCTACATCCGTCGTCGCAAACGTACTCTCATCATGCGTCACGGTGTAGACGTCCACTTTCGCGCCTTTGATCGGGTTGCTTTCGATGTCAGTAATCGATCCCCAAATCCATCGATTGCGGCCTACCTCGTGAACCAGCCTCAACCCGGTTCGATGTTCACCTTTATTAAGATTAATGCGCGAAGCTTCGATGTAGGGATTCGCCCTACCACCGATTCGCACACTCATCTTGTGTTCGCCGGCAAACAGACCCGAGATTTCGAAGCGCCCCAACGAATCCGCGACCGCCACAGGCAGCGTTCCATAAATCTTTACCTCTGCCATTTGCGCCGCGACTTTAGCACCCGGAATCACCCGCCCGCTGTCGTCAACGACGACGCCAGAAACCAATGTGTCGTGCAAAACCAGGTCGGCTTCGTAATCTTGACCAGCGACGACTGCGCCAATCTCAAATGGAGGACTGCGCAAAGCAGGCGATCGTTGTGATGCCTGGACATACAGCATGCCGGTGGGAGAAACACCGTCAATCGAGTAATGACCCTCTTCATCGGTCCGATCCTCGCCGCCAGCCTCGAACGCTTCCTGATCGTTGTGGACTTCAACGTGAACGTCCTTTGCAGGATTACCGGCCAAATCGTATACATATCCATGGATCCGCGCGCCAGCGGGATCAGGGAAAGTTTCAACTACGAATTCAGAAGTTTCGACTACAACGTCGGTGGTCTCTGTAACGCTACTGGTGGTTTCCAAGGTTTCGACGACCGTCGTAACTGCTATCCCCACGGCAGCAATCGATAAGTCGTCCGGCGTCGCCACTACCGTGTTCTGAGCATTTTGAGTTTGTGCCCATTGCAGAGCACGTGGTGCTGCGATCCCAACGAGGCCCGCAAGGATAGCAATGATCGCAACCGCGCCAAGTCCATAGACGAGGAGTCCGCCACCGCCTGCGGCAACGGCGTACGGGCTGGCATTGAGCGCAATGGTGCCGAGTTGCGCGATCAAGGTCGCGGGTGCGGCGGATGCGGCCTCGGCGGTCATGAGTTTCGTTAGTGCGGCGACGGTTATGACCGCCTTGCGTCCGCGCATTTCTTCGCGGAGTTTTTCGAGGGCTTTGTTGATACGTCGCGTGACGGTGGGTCTGGAGACGCCCAATCGTTTAGCGGTCTCGGCATGGGTTAGGCCTTCGAGGAAATGGACTACGAGGGGTTCGCGTAAGCGGTCGGGTAACGCGGCGAGTGCGTCGTCCAATATGGCGACGGCATCGGGGTTCTCAACGCTTGGTTCCTGTTCTGCGGCGAATCGTTCTTCGCGTTGGCGTCGGCGCACATCGCCGCGAATGCGATCACGCGCACGGGATGTGGCCAAGACATGGAGCCAGCCGCCGAGTGATCGTGTGGGCTTGTTCGCTGAATCCGCAAGCGATAGAAAACAATCCTGAGCGACTTCTTCGGCGTCGGCAGCGTTTCCCAGCACACGGCGACACGTGGCGAAGACCATGTTGGCGTGGCGATGGACGAGTTCTTGAAAGGCTTCGGGATCGCGGCGGGTCTGCCAGCGTTTTAGTAGGACAAGGTCGGTAGCCGTCATAACAAGCGCTCCATGCAGTTGCTCCTCGGCACTGCTCGCCCTAGAGACGCCGCAGAAAGGGCTGTTGGTTCACTACGCCCTTACCCCTCCGTCGTCATTCCCGCGGATGAGGGAATCCAGTGTAACCCAGTCGGTTGCGCGATCCCGCTGGATCCCTGCGTTCGCAGGGATGACGGCATGGAGTAACTCCTACGCTCCCACCAACATCTTCCGGATCGTCTCGACCATTTCTGTTCGTGCGACGGTTACCTGCCCGGTTTTGCCGGCGGCGCGGTATTCTTCGCGGTCAGTGAGGTCGGACCTCTCGCGTTTGCCTTCGTAGAGATCTTTGATCGATACGACGCCGTTCTCGACTTCGTCTTCTCCGAGGATGACAGCGACGGGGATGGCGTAGTGATCGGCGTGGGAGAGTTGGGAACCCATCTTCATTTTCTTTTTGCTGGCGAAGTACGGTTCCGTGGCAATCCCTGCGGCGCGCAATTCGGTTGCAACTTTGAGGGTTTCGGCGCGGGGGACATTGCCCATCGTAACGACGAGGACTTGGGTGCACGATTCCTTCTTCTGCAATAGGTTCATCGCATCAAGTGCGCCGAGGAATCGCTCCAAGCCAATGGAGAATCCAGTACACGGGACCGCCGTCGCGTGGAATCGGCTGACGAGTCCGTCATAACGACCGCCTGCGCCGACCGATCCAAATTCCGGCGCGTCGGGGAATGTGATTTCGAATACGGGGCCGGTGTAATAATCGAGGCCGCGCGCGAGGCTGGGGTCGAATACCGCGTGCGTTTCATCGACACCGAGCGATTCGAGGTAGTCGTTGAGTAAGGCCATGTCGTCCGCCGCAGCAGTTGCGAGATCGGACTCCGGCAGTAGCTCGCAAAGCGCTTCGACCGTCTCGCTGCGCGACGATCGTTTAGCGTCGATGAACCCGAGGATGGCGTCGATGGTGGCATCATCGAGGTGCACGCCGGGGATGGGGTCACCGGAATCATCGACACGGCCCTCGCCAAGTTCGCGGCGAATATTGTCCAGGCCGACCTTCTGAAGTTTGTCGATGACCCGGAGCACGTGTTTCTGACGATCAACTTCAGATATGCCGCAGGATTCGAGCAATGCGTCCACGAGTTTTCGATTGTTGATGAGAATACGATAGCTTTCGACACCAAGTTCGCGCATGACTTCAGCGATTAGCGCGATGAGTTCGGCGTCTTGCGCGAGGTCTGTCGCGCCCGCGATATCCGCATCGATTTGGGTGAACTGCCGAAACCGCCAAGGCCCCGGCTTGTCCGCACGCCAGACCGGACCCATCGCATAACGACGGAACGGCGTCTTGATGCGGTCAGGATATTGCGCAACAACCCGTGCGAACGGCACCGTGAGATCGAACCGCAACGCCGCTTCTTCTTCTTCCGGCGTCTGCAAGCGGAAAAGTTCTTTGTTCGTCTCCTCGCCGCCGGTGCCCATCAACACGTCGAGATGTTCCAGGGCAGGCGTCTCCACAGGCGAAAAACCGTACCGCTGATATACGCGCTCAATCGTGGACAGCGCCCAACGGCGCGTGATGGCCTCGCGCGGGAGACAATCTTGCAGGCCTTTAAGCACGCGCGTTTCTACGCGACCGCTCTTCTTCTTCTTTGACGCCGCTTGCTTATTCGGTTTGTCGGTCATGCGATTCCGTTCAAATTGGGTTCATCGTTGTTTAGGTTCACGATGTTACTTCGGGACCACTTTGAATCCCAAAAGATAGATGGTTTCCATATGCGTTTTCCACGTATCGAAAAGCAACCCAGTGCCTGGCCATACCGTACGCACATTTCGATCAGGAAACGGGTGTTCGTACCGGAACTCAAGGGCGAACGTGTTTACTCCATCTCGGGTTGCATCTTCCGGGATGTCGATTCGCAGTACAGTGTCCTCGCCTACGGGCAATTCAACGACACCGCTTATCTCTTTTCCGTTCAGGCGAAATTTTGCAAATTGCGATTGCTGGAAATGGTCGGGCGTTCTCAAGCCCAGCTCCATGGTATACGACCATTCCTTCCGCATGGGCAACAGCAACGCAGGTTCCTTCGAGTATGCGCACCAAGCACCGTTCTTACGGATCGAATCCGGGAGCGTATCGTACCAACCGCGCCCGAGAAAGTTCCGCACGGGGATGCCACGAAGCGGTTTCAAATCCGCGATATCGAACGTCTCTACTTCTGCATCGGGCGGTGTTATCCCTAGAAATGACTCTTGGCGGAATCCGGACAGCAGATCGTAGCGACCTGGCGATACGCCGTTTCGCGCGGCAAACCAAAGATTGGCGGGATAGGACCCTGGATTGCCGATACGGTCGTGCGCGATGGACGCGACACTCTGCCAGACGTTTTCAAATGTCTTGGGTTGATAGAACGAAATGTAGCTTTGGCGTATTCCAACTGTGAGGCCGACGTTCCACACAATAAGTATGGCGGCAATCGCCCAGATTAGTACTGTTGGTCGACGGCGTACGAATGCAACGACGAGACATCCAGCCGCCGCGATGCCCGGCGTGACAAACGCCAACGTGCCAACGAAACGCCGCATGCCAAACGACCCGCCCGCCCACCAGATTTCGATGGCGGCATTAAAGTAGGTATACGTGAGCAACACTAGGGCAGTGCTCACGCATAACACACGCGACTTTCGCCACAACAGGGGTACGCCTAAGAATCCAGCGTAGAGCACGGGATGCCAAGCGAAGAGTCCGTGTTGTGCAGAAAAGAGTACGGCCACGATGTTGGGTCGAAGAAAGTTCATCGGCGAACCTTCAGGCAAATTAAACCCATACCGAAAATACCAGGTAAACAGTTGGCCGCTAAATATAACCAGCATCGCGCCGAGTATTAAGCCGAGTTGAATACCGGTTCTCGCAAATGGTGGGAGGTCGTTTGTCGTTTCCGGATCTTTTTCCAATTCGCCGCGGGCCGTTCGGACAGTTTGAATACCCCAGTCGATGAGCGGCAGCAAGAGCAATGCGGCATGGCTGGGACGCACGAGCATGGCCAGACCTATCGCCGCACCGATCAAACCGTATCGAAGGTATGACGCAGAATCGCGCCATCCTGCCCAAAGGAAAAAGACCAGCGCACCCGCAAAGAACGACGGCGCATGGGACATGAGCGGTTGATCAATCACGTACCACATGAGCGGCGATCCGACCGCCATGAGTAAGACGGAAAAGAAGGCTGCGCGGTGCGAGAAATAACGTCGGAGCGCGGAATGTGTGAGCAATAATCCAGCGAACGCTAAGGCCATACTGCCGAACGCCGCGGCTACAGCGAAAGGAGCACTGATGCCGTCAGTAGGCCACTCTGCGCTAGTCCAAGCATTGACTCCGTGCACAACAGCAATCGCGGCGAGGTAGAACGGGAGCCATAAGAATGGAGAACCGATAGGCGCGACGTTGTGTACGGGACGATCAGGATGCGCGTTCGCCATGAGGTCCCACACGCCAGGAATCGCTTTCAGTTCATTCTCGAAATCGAGGTCGTGATCGAACACCCACGAATGGAGATAGGCGTAATACTGCGGCTGGTCATGGCCCATGGCAAGGCCGAAGTGCCATTCGCCGCGAAAACTAGAATTGAATGCGCAAGCGCACGCGAGAAACAGCAAAAAGAAAACGAGCCGTGCTCCACGGTCGTGGCGCACATCTTCGTCGGGGCGAAGTTGTCCTGTGCTCTGTGCGAAGAGCGTAGAGTTTCGAAGCCAGACCCATTGCATGCTCAGTAACGCCGCGATTGCGCTGTATAAATAGACGGCTTGCGCGCCCAACAGTCCGCTGAACATGCGTGTTTGCATCGGTGCCGAGATGAGGGCTACGAACACAAGAAAAACAGCTGCGCCAGTAAGCACCGCATAGAGTATCGCGACAATCCGCAGTCCCGGCAGACGCGATTCATCCTCATCTTCTGGCGGGGTTAGCGGCGCCACGTCCCCTTCGGGCTGGTCAAGGTCCATCGGCATAGGTCATTCGGCGGCGTGCGGTTCAATCGGCAGTCGGTAATGGATCAGGAAGCAGGCGGACAATTTTTGTGTGCGCCATCACAAAACGCGCCATTCGCAGACCGTTTACAACAACACATCGCATACCTGCGCGCTTCAGTAATCGTGACTTCGACGGGCGAGAAATCGGTGCCCTTGTGCGAACCATCGCACCACGGCTGCGACTTGGATTGGCCGCACTGGCACCAATGATATGTGCCCGCCTCCAGCTCCAATACCGCCGGTTTAGTATCCGCGATAACGGGTTCGCTCATTGTGAAGATTCCCTTCCCCTCTCAATTCGATACACGCCCGTATACTAAGGAGGAGCGCGCTTGCAGTCAATGTAGTCGCCATTAATACCGCCAGGAACATCCACCTTGATCCCTCTTCGAATCGGGATCGCTCTTGTCCCAAATAAGTTTCCCACACCGTCATTGCTGAAGCAATAGGGCGGCGACACGGGAGACTTGTAGAAGGACGATCAACCTCGCGTTTCCCGTCATTGCGAAGGAGCCCTAGGCGACTGTGGCAATCTCGTTGATGGAAAAGACCCTTCCGTGCGGAGAGTGCTACGTCGTTCGATTTATTGACCACCGATGAACATCGATAGAGACGGGGAGCATTCATCTGTGTTCATCGGTGGTTTTCATATCAAGCCCGGACCTGTTTACGATTTACTTGACATCTACAGCAATGACGGGAGGGATGCGCTCCTGCGCGTCCATTACCATTCGGACACGCGGGAGTGTGCCCCTCGTGATCCGTGCAATAATCGGCGCGCGAACTAAACCGTCGGCCTTGTTTCGACACAGCACACTTCGAGTGCTCGCTTGGCGGCGGCGATTGCTTCATCGACGTTTTCGCCGCGGGTGTAGACATAGCCAATTCGATCTCGGGTAACGCAGTCGACGATGTGCTGCACTTCATCGTCGGGTTTGACGAAGACATGAAGTTCGACGACGTTTGGGATAGCGCGCGCTTCTTCTTCCCCTACAATTTTGCTGACGATACCGGGCCGCGCGGGAAACCAATAGACCGCGGTGCCTTTTTCGAATTGACGGGATTCTTCCGGCGATTTCCCCAGCGCGATTCGAAAGGCGTCGGCCATGATATCCATACCGTATGTCATCGGAATGAGGTCCGTCGGAATTCGTCCGCCGCCGGGGCGTGCCGCGATTTCGATTACCCGAGGACCGTCTTCCGTTGTGATGATTTCGAGGTGAACAGTGCCCGAGTTTAATCCAATCGCCCGACATGCACGTTCGGTAAGTGCATTGAGTTCCGCTTCTTTTTCCGGCCCCAGACCCGGCGGCATGAAAATGCCGAGGTCGAATCGCGTGTGGGAGACGGGCCGTTCTTTGCCCGTGATGCCGCCGGGAATAAACGTTCCATCACACATGAGTCCGTCGATATTGAATTCGTCGCCGACGCAAAAGCCTTCGATGATTACTCTTCCTGAACCAGATTCTTTCTTGGCGAGAGCATAGGCCAGCGACATGTCGTCGATGTAATCCAGCCTGCGAACACCTCGGCTCGCATTACCGTCGACCGGTTTCACGATGACCGGAAGGCCGATATCTTGCGCTGCTTGTTCTGCTTCGTCTAGCGAATCAACACTGCGAAAAGAGGGGTTCGGAATACCCGCCGCCTCAAGTGCTTGACGCATGGCGAACTTGTCCCGCGCGCGATTCGCTGCGTCAGGCGTAAGTCCGGGAAGGCCGATCCGGTGTGCAGCTTCGAATCCAGCGGCCACGCCCCACTCTGCCGCAGGATAGATTCCGTCGACCGCGTGACGGGTCGCGATATCTGCAATGATGTCTGCGGCTTGTAGATCGCCCGCCTCTGAAGCATCCGCCACGGCAAAACCGGGTGCGTTCGGATTGCCGTCCATGGCGACGGTGTCGATTCCGTGCCGCCGCGCGATTTCGTAAAGCGCGATCTGGTTCTGACCGGCACCAAGTATGAGTAAACGTTGAGACATGATTCGAGGATAGTAACCGGAAACGCATCGGCGATCATCTAGACGGATCAAAGGCCAGACTTGATCTCAGTTCGCGACGGTGGCTTGATTCGATTCGTTTTTCAGTCTCTCGACGCGTGCGGCAAGAACAGCTTTGAGATCATCCAGTGCTACACGGGTTTCTTCTAGCAACGTCCGTACAGGCTTCGATTTGCTCTCATCAGGGATCCGCTCATCAAGTTCTGACAACGTGACGGTAATGTTGGTTCTAGCCTTAATCAATAATCCAACAGTCTTCTCGTGTTGAGTTTGTCTTTCTTCTTCGCCCGCAGTCGGTGTCCCGGATATACCGCCCTCTAATTCCCAGGATTGCTCGACGGCTGCGTGTGCTCTGGTGACGTCGGGCGCGACACCGTTCACCCACGTTTCCGATTCTGTGGATAGCGATGCGTCGCTGCAACACAAGGACAACTTTATGCTGAACCAAGAGGTCGTGATCATGCTCTTGTCCAATTTAAGGAGGAAACCATGGCCGATTTGCCCATTATCCAAGTCGACGAGTTTTTTAATCATTTCATCGTGAGCAGAAGGCTTCTTCAGTGCTTCCTTATGCGCCCGCCATGCATCTCTCAAACGCTCGTCTGCCGCATCCATCACTGCTTGTTGTTCTGGCGTCGGCGGAGGCTCCTCCGTATCACAAGCGATAGTGGTCATTCCGAACGTGATGACAACAAGCGCTTGGTGAATTCTCCCGACGTGGGTCGTTCGGTTCATCTCGCCTCTCCTGGTTTTCTAATGATTCAGGGCTGCGTCTAAGCGTGTGCGCCAGGACCGCCGCTCCAAAGAACTCATCCCTAGGTCGACCATCCCCAATTCGATGGAGTGTTTGACCATTCGCGTTCCCGTATCGACCTGACCTGCACTCACCCGCACCAATCCTTCCTCGGCCATGGCGCGCACGGTCCAGGCGTGAACAACCCCGAGTTCTGCTTCAAACAGTGCGCGCGCTTCCCGATATTGCTTGGCCGCCGCGATCAAATCGCCGCGCCCTGCCAGTTGGGTTGCGACCAGAAAGCGTGTATTTCCTGCGCGTGAAGTCACACGCAACACCTCGTCTAAAATCTCATCGTAGGTTCGTTCGGCCGCAAGCTGATTACCGCTCGCGTCATATACGGCGGCAAGATGTAATTTCGCTTCAATGACGATGGGATGATCGATACCCAACTTGGAGTCTAATTCCGTCAACACTATCTGTGCCGCTGCTTCCGCTTCCGCATGACTTCCTCGCATTAACAACATTCGGGCAATGAGCTGCTGCACCAAGAATCGATCACGCTGCGAGTATGCAAGCGCTACGGAACGGTTCTCGTAGAGTCGTTCGAGAAGACCAAAAGCCTCGGTCTCATTCCCTTGAGATAACAAACACTCAACGAGCAACAACTCCAATTGGAGTGCAAGGACGCTACCGGTTCCAAACGTGGTGGTTGCGAGTTCAATTGCCGGGCGTAGCAGCGCCACAGCTTCGTCGATTTCCGATGCATCGAGGTGGACGCGCGATAGCGCGTGGGTAGTTTGAAGTGTATGGACATGGGCCTCGCCCTGGCGCTCTGTTTGCGATGACAGGATTCTTGTCAGAAGACGTTTCGCATCACCGGTTCGTCCTTCATCTGCCGAGAGCATCGCGAGATGGTAGCGGGTTGTGAGAACGTAGGAGTGCTCGGCCCGATACGAAATCCGCATGATGGAAAGCGCAGTTTCAAGCTGCTCCCGTGCCTCCCGGTATCGTCCTTGTGCTTGGAGGTCGCGCCCAAGATTGATCCGCACATTGGCTACGTGAGGTGACTCATCGCCATATCCGAGGAGATGGCGACGCAGGACCGTACGGTGCTCCTCTTCGGCCTGAATCCAGTTTCCCAGATCCCGGCGAACCGCGGCGAGTCGGCTGAGGGTATCCATGGGAGTCGGATCCCGTGCCGGTAGCTCATCGGATTGTATTCGGAAAGCAAGTTCAAAGAATTGTTCCGCGTTATCGAGATCGCCAATATCGTGGTAAATTCGTGCAGCGGCATTCATCATCGCTGCGGTAACGACCGGTTCCTTGGTCAGGGTTCCAGTGTCATTTAACAAGCCAAAGGCTTCATCGGCCAGTTTCAACGCATCCTCATGATCGCCCTCTTCTGTGAGAATAAGAATGAGCCGTAAGCCAGTCAGTAGCCACTCATCTGGGACCAATTGGCTGTCTACATGCTGAAGTGCCTGCCGATACGCATGAACAGCAGCTTCATTTTGGCCTGCCAATGCATGAGCGGATCCCGCACAACGCCACGCGGCGGCCAGACGAAGTGGCTGGGTTGACGGCAGCACTGCAACGGCGGCTTTCGCGTGAATTAAGGCAGCCTCATGATCCCCTGCTGCGAGATACGCCAAGGCGCGATCAAGCGGATCCGCATTTCGATTCCTCGCAACGACATCGGTGTACTGATCGATCTGATCCCTAATGACTTCGGGATCCAATCCGCGTTTACGGGCCTCTCGCTCAACCGCGCGATCGAATCGTTGCGCCGGCGAAAGCGTCGTCCCCAACGTATCCCCTGCTGCCCCCAAAAACTCCTCCGACATCACAGCATTGACGACCGCGCGGACTTGTTCAATCTCAAATCCAATCTCGCCCACATGAGTCGTCGTCTGACGCTGCGAATAGAACAAACCGGTTCCTATTGCCCCAACGGCAACGACAAGTGCGACGAAGCTGCGGAAGAATATCTTGCGTGTTCGGAAGACATTCTGCTGTGCTTGTTTCTGTTCCTCTCGAGCGGTCGCCAACTCATGGCTCAGGGCCTCAACTTCAACGCGCAATGCCAACACATCTTTCTCGATTGAGTCATGATCATTCGGTTCTTGGTAGATGTGCTCACCGGCCAATAGATCGGCTCGATGCGTGTCTTGAAGCGATCGCAGTTCCGCCGATTCAGACCTGTTAGGACGTCCTTCTTCATCGGTGCGGTCGAACGGGAAATTGGGAGGAAGGACGAAAACATAACACGGTATTCCGAGTTCAACCGCGATATCGAATTCGAGTTGCGTGTAACTGCGTCGCGGCTCACCATCTTCGCGCGTAGTAGGCTCCGCTCCATACCGCAGTCCCACGAAATGCAAAATCGCGTTGCAGCTCGCGATCTTTTCGCGCAACATGTCCCGAACACCTCGGTGATCAGGCGGAAAGTCATCTTGATTGATTGGTAAGCATTCGAGGCGCGACACCGCCCGAGATGCGACTTTCCGAACGCTCCATAGGTCTGCAGTCGTTGCAGAAATAAAAATTCGTGGAACCGACTTTTGAGCGCCGTGGTCAATCACGAAGGCGCATTTCGTGATGGCGGACCCAACAACTTACCCTGACTCAACATGACGCGAATCCCCTCGTATCGATCAATAGTAACGGGAAATGCGTCGGCGTTCATCTCATCGGATTTATCTCTATTCGGCGAACAAGGTCCAAACGCCGTAGCCGATCCCAAGACCGACGAGCGCCCAGAAGAATAAAACGATTGCCGTAATCGCGGGCGCACGTTTGAAGTCCCAGAATTTGAAGACAATTCCCACTTTTTGTAAGAAGCTCATATGCTTCACAGCCCTATCGGTTTCAAAGTATCCCGCGTTTTGACTCCAACGCGCTTGGATTCTACCATGGACATGCGGTCTCGGCTTGAGACCAATAGAGCGTATGCGAATCGAATCTTTGGACCGTGACTTTCACCAGTCATTAACATGGGTAGATAACGTGTCAGGCGACTATATTCTGGCCCTGGATCAGGGCACAACGAGTTCCCGTAGCCTCATCGTGGATCCCGAGGGGCGTATCCGCGCGACGGCGCAACAGGAATTCACACAGCATTTCCCCGAGCCCGGCTGGGTTGAGCATGACCCGGAAGAAATTTGGCGCACGCAATTGGAGACCGCGCAAGCGGCGTTGCACGAAGCGGGGTTGACGGCTTCGGACATCGCGGCCATCGGCATTACCAATCAGCGTGAGACGACGGTGATCTGGGACCGCGCTACCGGGAAACCGATTCACAATGCCATCGTCTGGCAATGTCGGCGCACGGCGGATGTGTGCGACCAACTCAAGGCGGATGGTGCAGAAGAGGATATCCGGTCGCGAACGGGACTGGTTGTGGACGCATATTTCTCCGGCACGAAAGCAGCCTGGATTCTAGACCACGTTGACGGCGCACGTGATCGAGCGGCGAAGGGCGAATTGGCGTTCGGCACCATCGATTCGTGGTTGCTCTATAACCTCACCGGTGAACATGCCACGGACTATTCCAACGCATCACGCACGATGCTATTCAATATTCATGACTTAGAGTGGGACGCCGAGATGTTGGATTTGCTCAATGTCCCGCGTGAGGTATTACCCCAAGTGCTACCCACAAGCGGCGTTTTCGGGACGACCGATCTATTCGGAGATGAAATTCCGATTTGCGCGATGTGTGGTGATCAGCAGAGCGCGCTGTTTGGGCAAACCGCGTTCGATCCTTCCGATTGTAAAAACACGTATGGCACCGGCTGTTTCCTGCTCATGAACACCGGCGATCAGGCGATCGAATCGAAGAACGGATTATTGACCACCATCGCCTGGCGAATCGGCGACAAGGTGACCTATGCCTTGGAAGGGAGCGTCTTTATCGGGGGCGCGGTCATTCAGTGGTTGCGCGATGAGTTGCGGCTCATCGACTCGGCTGCCGATAGTGAAGCGCTCGCACTAGAGGTGGCGGATACGCAAGGCGTCTATATCGTGCCTGCGTTTGTGGGGCTGGGCGCACCGCACTGGGAATCGCACGCGCGCGGTATCATTACCGGCCTCACCCGTGGCAGTAACCGTGCACACATCGTCCGCGCGGCGCTGGAGAGTATTGCGTATCAATCGGCGGACGTCATTCACGCGATGGAAATCGACACGGGCAAACCGATTCCCGAGCTGCGAGTCGACGGGGGCGCCACACGGAATGCATTCCTGATGCAACATCAGGCGGATGTACTTGGTGTTCCGGTGCTGCCTGCGTCTCAACCGGAAACGACAGCGGTCGGAGCCGCGATGCTCGCGGGATTGAGTCAGGGCGTCTGGAAAGACCTCGAATCTTTACGGGCAATTCAGGGTGGAATTCGGAGTTTCGGGCCAAAATGGAACGATTTGGAACGTTCGGAAGGCATATCCGGATGGAATAAAGCAATAAAAATGATAAAATCGACGAACTAGGTGTGTGTTTCATAGGCGCGAGTGGTTGCCATTTTCAAGGACCCATGTTACACTCAAGATGGTCAGCGCCACATGTGGCGTTTCTCCTTCCGCGGAGGCCCTGGTGCGATTTCGCCCGGGGTCTCTAAAATAACTCGCGGGCGAAAACGCGAGATCCTATATTCGGGCTGAGGTCGAACGATCTCAGCCCCTTCCTTTTGTCTCGACGTGCGCATGCATTCAATTACCACGTAATGAATCTATCGTTTCGTACCGCGCAACCCTCCGACTTGCCTTTCATTCGCAAGATGCTCTACGAAGCAGCATTTTGGCGACCCGGACAAACTCGACCGCCGATCGAATCTGCCCTTGCCGCTCCGGAATTGGCCAAGCTCTTGGCGGATTGGGGGAAGCAGGGGGACATGGGTGTCATCGCGATAGACGACACCATGCAAACGGGTGCAGCATGGTATCGATTCTGGACGGATGACAATCATTCATACGGATTCGTCGATGCTGCAATTCCGGAACTGGCGATAGGGGTCGTGGAGGATCAACGTGGCAGAGGCGTCGGTAAGGCGTTGCTTCGATCACTTATCGAACACGCGCGTTCAAATAGAATCGCTGCGCTGAGCCTGAGTGTCGAGCGCGATAATCCCGCGCTCAGGCTGTACAAACGAATCGGCTTCGAAATCGCGGAATCCGAGGGCAACGCTTGGACGATGGTCTTAGAGACATAACCGAGCCGTTGGAAATAATCGCCATCGAACAGACGAACAACATCCCCCTTATTCCCCCTTCGAAGGGGGATCAAGGGGGATGTTTAGGACGAATACCCTGACCCCGCGCGTGCGATTGCGCACACTGAAGATCTCGTCAAAAAAAAACTACTTCACATCGACCCAACGCTTCGTCGCAGCGGCTTTTTCTACAGCATCAAGTACCTTCTGGCAATTGAGGCCGTCGTCGAATGTCGGGTACGCGACGTTCTTCCGACCGAGCGTGCTGAGGAAATCGTAGACTTCATGTACGAACAAGTGTTCGTAGCCGATGATGTGCGCGGGCGGCCACCAATTGTCGGTGTAGGGATGGCCCGGGTCGGTCGCGTGGACTTGACGGAAGCCTTGGACGTGGCCGGGGTCGGCGTTGTTGTAATACTGGAACACGTTCATGTTTTCGAGATTCCAAGTGACGGAACCTTTGCTGCCGTAGATCTCGAACGTGTGATGATTGCGACGGCCCGGGGCGAAGCGAGTCGCTTCAAACGTCGCGAGCGTATTGGTCCCGGCGATACGGCCAATGAACACCGCGGCATCATCGACATCGACGCGGCCTTTCTTTGCCTTCTTGCCCGCGCGTTTGTTACGGCTAATGCCGGTGTCGTCTTCGGGCATGGGGCGTTCCTTGATGAACGTCTGTGTGGTCGCTGCGACTTCGGCGACTTGGCCGACGAGGTTGTGGCACATATCAATGATGTGTGCACCGATATCGCCGAGCGCGCCGGATCCCGCATGCTTCTTTTGCAACCGCCACACGCGGGGGAAATTCGGGTCGACGATCCAGTCTTGTTGATACGCGGCACGGAAGTGAAAGATGTCGCCAAGTTCGCCGCGTTGAATCATTTGTTTGATCTCGGCGACCGCGGGTGCAAAGCGATAGCTGAAACCGCACATGTGTTTGACGCCGGACTTCTTCACCGCGCGCAACATGTCCGATGCTTCTTTGGTCGTGTTCGCCAACGGCTTTTCGCAGATGATGTGTTTACCCGCTTTGGCCGCTTCGATGACCATCGGATGATGCAAATGCCCGGGTGAGGAAACGTCGACAACGTCGATGTCTTCTCGATGGACAACTTTCTTCCAGTCCGTGCTCCATTCTTCCCAGCCCATCTGCTCTGCGGCGTCCTTGGTGCCGGCTTCGTCGCGTCCACAAATTACTTTTAGGACAGGCTTTTTCTTGAGATCGAAAAATTTATCGACTTGACGGAACGCGTTGCTGTGGGTCTTCCCCATGAACTTCGTTCCGATCAGGGCGATGTTTAATGTTTTTCCTGGCATGCTTCGCACTCCTCCGCAATGATGGTCTATCCAAACCAGCGATTATAGGTAGCTGCGACCAATTTGCCAAGGGTCCTGCGGGCGGCGGATTAGAGAAATTGACTCACGCAAAGGCATCAGGATAAACGACGCTTCTTCTTGTCCGCAGATGACGCAGATGTTCACAGATTTCTTGAGACGGCAGCGTTGGGAGGGATGCGCTCCCGCGCGTCCGTATCGCCGTTTCTCTTGGGACGTTTCGCACTGTAGAATCGTTGGCTAGCTTCGGCGGAGGAGTACTCGATTGTGATTTGGCAAGAAGTGCGCGAGATGTCTAATGGCTGATGCAGTCGCTCCTGATAGCGCGACCGGTACGGCCCCGACGAAAGTCTTTCTTTCTTACGCGCGTGGCGACGATGAACCATTCGTACGGCGTTTGTACGAGGGACTCTCTGCGCGCGGGTTCGAAGTTTGGTTCGACCGCGAGTCTATGCCGTCACGACAGTTGACGTTCCACCAGGAAATCATCGACGCTATCGCGGCGCATGATCGCTTCGTGCTTGTGGTTGGTCCGAAGGCCGCAGAATCCGAATACGTCATTCAAGAGTGGCGTTATGCGTATGAGATGGACAAGCCGGTGAAGTGCGTGTTGCGTCTGGGCGAAGAGTCGCTCGTGCCGGACGAGCTCAAGCTCATCGATTATTCTGACTTTCGCGATGACGGCCGATTCGATGCCGAGTTGGACAAACTGGCGCGACAACTGAGTGAGCCGCCCGCGCCGTTGGGCAAACTCATCAGCGTGCCTTCGCTTCCCCGTCATCTCTTGGCGCGAACGGATCGCGTTCGCGCACTCAAAGACGCGGTACTTGCCGACCTCATGAACCCGACGGTTATTACAGGTGCCGCTGGTCGTGCGGGTATTCATGGCATGGGCGGCATCGGCAAATCGGTGTTGGCGACGATGCTCGCGCGGGACCGGGAAGTGCGCAGGGCATTCCCCGATGGCGTCGCGTGGGTCACCATCGGCGAAGAGCCATCGATCACCGCGTTGCAGCGCGAAGTAATCGGCGCGCTCGGCGGCAATACCATTTTCGATACCGCTAGCGAAGGAAAGCAACGCCTTAAAGATGTACTCGAAACTAAAGCGGTGTTGTTGGTATTGGACGATGTTTGGGACGGCGCGCACGCGGAAGCGTTCGATGCGTTGGGCCCGCGTTGCCGCGTGACGATGACTACGCGTGACGCATCGCTCATTACGGCGATGGGCGGCACGCAGCATGAGGTCGAACTGCTCGGCGAACGAGAGGCGCTCACGCTATTGGCGCAGTGGGCGGAGAAAGAACTCGATACGTTGCCGGAAATCGCTGCGACAGTCGCCGACGAATGTGGCTACTTGCCCTTGGCGTTGAGCATCTGCGGCGCGATGGTCCGCGACGGACAGCCGTGGGACGATGTGCTCGAAGCGTTGCAGGAGGCCGACCTCGAATACCTCGAACACCCGCACGGCAACATCATGAAGTCGATCAAGATCAGCATTGATCGCCTCGATGCCGATCAGCGCGAGCGGTTTTCTGAACTGGCCGTGTTTCCTACGGACCAAACGATTCCGGAAGCTGCAGTGCACACGCTATGGGCTCACACCGGCGGCCTGAAATCGCGGCACTCGTCGAAACTTTTGAGTGTCCTCGAGCGAAAGTCGCTGCTCCGACTCGACACAGATATTACAGGGGAAAACCAGACGCGGCGCATGTCGCTCCACGATTTGCTCCATGACTACGCGCTTGGCATGACGGACAATTCAGTCGTCCTCCACAAAAAACTCCTCGACGCTTACCACGCGCAATGCCTTGACGGCTGGGCGTCCGGTCCCAACGACGGCTATTTTTTCGAAAATCTATGCGCGCATTTCGCGTCGGCCGGAAAAGTGGAAGTGTTACGCGAAGTCCTGACTGACTACCGCTTTCTGCAAGCCAAGTTGGACGCTTCGGGGCCGCAATCGCTCGTAGAGGATTATGACCAGCTTAGCCCTGACAGTAACTCTCCCCTGGGCCTCATCCAGGGGGCTCTTCGCCTTTCAATGCATATCCTCAAGGAGGATCCGGCTCAACTGGCTAGTCAGCTTCACGGGCGCATGGTTGGGTTTGGAGACCATGCAATTGCGAAACTTCTCGAAGATGCTGCAGCATCACAAACCGGACTTTGGCTCCGGCCGGTTCAGCCGTGCGCGACTGTCCCCGGCGGACCACTGCTGCACACATTGAAAGGTCACACAGATGCGGTGACTTCCGTTTCAGTCACGCCGAATGGGGCTCTGGCTGTCTCGGCGTCTGCTGACAAGACTGTCAAGGTGTGGGATCTGGGAACTGGCGACAATTTGCGCACCCTGGAAGGGCACACAGGTACGGTGAGATCGGTCGCTGTCACGACAGACGCAAACCGAGCGGTCTCCGCTTCCTTCGACAAAACCATTAAGCTGTGGGACCTTACGACCGGCGACGAAATACGTACCCTGGAAGGGCACACTGACGTCGTCACAGCTGTTGCTGTTACGCCAGACAATACCAGGGCGCTCTCTGGTTCATCGGATAACACGCTCAAGGTCTGGGACCTGAAGACCGGCGACGATCTGCGCACATTGCGAGGCCACAAAGGCGCCGTCAACTCAGTAGCTGTCACGGCAGACGGAGTTCTGGCGGTCTCGGCATCCGCTGACAAGACTATTAAGGTCTGGGATCTAGAGACCGGTAACGAAATACGTACCCTGAAAGGGCACACTGACGTCGTCACATCAGTCGCCGTCACGGCAGATGGTACCAGGGCGGTCTCCGGATCATGGGACAAGACCGTCAAGGTGTGGGATCTCAAGACTGGCAATGAACTGCGAAGCCTGGTAGGGCACGCCTTGAGACTCTGGTCCGTGGCGGTCACAACGAACGGGAGTGTGGCGTTCTCTGCGTCTGACGACCGGACTCTCAAAGTATGGGACATCGAGACTGGAAACGAATTGCGAAGTGTGGGAGCGCATTCAGACCGAATCATGTCAGTCGAAATCTTTGCAGATGGGACCCGGGGGGTCTCCGCATCATGGGACAATACACTCAAGGTGTGGGATCTGAAGGCCGGTGACGAACCACCGGTTTCACAGAGACATGCTTTTTTCGTCCCATCTGTAGGGATCACGTCGGGAGGAACCCAGGCCGTTTCCATATCGACTGACGGTACTCTCAAGGTCTGGGACCTGAAGTCCGGCGATGAGCTATACACCCGAAAAGTCGCCCATGCAGACGCTGCCAAATCGGTCGCCACAACGGCCGACGGGACCCGTGCGGTCACCGCATCCTTTGACAAGACTCTCAAGGTGTGGGATCTAAATACCGGTGACGACCTGCGTACACTGCAAGCTCATACGGACAAGATCATGTCAGTTGCGATGACGGCCGACGGGACGCGGGCGGTCTCCGGATCCGTTGACAAGACTCTAAGAGTGTGGGACGTTGATACAGGCGGCGAACTACTTAAACTGCAAGGCCACTCGGACATCGTCACATCGGTAGCCGTCACTGAGGACGGAATTCGGGCCGTTTCCGCATCATGGGACAAGACCCTCAAGGCGTGGGACCTCAAGACCGGCAACGAACTACGCACCTTCGACGGACACGCCGGCCGTGTCAAATCGATAGCCGTAACGGCGGACGGCGCTCTGGTGCTCTCTGGTTCAGGGGACAACACGCTCAAGGTTTGGGACCTGCAGACTGGCGATAATCTGCGCACACTGCGAGGCCACAAGAGTGCCGCCAATTCTGTAGCGATGACATCGGACGGGGCTTTGGCAGTCTCTGCGTCGGGGGACAATACTCTGAAGGTATGGGACATTAAGACTGGTCATTGCCTGGCTACGTTCTCATGCGATGCGCATGCTTTAGCATGTGCCATCTCAGTCGACGGTCGAACCATCGTCGCAAGCGACCAGGATTGCAGAATCTGTTTCCTTCGGCTGGAAGGGTTTGAGTTTACTAAGGGCGATTGACACCTCGCTCTAACCCTCTCCCCAAGGAGTGGGGACTATGAGTAGAACGTTGACGCGAACGGTGACACTTGACTTCCAATCGACTACACAATGAATTCTTGCCGTATGGTAATGAACGGATGGTCTGGATAGCGATTGTGAATCTGGTGGAATTTCCTACTCTTTCAATACTGATAATCGAATGAGGACCTTACGTATGCGATGGATTTTAGGGTGTTTGCTTTTTGGAGTGTTGGTGATTGGGGAGGATGCCGGGGCGCAGGAGGGTTCTGATTCGGGGGTGTTGAGTCAGGATGAGATTGTGCGGTTGCGGGGGGAGGCGGCGGGGCGGGATCGTCGGATTATTTTTGATAATGATGGGAATGAGGTTGTTTATTACATGGATGAGGCGACGCCGGAGGCGTTGTTGAAGAAGCGGACTACGGGGGTGGTGGGGACGCAGGTCGATACGATTGTGTATTGCACGTGGAGTTCGGGGTTTAGTTATTTCACGCATAACACGAAGGTTGGGGTTCCTTTTGTTTCGACGGCGATCGATCCGGAGGCGGGGGCTGGGTCTGGTTTCGCTAAGAATAAGACGCAAGCGTTGCTTGATAAGGGGTTGGACCCGATTACGATTGTTTCGGATTACTGCCGTGAGCACGACATCGAGTTCATTTGGTCAATGCGGATGAATGATATTCATGATGCTTGGGGGGCATGGTATTCGCCGCATTTGTTTCCGCCGATAAAGCAGGAGCATCCGGAGTATCTCGTGGGGAGCCGGGACAATGTTCCGCCGAATGGGACGTGGTCTTCGGTGGATTATGCGGTCGACGAGATTCGCGATTTAGCGTTCAAGTTTTTTGAGGAGGTTTGTCAGAACTACGATGTCGACGGGGTTGAGCTCGATTTCTTTCGGCATCCGGTGTATTTCAAATCGTATGCGTTTGACGGTCAAGCTACGGATGAAGAGTTGGCGATGATGACGGACCTCGTCAAACGCATTCGGGTGATGGCGGATCTCGAGGGGGCGAAGCGGGGTAAACCGATTCTTTTATCGATTCGGGTGCCAGATTCGTTGACCTTTTGTAAGGACATGGGGCTGGATATTGAGCGATGGCTCGCCGATGACCTCGTCGACTTGATGGTGGTGAGTGGGTATTTCCGTTTCAATGCTTGGGAGGAGAGTGTTGCGCTTGGGCATAAGTATGGCGTGCCAGTGTATCCGTGTCTGAGTGAATCTCGAATTAGAGATGAAGAAGCGAAGCGAGTTCGTTCGACGCCGGAGGCGTATCGCGCACGGGCGATGGATGTGTGGAAGTCGGGCGCGGACGGGGTGTACATGTTCAACTTCTTTGCCGCGCCACATCCGCTTTGGTCCGAGTTGGGGGACGTGGAGACGCTGGCGCGTTTGGATAAAGACTACACAACTGGGGCGCGGGGTATTAAGGAGTTGGCGTATTGGAATAAGGCGGGGCTGGACTATCTGAGGCGAGAACTACTTTCGCCGGAGCGCCCCATCCACGTCAAATACGAAGAAGATCTCGAGGTCGCGCTTAGAATCGATGTTCCAGAACAGGGAGCTGAAGTGACGCTAAAGGTGCGATCAGATCGGAAGGACGCGAGAGAATTTCTCGTAGTTCAATTGAACGGTACAGTCCTGAAAGAAGCTGGTACGCAAGAGAACTGGGTCAAGTACGCTGTCGATCCGGGTGAAATCTTGCAGGGTTGGAACGCGGTGTCGTTTACGCTGAGTCATTTGTCGGACGCGGTGAAAATCGAAGATATGGTGCTGTCGGTTCGGTATTGACCCGCGAACGCTAGATCGTGCGATAGGGGTCGAGGACGCTAAGCGTTAGCCTGGCGATGTTTTTCATTTGCGCTTTGGACGGCTTCGTCCTGGCGAGAACGCGGATGCCCTGTGCACTGTGTTGAAGGTATTGCGCGAGCGCCTGGGTATCGGTGCCTTCCGCAAGCTCGCCGAGATCGATGGCGCGGTCGAGTGTCGCCTTAAACGCGCGTTCACTCTCTTTGTGCGACGCGGTTAGAATTTTTTTCACGTCTAGGTCGTCAGCGTGTTCAATAGTCGCATTGGTAAGAAAACAACCGTTCGACTTTGGGTCGGCTGCATAATTGCAAATGAAATTCCAAAAGTCTCGAATGCCAGTAAGGGCGGAGTCTTCCCGGTCGAGCATCCGCTTCATCTTGCGGGAGATTTCGCGATACCGTTCGAGCGACCGCATGTACACTTCGCGCTTCGACCCAAACGTGTTGAACAGCGATCCCTCAGACAAGTCGGCACTCGCGGCCAGCTCCTTGGTCGTTGTCGCCTTGTAACCCTGCCGCCAAAATACGCTGAGAATCTTGTCCAGCGCTTGGTCCGCGTCAAAGTGTATGACGTCTGGCATCTATCGCTTCTCCTAGTCCCGATTTAGTGAGCTGATGAGTACCCATTCTGTACGGATTATAATAGCTTGACAACTTAAAGTAAACACTCTAAGATAAATTTTCCTGGAAATTACAGGCGGATTTCTGGAAGAACGGACTGGAGGGCAACACGATGGTTTTTTCGTGCATGGTTCAGGAGAACCAAGTTCCAGCGGCACAACGAACATTGATTGAGTCGCGATTGACCGCGATTGCGGGCGACGTTTTCAGCGAGCAACCTGACGACATCAATGTAGGGTGGGTCGAAGTTAAGTCGGGTCACGGTTTTACTGCAGCGGAGCCATCGACAAGTTCATTGGCGCTGGCGATCGTGCCAGATGGAACAGCATCAGACGTTCGCGAAAAACTTTTGTCAGCGATGAGCACGGCATGGATGGACGTTACAGCATGTTCCGTGAATGAGATCGTCGCGACGGCGGCCGACGTAAGTCACTTCGCGCAAGCGAGTGCATAAGGAACGATCCGTCAGATCGTATAGGGAGGTCAATCAGATGCCATTGTATCGATGCATGAGTCCAGAAGAATCGTTGACGAGTGAAGGAAGAGAAAACATCGCAAAAGCGATTACAGAAATCCATTGCGATGTCACGGGTGCGCCCACGACGTTTGTCCATGTGTTTTTTCTAGATCCAGAGGGGGGAGAACAACATCGCGTCCTGGGTTCGATTCGAGCAGGTCGGACAGAGGAACAGCGCGCAGCGATTCATCGCAGAATCGCAGAAGCGTACGCCGGTCAGGTCGGTGTGTCTCCCGATGCGATCTCGGTTTCAACGATGGACATTCCATCAAAGTGGACCATGGAAGGCGGATCGTTATTACCCGAACCAGGCGAAGAGGAAGAATGGCTGGCCGCGCATTCGAGCTAGTACCAAATAAAAATTAAACGTAATCGATGTTAATGGAGGCGATTTAGAATGATGAATCGGAATAAATCGACAGGCACGCTAGTGATTTCGGGAATTTTGGTAGCGATGATGACCGTATCGCTAACTGCCACTGCGGAAAACTGGCCTCAGTTTCGCGGTCCGCAGATGAATCCGTTTGTCGCGGACGATGCGAATCTGCCGGAGTCGTGGAGCACGACAGAGAATGTGAAGTGGGTGACGGATGTGCCGGGGCTGGGCTGGTCGAGTCCTGTCGTTTGGGGCGACAAAGTTTTCTTAACGACCGTAGATGCAGCGGGGGAATGGGAACGTCCGAAATCTGGTTTGTATAACCCGCGCGGGCGTGCGGTGCCGTTGGACATCGATCATGCGTGGATTGCGTATTGTTTCGACATGAACTCGGGTGAAGTGCTTTGGGAAAAGACGTTACATACCGGTAAGCCAGCGACGAGTCGACATCCGAAGAACACGTACGCCTCCGAAACGGCGGCGACCGATGGCGAGCGGGTCTATTTCCTATTCGGCGATGTTGGACTGTTTGCGCTCGATATGGACGGCAACGAAGTTTGGAAGCATGAGATTACACCACAAAAGACGATGAGTGATTGGGGACCGGCGGGGTCGCCGATTGTGTATGAAGGCAAAGTCTTACTTCTGTACGACAACATGGAGAAATCGTGGTTGGCTTCGTTGGACGCTGAGACGGGCAACGAAGTTTGGCGTGTTGAACGGGACGAGGTCAGTAGTTGGGCGACGCCGTATATTTGGGAGAATGATCAGCGCACGGAAATCGTGACGAATGGTAAGAATCGTGTCCGGTCGTATGATCTCGAAGGGAAACTCTTGTGGGAGATGGATGGGCGGATGTCGTGGGCGTGTATCGCAACGCCGTTGGCGGTAGATGGATTGCTATTCGTGAACTCGGGTTATTTTATGGATAAGCATCGTCCGGTGTATGCGATTAAGGCCGGTGCGAGCGGCGATATCACGTTGGACGATGACGCGACGAGCAATGACTTTGTCGCGTGGTACTTGCCACAGGCGGGGAATTACAACACGTCGCCGTTGATTTATCAGGGGCTGTATTACAGCTTGCTCGACCGCGGTTCGCTGGAGTGCTATGAACCGAAGACGGGTGAATTGATCTATAAGCAGAAGAAGGTGGCGGACGAAGGCCGCGCTTCGTTTACATCGTCGCCTTGGGCGTACAACGGTAAAGTGTTTTGCTTGAGTGAACAGGGCGATACGTGGGTTGTTGACGCGGGCAACGAGTTTAAGTTGCTGGGCAAGAACAGTCTGGGTGAGATGTGTATGTCGACGCCGGCGATCGCGGGCAACAAATTGGTCATCCGCACGATTTCCAAGCTCTACTGTATTGGGAAGTAATCAGCTCGCGCTTCCATCCACTGGTGCTTTGTGCATTTGCAGATAGGCGAGGGAGAAGAAGCGTTTTAGGAATGGCAGCGTCGGCAACACGATTTCGTCGGCGCGTCGGAGTGACCGGGCCATAAAGCGGTTGAACGGGCTGGGCGTGCCGAAGAAGCGGGCGTAGGTGTAAATGACGGCGTGGTCGGTAATCTCTACTTCATCGAACACGCGCTGGGCGTATTCGATGTCGGATCGTTGTAGGGAGTATTCGCCGACGTATCCTTTCAAGTACCAGTTGATCGGTCGGAGCAGGCGGATGAGCGGGTCGAACTCGAAGTTTTCCGTGAACAGCGTTACGCCGCCGGGCTTGAGCACGCGGTATATGTTTTCGAAGCAGTTGTCGTATTTGATGATGTGATGCAACGCGGCTTCGCCGGTGACGACGTCGAATGACTCATCTGCGTAGGTGAGGTCGCGGATGTCCATCTCATCAACCTGTATCTTGTCTTCAACGCCGTTGATACGCGCCATTTCTCTGGCGTATTCGACGGACTTCGGCGAGAAATCGAACGACACCACATCGCATCCGATGTGTGCGAGGTAGAGCGACAATTCGCCGGTGCCGCAGGCGACATTCAGCACGCGCTTTCCTGCGAATTCTTTGAGATGGTCGAGGTGGCGTTTGTAGAAGTGGTACTTGTTCGTGCACCGAAATGCGGGATCGCCCTTGGCGCCGAACGTAGTCAGCGGCCAGTAGTATTCCTCCATCACGTCGAACTTGCGCGGGGGAAGCCGTTTAGCCAAACGCGCATCGAAGTCAGACGCTTCTTCAAGCGCTTCGGCATCCGTCACCCTGGGTTCTGCGATATCACTCATGACTTGTTTCTAACACATCTCTTCCGTTTGACGATTGCATGCGTAGTCAATGTGGTTACTGGACCTCTTGGGCGTCCTGTTTGGGCTGCCAAATACGAATGATGTCATTATAGGCGAGAACCCGCAGCTCTGGGTTTCGCGATCGCACGAAATCTAGAACAGTCTCGATGGTTGGATAACCATTCTTGCCCGTGAATTCGCGGGCGTCATCGATCAGGATGAGGTGGTCATTGACCGAGTGGCCGAGAATGGTGTCAAGCTCTTTGAGGATAGGCGCGTCGGCGTCTCCGCCTGCTGTTATGCCGGTGGAATAGTGAGCGTCCAGCCAGAAGAGGACGGGTGAATCAACCCGTTCGAGGATCGTCGGCAACACAGTCGCGCTGTTTCCTTGCAGAATCTCGACACGTGCGTCGTTCACGAATCGCACCTGGGCTTTCGACGCCAGCTCCCCGCTCAGTTCGATGGAGTATGCCCGATCGAGCAAATCTACAGTCGCCGCGATGGTGTCACCTCGATATGTACCCGTTTCAATGATCGTCCTGATATCGAATCGTTGCAAATATTCGCGAATGGTGTTGATCTTCAGTTTGTGCGGTACGGGAACGGCTTCTCCCCTTTTGTACGCACGATAGACGCGTAGCATGTAGTGGGGAAACGTCCGCCAATACATGTTTTGTAATTGCTTCTTGATGGCACCCATTACTCGATTTACTCCGGGTTCGCTTTCCGCAGCGTTTCTTCCGCCGCGTCAATGACTTCAGAAACTTCGATGGTCTCCATACTTGGATCGCCCGTGGCCAAGTCGCAAATATACGGCATTGTGAAGTACGGCGTATAGTCGGTCTTCGCGGACAAGACAGCCGATGGCCCCATCCAAGGGCCGACACGCCGCGGATCGGTCGGTCCAAATAGTGCGACGACGGGCACGCGCATTGCCGAACACATATGCATCGGTAGGCTGTCATTGCTGATGACGAGGCGGCATTTCTCTAAAGCGGCGGCATAGGTCAACAAGTCTAGTCCCTCGACTACATGGAATCGCACATGATGAACGGATTCCCTGAGTATTCGCGCCTCTTCCCGATCATCCGGGCCGCAGAAGGCCAGGACCAACCGCGCGTCGTCGGCATTGAGCAAGGAGTCTGCCACAGCCGCGAAACGATTCGTCGGCCATCGTTTGTCGGATGCCCAAGTCCGGGAGCCAGGGCAAATTCCAATGGTTACCGCATTCTCGTTCCAACCTAACGATTGTAACTTCGCCAGTGCACTCTTCTTTTTCTCGGGGGATACCGAAAGGTCCATCCTTCGGTCTGTAACTTTCATACCGGCCACCTTTTCCACAAGGTCGAGATTTCCCCTGCAATCGTGCTGCGCCTCTCCGTAAGGTGCGATGTGCGAGAACAAGAACGTATAGTCATCGATTGACCGAAAAGGATAAGCGTGGATTGCGCGTATGGGAATCCTCGCAAGCGCTGGCCGTGCCGATGACATTAGGTCGATCGCATTGTGCGCGAGCAGGGCGGCGTCATATGACCGCGACCGCAGGAACTGGATTAGCCGCAGATAGCGCAAACCGCTCGCCAAGTTTCGCGTTGATTGCGGCCCGGACGCTGCGGTCGGATCGACGATGATCTCGCTGATGTCAGCACTAGCGTCAAGCAATTCGGCGGCGCCCGCCGTAGTCAACAAGTCAATTTGCGCGTTCGGATAGAGATATCGAAGTTCAGCCAGAAGCGGCGTCGCCATTAGCGTATTGCCAATACCGCCGATTGATTGAACGAGGATTCGGAATGCTGCTGCGCCGGGCTCTAGGGTAGGCGGCGTACCGTGGCCGGGTGTTGGACTAGACAGGCGGAGACCCTGCATCGCGACGCGTTTAGCCGTGCTCGGATGCGCATTGAAAATGCGTCGTTCTTGTGGCGACGCCATTGATGCATTGGCGACGTTCGGATTCAGGGGGTCGTGGTCGTTCAAGGATTTGGTCATATGCGAGCGTGGAATTCCGATGTCACGGGCTGGATTTCGAAAGAAGATTGTTGGTTGCAAGCCATTGCGCTAGTTCGACCGTCGCGATGCGGTGCCCGAACGCGGTCCAATGAAGGTCATCGTATCCGAAGTAGAGTGGCGCTGAGCCTGCGTTGTGTTGATCGACCAAGACCGTCCCGAGATCGCATATACGGAAGTCATTTCGTTGCCCGATTTTTGCAAGGATTCGGTTGGGTTTCCACAGATCCACTGCGAGCGGCCCGCAAGCGTGACGTTCCAACAAACTGCGATACTTGTCATCAATTTGAAACTTTCCAGGCACAAGGAACGCGGCATATCGCGCGTCGGCCGATTCGGAGGTTCGCTTCGTTTCGGCGAGTACATGCTCGGTAAGCATCCATGCTTCGTCAAATCGACGCATCAGTTCACCGGACTGATATGGACTCGCTTCTCTGCAGGACAAATCGAACTCGCTCAGGCACACGCCGTACCAAATATTCGACATCACCCGCGTCATGCCGCTTTCATTTTCACGCTTGTGCTTCCAGTCGGTGTAATACCGATGAACTGTGGTGCGTTCGAGGGAGGTCGCCGTTGCGGCGTACTCCGCCCGTTTGGCGACTCCTTCTTCATACGTCGCCATCGCGCGATCATAATCAGGCTTGGAAATTGTGAGTGCACCATCGCTTTCATTCCATTGGGAGAACGGGCGCGAATATACCAATGGACTGTCGGTTCCCGTCGCGATCGAAAGGAGTGGCCGATAGTTTTCAATTGCGTCATTCATCACGAAAAACGCCTGAAGCACAAGGTCGGGTTGGTACCTGAGCCCCTCCTCTTTAAGGTACACCAATTGTTGTGTAGTGCTATAGCCGTTTACACCGCTGTTGATCACCTCAATCCGATACTCGGATAATTCTTTTTCAAGAAGATAAGGCAGCGCTTTTTTCATGGGTACCTGATGCGCTTCCATGAATGAATCGCCCAGTATCAGAATTCGAAAGACTCCCTCAGGCTTTTCGAATGCGTGCTCGTCATCGCGAAGTCCATGACTATTGACCCGGACACCGGTCTTGTAATCACGTTTGGTTGCGTATCCAAACGTCCCCGGTGCGAGTGCCCACCCGCGGGTTGGGTGCGGTTTGAAGATGTCGGCGTGGTCGGTGAACTCGGGCGCGAGGAGGCTTCGGTAGAGATAGAACCGCAATCCGTATTCGACCATTGCGGCGCTGAATATTGTCGAGATGACGAGTATCCCGATGTTGATCGCGCGGGATATCCATGGGTTTCTCTTCGGTTTGCGGTGTAACGTGCTCATTATTGAATCAGTCGGTAAGACGCGGAGTAATCTTGCCCCTCGTTCGTTCTTCCCGGACCCGGATTAAACCCTAACCGGCGACTTTCTGGAGAGTGATGCCAACGGAGGTTTGGAGCAGGTCTCCGTGGCAGACGATGTCGATGTCGCCGTTCTGGATGAGGCGATGAGGGTCGAATCCATCTTCACCGGGCAAGGGCTCGTCGCAGCGCGGCTCCAATGCGCGGACGCCTTCGACCGACAACAAATTGGCGACGTCGATGAGTGCTTCCGCCGGGCAATTGTCACGCGCTATCCAAACGTCGGTGGTCAAGACCAATCGACCGCCAGGCTTTAGCACACGCACCATTTCGCGCATCATCCGCAGCTGAAGCGCGCGATCATCGTCCGTCTGCGGCGACCGAAACTCGTCTTCCGCGGGCGTCTCCCGGCAGTGTTCGATGACGGATATACACGCTACGCGATCAAACGTGTTGTCGTCGAAACTCATTTTCTCCATGCTTTCAACGCGGTATTGATTGGTCACACCAAATCGCTTCGCCAGATTGCGATCAATACCGTGCCATTCGACGCCCTCGTTCGGGTCAACCCCTTCTACATCGCAACCGAGCCGCGCGAAGGTATACTGCGGGGGCGAAGTCCCGCATCCCGCGTCCAATACTTTCAACCCCGGCTTCAAATCCAGATTTGTCAATACCCACGGGTACTCCCAATACTTGTTCGGACCGTAATACCCGGCGCCGATGTAGCCACTCATGTGATCCATAACCTGCTCAAACGAAGGCAAGCGTTTCTCGGACGTAAGGGCATAGGAGCACGCGTAACGTGTCTGCTCGGGCAAATCGGCCAGACGCAATGGACGCCGCCCTAGCAGATAGCCCGCAGCGGCGCCGCGAACTATCGGGAGGCGCGCTAGCACATCTCTATTCAGCACCAGCAATTTGTCGAAACTAGACATAGCTCTTTTCCCGAAGCGAACTCGTTTGCGGAACCTCGGAGGCGTCGATTCCCTCACGAAGATGAGCCACAGACGTAACCGTACGACACTGTGACTACGGACCGTGATCGGAATCCACAAAAAACTCAAATTGCTCCATGCTAAATTCCGTTCACCCATGGTTGTGGCAGTCGCTATCACGTACAACCGTCATCCCGTCCGATCACAACGCGGAACCGCGCAACTTCATGAACAAGAAGTATTTAGCTTGAATCCTCCCGTTGTCAAGAAATTGTCCAAAGTGAATGGCTGCGCGCGCCTATTCCCGCGAAGTCCCATTCTTGGCCACCGGTTTTTCGACACGGGGTTCAACTCTGCGCAACGCCTCCGCAGCCTCGCCGTTCGACTTATCACCGAGTTTACGGTTGAACAATACGACGTCGCCATCTCTCCACGAGCTAATCTGATCTCCGTCGTCAGCAGCCTTGATCCAACCCGTTCCGTTGCACGTCGTTTTCGCGGTATGATGACCTTCCGAACGTAATCAATTTCGCACCATGCAAAAGACGAATTTGGTGCGTTCGATTCGGCGACGCCAGTTTGTATCTTAATGGTTCAATCTGTCACAACATTTTGAAGGAGTCAAAAACTGAGATGGTGTCAGAGGCAATTAATTCGATTCTTTGCTGTCCGGCATGTGAATCAGCCGAGTTGGAAGAAAGTGACGGAGCTTATGCTTGCACGAAGTGCAAATGGCAGAGCACACTTATAGGGAATGATACCCCCAGTTTCGCTTCCGTTGTGTATGAGGAGGCCCGCGGTCAGACTCGGCGTGTATCCGAATCCGGACGTTTGGTCAAGAAATTCGTAGGCTGGCTGAAGGAAGTTCGCAAGCGGATCGTGCCTTGGCGCTGGTGGATATTCCGGGATGTGGACTACTGGCGCACAGCGATTCAACCGCTCCGTGACAGTGAATTTAATACTGCCGAAACGTTGCTGTCCCAAACACTGACAAGTCAAGGACAAACTATGTTGGAGTTGGGCGTGGGATTTCAGGACCACCGGGCCTTATACGAAAAGTTTGCTCACTGTGCAATATGTTCGGACATCTACCGAGACCCGGTTGCCGCTCAACTATATTCGAATTCTCCAAACGTACTGTATGGTGTAATTAACGTCGATGAACTGCCCATTCGCGATAATTCGATTGACGTATTGTTCACTTCACATGTCGTCGAGCACTTCCCTGATCGGGAAAACAACCTTCGAGCATTACATCAAAAACTTAGGCCCGGAGCGATTGCCTGCCACGTGGTTCCAACAGCCACCTGTTTTGTACTGGGTCATTTGGTCGGCACCGCTGCCAACTTCGGAACGCTTACGCCAAAGATTGGGCGTGGAATTCATGGCGAGTATGATTCTATTTGGGAAGAACTTCGGCTTACGACCGTACCGGCATGGAAAGAGGTTTTTGAGCGATGCGGGTTTGAGTTGATGAGTGATGCTCCCGGCACGCTTGGATTGATGCCCATGCGCCCAACACATACCCTCTGGCTCGCTGAACACTTACACATCTATGGCTCGTGGGTGTTCGTGATGAGAGTTCGCAAATAGTTACGAGTTTCGCGCGGCAATATGCGATCAGCCTGGTTCGGCCGTTCGTGCCCGTCTACACAGCATCAGCTGGTGGTTGCAACACTCTCTTGTCCCTGCGGCTCCAGGAACTCAATGTTCGCGACTTCGTCACACGGCGAGCACATGCCAAATTCATCGCACACGATCATCGGCAGTGAATCGTCCAAGGCCACGTCCGCATCCTGCGCCCGACGCACCATTTTCGAAACGCATATTTTTCGACGACCATCTGGGCCAACTAGCATGCGGTTCATGGTGCACTGCACCGTTTGCTTCGAATTGAAGTCGCAGGCCTGGCTACCGTAATTATTTGCAAAGAACTGGTCTTCATCCAACTGCAAATGAATGCCCGCCTCATTGAATGCCTTCTGAAATTGGTCGAAATCTTCGCGTTCGCCGTTGGACTTTTCAATGATCGCATGGATCGAAGCATCTAAAATGATCGGATGCTCCAAGAGTATCTTTACTTTCTTCATGTACTTCTCTAGCGTGACCTCAGAATTGTTGGGATGAAATGATCCCCAGACGGACACTGGTTTCGTAATCTTGTCCAAGACCTTCTGTACATTGTACGAGAGATTCGTATAAATGCGGACGTTCGGTTGCCGGATTCCGTTCACGATCATCGGCAGATCCGGATGCAGGGTCGGTTCGCCGCCCGTGAAAATTACCGCCTCGCCCGGCAGCGCGTTGATGACGGAAATCCACTGCGTTCCTGAGAGACCTTCGTACTGCATCTTGGACTTATCGTAGGCGAGTCCGTCCGAGCAATACGGACAATCTAGATTGCACAGCAACGTCAGATAGACGTGCGGCACCTGGTCCGATCCGAACGGGTTTTCGTACACACGTTGCCGAATGCGACGCGGTAACTTCTGCCACGCTTTACGAACGGGAGTCCTATAGAATCGTTTGCGCAACGAAATCCACATTTTTTCCGAAATTATCGGCACGATTCGCCTCCAGCAACCACCATCAATCTGCTGCCAAAAACTTACACTAAACCAAACCGTCCGCATCTACACGGGACGTAGATTTAGCGCGATTTTGGCAAGCTCAGACTGCCAGTAGTCTAGAAACCGCGCGTAACTTTGTCAATATTTCTCCACACCGCTTTCCGAAGCCGGCGACTCTACGGCTTCGATGGGCCAAGTCCGTGCCATCTTTAAATTTCAACGAACGGCAACCCACTTATGTCGCCAAATTGCTTCTCAATGCTTTGGCCCCGCCGTATCTGATTGTCTATAGCGAAGTAAGCCTCATCGATGCTCGCGGCGGGAATATCGGTTTTCGCGAGGACATCCTCGCGAACAAAAAACGCATTCATACCTGCTGATTCGCCACCAACGAGTACGTAGCCGCGAGCCTCACCCAACTTGGTCAGCGCTTTTAGCGATGCGCCACAGTATAGACCGCTGGGGTGGGCCTCCCAACGGTTGAAGTCCGGTTGATAGGGGATCGTAATGGAACGTTTAGGGCCAAAAATCGAATTGTACTCGATCACGACCAGTCGCGGTTGAACCACTGTTATCGAATCCCAAACCCAGTAATCGTTACCGTCGATGTCGATCGAGAGGAGATCGATTTCACCGGTGTAGCCGTTTTGTTCGAATAGTTGATTGATGTTGTCCGTCGTGATCCAGCTTTGAACGATTCGGGCACGCTTTGCCTCTTCCTGTAAAATGCTTTCATAAAATGCGTTTGCATAGGCCACGTTGGTGGTGTCTCCATCGATCAACAGGCCGCTAAATCCGAAATTGAAAATGAGGTTTGCGGCATTACACTCCGTGCCGTCCTCGATTCCAAACTCTATAGCGCGCCGGTCCGTAACACCGATCTTTGAAAACAGATACATCAGGATACCGTCTTCGCCGCAATTCGAATACGAACTTAACTCGTGACGATTCAGTTCGGTCTTACACGCGGCGGGATGCGCCAGTTCTGGATACAACGATCGCAGATACAGGCCAGCAAAATTCCGATGTGCTGATTCCCGCGTGTCCAGTCGCCTTGGCACGCCGTGCGAATATAAGATGTGCCGTGCGAAGGGCTGAAGAATTGGGTCCGCGACCTTGCGAATTATGGATCGAATGCTAGGACGTGGCATCTCCAGGAATCCTGTGGTTGAACAAATTGCGACGCGATACGCCTCATGAGGCTTGAGAAGGCCCCCGCACGGCCCTCCAAGCGGCGGACCATTCTGCAATGGGAATGATCCGCGCGCCGACAATACCGCCCAGGAACAACAAAAGCGCGAGTATACGGATCGACAGTCCTTGGGGCCAACTGAAATCGTACGACCAGATCATTGCAAATGCCGTAGCGGTGACCATCAAGAGTAGTCGAGTGATGCGGGCGATTTCGTACGGAATCGGTTGTACGAACCGTGTCATCGAGTAACAGACCATCAATTGCAACGTGAACGCAAACAATGTAGCGAATGCCGCGCCTACTATACCCCACTGAGGAATCAAGACCAGATTCAACATCAACTTAGCCGTAGCGCCTACACCAAATTGAAACATGACGAGCAACGTGCGGTTCAATACAGTTAGATTCGTTGCCATCACCAAGAATGTCGATTGTAGCGCGTAGGAAAATATTATGATGGGCGCGATTCTTTCCGCACCAACGTATGCATCTCCCGGACCGAATATTGTGGTTAATTCCGGGGCCATTGCCGTCAACGTCAGCGCCATCAAGCAGTTGCCGACCAGGATTATCCGAAACGCTCGGGCTAAGATGTCGAAGGCGTCCTTATCCTTCGCAATGCGGTACGCGCTTGGCGCCCAGGCGAGCTGTAGTGCTTGCGTCGAAAGCGACATGAGCATTGCTACTTTGAATCCGATTGTATATACCGCAAGATCGGCTAAGCCGATGTGTGCCCGAAGAAAGTATCGGTCCGAGACCAAAACGATAGCGACTGAGAGTGATGCGACGATGAGCGGGGCACCAAACGCAACGAGACGCCGTACGATTCTTACATCGAATGACGGCACGGCGTTCCGGCCGACCATTGCCAAACCGCCCACTGTCATAAAGGCAAGACCGACTGCGTCTCCGACCAGAATTCCTTTAACACCCCAGTCTTGAATGAGCACGAGGTAGATGGTGCAGGCCGGACCTACAATCGCGCGAATTAGGTTAAGAAGTGAGAATGCGACGCTCCGATCGCGTGCTCGCAATTGGGCCAACGGCTGGTTACTCAATACGGTGAGCGCGGTAATGACGCCGCAAAGCGTGAAAAGTTCACTCTGAGATACATCTCCAAATATGATTTCTGCGCCGCGCGCCCTGAACGTAAGAGCACCTGCAATCGCCAGCGTGGCCATGACGAGGACTACCGTAATCGCGGACCCAGAAACCGCGCGCCGTTCAGTATCGTCGTCGGCTTGGATGTAAAATCGTGCCATGGCCGAAGCCATGCTCAATTCCACAATGGCGACGAGAAACAGTACGGTAGTCGTGCTTAGATCCCAAAGCGCTATCGCGGTGGCGGGCAGTTGGCGTGTATAGAAAGGCACCAGCAGAAGAGCGGTGCCCTTGCTAGCACCGATTCCAATCGCATAGATTGCGGTTTGACCAAGTGCCTTTTGCAGTCTTCCTTCGGACATTAAGCTGTCAGTTTTAAGAATGCTCTGGCTCAAGGCTTGACTCACCTTGAATGCGTGAAATTCGTATGATGAAACCCATTATTAGGTACATGATGATGAACTGAGAACTAACGAAGGGCTGAGTATTCGCGTAGCCCATGTAACACCCATAGGCAACAAACAGCGCGATATACGTGGACAAGAGCCGGTCGGGTAGGCGACGAATCGTGCGAATCACCACCACCAAAAACAGTCCGTGAAACGAGACAAAAGGAACGAATCCTAGAATACCTGTCTGGTACAGTGTCGTAACGAACACGTTGTGTGCATTGCTCATCTCAACATAGTTAAAGAATCCCGACTGGTTTCGCAGTGCCACCACTTGGTAGAACCCGAAACCCTTGCCGATAATTGGGCTCTCCATGAAGTCTGTGAGTCCTTCGGTCCAGGCCCAACGGCGAAATCCGCCCTGTACCACATCGTTGACAAGCCGTAGGCGCAGGTCGAGCAGCATCCGACCGAATAAATCAGGAAGTAGAATGGGAAGAGCCGCAATCGCGGGAACCGCAGCGAGCGCGGCGACGAATCCACCAACCACAAATCGACGCAGCGACTCTCGCCTCGCCCATGACCAGAGTATGAGAGCCGCGAGTGGTGCCGCGACGGTATAAATCATCGCGAGTCGCCAACCGCTCAGCAGTAGCAGAATTCCTGCGGGGAAACACAGCGCAATCGCCAGAACCTTGCGCGCGATGCCAGTGCCTGCGCGCAATACCAGCACGAGATACGCGAGCAGTGTGCTTAACGTCATGCACTCGACGATCCATAGCCAGCGTACGGCGAGGTGACCGGTTTCGTTGTTTTCGTCGAATCGCGCGCCGGTTCCTATTGTAATTCGGTATATGCCGATGGCGATTGTGACGGTGCCAGCCAGGACGATGATGTACTTTAGGGCATCGAGATGCTTGCGCGAATACGGAAAGAAGATTGGGATAAGAAAAGCCGCCGCGTACCAAACCTGTCGGCGGTAATCGCCGAATGCGCGGTCGAATGCGTACCCCTGGATGACGAATCCATAGAGGAGGAAGAAAACGCCGAGGCCGCACCAGAGTGCCCAAAGTGCCACGAGTCTTTTTTCGTGTGGGTTGGCGAAGGGTGATACGGCGTGCTCAGATGGGGTGCGGATGATGGTGTGGGCGATGGTCCATAGGAAAATGATGGCGATGAAATCGATGGTGTAAACGTTGATCGGTCCGACTTGCACTGGCCAATAGTCGAGGATCCCTGACAGCGCCATTACGATGCCGAAGAAAATGAGGCTGATCCACGATGCCAGTGGTGTGAGTGCTACTACGAGAACCGCGCCGAGCGCTAGGATTGGTGCCGGCATCGGGAGCAGACTCACGACGATGATGACCATTGCAGCGAGGAATTGTAGCGGTCCAACGCGTGTAGGGCTAGTACCTTTTAATGCGGCATCGTGAAATGTGTCCGCGCGAGCGGGCAATGTGTGGATAGCGGCGAATGATCGACGAAGGAACCGTGCCACTAGTTGTCTGTCGACTCGGCCAGGAGTCGTTGGACGAGCGGGACACCGACGTCTCGCAGGATGACGAATGACACGATGAGCGCTAGTCCGGTCAACGCGGCAATAATGACCGTCATACGGCTTCCGAACACCCCATCAATTTCGACGGGGAAAATGCGGTCGGAGATTCGATTGAGGCCCACGGCTCGCGTGCCGCCCTCATTGCCCTCCGTGGTGAGTGATCGGGCCACATCGCTAAACGAACTCGCTTTCGCGATCTCTTCATGAACCGCCATCGCAATGACAAGATCTGCTTCCAGTCGTGTTTGTTCCATCTCATGTTCGGCCAAGGCCGCTTCTTGCGCTTCGAGATCCGATTCTGCCGTCTCGATCTGATCTTCCAACGTTTCAAGTTTCGCTACCGCTGCGGCTTCGCTGGCGCGAAATTCTTGCTCCTGCGTCTTCAACGATGTGTACACCAAATTTTCTTCTTGGGTCACCATCACACTGCCCTGCAACGAATGGTCTGAAGCATCCGGCGCCGCGCTGTCGTCTTTGGTAATGTAATAGGCGTCATCGCTCGGGGCTTTTCGGTATTCCCTAAATGGTTTCTCATCGATCAGTTGCGCTGCAACACTTTCGAGTTGTCGACTCGATTCGTCTGCATCTTGTTCAGCGGTTTGGCTAGCCTCGATGAGCACATTCAATCGAATTTGACTCAATTCGATATCCATTCGAATCACATCTAGATTCCAACTCGCTTTTTCGAGGCGCAATTTCGCGCGAAGTTCTTCTAAATCGGATTCGACGTGATCCCGTTGTTTAGCAAGCGTTTCCGAGGCGGCATTCACATTGGACGCCAAGGCCTTGTTGCCAACCTCGATTGCGATATCGGCCCACGCTCGGAGTTTTTCCTCGGCCAGTTCCGGCGATTTGGCTTTCGCGTTTAATCGAATGATGGGCGAGAAGCTGACGGGTCGTGTCGTCTGATCTACGAGGTCGAGATACAACCAGAAATCGTCGGCAAACGTTCGGACCGGTGGTGGATCGCCCTCGAAGTGACCTTCCTCTACGAGCTGTTCGCGCACCAATCCGAATACCGTGGTGGATTGCAATAGCCGTTCATACGTCTTCGGTTCAAAAGCGTCGGGCACTGCGTCGATGAGGTCTCCGCCCGCGGTAAGCGAGGTGACCGAAATAAGCGTTTCAGCACCGTATGAGGGCAGCGTAATTTCGCGGACCGCCGATATCGCTACGATGATCGCCGTGACACCAATGATGAACCAGCGGCGCGATCGAATGGCTTCATAGCAATCGACTGCGACTTGAACCCATGACAACGTCTGACTGTTAGCGTTGGCCATCAAATGCCCTGTTACGGTTAAATTCGGCAGGCCCTGCGCGACGCATTCGGATATGCGTATAATCGCCTCGCGGGTACATCCAAAACGAGAAACGAATAGTATTTAGCGTGATTCCTCCCGATGTCAAGAATTTCTTCAAATAGGTGCTGGGCAGTGACGATTCGGCCACTGTGTTTTTGTTCGATGATCGTGTGCGTTGCAGCGGCATTTTCTCAAGGAGCAGACCCCTTCAGTCGGTATGTTGCTCACTTGGGCGATGCTCAACTCCCCACGGTTCGACTCCTTGAACTGACAATTGGCGATCGCCAACCCGAAGCGGGAGTCCATTCGATTCCGCAAGACCGTGATGTCCCCATAACCCTCACCCTGTCGCCGAGTGGGATCACGGAGAATCGCATCGCCATTCGAGTTCGCGTTTCCGGAGTCGCTGGCCGGGCTGAACAGACGTATTGGATTTCGACTGAAGATTGGGAACTTGGCGGCACGTATTCGTGGAGCGGTGCGTTCGTAGTTCCTGCGATGGCTGTTTCAGGACCGTCGACGCTGACCGTTGGCGAACTCTTGCCAAAGACTACTGCGGAAATTCCGTTGGGCAATGGCGCGGATATTCCAATCGACGAGGCCTTGTTATTTCGAGGGCCATCCTTCGTACACCCTGCCGTAACGACAAGTCGTGTCGGCCGAGACGTAATAGATGCAACCTTCGGACCGGAGGCACGACGAATCGGCCAGGCGTTCCGGTTGGCACCGAATACGTCTGTCCAGATTCATGTCGACTTGTTACCGGGCGAACAATGTGTTGGCGTCGGCATCATTTCGTCACTAACCGGCGGATTTGATTTTGATCAGGGTGACGATGTCGTACTCATTTCGACCGATTCGTCATCCGAAATGTTGAACGTGCGGGCCGGGGTTGATACTTCGTTCATCGACGCGGCTGTACCTCCGCCGGGTGTGGTGCAACTGAATCCAGTTCGCGCGTTGGAAGAGCAGCGAGCTCCCTTCGTGAATTGGCAGAAAGCGGCGGTCAAAGGAGCGATCTATTCATCAACGCTCCGCTTTGATACTCCGCAAGACCTCAAGTCGATCACGTGCCGATATGTCGCGCACAGTGGTTGTATCGACGTGCACGACATCGTCTACTTGGTGCGCCAGTCATCACCGGCAGTACGATGACGGCGGCGGCATCCCAAGCGCCCACGCGCATGGATAACGTCATCCGAATGATGGGTGGCATAGGGTTGACGCTCGTTGCTGCTGCTCTTCCTTGGGAACTTTTCCAACGAATTCCTGGAACGGATCTCACACTCGTCAAAGTCGGGAGTGCAACAACAATCGCCGCGGCGATACTCAGCTGGAGCCGATCAATGGGGACGACGTTTCCTCGTACGGGGCTGCTGCCGTGTATCAGCGTGATCGCCCTCGCCGCGCTGGCATCGGCGATCCGGTCTCACGATCCAGACGCGACGCGCGCGCTGCTCACCGTCTACGCAGGTTACGCCTTGTTCTTCTTCGCCATGGCGACGTTTAACCGGACACCGTCGGCCGCTTCTCGGTTGGCCGTCCTCTATGTGATCTCCGCCGTATGCGTCGCGGCGATTACGTTGATTGCGTATGCCGGTCTCATGTGGCCGGCGCATTGGGATACTGCGTTTTGGCCGGATCAACGATTGTTGCACGAATTTCGCGATGGCCAACCGATGCGAATCACCGGGGCGAATATCGATTTCAATCAGGCGAGCCTTCATATTTTTATCGCACTGGCGATAGTGCTATTTCTTCCGCACGATTCACGGCGAGGCCGCATGATTCAGATTGTCGTCGGATTCGTTCTGTTCGCAGCAATCGCAGTCGGAATGTCGCGCAGCGGTGTTCTCGTTAGTGTCTGTCTGGTCTTCGCCGCCGGCGTGCGAAACACGCATGGACGCCCGCGCATCGCAATGATTGCACTGCTAGTCCTCGGCTTGGGCGCGGTGCCGTTCTTGTTTGGCGATTTTGCGTCAATGTTTGCGATGCGTGCGCAAGGGGGCATCGTATACGACGAAGGGTCCGCTGAAAACCGGATTGATGTGTATCGAATCGCGCTGAAAATGGTTCCGCAATACGCACTCTTGGGTGCAGGGCTGGGCGCGTCCGAAGCGGCGATGCGATCATCGGCATACGAAGGGGGCGCGGTGATGGCGATTCACAGTATGCCCTTATTGTTGTTGGTGGAACTAGGGTTGATCGGCTTGTTCGCCTATCTATGGTTATGGTTTCGCGTGTTTCGAAACGGAGTTTTTTCCCTAGTTAAGCGCGATGACGCGAGTCGATTCGGCGCGGCGTATGGGGCCGTCACCTCGTCAACGTTTGCCATGCTACTTGTGCAGCCGTTCATGATGTTGCCCCTTTACCCGTTTGTGCTCGGTCTTGGATTCGGCCCTGTTGCACGACGTCGCGATATCGAACAGAAACGAGAACGACCATCCATCACGTACGGCCTTGCCTCTGCTGTAGTCTTGGCCACCACCCTCGTCGCTGCTGAAAACGTACTTCAGTTTCAGAAGACGGCATCGGCGGCGGAACGTTACGCCGATTTACTCGAATCAGGATTGGCATTCGAAGAGGCTGGTGCATGGGCTAGCGCGATCCCCCAGTACGCCCAAGCAGCGGAACTCGCCCACAACAATCTCGGTCAGCGGCCTTATTTTTCTGAAGTGAATGCGTTGATTGATTTGCAACCGCTGTATCACCGGTTCGGTGCCATGGGAACGACAACTCCGGAAGCGGTTGGTTGGTTTGCGCTTGGGCGCGCGTTGTTGGCAGATGGTGGGCTCGGGGATGCTGAGGCGGTTTTGAGTGCTGCTTGGTCGTTGGATTCTCAATTCACCTTTATCCAGTTCCATTTGGCCGAAGCGAACTGGGACCGTGCTCGGTTCGCGAAATCTTTAGACCACTACAAAGCGTTTGCGGCAATGCCCGCTGATGACGGCAGCCCTGCTTATCGTATTCGCCAGTCGACTTCATTGTCGCACTGCGAAACAGATTTGACCGGTATCAACGCACAACTCTGCCGTCTCCAAGCGGCACGACGAAATGGACAGTGGAACGAATCGTTAGTTGCCGCCAGCGACGCTCTGAAGATCGACCCCTCGTGTGCCGAGGCCCATTTCATCCTTGGGGTGGGTGCGGAACGAGTGGGATTTTTGCCCGACGATCACTACCGTGCAGCGCTATCCGCACTGCCAAGCCATCGCCTTGCTAGAGTCGCTCTCAATCGAGTCGCGACTCAGGGTAACAAAGAAGACGACTCGCTCTAGGGCAGCAACGCGATTCCGTCAATATCCAGCACGACCGAAGCATCGCACTCGAATGCGATTTCTTGAATCGATGTTACGGTGTCGGGCAGATCGAGTGTCGCAACAAAATTGTGCAATTGAACCGGTGCGCCCTGGCTGTCGACCTGCCCGCTGCTACGACTAGAGAAGACTTGCACTTTCTTGTGATTGGCCGATCCGGCGGGCAGCGCATCAAAATTACAGAGCGATGTTGTGACGCCGGAGACCATCGAAAGACGTACTTCGTCGGGCGCGCCTGGGTTGATCACCGCGTCGCACACGATCACTCCCTGATCCGGCGCACGGTACGACATGGCCGACACAATCGCGAGTTGACGATTGCCATCTTTCCAAGCCTCCGGGACAGACAACTCGGCACGCGATCCCTTTCCCAAACGAACTCGATTCGCAATAAAACGACTGTCTTTACCAAACGCTTGTTGGGCGGCGTCAATGGGGATATTCGAATCTCGGACGTTCGGCGTAATGTGAATGCCCAAGCGTTGACGAGGGTGCAGTTGGGCAGCCTTCCCAGAAGCACCGCGCACCGAAACCACAATCGATGCGCCACCGCTAAATTGCTGCGTCAGGCTCACCATATCAGCGGAATGCGTGGTCGTGTAGACACCGCCCACTTCCCAGGCCGACTCACCGGGCTTCGGGCCAATACGAAAGTCTTCCGTCACCCGAATCAATGCGGAATGATCCCAAAACGACAACTGGGCGGCGACTTGCGAATCCATTCGCACTTGCGCACGCCAATACGTTTTTACGTCCAGCGGCGTGGTGCCTTCAATACGTGGAATCTCTCCTGAAATGGACTCCCCGAGCTGATCCAATGTTAGCCCCAAGAGCGAAACGGCGAAGTCCGAACGGCCTGGTTTTTCAAGGATATCGAGTGGGGGGGCGGCATAGTCGGGCGTAATCGCGTCGAGCGAATTCTTGTTCTCGTCAGAAAAGGCGTCTATTGAAAATCCAACGGTGGCCACCAGCAGAACCAAGACAGACGCTAAACTTTTTCTTCTTGTAACTTGGAAATACACCATCACACCTATTCGGTCACTTGTTCTAGCAATTCCTGCACCGCTTGCGAATTACCACCGGGCATGCGCGCAGCCTCTGTCAGGAGCGCGCGCGCACGGTCCGTCTCGCCGAGCTGAATACACAGCGTAGCTGCACGCAAGGCGGTGTCAGCACCTGGCCTCAATTCGTGCGCGGCCAAGAATGCGTTTAGCGCCTGTTCGGGGCGTCTGGAGTCGCGATATTCAACCGCCTCCGCGAACTTCGCCGCGCGCATCGCGTCAACATTGTCTGTCCGTTCGCCCACGGCGTACCAAAGGACTACCGCCGCGAGTGTTTCCTCGTTTCGGCCGGATTCTTTGAGTGCTCTAAATCGTAAGTATGCCAGTTTTTGATCGTTCGAATGCGATCGCGCCCCTTCTTCAATCCACTCAAGCGCTTGATCGTACTTCTCCTCATCAATGAGCAATGTCGAGAAGTCATGGATGCAGAACAGCCGTTGTCCTTCGTCCAGGAACGGAATGGCAAGGGCTTCCTCGAATAGGCGGGAGGCTTCTTCTGACATACCTGCGGTTAGGCTTGATCGCGCGCGAATCGCTGTTAGCTCTCCGATTTGTTCGTCGAGGCCATCGACGAAATCGCCGCCATACCATTGAAATGCGTAAACCAAACCGCCTAAAACCGCCATGATCGTGAGACCGCACCCAATTAAGAAAGCCCAATCGATGGTCGGGACAGGCAACCGATATAATTCTCGATTCTTTAACGTAGGCATGCTTGAGTGCTCAGGTGAAGGGCGCGAATTGCTACCGAGTACGAGCGCCTGGCGGTTATACCAGAACCAGAATGCGTGGACCACTTGGTTGCGCGAACGAACTCGCGCTTTCTACATACATGGGGGGGCATGTTTGTCCGTCGGCGAGGGGGTAGAACGACCGGATGTTTGCGCTGGATTTAGTCATTTAGTAGTCTAACGCGCCTTGGCTTTTTCGAGACATGGTGACCGAATCCGTCACGGTTGTCGCTTAATCGCGTCGGCATGATCGGTGTGCCAGTAGTTCCTGAGTACGAAGAAGGAGAGAGTATCAATGCGAATGTCGGGTAGTGCGCGACTCGTTTTGGGTTTCGGTTTATGTGCGCTGGGTGGATTCTTTTATGGATGCACACCAGCAGAAGATCCCGCTGCCGATTCTGGACTGGAGACACCGGTAGCCACAGCGCAACCGTCTGCACCCGCTCGACAGGGCACTGTGACCCAAAACCAAGCGGCGACTGCGGCGCTTCCGAAAACGCCAGCGCCTCCTGCCGCGCCAGTCAGCAGACCAGTCATCGCCCAATCTCCCATTGCACCCGCAGGTCAATCACCGATCGCACCAGGCGGTCGAACCATAAAAGTGGCCGTTCCCGATTTTGATGCGAACCTGGCCAAGAACGGGTCGTTTGAGATGTTGCGCGACGACGGGACACCAAGAGGCTGGGCGGTCGCTCCAAACGGCATCGCGACGGTGACATCGGAATCCGCGCCGCATGGCGAGAATGCGATCACCATCGAAAGCACCGAAGAATCGTACGGCATTTTGGCGTATCGGGTTCCAGTTGCTGCTGCCGACTTGGGAAAGCACATGCAGGTTTCTGCTGCAGGAATGAGTGATTCCCATTGGAACATGACGATGGCCTTGGAGGCCGTTCAAGGTGGCGAAAAAACACAATTGGCCCGCACGGGTTGGGGTGAAGCGCCAGGAACGTGGGCCCGCGTTAAGCTCGATACGGAGTTGCCTTCCGATATCGACCCGGCATCGCTGGAAGTGCGGATTGTCGTTAAGAATGAAGCGGGACATACATTTCAATTGGATGATTTGCGCGCTTCGGTCGCAGTGCTCACGAATGGTTCTTTTGAACTTACAGCCGATGAGGGTCGGCCTGGAGGTTGGGCTGTCGCTCCGATTGAGATGATTCGTCCATCTGATTCCGTTGATGCGTACGATGGTGATCGCGTACTGGGTGTAGAAAGTTCGGATGAAGGCTGGATTGTTGTTGCGCGGAAGCTCGCAATTAGCGCAGGAGACCTTGGGCGCAAACTCACTGTTGCCGCGCGCGCCAAGACACCCATGGATCGCGGTATGTTTTTGAGCGTGCAATGCAACGTCAATGGCGAAGTCACCGAATTGGGCAACCAACCCTGGCCGGAAAGCGCGGAGAGATGGACTCAAGTACAGACGACCATCGACCTCCCTCAAGATGCGGACCCCGACTCCGTTCAGGCGCGGATCAAGATTCGGAACGAGGGTGGCCTGCGGTACTACATCGACGACGTGCAAGCGCAATTGCACTAACGCAACCAAACGTTCTTACCCAACGGATCGCCGGGTTACGGCGCTGTTGCAGCACCAGTCGCGCCGACCACGGCAACGGAGAGCGCATCGACGATGATGTTTTTGTCGATGCTTGCGTCGCGCGTAAGGTATAGCCTTACTGACGTACGCGCGACGTTGGCCGGTAATCGGATGCGTGAATGGTAGCGCGTCCACTCTTTAGCCGCCTGAGCGGGATAGACTTCACCGACTTGGGGATTGTCTCCCGCGACATAAGTAATTCGAATGGCGAACCCTGGCGGTATTGGGTTTCTGACGTACGCGGTGGCGTCCAGTATGACGCCCCCTTCCAACTCTGGAAGTTTAACGTCTTGCCAAAGTTCAATGTACTTGCCTAACGGCATGAACCGTAAAGCCCATTCGCCGTCCCAGTCCGATGGGAACATTTGGATATCCATCTCCGGCGGGTCACTGGGCTTTTTGTACGTGAAATTTCCGCTCCAGTGAATCGGGCCGGGTTTCTCCCAGCGTTCGAAATTTCCATTGATGACCGGGCTGCGATTGTCCAGGACAAAATACTGTGATTTAGCCTTCACCTCCCCAAGATTTGGAGCGTCCCCAACGAATTTGGGCATCCGGAACGGCGGCTTAGGAAGCGATTGAACCGTTTCGGGAGCCGGTCCAGGCGGTTGCGGCGGCATCGCCGAAATCAACGGCGGTCTAGCTTTCCCGTCATCTCGCGGTACATCAGCATCCTCCGTTTGCGGCGGTGTAGGCGCAACGGGTTCCTCTACTGATGGTGAACAGGCCAGACCATATGCCAGTAGCGGGAATAGGATAAAGACAGCGTAAGTCGTTTTCATCGTTTTAGTCTCAGGTTTGAAAGACAGAGCCGTTAGCGTAGGGCAGTACAGGATTCACTGTCAATTACGGTCTCCACTGGTTCCCGTTGACCCGCAGTAACGGCGTGGATTATCGTGGTCATGATCGAACGTTTGATAGATGACGCTATGTCGGTAGCGGCTGCGGAGGCCTTTTCGAAGTGTATCAAGTAAATCGGTTTAACGCCGGACAATGTGCCATCGCGGTCGTGATCGCACTGTCATTGGTGAGTTGTGGCGAAAGCCAAATCGATACTGATCCCTTGACGTTTACGGGCGACCGCAAGCCAGGCTCATTTTCACTGCTGAGCGTTGAGTCAGAGGTCTTTTCTGGTAAAGGCCATCCGACAAACTTCGAACTCCTGGCCGATTCACACTTCGATGCCTTCAACGCGGGCACTGCTGCACAGGGCGCAAACGCGAACAGGGGTTGGCAGCAAATGTCCGGCGATCCCAATTCGACTCAAGCAGTAGACGATCAGGATCTTGGCGGCGTAGCGTTGATGCTGCCCCCCGATCCTGCGGGCATTGAGCTGCGTCAGGCGACTGCCGATTTGGGCCCATTGGACGAGAACATGTGGTTTGTGGCGACCATGCGCGCAAAGGCGAATGCGCCCTACACACTTGGCTTGGTGATTAGTTACAAGGACGGGGATCAGCGTATCGAAGCTGCGGAAGGCCACCCCGGTGATGGGCAGTGGCACGACGTAATGTTGGAAATGCCGATTCCGGCAAACATGACGAAGAATGAATACGATTGCAGTATCGTCCATCTCGGGAACGCGACAACAGCCGCAACCATCCAGTCGACCAGTCTACATCTAGAAACACGGGACGCGAATGTGGCGCGATCAAACTTAGCCGTCAATGGCGATTTCGAACGTTTCGGATTCACCCAGCCACCGTACCCTTGGAGGCTGGATCGCTGGAACTCGAAAGGCCTGCCGATCGTCAGTGGCGATAGCGTATTGGTCTCCGCGGATGGGTCAGGCGATGGCAACGCGTCGATGTCGTTTACCCCGCCTGGCGAATCGACCAACGTTCGGATTTCCCAGACCATACTTTCGATTACAGCGAAAAATGCCGGGACAAAGTTAGTTGCCACCGCAGTGGGCCTCGCGTCGCACAACCAGGAACTCTGGTTCCAGCTACGCTGTCAAAAGAATGGCCGGGATGTGCCAGACCAACGAGTGTTTGTCATCCACCCCGGTGACGGCCAATGGCATGACTTATCCATAAAGTTGACCGTCCCAGCCCAATCGATTGCCGATACCGTCTATATCGATGCGTTCAGACGGGCATTCACCGATCAGCCGACCGTAATCGACACGATCCGCGTCGAACGCATTTGATTCGGGCTGAACCAACTCTCGAAAGACAAATGGTGGGCGGTACTGGATTCGAACCAGTGACCCCCTGCGTGTAAGGCAGGTGCTCTAACCAGCTGAGCTAACCGCCCTCGTGAAAGGCTGGGAAGAATAGCATGTAGAAACGGGGTCTCTCAATGGTCGCGCAGGTGATCGTGGTGGTGACGATTCAAGTGTTTGCCCGGCTACCGATTCGTATGGTAGCCTTTTCAGTTGATAGATAGCCAGTATTGGCGGCGTTTTCAGCGCGATCCCGCGAAATCCGCCTCACCTAAATCATTCACGGAGCACCCATGGCCACACACATTTTACGCAGGCATCGCAAAGCCATCATGTTAGCGATTATCGTTCCGCTTTCTGCGGCGTTCGTTTATTGGGGCACGCCCCTTGGTAGTGGTAACAGCGACGGCGCTCCGGTGAACAACATCGCTACGGCGGCGGGCACGGATATTTCCGTGGAGGAGTACCTGCAGGCGTTGGCCGGTGAGCGGGAGCGCCAATCGCAATTCGGTCAACAGGTAACGTTGGAGCAATTGGTTCAATCCGGCACCGCTCGCAATATACTGCAGAGTCTAATCGACCGTGAACTGTTGCGCGCAGCGGCTGACGATACGGGCTATACATTTGACCGCGAATACTTGGCCGATCGCCTGAAAGACGATCCCTATTTTCAGAATGATGATGGGTCTTTCAACGCTGAACGTTGGAACGAACTCGTGGACAATGGGGTTAATGGCGGTTGGGAGGCCCAATACGCTCGAATCGCGTCCGACATGCGGTACGGATTGTATGTGCAACGCATCCTAGCGTCGGCCCGGATTTTCGAGCCGGAAGTTCGCGATCAATTCAAAGAACAACACGCGCTTCGCAATACACGAGTAACCATCAAGCAAGCGGCCATCGAACCCGAAGTGGTTCCTACTGAAGAAGAAATCCGTGCACGGTACGACGACGATCCGTCGCTTTATGAAAAACCCGAAGAGCGTACGATTGAATTCGTCGCGTGGTCGTTGCAGCCGCCGGTCCCAGCGGAAGCCGCGACCATTGTGCAGCGCGCTCGGGACGGCGAGGCATTTGAAACGTTGGTTGAAGAGTTTTCACAAGGCCCGTTCAAAGAGGCTGCCGGTGACTTGGGTTGGATTACACGAACGCTAACCACGCCGGAACATCAGCTTGGGTTGTTCGATATGGAAGTGGGTGCGGTCAGCGATCCCATCACGGGCCCTCGTGGTTACTTCATCTTTAAGCTGGAAGAAAAGCGAGAGAGTGAAGTGACTGGTGCACTTGATGTGCGTGCCCGTCAGATCTTGCTGAATCCGGATCTCGATGAAGCAACTCGCGAAGCGTATACCACAGAAGCAGAAGCCTTGGCGGAGAAGGTCGCGGACGGCGGATCGTTTGCGGACACAGCCCTCGAAGTAACCACTGCCGGCCCCATATCCATTGAAACGACGACCGTCGAGAATATTCCCACCGTCGACTTCTTTACAGTTCGTGGCGCGGTCTTGCCGTTGGCCGCTGACGCCTATACCGGTGTCGTCGCGGGCACGCGCAACTTGTATGTTGCCCGTGTTTCTGCGTTGATTGAGGCTGAACCTCGTGGGTTTGAAGATGTCCGCGATGAAGTCGCGGAAGATACGACCAGCCTCATGCGTCGAGCGCCGGAACACGTTGCCGCACGCACAGAGCTTGCCACTGCCATCGGCGAAACAGCGTCGTCGTTCGATGAAATCCGCGAGCAGAATCCTGACCTATCCCTCGAAGTGAAACTGCTTCCCGAGTTTTCCGCGATGGATTACGACTTTCAATCCGGCCCTCCATGGCAGGCGGGCAATGTAATTCAAGCCCTTGCCGATGCGGAACTGGGCGATATGGTCGGTCCGATTAATGACTTTCTCGGTGCGCCACACTTCGTAGAACTGGTGGCGCGTACGACCCCTGAAGAAGGTGTATGGGAAGCCGATTGGGAAGCCGAAAAAGAAGGCATCCTGCAGCAGCAACAATTCGCGATGCAGCAAGAACGACTTGAAGATTATTTGATGCACTTGCGGACCCAAGGTAACTGGACCCTTGACGAAGCGATTTTCGCTCAATTGATGACGACGAGCGCACCGGACCCTGTAGAATCAGATTCCATCGAGCTGCCGCCAATTGACGTTGAACTGACCGATCCACCGGCCGATGAAGCGGCGACGGTTACAGACGATGCAGCCGGTGAAGAAATCGCTGCCGAAGTACCGGCAGCGGATGCGCCTAGCGAGTGACGGATTCCGAATCGCACGAACCGCTTGACGACGATGCGCTAGAAGACGACGGCCCCGATCTCATTGTCTGTCCGCAATGCGCTCACCCCAACCTCATCTTCCGTACACATTGCCGAAGGTGTGGCGGACGTCTCGTAGGTACGGCCAACCTCATCCCCGGTGCCGAGTTGGTCGAATGGAGTCCCACCGATGGACCGAGGGGGCAGCTCCACAACGCAGCACCACTTCGTGTGCTGGTCATGCTCGCCGGGTGCATTGGTCTCATCATGACAGGCTATGCCATTCAAGCGGGATCCAGCGTTGCCATTGTTATGTCGCTGACACCAGTCGTCGCCGCAGCCGTCATCTACACTCGGATACGGAGTATTGAAGCGAATCAACAAGACGACGAAGATGAAGAAACGACCGATTCCGTAGCATGTTCCGAATGCGGTGGCCCGGTATTCGAGTACGACGACATTTGCCCATTGTGTGGCGAGTTCACCGCTGTGAATTATGGCGATTCCGATTCGGGGCGGTAACGCGGTTCGGTATTCGTGGTATTCGCAGAAATTAGGGCTGTTTTCCACGAGTTTCAGCTGTAAAATGGATTCATTTCCGCGATTTTGATACGCTTTGGCGGCTCGGCATCTGCCGTTGAACCAGCTCATTCCGCCATCCTGCAGGGCGACAAAAATAGGGAGTAGCGACGATGGAACGATCACGCATCGTCGGGACGGGGCACTACCTCCCCGAGAACATTCAGACCAATCACGACATCGAGAAACTGTGCGATACGTCTGACGAGTGGATCGTGCAGCGAACGGGCATTCGTCAACGACACCGCGTCGCTGAAGGCGAGGGGTCTTCCGACTTGGCCGCGCCGGCCACGCAACGTGCATTGGAAGCGGCGGGTATGGAAGCCACGGATATCGACTTGCTGATCTGTTGTACAACCACCCCGGATCAGATCGTGCCTGCGACAGCGTGCCGGGTCCAAGAAAAAATCGGTGCGTCCAACGCGGCGGCGATGGATCTAAACGCCGCCTGCACAGGATTCATCTATGGGATATCGACCGCAGATGCGTTCATAAAAACCGGTCAAGCGAAGACGGTTGCGATTGTTGGGACGGAGGTCACTGGGAACCGGTTGAGTTGGGAGCGCCGGGACACGGCAGTATTGTTCGGCGATGGGGCTGGTGCCGCGGTGCTAACCGGGTCTGATAATGGCCAAGGCGTGTTGACCTCGCATATCTGGTGCGATGGGACCGGGCTCGAAATGCTCTGGTATCCTGGCGGCGGTTCAAAGATTCCGGTCACGCACGAAAACTTAGATGATTTTGATATCCACGCCGTGCAAATGAATGGACAAGGTGTGTTCAAGCGAGCGGTCGTCGATTTTAGCAACGCGATCGCCAAGGCGTTGGATACGGCAGGATTTACCATCGACGATGTTGATGTCATGGTGCCGCATCAGGCCAACACGCGCATCATCAATGCGGTTGCACAACGGGTTGGACTGCCGGAAGAGAAGTGCATCATTAACATGGATCGCGTTGGCAACCTTATTGCCGGATCGATTCCAGTTGCGCTCGATGAGGCTGTCCGGGACGGTCGTGTAAAGGATGGTGACCTGGTATTGCTTGCCGGGTTTGGTGCCGGACTGACGTGGGGATCGGCGCTCATTCGCTGGTAACAGCGGGTGCATCCATTGTGTGCTACACTAATGTGGATTGCCATGTGAAGGCACTCCCGTAGGAAGATAACTAAAAACGAGGTAGCGTCATGAAGTCAATACTTTCCATTTCCGCAGTCATGGTTATGCTGTTTGCCCTATGCGTCCCAGTCGCGTTGGCCGACGACAACAAAGTCGCCGCCACCGTTACGGGCCAGAACTATTGTCTCCATTGTAGCTTGGTGATGGCCGATAAACCCGAAGCGGAATGCGGACCTGATACGTGCAGCTACGCTCTGAAAGTCAAAGTAGCGAAAGACGCTGACGGTAAAGCGATTGAAGCATTGGCGGGTGCCACGCTTCATTACATCAGCGGCGACGCTGTGAAAACGCTTAAGACGGACGCCGGTCACTTTGGTAAGCAAGTTGAAGTCAAAGGTACGGTATTCGTCGCCGAGCGCGCGATTAACGTCGCCGAAGCCACCATCGTCGCAGATGCTGGTGGCGATGACGAGTTCTCCGATTTCGACGATTTCGATTTCAGTGGCGGTGGCAACAAAGCCAGCGCACGCCGCTAGTCGTTCATTTCGATATTTGTAGTTCTACGCCGCGGCCTAGGTCGCGGCGTTTTTTTGTCAAAGAGCTAGAGCAGTTTCAATCAATTCGTGACCTGCCGGGCACGCCGGATTAGGCATTGTTTGTAGTACCGCCTTTAGGCGGCAGGCATCGACAAAGACCACCGCCTAAAGGCGGTACTACAAACAATGCCACTACTGGACAAAATCCTTACGGCGTTTAGCGCATCGCTGTAAGGACACATGAAGATTGAATCCGCTCCAAATCTCTTTAATGTATTGATAACGGCAAGGAGTCGAAATTGAAGGCGCGGTATTTTCCTCTCACCGTTCACTGTTGTACTTGGCGAAGGTAGCGAGTGCGTGTTTCGCTATTCGTGGCGTAGAGCGATGACCGGATCCATGTCCGCGGCGCGAAGGGCGGGGTATAAGCCGAAGGCGACGCCGATGCCGGCCGATATCGAGAACGCTAACACCGGCGACCAAAACGTCACGATGGTTGTCATCTCTGTCGAGAACGCCGAGATGAGTACGGGAATGAGAACGCCCACGCTGACGCCAATCACCCCGCCGATGCCGGACAGAATGACGGCCTCTACGAGGAATTGTAGAACGATGTCGCCACGTCGTGCACCGAGTGCGCGGCGAATGCCGATTTCCCGCGTGCGTTCGGTGACGCTGGCGAGCATGATGTTCATAATGCCGATACCGCCTACGAGCAGCGAAATCGCGGCAATAGCGCCGAGCACAAGATTAAATATGCGCGCGGTCCGTTCGGCGTCGCGCAATAGATCGAGTGGGACGATGATTTCGTAGTCTTGTTTCTTGTGATACCGAGCCATCATGTCTTCAATGACGCGCCAGGTTGGCACGACATCTTCCAGCCGAGTCACGGCTACGGTTACCTCATGAAATTCGACCCGTTCGATCTCTTGACTACCGCTCGATTGGCGAACGTCTATCTCTCCGAAACGAGTGAGCGCGGTCGTCAACGGAATGTACATTCGTCCGCTCTTTACATTGCCAGTCGTCGCGTTGGTATCGCCTCCGCCGCCCAACGGAGACAGAATCCCGATCACATTGTAGAAATCACCCCCGACACGTACCGCTTTTCCAACAGCCGCTTCGAGCGGAAATAACGTCGGCACGATTTCCGCATCCAACACACACACATTCGAACGGCGATCCATTTCCGTCTCCGTAAAAAACCGACCCGTCTTGATCGCGCGGTTGTTCGTTCTCGGATACCACGGAATGGTGCCCATCACTTCACAATCCAGCCGGTTTCCAACATTCCACACTTTCTTTCGGATAATGCGTCCGGGCACGATCACCTCAACGGTGGGCAATGTTGCACGGATACGCCGAACGTCGTTGTGCGTAATGCCGTATTCGATCATCCGGGTGCGCCCGCCGGATCCCTCTTCGTCTTCAGGCGGTTTCACGCTGCGCACAATAATGTTTTGGCTGCCTTGCTGTCGGATTTGTTCTTGGGCTGCGTGACTCGCGCCTTCACCCACCGCCAGCATCGCAATGACGGATGCGACGCCGAATACGATGCCCAACATGGTGAGAAATGATCGGAGCTTGTGCAACCAAAGGCTTTTCAGTCCGAGGCGAAAGGTGCGGGAAAACGCACGCCAGCTGGTATACGAACTCTTCGGCTGAGTACGCGACGGATTCGATACACTCACAATGTCGGGCCGTTAACCTTGCCCGACGACCGGCGACTCTGCAGGTGGCGCCGTTTCGTCTGTCGCGTCCGATTCGTCGCTGGAGGCGTCATCGGTGTTGTCGTTCCGACTGCCATCTGGTGGACGAATGAGCACGACCTCCCCCTCTTCCAATCCTGATTCGATCACAATGAACTCAACCGTGACCGGTCCGACGGTGACCACACGGCGTTCCGCCTTCCCGCGGTCTACAACGAAACAAACCTGTTCATCGCCATCCGGAACGACAGATTGAACCGGCACGTAAATGACATCGGTGAGTTTTTCAATGAGAATTTCTGTCTTCGCCGTCATACCCGGTTTTAACCAGTCACGAACGCCGTCGATTTTGATGGTCGTCTCGTACACTTTGAGGTCCGGATTCATCCATCGGTTTTCCGAATCGGGCAACACGGCGACTTGTGAAACGACGCCCGTCATGGGTTTATCGCGGTGTGCATCGACCACGATGCGGGCGGTCTGTTCCTTTTTCACTAACTTAATTTCCGCCTCATGAATTTTTACTTTGACGGCCATGCTCGCCATGTCGGGGATGGTGATGATCGTTTGGCGTTCGCGGATTGTTGCGCCCTCTTTAATCTGTTCTTCATTCCAATAGCGATCACCGTTGCCGCCATAGACCACCAATCCAGGACGTTTCGCGACCATTTTGCACTTGCCAATATTCTCTTTGTACTCCTCGATTTGGTTGCTCTCGATTAAGAATCGGGCTTCCGCCGAGGCCAGCGTGCCCCTCGCTTTCGCGATTTCGGATAGGGCCTGCTTCTCAGTGCGCTCAAGGGCTCGCTCGGCCTGCACGTAAGCCGATAGCAACGTCTCCGATTGCTTCGGGAATTCGTAGTTGATGAAGACGCTTTGCTTTGTTTCGGCGGCTTTGACGCTGATGGTTTTTTTGTCGCGATCGGTCTGGTCATTTTCTAATTCGATCTGGGTTACAAATCCCTTTTCGAATAACCGCTCCGTTCCTTCAAGCTGTTGACGACTGGTTCCTAATTCCTTCCTTGCGAGCAGCAACTCGTCTTCATTCGTCTGCAAAAGTTGATTTGCTTCGCCGTCGCCAAGGATTTCCGATTTCGCGTATTCCGCCCAAGGCAATTCCGGATGCGTCATCCGAAGTTCATCAATGGAAATCTCAATGCGCTCCTCGCCTGCTTCCTCGGCGACCTCATCCTCCGCCTTCGCAGCATCTCCATCGCCAGATGCCGACACTGTCTCGGGCTTAAGTATTTTCTTTGTTTCAATTTCTTGAGTGCGTTCCTTTTCCCAATTGGACTGAAACAGGTTGATTTCCGAAAGCACTCTCATCGTAACATCCGCGCCAAGGTATTTTTCTAATTCGAGCTTCGCGAGTGTGACTGCTAGTTCCGCTTCGTAGATATCACTTTCGCTCTTGTTGATTTGGATCTCGTAGCCCTGCTGCGCCTCGGTCAGCGAGGCTTCGGTCCCTTTGAACGTAATTTCCGCTTGCGTCAATTCCTTCTGAAATTCCGAACTGTCCAGCTCGACCAACAGTTTCTCGTTCTCAATATCTTCTTCAGTGATGTCATAGCCTTCTTCAACGATTTGAAGGATTTTGACGCCCTGCCAACCCGCGACTTCCGACTTAATCTCTTGAGAATCGAGCGATTCTATGTTGCCGCCTTCAAGGACTTTGACGTCCAAAGGTCCCCGTTTCACGGTGTAGGTTAGGCCAAGAGCGTCATCACCGCCCCCCATTCGCGCCCACGCAATCAGCGTCACGATGAGGACAGCAGCTGCGAAAACAACCCACAACTTCTTTGACAACAATGAGTTGCGCGCTTTGGGTGCCGTTGAACTACCGGCCATCGGACTCTCCTAGACGTACCACGGGTTTAGTTGTCGCTATAGATACAATGCCGAAACGGGTTCGGATAGATCGGTAGGAATTGAAAATACTTTGTAAATGTCGGACGACCTGATGCTTTGTGGTCACTCGCGATTTCCGCGGACAACCTCCCAGGCATACCCATCCCATGACGTAATATCGTCGCCATTCGCTGGTGCCACACCGCCATTCAAGAACGGTTGATCAAGAATGCCGTTTGGACCCGCACAGATGACATAAAACGGAAGTCCGCCAGGTGCCGGCACGGCTCTAACGTTAGCGCCCTCTTTATGCGCGCCGGGCCATGCCACGAAAGGCGGTGGCGTATCAGCCCCGGTGGCCTCTGTGGGGTGAGACGAATCGTCTTCGCTTTCGGCATCATCGAAATTCCACAACCCCCCGGATTCACTCGAAGTTTCAGGTTCCAATGTACCGAGGTAAATGTAGTACTGCTGGCCCCAGGGATCCCGCCCAAGGTCGATGTAGCCTTGATATAGCCCGGCCCGTGCGAACGGCTTGAGGTCGAGCGTAGCCCGGCTACCCATCCGCAATAATTGATACGTGATTTCGGTGTGAAAGCCGAGTGTCTCCTCGATCGTATTCAGTTCTAGCGAATAGGGATCGCGAAAGCACTCGCGCAGATTTTCGACGCGCGCATCTTCAGTGACAGTAACGAGCGCGGCGACCACGTTTGTCACCCCGGCCTCTGCAACATCGGACTGACTCCGAAATGACACGAACTGATCGCGCAGCGAGGCCAATGACGGGCCTTCTTTCATCGTAAACGCGATCGCAACCATTCCGGTTAGTGCAATGATCATCATGATCCGATCCAACGGAGGTCGCCGTTTAGGCGTTGGACGTTTAGGGATGGGCGGTGGGCCGTCGTGCGTCGTCATAATTAGTCTGGTTGCGTCCGAACTTTGCCTTTGCTGATGCGCAGATCGCACAGTTATTGCAGGCGTTTCCAACGCCATGATAGCATACGCTGACGTTTTTTTGGGGATATGCGGCGGAGGAGCACTTGAGCGCATGAAAGTCACAGTAGTTGGTACGGGATACGTGGGCCTTGTCGTTGGAACCTGTTTCGCGGAGACAGGCCATATCGTCAGATGCATCGACATTGACGAAGACAAAGTCGCGAACCTCAATAAAGGCAAGCTACCGATTTACGAGCCAGGCCTGGAGGAACTCGTCCAGCGTAATGTCGAAGAAGAGCGGCTGACGTTTACCACCGATCTGGAGGGTGCCGTCGCTGACTGTTTGTGCGTGTATCTCTGCGTGGGGACCCCGCGCAAGGAAACCGGCGAAGCGGATCTCTCGTTCACGCTGGCGGCGGCGGAGCAAGTCGCGAATGCGATGACCGGCTACCGGGTCATCGTGAATAAGAGCACGTGTCCTTTGGGCACGGCGAAGCAACTCGAAGAACTCATCGGAGACATTACCAGTCACCCGTTCGACATCGTTGTCAATCCGGAATTCCTCCGCCAGGGCGCGGCGGTAGATGATTTTATGCGCCCGGATCACGTGGTGATCGGATCGGACGATGTGCGCGTTCAGGAAATCATGAAAGAGCTGTACGCGCCATTCGTGCGCACGGGCAAGCCGATTCTCGTTATGGACATTCGCAGCGCTGAACTCGTCAAGTATGCGACGAACGCCATGTTGGCGACGCGTATCTCGTTCATGAACGAACTCGCCAATATCTGCGAGGCCTTCGGCGGGGATGTCACGCACATTCGCGAAGGCTTGGCTGCGGACTCGCGATTCGGAACGTCGTACTTGTTTCCTGGGCTGGGCTATGGCGGATCATGTTTGCCGAAAGATGTCTCGGCGCTTGCCCATATCGCGAAAGACAAAGGGCTGAAGTGCGATATTCTTGACGCGGTCGGTACGGTAAACGAACGTCAGAAAGACTTGTTCGTTGAACGCATTTTGGACTTTTACGGCAAGGACATCGGCAAAAAACGCATTGCTATCTGGGGCGCGAGTTTCAAACCTAAAACGGATGACTTGCGAGATGGCCCGGCCCTCAAACTGATCGATGCTCTCATCGAAAAGGGATCGGAAATCATCGTCTACGATCCGGTCGCTGGACCTCGGGTCCGTGATCGCTATGGCGACGCCGTCACGATCGCCGAGAAAAACTATGAAGCATTGAAAGATGCGGACGGCCTCGCCGTCGTCACCGAATGGAACGAATTTCGACGTCCGGACTACGCGAAAATGGCCGACCTCATGCGCGAGAAAGTCATCTTTGACGGACGTAATATTTACACGCCGGAAATGATGAAAGAACTTGGGTTCCGGTATTTCAGCATTGGCCGGCAAGCGGTCTAGATCTACACTATGGGTTCAGTATTGATAAGCGGCGGGGCCGGATTTCTTGGTTCTCACCTGTGCGACCGTCTTCTGGCTGAAGGGCACGATGTCCTCTGTGCGGATAATTGCGTCACCGGGCGTTTGCAAAACGTTGCACATCTCGACAGTAATCCAAAGTTCGAGTATCTCGATCAAGACATCTCGATTCCATTTACGGTCGACAGACCATTGGACTACGTCCTCCACATGGCATCGCCCGCCAGTCCGCCGGATTTCAAACGTATCCCGTTCGAGACGATGACGGCGGGATCATACGGTACGCACAACATGTTGGCCATTGCGCGGGAAAAGGGCGCACGCTTCTTTCTGTCGAGTACCTCCGAAATCTATGGCGATCCGCCGCCGGAACACCACCCGCAGGTCGAAACGTATTCCGGCAACGTCAATGTCCTCGGCACGCGCAGCGTGTACGACGAAGCGAAACGTTATGCCGAGACCGTGACCATGACGTACCAACGCGAGTTCGACTTGGAGACCCGCATCGTTCGCATCTTCAACACCTATGGGCCGCGCATGCGCCCGGATGATGGCCGTGTCGTCACCAATTTCATTTGCCAGGCGCTACGCGGTGAACCATTAACGCTGCACGGGGACGGCGATCAAACCCGTAGTTTCTGTTTCGTCGACGACCTAGTCGATGGTATCTACCGGCTCATCATGTCGGACGAGTCGCTCCCCGTGAACATCGGCAATCCTGGCGAATTCACCATGCGCGAACTCGCGGAAAAAGTCATCGCCATTACCGGGAGTACCAGCGACATCGTATCAATCCCGCAACCCTTCGCCGACGATCCTCGGCAACGCAAACCTGATATCACGAAAGCCCGCAACGCATTGGGCTGGGAACCGACCATCGATCTCGACACGGGATTGGCGCAGACGATCGCGTACTTGCGTAGCGGACTCGGCCTCTAAGTACATCGTGTCATTGCCTGCTCCCCATTCGTACGCTATACTTCTCGCCCATTGTTAAAAGGAGTTAACGGATATGGCGGCATCGTCGCAAAAGCGCGCACTGATTACGGGTATCACCGGCCAGGACGGTTCGTACCTCGCGGAATTTCTGCTGGACAAAGGCTACGAAGTCTTCGGCGTGGTACGCCGATCCAGTACGGAAACCTTCGAACGCATCCAGCACATCAAGGACCGCGTTACGCTGATGCAAGGCGACCTTACCGATCAGGTCTCAATGATTGACGTGATCGATCAGGTAAAACCGCAAGAGGTCTATAATCTCGCGGCCCAGTCCTTCGTGCCTACGTCATGGCAACAACCGATACTCACCGGCGACGTGACAGCGCTCGGCGTAACACGCGCATTGGAATCTATCCGAGTGGTCGACAAGTCGATCCGGTTTTACCAAGCGTCGTCGAGCGAGATGTTCGGCCATGTTCAGGAAACGCCGCAAGTCGAGACCACACCGTTTTACCCGCGCAGCCCCTATGGCGTGGCTAAGGTATACGGCCATTGGATCACTGTGAACTACCGCGAGAGTTACGACATGTACGCCGTGTCCGGCATCCTCTTCAATCACGAATCACCACGGCGCGGACTCGAATTTGTCACGCGCAAGATTACGCACGGCGTTGCGCGAATCAAATACGGCCTCGACACCGAACTCCGCCTCGGCAACCTCGACGCGAAACGCGACTGGGGTTTTGCTGGCGACTATGTCCAGGCCATGTGGCTGATGCTGCAACAAGACGCGCCAGACGACTATGTCATTTCCAGCAATGAAACCAACACGGTTCGAGAAGCATGCGAAGTCTCATTTGCACGCGCTGGGCTCGATTGGGAAAAATACGTCAAGGTCGATAAGAAGTTTTACCGCCCAGCAGAAGTGCAATTACTGCTCGGCGATTCGAATAAGGCGCGCGAGAAACTTGGTTGGGTTCCCGAAGTCGATTTCAAGGGCTTGATGGAAATGATGGTGGACGCAGACCTCGCGCTCGTCGAAAAGCAAATTAAAAACGCATGAGCGAAGAACGTACCGCGCTTGTTACCGGTGCCAGCGGTTTCGTCGGACGCCGCCTGTGTGACCGTCTGAACGCTGACGGCTGGACCGTTCGCGGCCTCGTCTTTCCTGAAGACGCGAAGGACGATTCCGAACGGCGCAGCAATATTGGCGATCAACAAGACCTCCGTGAAGGCATCGCTTGGGCCGGCCCCATTACCCATGTGTTTCACCTCGCCGCCGTCACATTCGTCCCCACATCGGCGAAGAGTCCAGCCCTCACGATGGACGTGAACTTAACTGCCACCGTAAATCTGTTGCATGCACTCACCGAACTCCCTTCGGTGCGAACAATATTCGTCGGTAGTGCATCGTGTTACGGCGTGCCGGAATCGCTACCCATCACCGAAGACCATCCGCTCGCTCCGACTGAACCGTATGGCATCTCGAAAGCAGCGGCCGATGCGTACTGCCGCTACGCGCACCGCGCACTCGGCATCGACGTCGTCGCCGCACGCCCATTCAACCACTCCGGCCCCGGTCAATCCGATGCCTTCGTTATTTCCAGCTTCGCCCGACAAATCGTCGAAATCGAAAACGGCCAACGGGACAATGTCCTTCGCACCGGCGACCTCACCGCACGCCGAGATTTTTCTCATGTCGACGACGTGATCGACGCCTATGTCCGTCTCGCCGAAAAAGGAAAATCCGGCGAAGCCTACAACGTCTGCGCCGCGAACTCGTACTCCGCAGGCGATGTCCTCGACGGCCTCCGATCACGATCCAACGCCACCATAGACGTCCAACCCGACCCTGATCGCATGCGGCCTGTCGACATCCCGGAAGTCGTGGGCTCCCACGAAAAACTCACAACAGACACCGGCTGGAAACCCCAACGCAATTTCGACACGCTGCTGGATGAAGTGCTCGAGTATTGGCGAGATGCGTTACGATCCGCTGACTAAGTTGTGCATTGAACGGTCGGTGAAGACCAATCACCCCGATATATTCAGGTACATTGCTGTCCTAAATGAATTTGTGTAAATGTGTTTTGACCTGCGGAAACGGAGTAATCACCATGATGATCCGTTGCGGACCTCGATCCCAGCCGTCATTGCGAGGGAGCGGTAGCGACCGTGGCAATGACGGATAGAGATATTGTTTTGGACACTAGTGATTCACGTAATCCGTTTCGAGGTTTCCACATGATAATGTACCGCGCTCTGTTGTTGACGTGTGCAACGGCGCTATTGTGCGTCACGACGACATCCGCAGCGACATTGCAAGTGGGCGCATCAAGCGTGAGTATCACACCTGATGAGCCGGTGGCGCTAGCCGGGCAGATGCACACGCGTATTGCTCGGGAAGTCGAGAGTGAAATACAGGCGAACGCGCTTGCGATGGAATCGCGCGACGGCGACACAATTCTGGATCAGGCGATCTTTGTGGCTTGTGGACTCGTTTATATCGGCGGCGACGTACACGCGCGCGTACGTGACGAATTAAAAACCCGCATTCCAAATTTCGATGAACAGAAGCTCATTATTAGCGCGACACACACTCACACAGCACCCATCATGTTCGAAGGCATTTACAAGATCACTGAGCCTGATGTGATGCGGCCCGCTGACTTTGCTGACTTTCTAGTCGATCGCATTGCCGATGCAGCCGAGGAGGCATGGAACGCCCGTAAGCCCGCTAACGTCGGCTGGGGTATGGGTCACGCGGTCGTCGCATATAACCGCCGTTCCGTGTTCGAAGACGGCCACGGCCAGATGTACGGCAACATCAGTATCGATGAATTTCGCGGCATTGAAGGGCCAGTCGATCATGCGGTGGAAGTCCTCTTTTTCTGGGATGACGCGGATCGACTCATCGCTACTTCGGTGAACGTCGTATGCCCATCGCAAGAAGTGGAAGGACTTAGCGTCGTAAACGCCGACTTCTGGCATCCGGTCCGCGAGGGACTAAAGGCAAAATTCGGTCACGACCTTGTCGTCCTCGGCTGGACGGGCGCATCTGGCGATCAGTCCCCCCACATTCGCTACCGAACCGCTGCCGAGGATCGCATGCGCGAATTGCGCGGCCTCAGCCGACTGGACGAAATCGCCCGGCGTATTATTCGTGCCTGGGAAGAGGCGCACGACGGTGCAAAGCAGGAAAAGTTCGACGATGTTCCGCTCGTTCACATCGTGAAGAATATCGAATTACCTGAACGTATCGTTACCGATCAGGAATACGAAGCGGCGAAATCCGAAATCGAAACCGCATCAAAAGATCCGAACCATTACCGCCGCATCGCCTGGCACACGGACGTGCTCAAACGCTACGAACGCCAACAAGCGGGCAGCATCGAACCCTACACGATGGAACTCCACGCACTACGCCTCGGCGACGTCGCCATCGCAACCAACGATTTCGAACTCTTCACCCAATTCGGCATCCAGATGAAAGCAAAAAGCCGCGCACTCCACACCTTCATCATCCAACTCGCTGGCCCCGGCACCTACATCCCCACACCAATAGCCGCTGCAGGCGGCGGCTACAGCGCGGTCGTACAAAGCAACGTCGTCGGTGCCGATGGCGGCCAAGTGTTGGTAGATGAAACCGTTGCCACAGTAAATGGCATGTGGGCGGACGAGTAACGTTTGGCAAGGCTCCAGCTTGATCTGATTCGCTTCATTCGCGACGTGTTTACATTCCCTGAACGACCGGCGAGATAGGTAACATGTTAGCCTGATGACATGGGTAACACTGTCGACCGCGCTCATGTCTGACAAACTGCACGAATTGGCTCAAGCTGATCTAGACCGGTCGTTTGAACCCGAATTTCAACTAACTCTGTTGGACCTGTAGTATCTGGTTTGTATTGCCAAATCTGTAATCGTTTTTGATGATTGAAAAAACGCCATGACTGACCTTGCTGACAATATTCGACAATCGACGAGCCGGAAGTACGCCGGTATTTGCGAACGTGTGCCGGGTTCGCTTGGTTGCGGTGCGCCGTTGGATGGTATCGAAATCGCTCCAGGCGAGTGCGTCCTAGATCTCGGGTGTGGATCGGGTGAAGCGTTGATTCAGGTGGCGGAACGGGTGGGTGCAGAGGGCATGGTTATCGGTGTCGATATGACGGATGCGATGGTGGCACTCGCGCGGGACCGTGTTCGTGTTGAAGGGTTGGAGAATGTGGATGTCCATTCTGCATTCATCGAGTCTCTTCCACTCCCTGATGCTTCAGTCGATTGCATCATTTCCAATTGCGTGGTTTGTCTTTCCCCTGAGAAGGATCGGGTGTTCGAAGAGATTGCGCGTGTGTTGAGACCGGGTGGACGGTTCTGTATCGCGGATGTTGTCCTCGACACGCCGCCTACTTGGTTACGGACTGTGCTGCGATGGCGCGATTCGTGTCTATCGGAAGCGGCGGATGAACGGGCGTATACCGAGGGGCTTGCAGCGGCGGGTCTTGTGAATGTTCGTGTGGATGATCGTATTGCTTATGACGCGAGTCGGATGCGATCGCTTGTTGATCCCAATTTGCCCCGTGCGCTTTGGTGGGTTCAGGGTCTTGGAGAGCTTATCGCGAATACCATCGCGAAATTCGGTTGGCGTTTTTTTCATGGACGGCTGGCGAGCGTTCGTATTACTGGGGAAAAACCGCGAGAGGCGGACGCCTGATTCTTCGCTCCTGCGAACCGCGAAACGTGACCGGGAGGGGCAACTTCCTCAATCACTTGCGTAGCAAGTAAGTTGTTGCCGCTGACTCGGCCAAGGTGGAACTTGGCCCTCCCGGAAACGATGGCCTATTTCTTCACCAAACCTCTTCGTGCTTCTTCGATGCCGTCGATGATCGATTGCGGAACGCGAACTACTTCTGTGCGGCCTGCGACGGTCGCAAAACGTAGTTGCGAATCGTCTTCTGCAGGACTGCCGATGCGGAACGGCCCAACGTCCCTAATCGGAGCATTGGGATCGGCTGTTGTGACTTTCGCGCTGAATTCTAGTGTGGGTTCGTCGAGTCCAAACGGCGTCAGATCATCAGGCACAGTGTCCAATTCAATGGCTTCATACCGTGCTTCCGCAATGGTCGACAGGAGCAAGTCCATGTCCGACTGCGCCTCCCAAATAAGACCTTCAGGTGCGCGCACCGTCCAGCGACCGTCTCGTATTACGAACGTGTATGACTCTGTGCGAAATCGCATCGACACTTCCGCCACTTCGCCGGGCTGAAATGCGAACAGTCGTTTATCGCGGAAGTGAAAGAGGTCGAACATCAACGCATCGATTTCTTCTTTGAGCACAGTGGTAACGCCACCGGATGCTTGCAGGACCAAATAGCGTCCCTTTTCCTGCGCGAGCGCACCGACACGAATTTCGACGGGTTTCTCTGTGTCTTCGAGCTCGAGACGTACTGACATGCCGGGCTCAGAAAATCCGAATACGTCTGCATTATTGGCGAAATAGCCCATGCCGACGATGCTGATAAGTCCGCTAATCAATTCGGAAACGGCGGCTCCGTCGGCGCGGTCTTGAATCGGTCGAACGATTTGCCAGCGGCGACGATCATCTTGTTCCAGCCGAATGTCCGTCGTGCCCCATGCGAAATCGATTGCCTTCAACTCGGATCCTGGCCGCGCGAGCAAGCGTTTCTCCAAGAACGCTTCGGGCGATTTTGGAAACAATGCGATGAACTGTGCACTCGCGAGAAACACCGCTGGGCGCCCTTCTTGGCGCACAAAAGCTTCGCTCTCTGCGTCGCTCGCGTTTGCGAAATTGCCGAAGTAGATCGTCTGTGGCTCGCCGCCGAAAGGATAGACGGTCAATCCTGCGCCGGGCACTTCGAGTCCGTAGTCATCGAGGTTTTCCGGGTTGTCGATGTACCCGCGTCCTTTGGCGAATCGAACTTCTTGGACCAATGCATCCACCATGGCCTGATCGGCCATGCCCTCGATGGGTTCCATCAGTTTCCAATGGCCATCCGTTTCGTCGCGTTCTGCGGCCACGACTCTTGAGGGATCGCCGCGTTTAACATTTCCCGAATCCTTCTGTGCGTAGCGTATGAACTCGATGCGGCGAATGCCTTCTTCGCCCGAGGTGACTAAGTCGCGGTCGCGCAGCCAGAGTAATGAACGGTTGAGTTCGAAGAAGGTGTCTTCGGTAATTAGAAACACCGGTCCTTCTTCTACCTGTGCGTAGCGGTGCATTTGGAATGGGTCGCGTGCGCCCACTGCGATGTGTTTCGTATCGCCATCGTCAAGCGTCACGTCGAGAGAAAGCAGCGGCGGGTCCAGTTCATATTCCGATGCGTCCTCTGGATTCTCGTTGATCGTTCGCTCATTCATTAGCGCGGCAAGCGTTGTTGCGATGCGATCCCATACCAATGGATTCGCAGGCACGTTTTCCGGACGAACGATGGACCACGAATCCCCTTCACGACTTCCGGACACGGGCTTCGCGCCATCTTGCTCGATTAGTAAGTTTTTTATGGCATCGGGTTCGAAATCGAATACCCGTTTGGCTTCGGCCTCACGGCGTTCGATCACTCGTTCGCTCACGCCCCACATTGCCCACACACCAATGAGAGCAACAAGGAGAACCACCAGACCGATTGTCGACCGGGTACTCATCGAAGATTGCGCCTTAGAATGAAGACGATAATTCCGATGAGGGCAACGATTTGAACGATTCCCAATGAACTGAAGTAAGCGACCCAACGTTCCTGGCCGGGGGTCAATAGAATGGGCTCATCTTCGGCACCGGTCGGGCGAATGGCGATAAGGTCGGGCTGCTCAGTCAGCCAGGCCATTGTGTTGAGCAGTAAGTTTCGATGTGACTGGATGCGCAATTGTTCGTTGCTGGTGAACGCTCGGTTTCCAATTACCACGATTCGGCTGTCACGCACCGATTGGCCTTCGCCCACTGCAACAGGATTCACGGCACTGGCCGCAACTGCGATAGGAATCGGGCCCTTCGCTTCTGTCGCATCGGGGACTACTTTTCCTTCTTGAAATCGTACGAGGTCGGTTTCCGCCCATGTGTTTGGGGTGGTATGAAGAATCTCGTTGGCGCGGACATGCGCGGGCAGCGACTCGGATCGTGCAACGGTACGTGCGCCGACCACCATCATCGTTTGTCCAAAGCCCGCGGTAATCGGGTGCTCGTCGTTGAACGATCCCCGTTGCGCGACGTCGGGGTAGGCCGCGGCGAGCTGTCCGAAGTGGGTCATCAGCGCGAGTTGTGCGGTGGGTTGTTGACCGCCTTGCATGATGACGTCAATGCCGACATCGATGCCGAAATTCGCCTGGAGCCACGGGCGAAGATACTCGGACCGGCCACCGGACGTATCGACGCTGCCCCAAATATCGAGCAGTACGAGCATTCGTCCGCCGTTGGCGATAAAGTTATCGAGCGCACGAATTTCTTGTGGCCGAAAGTCGTTTTGCGGACCGTTGGCAATTAGGACATCACAATCCGTAGGAATCACTGGATCGGAAAGATCCAATTCAATCGAGTCGATCACATAACTCTCCGACTCCAATGACTGTGCGAGCAGGAGTGCGCCGTTCTTGGGGTCGTTGCTCGTAATATCTTTTTCGTCATGACCGGTCAGAAAGTAGATGCGCGGTTCGGCGGCGCGGGTCACGTTCACGAGCGCGTTTGTAAAATCTCGTTCTTCCAGCCGTGAAGTTACTTCGGCGATGGGAATTATGCGTTGGCGGGTTCCGCTGCGCAGTGCGACCGTTCCGATATTCGATGCAACGGATAGTTTCAAGTTGGTCATACGAAGTTGTTCGGTGACGGGATCGATCTCTTCGATTTTCAAGTATGCCGTGTGTTCTGCGCAACGTTGTAAGAAACGTAGCGTTTTGTTCTTGGTTTGTGAAGACATCGAATCGCCGTGATCGATAAACATTGCATATGCGACCACATCCTTGTCCATACTTTCTAAAACGCGAATCGTTTGCTCGGACAGTTCGCGGCGACCTTCCCGCGTGAGATCCCATTCAGATTCGGATCGGCGTGCGAGGGCGAATAGCACGACGCATATGCATAAGAACACGATAGCCGAGATTAGCGCGTTAAAACCGAACAGCGTCCGGCCTCGCTCAACTTTGTCTGCCGCGAGGACAATAGTCATGAGAAGGGTCGCGACAGCGGCGACTCCGCCAAGGACTAATAACCCAATTACCGGCGTACGAAGGAATTCGCCATAGACGGCCCAGGTATTGAGCGCTGCGACAATGGCCAACACGGCGACAATCCCCGCGATGAGACGCAATCTCACCACGGCTATGCCCTCCACTTTCGCGTTTCGAATGCGCGAAACGTGAGAAAGAGAAAGAAGGCTATCGTCAACACGTAATAGGCGACGTCTTCGGGGCGCAGTACGCCTTGGGCCATTTCGGCGGCATGTGCATCCATCGGTAATTCAATAGCGGCCGCGCGAAAGATCCCGTAAGCCGGTGTCGCCACCGATTGCAGTACGGGAGGCACTTCGGCAACAAAGTCCCCAACTTCCGGCAAGTCGGACGCAAGATTACCGAGGACGAACATAATAAACCACGCCGCGAATGTAATCGTCGCAGCCGTAATCTGGTTGCGTGAAAGTGCTGAAATGAACAAGCCCATACTCAGAAAGGCTGCGCTCACGAGAAACACTGCGCACAATCCCAAAAGCAACACGGCAGGTTCGACATCGGTGTAATAAAGTAGGGTCGACAAATGCGCGGCGACCACGACCATTAGGATGAGCGCGACCAAAAGTGACGCGAGATACTTTCCGAAAATGATTTCGCGATCGCGTAGGGGATGGGTGAGTAGGAGTTCGATGGTGCCGCGGTTTCGTTCTTCGGCGAGCAAGCGCATGGTGATTAAAGGACCGATAAACAACATCAACTGACCGCAGAACACGAGATACGGACTCAGGAAAAACTCTTCGAGATCCGGTACGCCTTCGAATTGGTAATCCATCGGCGACTGTGTGGATCTCGCGTGCCACAAAAAGGAAGCGGTAAAACCGAGCCCGGAAATCACGGCGTATGTTCCAACGATGATGTAGCCGACCGGTGTAATGAAATAGCTCTTGAATTCCCGCCAACAGACGGCCCAGATGTTACCCATTATCCGGCCTCCGTAGACCGGTTATCGGCGGCTGTGGCTTGTATGAAAGCCTCTTCCAAGGTTCGCGTACGCGGCGTAATCCGGCGCACCGATCCGCCACCCGTCGTTGCAGCCTCGACTATCGCAGATAGAGGATTTGTTTCGGCGTCGGCATCTATCGACACGATACGATCCTGCGCTTCGGCTCGGGTTACGCTCGGCAATGCTGCGATTGCGCGCGCCGCTTTTTCCGCCGGGCCATCCAGCTCAAGTTCCCAAGCGCCTTTCGCAGCGGCACCGGAAAGATTCTCCATCGTGTCTTCGATAACGATACGGCCGCGATCGATGATGAGCACGCGTTCACACAACATCGAAACTTCGGGAAGAATGTGCGTGCTCAATAACACCGTGTGATTACTCGCAAGTCCACGAATCGTATTTCGTATTTCGATAATTTGTTTCGGGTCCAATCCTACCGTCGGTTCATCGAGGATTAAGACAGAAGGGTCACCGATTAGCGCTTGCGCCAGTCCGACGCGTTGCCGATAGCCTTTTGATAAATTCTCTATGACACGTCGGGACATGTCGGCGAGGCCGCACATTTCCATCACGCGGTCGGTTTCTGATTTACGCTTGCTTCGCGAAATGCCTTTTACGGTTGCCACGTATTTGAGATAACTTTGAACAACCATCTCCGGATAGAGCGGAACGTTTTCCGGTACATACCCGACGCGGCGCTTCACTTCGACCGGATGATCTTCTACATGGAGTCCATCGATCTTTGCGCTACCGCGTGTCGCGGGCATAAAGCCGGTGAGGATTCGCATCATGGTCGATTTGCCCGCACCGTTGGGACCGAGAAAACCCACGACTTCGCCCTCGTCCACTTGGAACGAGACGTTGTCGAGCGCGGCGATTGCGCCGTAGTTTTTGGAGATCCCCCGAACTTCTATCATGATTTTTTGTTCGAAGCGGCGGCCACCCCCGGCCACAAGCTTCTTCTAATACTCCAGGCGGTGCGAGCGTACCAATCTCGGCGATTCTTTTCCAGTATGAAAAGTGCGAATAATTTCATGCGTATTGCGCTATTGTAAGCGGCTGATTTTGCCTAATCGAGTACAAACTGCCGAGTTGACGAATGTTTTGGGTGGTAAGCGGTCCTATCCACTAAACGCTCAATCTTGCATAAATGGTTGACAAGTTGCTGCTTAGAGCATATACAACGAGGTTTGGCATGTCCTATGCGCTTATCCGTGGAGCAAGAGGATATTGTGAGGTGCAAATTATGCTAATTCAATGTTGTGTATGCCATCGATATCGAGAAGGTGACCGCTGGAAAGCAGAGCGGCCTCCGAAACGGAGTCGCGAATTCGTGAGCCATAGCTATTGCCCCACGTGCGCACAGCAATTGATAAGCGAAATGCGCCGCCGCGGGCTGCGTCGGAGTCCGTCACGACGAACCGTGATTTAATTCATCCCCATGTTCTCGCGGGAACACAAGACAAAACGGCCCGGAACGCTGATAGCGCCCGGGCCGTTGTACGTGATTCAGTAGATAAGGTTTAGACCGGAGATCCGGTTTAGTACATGTCGCCGCCCATACCGCCTGGTGCCGCTGCAGCAGCGTCATCATCCGGCGCTTCGGCGATGAGCACTTCAGTCGTCAACAACAACCCAGCAACACTCGCTGCATTTTGCAATGCCGTCCGCGAAACTTTCGTCGGGTCGATGACACCTGCTTTGAGCAGGTCTTCGTATTCGCCAGAACCGGCGTTATAGCCGACTGCGCCCTTTTTGGATTTGACGTTTTGGACGATCATCGCGCCTTCTTCACCGGCATTCGCCGCGAGCTGACGCATGGGTTCTTCGAGTGCACGAAGGATGATGTTCGCACCGATCGCTTCGTCGCCGTCGATCTTCATTTTGGCAACGGCATCCAAGCAACGGAGAAATGCTACACCGCCGCCAGGGACGATACCTTCTTCGACGGCCGCGCGTGTCGCATGCAGGGCATCTTCAACGCGGGCCTTCTTTTCTTTCATCTCGATTTCGGTCGCCGCGCCAACATTGATGACGGCCACACCGCCGGCGAGTTTCGCCAAACGCTCTTGCAGCTTTTCGCGATCGTAATCGGACGTGGTTTCTTCGATCTGACGGCGAATCAAGTTGATACGCCCCATGATGTCTTGGCCTGTGCCAGCGCCTTCGACGATGACCGTGTTGTCCTTGTCAATCACGACGCGCTTTGCGCGACCGAGTTCGGCGAGCGTGAGATTTTCAAGACTCATGCCAAGGTCTTCCGTAATCGCCTTGCCGCCGGTGAGAATGGCGATGTCTTCGAGCATCGCTTTACGGCGGTCACCAAAGCCAGGTGCCTTCACTGCGCAGGCTTGGAATGTGCCACGAATGCGATTCACCACCAACGTCGCCAAGGCTTCGCCTTCGACGTCTTCAGCGATGATCAATAACGGCTTGCCGCCCTTAGCGATCTGCTCCAACAACGGCAACAAGTCTTTCAGGTTCGAGATTTTCTTCTCGTGGATGAGAATGTGGCAATCTTCGAGTACCGCTTCCATCGTGTCGGAATCGGTGACGAAGTACGGGGACAAGTAGCCCTTGTCGAATTGCATACCTTCAACGACATCGAGCGTCGTATCGATACCCTTGGCCTCTTCGACCGTGATGGTGCCGTCGTTACCGACTTTGTCCATCGCCTCCGAAATGATCTGGCCGATTTCTTCGTCGCTATTCGCGGAAATGGATGCCACGTTGCGCGTGGTTTCGCCATCCTTGACCGGCTTGCTCAGCTTGGCCAACTCGGTAACAACCGTTTCGACTGCTTTGTCGACGCCGCGTTTCAGCGCCATTGGATTTGCTCCGGCCGTTACATTGCGCAGGCCTTCACGGAAAATTGCTTCCGCCAACACCGTCGCCGTCGTCGTACCGTCACCGGCCACGTCTGACGTCTTCGATGCAACTTCCTTCACCATCTGCGCGCCCATGTTCTCGAACTTATCTTCCAGCTCGATTTCCTTGGCAACCGTCACGCCATCTTTGGTAACGGTCGGCGCGCCCCACTTCTTGTCCAACACTACGTTGCGACCCTTGGGCCCAAGCGTAGACTTTACCGCTCTACTAAGTTTGGTGACACCGGCCAATACACCGCGCCGAGCCTCCTCACCGAATTCAAGTTGTTTCGCACTCATGCGATCAATCTCCTGTTCAATAACGAATGCGCCGCTTATGCGGCCGCAAGTTCAATGGGAAAAGGTTCTATTCGATTACTGCTAGAACGTCGTCCTCACGCATGATCAGGTGGTCGTCACCGTCGATCTTTACTTCGGTTCCTGCGTACTTGCCCATGAGAATCCGGTCGCCCTTCTTCACTTCGAGCTTTACACGGTTGCCGTCTTCATCGACGCGGCCCGGGCCTACGGCCACGACTTTGCCTTCTTGCGGCTTCTCTTTGGCGGTGTCAGGAATGATGATTCCTCCGCGCACTGTTTCACTCGCCTCTTCCCGCTTGACCAGCAAACGGTCGGCTAGAGGTCGCACTTTCATCTTGTCACTCTCCTCGGTGGTTAATCCCGGTTTCAACACGGTGGTTGTTTACCGGATGCTTGAAACTGCCAATATGGCAGTTCGTATACACAATATATAGTCCTTTATGGGATACGCAGCCCAGGACTCAGTAGACTGTTGCAATCATCGATCCAATGGCGAATAATATACGTAACTAATTATAAATAAATAACTTATAAAAATAGACGGTGAATCGCCGTTACATTTGCATTGCCCAAATGGCAAATCGGGGCCAAATACGACATCCAGAGACGCCCGCTGGTGTCATATTGGCAATATAGTAGCAAACAATCGAGCTGAGTGCCAGTTCGGCCACAAGCATGTCGTAATGTGTTGGCGATGGGACTCCGGCTATACTCCCGGCTCTGAGCGCCGCCGTGTGTAGGCGATGCGCACTGCCCGAAGGTCCTGGTATCGCCATTGTGAGTGCATTCGTATCGGTCATCGTGCCGTTCTATAACGAGGAAGAAAACGTTCCGCTGATTGCGGATCGGATTGCGAGCGTGTTCGCTTCGATTCCGGATCAGGCGTACGAGTGTTTATTCGTAAACGACGCGAGTACGGATGGGACGCGTGAAGCGCTCGACACCTTGACTGCGTCGGACGATCGTGTTCGCGTGTTGCACTTTGCGAAAAATCGTGGGCAGTCTGCGGCGTTGATGGCGGGGTTACGCGCTGCACGTGGCGACTACTTACTCACGATTGATGGCGATCTTCAAAATGACCCCCAGGATTTCCCGAAGATCATTGAACTCTTGGCGGACCATGATTGCGTGTGTGGCTATCGTGCGAACCGACAGGACACGTGGGTTCGCAGGATGTCGAGTCGCGTGGCTAACGGCGTTCGCAGGGCCATCCTTAACGATGGTATTCGGGATACCGGTTGCGGTACGAAAGGGTTTCGCAAATCGTGTGTGCCGCATTTCGTGTGTTTCAATGGAGCGCACCGCTATTTTGCGGTAATGGTCCGCGCGGCGGGATTGACGTTGACGGAGTGTCCGGTGTCGCATCACCCGCGCGAGCATGGTGTGTCGAAATACGGCGTTCACAACCGGCTGTGGCGCGGGATTTATGATTTGGTCGGCGTGGGGTGGCTTCAGAAGCGATACGTGCGCTACGAGATTGAACAGGAAGGTTCTGAGTGATGACCGTTTGCGTCGTCCATTTTGCCGATGAATTCTGATATGCAAGATTTATTTGACCGTGTCTTCGGTGACCTTCCAAGACAAGCACCCGGCAGTCGTACTTCGACGCTCCGTGCTTTCGCTGCGCTTCCCGCGATTCCGAGGGGAGCAACTGTGCTTGACGTGGGCTGTGGCGGAGGCGGACAAACCCGCACGCTTGCCGACGTGCATGACGGACCGGTGGTAGCGATTGATCTGATGCAACCGTTTTTACGGCGCTTGCGTTCCTCGGTGGACGAAGATGGTTTGGCGATTTACCCGGTGTGCATGTCCATGGACCGAATGGGATTCGTGGACGGATCGTTCGATCTGATCTGGTCAGAAGGAGCGCTCTACTCTGTTGGATTTGAACGAGCCGTCTCCAATTGCCGCGATCTATTGAAACCAGGAGGGTATCTCGCCGCATCGGAGTTGGTATGGCTGACAGATGATCGCCCGGAAGAGGCCGTTCGCTATTTTGAAACAGAATATCCTGCAATGCGTTCGAGGGACTCGGTGGCTGACCTACTCCGAGGGTTGGGGTTCGCTCTCATCGACTGTTTCGTATTGCCGGACAGTGATTGGTGGGACGAATTTTATTCACCCCTCAACGACAAACTCGATAGCTTGCACAAATCGTTCGCGAATGATGAAACGGCAAACGAGTTTTTGGATGCTATGGTTGTGGAATTGGATGTTCGTCGAAGGTATCCCGATGCGTACGGGTACGTGTTCTACATTCTGAATTATGAATAAGGGTGCGAAGGAGCGCGGTTAGGTGCCGGATAGCGACACGATGACATGGACCACCATGGTGTGGGCGGCGTTTGGATTTGTCGCGATGGCGACTTTCTATTCGCGATTTTACCTCCAGTGGTTGGCGTCCGAAATCAAACGGCGTAGCGTGGTGCCGGAGTTTTTTTGGTACCAGAGCGCGGTCGGATCGCTGATGTTGTTGGTGTGGGCGTTTCATACGCAGTCACCGCTGGGCGCACTCAGTCACAGCTTAAACGTCGTGCCGTACACGCGGAATCTCGTGCACATTTGGCGTGAGAAAGGACGTCTCACACCGGCCATCAATTGGTTGGCGACGTCGGGTGCATTGATTGTGGCGCTCAGTGCGGTAACGGTCGTCGTCGTAGTTTGGCGGCGGGAATTTGCGGTTAGCGCCGATACACCTGCGGAGGCCGCGCGAGTGAATTGGGTTTGGTTGGGCGTCGGTGTCGCAGGACAAGTCCTCTTCGGTTGTCGATTCCTTGTCCAGTGGGCCCTCACGGAATGGCATCGCAAGAGCGTCGTGCCCACGGTCTTCTGGCAAATCAGTCTTGTGGCGGCGGTATTGCAGATCGCGTCGTACTCGCACCGGCGTGAATGGTTTTTCATCATTGGTACTACGGCAACGCTTTTCATCTACGCGCGCAACTTGTGGTTTATCCATTTTGGCGATGAAGCGTCTGTGTTGTCGGAAAAAGGATAGCGAGTGTCTCCCCGAGCCACAGCGATTGCGTTCGGCGTTTTCGCCATTGTGTTCTTCTCTCTAAATATTGGAGGCTACGATCTCTGGGCGCCAGACGAGCCGCGTTATGCACAAGTCGCCCGCGAAATGCTCGAAACTGGCAATTGGTTTACGCCCTATGTAAACGGCGAACCGTACATGGAAAAACCGCCGGTGTTTTTCTGGTCAATTGCTGCAACGTCTTTGCCGATTGGCGATGTGTCCGCGATCACGGCACGGATGCCATCTGTACTTGCAGCGGCACTCACGGTGATGTTGACGTACTTACTCGCGCTTCGATTTTTCAATGATCGGATTGCATGGTGGTCGGCAATCATTCTCATGACCACCTCGCGATTTTGGTGGCAAGCGCGTACTGCACAGATCGACATGGTGCTCACCGCATTGCTCACCATTTCGCTGTATGCGTTCTGGCGGCATACCACGTCGCCGTCGCGTGGGTGGCGCGTACTTTTCTTTTCCGCAATTGCCATCGCGTTGTTGACGAAAGGGCCGGTGGGAATCGTCTTTCCGTTGTTGCTCTGGTTCGCGTATCACTGGCGGCGACCCAGCGAGCGGAAACAGTTTCCAATTGCCATCGGAACGATCGTGGCGGTGCTGTTAGCGCTGGCGTGGTTTATCCCAGCGCGCAATGCTGTGGCCACGGGCGATACAGGCGCAACGATTGGCCAAGACGTGTATCGGCAAGTTATCGGGCGCGCACTACTCGGTGTGAGTAAAGCGCAACCGCCTTGGTATTACCTCTTCGAATTGCCGGTCGACCTTATGCCTTGGACATTGATCGCGCCCTGGTCGATCATTTGGGCGTGGCGAAATCGACGGACGGATTCCGTCCGATTGCTCATCGCGTGGATTGTGCCTGCGCTCGTATTGTTTTCGTTGATGGTGGGCAAACGCCAGATTTACCTGTTGCCGTTGTATCCGGCTTTCGCAATCATGATCGCAGCGAGTATCATCCCGCTCCTGGACGATGCACGGACTCGGTACCGCGTTTCTGCTGCAGTTGTTTGGACGTGTGGGTTAATCGTGATCGCCATGTTTCCATTCATCGTTTCCAATCGATTACCCGAATGGTCCACAGGGTCGCTGTATATTTTCACCGGCGTTGCGGTTCCACTCGCACTGGCAACGCTAGTCGACCTTACGCGAAATCGCGCACGTCGGTTGCCGGCATTGATCGCAATTCCAATTGCACTTCTGATGGCTACGACTGCATTCGCCGCGTTGCCACTCCTAAACGGCGCGAAATCTGCACGCTCGTTTTGCGCGCCGCTAGAACAACTCTCAGTTCAACACGTTGACTACCGGTTGTACTCATTTATGTTCTCGCGCGAAGAGTATATTTTTTACGCGGACCATTTTCATGAGACCATTCTGGTCGATTCGATACCGGGAAACGAAGATACAGATCTCGAAGCCGTTGAACGGGTGCTTCGCGAAATCGGGCCGGGTGTCTTTGCCGCGGTGGCGTCCGTTCCTATCGAATCGGTTGCATCAATGAGAGAGGAGGAAGCGCAGGCGATTCGGGATGCCCTCTCAGTTTTTCACGGTTCATTGAAGGACACAAATCCGGAGGGTGCGCAGTCCTATGCGGTTGTCGAACAGGCTGTTCGCGATTTTACTGAAGACTTTCGAACCGGCGACCCAGCATTCATGTTCATTCAGACCCGGGATTGGCCGTGGCTGGTTGCGTTGGCACCACAAATGATGGAGAATAGAGTCGTGGCTGAGGACGAAATCGGGGCTCGACACGTCCTTTTAGTGGCTAACGAGGGGGGAGCGGAGTTAGTGCCCAGGCCGCCGAACCGCTAAATTTATATAGTTGTCAATAATTTAATTGACATTTTCCGATCTCGGTTGTATAGTCTCCGAGGACCATGTATCAATGCAGTATAAAAGGCATTTTCGCCAATGCCGGTTTATGCTGTTAGGTCGTTTTGGGGTTTATTAAGAGTAGGGGGTCCTCGACTGCGCAATCTGCGTGCAGGCTTGCCCTATCTTGACATAGGCCCAGAGCTTTATTTAGCATACGGACTCAAAGCGAGGCCGTGAGAAGGAGGGAAACACATGGATATTAGCGCAGAGATCCAAGCAATACTGGCTGATTTTTTGTACGCACTGTTCCTGTACTTGTACAACATCATCCTGCCGTTGATTTCTGGATTCGAACTCCCGAGTCTGCCTTTCTAGGTTGGTTCGCGATTCGGCGACAGAATTCGCACTTTGATCTTACACGCCCGGTGGATTTATCCGCTGGGCGTTTCTTTTTGCCCATTCGCAAGTCGGTTCCTCAACTGAATCACCGATTTGATCGTCTGGTCGATATCTTCGTGAGTCGTTCCTCGCCCCAGGCTGAAGCGCACGGCTGACTGGGCTTCTGCATGCCCGATTCCCATCGCCAATAAAACGTGAGATGGGTCGAGGGAACCTGAAGTGCAGGCGGAACCGCTCGATACGGCGATGCCCTCGACGTCGAGGCCAAGTATCATTGACTCGCCTTCGATGCCAGGGAATCCGATATTCAAGATTCCGGGTAAACGCGGTTGATCGAGACCGTGCGCGATCGACTCGGGAATTCGTTCGAGCAATGCCTCTTGGAGCGTGTCGCGAAGGTGGGCAATTCGAACGGCGTCTGTCTCTCGATCACATGTTGCCAGTTCAGCGGCCTTTCCCAGACCGACGATGCCGGCGACATTCTCGGTGCCTGCGCGCTGTTCTCGTTCTTGAAATCCGCCGAGCATCCACGGATTGAGGTTGCTCCCTTTGCGGACATACAGTGCTCCGACCCCCTTGGGGCCATATATCTTGTGTGCGGAAAGGGATGCGAAGGTCACAGGAGTTTCGCGTACATCGAATGGAATTTTGCCGACGGATTGAACCGCATCTGTATGAAACGGAATATTTCGATCCGCACAAATGGCAGCGATGTTGTCAATTGGTTGATTCACGCCGGTCTCGTTGTTCGCGTGCATGATGGAGACCAGCGCGGTGTGATCATCGATTCGGTCGGCGACAGCATCAGGGTCGACTCTGCACGTTTGGTCGACGGGGACGATGCGTATTTCGGCACCTATTGCGGTCTTCACATACTCTGCCGGATGAAGGACCGCGTGGTGTTCGATAGAGGAAATTATAAGCGAGGGCTGCGCAGAATCTTGCGGTATCGCCGCACGTTGAATGACCCAGTTGTTGGATTCGGTGCCGCCAGAGGTAAAGAAGATTTCTCGGGAATCGGCGTTCAGGAGTGCTGCGACTTGGTCGCGGGCATCGTCGATGGCCTTACGGGCAGCGCGACCGTAGGCGTGTATCGACCCCGCATTGCCGAATTCCGGCCCCAAGAAGGGATCCATGGCTTCGCTTACTTCTTCGCGAAGTGGGGTCGTTGCGCTATTATCTAGGTAGATTCGGTTCATTTAGCGGGTCAGGCTCACGTGTCAGATTACAATCAGTTCATAATTGTAACCCACCGGGCTAGGGGTAGCACGAACGGATTGTAGTAAGCACAAGCGAAGTCCTGTACTGGAGGAACAGATAGTGGACGCGAAAATTGGATTGATAGCGATTGTAGCGGTGTTGGCCGGTGCAGTGACCGGTGGAGTGGTCGCTGCGAATTTCATACCTAGAACGGGATCTGAAACTACGGAAGCCACTGATACGAGTGCGTTGGATGCCGCGTTGGAAGATGCGGCGTACGCCCGCGCTGAAGCCGATCGTTGGCAACGTGAGGCGGATCGGTTGGCGGATCAACTTGCGGTGAAACCAGACGAATCGAACGTGTCGACGGAGACACCGGTCGATGGGGCTCTGGTTGAAATCGAACACACGCAAGCACCGATGGACGCGGTTATGCGAGAAGAGTTGGAGGCGTACCGGGAACGTGATCGGGAACGTGAAGAACGATACGCCGATCAGCGGGGTGAAAGGGATCAATGGCGAACGGAAATGCAAGATCGGCGGACCAACATGTTCACCGAGTTGATCGAGCGAACGGAAGATCCAGCTGAGCAACAACGGTGGGCGGACATCGAAAAACAAATGTCGCAGACCCGGGATTTGTTCCAGCAGATGCGTGATGCGGAGACAGACGAAGAACGCTATGCGGTCCGTGGTACGTTGGGTGAGCATTTTGAGCATACGGAGTCGCTGCTGAAAGAACAGCAGAATGCGGTGCTCCAGCGCGCACTCAAGGATCAAGGCATCACCGATAGTAAACAACTGTCGCTCATTCAAGATGCGGTGCAGAACTCGTTGTCAGACGAAGCCTTTCAAATGTCACCGAGCAGAGGTCCGGGCGGCCGTGGACCCGGCGGCGGTGGGCCAGGGAGAGGCGGTCCCGGTAGAGGTGGACCGGGTGGCGGTGGTGGACGAGGTCCGGGTGGGCGCTAGAACTATCCTGGATCAGCGACGATTTACCCTATTTCCCCCTGAATTCACGATTCTGATGGGCGTGTATCAATCCGTTCTTGTGCGATACACTCCCTAATCCGGGTAAACCTTTGCGGTTGTTACCGTGTCATATTGGGTATGACGGACGTAGCGACGATATGCCCACCCCTGTTGGGGAATACTCCCGGAGCCGGAAGCCCGCGTGCGGGTCGGACGGTCGCGGCGATGGGCCGGATTGGGGCGGCAGGCTTGGCATCACAAACCGAGACGACGGACGACCAGTTTTTAGTCCGTAAGGCGCAGGCGGGTGACATGCCTGCTTTTGAAGAATTGTACCGGCTGAATTCGGGCCGGGTGTATGCGCTGTGTTTACGGATGTGTGGCAATGCGGGATACGCCGAGGAGATGGCTCAGGAATCATTTATTCGGGCGTGGCAGCGGTTGTCTTCGTTTCGGGGCGATGCTCGATTTAGCACGTGGTTGCATCGAGTAACCGTGAACGTCGTATTGAGCGACCGCCGATCGAGAGCGAAGCGTATGGAAAAAGTGACGGACCCGCTCGAACATCAGGAAATCCGTTTGGCAGCACGTCCGGATGTACCGGGATTGAGTGTTGACCTCGAAGAAGCGATAGCAAAATTGCCGACCGGTGCGCGGGACGTTTTTGTTCTGCACGATATCGAAGGGTATAAGCATAAAGAGATTGCCGATATGACCGGCATTGCAACGGGCACTTCGAAAGCGCATTTACATCGTGCGCGACGCCTGTTGCGGGAGCATCTGAACGCATGAGCACGTTAAACGAACATGATATCGACCGCATTCAGGATTACATCGATGGCGAATTGCCGGACGATGAAATGCGTGAAGTGGCGGATCGGTTGAACCGTGACGCGGATTGGCGTGCGGAGGAAGAACAGCTCCGGACGTTGTTGCGTCAAGTGCAGGGCTTACCGAACGCTATCGATCCTGACCGCGAGTTATGGCACGGTATTGAACGACGTATCGCCGAAGCGCCAGCAGACAACGTAGTCGTGTTTCCACGGTCTGTAGCCTATGGATTCGCGGCGGCGGCGATGGTGCTTGTGGTCGCATCTCTGACGTTTGTTGCGATGAACAATGATGAGCCGATAGTGGATCAAATTGCTACGTCGAATCCACCGAGTGATTCGGTAGTTGCACCGCAGTCCACAGACGTACCGGTTCGTCTCGTCGGGAGTACCAGTCCCGATGATGCTGAATATGATCTTGCGTTGGCGCATTACAAGAGCGCGACGGAAGCGTTACACGTATCAATTGAAGAGCGCCGCGATTCCATGGAGGAGGAGACCTGGGTCGCCGTGTCGGATAGCTTGAAAGTGATTGAGGAGGCTATTCAAGACATTGAAGTTGCGCTTGACGCGGATCCATCCAATGTGGAACTGCGTACCATGTTAGTGGCCGCCTATCAGAAGGAAGTGGGGCTCCTTCGCCAGGCGGTCTTGCTCTAGAGTACCCCGCCCGAAAGGGAGCGACATCATGCGAGTAATCGTATTAGGGATAGCTGTGCTTGGCCTGGCGTCTACCGCCGCGCTCGCACAGAAATCAATCGACGAACGCCATGCCGTTGATGGCTCGGTCGACTTGGAGATCGAAAATAGGTCCGGCGATGTAACGGTCCGCGGATGGGATCAGAACGAAGTCGAAATTACCGGCACGCTCGGCAAGAATGTCGAACGACTTGAAGTCGTCTCAGAGGACGGTGATTTCAGGATTCGTGTCGTAGTGCCGCAGGGCCGCCGCAGTAGAGTTGGCCCGACGGAATTGAACGTGCGTGTGCCGGAAGGCGGTGACGTCAATGTCCGCGCGGTGAGCGCAGATATTGAGGTTCGCGAAATCGATGGTGAATTGGAACTGAGAACTGTGAGCGGCGACATCACCGTTCGAGACGCGCAAGATGACGCAGAGCTCGAGACGGTGAGTGGTGACATTGAAGTCAAAGGCAATGTCGCGTCGTTAGAAGCGAAAACGGTTAGCGGCGATATCATTGCGAGCGAAGTCACAGATTCGGCTGAATTGGAAACCGTCAGCGGCGGGATTCACGTCGAAGGTGAAAACCTCAGCAACTTGGAGTGCAAGTTGGTATCCGGCAACATCCACTTCACGGGATCGTTACGTGAATCAGCAGAGGTGGAATTGGAATGTCACAGCGGGAATATCGTGATTACGTTGCCGGCAAACACGAGCGCAGAATTCGATTGCGAGACGTTCAGCGGCGGCATTCGTAATGCGTTCGGCGTGGATGCGAAGAAGAAAAGTAAGCACGGGCCGGGCCGCATACTTCGCTATGAACAAGGTGGTGGCGATGCCGACATCGAGATGAAGACGTTCAGCGGAAACATTACGATTAGAAACTAGCAAGCCTTCTCTACCACCCCCTGCTCACCCAGAAGCTATGCCTGCAAGCGGGGGGTGGTTTTCAACCTATTAAAACAGAATGCTCTTTAAAGCCTCGAAATAGATCCAATGTCCAAAATCATTCGGATGATTGATGTTATTTCCGAGGAGACTGTGCCGGTCCTTGCGTTGGAGCACGGTCATCCAGGCGCTGTAAACGTCAGCGAAGGCGCACGAGGCCTCCTTGGCCACACGGCGTGTGGTTGCCGCATAGTCGGCCATACAACTTGATCCAAACTTCCAATCTGGATTGGGCGGAAACGTGGAAAGCAGTATCACCTCTGCATCGGTCTCCTCTTTTATTTGGGCGATGATCTTGACTAGATTCTGCTCGAAGGTATCCAGCGAAACACCGCCGACATTGTGATCATTCATACCGAATCCTACCAGCACCAAGTCAGGACTGCGCGTTAGCACTTTGTCTTCCAGCCTCTTTAGACCAGTATAGGTCGAGTCTCCACCCGTGGCCCCGTTCTCAACCATAATCTCTGCATCGGGGAATTTTTCCGCTAGATGCACCGCGTAACGTTGTTGGAAACGAAGGGATAGCTTCGTCGCGTCTCCGCCCGCTGAGATACTGTCACCGAATACAACGATTTTGAATGGACCACTAGCACTGAGTTTTGCCCGCGTTCTCGGCAATAGCGTCGCTTGGTCCGTTTCCATACACAGCGCCGAGCCTGCGTGAGTCTCGTAATCTACGAATACGAAATATTCTGTATTGCCGAATCCTGGGAAGTCGTTGTGATCGAAGTCCAACTGACCGTAGAGAACGCTCTTGCTAAAATCCGGAATGCGTGATTCCTGCGACCGCGCAATCGTGCCCGCATCGCTATCTAGAATGTAGTCTCGTCCCAATTCATAGATGGTTGTATTCTCTTGTCCTGCGTCGTATGTGCTGCGTACGGTCACACTCTCGGGAATTGTCTGCGCGTTCCAGAGCGTGCCGGGTTTGAGTCCCTCCAGCACTAGACTCTCACCGGTCACCTTCATTGGCTTTACGTTATCTTCCGCCGCGTTTGCTTGCGACAGACACATGAAGATTCCTAATGCGAACCCGTTCAATGATCTCATCCATGTTCTCATTCAGATGGTCCTTCTTGTCCAGGCGTTTGCAGGTGCTTCAATGCCGCTCTCTCTACCCTCTTCGCGCCCAATCTATACCTGTATCCTGGGGATGGTTTCCTCTTAATCTGAGGAATCCATTGGGGAGTTCTTGACCCGCTCTTTGGCGCACAATTCCTGTCGGCCGCGGATGAAGATCAACAACACTGCAAAAGCCAGAGCAGTCAGGCCGTATAAGATTACGGCGTTCTCGATATCATCGAAGTTCGAAATGATGATCTCAAGGTAACTGTTTGTGGCGTTCATGGTTGCGTGCAGAATTGCGCAGAGCAGAATGCTTCCGCCGGTCGAATTGAAGTGCCATGTAAAGATCACGGAAAGCGCGGTGGTGTAGAGGGTGAACAACGCCGTATTGATGATTGCTTCAGCGACATTCACGTCTTCCTCGATGAACTGAAGCGGCGCATGCCAGAGTCCCCAGAACACGCCGATGATGAGACTCGCGGCAAATGCTCCGTGCTTTTGTTGTAGGGTTGGAAGAAGCACGCCCCTCCATCCGATTTCTTCGCCAAGGCCACCCCCGATGAAGAATCGCGTCGCAAAAAGAAGCGCAAGCGTTCCAAGAGATGCAATCTGAAAATTGAGGTTGAGTAGCGGACCACCTGACGCCCAACCGATACCAAGTGCGACAATCCAAATGCATATCGGCAACAGAAAGGCGACTAGATACCGATTTGGAAGCACACGCCATTGCACCAATCCACGCAGGAGTTTTTGCAATCCCGCTTGGCCTGCGACGATGAACGTGAGCACCAAGCCCGCGATAGTTGGCCCAAACTTGGCGAAGTAATCTAAGAAAACATCCAGGGACTCTGGTTCACCGTTGAGAATAATATCGTCGATTACAAAGGTGCCCCAGCTAAGTCCGTAGGAGAGGAGAACGAAAATGATGACGAGACGTGCGCGGATGAAAGTCAGCAGTGAGTCGCTCATCTTGGTCTTCTATTTGAGACCCAGCACGTCCTGCATATCGTAGAGACCGGGTTTTGCTGATGCTGCGAATTCGGCTGCACGAATAGCACCATTGGCAAAATTGTCGCGGTTATGTGCTCGATGCCGTAATTCGATCGTCTCGCCGGTACCGACGAAGCCAACGGTGTGTTCTCCGACTACGTCGCCACCGCGTAGGGCGTGAACGCCTATTTCGCGGACGGGCCGTTTTCCAACTTGACCTTCGCGACCGTGCGCGGCATCGGCGGGATACTGCAAACCGAGTGCTTCGGCCGCGCGTTCGGCGAGGCGTACGGCTGTGCCGCTCGGGCTGTCTTCTTTTTGGTTGTGATGTGTCTCGACAATCTCGACGTTGTAGTCGAGTCCGAGAATGCTGGCGACTTCTGTCGTCAATTTGAAGAGTAGGTTTACGCCTACACTCATATTGGGCGCGAGTACGATTGGAACGTTTTGCGCGAGCGTGGCGAGGGCGGCTTGGCCCTCTTCGAGAATGCCGGTGGTGCCGATGACGGCAGGTTTGCCGAGACGCACGGCAGTCTCTGCATTCGCCACGCAGACGTCGGCGTGTGTGAAATCGATTAGGACATCCGACGCAGCAAGGCCTGCTGCCAAGTCATCCGTCACGGTTACGGTCTGTCCGCTTTTGCCGATGGTCAGCGTTGTTCCCGCTTGTGATGCGATGTCGACCGCAGCTGAAACGGTGTGACTGTGGTTGACCGCCAAATCCATAATGGTGCGGCCCATTCGGCCACACGCTCCCGCCATGCACACGTTCATTGATTCACTCCGGCGCGATTAAGCCGCTGCACCCAGACCAAGCTTCTCCAGTACGGGAAGCAACTGGGCGAATGATTCGGCAGGCATGGGGGTCAATGGGAGACGTAATACATTCTTAATCAGACCCATCTCAGCGAGCACGGCCTTCACGGGAATCGGATTGGATTCGAGGAACAAGGCTCTATAGAGCGGCAACAATTCGTAATGCAGGGCCTGTGCACGTTCGAGGTCGCCCTCGAGAAATGCGTTACACAACTGAGCATTCTTCCCCGGCGCAACATTCGCTGCAACCGAAACGACACCCGTTGCACCGACTGACATCATCGGCAAGGTCAATCCATCATCGCCAGACATTACAACGATGTCGGACAGCGCGCGAATATCGGAGACTTGGTCAACACTACCGCAGGCTTCTTTCACCGACGCGATGTGTGGATGTTCGCCAAGCGTCGCAATCGTTTCTGGACTCATCTTTGTCGCCGTACGTCCCGGAACGTTGTAGAGCATGATCGGGAATTCTGCGGCGTCGGCAATCGCGCGATAATGCGCGATCTGTCCTTCGGCGGTCGGCTTGTTGTAATACGGTGTAATGACCAATGCGCCATCGGCGCCAATGTCTTTAGCTGCCTTCGTCAACGAAATCGCTTCGGTGGTGTTGTTGGACCCCGTTCCGGCGATGACTGGCACGCGGTCCGCGACACGCTCGACTACAAATTTGATGCACTTTTGTTGTTCGGCATGGGAGAGCGTCGCAGCTTCTCCGGTACATCCGCAGGGGACGATGCCGTGCGTGCCCTCGGCCAAGTGCATGTCGACCAGCCGTCCGTAGGCATCGAAATCGACTTCGTAGTCTTCCGTGAACGGCGTGACAACCGCCACAATGGATCCGCGAAACATGGATAATCTCCTGATGGGTCTGAGGTCGCGCCGAGTATCCGCCGCTACCGAATCCGGTATTGTACGGAAAAAGAGGCGGCGGCGTCACCCGGCATCATGCGCACACTCGCCGCTCATTCGATTCGGCTGTTGCACCAAATCGGCGTCGGTGGCGACCCTATTGCAGAGGGTGATACGTTAAGACGACCCGAAGAAAGGGCTTGCTGTGGCGACGAATGACGCGGAACTGCTTGAGCGATGGACGACCGGAGGCGATGCACAAGCCTTTGACTCGCTGGTAACTGGCTATTCGGGCCTCGTATATTCCGCCTGTCGACGTGTCCTGGGCAACGACGCCGACGCGCAGGACGCCACGCAAGAGTGCTTTCTTCAACTCGCCCAACGAACCCCCAAGATTCAGACCTCGTTGGCGGCATGGTTGCACACCGTTGCGACGCGCAAAGCCATTTCACGTGTCCGGGAAGAGACCCGGCGCACGAATAGAGAGCAGTCCTACGCAACGGAAGTAGACACAACGGTCGAGGCTGAATGGGACGACATCCAAGCGTACATCGACGAAGCTATTCGCGCATTGCCCGAGGAGAATCGCGTTCCCGTCGTAGCGAGTTTTCTGGAACGTAAGACTCACGCGGTCATCGCAAGAGAAATCGGCGTTGACCGCAGTACGATCAGCCGCCGTATCGATCGCGGCATCGAGGGGATACGGGATTTCCTCAAAGAGAAAGGGGTTCTCGCGACATCGGCCTCGCTCTTGACGATGCTCACCACGAAGATGACGGAGGCGATGCCCGTAGGGCTGACTGGGTCGCTCGCCAAAATCGCGCTCACGGGAGGACGATTGCAGACAGCGGGCGGAGAGTTTCTTGGCGGCATGACCTTCGGAAAGGCCGTGGCAGGAGCCATCGTCTTCGCCGCGCTACTCGCGGCATTTTGGTTCATGAACCCGCTGAACTCCTCGAAGGAAACCGTCGTTGCGCTGTCCCCTGAGGCATCTCGCGCGTCCGAAGTGCAAATGGAAGCCACCGCCGACCGAGAGCCGTCGGTGCCAAATGAGAGCGACGCTGCGTCCGGTACGATGGCGGAAGGTATCGAATCGGACAAGATCGCACAGTCTCCCCAACCGCCATCGCCGTCTATCACGGGTCGACTGTATGACGCATCGAACAACAACGGATTGGAGGGGATCGAACTCCTCGCCTTTTCGGGAGAAGAGTCGGATTTTGTAGCCGCGCAAGTCACGACGGAACAGGACGGATATTATGCGATGTCTGAGCTTGGCGCAGGGAGCTACCGAATCGTCACGCCAGAACTCGATGGTTTTTTTGAGACGTATGGCGAAGGCAAAACCGTTCACGTTGAAATCCCGGAGTCATTGGACGCTGCGGTCAAGGGTGACATTGAGTTGAACCGAGGCGGCGTGTTGACGGGGGTGGCGATCTTCGGAGCGAACCCGCTGCGCAATACGGAGATCGACTTGAGCGCCACCATAACGTCAGGCACCTCTCCTCCTATGTTGATTGCGCACACCGATTCGAGTGGCCGTTTTCGTATTGAAGATCTTCCGGCGTTCAAAGGCCAGGTAATTCCCAGGATCGAGGCAGAAAACGGATTAACTCAGGACGCTATCGTGGTGCCGTTGGTTGTCGAACTCAATGAGGTGTCGGAAATCACCCTGAACTTTCGCGTCGGAACCGCCGCAATTGAAGGGACGGTCTACTATGAAAACGAATCAATGCCCATACAGGCGCAAATTGAAATCAACTTTGTGTTCGAAGACGAAGTCGATCCTGAGGATGTTCCAAAAGCCGATATCATCCGCGTGAAAACCGATGAAAACGGTCACTACATCGCGGACGGACTTCCAGAGGGTTATGCCGAAATGCAGGTCTTCACGCGGATCGAAGGGCAGATAGTAGATGGGCGTTTGGTTGAACAACCAGTAGCAGCGGGGCCAGTTCTGAACCTTGTGGAAACCGTCCCTTTAAGTGAAGGGACGCGCGTCACCAAGGATTTCATTTTTACATCTCTTGTACTTCAGGGTGAGATTCGAAACATTCCCACCGGAACCCAGATGGTCTATCTGCTCGCCCACCCAGGTGAACGCGCAATCGAGATGACCGATCATGAGAGCTACTTGGAGCTCAGGGATACAATGGTTGCGTATGACCAATTGGCCCCAAGTGACTTAGCCAGCATCACCGGCGCGCTCAGAGGCCTCGCGCCAGGACGTTATACGATAACCGCCGCGGCCTGGCCCACATGGTATAACGCCGCTGCTGTGCAAGCATATGGGATTGAAAAGTTCTTCGAAAACCAGCATAACGTCAGCACCTTTATCACGGTAGGTGAGTCTGACCAACGAATAGACGTGGTTCTGGATTTTGCTGCGCCGTAGTTCTATTCGTCTGTGGCGCGCGGGTGCCGCTATGAAACCTGGCCTCGCCGTCATTGCTCTCGATCAAGACCACAACGCCATGACTCACGCTAACAAAGTCGGAAGATTCGCCAACCGCTACACTCGGGACGTTATGGTCCGTTTGAATTCTTGTGACCTTCGAGATTAGTTCAGGTTTGTAGTCCCGCCTTCAGGGTTTGTCGATTTAGTCAATTCAGAGGTTGCTTTATTGGTGGCGAGTACGCCTTCGCGCTAATTCTGGTTGTTGGTCATATCGTGCAGCATTTGCTGGGCACCAGGGTGATCGGGGTTTAACGTCAATACTGTTTCTACATATGATCGCGCTTCTGTTGTGCGTCCGGCCTCTTTCAGGAGTACGGCGAGACCGAAGTGGGCGCCTGTGTTTTTCGCGTCGAGATCGAGCGCATGGACAAACGATTGTGCTGCTTCGTTTGGCCGACCAAGGTCGCGTTGAATCCAACCCAGGTTTCCGTGCACGGCAGACACTTCCGGTGCCATCTCAACTGCCCGCCGCGCGTGTACCAATCCATCCTGGGGTCGACCGGTGTTGCGAAGAATTGATGCCAGGTTTGAGTGCAACGCAGCCGCCTCCGGACCGAACCGCAGCGATTCGCGGAAATGGAACTCTGCTTGCTCGAAGTCGCCTTCTCTGTACCAAAACGCGCCTAATTCTTCGTGTGCGAAAAAATTATCGTCTGTCACGTCCAATGCGCGTTGGAACAACGTTTCGCTATCCCGCCAAAAGCCGATTTGTCGAACGGTTACGGAACCGAATGCGATGACTAATAAGACCGTAATAGTACCCAGGGCGCGACGACGCCTAGTGTTGTCGCCTGCCCACATCCACGCGGTCCACGCGAAGACGATGAACAATCCGATGATCGGGAAATGCATATACCGATCTGCTCGCGATTGATATCCGACTTGTACAAGGCCGATCATCGGCACGAGCATCCCTACGAACATGAGCCAACCCGTCGTGACGTACCCTCGCTTTCGCCACATCATCAACGCACCCAACGTCGCCACAGCAATTCCGGCCATGGCTACAGCGCCCCATACCATCGGCACGCCCTCACGTGGATGCGGATAGATTGGGCTCAGTCCGGCGGGCCAAATGACATCGCCGACGTAGAACCAATACGACAGCGCTGCATTCGCGAGGCGGTGTTTTAGCGCGAGATCGGGTAGGGCGGTGGTGGCACCACCTTGCGATTGCACGAACAACGTGATGGCAATACTCGCGCCGGTCAGCGCGAAGAACGGAAGTTTTTCTGCAACGAGGTTTGCGCTTTTTCGAATCGAGTTTTGCGAATCTGCTGCGAGGCGGTTCAACGGCCATACATCGAATAACAACAACACAAATGGCAACGTTACCGGCATTGGCTTTGATAGCAACGCGGCAGCAAAAAAGAATACGGCCGAAAGATAGGCACCCTTTGATCTGGAGCCAATCGCGTATGCGATATAGAAGCGCATTGTTATCAGTGCGAAGAACGCGCTCAACACATCTTTGCGTTCCGAGACCCACACGACGGACTCGACGTGTAGTGGATGCACTGCGAACAACACCGCTACGATCAGGCTCGGCCATAATACGCGCGTCGCCCGCAACATCACGCTAAGTAGGAGCATTGAATTGACCGCGTGAAGCAGAATGTTCGTGAGGTGATGCCCAGCCGGTTGAACGCCGTGGATCGAAACATCTACCTGATGCGATATGATCGTCAATGGGGACCAGTTCGCGAGCTGGACCGACTGGAACGCATATGCGATCCCATCCATTGTCAGCCCCTGGCTCACGACCTCGTTTCGATAGACATAGTCCGGGTCGTCAAATTCGACAAAGCCACACCAAAGCGCAGGAACATAGACTAGAAAAGCCAGTAGGCCGACGATGGCATAAGCGACCCCATTTCGACGGGCTTCCGTCATGCTTTAGCCGGGAAGTGAGGCGATTTTTGGGGTTGAATTTGCAAGTGATACATACGATTTCCGCTGAAACGCATAGAATGCGCAACAGCCCGGCTGGTATACTAGATGAACTCGGCCTGAGTCTAACCGGTGCCTCATCAATCGTGTGAGACTTTCTGGAAAAGCGTCGAGTCAACCCGAGCAATCGGCTTTCTGGTCATAAATCGAGCGGTTGCAAGTATTTCCAGCGATTTCGTCGCCCGAAAATCGCTTGACTTTCAACGAATCCCTTTGATAGTCTCTCTCACTGGCCGCCCGCTGGGCGGCTGTTTGATTTTAGGATCATGCCGGGCTGGCGTAGCTCAGTTGGTAGAGCAACGGATTTGTAATCCGTAGGTCGGGGGTTCGACTCCCTTCGCCAGCTCCACTTTTGAGCACTATAACCAATGCCCGGCATACGATAGCGCCACCCTGGTGGGTTGCCCGAGTGGCTAAAGGGGGCGGGCTGTAAACCCGCTGGCTCACGCCTACGTTGGTTCGAATCCAACACCCACCACCATTAAAACGACTGCATCTATTCGGTGGTCGGAGCGGATGTAGCTGCAAATTAGAGTACGAACACCCCAGTTGAATCGGTTACTTGGCGGGAATAGCTCAGTTGGCTAGAGCATCAGCCTTCCAAGCTGAGGGTCGCGGGTTCGAATCCCGTTTCCCGCTCCATATATATAAGACGCCTTTCGAGGCGGTTGTGCCCGCGTAGCTCAGTTGGTAGAGCACCTCCATGGTAAGGAGGGGGTCATCAGTTCGAGTCTGATCGTGGGCTCCATTTAGCAAAAGTTACATCACCAAGGGAGACATCGTCGGCGATGGCGAAGGAGAAGTTCGAACGCACGAAGCCCCACGTCAACGTGGGCACGATTGGTCATGTAGATCATGGTAAGACGACGTTGACGGCTGCTATCACGAAAGTGTTGGCGGAGTCGGGCGGCGCT